>Ga0080004_1172543_pt1 | contig 430468 bp, 467 predicted proteins | sample WasSprMetagenome_FD_69207 | JGI IMG/M metagenome (GOLD analysis project Ga0080004, IMG submission 69207) | Sulfidic aquatic microbial communities from Washburn Spring, Yellowstone National Park, USA - WS (SPADES assembly) (version 2) | ecosystem: Environmental > Aquatic > Thermal springs > Hot... | reverse complement strand
GACAATCTGATCCGCACCTCGCTCGATCCATGGTATGGCGGGAGCGAATGGCCCCGGCCTCGGTATAAATGCCTTGCGGTGCCGGGCCGGGCCCGCCCGGGGTGATCGGATAATGGCGGGCGGGCCGTTCCAAGGGGCGGCGCGTTCGCCCCGCGATGCCCCTGGCCCTCACCCCAAGCATCTCCTCAACCTGGCCGCCTCCAATAGGAACTCCCTCGCCTCAGAATCCTCCCCCTCCATATACGAGAGTAAGAAGCTATTCGTGAAGTTCTCGTACTTCCTCTGGGCCGAGCCGCTTTGGCCCAGCTTCACCCCGAAGTTCTCTATCGCCTCGATATCCTCCAAGAGCCCCGATATTGCGATCCTTAATGCCTCCGCGCTCATGCCCGCCCTCTTCGCGATATCCCGATGGAATTCCGCCAGCATGCCCAAGTTCCGCCAGGAGAGGTATCCCCCGGCCACCTCGAGATCGCGCTCCAGGTTCTCGTACAATCCGCGCAGCGCATCCAGCTCGGCGTCGCTCAGATCCTCCAAGGCCCTCCCCCCTATGACCTCCGGCGGGGCGCCGATCGTATAAAGCGCGCAGGCGAATGGTATCGCCCTCGGGAGGGATATGCCCCCAACGCTCCTGCTATACCCGAACAACCCTATGTGGAGCTTCCTGCTCCTCCTCCTCGGGACATAGGAGGCAACGCTATTTATGAGCGGGGCGAGATTTTCTATGATTCTGGCGTATCTGGACCTAAGCTTCATCAGGAGGGACGATAGGACCGCCGGATCGACCTGGATAGGATCCGGATCGCCGTTCGGGAGCCTTTTGTTCAGCGCCTCCACGGCCCCCCTCGCCTCCTCGATGGGGTAATCGTACCTCAAGGCGGATTGTATGGTGACCGTGGATAGCCCGCGATATTCCCGGAGGAAGTTATCCAGGTTCCCCGGGGAGAGGTGCCCCCTGAAGGGCATCGTGCCCACGCCGAGGATTGGATATATTGGGACGCCCGTCCTCCCCTCGAGGGCCTTCAGCTTCCAAATCGCCAGCTTGGCCAATATGACGGCGCAGAATAGGCCGTAGTTCAACGCGGGATCGGATCTGGCTATGAAGGCCCTGAGGTATCTCGGCCTCGAGGCCTTTATGTAATCCGCCACTATTCCATCTATCGCCAAGAGGCTATCGAAATCCTCCACGAGCGGGATGACCTCTATGCTCTTCGGCTTGAAGGGGCCTAGCCAATCCTCGGCCCTCATGGCCCCGTTCAGCTCGACGCCCCCATCAGCCGCTATGCATTTTTCATAATAATTCCGAAGCCAGATGAGCTCCCTCCCCTCCTTGGTGAACGGGAGGATTACCTCGAATATCGGGACCGCCTCCCCCCCATAGAAGGCCGATGCCACATCGCAGGCGACGGGGATGTTCTGGAGCGTTTCGCAAACTATCTTCCTCTCCGCGCCCTCGATCCTAGGGTTCGGGATCCTATAGGTAAGGAATACGTCCTCCCCGAGCCTATGCTCCCTGAAGTATTCCCCGTACTTCGATAGGAGCTTTCTCACGACCCGCGTATCGACGTCCTTCCCCTCCGAATCCCACATGACCTCCTGGCAGCCGAACTCCTTGTAGGCGAGATAGGCCTCTTGGACCTCCGCGTCCCCCTCTATGATCTCGCCCCCCGCCCATCCGCAAAGGCATGCGTTATCCGGATGCTGCGTCGCCATTGTCCTCGGTATCTTCCTCCCCACTCCCCCTCCGGGCATGGGATCGCTTTAGAGGGCGGGGCCTTTTATATCCGATTGGGGAAAGGATAATTGCGATTGGACGCGCCCCGAGCCGCTTACGCGGGCCAAACCTTTTAAGCGCTCGCGGGCATTCAATTCTGGGCGTTGGGCTTGGATTTGAGCGGGAACCTCGGGGATTCCTTCGAATATTCGAAGAGGATGGTCAGCGATATTGGGAGGTGGATCGCCTTGGCCATACTAGGAGTCGTACCAATATTGAACTTCGTGGTCCTGGGCTACGCTTCGAGGATAATATCGAAAACCCCCGAATCGAATGAGCCCCCGAAATTGGAGGGCTATGCGGATTTGTGGTTCTCGGGGTTGAAGATCCTGGCGGCCTGCGCCATATATATGATCATACCCATTGCGATATTCGCGGCCGAGGCCCTGGCTTCCCTGGGAGGGCTGAGGTACCTAGGCCGATTGATCTTCGGGCTCGGCCGCCCCGATTGGGCCGCTTGGCCCATGATCGGGCTCGCCGGGATCTCGCTCCTCATAGGGCTCATCGCGGCCTTTTTGATCGCCATCCTGGCGGCGATGGGGATCGCGCACATGATAAGGACCGGGAAGTTCGCCAAGGCTTTCGCCTTCGATGAGATAATCCGGATCATAGGGAGGGTCGGGTGGGGGAATTATATAATATGGCTCATCGCAATATTCGCCATATCATTGATCTTCTCTGCGATCGGGGGGATCCCCTGGGTCGGTTGGTTGATGAATTTGATATTGATGCCCCCCTTCATGGCCTTCGTATCCCGATCGATTGGATTGGTTTATGCATCGGGCGCGCCGCGGGGCGGGGAGGGACATCAGGAGATTATCCATTCGATATAGAGGGGATGGCGATGCCTCCTCTTGGCGAATACCTTGGCCAAGGCGAGGCCCGATAGGAATCCGCCCACGTGGGCCCAATAGGCCACCCCGGATCCAACGGCGAAGAACGCCAATAGGAATTGATATACGAACCATAGCCCTATTACGAGGTACGCCGGGACGTAGGCGACCCTTATGAAGGGCCCGAAGGGTATCGCCGTCAATATCCTCACCTTGGGGAAGAGGACCACGTAGGCGCCGAGTACCCCGGAGATGGCCCCCGAGGCCCCTATGGCCGGGATCGCCGAGCCCCAATTGGTCAGGATATGAGCTAACGAGGCGAATACGCCGCAGAGGAGGTAGAATGCCGCGTACCTAAGATGGCCGCACATGTCCTCGACGTTATCGCCAAATATATACAAGTAAAGCATGTTCCCGAGCAGGTGGATCAGATCCCCGTGGAGGAAGATCGATGTGAAGAACGTATGCAGCGCGGCCCCGCGCATCACCCTGGATGGCGATAGCCCATATGCCTCGATGATCCTCTCGAACCTATATGGCCCGCCGGAGAACGCCCATAGGAATACTAGGGCGCATGACGCGATTATGAGCCAATTGACCAGCGGGAATATCCTGGAGGGGTTCTCATCCCTTATCGGGAGCATCGCCCCTCGGGTCCCGGGGCATGAATAAAAAGCTTATCGAAACCACGCCCAACCCCAGGGCCGCGATCCCTCATCCGATCAAAGAGCCCTGGAGGAACCACAGCCAAAGCGCGAGCCCGAACGGGAGGGATATGGCCAAGGCTGCGGCGCCAGCGATTGGGCTCTTGATCCGTATCGAGAGCCAGATCGGGAATAGGAAAGATATGAACCTGGAGAGGGAGGGGAGCGTCCCGATGGCCAAGAGGACCAGATAGCCGGCGGAGGCGAAGGCGCCGAGCCTCCAATCGGCCCTCGCCGAGGAGAAGGCCAAGTACCCCATTATGGCTACGAAAGCTATCAAGTAATAATTGATCGATTGGGATCTCTCGCCGCCGAATACGGCGCCCCATAGGTAGGTCCTGATGATGCCATAGGGCATACCGAGCTTGGCCCAATATCCCTGCTGGGTCAGCGTGGCCATCCAATCGCCCGCGAAGAGATGGCAGAAGAGGCCCCAAAGGGCCAAGGAGCCGAGGGGGATGGAGAGCCACGCCATCTTCCCGAAATCCCTCTTCTTGAGCAGGTCGAGGGCGATTGGGATCGCGATCATGACCCCATATGGCCTGGAGAGGGCCGCCATGCCCATGGCCGCGGCCGAGAGGGGCATCGCATCCCTCAGGTATGATAGCCAAGCCCCAAGGCATAGGAGCAGGAAGAGCGGCTCGGAGTAGGCTAGGGAGGTGAAGGCGAAGACGTGGGGGAATGACGCCATCAGGAGCGTGGCCCACATGGCCTCCACCCTATCCATGTAGCGCTCGGCTATCGCTTGGAATAGGGGGAGAGATGCGAACGACGACGCCCAAGCTATCGATATGGCCGCCCACCAATAATCCCCCAGTATCGACCCGAGCGCTCTTATCAGGGCCGGATATGCGGGCATGAATACGTATTTCGGATAGGCGTAGCCGTTCTTGGCTATGTCAACGTACCATCCGCTATCGAAGCCGCAGAAGAGATAGGCGAGGCTGCCCTCCGGGGGCCCGGCCCTCCCCCACGCCCTCATCCAGAACCAGCCCCCCTTGCCGAGGGATGAATGGATGAAGGAGGCCGCAAGGGCCTTGGCCGATGCGAGGATTGCTATCGGCATGAGGAACCTCCTTTTTCCGGACGAAAAACCCCTCATCGCCTCCAATCGCCCGATCCCCCAGGGCATCCGCCATCCATATAGCGTTATTTTATAAAACAATGCCCCCAAGAGCTTGGGCAGGCGGATAGGCCCCGGAGCCATTTATGGCCTAACTAATGCGATTTCGAGAGGCCCATCGGGTAAGTGGTCTTGGCCAAATCGCCAAGGAAAAAAATTGGGGATCGGGGCGAAGGGGGCCCGTTAGGGAAATAGGCGGGCCGCTGCGGGCGGCCCCTTCAGGGCCATGTCGGGGATCCGCCTGGGGCCTTGGGCGCGAAGCTTGGGCAAGCGGCTCCATTGGCGGGTACCGATATCCCCCTCAGGGTGCACGTTCCGCCGTTGAAATAAGCGCAGTCCGCATGCGTTGGCGGAGCCCGCACGAGCGGCGTTGGATAACCAACCGGTTGAATGGGCCGCGCGTAGCGGTACATGGGCATGCCCCACTGCGGGCGGGGTGGCGCCTGCTGTTGCTCGTAGGGAAATCCCTGAAACGGGGGCGCGCTCCTTCCGTATAACCAGCCCGGCCTCTGCCATGGGGGCAAATGGCTGAAGGGGCCCGCGCCGGGCCAAGGACCGGCCCTGAACCCCCTGCCCCATCTCCTCTGTTGCGCGGCCATTTTAGCCCCCCCTAGGCTCGGATGGATTTATCAGGCCCTTTTCCTTCAGCGCATCGATGACCCTCTGCCCCGGTTTGACCAATTCCCGCTTTATCTTGAGCTCCTCCAGCATCGTTAAAGCGCCTGGGCCGAATTCGCCCGAGATCACGATGTCCGCGCCCAGATCCGCCAAATGCTTGGCCGCGACCGGCCCCTTCCCATGGCTCAGCGATGCGCCGGGGTTCCGCGCCACCTCCACGCCCCTGATCTCGCCCCCCTCGATGCTCACTATCGTGAAGGTCTTGCATCGCCCGAACTCATGCGCGACGCTGTCCTCAAGCCCCTTCTCGCCATCAGTCGCAACAACGACCCTCATGGGCTTGGATGCCAAACTTTCATCCCTTTCCCTGGGCCGTCCTCTTGAGCTCCTCGATGCGCTTGGAGAGATCCGATAGCTCCGCCTCCAGATCCCTCCTCAGGGACTCCAACGCCTTCAGCTCCTCGCTCGGATCCGCCGGATACCACCACCAGCCCCTCGCCCACGCGGGGGGCCAGGGATGCCTTGGGCACCACCATCCCCGCCTATACCACCAACCCATCCCGATCACCTCTTTGGGGATATATCACGAAATGGGAAGGTATTTAAATTTTGTGATAAATCCCATAAATATGCCCGGATGGTGCTGGAGGCATAGGCATCGCGGGATCGGGAGGCCCCCGAAGCCCATAAGGATAGCCTCGAGCCCGCTCGCCCATAGGCTTGTGCCGATCCCCGGCGGGGGGGCGGAGCCAATCCGCTTGGATCCGGCCGAGGTTGAGGCGATGAGGCTGGTCGATTTGGAGGGGCTATCCTTCGAGGGCGCTGGGGAAAGGATGGGGGTCTCCAGGAACACCGCCTGGAGGCTCGTCGATGGCGCGAGGAGGAAGCTCATAACGGCCATAATTGAGGGCAGGGAGGTATTGATAGGATAGGGCCCCAGGCGGGCCATGCGCCGAGCGTCATCCATGCCCCTTGGCTAGCTCGACGTAATCCTTCAGGCCCATATGCCCTCCTTCCTGGAACGGGATCCCGAGCTTCCCGTAGAGCCTCCGGGCGATCATCCTCCCGAGGACCTCCGCCCCCTCCCCCAATACGCTCCTCAAGCCATTATCGAAGGCATCCAGTTTTCGAGGGATCTCCTCCCTCGCCACGCCATGATGCTTCCTCAAATACGAGTAAAGGGCGCGCCTCACCTTATCGCCCAATAGCAGCAGGGTTTCGTCAACGGCCTCTAACAGGGCCGAGTCGAACTCGTCCAAGCGCCTCCCCCCATGCCATCATACGATCGGCGTCAGCCTCGGCAGCGGGTATCCCCTGGAGGCGTCCATCTCCACGGCGTATAGCCCGGTCCGGGGCTTGACCCCGTAGAGCAGCAGGCAGCCGTGCACCCTGGTCAGCCTCAGGTGAATGTCGGATATGGAGGCGAGCTTAGTCGCCAATTCCCCATGGCCCGCCATGAGCTGGGCAACGAGCATCGAATCCGCCCTTCGGGCTATCGATGCCAATTTGTTGAAAACCCTCTCGCATATGTCCTCGCCGTACCAATCAATGATCGTATCCAATCCCGCGATCCATAGATTCGATTGCCCCGTTTCGGCCCTCAACCCTTCCCAAACTTCAACGATCCTTTCGAAATCCTCCCTCCAATCCACCCCCTCCAGTTTAACTAAATTGGGTCGCTCCTCCCCCGGCCCAAGGGAGCCTATTTCGATGATCCTCTCGCGATTGAACTCGCCCTCAGTCGTGCCGTAATCCGCCCTAACGCCCCTAATGATCCTCGCGTCGACCCCTATGCTGGGAATGACGATCGCGCCCTTCCCTTGGAAAAGGAACTGGGAGACCATCGGGCCCGTGAAGAGGAGACGCTCTCGCTTCGAAACCCTCTCATCAACTTCGATGAGCATTGTACTCCCCCTGGGCACTCCGCCCCCGAGGGCCGCGTCCAAATCCCCGGAGCCCGTCGAATACATCCCGGGCGGATCCGGAATCGGCTGAAAGCGCTTGGGCTCCGGGATGGGCTTTGGCTTGGAGGGCGCGAAGGCCTTGAAGCCCCCCTTGAGCGTGAAGGCCAATTTGCGCTCCACCAGCTCGGTGCCCCTCAACTTGACCAGCTCCAGTTCCCTGATCAAGCGGCCGTCGAGCTCGCCCGCCCTGAGCCTTATTATCCCATCGGCCACGAACTCCTCGACCCCGAAGCCTATCCCGGATCCGCCAATTGGGACCTCCTCCACCATGATCGTCGTGCAGCCCATCCTCCTAACGATCCTCCCCAGGATCGTTTGGGCGATTATCCTGATGTCCATCCGATCCCCGATGGCTTGGGCCATGGCCGAGAAGGGATCTATCGCGAGCCTCCTCGCCCCGAGTGCCTCCACCTCCTCCAGGATCGTATCTAGGATCGCCGATGCCCCCTCCTCCCGCATCGCCGTGAAATCCAAGAGCCTCAACGCGCCCCCCGCCTCCAATTTCGCCAAATCGACTCCCAGGTGCCCGCCGAAGCACTCGATCAGGGCACCCTTATCCTCCCCGAAGCCCGCGTAAACCCCGGGCTCGCCCGATGCGGCGCCCTTGACCACGAAGTTGATCGAAAAGGCCGTCTTGCCCGTGCCGGGCTCGCCGGCCAGGAGTATCAAGCTGCCCCTCGGGAGCCCTCCCCCTAGGACCTCGTCTAGGCCCTCGATCCCAATCCTCACCCTATCTATCAAAATCCCCCTATTCGAACTTCCTTTATCGAAAAAAAACTTTCCCGCGCCCTATGGCCGATCCTCTCAATGGATTTGCGCGAGCCCCCATGTCGCCAAACCCGGGGCGGGCTCGGTAGCCAGAGGGGGCGATCAATAAGCTTAATTTTCGAGACAGAGATCTCATGCCCGATCGCGCTTGGGCCATCGCTCGGGGGAGCCCGTGTTCTACGTGAACGGCAGATTCGTCCCCCAGAGCCGGGCCAAGGTGGCCGTTTCGGACCTGGGCCTCCTGAGGGGGTACGGCGTCTTCGATTTCATGAGGACCTATGGCCGAGAGCCGTTCAGGCTCAGGGATCACCTGGAGAGGCTATTGATATCGGCCAGGCTCATCGACCTTGAGCTGCCCTGGGGCTTGGGGGAGCTGGAGCGCCTAGTATACGAGGCGCTGGATAGGAACCCTGGCGGGGAGATGGGCATAAGGATCATAGCCACCGGCGGGGAAAGCCCGGATTCGCTCGCGCCATCCGATCGGCCGAGCTTGATCGTGATTGTCAAGCCCATCGAGGCATATCCGAGGGAGTTCTTCTCGGAGGGCGTCAAGGCAATAACGTATCCGGCCAAAAGGGAGCTCCCCGAGGCAAAGACCTTGAACTACGCCACGGCCGTGAGGGCCCTCAGGAGGGCCAGGCTCCAAGGGGCCCACGAGGCCATATACTCCCACGATGGCCTATTGTACGAATGCATGGTCTGCAGCTTCTTCGCCGTTAGGGATGGCAGGATAATAACCGCCGGCAGCGGGGTCCTCGATGGGATAACCCGCAGGGCGGTCCTGGAGCTCGTGCGAGGCAGGATACCGGTCGAATATAGGTTCGTGAGGGCATCCGAGATACCGGAGCTTGATGAGGCGTTCCTTACCTCCTCCGGCCATGGGGTCATGCCCATAGTCGCCATCGATGGGATCAAGATAGGCGATGGGAGGCCGGGGCCGATAACGAGGGAGGTCATGGGGCTCTTCGAGGAGCTCACCGGGAAGAGGCTCTGGGAGCCATAGGATGGCAAGCTGCGAAAGTTTTAATGCGAAAGGCCCGGTTCGGCATAACCGGGCGGTGAATGCGATGGGCGTTAGGATCCATCCTATGAATACTGGGTTCATAAAGGTGGATAAAGGGGCCTATATAACGATGGGGAGGAACTACGGCGAGAAGGTCGAGGTCCCGGATTGGGCCTTCCTCGTGACCGATGGGAGGGAGAGGATCCTGATCGATACCGGGATGTGCGGGACCGAGAGGGCCGATTGGCACCATCCGGGTTCCTACCAGCCCGAGGGCCATCGGATCGATGAGCGCTTGAGGGGGCTTGGCATCGGGCCGGATGAAATCGATGCCGTGGTTTTCACGCATCTCCATTGGGATCATTGCTCCAACATGAAGCTATTCAGGAAAGCGAAGTTCTACGTCCATTCGAAGGAGCTCCGGTTCGCCTTGGATCCCCACATCCTCTATCTCAAATCCTATGAATCCAAGAGGCTGGGGATCTCGCCGCCATTCGATGGGGTCGAGTTCGAGGAGGTCTCCGGCGAATATCAGCTCAATCGATACATGCTCCTCTTCCCCACGCCAGGCCATTCGCCGGGCCATCAATCGGTCGCGGTCGAAACGGATGAGGGGGTCTACGTGATAGCCGGGGACGCGATCTTCTCGGATGAGAACCTGGAGCCGGACGAGGAGAGGGGCTTGCCGTTCACGCCCATGGGGCGATACGTCGATGTCTTCGATATGTTCGAGAGCATGGAGCGCATCTTCCGGATGGCCGACCGCGGCCGGATATTGCCGGGCCATGGAAGGTGCGTGGGCAGGAGGGGCCACTATCCATAGGGGGCGGTGGAAATGGCCACGTGGGCGGAGGAGCGCAGGGAGCTCATAAGGATATGCCGCAGGGCGTTCCTCGCCGGGATGCAGGTCTCATCCGGCGGGAACATAAGCATGAGGCTCAAGGAGGGGCTATTCCTGGTCAAGCCGAGCGGGATCTCCTTATTCGACCTGAGGGGGGAGGATCTCCTGGTCGTCGATCGCTCCGGGCGGGTCATCGAGGGGAGCGGGAGGCCGACGAGGGATTTGCGCTCCCATTTGAACCTATACAAGGCGCGCGAGGACGTCGGGGGGATCGTCCATTATCATTCCCCCTTCGCGACCGCCTACGCCGTCCGCGGGGAAGCGATCCCCCTCGAGACCGTCCATTCGAGGAGGATCCTGGGCGCGGTCCCGGTCATCCCGCCGGTGGAGGACGGGAGCGATGCCATGGCCGATTGGGTCGAGAGGGCCTTCTCGAACCCCGGGGTCCGCGCGGCCATCCTATCCGGGCACGGGATAATAGCCGCCGGATCGGATCTCAGGAGCGCTGAGAATTTGGCGGAGCTGCTCGAGGAGAGCGCGAAGATAGCAATCCTGAGCCGATTCGCGGGCCGCGGTTGATGGGGCGCCCCCATGGCCCCACTTCGGCGGATCGATGATTTGGAAAAATAGGACCCAAAAATAGGGTGCCGAGATTATCGCCAAATGCCTGAGCTATCAGTATTTCCTATGCTTCTGATAACATTCCTTGCAGTAGACCGGCCTTCCTTCCGTCGGCTTGAATGGCACCTCGGCCTCCGCGCCGCAGTCGGAGCACTTTATCTTGTACATCGTCCTAGGGCCGAATCCACGCCTGTCGTAACCCATTCTTTCCTCACCTTCGCGGTTGATTATACGAGATTTTCGCCCTTCGCAAAAATCCCGTATACCTGGCCCCCTTTGGGGTCCCTGAATATAAACTTATGGTAATCCAACGCGCCGCCGCGCGAATGGGCGAATGCATGGGCCTTCGCTCAACGGACCCTCGATCCCAGAACGGGATCGATCGGGGCATGGTTTTTTATCGGGAAATCGATCGAATGGGAACACGAAGGCGTATGGGGTCGAATGGGGAGATCGATATCGAGGCCCCCAAGGCGGAGCCGGGCGCAGGGGCGGCGGGGGGCAAGGCGCCGGCCAAGCGGAGGGCGGCGAGGAGGGCGGGACCCGGGGATGGGAAATTCTGCATCTACTGCGGCGCGGGGATCCCGGGCGCCGCGAGGTTTTGCATAAGGTGCGGAAGGCCCCAATGAGGGGGGCCCGGGGCCTCGGGGCCCTCATAGGGCCACGTTCTTCTTGGCCAATTCCCCCTCAAGGGTCCCAAGGAACCCCTCAACACCATCCGGCGGCTTGGTCAGCCAGCTGGCGATTGCGAAGGCCGCGGTGGAGGCCATGAGGGCCCAAACCCCAGGCCATTGCCCCAAGGGGTAGGCCCTGAGGAAGTGGAGCGATCCAGCCGTCAAAGCCCCCGCGGCCATCCCTATCAAGGCGCCGGGCGCGGTCCCCCTCCTCCAAAAGAACGCCCCGAAGATCGGGGGGACGAGCGCCAATAGGCCGGCCGAGGAGAGGACCGATAGCTCCACTATCAGGCCCTGAGGGCTCCAGGAGAAGGCGATCATGGCGAGGGCCATGAGGATTATCACGGCCTTCCCGATCATCAGTTCCTCAGACTCCGGGGCCTCGGGCCTTAGGGGCCTGTATATATCCCTGCCCACCATGGATCCCAACGATAGCAGGATCGAATCGGCCGTCGTCACCGCGGCCGAGAGGATCCCTATCGAGACCACCAAGGAAATCAGCGGGGGGACCCTCTCGGAGAGGAGCTTGGGCATCGCCAAATCCGGCGAGGGGAGCGAGGGGTATATCAAGCGCGAGGATAGCCCGAGGAGCGTGCATATCACCGTATATAGGAAGCCGAAGACGAGGAACCCCCTCAACATCCACTTCAGGGACCCCATCGACCTCGGCGCGAGGAGCCTTTGGGAGACCTGGGGGTTGGTGATCGCGAAGAAGAACCAAGGGATCGTTAGGCCCAGGAACTTCGGGAAGTCGAAGAAGGATCTCGGCCCGGGGGGGCTCAGGAGCTCGGGGGCCTCGGCCTCGATCTTGGAGGCGAAGGCCCAGAACCCGCCGAATATGGAATGCATCACGAAGGCGAGCAGCGCGGCGCTGGTGATTATCATGACGAGCGCTTGGATCGCATCCGACCAAGCCACCCCCCTCATTCCCCCCCACCAAGCCAGGAGGGCTATTATGGCTGTCATGAAAACCAGCCCGGCCTCGTAGGATATCCCCCCGCCGGTGAGCCTGTTCAGGAGATATGCGGATCCCTGCGTTTGGACGGAGGTATATGGCACCAGGAATACTAGGCATATGAGGGATGCGAGCGCCCCGACCGCAGCGCTATCGTACCTCTTGGCGAGCAGCTCGGAGGGGCTCACGATCCCCCAAATCCTCCCCGCTAGCAACATCCTAGGCGCGAAGAGGAGGAGCAATATCCCCGTCCCGATGAGGTACGTCAGCTCGAACCCCATCGCCCCGACCCCGCCGGCCCAGGCGTAGCCCACGAGCCCCACCATCATGAACGCGCTATATGTGGTCGCGCTATAGGTTAGCGCGGCCACGAGACCCCCCAACCGCCTCCCGGCCAGATAATATTCCTCGATCCCGGCCCCGGTCCTCCTCCTGCCGTAATGGGCGATCGCCAGCATCGCCGCGAAGAACAGGGCCACGCCGAGGTACATATGGGCCGGGCTTATCATGGGATCACTCACCCCACCCCCATGAGGCCGCGATCACCAAGGCGATCGCTAGGAGGGATATGGATATCCAGAATAGGAAGGCCCCAGAGAGCTTGTTCACCCGGAGGAGCAGGGAATAGGGTATCGCGTAATCCGCGATCACCAAAAGCAGGAACAGGAGCGGGAGCCAATGCCTCGATCGCATGGCCTTTCGAAGAGGGGCCTGGGGCTCCGGTCCTTTAAAGCTTCCCCTAGGCCAATCCCCGATCGCGGGATTTTGGCCCGGTCCTTAGGCCCCGAGCTCCTTTATTATGGACTCCGCTATCTGCTTGCCCCTCTTCATCTTCCCGAAGGCGAGCCCTGGCAACCCTGGCTTCCCATATAGCCCCACTATGGACTTAACGGCCTCGCGGAACTTATCCTCCTCACCGGAGATCAGGAGGGATATCTTCTTTATGGTGAATTGCGTGGCAACGTTGAAAGCCTTCAGGGTGGCCCCCTTTTCGCTGCAAATCCTCCTGACCTCGTCCTCGCTTATATCGATACCCCTTTGGCGCTTGACGTCGCCCGCATAATAGGTGAGCTCTACTTCAACTTCCTCCGGCATTTTTCTTCAAGGGACTTTTTGAATTTTTCGTTAAAAAGTTTTCCATGAAAAGATCGCTGGGGCGAAAATTCTGGATAATAAATGACAAAAAGAATCACAAAAACGTCGAAAAACTCAAGGCGACGTCGAGGGCCGAGGGAGGGGCTCGAAAGGGGCCCCAGAGGGCCCAAAAGAAAGGGGGGGTGGGGCCGGGGGGAGGCTTTCCCTATTGCCCGATCTTGAAATAGACGGCATCGAGGAGCATTAGGAGGGCGATGATGATCATCGCGATTATGACCCAGCGGAAGAACCCCTTCGCGCCACCCTCGGCCTTCTGGTCCTGATAGCCCTTCCCCGATTCCGCTTTTTCCGCGCCGCTCATCAGGCTGGCACCGAGCGCAGGGGGCATCCATTCGATATAAATTTTTCCCCAATTTTCAATTCCAATATCATTAAAAGACATAAATAGTGAAAATAATGTCATTTTAATCCGGGTGCTGGGGTTGAGGGGGGCAAAGGGTGGATTGGACGACCTGGACTTCGAGATATTGGAGCTTCTATCGCGCGATGGGAGGGCCAAGTTCAAGGACATGGCGAAGGCATTGCGCGTGGATGAGAGGAAGATCTCGAGGAGGATAGAGAGGCTCGTCAAGATCGGGGTGATAAAGAAGTTCACGATTGAGATAGACTGGGGAAAGTTCGGGTTGAATACGATGGCCTATATATGCACTAGGACCGCGGCCGTCCCGGACGTGAAGAATAGGCTCATCAAGTTCTTCATGGAGGAGCCGAGGGTCCTTCGAGCGGACTCCACGATCGGGGCATATGAATACGTCCTACAAGCGGTCGCCATCGACCCCCAGGATCTGAGGGAGGGCATCGGTTCGCCTCTCGAGCCATTGACCGCGGGCCTTTCGACCTCCATAATATCCAGCAGCATAAAGCAGGCCGATCAGGCTTCGCTATTGAGGGCGATCAAGGCCAAAAGGAGGAGGATCGGATAGCCGGATTCGGGATGGCCCCGCCTCGCGATGGCGGCCCCGCGGGCGTAGGCGTTCAAACGATCCTCTTTGCGATTATTCGATATAGCTCGATCCCCAAGGCCTCGCAGGCCCTCCGGGCCTTATCATCGGCCTCGATGCATACGATGCCCATCCTCACGGCGCTCCTCGGGATCCCGGAGGATCTGGCATATCCCAGTGCCAGCCTGGAGACCTGGGCCGCGGCCCCCTCCCCGGCGACCGTTTCCACCTCTATCAGGAGGCGATTGCCCCGCTCGTCCTCCATTATCAAATCGGCTATTCCCGTCCCGACGTCCACGTTCGAGCCCTTGAGCTTAAGCCCCTCGCCCATTACCTCAGGGTGATCCCTAAGGATCCTCATTATCGGGTCCTCCAGGAGCCCCCTCGACTCGGCGTAGAACTTCGGGCCGAGCTCCAAGATCCTCTCCATCGCCTCAAGCGCGCCGAAGTAGCTAGCGCCGAGCATGTGGGGGTAGACGTCGATCGGCTCCCCGCCCCGGTATAGTATCAATATGGGGGTGTTCCCGAGGTTGAGGTTCCCGCGCCCCGAGAGCGGCAGGGGCCGCCCGCCCGAGCTGACGATCCTCCCCCTGACCTGGGGCGGGATCGAGCGGATCTCCGATTTCATCCTCTCGGCCTCATCCGGCCCGATCTCGGATTCCTCCAGCTCCTCAACTCCCATGCCCCATTTGGCCCCGGCCTCCCGGGACATCGCCCTCAACGCCTCCAGCAGATCCCGATATGGGGCCCTCGCGCTGTATAGGATGCGCAGGGAATATCCCGATCCCATCGCCCTTCGCCGAGCGGCGCGCTAGCCGGCGCCGTCCACTGGGATGAAGATTTAAAACGATTGCGAGCCATATCCGCCGAGAAGGCCCCGCCGGGACGGTCGCGCGACGAGCCATGTCGGCCCCGAAGGAGTACAGGGATAGGATCTACATGAGGAAGGACATCCTGCTCAAGCTCGTCCAGCACGGGGAGCTGAACCAAACGGCCCTCCTGAGCTATTGCGGCCTAAACCTCCAGAAGCATAAATCCATCTTGGACGAGATGGAGGGGAAGGGCCTCATAGAGAGGAGGGAGGGGCTGCGCGGGAAGAGGAAGGTCACCCTGTACTCCATAACCCCAAAGGGCCGGGATTTCCTCAAGAGGATACTCGAGCCCTATGAGGCCATGTTCCCGAGGGGCGGATCCGGTTAACCTTGTTGAGGAATCAATTTATATCGGATGCGGAAATGGGCTTGGCGATCCCCATTGGGCTCGGATGAGGAGGATGCCTCCCTGCTCAAGATGATAGACGATCTGATCTATCGCCTGAACTCCGAGAGGATTTGGTTCCAGATAATCCTCATAGTCTCGCTGGTCATGGCCCCCATATCGCTCCTGATCACCCTGTTCTTCCTGCTCCACCCGAGGCTGTTGCTAATAGTGCTTGGGTTCGGGAGGTTCGCCGGCCCATCATTGGGTATGCTGATGTTGGCCTACGTGATCGTTAACCTCGTGGTCGCGTCCCTATGGCTCGCGATAGGGATAAGGGAGTTCAGGTTCTTCAGGAAATGGGATCAAAGGTTCAGGAGGTACTTCTCCCTCAAGGAGAGATTGGACGAGGAGCTGCGGAGGGAGTTCGAGGAGGAGCAAGGGGAGGGGCGCTGAGGGGGGGCGCTCAGGGCGATATCAGGAATTGGCCGCCATCGACTATTATCGTCTGCCCAGTTATGAAGCTCGAGTCCTCCGATGCCAAGAAGAGCATGACCCTCGCGACCTCCTCTGGCCTCCCGAACCTCCCGAGCAATATATCCCGCTTTCGCTCGGCCCTCCTTTGCTCGGGCATATCGGCTATCATCGGCGTCTCTATTATGCCGAGGGCTATGCAATTGACCCTGATCTTCGGCGCGAGCCTCCTGGCGAGCCACCTCGTCAATACGATCTGACCCGCCTTCGCGAACCCATACGCCATATTGCTGCCCGTCCCCATGACGTTGTTGATGGAGGAGACGTTGATTATGCTGCCGCCGCCCCGCTCGAGCATTATCGGGGCGACGGCCCTCGAGCATAGGAAAGCGCCCTTTAGGTTTACGTCGAGCATCGACCGCCAGGCGGCATCGTCGATCTCCAACGGATCCGGGATCCTCTCGATCCGGCCCGCGTTGTTCACGAGGACGTCGATCCCCCCGAAGCTCTCTAGGCAGGATTTGACCATCGAATCCACCTCATCGGGCTTGGAGACGTCGGCCCTTATGGCGATCGCCTCCCCGCCCGATTCCCTTATATCCCTCACGACCTCCGAGGCCTTGGCCTCGGATCTGGAGTAGTTCACGACGACCCTCGCGCCTTCCGACGCGAAGAGCTTCGCGGCGGCGGCGCCTATCCCGGAGCTGGCGCCCGTTATTATCGCTACCTTCCCGCTCAGCTTCATTCGGCATCGGACCCCTCTGCCGCGCCCCCGCCCCCTCGGCCGCGCCCCCCTATGCCCAGGATCCTGGCCGCCAATAGGGCGGCGTTCTCGCCGTTATCGATCCCGACGCAGGCCACCGGGACGCCCTTGGGCATTTGGACTATGGAAAGGAGGGCGTCCAATCCGCCGAGCTTGGCGCTGACAGGGACCCCTATGACGGGCCTCTCGGTCCTCGAGGCTATGAAGCCCGGCAAATGGGCCGCGAGGCCGGCGACGGCTATGAATACCTTAGCCTTGGATGCCCGGATGCGCTCCTCGAGGGCATCGGGGTTCCTATGGGCGGATAGGATCGATAGGGCATAGGGTATCCCGAGCCTCTCCAGCTCCTTCGCCACCCTATCCCCCACCGGCCTATCGCTCTCGCTGCCCAGGATCACCTCGACCAGGGGCCCCTCATCTCCCATACCTTATCCCACCCTCCAGGAGGTGTGCGGCCTCCATGGCCTTCAACCTCGCGTCAAGGACGTCGTCGGAGATCGCCAGGGCCAACCCGAGCCTCCTCTCCCTATAGGTGGAGGGCTTCCCGAACAGCAGGACCCTGACGCCGGGGATCCCGAGCGCCCTGCTCAGGTTCCCATAGCTCGGGGCCCATCTTGAATCCTCGCTCGATAATACCACGTGCGCCGCCCCGGGCGTTAGCAGCCTGATCCCGGCTATCGGGAGGCCGAGGACGGCCCTTATGTGGAGGGCCGCCTCCGAGAGGTCCTGGGTCGCTATCGTCACCATGCCCGTGTCATGGGGCCTGGGGGATATCTCGTTGAAATAGACCGTTGGCTTCCCGCCCTCGTCGATCTTGACGAAGAGCTCGCACCCGAATATACCGAGCCCCTCCAGGGCCCCCCCGGCGCCTATCAGCTTCCTAACGACCCTCTCGGCTATCTCGTAGCACTGCCTCTCTATCTCCCTCGCCGTTTCGGCCGTTATCTTCTCCCCATCGCGCTCCGATCTCCAAAGGAGCTCCGGGTTCGTCGGATCCTCGGATCTATGGAGTTTCCCCCCGAAGGCCTGGAGCGGTGATTTGCTCAAGCCGGTCTCCTCGTCGATCAAGACGAACGGTTGCCAGCTGACGTGGTAATGGCTGCCCGACCTCAGGTGCCCAACGGGCTTTGGGAACGATATGACCACCCTGCCGCTTGGGTCGTAATGCGCCAGGGCGAGTTCCGTTATCTCGAAATCGAATTTGCAAATGCCCTCGACTATGACCTCCTCCCCATATCCCCTGGCCCTCCTCCTGGCTATTTCATAGGCCTCGCGAACCTGATCCGCCCCGAATACGATGCTCGAGCCCAGCCCCCCCGAGCTCATCCTGGCCTTCACTATGCACGGGAACCCCACCTCCTCGCAAGCCTCCCGGAGCTCCTCCGGATCCCTCGCGAACCTATACGGGGTCGTCGGCACCCCCGCCTCCTCCGCGGCGAGCCTCCTCAGCGCGATCCTATCCATCGTTATCTTGGTTGCCCTGGCCCTGGGGGCCACGAAGAACCCCTCCTCCTCGAGCTCGAGGAGGGCATCGGTATTTATGGCCTCTACTTCAGGGATTATGGCATCTGGCCTCTCCCGGCGGATCACCGCCTTGAGGGCCGCGCCATCCCTCATATCGATCGTATAATGCCTATGGGCGACCTGGGCGGCGGGCGGGTTATCGTACCTATCCACCGTTATCGTCTCGACGCCGAGCCTTTGGGCCTCGATGGCTATCTCCTTCCCCAATTCCCCGGCGCCCAGGAGGAGGGCCTTCGTGCATCCCTCGTATAGGGGCGTCCCGATGGAGTCCCTGAAGGGCATCAATAGGGCCATGGCCCGATCACCAATCCGAATGCACGATCTTCCCCTTCCCGGGGATCCAATCGATCTCCATCCCTATCAAACCCTTCCCCATCCGATATCTATAAACTTCCCTTATCAAATTGGATTGCTCGATCCTCCTATTCAAAAGCGCGGCGGACCCTATATCGCTCCTATGGAATACGCCCCATCCATCCAGGCAGCGTATGAACGGCGAGCAGCGCTCTATCCTATCGCTTATCTCCGGGAGGTCATCGCCCTTCGCGAAGACCTCGCAGATCCTCGATCCCCCGGTTACCATCCCCCCATCGGGCGCAAGATCCACCGAGCCATAGAAGACCTCGCACCCCATCGCCCTTATGGCATCGGCGTCTATCCCGACAGGGTGCCCGGCCGCCAAATCCCTTCGCTCCGGGTATCCCCTCGGGGCGAAGCATTTGACGACCGTTGCGGCCTCTTCGAACTCCATCTTCACCTTATGCAGCTTGCCCGATGCTATCGCCTCCATTATCTCCACCATATCCGTCCTTAGCAGGGGGAGGACGTTGACGCCCTCCGGATCGCCGAACCGGCTATAGAACTCTATTATGGTCGGGCCCCATATTGGCGTTAGCATCATCTGGCCCGAGATAACCCCCTTATACTTCACCCCAAGGTCGGCCTCCAGGGCCTTCACGCACCTCCTCACGATATCCACCGATGCCTCGTATTCCTCCTGGGTTATGAATGGCAGGAGCATGCCCTTCCCGGAGATCGAGCCCATGCCCCCCGTCTCGGGCCCTATATCCATATCGTACGCGTTCTTGTTGTCCTGCACCAATGGGAAGGGCGCGACCGAGTCGCCATCGGTGAACATTTGCACGGTATACTCCGGGCCCTCGACCCTCTCCTCTATCAATATCCTATCCTCTATGTCGGTATATCCCCTCATGTACTTCGATTCTATGGCCTTCGCGTGCTCCGCCTTGACGTGGCCCTTCTCCTTGCTGAGGTAGGCTTGGAAATCGGCTATGACCTTCACGCCCTTCCCGCCGGCCTGCCTGGCCGGCTTTATCGCCACGCTCTCCGCGTATTCCTCTATATAGGCGATCGCGTCCCCTAGGTCCTTGAAGGCCTGGAACCTGAGCCTCCCGGGTATTTTATGCCTCCACATCAACCTCCTCATGAAGGCCTTGGACATCTCTATCTCCGCCGCCTCCCTCCTGGCCCCTATGCAGGGTATGCCCATATCCTCGATGGCGTTGGCGGCCCCCCTGAAGAGGGGCTCCTCCGGGCCTATGAAGACGAAATCCACCGAGAACCTCTCAGCCGCCCTCGATATGAAACCCGGGTCCATGGAATCCCCGATGGCGACGTCCCCGCCGCTCTTGAGGCATAGATCCAGGATGCCCGGGTTCCTAAGCCTCATGACCGCGTAAAGCCTGGGGGATTGCGTGCTCCTGCATATGGCGCTGGCTATCGCGTGTTCCCTGGCCCCCTCCCCAACGAGTAGGACCTTCACCATCGATCATAGCGCCTCCGGGTATTCCCCGGTGAAGCAGCCCAGGCACAGGCTCCCCCTCGGCAGCCCTATGGCCTCTATCAGGCCCTCCAGGCTGAGCCAATGGAACGTATCGGCCTCGACGACCTTGCCCACCTCCTCCTCGCTCAAATGGGCCGCTATCAATTCATCCCTATCCGGGACCTCTATCCCGAAGGGGCATTGGGAGATTATCCTCGGGCTCCCTATCCTGACGTGGACCTCCTTCGCCCCCATCCTATTCCTCATTACCTTCACCGTGTTCTTCGTGGTCGTCCCCCTGACGACGCTATCGTCTATGAGCACGACCCTCTTCCCAGCCATCGCCGCCCTTATGGGGTTCAATTTAAGCTGCACGCCCACCAACCTCTCGAATTGCGTCGGCCTTATGGCGCTTCGGACCCTCCTGCCCGTTTGAACGAAACCCATCCCTATGGGCTTGCCCGTCGCGTTGGAGAACGCCATGGCGAATGGTATGGCCGTCTCCGGCACGGCCAAGACCGAGTCGGCGCCCTCGACGTCGCTCTCGGATGCCAACTTCTCCCCGATCCTCATCCTGACCTCGTAAACGCTCTTCCCGTTTATTATGGAGTCGGGCCTGGCCAAGTAGACGTATTCGAAGGCGCAATATCTCGGCCTCGCCTCCCTCACCTTCCTCCTCTCTATGCTCCAAGGGGTAAATAGATAGGCCTCCCCTGGCGATAGATCCGCCTTCAGCTCCGCCCCGATGACGTCAAGCGCGCAGCTCTCCGATGCCACGGCGCCATAATCGAACCCGAAGTTCCCTATGACCATCGGCTTGATCCCGAGCTCCCCCCTATAGGCGATCATCTCCCCGCGCTCCGTGAGCGCTATGAAATTGCAGGCGCCGCCCAGCTCCCCGGCGATCCGCTCGATGGCCTCGAAGGGGTCCCCGTTTGCCAGCTCCCTGGAGAGGAGCGCCGCCAGGGCTCCTTGGGGATCCCCCGCGCTCAAGCCGCGCTCCCTCGCGGCCTTGAGGGCGCGGGCGGCGGAGCCATCGCAGGCCAAGGCGAGCCCCAGCGGGCATTTGGCGAAGGAGGGCTTGGCCGGGGGCCCGCCGTTGGGCGGCTCGGGATCGACCTGGCCTATGCCGATCCACCCCCTCAGCGCCTCGAGCTCCGCCTCCCCGAAGGCCTGATCCACCATGCCCGCTCGGCATTCGCGGAGGAGGCGCTCGCCGTCGTAGGTGGAGATCCCGCAGGATTCCTGGCCCCTGTGCTGGAGCGCCATCAGGCCGTAATATATGAACCTGGCCATCTTCCAAGCGGTATCGTAGCCGTATAGCCCTATTATTCCCGCCATATGTCCCCGATCCCCTCCTCGATCGGCCGCGCGCGCTTCCGATCCTCCTCGGCCCTCTCCTGGGCGATGGGCGTCGGGTATTCCCCGGTTAAGCAGGCATTGCAGAGGTCCCCGCTGGGCAAGCCTATGGCGTCGATGAGGCCCTCCAGGGATTGATACACCAGGCTATCGGCGCCGAGGAGCCTCTCGATCTCCTCTACGGAATGGTTGGCGGCTATGAGCTCCGAGCGGCTGGATATATCTATCCCATAAAAGCACGGGGATATTATCGGGGGGCACGTGATCCTCACGTGGACCTCCTTGGCCCCCGATGATTTGAGCATGGCCACTATGTTCCTGAGCGTCGTGCCCCTAACTATGCTATCGTCCACCAGGACTATCCTCTTCCCCCTGATGACCGATTTGAGCGGGTTCAGCTTCATCCTGACGGCCCCCTCCCTGGCCTCCTGGGTCGGCATTATGAAGGTCCTATGCACGTACCTGTTCTTTATTAGGCCCTCGGCCACGGGGATGCCCGTGGCCCTCGATAGGCCCTCGGCCGCCGTCCTCGAGGTATCCGGGACCGGCACTATGCTATCCACATCGCCCTCGATCGTATCGGCCAAGTTCCTCCCGAGGTTCAATCTCACGTCGTAAACGCTCCTCCCCTCCAATATCGAATCCGGCCTGCTGAAGTAGACGTATTCGAACATGCAATACGCCCTCCTCCGGCAGCTCGCGAACCTCTCCACCTCAACGCCATCCCCCCCTACGAAGATCGCGGTCCCGGGCTCTACGTCGCTTATGAGCGAGAGGGAGTTGATATCCAGCGCGACGCTCTCCGACGCTATGGCCACGGAGTTCCCCGAGTTGCCCATGCAAAGGGGCCTGAACCCCAAGGGATCCCTGGCCGCTATGAGCTCCCCCCTCGAGCTCGCGATGACGATGGAGTAACCGCCCTCGATTATTTTGGAGCACGATTCCAGGCTCCCGAATACATCGCCGCCCCTCCTATAGGAATCCAAGAACGCCCTCAATATCGCCTCCGAATCGGACCGCGTCCTTAGGCATATGCCCTTCCTCCTGAGGCTATCCCTGATCCGCTCGTAGTTTACTATGGTGCCGTTATGGGCTATCGAGAACGTCTCCCCGCCCATCCTAACCGGCACCGGCTGAGCGTTAAGGAGGGAGGATCCCCCCAAGGTCGAATACCTAACGTGGCCTATCCCGACCCTTCCCACGAGGGTCCGCGCGACGCGCTGGAGCTCCTCGCCGACCAAGCCATACCTGCGAACCGTCCTAAGGGCCGAGCCGTCGTAGATGGAGATCCCGCAGGATTCCTGGCCCCTGTGCTGGAGCGCCATCAGGCCGTAATATATGATGGGGGCTGCGTTCCCGCGCTCCAGCGAGATCCCCATTACTCCGCAGGCATCGCGCGCCTCTGGCTTCAAAGCTCCCCCAGGTACCTCCTCATCGATTCCCCCCAAGCCCTCCCCAATTCCCCGATCCCGCACCTTACGACCCTTTCGCCGAACCTCAGCGAGAGGTCTGGCGAATCCACGACCCTCCCCAATTTGGAGATTATGGCCCCGTGCCTCCTGGCCAAGGCCTTGAGCCCCCGCGCCGCGCCCGGCCGGGCGGATACTATGAACCTGGCGTAGGATTCCGAGAAGAGGAGCTCATCCAACCGCCCTACCCCTGAGCGCGGCACGCGCTTGAGGTCCACATCGGCCCCCAGACCCCCCTTCAGGGCCATTATGGCCAGGGCCACGGCGAGTCCGCCCTTGGAGCAATCGTGGGCGGCGTCTATCAGGCCCTCCCTGATCGCCTCCTTGACGACCGCCATCGAGGCCCTCTCCCTCTCCGGGCGCGCGCGGGGGGGCCGCCCCCCGCATATGCCGTGGATCCAATGGTAATACTCCGATCCCCCCATCTCGGGGTACGTCCTCCCGATGGCGAATATCTCGTCTCCGTGCTCCTTGAAGGCCATGGTGGTCACCCAATCCAAATCCTCTATCAACCCAAGCATCACCACGACGGTCGTGGGGTTCACGGCCCTCCCGGACCTCTCGTCCTCGTTGTAGAAGCTAACGTTGCCGCCGACGCAGGGGATCCCCAGCCCCCTGAGCATGAACGATAGGCCCTTGATCCCCTCGGAGAATTGCCAAAAGACCTCCGGCCTCTCCGGGTTGCCGAAGTTGCAGCAATCCACTGCGGCGATCGGCTCGGCGCCTACGGCCACCACGTTCCTGGCCGATTCCGCCGCGGCGCCGGCGTGGCCGTTGAAGGGATCGAGGAGGCAATGCCTGCTATTGCAATCGGCCTTCACGGCTATCGCCCTGGGATCCTCGAGGAGCCTGAGCACGGCCGCGTCCCCATCCCCGGGCTTCACGACCGTCCTTATGCCGACCTCGTGATCGTATTGCGAATAAATGGGCTCCTTGCTAGCGATGTTGGGCGAGGAGAGCATCCTGGCCAATGCCCTCCCGAGGTCCTTGGGCTCCTTTGGCTTGGGGATCCTCAGCATCTTGGCGAGCCCCCTCGGCCTCCTGGCCCTCCTCCTAACGATCGGCGCATCCGCCAGCAACCTGGCCGGCAACCTAGCGACCACCTCCCCCCCATATCTCACCACGACCTCCTCGCCCTCCGTGACCCTCCCTATCACGGAATGGGGGAGGCCCCATCTCCTGAAGACCTCCAAAACGCCCTCCAAGCCCTCCGGCTTGACGACGAATAGCATCCTCTCCTGGGACTCGGAGAGCATTATCTCATACGGCGTCATGCCCTCCTCCCGCAAATGCACCCGATCCAGCTCCACCTCAGCCCCGGTCCCGCCCTTGAAGGCCATCTCGGATAGCGCGCAGGTCAAACCCGCGCCCCCCAGATCCTTCAGGCCAGTCACGAAGCCGGTCGCGACCGCCTCCAGGGTGGCCTCGATTATCACCTTCTTCATGAAGGGGTCCCCTATTTGCACGGATGGCCTCTCCTCCTCCGATTCCGCTGTTATGGCCTTCGAGGCGAACGTAACCCCGTGGATGCCATCCCTCCCGGTGGAGCTCCCCATGAGGACTATGTAATCCCCGGGCCGATCCATCCTCGCGAGCACCACGGAATCCTTCCTCCCTATGCCGACGCAGGCCACGTTCACCAAGCAGTTGGTTTCGAAGCTCTCATCGAACTCCACCTCCCCCGCGACCGTGGGGACCCCGATCCTATTGCCGTAATCCGATATGCCCTTCACCACGTACTTCAACAACCATTTCGTTCTGCCCTTCCTCGGCGGCCCAAACCTGAGCGAGTCGAGGAGGGCCACGGGCCTGCAATTGGTGCAAAGGATATCGCGGACGATCCCCCCTATCCCCGTGGCCGCGCCGTTATAGGGATCTATGGCCGATGGGTGGTTGTGGCTCTCGATCTTAAAGGCCACGACGTATCCATTGCCTATATCCACTATGCCGGCGTCATAGCCAGGCCCGACCAGGACCCTCGGCCCCTCCTTCGGGAGGATCTTGAGGATTGGCCTGCTGCTCTTATAGGAGCAATGCTCCGAGTACATCAACTCCAGCATACCGAGCTCGACCTCGTTCGGCTCCCTGCCCAGCTGGTCGATTATGTACTCGATCTCATCCCGGCTCAGGGACGTCTTGCTCAGATCGATCCGCAGCGCCCATCCCTCCCATCCTTGAAGGAGATCATGGATTCGAACAGCATTAGGCCGTCCTCGCTGCCGAAGGGACTCAATATCCGCTCCGATCCCCTCTCGGGATGGGGCATCAGCCCCACTACGTTCCCCCATTCGTTGCATATCCCGGCTATGTTATCCATGGATCCATTTGGATTCGCCCCCGGGGTCGGCTTCCCGGATTCATCGACGTAGGTCAGGATGACCTGCCCGTTCCTCCAGAGCTCCTTGATCGCGCGCCTCTCGTTGACGTAGCGCCCCTCCGCGTGGGCTATGGGCAGCCTTATTATGGCGCCCTTGGGCAGCAGCCAAGTCAACGCGCTTTTATTCGATTCGACCCTCAGCGAAACCCAGCGGCAAACGAAGTTCAATCCCTCGTTCCGAAGCAGGGCCCCGGGCAACAGGCCGGCCTCGGTCAATATTTGAAATCCGTTGCATATGCCGATCACGGGCTTCCCCTCATCGGCCATCGATCTGACCTCCCCCATGGCCGGGCTATGGGCCGCTATCGTCCCGGCCCTGAGATAATCCCCATAGGAGAATCCGCCCGGCAATATCACGGCATCATATCCAGATCGATCGAACGCCTCATGCCACACCAGGTCCGCATCAACGCCCAGGACCCGGCGGAGGACGTATAGGGTATCCAATTCGCAATTCGATCCCGGGAAGCGCAGGACCGCGATCCTCAACCCCTCCCCCTCTTCCCCCCGCCGGATTTGACGCTCACGGAGCACGAATGGACGACCGGGTTGAACAGCCTCAGCTCGTTGCACATCCTCATCACTATCTCCTTAGCCCTGCCGGGATCTTCGGCCTTGACCAGCATTCGAAGATATTTCCCGGATCTAACCGCCCTTATGGAGTCGTATCCCCCCCTATGGATAAGATCCCTCTCTATCGTCTCCCCCTCCGGATCCTTCGCCATCGCCTTGTTTTGTATTATGACCTCGACCAGATACTCCTTCAGGGCCGCTCCCCAACCACCAAATCATTGGGCGCCATGGGCGCTATCGCGGGGAGCCCGTAGCCCGTCCCAAGGGATCCCATCGGGCGGGCCCAGATCCCCCCGGAGGCCGCCCCCATCGCCGGCCAAGCGCCCATGCGCATCCCCCACCCCAGCCTCAATGGAAAGTTGCATATAAAGGGTTTTAAAAACTTAAAATTTGACATGTTTTTGTAAATTTGGATGGGCGGGCTCGGGGAGGGGGCCGATTCTCGCTGGGGGATTTAAATTCCCATGCCGATGGCAATTCCAGAGCCCATCGGGGCTTCGAATGCGCGGCGGGTGATGCGGGAGCATGAGCGGGGGCGGCGGGCATGGGCTATGAATCCTTCAAATCGCCGTTCACTTGGCGCTATGGAAGCGATAGGATGAGGAGGATATTCTCCGAGATATATTATAGGGCCCTATGGAGGCGCGTTTGGGCAGCGTTGGCCGAGGCCCAAGCCGAATATGGGCTGATATCGCGGGAGGAGCTGGATGACATCAAATCCAAGATGGGCGCCGAGAACATAGACATCGAGAGGGCCTTGGAGATAGAGCGCGAGATAAAGCACGACCTCATGGCCGAGCTCAGGTCCTATTCGGAGCAATGCCCGATCGGCGGGGGGAAGCTCCATTGGGGGGCCACCTCAGCCGACATAGAGGACAACGCGGATATCATCAGGATGAGGGAGGCGATGGGGATCGTCGTCGAGAGATTATTGGATTGCCTGGAGGCCCTATCGGGGTTGATATCGCGCTATATGGATCTCCCCTGCTTGGGATGGACCCACCTCCAGCCCGCGGAACCGATGACCCTGGGCTATAGGTTCGCAAATTATGCCCAAGATTTGATCCTCGACCTTGGGCTCATCGACTACCTGATGGCGGAGGTCCTGAAGGGCAAGGGGATCAAGGGGGCCGTCGGGTCTTCGGCGAGCTTCGCCGCCATCCTATCCGGCAGGGGGAGGCCCGAGGACATGGAGAGGAGGGCCATCGAGAGGCTCGGGATAAGGTGCTTCCCAGTCTCGAGCCAAACTTACCCGAGGAAGGTGGATTTCCTCGTCCTAACGGCCCTGGCCTCCATAGCCCAGAGCGCCCATAAGTTCGGGATGGACCTGAGGCACTTCCAATCCCCGCCGATCGGGGAGCTCCAAGAGCCCTTCTCCGAGAGGCAGGTGGGATCCTCTGCGATGCCTTTCAAGAGGAACCCGATCAAAGCGGAGAGGATGTGCTCCTTGGCCAGGTACGTTAGCGCCCTCCCCAAGGTCGCGTGGGATAACGCCGCTTGCACGATATTCGAGAGGACCCTCGACGATTCCGCGAACAGGAGGGTGATAATACCCGAGGCCTTCCTGGCGATCGACGAATGCCTCGGCCTATATTCGGAAATACTCAATGGCTTGATCGTCAATGAGGGGGGGATCGAGAGGAACCTGAGGAGGTTCGGCCCATGGGCCGGCTTGGAGAGGGTTTTGATGAAGCTCGTCGAAAGGGGGATGGGGCGCCAGGAGGCCCACGAGAGGTTGAGGATCCATTCCCAAAGGGCTTGGGAGGCCGTGAGGGACGGGCTCGAGAACCCATTGCCGGATCTCCTGAAGGGGGATGAGGAGATATCGAGGAGGCTCCGCCCCGAGGAGATCGAGGAGCTCCTGGACGCTAGGGCCTACGTGGGCGATTGTCGGGATCGCTGCCTCAACTTCCTATCCCACTTGAAGGGGGTCCTGAGGGCGCACAACCGCGGGGCTGGATAGGGGGCGGATCGGCCCCTGGCGCATCCGGGCTCAATCCCCCTCCTTTAGCTTATCGGCTATCGATTTCAATTCCCCGTGCTCGTAGATCATGATCCTCGTCTCCAACCTCACGTCCAGCCCCAAGTATCTGAAAAGCCACAATAGCTGCTCCCCGGTTATTTGGCCCTTGATCCTTCCCTCCGATATGGCCTTCGCCAAGGCCGCCTCGACCCTCTCGGCGGCCTTGGGATATTGCCTCCTCGCGGCCATCAGGACCTCCCAAGCCCTCCCGACGAGCGCCCTCCTCAAAAGCCCCTCCCTATCCTCGCCGCGATCCGCCTCCCCGGCCTCCTGCCTCATCGCGAGCCTCCTCTTGATCTCCTGGAGCTTCTTCCTCTTCAGGAGCTCCAATTCCCTGTCCTCGGACAAGCGGGGGCACCCAATGGTCCGATATCGGGCGCTCTAATTAAGTTTGATAGCCGGCCCAGATCCGGCTCTCGGGCAAGCCCATGGCCTCCTCAAATTCGTATATCAACCTCGAGACCACGAGGGAGGCATCGAGCGATTCCCGATCTATGCACGCCAACGCGTTCGCAAGCCCCAGCGTCTCCTCGGAGAAGCCCCCATGCGGGAACCCCCCGATTATGGCCGCGGGCCTCTCGTGGGATACGAGCTCCCTCACGCATTCCCTCATGGTCCTCGGGACGCCCGCCCTCGTGAACGCCATCGCCATCGAGGGCCTCAGGGATCCGAGGAGGTCGCGCATTCGGCCGGGGCGTATCCTGAGCAGCGTTTCCCCCGAGCTAGACCTTATGGAGCCGCTCGCGAACAATTGCTCCATGAGCCCGATGAACCTATTGTAGTTCTTGGGCAATCTGACGGCGGGGTTCACCTCGATTATCATATCCCCTATCGTGTGTACGTATACGGAGAGCAGCCCCTCCCTATTCAAAGGGGTCCCAAGGGCCCCGATGAGCGCCGCGTGGACTATATCGGGCCTCCCCCTCTTCCCCGAGTTCGAGAGCCCCCTCATCGCGAAATGGTGCAGGCTCCTATCCAATATCAACTCGCTCGGGTCCTTCCCCCTCCTCCTGGCGCTCCTCCGGATCGCGGGGTGATCCCTTATCTCATCCGGTATGGGCTCGAGGGCCGATTCGGCCAAGATCAGGAGGAGCTTCATATCCGAGGGCGGGGGCGATCGGAGGGGATTGGGCCTATACGTATACCTCTATGTATATCCTCTCCAACAATTCCTTATACCTATTCCTGATCGTTACCTCCGTTACGTTCGCGACCTCGGCTATCTCCCTCTGCGTCTTCCTCTCGTTCGTCAAAACCGTTGCTATATACGTTGCCGCGGCCGCTATCCCAGTGGGTCCCCTTCCGCTCGTGAGCCTTATGGCCCTCGCCGCCTCCAATATCTTTATGGCTATGGCCTCGGCCATCCCGGAGATAGCTAGCTTATTCGAGAACCTCGCGGCATAGCTCCCGCCCATGGATGGGGGAACCTGCGCGCTGAGCTCCTTCAATATCAAGCGATAGGATCTCCCGATCTCCTTCTTGCTAACGTTCGATGCCGCCGCCACCTCATCCAGCGTGCGGGGGATCCCGCATTGCCTGCAGCTCAAATATATGGCCGCTGCGCTCATCGTGTGGATCGATCTCCCCCGGATCAACCTCTTCTTTATGGCCCTGCGATATAGGATCGACGACGTCTCCACTATGCTCTTCGGCAGGTTCAGCGCCTCGGCCATCTTCGTCATCTCCGCGAGCGCGGCCGCGAGGTTCCTCTCGACCGAGTCGGAAACCCTTATCCGCCTCTGCCATTTCCTCAACTTATATAGCTCGATCTGCTTCGATGGATTATCCTTCTTCCCGATGACCTTGTTATCCTGCCAATCTATCATAGTGGAGAGGCCCTTATCGTGGAGGGCGTAGGTCGTCGGGGCCCCGACTCGAGCCCTCTTCTCCCTTTGTTCCTCATCGAAGGCCCTCCACTCCGGCCTCATGTCGGCTATCTTCTCATCCATGACGTAACCGCAGCTCCTGCATACGACCTCGGCGGACTCGTAATCCACTATTATGTGCGTACTGCCGCACTCCGGGCAGGCCTTGGCCCTGCGCTCGATCTCGATCGCGATGTCGGGATCGCCGTCTTCCTCCAAAGCGGGTTCACGCCCGATTCCTTTCGACCCGCACATATACCGATCTCCCGACCAATTTCTCGGCATCGGCCAGGAGGGGCTTGACCTCGATATAAGGGGATTTCACAGGGCCGAATACGTCGACCACGATCCCCAGCGGCCTTCGCTTGGCGTCGTATACGCTGGCCCCGAGCTCCGGAGGGGGGGCCGATCGCGATTTCAATATCAGGTTTCGGTTCTTGGACTGATGCAAGATATAGCCCAACTTTTTCAAGCCCTAGATCCCCTTTTTGGGTATAAGGGCGAAAGGGTTTTGAAGAATATAAACCTATCTTGGAGAGCGAACCAATGCGGGATTTGGGGGATCGTCGATTCCTTGAAGTGGGTTTGAATGAAGCGCCATAAAGCGGTCGAGAGGGACATAGCGAGGGAGAGGATCGAGATCCTATTCCGATTGGCGAGGGAGGCGTTTCGGGAGGATAGGGAGCTCTCCAAGCGCTATTTGGCCCTCGCGAAGCGGATAGGGATGAGGGCCAGGGTCCAAATCCCCAGGGAGCTGAAGCTGTTCGTTTGCAAGGGGTGCGGCTCCCTCTTGATCCCCCCAGAGAATTGCAGGGTGAGGGTGAGATCCGATGGGAGCCCCCGGGTCGTCCTCACCTGCCTGGATTGCGGCAGGGTCAAAAGGTTCCCGATGGGCCGAAAGGGGGCCATGGGGCCTCGAGAGCGCTCGCCGACCGCCGATCCAAGCGGATATTACGGCCGATCCGAGGGCGGGGATCCCGGCCAAGAGCGAATGAGGAATAATATATATGTGGGATCTCCAGCTCTAGAGGGAAAGGAAGAGGGCGAATTGCCAACAAAGTGATTGGGAGTTGCCCACGCCTTTCGATGTGCCGGCCGATATATTCATCGAGAGGTTGGCCAAGTACATAAAGGAGGAGGTGAGCGAGGTATCGCCTCCCCCTTGGGCCCTCACAGCGAAGACCGGGGCCCACGCGGAGCACCCCCCAAAGGATCCGGATTGGTGGTACGTGAGGTGCGCATCCCTGCTCAGGAAGCTCTACATAAAGGGCCCGATAGGGGTCTCCAGGCTTAGGTCTGAATACGGGGGTAGGAAGAGGAGCGGGAGGAGGGCTGAGAGGGTCCTGAAGGGCGGGGGATCCGCGATAAGGGAGCCCCTCCAACAGCTCGAGGCGGCCGGGTTGGTCGAGAAGGTCGGCAAAAGGGGCAGGGGGCTGACGAGCGAGGGGCGAAGCCTATTGGATAGGATCGCGGCCCAGATACTCAAGGAGCTCAAGAGGGGCGGTGATGGCGGTTGAGCGACGAGGAGCTGGAGGAGCTGCGCAGGAGGAGGATGGCCGAGCTCCAGGCGGCGGAGGAGGAGCGCAGGAGGGCCCAGCTCAGGAGGCTCGAGGAGGAGAAGCAAGCCCTGTTGTTCCAAATACTATCTCCGGAGGCCAGGCAAAGGCTCGCGAATATAAAGATGGTCAGGCCGGAGTTCGCCGCCCAGCTCGAGCTCCAGCTCATACAGCTCGCCCAATCCGGCAGGGTGAGGATCCCGATAACCGATCAACAATTGAAGGAGGCCCTCAAGAGCTTGCAATCTGCTAGGAGGGAGATAAGGATAAGGAGGGTTTGATCGGATTGGCAAGGAACAAGCCCACGGCCAGGAAGAGGAGGCTCGCGAGGGCGATGAAGGAGAACAGGGCCGTGCCCGCGTGGGTGGTCGCGCGAACCTCGGGCAGGGTTAGAACCAACCCGAGCAGGAGGAATTGGAGAAGGGGGAGGTTGAAGGTTTAGGAGGGGGAGCTCGATGGGCGAAAGGGAGGCGAGATCGGGCCCGACTGAGGAGTCGGAGGTGGTCGAGGAGAGGGTCTGCACGCTATCCTTCAGGAGGGCCTGGATAGCGCCGATGTGGAGGAGGGCCCCGAGGGTCGTGAGGATGCTCAGGGATTATGCCAGGAGGATAATGAAGGCCGATGAGGTTTTGATAAGCGGGGAGGTCAACGAGGCCATATGGTCGAGGGGCTCGGGCGATCCGCCCAGGAAGATGAGGGTGAGGCTCGTGAAGGACAAGGAGGGCAAGGTCATAGTCTACCCGGCCTAGGCCCGGGGCCGCGCATCCCGATGGCCCTCATGAAGACGCAATCCTCGGGCCTTATCTTGATCGATTCGGCATCGGCCGATTCGCTCAAGCGGATCGGGGCACCCCTTATCAGAGCCGCGGGGGTGAGGCGATCGGTCTCCCCCATGGCCAAATGGGCGGCGCAGGCCAGGTCGTCGGCGAGGGCCATCCAAGTTATCCTGAGCGGCCTCCCGTATATATCCGGGCGCCCCCTGCAATCCTCGACCGGATCGAAGCCCGAGGCGGCTACCGCCAATCCTATGGTCCCCCTCCTCAGCGGGGCTATCCTGCTATCCACAAGGATCACCCCGATCCTCCTCCCGGTCCTCTCGAAGGCGTCCCTCCTTATCCCATCCGCCACCGCTTGGGGATCTCGGGGCCAAAGGGCGGCCCTCCCCATGCCGACGTTCTTGTGGTCGACGCCCGCGTTGACGACCATCATGCCCGATTTCAAAGTCAGAAGGGCCCCGCGGACCCCTCCGTAGACCTCATCCGCCTCCCTCAGGACGAGCTCCGCGAACTCGGGCTCCAGCGATGCCATCTCGGCCAGCTCCCTGGCCCTTTCGGATGGCCTTATATCCCCGAGGTCGACTATCGCCCCCATCGCCGCGGACGCTGCTTTGGTCGCCACGGCGAGAACGTCCCCATCGCGGAGCTCCAAGCCCATCCTCCCCATGGCATCGAGTATGGCCCCCAGGAGGTCGTCCCCGGGCTCGATCAAGCCCGTTTCGATCGCGTATATCTCCATCGCCGCCAATTGAGCCCCCGCTGCATACGCGGGGAGGGTCAAAAAGCTTTTGAACAGCTCCTCCACGAGCGGATCCAATTGGCAATCGAGGGGCGGGGGAATGATACGGATTTGCCGATAGAGCGCATGGATATATTCGGCAACGCCAACATAGGCATCTATTGCTTTTCTAACGAGGAGGTCGCCCTGATCCCCATGGGGGTCCCCGATGCGAAGAGGAGGATACTCAGCGAGACCCTCGGCGTCAAGGCCTGCTCGATAAACATCTGCGGCTCCAGGTTGAACGGGGTCCTGGTGGCCGCGAATTCCAATGGGATAGCGGTCCCCCATACGATAGGGGAGGAGGAGCTCGCGATCCTCAGGGCCCATTTCCCCAGGGTCGAGGTCATACGATCCAAGAGGACGGCCCTGGGGAACCTGATATTGGTCAATGATGAGGGGGCCGTGGTCGATCCCCGGCTCCCGAGCGGGCTATTGAGGACCCTCTCAAGGCTCTTCGGCGTTGAGGTGAGGAGGGGGCGCATCTCCGGCCTCCCCTACGTCGGGGCCCTGGCGGTCGCCACGAACTCCGGCGTGCTGGCCCATCCATCGATAAGCGAGGAGGAGAGGAGGCTCATAGAGGATTCACTAAAGGTCCCGGTTGGGACCGGGACCGTGAACTTCGGGATAGGCTTCGTTAAGGCCGGGCTATTGGCAAATACCAAGGGCGCCGTGGTCGGATCCGCCACGACCGGGCCCGAGCTGATGGGGATCTCCAGGGCCCTCGGGGTGGGATGAGGGGCTCCGCCCCGGGCTCGCGAAAGCTTTAACACGAAAGCCCCGCGATTCCCGCGCGTGAGGAGCATGGCGGATATGAGCGCGAGGGATAGGTTCCTCTCGGCCATCAGGCGGGAGGGGCCGGATAGGGTCCCGATAAGCCTGTGGTGGCACGCCTATAACCTGAACGCCGGGATAGGCTTCAGGGAGTTCGCGAGGGATGGCAAGAAGAACGCGATGGCCCATCTCGCGTTCCTGAGGGAATTTAGCGTAGATTTCCTGAAGGTGACGCCCGATGGGCTGTTCTTCCTAGAGGATTGGGGCGGGAGGTTGGAGTACGACGAGGGGATGGCGATGCCGAGGGCGGCCGAGTATGCAATAAAATCGGCTGAGGATTGGGAAAGGCTCGATGCCTTGGATCCCCGAAGGGCCAAGCTCCATTCGGAGCAATTGAGGGCCCTGGAGATCATTTCCGAAAAGCTGGGGGATTTCCCGTTCCTAGAAACGGTCTTCAATCCATTCACCACGGCGATCAAGATAGCCGGCGAGGAGCGCGTGCGAAGGGATATGAAGGGGGACCCGAGGGCCCTGAAGAAGGGCCTCGAGACCATAACTGAGACGACAATCGATTTCATAAGGGAGGCCTTGGATATAGGGGCGACCGGGATATTCTACTCGATAAAGACCCTATCGGCCAAATCCATAACGCGGGCCGAGTTCGAGGAGTTCAATAGGCCCTACGATTTGAAGATAATGGATTCCATGAGGGATGCGGACGTCATAATGATCCACGCCCACAATGACGAGGAGGGTGACGATCTATTGATCGATGAGGTCTTGGATTATGGGGCCAACTCGCTCCATTGGTGGGACAAGGGGACGACCCTAAGCCTGGAGAGGGCGAAGGCCGAGCTCTCCGATAGGTTCTGCTTGGCCGGCGGGATAGACCACAAGGGGACGATGCTGAGGACGGCGGCCGATGTGGAGGCGGAGATCAGGGATGCCATAAGGGCCGTCGGGGGCGAGGGCCTCATCTTGGGCCCGGGCTGCACGCTCAGCCCCAAGACCCCGAGGGAGAACATGTTCGCGGCGATAGCCGCCGCTAGGAAATACGGAGGACGGAAATGCGGGTAGGCGAGATGGGCCACGAAATAACGCTCCTCTCCAAGGAGGACGTCCAGTCCATATTGACGATGAAGGATGCAATAGAGGCGATGAGGGCCGCTTTATTGGATCATTACGAGAAGAGGACGCAGATGGTCGGGAGGAGATACCTGTTCCTGGATAAGGGCAGGATCGGATCGATGTCGGCCTACGTGGAGTCATTAGGGGGCGCGGGGGTTAAGATAGTGAGCACGTTCCACGAGAATCCAGCCAAGTTCAACCTCCCAGCCATATCGGCCCTCATAGTCCTATGCGATGTTGAAACGGGCTTGCCGCGCGCGGTCATCGATGGGACATATATAACAATGATGAGAACCGGGGCGATATCCGCCTTGGCCACGGAATATTTGGCTCGAAGGGATTCAAAGATAGCCGGGATAATCGGGGCGGGCGAACAGGGCAAGGGGCAATTGCTGGGCCTAAGGGAAGTCCTGCACCTGGATAGGGTCTATGTATACGATGTGGATAGGGGCCGGGCGAAGACCTTCGCCGAGCGGATGAGCGCGGAAACGGAATTGGAAGTTTTAAGATCCGATTCCGCCGAAGAGGTCGTTAGGAAGGCGGATGTATTGGCGACGGCCACTCCATCCATGACCCCCGTCGTATTCGACGAATGGGTGAGCCCGGGCCTTCACATAAACTCTGTTGGCGGGGCATCGAGGGGGGAGCAGGAGATAGATACGAGGATATTGAAGAGGTCGAAGCTCGTTGTGGACGATTTCGAGAACGCCTCAGCGCTGGGCGGGATAGCCAAGCCGATCTCCTCAGGCGAGCTCTCAAGGGGGGATATTTACGCGGAGCTGGGGGAGCTGGTCGCTGGAGGAAAGCCCGGGAGGGTTTCAGATGGGGAGATCACGGTCTTCATCTCGAGCGGGCTCGCGATCCAGGACATAGCCGCGGCCCAAATGGTTTTCAAAAGGGCGGAGGAGTTGGGGCTCGGAACGAGGGCGAGGTTGATGTAAAGGGGATTGCGAGGGCTATCGGGGGGATCCGAACCCGCTAAGGGCCCGCTTGTACTCGATGGCCTTCTCGCGGAGGCGTTCGACCTCCCTCAATATCGCCTCAACCTCCCCCTCCCCCACACCCCTGATCGGCTTGGCGGGGATCCCCATCGCGAGCACCCCCTCCCCAATGGCCGCGTTCGGCGGAACGAGGGCCCCAGCCGCGACGATGGCCCGGCTCCCAATCCTGGCCCCATCCAACACTATGGCGCCTATTCCGATGAGGGCGATGTCGCCGATCGAGCAGCCATGTAGGATGGCCCCGTGGGATATGAGCGCGCGCTCCCCGATCCGGACCGGGAGGCCCCTCGGCGCCTCCACGACGCAATTCTCGAGCACAGCCGTCATCCTCCCTATGAGGACCTCGGAATCGTCCCCCCTTATCACGGCCCCGGGCCAAACGCTCGCGTCCTCCGAGATCTCCACATCCCCGATTATCTTGGCGGATGGATCTACGTAGGAGGATGGGTGGACCCTCGGGGCCTTCCCCTTGAACGCAATCAAGTTATGCCCCCATGGCATACCCCGTGAAAAGGGATGCGAATTAATAAAGGAACCGTCGGAGACGCAAGAGGGGGCCGCGGCCGTTGGAGAGGATCGAAACTGACGTCTTGGTAATAGGCGGCGGCGGGGCGGGCCTGATGGCCGCCATAACGGCCGCCGAGAACGGGGTTGGGGTAGAGCTCATCTCCAAAGGCGATTGCTCCACGAGGGAGATATCGGCGCTCAACGTCCCGCTCGGGCACGAGGACCCGAGGGATGGGCCGGAGATCCATTACGAGGATACGATGAGGGGGGGCTGCTTCATTAACGAGGAGGGCCTCGTTAGGGAGTTGGTCCTCGGGGCCAAGCCTGCCCTGGGGAGGTTGGAGGCTCTGGGCGTTAGGTTCAACAGGAGGGGCGATCTTTACGCGCAGCGCCTGGTCTCGGATTCCACATACCCCAGATCCCTCTTCTTCGACGATAGCCTCGGGATCGAGCTGATGGATAAATTGAGGAGGGGGGCGGAGGAGAGGGGCGTTGCGATCCGCGAGGGCCTGATGGCGACGCGGTTGTTGATAAGCGATGGGCGAGCGGTCGGGGCGGCGGCGGTTCGCATCAAGGATGGGGGGGAGCTGGCCTTCATTGCTAAGGCGATCGTCCTCGCGAGCGGGGGCGCCGGCCAAGTGTACCAATTCACGACCAACGCGGATTGCATGACCGGGGATGGCTATGCTATGGCCTATGAGGCGGGGGCGGAGCTGATGGATATGGAGTTCGTCCAATTCGAGCCCACGATAGTAGCCTATCCGCCCGAATGCAGGGGGCTCCTGATACCGACCGCCCTCCTCTTGAAGGGCGCGAAGATCAGGGACGGGGAGGGGGTCGAGTTCTTGCGCTCCTATCGGATGCCGAAAAGCGAGCTGGCCCGCGAAATCTACGCGAGGATATCCGAGGGGCGGGGCAGCGAGCGCGGGACCGTATTCTTCGATGCCACGGGGCTGCCGGGGGAGCTCGTGAGGGGGGGTTTCCCGCGCATATGGAGGGCCCTGCGGAGCCATGGGATCGATCTGAGCGCGGATCTCGTCGAGATAGCCCCCGCCGCCCATTATATGATGGGGGGCGTGAGGATCGATGCCCATTGCCGAACCTCGATCCCCGGCCTTTATGCCGCCGGGGAGGTGGCCGGCGGGGTCCACGGCGCCAATCGGATAGCCGGCAATTCGATAGACATAATAGTGTTCGGGGCCAAAGCGGGGGAGGAGGCGGCGAGATGGGCCAAGGGATCCGCCGCCGTTGGGGGCGCCGGGATCCCCTCGGGGGGCCGAAGGGCCGAGCTCAAGGAGGGGGGACGGGATCCCTCCGAGGTCAAGAGGGCCGTCAAGGAGGTCATGCAGGCCAAGGCCTCCGTCATCAGGGATGGGGCGGGCCTGAGCGAGGGGTTGAGGCTCTTGTCCGGCCTGCGGGGATCGCTCGAATTCGATAGCGCGTCAAGGCCCCACGAGGCCGAGGAGGCGATCAACATGCTCCTGGTCTCCGGGATGATATTATGGGCCGCGCTCCAAAGGGAGGAGAGCCGGGGCTCCCATTTCCGAAGGGACTACCCCTCGCCTAGGGAGGGGTGGCTCAAGCATATATTCATCAAAAAGGGCGCATCCGGGTTTTTATGAACGGGTCGGGGCCCGCTTCAAGATAAGGGATATCGGGCCCTCACGGAGGGCCCGCGTAGGGGAAGTACTTGTGGTAAGGCTTGGACCTCGGGTATAGATCCAGGTTGGCCAGCTTCTGCATGGAGATCGCATCCACCGGGCAGAGCTCGGCGCAGAGCCCGCACCCAGCGCATTTCTTCAAGTTCACCCTGGCCTTGTTGTTCGGCGGGACCAAATCCATGGCGAAGTGGAAGCAGGTGCGCTTGCATATGCCGCAACCGGTGCATTTTCCCTCATCGACCACCGCGTAGATGCCGGGGGCCCCCCTCTCCACCTTATCTGGGGCGACTATGTACGGCAGGGCTATGCCCTTCATGTCCTTAAGGCTTGAGTAGCCATGCTCCTCCATGAACTTTATGAGCATCGCCCTCCAGGCCTTGACTATGTCGTAGCCCTGTATCATCACCGCAGAGCAGCTCTGGACCACATCGGCGCCGACCATTATGAACCTCACGACGTCCTGCCAATCGTAGACGCCCATGTTCCCCATTATCGGGACCTTCACCTTCCGCCTGCTCTTCGCGACCCATTTCAGCGAGAACCCTATGAGGTATGGGCCGCCGAATCCCGTTATCGAGCCGAAGGGATAAGGCCTCGCCTTCTCTATGTCTATCCAGATCCCCGAGATCCTATGGGAGAGCGTCAAGCACGGCGCCCCGGCCTTCTCGAACCTATCCGCCCATATATCCACCTCCCCAACCTGGGAGGAGATCTTCGGGGAGAACGGTATCGCGAGCTTCCTTTTGGCCAACCTCACCACTTCCTCGCCCATTTGCATGAGCCTCCACCCCAGCATCGGGCCCTCCTCCTTGGTCCCGGGCTCCCCGGCATATGGGCATCCGAAGTTCAGCTCCACCATGTCCGCCTTCGTCCCGTTTATCAAATCCATATACTTCTCCCAGGTCTCCATATCGCTAGCCATTATGCTGGCGATAACAACCCCCTTATCCCCGACCAGCCTCTTAGCCTCGTTCACGTCCTTCTCATAATCCTCCGGGCTTAGATCCGATGCGTCCTCGATGCACGTTATCGTATAGCTCCTCGGTATGTGCTGCGGATAACCGGGCTGATCCTTGAGCCAGAAGATCTTGAACCTGGGGCGCGCGTAAACCCTGCTATGCTCGGCGGGGAACAGCGTCTTGAGGACGGCGCCGCCCCAGCCCGCCTCTATCCCGACCTTGACGTTCTCCGCGTGCATCGTTGGAGTGGCCGAGGAGAGGACGAAGGGGTTCGGGAAATGGACGCCGCAAATATCGGCGGAGATATCCACGGACTTGGCCTCGGGCTCCTTCTTCGAGAAGAGCACGCCAAACCACCCTTTCTTGGGAAAGGGCCGCGGGATATTTATCCCTTTCTATCCAGCCCCTTTCAAGATGGGGACTGCGCCGATTGCCCGCCCCGGCTCCGCCCGGCCCTCGCGGACCGCATCCGCTTCCAATCGATGGCCAACAGGAGCGCGAATAGGGCTACGCTGAGTGAGTCGGTGATCGGCTCCGGGACGAAGGCCATGGCCGCCGAGGCCAAGAACAGAACCCTCTCCAACCCCGCGATCTCGGTGAACGCATGCCCCATGAGCGCGATCGAGACGGACGTTATTATTATCACGGCCTTGATGAAATAGAAGGCGATCTCCATGGGGGATCCAATCATGAGCAACTGGGGATGTTGCACGAAATAGAAGGGGACTATGAGCATCGGTATCGCGTACTTGAAAGCCTGCCATCCGACCTCATTCGATCCGCATCCGGCTATCCCGGCCGCCGTATAGGCGGCTAGGGCCACGGGAGGGGTCACCATGGAGAGGACCGCGAAGAAGAAGCCGAACATATGCGCGGCCATCGGGGCTACGCCGAGGCGAATCAGGGATGGTATCGCCAAGGCCGCGACCGTTATATAGGCGGCCGTCGTCGGCATCCCCATGCCCAAGATCAAGCAGACGACCATCACTAGGACGAGGAGTATTGGGAGGTTGCCCCCCGATGCCTCGATCATTATATTGGTCAATTTTAGCCCCAATCCTGTCAATATCAAAGAGCCAACTATTATCCCAGCTATGGCGCACGAGATCGCGACCTCGACCGATGCCTTGGCGCCGTCGATCAGCGCCTCGGGGATCGCCCTGAGGCCTTCCAGCCTCCCCCTCGCTAGTACCGGCAAAACGGCGATGGCCGCCGCCGAAACGACCCCCACAAAGGCCGATAGCGTTTCGCTATACCCCAGGGATAGGAGGTATACCATTATGAAGAGCGGGGCGATCATATAGCTCCGCGCAACCAGGGACTTGAGATCGGTCCGGATCCTGGATCGGCCGAGCCCGAGCTTGACGGCCTCCACATCGAGCACGATATAAAGCGCCACGTAATAAAGTATCGCGGGCAGGATTGCGGCCACGACCACGTCCCAATATCGGACCATCAATATCTGCGCCATGACGAACGCCGCCGCCCCCATGACGGGCGGCATTATCTGTCCCCCCGTTGAGGCCAAGGCCTCTATGGCCGCGGCCTGATGGGCCCTATAGCCGCTCCTCTTCATCATGTTTATCGTTATCGGACCATCTACCGCCACATTCGCGACGGCGCTCCCGCTTATGGTCCCGAATAGGGAGCTGGCTATGACCGGCACCTTCCCAGGGCCCCCCCTGAACCTCCCCACGGCTGCATTGGCAAGGTCGAAGTAGAAATCCCCGAGCCCGCTCTTCTGCAGGAATGAGCCGAAGAGTATGAACATGAATACGAAGGTGGCCGAGACCCTGAGGGGGATCCCGAAGATCCCCTCCTGCGTTAGGTACATGAACTCTATTAACTCCGTTGGGGAGAGCGCCCTATGGCCCATGATGCCTGGGAGATATTGCCCGAATAGGGTGAAGAGGATCGCCGATATCCCGAGTATCGGGAGTATTGGGCCAAGGGCGCGCCTACCGGATTCCAGGAGGAGGGCGATCGTTATCGCACCAAATATGAGGTCCGGGGGGGTTACGGGGGAGAAGAACGGTATCCTGGTGGATATCCTTTCGAATTCGCCCAAGAAATAGGCCCCGCAGGCGATGGAGAGCGAGGCCAATGAATAATCCAGGGCCCAAGAGAATTTGCCCAGGATCCCGGAGGTGGGCTTGAGGAGGAAGGCGAGGGCCATCGCGAGGTAAAGATGGATCGGCAGTATTTGAAGGTAATCTAACGCTCTAGTATAGCCATAATAAAGCTGTATAATGGACCAAGAGATCGCCACGGCGGCGATCGCCGCATTCCTCCCAAGATGTGACAAGGCCATCACAGCCTTCACTTTGTATGAATAAAAAAAATAATAAATTAAAGATTGTTTGAGCTACTTCATATAGCCCATTTTCCCTGTAATATCTCTCGGCGCCTGGGTGAAGGGGTATGGGGACCTTCCAAGCGGTTTTCGGATCGAAGACCTCGCTGGCCTTATAAGCCGCGACCCAATCGGCCCTCTTCTCGCAAATCGCCTTAGTTATGGCATATGCTACCCACTCCGGCAAGTCCTTGGTCGTTATGAGCATCGTATAGAACCCCAAGGCCGGGACGTCCTCATCTACGCCCTTGAATTCCCCTTTCGGTATGCGGGACTTTATATATCCATACTTGCTACAGAGTTGATCCATGATGTCCTCCCTCAGGGGGAGGAACCTCAGGTTAACGGCATTCGCCATCTCCGTCCATGTTGGATGGCGTGGGGTGCACATCTGCCCGAAGGCATCCGCTGACCCATCCTTCATCTTCTCCAAAGCCGCCGAGAAGCTCCCGAAGGAAACGCTACCGCCCCATGAGATTATATCGTCATATGCGATCCCGTAGGCCTCCAAGACCTTCCTAGTGGTCCATTCGCCACTGCTCCCCTTCGTTAGAACGGCCAGCTTTAGCGGGTATTTCCTCGCCTTTATGTCCTCGAAGCTCTTGATCCCCGTCTCGGCCCTAACAGCGAATGCGTACCAATAGGTATCTAGGCCGCCGGCGAGGGCGACGATCCCGGGGATGGATTTGTTGTACATCTCTATGCCCTTCATCGCCAATGTACTTTCAACTGGAAATCCGAGGGCTATATCGGCCTTGCCCTCGCCCAGTAGGAGCGGGTTCCCCAGGCCGCCCGTATATGGCAGGACGTCCACGGTGGAGCCCTCCGGCAGGGCCTTCCTCATGACTGAGGCCATGGCCTCGCCCATGATGTACCATCCGCTGCCCGTCGAGAAGGTGGCGAACCTTATCTTAACCGGCTGTCTCGCAGGCGCGGGGCCTGGTTGTGCGGCGTACCAAGCATAGCCTCCGATTACGGCGATGAGGATTATGACCACTATTGCTATTGCTTGCGTTCGAGTAATGGCTTTCTTAGATATCAATCATCAATCCCCTTTGGTTTTAGGAGCTTATTCCCCTTAAAAACCTTTCTCTGGACAGGGGGTATCGCTCTAACATTAAGGGGGGTATGGATCGCCGCCTCTTCGAATTCAGCTCCATCTAATAATGACTATTTTCAAAGAAACCACGAATTTGAGGAAAGTGTTGTCACGTGCGGGGCATTGCAAGGCGCCCCGACTCAACCTCGCGGACCCTTAAGTTGACAACCCCGACGGGAGCCGTTGATCTCAGTTGTTTTATGTTCATGTCAAAGTTCCGTTGCCAACTCAACGGTAGAAGTTGTCGAAAAGAGTAGGGAATTAGGCTTTAATATTTTGTGGAAAGGTCCTTTAAATGTCAAGTCGTGTGGGCATTAAAAGCAAGAGTTCATTCCTTGTGTTGGCTAGGAGCGGCATGCGCGTATAGGTGAAGCTTAGGGCTAAAGGTCTTCTTTGGAGGAGCTTGGGGATTCAAACTAGTGTATGAAGGGGACTTGCTAAGCTCGACATTTGGAGGGGGCACGGTGCAGCTCCTGCCCAGTAGCTTAAGAAAAGGGTTAAGGAGCCAAGCGAAAGTAAACACAAAACAGCTAAAATGAGGATCATTTGTCCGCACATTACTGAGAGAACATATATTGAGGCGGATTATAAACACCAGATCTAGCATGTAATATTTGTTCAGCAATTCTTATATCATCCAGGGTATTGACGTTTACTGCCACTTTTATGTCATCTATTATGAGGATTTCTTCATCCAAATTCTTCCTCACCACTTTTCTTCCATCAACCACATTTACACCTATTGGAATTAGGCTTTTCCCTTTAATGTTGAAAACGTAATTGACACTTAGTCCATACTTCGTATAGAGTTCTCGCGGGACCATAACTGTTAGCGCGGGTTTTTTGCATTCTTCATAAGAAGTTATGACTTTGTCTATAAATTCGCTTGTGATAAGAGGAAGGTCTGCGCATATCGTCAGAACCGTTTTAAGATTCAACTTTTTAATTGCATATTTTGCATCTAAACAGAAGCCCCTTCCAGGAGTTTGTAAAGCCTTTAAAGCTCGTCCCTGCACAAACGCAGCTGTTTTTGGGGCATACCTACTCACAGCCACAATTATATCTTCAACCTTTGTAGCGCCTTCTAAGGCTTCTAAGACATATTGGATCATGGGTTTTCCACATACTTTTATTAGGGGCTTTTCCCCCATATCTCTCAACCTTGAGCCTCTGCCACCTGCCATCAACAAAGCGGTTACATTCATTTAGACATCACCAAAATTGTCAAAAGGGAGCCCAAACGCGAGAGCTCATTTCCAGCCCCAAAGACATCGCCTGTTATCCCCCCGAAATGTCTGTTTGAGATTCCGACAAGAATTAAAGCCGTGGCTAAACAAGCAATTATGGCCATGAAGCCACCAATGCTCATAAGTGGTAGCGCTATGCCGAATGCGATGAGTAGGGCGGCTATTAAGCGTATGTTTCGATATTGATCGTGCATCACATTAACAAAGTACGTGTTCATTCCTTCATATGCGGACTTTCCAAGCCGAGCCATCAATACCATGGCAAGTTTGGCAGAAGCTTCAGATGCGATCAAACTTTGGATAACAAATTTTTGATTAAGTTTCGCTATACATAGAGCAGTTAGTAAAAACGTCACTAACCCAAGCGCAAAGCCGCCCACCCCGGTTTGTTGATCATGCATAATCTTGATTTTTTCTTCCGATGTCCCTTGATACACCAAGCCATCCCCAAAGTCGAGCAGCCCATCCACATGTTGAATTCCGCTAATTAGTAAAATAAAACTCCAAGTTAAAACCCCAGCAATCAGGGCATCAAGAAAGTTAAGAAGAAACCAAGCGAAGGCGCCTGCCAATAAACCTATGAAGGCGCCTATTAATGGAAACAGGTACATATAGTTGGCTGCGTCAACTAAGCAGTTTTCGTCCATGCCTACGGGGATTGTTGTGAGAAAAGCTAGTAGGTTCTTAACTTCCCTACGCATGCCATCACCTTCAGGCTACCAGCCGCCTATAATTTTTCTCAATTTCCTTAAGAAGAGTGATTGCTGTTATTGTACCCTTCGACTTTGCTATGGCGGCTATAGCTGATCCTCCAGCGCCCACCCCTTCTTTAACAAAGCCCGCTTCATAAGCTCTTAATCCATCAAATCTTGATCGGCTGAAGTTAAGGTCAGCTGCTAATATGGGAATATCTGCGATTTGAGCAATTATCCCTATTAAGTCAGCATTTTTATCTTCCATAATCCATCGAGTCGTTCCAATGGCTACATTGTCCAAGACGAGAGGATTAAATGCCTTAACAACGGCTAACACAGCGCCCAGCTGTGTTCCACCAGCCATTAAAACCGGAACTCTATGCGCGGCCCCAAGGACTAATCCAGCAAAGGCTGGAATCATGGGGTCACCAATACACGAAACCGCTTTTAAAGGATCGGAGGCAAGAGCGCCGAACTCTACCTTCGCTGCCTTTAAGCCTTCTTCAACGGCTTTTATTTTAAGTTCATGCGGATTGTTTGGCATACTGCTGCTTACCTTTCCTTTGGCATCTATGCCCATAGCCAACAGAACGCCGAGGGCTGTCGTTGTACCTCCGGGAATGCTCTCGCCAACTACAAGATAATCAGCCATCTTGGAGAGGTTTTCTCCTGCAATTTTGGCCCTGAGCAAAATTCCTTCAGCATTTTCTACCGCTTTACCTATTCTTATGTCGCCCCCGGGTTTGCCTCCCAAATCTATGTAAGGAACATGCGGTTTTATCTTAATCCCACCGCTTACAACAAGCGATGGTATATCCGCCAGCTTCAACGCCGACATAGTGATCAATGCGGGGGTTGGTATCCCTTCCGGTGTTACGGGTATTCCTTTAATGCACTTACATGAGCCGAGCAAGAGCAATTCCACATCTGCGGCGGGCGTATAGTCGGTCAACTCCGGGCATTCCCCCGCTGCAGATAATCCTGGAATTTTAGCCGTTTCCGTACTTCCAATAATACAAACAAAAAGCGGGCTCCTGCCCTTAATTTCCTTTATGAAAGCTTCTCCTTTAGATCCCTCATGAGCCAATGTCACATCATAAATTTTCCTTATCATTGCAATTCTTTTCCTCCAACGAATAGTTAGAAATTTCTAGAAGCCAGTATTTCCAGCGATTTTCCCTCAATATCTTCCTGCAATTGAGAACATTTATACGCCTTTTAAAAATGGGTCCATCGATGACAAATGTATGATATTCGCCGAATTCGCCACAGATGTCAAAGATATGATTAATACGTAGTTTTCGCAAATCCTCTATAAAAGTTTCGTCAACCTCCTTCCCCAACCATTCAATCCCGAATATGTCAGCTTTAACATTTACGACAATCGCTTTGAAACCTGCACTTATGAATTCTTTAAGGATTTGTTCACGGTTGAGACGCCAAAGCGGCTCCATGTAAAGAATGCCTACATCATTACAGACTCGAGCCACCCAGTTTAAATGTTCATAAATATCAATATCGCCAAAGACGATGCCGTCAAATCCCATACGCTTCAGCCCTCTAGCTACGGTTTTAAACTCCTCTTCATATGTTTCCCAAGTAACTTCCCTCTGGATGAGGGGAATTCCGATAGCTTGTGACTGAGCAACTATCAATTTCGAGTTCAATCCATGGGATACGCATCTCCCATCTTTAGATACGAAGTTTAAAAGACACGAAACTTCGAGATCCTTTTGAAGAGCCCTATAGCACGCAAGGCAGCTATCTTTACCCCCGCTCCAAGATACGGCAACCTTTGTCATATCAAGTTCACCACCGAGCTGACGTTATTCATATCGGATAGGATCCGCATATCCGACAATAGGTGGAATCTTCTTCCACATTTGAATTGCAATAAGGGCAAATCCTGCCTCTTTTCACTGGATGGGGAACACCTACGGTCGACCTATAAATTTCGTAGTAGAAAAGCTGCTCTTTGCTCCGTATCACAACTCTGTCGGCCTCAAGGTACTTTCTTCTTTTTTCCTGAAATTCTTCATTAGAAATCTTCTGATCGAATAAGGTTGGCAGGATAGTTGTTCCCGAGCCGTGCTCAATTGGGGTTTTAATCCTCCATATGATCTCATCGGGCAATATACCCTCAAAGGCCTTTCTTAAAATCCATTTCCCCCATTTTTGCCCTCTCTCTTCCCGAATTTTATATGAGGGGCTGAGTTTAAACGCAAAGTTCTTCACATGTGGATCAAGATATGGAAGCTTTACTTCAAGACCAAGCGCCTCAGCTAATGGAACGGAGGAGAACCTCATAGCCCTCCATAACTTTTCAAGCTCTAATTTGAGCTTCTTTCCCTCTAGATCGAGTAGAAAGCTGTATCCAGCAAATAGTTCATCACATCCATCACCAGTTATAGTTACACTTAAGCCCTTTTCCTTAGCCACTTTCAATGCTACATATATGGTTGCGCTGTTGCGCACTTCCATCGGATCGAAAGACTTCACTATCCTGATGGTAGCGTGGATAGCATCGTATAGCTCGTCCTCATTAAAATAATGAATGACGTGTTTAATACATAGCTTTTTAGCCACCAGCGACGCATATTCAATATCAGGTGATGGAGCCCCCTCTAAAGCGACGGTAAAAGCCTTTAATGAGGTAAATTTTGATGCCACTAACGCCAGAATGCTTGTATCTAGGCCTCCTGAGAACAGCAGCCCCTCAGCCAAATTTCTTTTCACGGACTTCTCTATCAAGGATCGTAGCTCAAAACATATCCCATTTATCGTGGACGTTACGGTGGGCGCAACGTTATATTGGCTCATGAGTTAGCACCTCCATGCACAGTTTTTACCCCTAACCCATCGAGCAGTGGCAGCAGTTCGTATTGGCTTTTGATAAACACCGCTCCTCTGCTTTTTAAGTCTGATAGTAGTTTCTGCGCCTTGCCTCCTGTAAAGTCCCTTTGGGTGATGGGTGTTTCTTCAATAACAAATGTTGGAATTCCCCGTTCTAAAGCGAACTTTGCAGCCTCAAGGTTTAGTAGGTTTCCATAACCAATGGGTACAGATGTTACAACAATAGCATTTGCTTCGCTAATCATCTTCAAATTTGCTTTGTAATTTTGCTCTGTAATTGGGGAAAATGGAGCCTCGCTTACAATGGGAATATCCAACAACATAGCTGTTTCATAATCCGTATCCAATACATGCAGGACGCCGGCTGTAACGATAAACCCTTTTTCAACTAAAGTTTTTAAGATCTGCGTTCCTGTTCCAGCTCCACATATCACGTGAACATGAAACCTTCTATTCACAGATGCTTTTGTCCATTTTAGTGAAATTGGAGTAACATAAAGGGAACCTGTAATGGGGTGTCTTTTCACTACGACATCGACCTGAAAGACCTTCTTGATATTCTCTCTCGTTAATACTTCATCTACGTCCCCGATTGAAACTATTTTTCCTTTATCTAGAAGAATTACATAATCGCAGTAGCGCGATGCTAAATTGAAATCGTGAAAAACGGCTAGAACTATTAGTCCCTTTTTCGCACAAAGTTCTTTCAAGAGATCCATTATTTCTAATTGATTGCCAATGTCCAAATGGGTTGTTGGTTCATCTAACAATAACACTTTGGGCTCTTGAGCCAATGCTCGAGCGATTATGACGCGCCGCCTCTCTCCGCCGCTTAACTCATTTATACACCTCTCAGCTAAATGCCACGTATTCGTCAGCTCCATCGCTCTCCTCACAACCGCTAAATCCTCTTCATTTCCCATTCCGAATCGACCCATATAGGGATGGCGCCCCATTAAAACGACATCTAAAGCTGTGAAGTCAAAATCCATAGCGGCATCTTGTGGAACAACTGCTATGTTTTTGGCAACTTCCCTGCTCCTCATTCTATATATGTCCGCCTCATTCAAGTATACAGCCCCAACCTTCGGCTTCAAAACCCTACTAATGGTCCTCAGGAGCGTGGTCTTGCCAGAGCCGTTTGGCCCCAATAAGCCGGCAAACTCGCCAGCATTGATTGAAAAGCTCACATTTTCTAGAACCTTCACAGACCCATAGTAGCAGTTAATCCCGCAAATTCTTAAGGTTACCATTAATCATCAACTCGCTTCAGTCTCCCGCTTCTCACCACCAAGTATGTGAAGAAAGGCGTACCAAGCATGGCGGTTACAGTCCCCGTTGGGAGCACAATTGGCCTTAACATCATTCTTGCGGCGATGTCGCATAATGTTAGGAGAGTTGCTCCGGCCAGCGCAGAGGAAGGAATTAGTATGCGATGGTCTGGTCCGACTATGAGCCTCATCATGTGCGGCATTATTAAACCTACAAAGCCGATAATACCGCTTACTGAAACTGCGGCAGCGGTCGCTATTGAAGCCAATATTATCAAGCGCTTTTTAACGCCCTCAACCTCAACGCCGAGCTGCTTCGCCTGCTCCTCTCCGAGAAGTATGATGTTTAAGTCCTTGGCATAAGCGTAAATTATTACTGAGCAGAAGAGGATTATTGGCCCCACCGCATTGATAAACTCCCATCCAACGACTGGGAAGCCCCCGAAGAGCCAGCTGAACACAACGTGCGCTTCCTCCCCAGCTACAACTAGCAATATGGAGATTACTGACGAAAAGAAGCTACTCACAGCTACTCCAGCTAACAATAATCTTAGAATAGGAATCCCGTAACTTGTTCTAGCTATAGTGTAGACGAGGAATACTGCGGAGAGAGCGCCTATAGATGCCATAATCGGTGTAGTGTAGGCTAAATTTATTGATGGGAGATTTATGCCGAAAACTAATGCTAAAGACGCACCGAATCCCGCGCCAGAGGCTACGCCAAGCACATAGGGGTCAGCCATCGGGTTCCTGAAGATACCCTGAAAGACAACTCCTGCAATCGACAATGCCACGCCTACTAGGACCGTTGAGAGAGCACGGGGGAGCCTAAGCTGCATAATGACGGCCTCTTCTTGCAGGGTCCAGTTACAATTGATCAGGCTGCCCCAAAATGGAATTTGCCGTAATATGATTCCAAAACTTCTCTCCACACTTATGGGCATAGGGCCGATCATGAAGGATAAGGCCATTGAGAAAAATAGACAAGCAAATAAAACAGAGAGTATGGAGAGCCATTTGACGATTCGTCTAAGGTACCTGACTTCAGTAGTACTTTTCTGCCCGTGTATCAAGCCGCCCTACCCTTCATATGAGCTATGTGGACACATGCGCCAGTTAATGCAGCCACAACCACTACTGAGATTATAAGGAGCCAAAGCGGGACTGGGCTCTCCAATGGTGTGGATGTTGGTTCCCCCATAAGCGCAAAGTAGCTTACCCCCATAATTGTCGCTTCAACGTTATTTTCCTCTTTGTTCACGGCGCTGTTCAACGCTATCCACCGCTCCTCCTCCCCACTCCACCTATAGATTTTGAGGGAGTCCTCTCTAACCCCCACTCTCTTAAGCAAATCCTCTGAATAATATACCTTCAAGATGAATGCAAACCCTTCAGGGACGCTACACCTCAAATCGATATACGCTCCAACTAATCTTAGGTTAGCTGGTACCGTAGGCCCAACCTTTGCTAAAATAATTGTTAAGGTGCCATTAGCCGCTGCCTTAATAACGCATATATCCACTCTCATTGGTCTAGAAATATTAAATGTTTGTGCTTTTAATTTTAGCCCCGCTGAAATTATTGGAAATGCAAATACGTTTGCCTCACCAAAAAGTTCGGGATGCAAAATTCTAGCTAACGCCTCTAAGCCTTCGACAATTCGCGGTCCTGGTCTCAAAAATAAGTTTTCATCAAGCAGATATACTCTTCCTTCAGCGATGGCTTTAATTTCGCTCCATCCTTTGCGTTTTCTGAAATCTTCGAGCGTTGCATAATGCATAGGACCGACAAGACTGATGATGATATCTGGGTCCCTCACTACAATCTCTTCATCTGTCGTCTTAACATACCCTGTTGGGATGTCTCCGAAGACGTTCATCCCTCCAGCTAACTCGATTATTTGATGTCCCCACGAGCCAAGGCCCCAAGACCACGGTGGCGGATAATAGGTTTCCATGTAAACTTTTGGTCTTACGGTAACATTTTTTGTTTTCTCCTTTATCTCATCAATCCTTTTGCTTAAGGTAGATATTAGGAACTCTGCTTCCTGAGTCTTACCAGTTATTTTACCTACTAACTTCATGTCCTCAAATATGTCGTCTATCATTTTGGGTTGAAGGGCAACTACCGTTAACCCAACCCTTTCAAGCGCTTCCACAGCAGCAGGATTGCCTACAGAGTAAAATACTATGTTAGGATTGAGCGCAATAACCTCTTCCGGGTCCGGATTCCACCAATTGTTGATCTTTTGTTTGGGTATAACCTCGGGCGGATAATCGGAGAATCGATCAACGCCAATAACCCTATCACCCAAACCTAATGCATAGAGTATTTCAGTACAGGATGGGCCTATTGATACAATCCTCTCAGAACTTGTTATCATCACAGATCTTCCAAGATCATCAACAACCGTTATTTGAGCAGAAACTTTCGCGACGGAGATTGCTTCCATAGATGCCATTAAAATTAGACTGGCGATTATAATACTCACCACCTTACTTCTCATATTAGTCACCTTGGTTGGATGGACGACCTGATACTGACAAGGTAATTTCATTATCTCAGCGGCGGCATCCCGGGCTTAGCTCTTAGGTGTTTAAGGCCGTAAGCCAGGATTCGGATCTCGCCTTCGCAGTCGATGGGCCCATGCATCGGCGTTAAAGTTGCGGCGGAAGCCCTCGGGCCCCCTGTCGTTCCGCCCGCTGGGGGCCGCATGGAGGCCATCGTGGGCCGAGTCGCCCCGGGGCCCATGGATGCTATTCCTGTGAGGTATAGGACCATGGCCCATACCTTCACCCCGAGCGAAACCTCATTACGCTGAGTGCAGCTTCTTTAACGGCCTCCAAGGGCCTCAAGGCGCCCATGAGGCATCGCCAGCCTTAGAAGGCCCTTGGCCCATTAAAAAGTTTTACCCTTCTCGATATCGGATGCTTACTCGTAAAATCTATTTCTGTTTAGCATGAACTTAAAATTTTCATTTCGCCCTCCTATTTTCATTTGGCGAAATGAAGATCGACGATGGAATAGCTAATCGACAAGAAGCTTAACTATTTATTTGAGCCCACGAGAGGCTACTAAAGCGCATGCAGCCTGTCTTACGAGGGGTTCAAGTAGAGACAACCTGACTCATACTCTTCGGTTCCAGCAGCCTCTAGTAGAGCCCTCCTCCGTGCCATTAAACCTCAGACTCTAATCTTGCTAAGATCCAGAGCACAGTAGCATCTGGTAGTTCTCAGCAAGACTAGATGGCCTAGCAAATTACATACTAGCCCGCCTCATAGCCATCCTACTTAAATGGTTATAGTAGCATAGTTATTATACGATGACTAGGAAAGTTGATCCCGCAGAGATAATCACAAACTGAAAGCCAAACGCCGAGTGAGCATATCCCGCTATGGCCGGTGTCTTAGACTAGAAAAGCCAGGCCCTTATGTGTTAGATACCCTATTGCTGCCTCATCCCAAAAACCTTTCCATCATCATTAATTATGCGTAGAAAAGAAAGAATTGTTTATGGAAAGGTTTATATGGAAAAATGCTACGAATAAAACCTATGAAGACAAACGTCTTTCATATTACATATTACGATAACAATAAATCGGCTTACATACAATTTATCGATTGTAATTTTAGATGCATTGGTTGTATAAGAAAGAGCTTCAAGTGGGATCACCATTTATCCAGGGATGAGTTGACAACTCTAGAGAGATCGAATATTAAAACATTATCCCTTGAGGACCTTAAAAAACTTCTAAAAAATGTTAAAGCTTCTTTAGGCTTAAAAAATGCCATCCTAGGCGGCGGTGAACCTACTATAGATCCATCTTTTTGCAACATAATTAGATTGTTAAGTGATCTCAACATTAATATTACTATTTTAACTAATGGTTATGAGTTAGGTAAATTGTTAGAGTGTATTTCAAGAGAATGCCTAATTGAACTTAGCATAAAAAGCTTTGATCCAACAAAATTCTCTATTTATACAGGAAGGGATCTTAAGACGGTTCTAAAGAACCTTAAGCTCGTTTTAGAACAGGGTAGAAACATTGTTGTAGAGACTATATACATACCGGGCTTTAATGATTCGGCAGATATCGAGAAGCTTGCAACATATATATCCAATTATAGCATCGATATTTCACTAATAATAGATGAATATATCCCTATTCCTAACACACCATGGAGGAGGCCAGCAGCTGAAGAACTTAAGGAGGCAAAAAGACTTGCGCAGAAATACCTCGAAAATGTAATCATAAGAAGCTCCTACCCTGAGTTTGAGGTAAAGCCCCTAGGTAAGGTATACTTAATATATCCATTTAAGGCAGATGGCTGATTTAGAGCTCAAGCAAAGAGATTAGTTATTAAATTTAAGTAGCTTTTTCTTTACGCTAGTCCTAACTTATTCCATAAGAACTAACCTCCCCTCTCTCAGGGGGAAGGAGAAGGTTCGGGGTTCTTATAAATCATATATTTAAAGATTTCAGGATGGGGGGTCTCATAAGTATCAACTAATTAAGCAACTAGCATTCCAAATAGCAATAGCAAATGGAGTTGGGGGGATTTAAATTGTCGTTGCTGAAATATCTCGAAGAAAAAGGGATTTCGCTAGAAGATCTCATAAATACGGCGTTAGAGCTGTTTGTCCCCCATCCTGGCGTGGAAACTAAAGAAAAGGCTGCTAAAATCCTGAGAGAGGAGTTCATGGATGCTTTATCGGATGTAAATGTTTCATGCATGGTTGTCGCGTGCTTTCGTGCAGAGGAAGACGCAAGAGCAGGTTTGATCCCCGGTTTAGCAAAGGAGAGATTTATAGGACGCCCTGGCCTGGTGGCCGATGAACTATTAGGGATGACTATAGCATGTTACATTGCTGGAGTGAAAGGTATCTTTGAGTTCATAAGGTTTGATCAAGCCAAGCCGGGAATCTTGAAGAGGCTTGGACCAATTTCTAATGATGCCATTGGGGGACTGATTGCTGGTGTATCATCAAACATGTATACACGAGCCTTAAGAGAACGGAAATGAAAAAGTCAATAGCGGAATTGCGAGTTGTCAAGCTTTTGGAATGGGTTTCAGCATAAGAGGGGCGTGTCTAAGCTAAAGCACCTTCGCATTCTCATTCACATGAATGACGATATAGGACGAAATTCCACCCGTTGGTACTGGAGGCGCAGCGATCACCATTAGCCCCATATATGCCACCCCTGTTGCTTAACGACTTCTGCTTTGTCAAATCTACAGCTCTCATTAAGCATGCAGCACCTGCCGTCCCCATGGCAAGCTCCTGCTCTCAAGTGTGCTTCCTGGATTCTAAGCCCGCAATCCTCAAAGATCTTAAAGCCTCCTCATGGGCACTCAAGCTTCCCAGTTCCGACAGCGATCGCACCCCTTTCCAATATCGCATCACGCCATCAAAGATTGAACGCTTCAATTAGAAGCCTTACTGTAGTAATCAGTATGGAAAAAAGCAGGACTGTTATAATTGCCGAGATTGCATAGACATTTAGTGAGTTCCTGATCTTTTTTGATGAGAGGGGCTCCAAATCTTCCCCTAACGCATATGAGCCAAGCTTCTCCAGCCTCACCCTCAATGCCCCAGCCATCGTCGACATGGGCCATCCAGCATTCAAACTTGAAGTGGAAGTGTGGTAAACCCTGCCTGCCCGGAGGGCACCTCTCCAATCCATTCGCAAGATAAAGGAGGCAAGGGTAAAAATCAAGTATGTAATACGTGAAGGTATATAATTTGCAATTGTATCAAGCTTGGCTGAGAACCAGCCAAATTTCAAGTACCTCTCATCCTTGTATCCAACCATCGAGTCCAGCGTATTTACAGCCCTATATGCCACCGCCCCAGGGAGACCAAAGAGTAGATAAAAGAAGAGAGGAGAAATGAAGCCGTCAACGAATCCCTCGGCAACGGTTTCAATTGCTCCAGAGGCAATAAGCCGCTGATCCAGAACAGAAGTGTCCCTCCTTACTACCATAGAGAGATATTTTCTGGACCTTTCAATGTCTCCTGATTCTAATGAAGCAATTATCGGATTGATGTGCTCGAACATGCACCTCAAGGCAAATGTCATTTTCAAAAAGAACGCTGAGGCTGTAATTCCGATGGCCCAGATGTACTGGCGGACGAGCGAAACTAAAAACCCCAATATAGTGAATGAAGCCACCGTGAGAATCGCAAGCAATATACCTGCTGCGCGCTCATTTTTCAGGCGCCTCATCTGCGGTTCCATCACCTCGATAAACTTTCCCATCCAGACTGTGATGTGCAGGCGGCGAGGCGGTTCCCCAAAAGCGAGATCAATGGCTAGCGCAAGAAGAAGCGCTATCAATGGATCAAAAAATCAAGGAGGAAAGACCTCCAATACCTTCTTCCTTATCGAAAGGAGAGTTTCCGGGTCAGCTGATCTTACGTCTGTTCCAGCAAGATGTTCTAATACCAAATCAGCCACTTCTGAACGATGCACCCACTCGCATCTGCTACAACTCCAGACAAGACCTCCCCTTTCCCTCTCCACAAAGCATCCCCCGGTCGCCATGTCTAAGCACGGGTAGAAAGGGCAGAAGCATAGTCGGCAATCGATCGGAAAGGAGGTGTGGCATTTTTTATTATCGCAGCGGGGGTGGTTAGGGTAAACTTTTTCCATCGAAGAGATCACATCTCTCAAAGCCTCCAAGAGGAGCCTGTTCTCCTTGGGCTTCCTCACGCAGATCCTTATGAATGGACCATTGATGCCTCTGACCGAGCTGAGCTCCCTTACAATTATCCCATATGAAAGAAGTCTCCATTTGAGGTTCTTGGGCGAGAAATGGCTATGAGAGAGATCGACCATCAGGAAGTTTGCATCGGAACGTATCGCCCTCAGGCCCCTTATCGAGTTGATCTCCTCAACCAGCTTCCTTTTCTCTGAGAATATCTTTGCCTTTGAGTCCTCCAAGAAGCGAGTCTCCTTCAATGCGGCAAGAGCAGCAGCCTCTTCGAGCACGCCCACTCTCCAGCTGATCGCTGTGGACTCGAACTCCCTTGCATTGCGCCGATTGCATATCGCATAGCCAACCCTGAGGCCGGGGAACCCGAAAGGCTTTGTGAGCGACCTCAGGACAAAAACATTCTCATGCCTCACCGCATCTTGAGCCAATGATCTCCCCCCCTCGGAGAGGTCGATATAAGCCTCGTCCAAGAGGACGGTGATCCCATTTCTCTCAGCTGATGAAAGGAGATCGGACAGAAGGCCGTAGTCTAGCAACCTGCCGGTAGGGTTATTTGGGTTGCAGAGTATGAGGCATCCTGCGAAAGTGCGCTTGAGAAGGGAGGCAGTCCTCCTAAGGTCAACATCCAGCCCAACAGGATCCACGAACTCCACATTAAGACCGATCCCTTTTGCTGCAGCCTCATACTCACTGAAGGTGGGCAGGGGTATAACCACGGGACCATTCTTCACAAACCTTGCGAGAATCGAGTGTATGAGCTCGGTAACGCCGCACCCTACCACCACTTCCTCTGGGCCCACTCCCACATACTTGGATATGGCTTCTCTGAGCCTCGAGTAGGAGCGCTCGGGATAAAATTTGATCAATTTGATGCGGGAAGATATTGAAGCCATGACGTTATCAGGAGGACCATAGGGATTTACATTCAAACTGAAATCCAGAACGGAGTCAACTGGGAGGCCCGCTTTTGCGCAAAAGTCGAGCGCGTCTCCACCATGCGAGGCCACGAAGCCCATAGCCCATCACCCCAACCTCGCTCCTTCCATCCTCATCATGAAGCGGTCCCTAGCTTTGAGGGTTGAATGTCTCTCAATAGCCGTTTTACCTTTAATTGATGACGCCTTTCTTATCGCATTTCCGGCGATCAATTTGCTAAACCCTTATTCACTTACGTCTTTATTGTCACCTCTGCTTTTATGGGCGTTGAATACACTCTTATTGGTGATAGCGCACCAGGAATTAAATGTCATAGGGATCTCCTCCCCAAAGGATATCTCCCGTACCTCTCCACGGTCCTTGCGACCGCGCGCACGTTCTCCTCCGGGGCGTTCGGGGGTATTTCGCAACCGCTCGAGATTATCAAACCGCCTCCTTCGCCCGCGGCGGTGATCGCCTCCTCGACCTCCCTCTCCACATCCCCAGGGCTACCGAAGTTGATCGTCCGAACGTTGTCGAAGCCCGCGACCAAGCACACCTTATCCCCGAACTTCTCCTTCGCCTCCCTTATGTTGATATTCGATCCCCTATCCCAAAATTGGATCCCCTTGAAGCCCCCCTTCGGGTATTCCGCTATGACGAGATCGATCATCGGCTCCGGGCCGCACATATGCAGAACGACCGGAACCCCGAGCCTTCTTATCTCCTTCAAAACCACGGAGTCGTATCTCCAGCCGAACTCCTCGACCTGCCTCTTCGTCAGCAAGGAATAGTCCTCCCGGGCATTATGATATAGCAGGACGGTCGCCCCCGCCCTGATGGCCTCCCTGAAGAACTCGATCACGGTTTCCGTTATCGCCCTAAGGGCGGCATGGACCAGATCGGGGAAGAGTATCAGGTCCTGCATGGATTTGACAAGCCCCCTGATCTGGGCCAGGAATGAGAGCGGGGCGAATTGCATCGTGGAGATCGCTTTTTGCCCCCCCACCTCCTTCGATAGGATCTCAATCGACTTCAGGATTATGGGCATCCTCCCATCCCTGCGGGGATCCAAGACCTCCAGCTTCTCGTAATCCTCCGGGGCCTTTACGAGGGGTTCCGCCGGAACGGGTGGGGAATTCGGGGGCCAGATCATCTTCATTCCCCAGCCTTCGTGCGTGAACCAAGTATCGGGCCAATTATACGATATATCGGCGCCATACTCCTCCATGAAGAGGAGGTTGGCCTTAGCTATCTTATCCGGATCCCTGCAGAACTCATCGTAGGGGATGCCGGCCAATTTGGCCATGTAGGGGCAACCTATTATCCATAGCGGGACCCTATCGGGCTCCTCCAGATCCAGGGCTGCATAGACCCTTTCGAGGGATGACATTTCATGGCCCATTGCAACGCTCGCCCCCAGATGCCCTCATCAGCGCTTTGGCGATGGATGCGCCCTCCATCATATCCCTCCCATAGGCATCGAACCCGAGATCCCGCGCGAGGGCCGGGTCCACTACGGCTCCCCCTACGATCGTCTTGGCCCCTATGCCCTCGGATTTGAGGGCTTCGATGAGGTCCCTTAGGAGGGGTATCGCGTAGACGACCATGCAACTCACGGCCACTATATCAGCTCCAACTTCCTTGGCCCAATATATGAAATCCCTCGGCAGCCTATTGCCTCCAATATCGTGCACCTCGAAGCCCGAGGCTTCAAGGGCGATCTTGACCAAGTGCCTCCCGCCCTCGTGGGGGCTCCCAATCGTCCCTAACACGACCCTCCCGAGGGGCTTTGGCTTCTCGGCACCTCCGGATTCGAAAAGGGCCTTGATGCCCCTCTCGATAATCATGGCCCCGACGAAGAGCTCTGGGGTCCCGATAACCCTCTCAGCATACTTCTCCTGCAATTTTCCAAGGCCCTTCAACATGGCCCCCATCAATCGGTCGGGAGCGATCCCAGCTCGAACGGCCTCCATAAGGAGCCCCTCGATCTCCCCATGTCTCAGCTTTATTATGCAATCCTCCACGCGCCTTTCCACGTCACCCGGGGCTTCGATCATTGGGCATCATCCGTCGATGGCGAAACTAAAAGAGGCGAAATATTAAAATAGCGCCAAGCCTACCTCCCCCGAGGGAAATTGGATTTAAAGAAGGTCTTGGGATACAGATCATTTACCTCTCCTCGAATCATATTCGGGATCGATTCAATCGATGCCATAGAGGAGATCGCGCCAAGGTTTGGGAGGAAGTTCATGATAATCACGGATTCTGCGCTGGAGAAGGCAGGAATATTGGCCAAGGTAGTGGATCGCGCGAAGGGTTTGGAAAGGCTCGTCCACGTAATTGAGCCGCGCGAGCCCTACGTGGAAGATGCGGAGGCCATCGCGGCCGCGGCAAGGGAGAGCGGCTGCGATGCCATCATCGGCGTCGGAGGGGGGAGCGTCCTCGATTTAGCAAAGGTGGCCTCGATGGCCCCAGCGAACCCCGGCCCGATCGAGGGCTATCTTGGCAAGGACAAGCTCACCAGGAAGGGCCTACCCTTAATAGCGATCCCGACGACCTCAGGAACGGGCAGCGAGGTGACCCAAGCCATAGTGCTATCGACCAGGGAGGGGGTTAAGATGGCCATTTGGGATCAAAGGGTGATGCCGGATGTGGCCATAGTGGATCCCGCCCTCACGACCTCCATGCCGCCCAAGGTCACGGCATCGAGCGGCATCGATGCCCTGAGCCACTCCGTCGAGGCGCTGATGTCCAAGCTGGCGAACCCGATAACGGATTGCCTCGCCATAGAATCCATAAGGATGATCTTCAGGAACCTCCCCAAGGCATTCGCTCGAGGGGAAGACCTCGAGGCCCGCTATCATATGTCCCTGGCGGCCCTCATGGCCGGCCTGGCCTTCTCCAACTCCAGCCTCACGGCCGGCCACGCGGTGGCTTATACCTATTCGCATAGATACCGGATGCCGCACGGGGTGGCCTGCGGCCTTGCGCTGCCATACGTCATGGCCTACAATATGCCGGCCGTCGCTGAGAGCCTCTCGAGGGCGGCCGAGGCGATCGGGGAAGGGGGCGGCGATCCCCTCGAGGCAAGCAAGGGGCTTGTGAGGAGGGTGATGGACCTGGCCCGGATGGTCGGGATCCCGACGAGCCTTAGGGAGGTGGGCGCCGAGGAGGGGGAGATAAGGGCCTTCGCCGAGGATCTATTGGGGAAGTACTCCAGGCTCCTGCCGAACAACCCCAGGCGAATAAGCCAGGAGGATGCGATGGAGATATTCAGGAGGGCTTGGGAGGGCAGGCCGTTCCCATGATCCGCCCCGGGCCCAGCGCCCCTTCGCACGAATTCCCCCCAACCGCGGTCGGAAGGGCGGAAAATCCGGCGCATCCAGCCCCCATTCGACGCTATTTCAGAATGGTTAATATCCCGCCGCGGCCCTTCGCAAGCGCCAATGGGCTGGGGATGGTGGATTGCCGTCCAAGGCTTTCCTACAGGGGAACGAAGCCTGCGCCTATGGCGCCCTAGCGGCCGGATGCAGGTTCTTCGCCTTCTATCCGATAACCCCGGCGAGCGAGATCGCCTACGTGATGGCCAGGGAGATGCCGAAGCTCGGGGGGGTATGCATACAGATGGAGGACGAGATCGCCTCCCTGGCCTCCGTCATAGGGGCCTCTTGGGCCGGGGCCAAGGCCATGACGGCCACATCGGGGCCGGGCTTCAGCTTGATGCAGGAGGGGATAGGCTACGCCTGCATGACCGAGACGCCCTGCGTTATAGTTGACGTGGAGCGGGCCGGGCCGAGCACCGGGACGCCAGCGCTGCCAATGCAAGGGGACGTTTATCAATCACGGCGGGGATCGCATGGGGAATACCCGATCATAGTCCTCGCCCCTAACTCGGCCCAGGAGATGTTCGATTTGACAGTGGAGGCGTTCAATTTGTCTGAGGCCTATAGGACCCCCGTCGTGATCCTCTCGGATGCCCTCATAGGGCATCTGAGGGAGGAGGTGATCCTCCGGGATGGATCCGAGCTCGAGCTCGTGGAGAGGAAGGTCCCGGGGCCGGGCAGCGGGCGCGTTAAGGCGTTCTTGGATGAGAATGTGGCCCCGATGCCGATCTTCGGAACCGGGCACAGCGTTCATGTAACCGGCTCCACCCACGACGAGTATGGCATGAGGGAGGTCAGCGATCCCAGATACGTCCATAGGGTCGTGGTTAGCCTGAGGAATAAGATCCAAAAGCGCGCCAAGGATATAGCCAAGGTCGAGGTGGATTGCCCCGAGGGGAGCGGGCTGGCCCTTATCTCCTTCGGCAGCGTTTCGCGTTCCGCATCTCATGTCGTTAGGATCCTCCGATCCAGGGGGGAGAGGATCGGCTACCTTAGGCTCATCACGCTATGGCCATTCCCAGACGATGCCGTCGAGCGAATCGCCAAGGAGGTCCCGAGGCTATTGGTCCTGGAGAACAACTTGGGCCAAGTGAAGAACGAGGTGGAGAGGGCGGCCGGGGGAAGGGCCGAGGTGGATTTCCTGCCCCCCGCCACCTTGGCTAGCATCCATAGCCCCGATTTCTTGATGAAGCGGGTGGAGGAGTTGATGAGGGCATGAGCCTGGAGCATCCGTTGGAGAAGTATATACGCAAGGGAGCGTTGCCGCATACCTTCTGCGCAGGCTGCGGGGATGGCATGATCGCCCAAAGCTTCCTGAGGGCCGTCGATGAGCTCGGGTTGGATTTCAAGAAGATGGTCTTCCTCTCGGGCATAGGGTGCAGCGGTTGGATCCCAAGCCCGCTCTTCGATGCCGATACCCTTCACGCACCGCATGGGAGGGCGATCGCATATGCGACCGGCATAAAGCTCTTCAAGCCCGAGCTCAAGGTCGCGGTCTTCGTCGGGGACGGGGATGGATTGGGGATAGGGGGGAACCATTTGATCCATGCCGCAAGGCGGAATATAGGCATGGTGGTTGTATGCGTCAATAACATGACCTATGGCATGACCGGGGGCCAAGCGGGGCCGACGACCCCCCGCGGCATGGTAACGGCCACTACTCCCTATGGGAACTTGGAGGGGGGCTTCGATTCCTGCGAGCTGGTCAAGGCGGCTGGGGCCGACTACGTGGCCCGATGGACCACATTCCACATAAGGCAATTGATCAATTCCTTCAAGAAGGCCCTGGGGAAGAAGGGGTTCTCCTTCATAGAGGTCGTTTCCCAATGCCCAACCCATTTGATGCGCCCAATGGGGTTCAAGAGGCCCTCGGAGATGCTGATCTGGTTGAGGGATAATTCCGTATCGATCGAGAGGGCTTCGAAGCTATCGAAGGAGGAGCTTAGGGGGAAAATAATAATCGGCGAATACGCCGATTCCGATAAACCGGAGCTATCCGAGGCATATGCGGAGCTGAGCAGGAGGATGAGGGGGCGATGAGGTTCGAGGTGAGGTTGGCCGGGTTCGGGGGGCAGGGGATAATATTGGCCGGCTTCATCCTAGCCAGGGCGGCCGTCCTATACGATGGGAAGAGGGCCGTGCAAAGCCAATCCTATGGGGCGGAGGCGAGAGGGGGGGCCTGCAAATCGGAGGTCATAATATCCGATGAGAGGATAGATTACCCCTTGGTCATCGCGCCCGATGCCTTTTTGGCGATGTCCCAACAGGCGTTCGATAAATATGCCAAGGACGTCAAGCCGGGCGGCGTCCTCGTGCTGGATTCGGATTTGGTGCGTGGGGGCGATTTGGGGTCGGGCATTAGGCTGTTCAAGATCCCGGCGACCAGGATCGCCGAGGGATTGGGGAACAGGATAGTTGCCACGATGGTGGCCCTCGGCGCGCTGGTGGAGCTCACGGGCGTCGTGAGCAGGGGGGCCATGGAGGCCTCGGTAAGGGATGGCGTCCCAAAGGGCGCTGAGGGGATCAACTTGGCCGCCCTGAGGGAGGGGTTCAAATTCTCGGAGGGCGCTCGGAGCGCGTGATCTATATGCGCCTCTTCGAGTTCGAATCCAAGCCAATATTCGCCAAATATGGGATACCGATCCCCAAGGGGGAGCTCGCGTCCTCTCCGGACGAGGTGGAGGCCGCCCTTAGGTCGATCCGGCCGCCGGTCGTGCTCAAGGCGCAGGTGACCGTTGGGAGGAGGGGCAAGGGGGGCGGGATAAAGGTGGCCAGGACGCGGGAGGAGGCCGTAGAGCTCTCAAGGGATTTGTTCGGCGCGATGGTCCACGGCCAAAGGGTCGAGCGGATATTGATCGAGGAGTTCGTGGAGACCGCCAAGGAGCTCTTCCTCAGCATAACCATAGACGACTCGGCCGGGAAGCCGATAATCCTAGCCTCATCGGAGGGCGGGGTTGAGATAGAGGAGCTGGCGATGGAGCACCCCGAGAAGATCGTTAGGGAATTGGTCGACCCGTTGAGGGGGTTGAGGGGATACGAGGCGCGGAGGGTGGCCAAGGCCATGGGGCTCTCGGGCCAAACGATGGTTGAGGTCGGGAGGGTCCTTTGCTCCCTCTACCGGGCTTTCGTGGATTACGATGCGACGATAGCGGAGATAAATCCGTTGGCCTTAACGAAGGCGGGCGGCTTATGCGCAACAGGGGCCGTCATGATAATAGATGACGATGCGCTCGATAAGCACCCGGAGCTCAAGGGGAGGGCCGAGGAAAGGATCGAGGACGACATCGAGCGGCTGGCATTCCGCCTCGGCATCCCCTATGTGAGGCTTGATGGCGATATAGGGGTCATAGGCAGCGGGGCGGGCCTGGCGACGGCGACCGTGGACATATTGAGGTCCTACGGGGGCAGGCCGGCCAACTTCCTGGATACCGGGGGCAGGATCACCTACGAGCATATGAAGAACTGCTTGGATCTGGTTTTCCGGAACCCGAGGGTCCGGGCCCTATTGGTGAACCTATATGGGGGGATAAACCCCATAGTGGAGGGGGCGAAGGGCATAGTGGATTTCGTGAGGGAGAGGGGCATCAAGGTGCCCATAGTCGTCAAGGCCCGGGGGAATTTTGAGGAGGAGGCTTGGAGGATATTGGAGGGGGCGGGGATCGAGGTCGTGAAGAGCTCCAGGACCGAGGATGCGGCCCAAATGGTCATCGAGAAGTTGAGGGGGGCGGCGTAGGGATGGCGATACTGGCGGACGAGAGGACGAGGGTCATAATCCAAGGCATAACCGGGCGGGTGGGCTCCGCCCAAGCAAAGCTTATGCTGGATTATGGGACTAGGGTGGTGGCGGGGGTCACGCCGGGGAGGGGGGGCCAAGAGGTCCACGGGATCCCCGTCTACGATTCGGTTGAGGAGGCCCTTGGGGAGCATGAGGCCGATGCCTCGGTCGTCTTCGTCCCGGCCCCAGCGGCCAAGGATTCGGTCTTCGAGGCCATCCAATGCGGATTGAAGCTGGTGGTCGTCGTGACGGAGCGGATACCAATCCATGAGGCGATGGAGATGAAGGCCTTAGCCGACGCAAACGGGGCGACCCTCCTAGGCCCCAATACCCCGGGCCTAATCACGCCCGGCAGGACGAAGCTCGGGATAATGCCCGGGAACCTCTATAGGAGGGGGGATATAGGCATAGTGGCCAGGTCCGCTACGCTGGCCTACGAGATAGCCGCGAACCTGACCGAGGCCGGGATGGGGCAGAGCACCTGCTTGGGCATAGGGGGGGATAGGGTAACGGGCATCACATTCGTCGATGCCCTGAGGCTCTTCAAGGAGGACTCGGAGACTAGGGGCGTCGTGCTCGTCGGGGAGATAGGGCGGAGGGTCGAGGAGGAGGCGGCCGATTATATAAGGGAGGAGTTCGACAAGCCAGTCCTGGCCTTCATAGCCGGCAGGGGCGCCATCCCGGGCAAGAGGATGGGGCACGCCGGGGCCATAATCGAGGGGGGCAGGGGGACTGCCGAGAGCAAGATCGAGGCCCTGAGGAGGGCGGGGGCCACGGTCATAGAGAGGCCGTCCGAAGTGGTCGAGGCGGCGAGGGGCCTATTCCGATGAGGCGGGGGCCGATGGCGCTCAAGGGCTACGCCGGGAGGGTCCTGAGGATCGACCTCTCGAAGGGGAGGATTTGGGAGGAGCCCATAGAGGAGGACGCGGCCATTAGGTTCATCGGCGGGAGGGGCTTCGTCGCCAAGATCCTATGCGAAGAGGTCCCGGCCGGGGTGGACCCCCTCGGGCCCGAGAACGAGCTCATCTTCATGGCTGGGCCGTTCGCGGGCACGCCGATCCCGAACTCCGGAAGGCATCAGGTAGGGTGCAAATCCCCCTTGACGGGCATTTTGGCGCATTCGGACTGCGGCGGGACCTGGGGTCAGGAATTGAAGCGCTCGGGCTACGATGGGATAATAATCTCGGGCAGATCTGAGAGGCCCGTATACCTTTGGATCGAGGACGGCGGGGCGGAGCTTAGGGATTCGGACCATTGGGGGCTCGATGCCTATGAGGCCACGGACGCCATCCTGAAGGAAACGGATCAAGGGGCCAAGGTGGCCTGCATAGGCCCCGCCGGCGAGAAATTGGTGAAGTTTGCATCAATACTCCACGATGGTAGGCACGCCAGGATGGCGGCGAGGGCCGGCGTCGGGGCGGTCATGGGATCCAAGAGGCTGAAGGCCATAGCGGTCAGGGGCTCAGGGGAGGTGGAGGTCCACGACCCGGAGGGATTGCAGCGATCGATAAGGGAGGCGGCCCAGGACATCGTGAGGGGCTGCGAGGGCCTCTCTAAGAACGGCACTGCGAACATAATCCAATCCTGCGAGTTGGCCGGCGATCTGCCGATAAAGAATTGGCAACTGGGGCGCTGGGAGGAGGGGGCCGAGAGGATAAGCGGGGGGACGATGTCGAGGACGATCCTGACGGGCAGGTTCTATTGCGCCAGATGCATAGTGGGCTGCGGCAGGGTCGTTAGGGTCGAGGACCAAAGGTTCGGGGCGGTCGAGGGCGGGGGGCCCGAATACGAGAGCCTGGGCGCCCTGGGATCCCTCTGCTTGGTCGATGACCTCAACGCCATAGCCAAGGCGAACGAGCTTTGCAATAGGTACGGCATGGATACGATATCGACGGGCTCCGCAATCGCCTTCGCGATAGAGGCCTTCGAGAGGGGGCTTATCACCAAGGAGGATACGGGCGGGGTAGCATTGGAATGGGGGGACTGGAGGACCCTGATCGAGATGGTTCGAATGATAGGCGAGAGGAGGGGGGTAGGGGAGCTCCTCGGCGAGGGCGTCAGGGCCGCCGCCCGAAGGCTGGGGCGCGGCTCGGAGGAGTTCTCGATGCACGTCAAGGGATTGGAGTGCCCGATGCACGACCCCAGGGCCTACGCGAGCTTGGCCTTGGGCTACGCCACATCGAATAGGGGGGCCTGCCACATGGAGGCCTTCAGCCATGTGATCGAGAGGGGGCTCGCGATCCCCGACCTAGGCTACCCGGCCAGGCTCGATCCCTCATCGTTCCAGGGGAAGGGCGAGATGGTCGCTAAGATGCAGAACCTCATGGCCCTCTTCGACTCCCTTCCGGCCTGCAAGTTCTTGGTCTTCGGGAAGGTCGGGCCCGCGAGGCTCTCCGAGTGGTTCGGCTACGTTACGGGCAGGGTGGTTTCCAAAGAGGAGCTCCTCCTCGCCGGCGAGCGGATCTTCAACCTGGAGAGGCTCTACAACGTCCGCTGCGGCATAAGCCGGAAGGACGATTGGCTCCCCTTGAGGATCCTCGCCGATAAGAGGGCCGATAGGTGGGAATCCACGAGCCTCCCCCATCTGGGCGAGATGCTCAGCGATTACTATAGGTTCAGGGGATGGACCATAGAAGGCATCCCGACGGAGGAGAAGGTCAAGGAACTGGGCCTCGAGGGATTCGTTCGGAATCCCGGAGCGACATGGGGATCACCGAAGGCCGATAAGGCTGATTAGCCGCCTTGGATTATGGGGGCCGTCGGCATTCCCGCATCGTTGGCTTTCGATGTCAGCGAGCTAATTACGACTTGGACGAAACCCTAGATGAGCTTCGCTACGATCTCCGCCAAGTCGTAAACCTCCAGCCCGTAGTCAAATTTCTTTTTTGCATCCAAGAAGTTCCTTAAGCAAAAGGGGCAGGCCGAAATTAAGGCCTCGGCCCCCACATCCTTGGCTTCCCTCAACCTTTCCCCAGCGGCCCAGACCGCGAATTCTGGGAACGCGGATTTCACGCCACCGCCAGAGCCGCAACACCATGCGCCATCCCTATTCCTCTCCATCTCCACCAACTCCAGGCCGGGGATCTTGGAGAGGACCTCCCTTGGCGGCTCGTAGACGCCGCAGTGCCTCCCCAGATGGCATGGGTCATGGTAAGTCGCCTTCTTCCTAAACTCACCCGCCAACTCTAACCCTCCCCCCTCAATGGCTTCCTTCAGGAATTCAGCTACATGGGATATGCGGAAATCGCACTCTATGCCCGCATCCTTGTAATCCTTCTTCCAAGCGCGATAGCATCCGGCGCAGGAGGTTATGAGCTCATTGGCACCCGCTTTCCTGACCAGTTCAACGTTGTGCTTCGCCAGATCCAAGAATCCATCCAATTGACCAGTTCGGAGCATTGGAGAGCCACAGCACCACTCATCCCTCAGTATCGTGAAATTGACCCCCATTTTCTCCAATATCCTGAGTGTGGCCAAAGCCACGTTCGTCTGTCTATATGAGGATGTGCAACCGACGAAATATACCACATCCGCCTGCTCGGGAAGTTTTTTGTCCTTGGGTATCCAATTCCATCTGTCCTTATGCGATTCAAAGTAGGGATTGTGTTCCCTTCTTATATGCTCCCCGAACATCCTTTGCTTCGCGGGAGGCGCGATCCCTTTGGCAACGGCTTCGGCCCTTGCCGCCTCTAATATATCTATTATATGGTCGCCATAGGGCGTGGGGCATTGTTCGGAGCATGCCCCGCATAAGGGACAAGCGAAGAGGACTTCCGCCAGTTTCTCGTTCCACTCAGCCCGACCTTCCAGAAGCGCTTTGAGAAGGAAATTCCTCCCCCTGCTGTAATAAGAGAGGAAACCAAACCTTTCTCCAGCCGGGCATATCTGTAGGAAGCTCCCGTAGACCGCCATGCAAGCGCCGCAATTCAAGCAGTTATAAACTTCGTCCCTGAAATGGCCCAATTGCTTCGACATCCTACAGGCCCAACCTCCCCGGGTTCATTATGCCCTTGGGATCTATCGCCCTCTTGATTAGTTTCATCAACCTCACGAATCCAGGGTCGGCTTTTCCCCACATCATCTCAGCGGCCCAGGAGGGGGGTTTGTAAATTATCGCGCCCAGCTTAAGCGCGTATTCGGCCAACTCCACCATGGCGTTCCTGCACCTTTTTACCTCATCCGGGTCCTCTTTATCATAAGGGATTATGGCCCTCAGCATCCCATAATGCCCAAAGTCTATGACCCTCGTTATGACCATTGGATCCAATCCATATTTCTCCTCTATCTGCATCATCCCCTTTATTCCAGTAGGCCATAGCGACAGGGGAGAATACGTCCCGATCCACGTCAACCCTCCCCCCCTCCGAGTGGACCAGCCGACCCAACCCTTCCTCGAAGGCAACGTTAAAATAGCTTTCTTTTCTTCCTCGGATATTACGAAAGCGCGTAGTAGCCCCTTTTCCTCATATTTTTTGCATACTCTGCCCACGATCCTCCGCCTTAACTCAAGCTCCTCTTCATCAAGGCCCGTGATCGTAATGTAAGTATACATGTCGCCCTCATCCCTCCCCTTGGCAGGCAACGGCTCCTTCGGGATGAATTTGGCCGCCATCTGCATGGCCCATGTGTAGGACACACAAGCATCGAAGGCCCTCGTTCTGCTCAACTCTATTGCAAAATCGCCAAAGGAGTCTATATCCATATGCTCAAGGACGATGAGATCTATATGCTCGCGCTTAGGCATTAATTTTATGCCCATCTTGGTCACGATCCCAGTGGTCCCCTGCCAACCTATGAATAGCCCCATCAGGTCGGGGAGGGGGTACCTACTGAACCAGTAGGGGGACAGGGCGCAGGATCCCAACCGGATCAACTCGCCATCCGGAAGAACCACCTCCAATCCAACTATGTTATCTGACTGAGCTCCGCATAATACTGATAGATTCCCATGCCCCTCCAAAAGGGCGTTGCAAACCACGCTGGCATTATGGGGTCCGGCTGGGATTGGATACCTGAAGCCCAGCCTTTCGATCTCCTTCGATAATTGCCCAAAAGTAACCCCGGGCTCCACTATCGCTATCATCGAATCTTCGTCTATCTTTATGATCTTGTTCATGCGCCTGAGGTCGAGCACTATGCCACCTTTTCTCGGGATGGAGAGCCCACCCACGTTTGTACCCGCGGAGAAGGGCGTGATGGGGATGCCTTCGCGGTTAGCGAGCTTGACGATCTTTTGAATTTCGCATACGCTTTTTGGCATGACCACGTACTCGGCTTTGCCCTCGGGTTCAGGTGTCATATCCGTTAAATATGGTATTATAGCGTATGCTTCATCCGAAACGTTTTCCGGGCCCACTATATCGGCGAGTTCTCTCATAATTTTCGCATGAGAGCCCCCCAATTGCCTCCACCAGCCGACTGTTATTTTCCGTAAAATTTATATAAAGCTTGCCCCTTTTTAAGCAATGAAAAAGAAAGTTAGGTGGGCTTTATGGAAAAAGATCTACTAAGGAAGGGCTACGTTGTCATCATAATCGCCTTGATACTCTTCAGCTTCCTTCCAGGAGGTTTGTTAATTAACAGGATGGATCCTTGGGTGCTCGGATTTCCCTTCTACGTTTTCATAATATACATATTGGTACCGCTCATAACAATATTGGCCACCGCCATATATGTGTACGGAACTAGCAGGGGTGCTTAAAGATGGCCTTTCCAGTACCTCTCGCCGTAATAATTGGATATTTTGTACTAATGTTGATTGTGGGCTTCTATGCAAGCAAAAGGTATCCGATCAAAACCTTCGAGGACTGGAGCTTGGCGGGCAGGAGCTTCAGAACGATTACGAATTTCTTCACGGCCCATGCAACGCAACTCAGCGCCTTACAATATATGGGATTCTTTGCCTACATATATATCTTCGGGATAGTCACTTTCCATGCCATTTACAATATGTACCTCTTAGCTAGCGTGCCATTTTTGGCTACTGTCCTAGGCCCTAAGGTTTGGAAGCTGGGGAGAAAGTTCGGGCATATCACGAGTAGCGACCTCATCGCCCACTACTACGGAAGCAACTCCTTGGGCTTGCTCGTCGGCATAGTATTGTTCTTGGCCATAATCCCATATATACAAGTGCAAGTCATGGCCACTGGCTACATATTCGACATAGCTAGCGACAAGATTGTGCCATATTGGTTAGGTGCTCTTGTGGCTTACCTCATAGTCATAGTATATACATGGGCGGGGGGCATGAGGGCCGTCGCATACACGGACATAATTCAGGGCGCAATGCTATTTATTGGAGTTTGGATAGGCGGGGCTTGGATAGTTTCGGCTCTGGGAGGGGGCATCTTCAAGGTATTCTCGGAGGTCGCTACCAAAAGCCCCACCCACCTCCTCGTCCCCCCGAAGGGATGGACTCACCTGTTTCTCTTCAGCTGGGCGCTGCCAGTTGCCCTCGGATGGCAATCGCATCCACATATGTGGCTCAGATTATATACCCCAAGGGATGAGAAAACGGCGCGCCGCTGGCCGCTCCCCATGTTTATATTCAACGCTACAACCGGATTTTTCGTGGTCCTCACGGCCCTCACGCTCTTTTTGGTCAAACCGGGCATGGCAAAGGTGGCAGATAGACTATTCATAGAAACCCTGCATGAATACTGGCACCCATTATTATTCGGATTGATAGCGGCCTGCGCCTTAGCGGCCATAATGTCTACATTGGACAGCCAGGCGCATGCGCTGGGGATCGTAATCTCCAATGATCTAATACGAAGATATGGGCTCAGGATCTCCGAGGAGGCTTTGATCACCGTCAATAGGATCGTAGTTGCGGTTGGGCTTTTAGCCGGACTAGTTTTGGCGTTGACTGTACCAGAATATTTGGCATGGCTGGGAGGGTTCTCGGCCGCCATGGGCGCGCAATGTATGCCAGGCATAATATGCGCGCTCTTAAATCAAAAATGGCCCACGAAGTGGGGTGTCGGCGCTGGCATAGTGGGCGGCGTCGTCGTAATGTTCGCAACGAGCGTTGGGCCATTAACGAACTACGGTGGCGTATATGGAGGAATGTGGGGCCTAATCGCGAACTTGATCATACTGGTGGCCGTGAGCCTGGCGACGAGACGTTACAGGCCTTCCGATGAGATCGTCAAAATTTACAGGGAAATCGGCTATTAGTCCTAAAACCCACTTTCATTTTTTTTTAAAAAAAAGATTAGTAACGGGTGCGTATCGGATAATTCCCGTATTTCTCTACGGCCCTCCTCACCGCAAGTAAATTCTCGTCTGGGGTGTCGGGGGATATCTCGCAGTCAGTCGATAGTATGAAGCCCCCACCCGGCGCTGCGATTTCGATCGACTCCCTTGCCTGTTCTTCGACTTCGCCCGGGGCCTTCGATGGTAGGGTGAATATATTGTCCAGCCCGGCCACCAAAGCTATCCCATCCCCAAAATCCCTTTTTGCTTTCGCCAAGGGGAGGTTCGAGATCCTAGAGCCCCACTGGAGCCCCTGCCAAGAATTCTCAGGGTATTCCTTGAGCAACAATTCTATCATCGGTTCAGTGTTGCATAGATGTAGTATTACGGGGATCCCCATCCGCTTTAACTCATTCAGGATCGGCTTCTCGTACCTGATGCCAAAATCCTTGACTTGTTTCTCGCTAAGCATCGTGGCATCATTCCTCGCCACCTGCAAGAAGACGCAATTGGCCCCGCATTCCTTAGCAGCTCTGTAGAATTCGATAACCGTTTTCATCAATGTCCTGCAAGCCTCATGGACCGCTTCGGGGTGCATTATTAGGTCGCGCATAGAGGCGGTCCATCCCCTCAAGTGGGAGATCAATTCGATGGGGCCAAATGCGCCGGTTATTATACCCCTGTCCCCAAGTTCCCTGGATGCCAATTCCAAGGCCTTGAGGATTACGGGCATCCTTCCATCTTCGAAGGGGTCCAAAACTTCCAGCTCATAATATTCCTCGGGATTCTTTATCAGCGGTCCGGTCGGCGAGGGCGCTCGGTCGCTATACCACCTCATATTCAAACCCCATCCCTCTTGCATGAACCAAGTATCCGTCCAGACCCATGCGCAATCGTTTCCATATCTCTCCATGAATACTCGGTTCGCCCTCAATATTTTCTCGGGATCCATGCAGAACTCCCTGACCTCGTAACCACAAAGCCTGGCCAAATATTCGGATGCGAACATCGCCAATGGAACCCTATCGGGTTCTTCATGAGCTAGGGCAATTTTAATCCTATCCAGAGACGTGATGCCCAATTTCGCCCCTCACCCCCATGAGTTTCCCAGCGACTTCCACGGCCTCCAGGAGATCTCTCGCGTAGCCATCTGCGCCGATCTCCTCCGCCCAAGATTGCGAAGTGACCGCGCCGCCGATTAAAGTTTTAACGACCCCTTTAAGTCCCGCCTCCCTCAGGCGCCTTTCGATATCCTTCTGGAGTGGTTTGGCGTAAAGCACCATGCAACTCGATGCCACTATATCTGGCTTTATCTCCCTTGCGCGTTCCACGAAGTGCTCCGGTTCAAGGTTGACGCCTATGTCGTGGACTTCAAAGCCAGATAGCTCGAGCGCTATCCTCACCAATTCCTTTCCTCCTTCATGGGGCGAGCCCACGGTTCCTATGATGATCTTCCCCTTCTTCTTTATACCGTAATCACTTGAAGCATATAAAATCTTCAAACATCTATCCGCCATCCAAGATGCAACGAATACTTCCGGCATGCCTACCTCCCGTTTGTTATATCTCTCGAGGATCTCTGCCATGCCATCCCTTAAGGCCTCGGATAGGTATTCAATCGAAGCCCCTTCCCTCAACGCTTTTTCGAATTCCCTCTCTATGTTTTTATAGTCCAGTTCTCTCATTAATTTCCTAATTACTTCATAAAACCTCCCATCGCCGCCCAAATTCACCTCTCCCTCGGCAAATGAATTCATGGCTTTAATGACTAAAAAATCTTTTGGAATGTAATGATTCCCATGAAGAAGATTGTGGGGATGCCCGTTAAGAAGGGGCGGAGCCTCGTGAAACCGAGTATAAATGGATGGGCCATAGTCGGCGAAGGGATGTGGATCGGCTCCATCGAATTGAACTGGTAAGAATGCGTTCCGCTAATGCCCATTGGGGCGAGTGCCATATAAAAGAGTAAAAAACCCATCGATCCAATTCATATATAGAAGGTCCTCAATCTTTATTGCAAGAGAAAAAGGAGGGATTTTAAATCGGGGGAGCTTATTGGGGCTACCAGCCCGCCTCTATGATGGCCCTGACCGCATCCTCCGGGGGCCTCGTCTTCGTAAATAGGCTGACGATGGACATAACCACGGCATTGGCCACGAGCGCCCAAACGCCGAAGTGTATGTGCAATGGGTTCGCATATGGCCCGGGCCCGGTCAGCACCGCCACGGCGCCGCCAGCGATCAACCCCGCCACGACGCCTTCCTTCGTCACCCATCGCTGGGCCGTGAGCATGGCCAGCACGGGGGGATAAAGCATGAAGCCTATTGCGGCGGGGTACATTCCCAGAATGCCCAATGGCCCGGGGTAGACCATCGCCAGGATATAGCCGGCGGCCATCGCTATCAAGACCGTTAGGCGGTTGGCCCATATGAATTGGCGATCGGTCATTTGCCTCCCGCTCCTCTCTATGAAGTCGTGGGTCACGATCAAGCCCAAGACGTGGACCTGGCTATCGATCGTGGAGAAGATGGCCGCCGAGACGGCCGCCAGCGCTAGGGCGTACATGATCGGGTTGAGCTTCTCCATGGTCTGCAGGAAGGCCAGATCCGGTACCTTTATTCCCGGGAATACGAGGGCTACCGCCAGCATCGCCAAGAACAGGAATATGGCGTGGATGAAGTTCTCAGCGAATATTATCCCCGTCCAGATCCGGCTGTCCTTCTCGCTCCTCGGCGTTAGCTGCCTAATCCACATATGCGCGTGCATCCCCCAGCCCGCGCCGTAGGCCAGGGCCCAGGAGATCGTATAGGGCCAGTCCCAGCCCTTATAGCCCGAAACGGTCATGAGCTGCGGCAACTTGGCGGTTGCTGATGATATGATGTTCGGGATCCCGCCGCCGAAGACCTGTATTATGCCCAGGCTCCCCACCCATAGCCCGAAGAGCAGCATAGCGCCCTGGACCACATCGGTATAGGCGACGGCCCTCATGCCACCGTACCAAACGTAGATCGTAATGACCGCATACGTTATGAGCGCGCCGAGCCAAACCGGGATCATTCCGCCGCTGGCGAGGTCGAATACCAAGCCGGCTCCGAGCACTTGCACCTGTATATAGGGTATCAAGGCCCAGAATTGGAGGGCACCCCAGAGGTACCCGAACCATTTGCCGCCGCCCCAATACCTCGTTAGAGCATCTGCCGGCGTCATATCCCCGTATCTCTTGCCCAGACGCCATAGCTTCGTGGCGAAGAGGACGAAGAACCCGCAGGTCCCGAGCATGTACGAAGTATAATGGGCGTAGAACAGCGGAAGGCCGTAGAGATACATCATGGCCGGGAAGCCCATGAATTGGAGCGCGCTCAGCTGCGTCGCATGGGCCGTGAAGTAGTTCGTTATCCACCGGAACGTCCTTCCCGCCACACCCCAATCCTCCCTAGTCGTTATCGGCCTCACCTTGCCGGCCCAGAGGCCCACGCCGAACATTATGACGAGCCAAACGAACAATACGATTACGTAGATCATGGCTTCCCAGCCTCCCCGGGGTACCTCTTATGCATAGCCCAAAGGTAGGCCCAGGCCACAGGGATAGATATTATCGGGGTCACGATCAGGTTGTAGATCCAGAAGGTCTCCGGGAAGTTGAAGGCCCATCCGAAGCCATAGGTCAGCACGAAGAGGGCGATGATATATAAGCCGAAGATCTTTGGCAGGTTCAAGTCAACTCACCCTTTTCATTTTTTTTGGTTTTTTCGTCTATTTAAAATTTTTCATGATGGGGCGCCGGGCCTCCGTAAGGGCCGGTAGGGCTTTGGGTCCATGGGCTCGAGGCCATGGCCCACAATGGCCCTGGAGCGGCTCGACCCGCAATTGCTCCCTGCGACCTTCGACAAGCGGAGCGCCGTAGAGCGCTACATAAGGGCGCTTAAAGAACGCATGGGGCCCTTGGGCGCGAGGGGCTGTCGGCCGCGGAGGCGATGGCCCGAACCTTGGACTATGGCCGCAACAATCTCTGGATCCATCAAAGGCTTGGGGCGCCACCACTGGGATTGTGAGCTTATCTCGCCAATATCGCGGCGAGTGCAGTAAAGAATATTTCCAAGCGGTGCGCAATAACCTCGCTTGGGATCGATTTTGCCCGCAATAAAGATCCCCTTCGAAAGCCTTCCCCTGACCCTAATAGCCTCCGCGGCCGAGGAGAAGGACGTGGTGCGCCAAGCCTTGGATCTGGAGGTGCCGAAGGAAAACCTGATCGCTGAGATCTACCCGAAGGAGCCCCCCTGCATAGGCGACGTCGAGGGCGCCGTCGCAAGGGCCATAGAGGACCCCTTCAGCGGCGAGAGGCTCCGCGGCCTGCTCTCGCCCAGGAAGAGCTTGGCGATAGTCGTGGATAACCAGTTCAGGCCAACGCCCACGGCCAAGTACCTGGGGCCGATCCTCGATGCGGTCGAGGAGGCCGGCGTGAGGGACGGGTGCTTGGCCATAGGGGGGATGATGGTCTCCCATGCGGTCCCGATGTCGGATCGGGACCTTAGGGCGAAGCTCGGGGCCGAGAACCTGGAGCGGATCGAGGAGATGGGCTTCGAGGTCTTCCAGAACGAGCCCAAGAACCCAGACGCATATGACTTCATGGGCTTCACGAGGCTCGGGACGCCCGTATGGTTCCACAAGAAGGTCGCCCGTTGCGATGTGAAGCTCGGCTTGCCCTTCACGCAAGCCTCGGAATACGGCTATGCGGGGGGCGGGAAGCTAGCCTTGGCGATGTGCAGCGAGGAGACGATCGAGGCGAACCACCGCTTCACGCCGCCCCTATCCCCGGAGGCCCATTACGGCGCGCTGAGGTGCCCCTGGCGGGCCGATATAGACGAGATAGCCGAGCTGACGGGCTTCGATTACGCCCTAAACACGATCCTATCGGTCAAGAGGATGGGCGTCTTGGACCTCACCTACGGCGAGCTCCCCAGCTCCTACCACGAGTCCATCAGGAGGTACAATGAGATATTCGCCTACGACCTCCCAAGGGATGTTAAGGCCGACATAGTCATCGTCGGGACGCCGGCCATAAGCGACCACCTCTTCTTCCATACGGTCAAGGCCGTCTTCAGCGCGGACCTAGTATGCAAGGATGGCGGGACGATAATCTTCTGCAGCCCGTGCCCGGGCATCGAGTCCTCTGGCGGGTTCTTCGAGGGGTTCAGCTGGTGGAGGGACTTCATGTCGCCCTACATGCCCCCAACCAGGGAGAACCTGCAGAGGATCGTCAGGGACGTTTGCAAGGGGAGGATCGCCCTCTGGAGCGGTTGCATATGGATCCCCCTCTACGAGGTCCTGACCAGGAAGGAATTGAAGGTCGTCACCCTAAGGGAAAACCTGAAGTCAGCGAGGGAGGTTTTTGATGCAACCGATTCGGTCCAAGAGGCCTTCGAGGAGGCCATGGGGAAGCACGGGGACGGGGCGAAGGTCCTCTTCCTGCCGTACGCCAAATACCAGCTCCCGAGATGGGCGATCGAGATGTGAGCGCATAATAGGGCAAGGGAGTGCCCAGGGCCCCTTCCCAGAATCCTTTTTTAACCAATGCCGCCCAATCCGGGCTGGGTGATTCGAATTGGGGTTGAGGATCCGGCCGCTCCTATGCGGGACGATAAGGAGCAACAAGGCCCTGGTAAATACGCTCGGGAAGGATATAGACAAATGGGTCGATAACCCCTCAATCGTATGGTACATAGAGGGGGCGAAGGAGAAGATCCTGGTCGATACGGGGATGGCGGACGAGGAGAGGGCCAATAAATGGCATTATCCGGGCTCGAGGCGCACGCCGGATCAGGAGCCGCAGAACGCCCTCAGGCGGATAGGCGTTAGGGCGGAGGATATCGACATAGTCATCTATACGCACCTCCACTGGGACCATTGCCATAACGCGGATAAGTTCAAAAACGCCACGTTCATCGTCCACAGGGATGAGCTGAGCTTCGCGATAGCCCCGATACCGCCCTATTATAGATCCTATGAGGCATTGGCGATAGGCCTCAAGCCCCCATTCCTCGAGATACCCTTCGAGACCGTGGCCAAGGAAAAGGAGATAACGAGGGGCGTCAGGGTCTTCCCCACGCCCGGCCATTCGCCGGGCCATCAATCGGTCGCGGTCGAAACGGATGAGGGCGTCTACGTGATAACGGGCGATGCGGTCTTCGTATATGAGAACTGGGAGGGGGATCCCGAGAGGAAGATGAGGTTCTGGCCGATAGGGCGATATTACGACATAGGCAAGGTCTGGGAGAGCTTCGAGAGGATCGCCGAGATAGCGGATTTCATATTGCCCGGGCATGAGATGAAGGTATTCGAGAGGGAGGTCTACCCATAGCCGCCTCCGGAAAGCCGCGGGCTTGGCGAACGGGGATCGCGGGGGGAGGGGGATCGGGCGGGATCCGGCCCCCATGAGGGCCTACGTGCTCGGGACGTCGGCCGCGACGACGGCCCCGGGGAGGGATAACGCCTCCCTGCTGCTGGATGCCGGGGGGCGATACATCCTGATAGATTGCCCCGGCTCCGTGGCCCATAAGATGGCCAAGCTATCCCTAAACCCGCTGGAGCTATGGTGCATATTCATAACCCACGCCCACCCGGAGCACATATACGGCCTCCCGGCCCTGGTCCACCTCCTACGGAGGAAGGGGCGCAGGGAGCCCCTGCCGATATACCTCCCCATCGGCGAGGAATGGAGGGCGGTTCGCATCCTCGACGCCTTCTCCCTCCTGAATAGGCCGGGCCAGTTCCGGATAGAGCTAAGGGGCCTCCCCGGGGATGGCGAGCCCTTCATCCGCGAGGGGGGGCTCAGGGCCTATTGCCTGAGGGTGGAGCACAAGGTCGCGACGAACGGCATAAGGGTCGAGGCCGGGAGGCCGAGGAGGGTCTTCGCCTATACGGGCGATACCAGGCCATGTAAAAACGCGGTGGCGCTCGGGAGGGGGGCCGATATATTCTTCCACGACTCCACGTACCCGGACGATCGGGCCGAGGAGGCCCGATCCCAGGGCCATTCCACGGCGGGGGAAGCGGGGGAGGACGCGGAGAGGGCTGGGGCGAGGAGGCTCGCCCTATTCCACATAGGGAGCGCATGCTTCGGGAGGGAGGCGCAAATAAGGAGGCAGGCCGCGGCGAGGTTCGGGGGGGAGGTCGTGATCCCCAAGGACCTATCGATCCTGGAGGCCTAGGGCCGATCCCCGCGCCCCCAGCCCAGATCGCCCCGGCGGATCCGCTCGACCGGCCGCTACCAATTCGCGACCGGCCCGAAACCCTTACCATGCCTTGGTATCCATAAAATGGCCAAGCCATCCTTAAACCCGATCGACTCGCTTTATATTCATGACCGATGAATGGGATCCGATGCTCGATGTGCCGAGTGTTCCGCGAAGATCGGAGGGATGCCGACGCGGCCTTCGAATGCCCCGGCGTCCCGGGCCCGCGGACGTGGGCCATCCCATCACCCCCATGGCCGAGGCGTGAGGGCGTTTGAGGGCCTCCGATGAAACCCTAAGGGAATTGATGTACGCGAACCCCGAGGCCATAGATCCGGAGGAGCATATAATAGCGGTTTACTCGGTCGAGGGGCCCCACCCCCTCCAGAGGATCGCCGACGAGATAGCCATAGAATGCTCAACGGGGACTTGGACGCCCGTCGGGTATGAAACCCTCGAGGTGAGGGGGAAGTACGGGGCCAAGATATTGAGGATCATGGGATCGGGGGGCTCCGGGTTCGTGGAAATAGCCTACAACGCCTCCAACTACGACCCGGAAATTGGGGGGATAGCGAACCTCCTATCGGACATAGCGGGCAACTTGTTCGATATGAACATAGTCGACAAGGTGAAGCTCGTGGACATAAGGCTCCCCAGCCATTGGGCGAGGGCCCACCCCGGCCCCAAGTTCGGGATAGAGGGCGTCAGGGAGCTCGCGGGCGCGGAGGGGGGCAGGCCGCTGATAGGGACGATAATGAAGCCGAACCTCGGATTGGATACCAAGGCGTACGCGAAATTGGCCTATGAAACTGCCCTCGGGGGATTGGATTTCATAAAGGACGATGAGGCCCTCGTAAACCCCAAGTATTGCCCGCTCTTCGATAGGCTCTCTGCCGTGATGGAGGCCCTGGATAGGGCGAGGGAGGAAACGGGGAAGAAGGTGCTATATGCGCTGAACATAACCCATAGGGCCGACGGCATATTGGAGCTCGCCGATAGGGCGATCGAGGGCGGGGCGAACCACCTAATGGTCTGCGTTACCTACGCCGGGTATGGGGCCATCCAGGCGTTGGCGGAGGACCCCTCGATAAATGTCCCGATCCACGTCCACAGGTGCGGCCACGGGGCCTTCACAAGGGATCCCAAGCACGGGATCGAATCGGCCCTGATGTCGAAGCTGGCGAGGATGTGCGGCGCGGACGAGCTGCACGTCGGCAGCAAGACCGGGAAGTTCGTATTCGATGCGCTCGATGCGAGGAAGTGCATAACGGCCATGAGGGGGCCCCTCCATGGCTTCAAGCGAACCCTGCCGGTCATCGCGGCCGGCGTCTCCCCGGTGAACCTCCGGGAGAATTTGGAGGTGGCCGGGAGGGATGCGCTATTCCTGGCGGGGGGCGGGGTCCATGGGCACCCCGATGGCTCGACGGCCGGGGCGAGGGCCATGATGCAAGCGGCCGAGGCCCTGGTGAAGGGCATATCGCTCGAGGAGGCCGCCAAATCCCATAGGGAGTTGGCCCGCGCCCTGGAATGGGGCGGGAGGCCCTCGGCCTAGGCCACCCCGCGCTCCACCAGGGCGATCGCCTCGAGCAGGTCCCTCGCCCTCGGGACGGGGCCCGGCCCCGGGCCCCCATCCCTATCGAGGAGGCAAACCCTCATGCCGACCCCCATGGCCGGGATCAGGTCCTCCTCGTATTCATCGCTGACGAAGAGCGATTCCTCGGCCCTCGCGCCGATCGACCCAAGGGCGACCTCGTATATCCTCCTGCACGGCTTCCTGCAGCCGACGTCCGAGGAGATCGTTATCGAATCGAAGTACTCGAGCAGGGAGAACTCCTCGAGGATCGCCTTGCACCAAGGCGATATGCCGTTCGTTATGAGCCCGAGCCTATAGCGCCCCCGGAGGGCCTTCAGGGCCTCCGCGGAATCCCAGTAGAGGCTCAGCGATCCCATGTATGCCCCCCTCAGGGCCGGGGCCAGATCCGGCCTTGGGGGGAGCCCGAGCCCCTTGAGGACCTCGGAGTAAAATTCCCCATCGCCCCCAACCCCCCGCTCGCTATATTTGATCCAGGCCCTTCGGAACTCCTCCTCGTATCTGGCGGGATCCACTTCGCCGAGCCCAGATGAGCGCAGGATCTCGCAGCACCTCCTAGAGTGGGCCCCCATATCCAGATGTACGATCGTATATATGAGGTCGAAGAAGACGTTCCTTATCAGGGGCCTCGTTCCTCCTTCCCGAGCCTCCTCCCCTTGGTATCCATCGTCACGATCAAGGGGCCGAAATCGCTCAGCTCTAGCTCCACCACGGCGTAGGTCCAATGCCTCTCCCCCCAATAAACGTTGGTTATCCCCTTGACGCCCTTGGTGTATATGACGGCGCAACCGCCTATCGCTTGGAGGAATACGCAGCCCGCCTCCCTCATCGCCTCCATGACCGCCTCGTCCATCCCGCCCTTCCCGACTATGGCCCTGATCCCGAACCTTCTCACGAACTCGGGCGTCACCTTGTTGAACTTGGAGCTCGTGGTCGGCCCGAAATATACGATTCTCCATTTGCCATCCTCCTCCTTGAAGCAGGTCGGGAAATGGAGGATCGCGGAGCCCTTGAAATCCATCGGGAGGGGCTTTCCGCCCTTGGATTCATCGATGGCCCTTTGGAATTGGAAGGCGTAGGCTATCGCGAAGGCCCTCCCGTCCAAATGGACTATATCGCCAACCTCGAGGCCCCTAACGGAGCCCTCATCGAGCGGCGTCCTAAGCCTGATCTCCCTCCTCATTGGGATCGCCTCACAGGAACTCCACCCTTCCATCGTTATGGACCCTAGCCCTCGCCCTTCGATTCGTCCAGCACCTCAGGCACACGGCCGCGGGCAGCCAAGCCTTCATGCAATATTCGACCTCTATGTTGACCGCCAGGGCCGTCGTATCGCCCCCGAGGCCCATCGGCCCTATGCCCGTCCCGTTCAAAAGGGCCCTCAGCTCCCCCTCCATGGAGGCTATCCTTGGATCCGGGTTCCTCTCGTTTATCGGCCTTACGGAGGCGAGCTTCGCTAGCTTGGCGACCTCCCCCATATCGCCGCCCAGCCCGACGCCCACGACGACCGGCGGGCAAGCGGCCCCGCCGGCCCTCTTGACCGTCTCCAAGACGAAGCCCTTGACAGTTTCCCAGGGATCGCCTGACGGCGGGAACATCTCCACCCTGCTCCAGAACTCGGGCCCCGAGGCCTGCGGGGACATCGTGATCTCCACGAAATCCGCCCCGGCTATTGGATCGCAGATCACGAGCGGGATCCCACCGCCCACTATCAGCGGGGTTGAATCCCTGAAGATCGGGTGCACGAAGGCCGCCCTATAAGGGAACTCGAGCGATACCTTCTCAACCGCCTCGGCCAGGACCTTCCTGGGGTCCGCCTTCAGCTCGGCATCGGTCCCAATCCTCAGGAAGAAGGCCGGGAGGCCGGTATCTTGGCAAACCACCATGTTCGACTCGGCGGCCATCCTCGCGTTCTTTATCATCATGGCCAGGACGTATCTGGCCAGCTCGTTCGTCTCCGACCTCAGGGATTCCTCGAGGGCCGCCAGGGTATCGCTCGGCACCGATCGGGTGGCCTTCTCGAATAGCTTAACCGCGACCTCGAAGAGGATCTCGCGCGTTATGGGCAATCCATGGCGCCTCCGGATGCGGATCGCGGCCATCGCATGGGCGGGCCTATGGATGGCATTTTATCGATTGTATCATATGCCTTATGATCCCCTCCTGCTCCCCCGCCCTCTCGGGGGAGATGGTCCCGTATATCGTGAAATATCGCTTGGATTCCCCGCAGAAGAAATGGGCCGCTATCGTTATCTGCTTGAACTCCATCCTCCGGATGAGCCCGCCGTATGAGATCGTCTCCTCGGTTTTGTAGAACGCGCCCTCGTGGCCGCCGATCTGCATGGAGGCCTCCTCCAAGATCTCGAACGATTTCACCCCCCTGCTCTTCTTTATCTTATTGAATATATCCGAGGCGTATTCCGCCGGGGTTTGGAACTTGGAGATCAGCCTCTCCAAAGGTCCCCAAAAGACGGATATCGATGGGCCCTCGGAGGACCTGAAGGATACGTCCCCGTGGTCCCTCTCCAACCTCCTCGGGAGCTCCACGCGCCATCCGGCCGGGTACTCGATGCTCAGGCCGTAAACCGAGAACAGCTCATACTCCAACGCCATGCACCGCGATTCAGAGGCCGCTCGAAGGTATTAAACCTAATCATTTGAATGGCCTCCTCGCCCAATTCGATATGGCCCAGATCCAATTCACTGCGCAAAGGGCGAGCCCAAAGGCCAACATGGGGGTCCAAGCCGGCCCCCTTGGGACGAAGAGGGCGAGATATATGGCGAAGAAGGCCGTGAATGCTATGGCCCCGATGAGCGCCCTCGGGACGAGGGTGCCCTTGAGGAATACGAAGGACCTTATGGCGAAGTTCAACCTCTCCCTTATCTCGGGTGGGACGAAGTACTTCCCATCCTCGCTCCTCGCTATTATCCTCAGCCTCCTGAGGGTGGCCAGGTGCGGATCGATATCCGATCTCCTCTTGAATTTCCCCCTCTCCATGATCGCGTCGATATCCAAGCCCTCGTACTCCTTTTGGATTATCCAATACAGCCTCAGGGTTTTCCCCTTCAGAGAGCCCATGGCCCGCCTCCAATCTATCTCGGGGCCCTCGGCCTCGGCCATACCCATCCGCTCGCCCATATCCCCATGGCTCCCGCTTAATAGCCGTATCCAAAGCCCGCGGCGATCGAAGGGGCTGGGGCGGCCCGGTGGGCCGCCCCAGGTTTGATGGGATGGGGTTGGATTAGGTCGCTTGGGAGACCAGCTCGATCAGATCGTATATCTCCAGATCCGAGCCCATCGCCCTCTTGGCGTCCAGGAAGTTGTGCTTGCAGAACGGGCAACAGGATAGGAGGTATTCCGCCCCGACCTCCTTCGCCTCCTTGAGCCTATCCGTCGCTATCTCGGTCGCCAAATCGCCGAAGGCTGATTTGACGCCCCCTCCCGAGCCGCAGCACCAGGCCCCGGACCTGGTCCTCGGCATCTCCACGAACTCTACGCCCTCCAGCTTCGCTATCAGGGCCCTCGGGGGCTCGTAGTAATCGCAATGCCTCCCGAGGTGGCATGGGTCGTGGTAGGTGGCCCTGATGGCCAATGGCCTCCTCAGCTTCAGCCTCCCCTCCTCGATCAGGTCGTTGACGACCTCGGATATGTGCTTCACCTCGAAGCCCAGGTCGCCGAAGAGCTCCCTATAATCCTGCTTCAGGGTCCTATAGCATCCGGCGCAGGACGTGACGACCGTCCCTATGCCCGATCGCCTTATGGCATCGACGTTGTGCCTCGCGACCTCCTCCGCCAGCCCCCTCTGCCCGGTCCGGAGCAGCGGCGATCCGCAGCACCATTCATCCGGGTGCATTATCCTGAAGGCCACGCCGGCCTTCCCGAGGACGCCCACGGTGGCCCTGGCCAGCTCCGTCCTCCTATAGGCCGATGTGCACCCGACGAAGTATATCATCTCCGGATCGCCCTTGGGGATCTCGAAGCCCTGGGGCATCCATGCGAGCCTGGCCTCGTGGGGCTCCCCGTATGGGTTGTGGTTCTTGGCTATGCTATCGGCGAAGGCCTTGTGCCTTGGGAGCGCGAGGCCCAGGTCCACCAGGTCCGCCCTGAAGGCCTCTATTATCCTTATCTGATCCAGCTTGGTCTTTTCCCTATCGACCTTCCCAGGGGAGGTTTGGGAGATCCTGCAATGCGCCTCGCAGTTCCCGCAGGTGCTGCAAAGGTATATGTACCTGGCCATATCCGGATTGGGCTCTATGACCCCCTCGAGCGCCTTCCTGGCGAGCATCAGCTTCCCCCTCATGAAGTATACGTCGAACCCACCCGTGTGCTCCCTTATCGGGCAAGTCCCGAAGACGTTCTCCTTGGGATCCCAGAGGTCCCTGCAGGATCCGCACCTAAGGCAGGTATACACCATCTCCTTGAGCTTTTCCAAATTCTTCAATTTCGCCATCGCCCATCACCCTATAGGAGGAACAGGCCCGGGTTCAATATCCCGTTCGGGTCGAGGGCCCTCTTGACCCTCTTGAGGAATTCATGATACTCCTTCGAGACCAATATGTAAAGCCTATCCCCGACGATCTTCCCGATCCAGTAATGGACTGCGCCGTTCCTTATGAAGAAATCTATCTCCTTCGTCCAAAAATCCATCGCTATCCTCCTGGCCTCGGGATCCATATCGAACTTCCACGGGAGGTACCTTCGGGCCGACATGGTAATGTGCCTCATATAGGTTTGGACCGTTATGCCCTGATATTCGAAGTATTTATCGACCACGTCCTTGTGGGCATTTAGGAACTCCCTATAACCCCTTATGACCCTGAGGAGGCTATCGGCGCTGTTCTGGTTCGCGAGGCAGAGGTATATCCCGCTGTCCCTCCTCATCCAGAAGTAGGTATTATAAGGATAGAACGTGTTCTCGTAGGCGTGCTTGGCCCTCTTGGGCTCCAGCTCCTCGCCCCCGTGCCTCTTGGCGATCTCGTCGAATATCTCCTTTTGGGCCAGGGCCAGCTTCTCGCTTTGGGCCGTTATGGTCCCGAGGACCTCGCCCTCAAAGCCCGAGAGATAGGCGTAACCGGGCCTCTTGGCCGAGAACGAAACGTAGTCTGCATCGTAGAGGTTTATGCTCGTGGCCAGCTCGTTGACCTTCCCGATCTCCGCGAACGCCTCGATGGCCTTCTCCTCCGATCTGAAGGCGTATTCGAAATGGACCGCGGATTTGGCCAAGGGGTGGAGCCTCATGGTGACCTCGGTCTTGACCCCGAAGATCCCATGATCGCCCAGGAAGAGGCCCGTCATATCGGGCCCAAGGCCATATCGGCAAAAGGCCTTTGCGTACGGGTTGACCCTCGAGCCCGTCCTTATTATCTCGCCCGTCGGGAGGACCACCTGGAGCCCGAGTATCTGGTCGCAGATCCCCCCGAACTTGGCCCTCCCGCCGCCCGTGCTGGCAACGGATGCCGATCCGCCAACGGTGGCCGTCCAACCGCTCCCGGGGCCCGTCATGCCCGTCGTATAGCCCCTTTGCCTCAGGATCGTCATCATCTTCCCCCAATTGATCCCGGCCTGGACGGTTATGGACCTGGCGCCCTCGTCGATCTCCACGACGTCGTCCAACCTGGTGAGATCCATGAGGATCGTCCCCTCCCTCAGGGGGACGCAGGACCCGGTGTAGGTGGACCCCCCTCCCCTTATGACCACGGGCTTGCGCTCGGAGTTGGCCACCTTGAGGATCTCGGAGACCTCCTCGGCGCTCCCCGGCCTCACGACCTCCTCCGGCGGGAAGCCCTCGAAGATCCCCGTATCCCTCACGTAGGCGATCGCGACGTTCGGGTCGCTGGAGACGTACTTCTCCGTCAATATCTCCTTAAGGACCGCTTCCAAATCCGCCTTCGCCATATCAACGCCCTCTCCAATCCTTGGAGGCCTTAAGGGAGGCAACCGCAAAATATATATTTTCTCCCCATGGGAACTGGTTAACGGGGTTTTAAGGATGAAGGCCGTCGTGTTGCATGGCCCCAACGATTTCAGGCTCGAGGAGTTGGAGGCCCCCAGGCCCGGCCCGGGGGAGGTCCTATGCCGCGTTAAGGCCTGCGCCATTTGCGGGAGCGATCCAAAGGTCATAGCCGGGAAGTGGAAGTGGACCAAGTACCCCATGATACCGGGGCATGAGTGGACCGGGGTCGTCGAGGAGGTCGGCGATGGGGTGGATGAGTTCTCCGCCGGGGATAGGGTATCGGTCGAGCCCCATAAGGGCTGCGGGAGGTGCTTCCAATGCGCGACCGGGAATTATACGCTTTGCGAGAATTACGGGAGGCCCGAGAAGGGCCATGCGCACATAGGGTTCACGACCGATGGGGGCTACGCCGAGTATTGCAAGGTGCCCGTCCAATGCCTACACCCGCTACCCCAGGGGATCTCCTTCGAGGAGGGCACGATAATAACGACCGCCGGCACCTCCCTATACGCCCTCGAGAGGGTCGGCCTATACGCCGGGGATTCCGTGGTCGTATATGGGCCCGGGCCGATAGGGATAATGGCCGCTCAAATAGCCAAGGCCCTCGGCGCGGGCGAGGTCATAGTGGTTGGGACCAGGGAATCCAGGCTGGAGATGGCGAGGTCCTTGGGGGCGGATCACGTCATCAACTCGAAGTCGGAGGACCCGGTGAAGAGGATCCTGGAGCTAACCGATGGGAGGGGCGCCGATGTGGGCGTAGAGGCCTCCGGGGCCCCGCTGGCCGCGAGGCAGCTCCTCGAGTCCGTTAGGAAGAACGGCCGCATGGCCCTGATAGGCTTCTTCTCCGAGGACGTTTCCCTGAACCTCAATAGGGCCGTGGTGGACGGCATAAGGATAGTGGGCTCGAGGGCGGAGGGGATGAGGGCCTGCGGCAGGGCCACGGATTTGCTGGCCAGGGGCTTGATAAGGGGGAAGCCCTTGATAACCCACCAGTTCCCGCTCTCAGAGTTCCCAAGGGCCTTGGAAACTGCCGTGAAAAGGATCGGGGACGCCATGAAGGTCGTGGTCAAGCCCTAGGGCTCAGGGCGGGATCTCGATCGGCTCCAGGGGCAGGTTCGTGAGCACCTCGGCCCTGGGCCTCTTGACGAGCACGGGGGATTCCACGACCAGCCCCCCGAACCCGGGCTTGAATAGGCAGGGCGCTATGGCTATGACCATGTTCTCCCGAAGGACCGATCGATTCCTCGCGTGCATCCACGGCTCCCCTGAAGTTTATCGTCCCCAAGCCATGGCCAAGCGGCGGCCCCGGGTGGCCCTCGATGCCGGCCCTCTCGATGACCTCGTGATAGGCCTCGTAGACGTCGCCGACGATCGCCCCGGGGACCATGGCGTCGATGGCGACGTTCGCCGCCTCGACCACGACCTCGCAGATCCTCCCATATTCGCCATCGAGCCTGCCCAGGAAAGCGTTCCTGGACGTATCGGATAAATAGCGCTTATACATGGGGTGGACGTCCACCCTGACCATCTCCCCCTTTGGATGAGCTTCTCGGAGGCGGGGGCCTCGAAGAAGCCATTCCTTATGCCCGACCCGACTTGGGTGCATATCCATATGTGGTCCATGCCAGCGTAGCTCATGGCCCTCTCCGCCTCGGCCGCGAGCTCAACCTCCGCCATGCCGGGGCATACGGCCTCGAAGGCAGCCTCTATGCCTATGGTGGCTATATCGGCCGCGCGCCTGAGATATTGGAGCTTCTCCTCGTCCTTTATGATCATCAGGTCGTCTATCGTTGGCGTTATGTCCCTGACGTCCTGGGAGGGCAGGACCTTCCTCAAGGCCTCGAATTCCGCCAGGGTCATGAAGCCGTATTCGATGCCTATGACGGAGCGGCTGTTCGCGCCCGCCTCCCTCAAGGCCTCCCCGACTCGATCCTCGTATCTGACCTCGCGATGGGGACCCCCGAGCTCGAGGCTCCATTCCTTTACGATGGGAACATTGCCGCCCGTATGCCAATCGTTCCTTATGCGGTCGGCATCGGCCGCGTAATATACCATGATGGGCTCCCCGTCCCTGGGGATTACGAGGCACGTGCTAAGCGCGGCCGTGGAGATCTCGGCGCCGACGAAATAGTCGAGGCATTTGTTGCTGTTCAGGATGGCTATATCGAAGCCCCTTTCGCCCATGAGGGATTGTAGCCTCCTTACCTTCCCCCCATAATTCACGAACCTTACCATGATACCCAGATCTCCCCATTTCGATATTTGTTAATTATGCTTTATGTATTAAATCCAAAAAAAGTATGGATTTGCGATGGATTTCGAAAAAAAAGGTGCTAAAGGTGCCTTGCCCGTTTCCTTCAAGCCTTCGCCTTGGCCGGCGGATATAGGGCCTTCAGCTCCCTGTCCAAGAAGGCGTGGAAGCGCTCTATGCTGTCCTGCGGCGGGGGCGGGGTCACCAAGCTGACGAGGATGGCGACGATCCAATTAGCTAGGAACGTCCAGAGGGCGCTATGATAACCATATGGATTCAGGAGCCAACTGGGCAAGCCCAGCGTGGTTGGGAAGGTCGTCACGAGGCCCACTATGGCGCCGGCCACAATCCCCAGGAAGGCGCCCCATTTCGTTATCTTGAACCTGCCCATCGGGAGTATGGCCCCAAGGACGGCCGGCAATAGGGTCATAACGAACGTCCCAGCCATTCCGACCAACATCGTTACGATCGGCAATTTGGCCGCGTATATTGATATGTAGCCCCCCAAGATCCCCAGTATCAGGACGACTATCCTCCCGACGGCCAAGTAGTGGGCCTGGGAAGCCTCCCTCTTTAGGAGGGCCTTGTAGACGTCATTGACTAGCATGCCGCTATGGGCGACTAGATCCGAGTCCAATGTGGATTGGCCGGCGGCCATGGAGCCCGCGATCAATACCCCCCAGAGCAGCGCCGGCGCGTATTGGGCCATAATAGTCGGGAAGGCCGCATCGGGGCCGGTCCAAGCGCCCGTGGCCGGCGGGGTGGGCATCAGGACCTTCGTGGCAAGCCCTAGGATCACAACCGGCACGTATATGCCGCTCAGGTAGACCGGGATCCAAAGGGCGTTCTTCCTGACGTCCTCGGCGGACTTGGCCAATTGGTAATATTGATAGTTCCTGGGCTGGATGCCCCAGTGGATCGTTATCGCGAAGAACGCCCAGCTGAACCACATTTGAGGCGTGAACCAGCCGGCGCCGCCCGGTATCGTCAAGTGCTTCGGAGCCACCTCGTAGGCCTTGCTGAACAGGGCCCAAGTATTCCAGTTAAACATGGATAGCATAAAGATCGCGGCGCCCCAGGTGGCCAGCAACATTACGGCGCCCTGGAGTATGTCCGTGTAGAAGACGCCTCTGAAGCCGAATGGCAGGGTATATCCTATGACTACTATAACGATTAACCAAACGGCAATATCGAACGGTATGAGGCCACCGGTTCCGAATGATAGCAACGTGGCCGGCCCTATGATGTTGGCCGTGAAATAGGCGATGTTGGCGGCGGATACGAAGAGGGCCACGAATGCCGCAAGCCACTTGCTCTTGTAGAAGTCGCCTATCATCTCGGAGAGCGTAACGTGGCCGTATTTGGCCGATATCAGATGCATCCTAGGGCCGACCAAGTACATGAATATCAGCGCGGTCCCAGCGGTCCAGATGAAGTGGGCAGTGAAGCCCACGCCGTGCAGATAATAGAAGCCCATCGAGCCGGGTATGCAGAAGGCCGTGTGCATGTTCGCCCCCATGGCGAACCACATGGCCCAGAACGGCGCGAACTTGGAGGGCCTGAAGTAATCTGTCAGCGTCTTCTCCTTTAGCTTGACCCATTTCCCGACGCCCCCGACTATGAAGAGCAACGCTATATAGCCCACTGCGCATCCGAGCACTACTGCCTGCCTAACGTCGATCGCCATCTCCGCTCACCTCTTCATATAGCCCGTCGCTATGCCGAGGATTATCCAGGTCCAGCCGACGATGTTGGTGAAGACCCAAAGGCCCGGGAATCCCCCGATGGAATGCGGGACGTTGGCGACAATCGGCGCCACGAACATTAGGAGGAACTCAAAGACCACCGCGTAAATGGCCAGCAACTTGCCCCTGGTAGTCCACGGGATGAGGTGGTTTATGGGTTTCTCTTCCGACATCGCCGATCACCACTCCCTTTTCCTTGCCGTCCCATAGCGGGGCGATCGATATTTATTGCTTTCGGTGATCTCAAATTCGACGGGTCGGGACTCCCCCCCTGGCGATCGATAAGCCAAAACGGCGGCGACCCGGGATTTCAGCGGGCTCAGGGATGGGCGAATACTATCCTAACGCCCCCCGGGGCCTTCTCGTCTATCCTGCCGAACCCTATCCTGACAAGCTGGATTATCGCGCCCACGGGCTCGCCGGATAGCCCCGCCTCCCCGGGGCCGACGATCGCCTTCGCATCCTCCTTGATCAGCTCGACGTCCAAATTGCCCCGCCCGGGGAGCCATTGGATTATCGGGATCCCGGCCCTCCTGGCGGGCTCTGGGGACTCCCCCAAATACTCCGCCTCCGCCCCCCCGCCCCCCACGCTAAGGACTCTGACGTTCATCAAGCCCATCAGCCTCACTATCGAGCCGCCCCCCAAGCGGCGTAGATCCGACCCCGGGGCGAGGAGCCGAGCGGCCCCGCCCTCCGGCTCCACCCTAATGGCCCTGTGGCCTCGCCCCGGGAATTCCGGGTGGAGCGGCAACCTGGCCTCCATGGGGCCGGGCATCCCGCGGACCTCCAAGGGGATCGGATCGGGGATGAAGAAGTACCTATTGGCCATTGGGTCGACGAGCTTCCTGTTCCGCGCGTATAGGTTCTCCCAGCTTATCGTCGCATCGACCGGCTTGGGCCCGACCTCGATCGCGAGCCCCCTGAGGGCCTCCGGCAATATCCCGCGCCTCCTCAGGGCCATTAGGGTCGGCAGCCTTGGGTCGCTGAACCCCGACACGAGCCCCGCCTCGACGGCCCTCAATATCTTCGATTTGCTGAGCTCTGCCCCCGCGACCTTCAGCCTGCCGTAGTGGATGGCCTCCGGGTACTCCCAGCCGAAATGCGCGTACATATACTTCTGCCTCACCATGTTGGTGTAATGCTCCTTCCCCCTTATGATGTGGGTTATGCCCATCAGATGATCGTCGACGCCGCAGGCGAAGTTGTAAAGGGGCCAGACCCTATAGGCGCTCCCGACCCTCGGGTGCGGATGCCTCTCCGGGTCTATTATCCTGAGCGCGGGCCAATCCCTGACGGCCGGGTTCGGGTGCCCGAGATCCGTCTTGACCCTGACTATCGCCTCGCCCTCCCCATATCCGCCGGATAGCATCAGGCCCCATCGCTCCAGGTGGGCCCCCGGCCCCAGCTCCCTGCAGGGGCATGGCCTACCGGCCAACGCGAGCGATTTGAAAGCCTCCCTATCGCAGGTGCAAACGTAGGCCCCCCCGCGCTCGATCAGGTCCTCCGCAAGCTCGTAATATATCCCGAGCCTTTCGCTTTGTATGTATTCCTCATCCCATTCGCACCCGAGCCAGCGCAGATCGGAGCGGATGGCATCGTAATATTCCAATGAGGATCTCTTGAGCCTCGGATCCGTGTCCTCGAACCTGAGTATGAACTTCCCGCCGTAGATCCTAGCGTATTCGTGGCTCAGGACCGCCGCCCTGACCGAGCCCAGATGCAATACGCAATCCGGGTTCGGGGAGAACCTGGTGACTATTTTGGGGTATTTATCCGCGTTCGGCAGGGGCGGCAGGGCCCTGGGTTCCTCCCTCCGCCCGCGCTCGGCCGAGATCCCCAACGACCCCAGCTCCCGCCTTTGCTCCTCTATGCCCATCCCATTGACCTCTCGAACTACCTCCTCCACGATCCGGGCGAGCTCCTTGGCCCTCGGCCTCAGATCCGCCCTCTCGGCCAAGAGCCGGCCCAGGGTCGCCCTCGCGTCCGCCCTCCCGCCGTGCTTAACGGCGTTCTGAAGGGCGAGCTTCCTCGCGAGCTCGCGCACGCCCTCCAAGCCCTCGCCGCCCATCTATATCACGCCCGTTTCCTCCGCCAACCTCTTGGCCTCATCCCTGCTCAAGCCCCTTTCGCCCAATATCGTGAACCTCTCCGGCCTTATCCTATGGGCAATAGTCAGCGCCTCCACGACCTCCTCCCCCTTGACGCCCAACTGGCTCGCGGTGGTGGGGCAGCCTATCCTCCCCAGGACCGCCCTTATGCGCCTCCAATCCAAGCCGTGGAGCTTCGCCATCATTATGGTCCCGAGGCCGCAGCGCTCCCCATGTAGGCCCGGGTCCTTCGCCACCAGCTCGAGCGCATGGGCGAAGAGGTGCTCCGATCCGCTGCACGGCCTCGTGGTGCCCGCTATGCTCATCGCGACCCCGCAGCTTATCAGGGCTTCGACCACCGTCCTTATCGCATCGGGCTCCCCCCTGGCTATGGAGGAGGCCCTCGCCATGACGAGTTTGGAGCTCATGAGGGCCAAGTTGGCTGCGTATTCGCCGTAGTATTCCCCCTTCACCTCATGGGCCAGCCTCCAATCCCTTACGGCCGTGTATTTGGCTATGGAATCGCCGCAACCGCTGGCGAGCAATCTGAAGGGGGATTTGGCGATTATCTCCGTATCGGCCACTATGCCTATGGGCGCTTGGGCCCTCACGGAATAGGGCCTCTCGGACCCCTTTATTGAGGCGTAGGGGCTGGCTATCCCATCGTGGGAGGCGGCCGTCGGAACGCTGATCACGTGGGCCCCGCAAGCGGCCGAGGACAGCTTCGCGATGTCGATGCTCTTGCCCCCGCCCACGCCCAGGACCAGATCGATGCCCTCCCGGCTTATAATGGCCTTGACCCTATCGACCTCCGAGGCCTCGGCCGATTCGATTATGGCGTGGCGCACGGAATAGCCCCTCTCGCCAAGGAGGGCGGATATGGGGCGCCCGAATAGGCCGTAGGTTCTTGGCCCCGATACTATGAGGATCTCATCCCCCAGCCCCAGCCTATCGCACATTGGGGCTATCTCCCGTATCGATCCATCGCCGACCACGACCTCCCTGGGCAATTGCATATAATGGGGCGCCCTGCGATCGGCGCTCATTGGATCGCCCATAAGCCCACCAGCATCAAGGCCATCGCGAACAGCGCCGCCGAATACGAGACGAGCCTCGAGAACCCCCATATGGATCTGACCAAGGATTCCAACGCGCATCTACCCAGCGTCTTCACAACGGCCCTCCTCCTCTCGCATGCGACCTCCGCCTCCCTCAAATTTGATTGGGCTCGAAGGGCCGCATCCCTCACCGCCTCGATTATCCGATCCCCGCCGACATCGCCGACGACCGGGTATCCCAACCTGGATGGCGTTAAGCCGTTGACTATGTGGGTATCGGTGGTCATAACCTCCCCGGAGCATATCCCGACCTCGCGGAGGGCCTCGAGGATCCCCTCCCTCAAGCCGCGCTTCATATTGTTCCCATCCACCACCACGTACGCGAACCTCCTGGAGAGGACCTCCAGGACGAAAACGACCACGCCACCCGGCCCGATGCCGTCCATCGGGCCCATCCCGATCGGTTGCGCTTTGGCCGCACCGAATTTGAAGCCATGGCGGCCCCCGCGGATCGCCATCGACGCCGCCTCCAGGGCGCAATCCCCGAGGGATCCCACGGCCCCCAATCCCGCGACCCCAGCGCTGTCCATGCAATTGTGGGCGTCTATCAGGGCCGGCTTCAAGCCCATGGATTCTATGGCCTCGAGGGCCCTCGCAACGGCGCTAGGGGGTATATCCTCCATCTCCTCGGGGGCCGTGGTCATGGTCACCAATGCGCAATCCCCGAGGATTTGACATTTGCAACTGGCGCTTCCCCGCGCCGCTTCGAATTGGGGCGACGATGTCCCATGGAATCCATCGGGATCCAGGGAATCCAAAACGCTCTCGATCAATACCCTGTTTTGCGCGGATGAGGATAGGTTGAGGTCGTGGCCGGAGATCCCATGGGGGACGCAAGCCACGGCTCCCGTCAGATCCTCGACGATCTTCTGGATCGCGTATGGGAGGGCGCTGCTCCCGACGTTGAGGAACGGGCCCGGGTGGAAATTCGAGACGACCATCACCCCGAGCGGCTCCCCATCCCCCTTCCCCCTGAAGACGATCGCGGAGGTCCAGACCTCCGATGCCACCCCGAGGCTTTCCATGAAGGCCTCAAGGGGCGCCCGATCCAGGTTCAACCAATTGGATAGCAGGGCCCTGAACGCCAGGATCGGGGACGATCCCAACGCGGCCCTGCCAGCCCTCTCTATGTAAACCAGGACGGAGGAGGAATAGGTCATCGAGAGCGCCGCCCCGATCATGAGCGCCGCGGATGATCCCCCCGCGGATGCGCCGAAGAGGGATGAGGCGATAATGGCGGAGATGGCCGGTTGATCCATCGCCGCCAGCACCTTGGCCCACAAGCCCTTGGAGGAGATCGCGAGTATGGAAATCGTTCGAATGAAGATCACGAACATCGTCGATAAAATGAACGGAACCGCGGGGGGCGCGCCGGATATCAAGCGCCCCACGCTCATCCCGAGATCCCATACGAGGATGGAAACCAACGAAAGGGCCATCCGCCTCCTCCTGTGGAACAGCGCGTCCCCCCCCAATAGGGCGCCCTCTATTACGATCGAGGATGCGAGCGATGGGAGGAGGAGCGCGAGGGCGGCGAAGGCCATCGGGGCCGCGAGCCCCATCCCCCCCTCCAGCCACGCCTCCCCGGGGGACCAAATAAACCCCCCGTATAGGGATGCGAGCGCGATGTACACCGCTATCCTCCGGCCCGAGGGGAAGGTCAGCCCCCTGGCCAAGTTATAGTATTTGGTGGCCCCCCTTATCTCGGAGTATATTGAGCCCCCGTTCTCATCAGATCGCCCTATCTCTCCTCACTGCTCCTATTATTTCGATTACCCTCCCTATATCGCCCCCCTCGATGGCCGTCCCGGTCACGATCGCGTCGGCGCCGGCCCTGACGGCCCTCTCGGCGAGCTCGGGGGTCGATATGCCGCCGCCCACTATCACCGGTATATCCACAGCCTCCTTGACCCTCCTTATGACCTCGGGCCTAACCGGCTCCTTGGCCCCGGATCCGGCTTCGAGGTAGACGAACCTCATCCCCATATACTGGGCCGCTAGCGCGTACATGGCGGCTATATCCGGCTTATCCTGGGGTATCGGGTTCGCCTGCCCTATGAAGCTCACGGAGGTTTGGGCCCCGCCGATTATTATATACCCCATCGGGATCGCCTCCAGCCCGAACCTCTTGACGAGCGGGGCGGCTAGGGCTTGGGCCCCAACTATGTAATACGGATTGGTGGAGTTCAACAGGGACATGAAGAATATGGCATCCGCCTCCTCGACCACCCCGGCCACGCCGTTGGGGAACAATATTATCGGGAGCCCGGATTCGGCCCTTATGCGCCTTGCCAGATCGCTTATCTGGCTCGGGAGGGAAACGGTTGATCCGCCCAGCATCACCGCCGCCGAGCCGGCCCGCTCCAGGGCCTTCACGATCGATGGAGCGGACCCCGGATCGAACTCCTCCGGATCCAGCAGGGCCAGGTGTATCGCCCCGTTATTGGCTATCCCATCGAGCAAGCGGCGCTCGACCCTTCCGGGCGATGGATAGGGCATGGGGCTATTCAACCCCTTTGGAATAGCAATTTATTCGCTATCTTGGCCGCGAATACGGGGTGCCTGAGCAAATATTTGGCCACCCTCTCCACGTTCAACCCGTTGGCGAGGTCCAGCACGTCCTCGGCCTTCAATATGCCGGCCAATTCGTTCAGGTCGTCGTCGGAGAGGCTCTCCAGGACCCTCAGCGCCCTCAGGCTCCTCGATATGCGGCGCCCCCATACTTTCCCGAACTCCGCCTCATATTCAGAGAGCCTCCCGGCGCCTATATCGCCCTCCCTCAGGGCCCTCGAGGCCACCTCCCCGGCGATGGATCCCGCGACTATGCTTGAATGTATCCCGGCCCCGGTCAATGGGATGACCTGCCCCGCGCTATCCCCGCAGATCATGAGGCCATCTCGAACGACGCTCTTCAATTGCCCGCTTATCGGGACGGGGGCCGCGCCCTCCTTGATCCTCTTGGACCCTGAGAATTTATCGGGGAACGACTTCAAGAACCTCTCGAGGAGCTCCTTCGCCGGCTTCCCCCTGGAGCCCAGGCCCACGTTCGCGACCCCGCCCCCCTTGGGAAATATCCAAGCGTAACCCCCCGGGGCGACCTCCCTCCCCAGGAAGAACTCAATGGTATCCTCCTCTATCGAGCAGGGGCAGAGCGTGTATTGGACGCATCCTATTACCATGTAGCAACTCCTATCGAAGAATTTCTTGGCGATCATGGAATTGGCGCCATCGCACCCGATTATCAAATTGGCGGCCACCTCATAAGTCCCTCGATCGCCGCCGACCCTTATCCTCCAATTCCAAGCCCCCCCGGAGACATCCAAGGCCGGCGATCTCAGCCTGAACTCCGCCCCCTCTTTGATCGCCGCCTCGGCCATCCTCTCCAGGAAGGCGTCCTTCCTTATTATGAACCCCGCGCCCATGTCCACGTCCTTCCTCGAGAACTCTATGAACTTGCTCCTATCCGGCGCATGGATCCTGACGCGCTCGATCTCGTTGGATATGAAATCCGATGACCTCCCGATCCCGGCATCCTCAAGCGCGCCCTCGGATATGGCCTCCCCGCATACCCTTTTCCCCAATCCGTCCTCCTTCTCCAATACCAAGACCCGGGCCCCCCCGAGGGCCGCCTTTCGGGCCGCCGCGCATCCGGCCGGTCCCGCCCCGATTATCGCTACATCGAACCTCTCCATTCCCGGAACCCTTCCAGGGGACGCTCATAGAAGCGTTCGCGCATCGCAATTAAAAGGATGCGGAAACCCAAAACTTTTATAAGCGTTTCCAGATAAAGGGGCCGGCCTCCGGGATCGGAGGATGATCAATTGGTCGAGGGGGAAAGGCGAAAGGGAGGGGGAAGGGGGAAGAGGAAGTTATCCAAATCCATGCTCGAGGGCTTCCCCAAGGAAGTCGTAAGGGCCTTCGCTAGATTGCCGAGGGTTTTCAAGAAGCCGGATATGGATAAGCAACTGGGGGACAAAATCTCGAGGAGCATGAAGTGGAAGTACCTGAAGAAGATGGAGAGCATGGGCATAATAAAGCACTCCACGAAGAAGTATTATCAAAAGCTCTACGATCGGGTCTCCGATTGGATGGAGAAGGAGTTCCTGCCCAAGCTGAGAAGGGCGGAAATGGAGGAGGAGTTATAGAAGGGCTCCCCATGGGCTAAGCGGGCTGGCCGCCCAGCTCCCTAAGCAGCTCCCTTGCCCTATCCAGCCTCACCTTCCTCTCCGAGACCATCCTCTCGGCCACCTTATCCACGAGGTCCCCGGTTGCCCCCGCCATGATCGCTATGTTCCTGGCGTGGAGCGACATATGGCCCCTCTGGATCCCCTCCGCGGCCAATGCCCTTAGGGCGGCGAGGTTCTGGGCCAGGCCGACCGCGGCCATGACCTCGGCGAGCTCCCTCGCCGATTTCACGCCGAGTATCTTTAGGGCTATCTTGGCTATGGGATGCGCGTGCGTGGCCCCTCCGACTATGCCGACCGCTATGGGCAATTCTATGGATCCCGATAGATCGCCCCTCGGGTTCTTCTCCCATACCGTCAACGGGGAGTAATGGCCAGATCTCGCGGCATAGGCGTGGGCCCCCGCCTCCAATGCCCTCGTATCGTTCCCGGTGGCCAGCGCGACGGCTATTATGCCGTTCATTATGCCCTTATTATGGGTGGCGCATCTATAGGGATCCGCGGCGGCGAATTCGTAGGCGCTCACTATGCCGTCGACGACGTCCTCCCCCCCGACGGCCTCCTTCGAGACCGTGACCTTCGCCCTCGCTAGCCTCCTCGTGGCCAAGTTCGACAATATCCTCAAATACACCCTTCCCCCGGTTATCCGCTCTATCAAGGGGGCCACGGCTTCGGCCATCGTATTCACCGTATTCGCCCCCATGGCGTCCCTGCAATCCACGTATAGCTCCGTAACGAGCATCTTCCCAACCGGCGTATTCAAGACCTTGCAATCCAAATCCCTTGCGCCGCCTCCAAGCGAGACCAGGACCGGGTCCTGCTCGTTCGCCAATCTCAATATCTCATCCTTGGAGGATAGCACCGATACCTTGGCGAAGTGCGGATCCTTGATCCCGACCGCCTGTATTTGGGCTATCATTATCGGATCCGTGCTGCAAGCCCAGAAGCCCCCGCTCGGCCTGGCCATCCTAGCGGCGTTGCTCGCGGCCGCGACGACCGAGGGCTCCTCGATGGCCATGGGGATCAAGTAGTCCTTGTTATTGATCAGGAAGTTGACGGCTATCCCCAATGGGATCGGCATGAAGCCAACCACGTTCTCGATCATCCTCTCGGCGCGATCGAGGCTCAGGCCGCCCTCCTTCCTAAGCAGGGCGATCTCCTCGTCCGTTAGCCCGGAGAACTCCTGGAGGAACCTCAGCCTCTCATCTATGCTCCATTTATAGAAGCCATGGCATTCCGAGGATTTCAAGCCTGATCACCATCCAAGGGTCGATGGGGCCTAATTTATATCATTCGCCGCCCCCCGCGTTCGATGGGGGGGTGGATCGCTCGAGCCGACCGGCGTCCCGATCCATGAGCCCTCTGGGCCAAGGGGCGCTAACGGCGCATCGAGTACTTCTGGGGATCTATGCCCCTGAGCCTCGCCCACTCAAGGAGCCTCCCGGACAGGACGACGGGGGCCCTCCTAAGCTCACCCACGTCCCTGCAGCCCGTGAGGAACATCGCGATCCTCAGCTCATCCAACAATATCTCGAGCGCCTCCTCCAATCGGCGCTGGCCCATATTCGCCGCCAACAATAGTTTTCGGGCGAATCCGCCCAGCGATGCCCCGAGGGCTATCGATTTGGCAACGTCCAATCCATCCCTCAAGCCCCCCGAGGATATCAAGGGGAGCCCGGTGGAGTTCGATGCCTCCAAGAGGCTCGCTCCGGTGGGTATCCCCCAATCCCAAAATGCCAGGCCGATCCGCTCCCTCTTCCTCAGCCCCATCCTCTTGGCCCTATGGCATTCAACAGCCGACCAGCTCGTCCCGCCCGCCCCGCCGATGTCTATGCAAGCCACCCCGGCCCTCTCCAAGGCCTTTGCAACTTCCCCGGAGATCCCGCACCCCGTCTCCTTCGCTATCACCGGGACCCTGAGGGATTTCGCGATGGCGGCTATCGCCTCCAGCCCCCTGGAGAACCTAGGCTCCCCCTCGGGCTGTATGGCCTCCTGGAGGGCGTTTAAGTGGATGCAGAGGGCATCTGCGCCGACCATATCAACGACCGAGCCGGCGATCTCCGGGCCATCCTCGCCGATGATCTGCGGTACGCCTATATTGGCGAATATGGGGATCGAGGGGGCCGCTTCCCTGGCAACCTTGAACGTGCGCGCCAGGCGCGGGGATTCGAGGGCCGCCCTTTGGCTCCCCAACCCCAACGGGATCCCGAACTTCTCCGCGGCTTTCGCGAGGATCTCGTTTAGTTTAGAGGCCCTCCCGGTCCCCCCGGTCATGGATTCGATCAATATGGGGGCGCGTATCCGATGGCCGAGGAACTCCGCCCCTAGATCTATTTCCTCCAAGTCCAGCTCCGGCAATGCCCTGTGGATCAAGTGGGCATCGTCCAGCCAATTGGATAGGTGGAAGCCGACGTCCTCCTTCAGGGCTATGTCCAAGTGATCGAATTTCCTGATCTCCGTCCTCGACCTCGCCAAACCTCAACACACCCTGTAGCCCACCTTATCCATCCTCACCCTATAGGGGACCCCCCCGGCCCTCCTTATCGATTCCTCGATCCCATCCAAGGCCTCCTGCGGGCCGATGGCGATCATGCAACCGCCCCCTCCGGCCCCGGTGAGCTTCGCCCCGAAGGCCCCGGCCTCGAGGGCCGCCCCTATCAACCTATCCAGCTCCCTCGAGGAGGCCCCGACCTTGGAGAGCAGCGCCTGGTTCTCGTTCATCAACGCCCCGAGCCCCCTCATATCCCCCTTCTCCAAGCAGGAGATGGCCATCTCCGAGATCTCGCGGATCCTCTCGAACGCCTCCCTCGCGATTCCCTCATTCCTCTTCAGGAAATCTTGGACCTTGAGCACCTGCTCCCTCGTCGACCTCCTCCTGAGGGTATCCCCAATGATCAGTGTTATATCACAATCGACCGAGAGCCTACGAAATCCCATCGAGGGCGAATAGGCGATGGCCCCCCCGTAAATGGATGTCGCGTGATCTATCCCGGATGGGTTCCCATGCAGGATCCTCTCCGAGATGAACGCCAAATCGAACATCTCCTCGCGCCCGAGCCTTATCCCGAATAGGCCCGAGAGGGCCGCCAGGATCGAGACGGCTATCGCCGCGGATGATCCCAATCCGGCCGACAGGGGGATCTCGGAGCTCAGCCTTATATCGACGCCTTGATCGATCCCGTATCGCTCGAGGAAGGCCCTCGTCATGGAGGCGAGCGGTTCGAAGGGATCCCCCCCAGATCGCGCCCCCCGGGGGCCGGCGCCGTCCACCAGGCCGGGGGCCGATATGGAGATCGAGCCCCGCGGAGCCAAAGCGGCGCTGGCCTTGGCGTATAGGTTTATGGCGATCGCGATCGCGATCGCGCCGCTGACGACGAAATGCTCGCCTATCAATATGGCCTTGGCCGGCGCGAACCCAATGGACCTGGCCGATTCGCCCCCCATTGCCACTTCCCCTTCATGGTCACGCGACCGCGATCAGGGGCCATTCCCCATGCATTTCGGGCGGCATTCGCCATTACCCCATTGGTCTCCGGGCTTTCGTTCCCTGGATCGGCTCTCCGAGGGGGTTTTCGATAGATTCGGGCCGGATCACGGCCTATTTGAGCCCCGATCGGGGTTTCAAGAGGCCATCTCCCCGAGGAACTTCACGGTACGGTCATCTTTCGAAGGATATGGCGGCGTATCCGACCACGCTCCCATAATCCCCGGTTACGTCGCCGCTCGTCCCATAGGCGAGCAGCTCCGCATTCCTCGCGCCGCTCAGCCTCGAATAATGGATCAAAGCCGTTATGGGGCCATAGCCGCATATCGATAGCCCCCTCGATTCCACGATGCCTTGGAATGCTTCATCGTCCATCCTCAGGATAAGGTCTATCGCGGCCCGATCGTTATCCTCCGCGATGCTCTTGGGCTCATAGTGGGTCATATCGGAGGAGGCTACCACGACTATTCTCCTATTGGCGCGGGCGCTCGCGATTGACTCCGCTATTTCTCGGCTCGTGCTCAAATCCTGCAATCCCATGCATATTGGCACGAATTTCACCCTATCGCCGAATAGGAAAACCAGGAAGGGGAGCTGGACCTCTATGGAATGCTCGTATCTAAGGGCGATGTCGCTGACGTCTATCAGATCGGAGTTATCGCTGATGTCCTTGGCGAGGTCCGAATCGATCGCCACATCCCCGATCGGGGTCCTCCAAACCCCCTCCACCATCATCGATGCCATCCCGCAGGAGCCCGTGTGATCCGGGCCGAGGATGACGACGGACTCCGGCACAATATCCTCGCCCAAGCGGCAATAGGCGTGGGCCGCTATATGGCCCGAATACATATACCCAGCGTGGGGGCAGACCAACCCTACGATCCTACCCGGTCCGCCCTTGGCCTCGGGGATCCTCCCGGGGCCGCGCTCATGCAAAAAGCACTTCCTTATCTCCTCCCTCAACGGGCCGGGGGCCCCTGGATAGAAGGAGCCCGCGTGCGCGGGATATCTTATCTTCAACCCCCCATCACGCGGCATCATGCCGAGAGCTTCGTCTCGAAATCGTCGACGGTCTTATCTATGTTGCCATCCGGCGGTATGAGGCCGCGCTCCCTGAGCACTTGCCTAGCGAGCAACCAATAGACCATGGCCAAGGCCCTCCTCCCCTTGTTATTGACCGGTATGGCCAAATCGACCCCGGCCAGGACGTTATCGGTATCGCAAAGCGCCACAACTGGGATCCCGTGGGCCGAGCACTCCTCCATGGCTTGCCAATCGGCCCTCGGGTCGGTTATCACGGCCAAAGCGGGCTCGGCGTGCTTGGGATGGAGCGGATTGGAGATCATGCCCGGGATGAAGCGCCCGGTCACGGGTACGCATCCGCATACCTCGCAGAACTTCTCGACCGGGGTCTTGCCATAGAGCCTCGAGGAGATAACGTAGACCTTTTGCGGCTCATATTGGGATATGAATTTCGCGGCCACCCTTATCCTCTCATCTATCTTCCCTATGTCCAATATCAAAAGGCCATCGGGCCTTATGCGATATATATACGGCCTCATATCCTTCGTCTTCATCTTCGTGCCTATGTGCAGGCCCGCGGCCAGGAGCTCCTCCAAGGGCAGGAGGAGCTCCTTCGACTCCCCCTCCTGTTTCTCCGATTTCTCTTGTTTCTCCGAAGATTCCATCCGGATCGCCCCTGTTACCTCCGCCCTCCCGATTCCCTCCCCATATACTCCGCGTATTTCAATACCTCGTCCATAACCTCGACGTGGGAAATCAGGGTCCTCCTACAACAGTATTTCTTCAAGCCGAGGTCGTCGAGTATCTTCGATGGATCCTCCCCCTTCTTCAACCTGGAGATGTACTCCTCCCATTTATCCCCAACGACCTCCCCGCAGGTGAAGCACCTTATCGGGACCATCATCGCGCATCTACCTATACGATTTCTGCCTCCTCCTCCTCGGCCCGGGCCCCCCGAACTTCTTCGGCTCGGTGCGCCTCGGGTCCCCGGCGAGCATGGTCCTATCGTAAGCGGCGAATATCCTCCTCAATTCCGAGCTCCTCGTCCACTCCACAAGCCCCCTCGCGATGGCGATCCTGCAGGCCTCGGCTTGGCTCATGAATCCCCCACCGGAAACGTTCACCGAGATATCGACGCCCTTGGCCTTATCCCCGGCGAGCAGGATCGGCTCGAGGATCTTATATCGGGCCACTTCCGGGGATATCACATCCAATGGGAAGTTGTTGATGGTTATCCTCCCAGACCCGGGCTCGAGCACCGCTCTGGCTATGGCCGTTTTCCTCTTCCCCGTCACCAATATCGCCTTCTTCCTTTCGCTCAAGTCAACCGCCGACCTCCTTCATCAAATCCTTCAGCGTTACGAAGGGGCATTTTAGCTTCGAGGCGCTCGCCTCCTTCAAGCTGAGGAACTTCACGCCGGATAGCTCCGGCGGGATCCCGATATATACCTTGACCCTCCTATATGCATCCCTGCCCTTCGGCTTCTTCCTGGGCAGCATGGCCCTTATGATCCTCCTCAGATAAGTATCCGGCCTCCTCGGATGCTTCGGGGCCTTCTCCTGGGAGGCCAGGGTCCTAGTTTGGAGCTTCTTCAGAAGCCTGGCCAAGGCCCTGCTCTTCGTGCCCGAGACAACGGCCTTCTCGGCATTGACTATTATGACCTCCTTCCCCCTGAGGGCCTCCTTCGCAGCGTACGATGCCAACCTCCCGCAGATCATGCCGGAGGCGTCCAGGCATACCTTATCCGAAGCCTCGGCCATGTGCTTCACCCCAGTATCCTGACCCCGGACCCCCTCGGGTTCTCGTTCACCAGCTCCTGGATCGAGAGGCATCTCCCGCCAGCCCTTTCTATCTTCCGCCTCGCGCTCTCGCTGAACTTCAGGGCCGCCACCTTGACACCATGCTCCAAGGTCCCCGCCCCGAGGAGCTTCCCAGGCACCAGGATCGTTTCCCCATCCTTGGAGTACCTCCTTATTCGGCTCAGGTTCACGACGGGGATGTTCCTCCTGGGCTTGGAGAGCCTCTCCGCGATATCACCCCATATGGGCGCCTTGTTCTCCTTCGACTTCTTCCTCAAGAAGGATATCAACTCCTCGATCTCCGGGGATTTCATGTCTTCCACCGCCTACGTGGCCGAGAGGGCCTGATGCATCTCGATCGCCTTTTCCTTTATCACCTTGCAGGATTCCTTGAATATCCTCTCCGGGCTCAGGGAGCCCACCGATCTGACCTTGAATATGAAGGAGGTCCTATCCCAAGTTACTGCGATCGGGGGCGGGGATATCGGGCAGGCCCTGACGCAATCCATGCAAAGCGTGCAAGCCATCTCGTTGGCCACCACCAGCTTGGAGCCATCGATCCTCAGGACCCCCTTTGGGCAGATCCTGACGCATTGCCCGCAGGCATCGCATCGCTTCCCATCGATCCTTATGCGGGGCACGTTCTTATAGCTGCAGGTGGAGGTGGGCTGCCATTTGGCGTGTTCCTTCCCCCTCCCGAGCCTGGCGTAAGCCTCGAGCTTTATCCTCTGCCCCGGGGCCAGCTTCAATATCGGGATCCTCCCGCTCACCGGCCTGACGTCCGATTCGGATTTGAGGTCCCCGGAGTAAACGGTTATGGGCTCGCCCACGGCCTCCGCCTCCAGGGTCAGCGTGGCCGTGCACCGGGAGCAGCCGAGCTCGCTCCCGCATCCGCAAACTTCCCTTGGGACGTACGAATCCAGATCGGTCGTCAATGGGATCAGGCCCAGCCTATGGGCCAATATTTCATCGTACATGCTCGAATTGTTCTCTAATATCACCACGTCGTCTATGGCCATCGTCGGGACTTCGGACATCATGGCCCTCCTTATGGCGTTTGCTAGCCTAGGCCCGACCCCGGTCAGCAGGAATGCCATCTCTTGGGCATCCATGTGAAGGATCTTTATCTCCAACCCGTCCGATTCCTCGCGGCTCCGGTTGAGCCCTTGGACCTTTTAAATATTTTGAAGCCCCTAATGCTCGAAGCCGATCACGTCGCCGGTCAACGGATCTATTTGGAACTTGAAGTGCCTGCTCTCCTTCCTCAGGACGCCCTTCTTGAGGGAGACTATGCCCTCCACCTCCCAAACGTCCATCGCCCTCCCGGCGGAGTACCAAACCTTGTTTATCCTGATCTCAGCTATCCTATCGGCGTAATTGGCTTCGAGATACCTTATCGCGGCCGATTGCGCATCCGAGGCGTCCCTGATCCTGATCTCGCGCAATCCCGTTCACGCGCATTTTAGGGGGGGCGGATTTAAAGCTTGGGAAGTAGGGGGGCCAAGCTCCTGCCCAATAGCAGGAGCAGCCCCTGCGCCATGCCCAAGGCGCCGAGCCCGAAGGCCAAGGGGGGGAAGGATAGGATCCCCCCGATGACTTGGATGAGGTCCTCGAGGAACTTAAGGGCCAGGTACGTCAGCAGGGCCGGCACCAGGAAGCCGAAGGCTATCGTGATCGCCGAGGTGATCGCGAGGTATTTGACGAGAACATAGGAGGAGGCCAAGCCCACCACCAGGGCCAAAAGGGCCGCCCACCTCAAACCCCTTATGGGCCTAAGGAAGAGCCCGAGCCCTAGGACCCCCCCTATCAGGATCGTTGCCATATCCCTCGGCCCGGCCGATAGCATATGGATCGAGCCGGCCAACAAGGCCGCCCCGAGGAAGAACCCGAGGAGCGCCAAGGACCTCTCCACGGCGGGCCTCCCGCGGAGGGCCCTCGAGAGGGAGCAGATGCCCCCGAGGATGAGCAATTGCGGGAAATTCGCCATGATCAGCGAAAGGGCTTGGTCCAGGAGCGCTCGATGCATTGCATCCCCCTTTCGGATGGGGCGCGCGGCCCATTCACCCCGGCTTCGAGAAGGGGCTGCTCGGCGAATATCCCAGCTTCGATTCCTCCTCCCTGGTCACGAGGTACCCCGGGACGGAGACGATCCTCTCCCCGATGGCGATATGGCCGTGGGAAACGAGCTGCCTGGCCTGATTGATCGTCTTCGCCAACCCGAGCCTGAAGATGAGCGTTTGCAGCCTCCTCTCGAGGAGGTCCTTTACGGATAGATCCAAGACGTCGTCGAGGGTCGCGCCCTCGGGTATTATGCCCAACTTGGACAGCTTTTTCAATAGCTTGCCCTCTAGCTTCTCCCTATCCTCGGCCCTCATCCCGAGCATCGATCTGGCCATTCCCCTGATCTTCGAGAGCATGGTCTTGTATCGCCAAAGCTCCCTCTTATTCCTCAGGCCGTATTCCCCGAGGAGCTTCAGCTCCTCTTGGAGTATCTCCGCCCTCCAAGGGTGCCTAGGCGTTTTGTACTTCTTCCTTTGCCTTCTTGGGTCGCCCATACTCCCACCAGCCTAGGCGGCCGGTTTGGCGGCGGCCTTCTTTTTAACCCCTACGGTCTTCCCCGTCCTGCCGGTCGTCCTGGTGCGCTGTCCCCTGACCTTCAGCCCCAGGGAATGCCTGACCCCCTTCCAAGACTTTATGGCCTTCATGAGATCTATATCGGATTTCACCTTAAGCACCAGGTCAGAGCCTATCAAATGGAGGTCCTTCCCGCTCTCAGGATCCTTCCGCCTATTGAATAGCCTGGGGGGGATGCCGAACCTCTGGGGATCGGATACTATGGATTCTATCTTTTGCACATCGGAATCAGATAATTGCCCAAACCTAATGTCGGGCCTCAAGCCCGCGGCCTTCGCGATGGCATTCGCGAAGCTCACCCCTATGCCCTTTATCTTGGTCAGGCCATTTATCAGCCTCCTGTGGCCCTCTATATCGGTCCCCAAGACCCTTACTATGTGCCTATACTCCCTCGACATGCCAATCCGCCGCTCGGCTGCCCTAGGGGGGTTTTGGGCATTTATTTAAGCGTTTAACCCCCCCAACGCCATCCCATATGGCCCGGATCCGCTAGCCCCTCAAGGTTGTGGGGATTGCGCCTGTGGAGCGCCGGCCCCCCTTGACTCCAACTCCGATATTCTGGCCCTGGCCCGCTCGAGCTCCGATCTCGCCGCGGCCAGCTCCTGCTCGAGTTCCCTGACCCTCGCCTTGAGCTTCTCAGCCTCCGAAGGGGGCAAGTAGGACGCCAGCTTCTTCTCCAACTCCTCGGCCCTGGATTTGAGGTTCAAGAGCTCGGATCTCGGAACGAGGTCCTTCAGCTTCTCGGTTAGCTCATTTATCTTCGCCTGCAACTCCCCAACCTTGGCTTCGTGCTCCGCCTTCGATATGGATTCGCGCAACTTCGAGCGAAGCTCCTTCAGCTTTTCCTTTAGCCTCTCGGCCTCGGATGGCCTGCCCCTCTTGGGCCTTTTGGCCCCCCTCCTCTTCGTGGGATTCGCACCCCCGCTTTTAATTTTCATCGAATGATTTAGCCCATTTAGAAAATATATAAAGATTATGTAGCCTCAAGTGATACGATGCGTAATGATTTGGGCGCAAAAGCGTTGGCGCATGGTGCTTGGGAAATGCCCCGACCATATGTGATAGTGGGGGGAAATATGAGCGTGGATGGGAAAACAGCGACCGCGACCGGCGACGGATCCATCCTGGCGAGGCTCATGGATGCGGAGCTGGTCCGGAGGCTGCATCTCCTTAGGAGCTCAGTCGACGCCGTCATCGTCGGGATAGAAACGGTCATCAAGAACGACCCACGGTTGACCGTTAGGGACGTTGAGGGGAGGAATCCGGTAAGGATCATATTGGATAGCATGGCCAGGACCCCCCCATGGGCCCGCCTGACCGATGTCAAGGAGGCGGAGACGATCATATTCGTTTCCAAGAGGGCCCCGAGGGAGCGGATAAGCGCCTTGGAGGCCAAGGGCGTTAGGGTGATCGAATGCGGCCCGGATAGGGTGGATATATCGAGGGCGTTGCAAACGATGTTCGAAATGGGCTTGAGGAGGGTTTTGGTGGAGGGAGGGGGGAGGGTGAGGTGGAGTTTCTTCAAGGAAAGGGCGGTCGATGAGGTCTTCCTCTACATAACTCCCGTTATACTAGGCGGGTCGAGCGCGCCGACGTTCGTGGACGGGGAGGGGTTCGGGGAGCCCGGCGAGGTGGTCAAGCTTAGGTTGGCGAGCCTCGAGGTCGTGAATGGCGCCCTAGTCCTCAGATATTTGGTGGAGCGCTAGATCTCCCGGAGGAGCGCATCCAATCGCCCCAAATCCCCCCCGCTGGCGTTCACGAGCCGCCTCAATTTCTCCAGGGCCTTCCCCGAGTCTATTGCGGCCCTCGATAATTCCACGCCATCCCTCAGGTCTTGGCAAACCCCCCCAACGTAAAGTATAGCGGCCGAATTTAGCAATATGAGATCCCTCCGGGGTCCCCTATCCCTCCCGGCCAAGATCGCTATGGCCCTCAGGGCGTTCTCCCTATGGGACCCTCCCGAGATTATGTCCTCGGGCCTGCCCCTCTTAACCCCGACGTCCTCCGGCACAACTTCGTACGTCTCTATGGACCCTCCCCGAACCTCGGATACCACAGTCTTCCCGAGGTTGGAGAACTCATCGATGACTACGCCGCCTTCATCCCCGAAGCCCATGGGAACGAGGGCCCTCTCGTATCCCATCTCCTTCAATATCTTGGCTATAAGCTCCGTCCTCCCGACGGCGGTACCGCGCACTTGCCTCCTCAGGGAGAAGGGGTTTAGGGCCGTCGCGATCGCGAGCCTGAGGGAGGACATCAAGGGCGCGATCGCGGGGAAGGCCTCGTAATCCCTGAACCCCAGCAGGCGATTCATCCAAGGATAAGCGCGGTGGGAGGACCACACAACGGTCCCGACTTCGCTTACGCATCTCTCGACCTCCGCGGGGGACAGATCCGGGTTTATGCCGAGCTCTATGGAGAGATCTATGGCCCCGGTCTTGGAGGAGAAGGATTTGGAGCCGCTCTTGAGGGCTATCGACCCGGCCGAGGCCGCCACCAAAACGGATGTGGTCGTGACGTTTATCGTAGGGATCGTATCACCTCCGGTCCCCCCGGCGGTAACGATGGGCTTCGAGTGATCGAGGTTTAGCTTGGCAGCCTTCGTCTCCTCCATGGCCAACGCTATCCCGATCAGCTCGCCCTCGGATGGGCCCTTAATGGATAGGGAGCCGAAGAAGGCCAGGGAGGCGATATGGGCATCGGGGGAGCCCTTAGATAGGAGCTCGAAGATCCCCCGGGCGCAGGCCCTCGATTCCTCGGGGCCGAGGTCCTCCCCCCTCGAAAGCTTTTCGATGGCCCCCTTGAGCTCGTATACCCACTCCCCAGTCAATCGCCATCCCCGCCTCCATGGGCTTGCCCAAGCCCTCCCTTGAGAGTAATAAGTTTTAACTCAAAAATGAGTAAAACGCATCGCCCGAAGGGGTCCGCAATGGTTCATCTCGGGCTCGCCTGGCTCCGCCCCGGATGGGGCAAGCCGCCCGCTCGGCTCAAGGGGGCCTCGATCCCGACTCGGGGCTTCGATCTCATTTGCCCGATCCGCGTTTTGGGGAACCATTCAAAACGCTAAAAAGAGGGTTGGCCATACCTTCCCGGGACTTCCCATGGAGGCCGCAAAGAGCGCCCTAGACGAGCTGGGGGATTGGAGGAGGACCCATTACTCGACCGATTTGTCGCCGAGGAACGATGGCGAGGAGGTCGTCCTATTCGGGATCGTGGCCAGCATAAGGAGGCAAGGCGCCATAAACTTCCTCATACTCTCCGATTGCAAGGGGCTCATACAAATAGTGATCGATTCCAAGGCCAGCCAAGACGTGGTTCGGAAGATGGGGGTTTTGAAGAGGCACTCTTACATCGGAGTCAAGGGGAGGGCTAGGGCGATGGAGAAGGCGCCGCGCGGGGTCGAGGTAGTCCCAACGGAGCTCAAGATACTATCGATCCCATCCAAGGATCCCCCGTTCGATATGTTCGGGCGCATAGTACCGAGCTTGGAGAAGAGGCTGGACATAAGGGCCGTTGATATGAGGAGGCCGCATGTCAAGGCAATATTCAAGATAAGGGACTCCGTGATCAGGGGGATAAGGGCCTTCCTATGCGAAAGGGGGTTCATCGAGGTGAATACCCCCAAGTTGATAAGCTCCGCCACGGAGGGCGGGGCCGCCCTCTTCCCCATACTGTATTACGATAAGGAGGCCTTCTTGGCTCAGAGCCCCCAGCTCTACAAGGAGCAACTGGTAAGCTCCTTCGAAAGGGTTTACGAGATAGGCCCGATATTCAGGGCGGAGAAGTTCAGCACGGATAGGCATCTGAGCGAATCGATATCGGTCGATGTGGAGATGGCCTACGTGGATTACAATGACGTCATGGATCTCTTGGAGGAGCTCATAAAGTACGTTGTGAAAAGGTCTGGCGAGGAATGCGAGGATGAGTTCAGGCTGATCGGCGTGGAGCCGATGCGCTTGGACGGGGCCTTCGGGCGGTTCAGTTATGGGGAGGTGTTCGAGGAGCTCAGGGCCAAGGGCGTTCCCATATCATGGGGCGACGATCTATCCTCGGCCCAGATCAGATCGGAGCTGGAGGGGATGGGGGGTTTCTTCTTCGTGAAGGATTGGCCGACCAAATCGAAGGCGTTTTATATAAAGCCTAAGAGGGATGATCCCAAGATCTGCGAGGGGTTCGATCTCTTCTTCGGATCGATGGAGATAGCCTCCGGGGGGACTAGGGTGGACTCCGGGGAGTTGCTCAGATCCCGCCTTATCGAGAGCGGGCTCAATCCGGCCTCCTTCAGGTACCATTTGGAGATATTCGAGTACGGCATGCCGCCACACGCCGGATTCGGGATGGGTTTGGAGAGGCTCCTGATGGTCATCACCAAGAGGGAAAACATACGGGAGGTGGCCTTCTTCCCCAGGGATCCATCGAGGTTGATACCATGAGGGGTAGGGGGATGGGGGAGATAACCCCGGAGGATTTGGAGCGGCTTTGCTGGCTCTCGAGGCTCCGCCTTTCCCAAGAGGAGAAGGAGGAGTTCCTGGGCCAGCTGAACAAGATCCTGGACTACTTCAGGAGGATTGAGGAGGTGGACGTTGAGCATGTCCCACCGACCTATCACGTGGTGGATCTGACGAACGTGCTTAGGGAGGACGAGGTGGAGGAGCCCCGACCGGATGAGGTCCTCGAGCTGGCCCCCCGCAGGAAGGGCAGGTACATATTGGCCCCGAGGATAATATGAGGTGGGGCGATGACGCCGAAGACGGCCATCGATGCCAGGGACGAGCTGGCGGGCGGCGCCTCGGTCGAGGAGTACGTCCTCTCGCTCCTCGAGAGGATAAGGGAGCGGGATCGAACGATAAATTCCTTCATAACGGTTTGCGAGGCCTCGGCCATCGAGGCCGCCAAGGCGCTCGATAGGAAGCGGGGGAGGGGGGAAAAGCTCGGGCCCCTCTTCGGCATACCCGTGGCCGTGAAGGACAACATATGCACAATTGGCATCAGGACCACTTGCGGCTCCAGGATGCTCGAGAACTTCGTGCCGCCCTATGATGCGACCGTCATCAAGAGGATTAAGGAGGCCGATGCCATAGTGATCGGGAAGACGAATATGGATGAGTTCGCCATGGGCTCATCCACGGAGAACAGCTATTTCGGGCCCACGAGGAACCCCTTGGATCCGACGAGGGTCCCCGGGGGGTCCTCCGGCGGGAGCGCGGCCGCAGTGGCTGGCGGCTTCGCCCCATTGGCCCTCGGAGCCGATACCGGGGGATCGATCAGATGCCCCGCGAGCTTTTGTTCGATCGTCGGATTAAAGCCAACCTACGGGGCCGTGAGCAGATATGGGCTGATATCCTATGCCAACAGCCTCGAGCAGATCGGGCCGATGGCCTCGAACGTGGATGATTGCGAGCTCCTCTTCAACGTCATAAGGGGATACGATCCAAGGGATAATACCTCGTTGCCCCAGGGGAGGATCGAGGCCAAGGAGGGGAAGCTCCGGATAGGGGTCCCCAAGGAATTCTTCATGGAGGGGGTTCAAGAGGCCGTTGGGGTGCATGTGCGAAAGTTCCTCGATAAAATGAACGGCGTCTTCGAAATTGGGGAGATCAGCCTCCCGAGCTTGGCATACGCATTGCCCGCATATTATATAATAGCCATGTCCGAGGCGAGCTCGAACTTGGCGAGGTACGACGGCATTAGGTATGGCCTGAGGGGAGAGGATGGGGGGGATTGGAACGAAACGTATTGCAACAACAGGGGCATGGGGTTCGGGCGGGAGGTCAAAAGGAGGATAATCCTCGGGACGTTCGCGCTCTCGGCTGGATATAGGAATAGGTACTACATAAGGGCCCAAAAGATCAGGACCCTTATAAGGGAGGACCTCGGGAGGGCCTTCAAGGAGTTCGATCTGATCGCTGGGCCCACGATGCCGGTGCTGCCGTTCAAGATAGGGGAGAAATTGGATCCGCTGGAGATTTATATGTGCGATATCGAGACGGTCCCGGCCAACTTGGCCGGGACGCCGGCCATATCCATCCCCTGCGGGATGGCGAACGGATTGCCGGTCGGATTGCAATTGATGGCGCCCCCCTTCGGGGAGGGGCTCCTATTCAGGGCTGGGAGGATCATTGAGGAGCTCGCCTGAATCCATGGGCGGGGAGGCGGGGGAGGAGCGGATCAAAATAGGCTTGGAGATACATTGCCAGTTGACCAACCTGAGGACGAAGCTTTTCTGCGGATGCCCGGCGGATTATAGGGGCTCCCCGCCAAATACGCATATTTGCCCGATCTGCATGGGGCTCCCGGGGACCCTCCCGTCGCCGAACAAGAGGGCCATAGAGGATGGGGTGGCCGTCGCCATAGCCCTGAACTCGGAGATCTCCAGGAGGATGACCTTCTTCAGGAAGAATTACTTCTACCCAGATCTGCCCAAGAATTTCCAAATAAGCCAATACGATGGGGGAGGGGGCGTTCCGCTCGCGAGGGGCGGGTATTTGGACATAGAGGGGGGGAAGAGGATCAGGATAAGGAGGATACAGATCGAGGAGGATCCGGCCAAGTTGGTTCACGAGGGGACCATAGGGGATTCCGCGGCAACGCTGGTCGACAACAACAGGGCCGGGGTCGCCCTCCTGGAGATAGTCACCGAGCCCGATATCGAGGATCCGAGGGAGGCCAGGGCCTTCCTGGAGAAGCTGAGGGGGATCCTCGAATGCCTGGGCGTTTCCAATGGGGAGCTGGAGGGCGCGATGAGGTGCGATGCGAACATATCGATCGGCGGGGGGACCAGGGTCGAGATAAAGAACATATCGAGCTTCAAGGAGGTCGAGAGGGCCCTCGCCTTCGAGATAACCAGGCAGAGGCAATTGCTGGCCAGGGGGATCGGGGTGAGGCGCGAGACCAGGCATTGGGATGAGGTGAGGAGGATAACGGTATCATTAAGGGCGAAGGAAGAGGAGGAGGACTATAGGTATTTCCCCGAGCCGGACATAGTCCCAATAGAGATCTCGGAGGATTTCATAGAGAGCGTAAGGAGGCGGATGCCGGAGCTCCCGGATCAGAGGAAGGAGAGGTACATGAGGGAGTTTGGCCTTCAGGAGCATAATGCGGAACTCATAAGCTCCAATAACGCCCTGTGGAGGCTCTTCGAGGAATGCGTTAAAATGGGCGGGGATCCGATCGAGGTGAGCAATTGGCTGGTGGGGGATTTGATATCGTTCACGAGGGAGCTCGGGATGGAGCTGACCGATCCGCGCGTCAGCCCGAGGAAGATAGTGGAGCTGGTGAACCTGATAAGATCGGGGGCGATAAGCACGAAGATCGCGAAGGACGTCCTAATGGAATCCCTGAGGGGCGATGAATCCCCGGAGGAGATAGTCAGGAGGAGGGGCCTGTTGAAGATATCCGACGAATCCCTCTTGCGGGGCATCGTCGAGGAGGTCTTCAGGGAGAACGAGGGGGCCGTCAAAGAGGCCTTGCGTGATGAGGACGTCGTGAACTTCCTGATAGGCCAGGTGATGAGGAAAACGAGGGGGAAGGCCGATCCCAAGCTGACGTACGAGCTCGTTAAGAGAAAGCTCGAAAGGATCGCCCACGGCGAGGGGCCGAGCGCTTGAAACATTCATGGATCCGCATTTGGCAAGATTTGGCGCCGGGAGTGGGATTTGAACCCACGAGGCCCAGAAGGGCCACAGGCTGACGAGCCCGGTCTCCAGGCCCAGGCCCATCGCGGGTCTGCCCCGTACCAGGCTCGGGAATCCCGGCTTGTGGGAAGTTTCGGAAAAACCGGCTTATGAACATTATCCCATTCATAAATGAATTTGCTAGGGCTCGCCCTCCGAACTCCCGGGATCTTTGCTCCGGAGGCCTTCGGCTTTCCCGCGGGGCCGCCATTGGAATGTTTTTATACCCCAAGGGGCCAAGGCCAAGCCGATCGCCCGGGGGGCTTGAGTTGGAGAGGTTTGAGGGGAGGGTTGGATACCTCTCGTCTATCAAGGCCTCATTGGCCTTCTCCTCGATACTCTTCTTCGGATCCGCCCTGGCGGCGTATTACTTCAGCGATAGGATACCGATCGACATAATCGAGGTCTTCAGGAGGGCTTTCGGGGATATCAAGGAACTCGACCCCGTGCAATTGATGCTCTTCATATTCTTCAACAACTCAATGAAGAGCCTCATGGTCATATTGCTCGGCCCCGCGTTGGGGATAGTCCCATTCTTCTTCACTGTGATGAACGGCGGGATCTTGGGATTGGCCATCGGGAGGGTCGCGGAATCGAGGGGGATCGCGTTCGCCCTCGCCGCCATACTACCGCATGGGATCTTGGAGATCCCAGCGATAATAGCGAGCTCCGCCATAGGGTTTAGATTGGCTTGGGAGGTATTGAGGAAGATCTTCTCCGGCGGAAGCGTCCTCCGCGAGCTCAGGAGGGGGTTTAGGTTCTTCCTCCTGAGGGTCATCCCCCTCCTATTCATAGCCGCATTCATCGAGGCGTTCATAACCCCCGCCATAGCCCTTTTGGCTTCCAGGCCATAGGGCCGCCCCGGGGCGGCGGGGGCCTATTTCCCCTTCCAGGGCGGGTAGAGGCCCCTCCTCATGACCACCCTATCGGTCTTCACGGCGATCCCCTTCTCCAGCTCCATGATCTCCTCGGTCGTCATCAAGGCCTCGCCGAGGGCGACCGCCTCGCCCTTGAGCGTCATTATGGCCACGGTGTCCCCCCTCTCTATGTGCTTGTCCAGCTTCGTTATGCCGGGGATCGCCAAGTTGGCGCCGTGGCAGATCGCGTCCACGGCCGAATCCCTTATGTAGACCTTGGGCATATATTCCAGGGCCTCCTCCAATGGCCTAACGACCTCCCTGAGCGGCGATTCGTCTCCGCATCTCTCGTATTCCCTCTTGGCCCTCAGGAGGTCGTGGAGCGTGTACAGGTTCTTGTCCTCAACGAACGGGCCGGACCTTATCCTCCTCAGCTCGGCCATGTGGGCCCCGAAGCCCAGGACCTGGCCAAGATCCGAACAAAACTTCCTTATATAGGTCCCGGATTGGCAAGCTATCCTGAATAGGACCTTCCTATCGGCCATCTCGAGCAATTCGCAAGCATATATCTCCCTAACCCTTACCGCCCTCTTCACGGATGCCCTGAGCGGCGGCTTTTGGAAGATCGGCCCGGTGAACTCCTCGAAGAGCCTCCTCACCTCATCCTCGCTCGAATCGCCGTGGAGTATCATGAGGCATACGTATTCCTTCCCGGATAATAGGAAGGCCTTGAGTACCTTAGTGGCCTCCTCGAGGGCTATCGGGAGGATCCCGGTGACCTTGGGATCGCCCCGCCGTTGGCCGGCCCTAGGGTCCCGCCGTGCCCGATCCTCCTCACGCCCAATATTTTCTTCACCCAGGCCGTTACCTCGTGGCTGGATGGCCCGGGTGGCTTATCCAAGTTTATCATGCCGTGCTTGATGTGCTCCTCCAGGGGCCTATGATACGGATCCCATCCATAATTCGGGTCGGTAGCGTCCTCGCTCTTGACCACGATCTCCCTCGGCATCATCCAAGGGGGCTTCATCCGGCATCGCCGGAGCTTCCGCTGAGGGGGCTTATAAACCGATAACATATGCGATTTGGGAAATCCGAACATCAGGCGGAGGGCGCTGCTTGATCCCCTTGATCCTTGGCCGCCCTCTTCGGCCTGGCCTTCCTCTCCCTCGGCTTCTCCTCACTTGGCTTTTCCTCTTCGGCCGCCTCGGCCTTGGCCCTCCGCTTCGCCTTGGCCTTCCCAAGGATCTTCATGATCTCCTCGTCCGACGCCCCCCTCTTGATCTCTATCCTCTCCTCGGTCGGGGATAGGTGGTTCACGTTCGCCCTCCTCCTCTTCACGCCGGTCAATTCCTTCGGGCCGGTTATGAGGACGAAGTTCTTATCCATGACGTCCACGATGACGCATCTCCTCCCGGCCTCCCTCCCGCGCGTCTTGATGCATATCCTGCCGATATCCATGGCGGTCAACGGCACCACCAGCCGGCCGGTAAGGCCCAGCGAGCTAAAAATTTTTCCTCCCGCGCTTGCATTGCCCAACGAACGCCTCCACGGCTTTCGTCAGGAACCTCGCGGTCTCCTCCAAGGGGAGCAGGCTCGTGTCGACCAATAGATCGTATACGGATAGATCGCCGGCATCGATCCCGTAGAGGCGGAAGTACCTCTCCTTTTGCGCCGCCTCCCTGATCCGCGTTTGCTCCTTGGCCCTCTCGATATCGAGGCGATCCCTCTCGGCTATCCTCTTGAACCTCAGCTCATCCGGGGCGAAGAGGTATATCTTCATATCCGCCCCATCCCCGGCCATCCAAGCCACCAATTGCCCCTCCACGACCACCGACCCCCTCTCCACCTCCCTCTTGGTGAGGCCATCGATCTCCTCATCTATCGAGGGATCCCGCTTCGCGATCTCGCTCATCTCCTCCAGCGATAGCCCCCTCCCCTCCGCGATCTCCCTGAACAATTTGCCTGCCGATGAAAGGCGGAGGCCGAACTCGCTCGCTATGGCTTTAGCATATGTCGATTTCCCCGTCCCATGCGGCCCCCCGATCGCTATAACTTTGCACAAGCGATGCCCCCTCAATCCTCGGGGTTGAGCCCGAATAGCCTGGAGAGGGGGAGGCTGATCGCAAATGAGCAGAGGATATACCAAGCGGCGAAGGAGAGATCGCTCCCCAGGATCCAGGGTATCGTGAACGGGGACTTGGCAACGGTGGAGCTCCCGAAGAAGTTGCTCAGGACTATCCAAATGATCCAGAAGGGGATTATGAATACGAAGCTTATCTTCATCCTATCCCACATCATCTTGCTTTGCAACTTCATTATCGATTGTTGCTTCTTGGCGACCTTGGCCATCAGCTGCTTATCCCCGCTCTTCCTCGCCCTATCGAACTCCTCCCTCCAAGCCGCCACCTCCTTCGAAAGCCTCCTCATCTTTTGAACATCCACGAGCAACCTATTGGCTAGGTTCGTTATGAGGGAAAGCAGGAGGGCCAGGGCCAATATGAACACCGTAGAGTTGGGGATCGATGAGTAAGGCTTGAGCGCCTCCATGCAGGATTCCCAAATCGCGGCTATGGGGTCCAATCACCTCACCATCCTGGAGATTATGCCGAATAGTTCCTCCGCGGCCTCCAAATGCTTCCCCGGCTCGTTGGATATTATCTTCACCGGGGCCCCGGTCATCACGGAGCATGCCGCGGCCAAGAACCTGGACCAATCGAGTTCCTGCTCTATGAGGGCCCTCGATGCCTCATCCCTCCTCCTGCTCTTATCGGATCTCCTGCGGTTGGCTATCTCCTCAGGGGGGGCCTCGATCAGGACCAATAGGGAGGGGGAGAGCTTTGAGAGGACGTTGATCGGCAAGCCGGGGCAAAAGCCGCTATCGGTCTTGACGAACATATGCGTATCGACTATCAATACCCCATCCCCCTTCATCCCGGAGATCTCCCTCGCCGCCTCCTCCTGGACCTCCCTTTGCAATGCCATATCCTGCCTCCTTATATCATCCCTATCCAGGGCCATGCCCCTCTTCCTGAGGATCTCGGACATCACCGTGCCGAAGTTCACCACCGAGATCGACAGGCCGCCCCTCTCCGATACGCCCTTGAGGGCCTCCAGGACCGTGGTCTTCCCGACCCCCGGGAGGCCGGTGACTATCACCGTTGGCAAATCAGCTCACTTCCCCAGGATCCCCCTCAAGGCGGGATACATTTCGGCGACCCTTTCCCGGGCCAGTATTTGATAATATTGCTCGAGTATCCCAACGGTCAGCAATATGCCCGTCCCGGAGCCGAAGGCGCCTAGGAAATCCGAGAGGGCCGCTATGAGGCCGATTATGATCCCGCCCAAAACGGTGACCGTCGGTATATACCTCGAGAGGAGTTGCCTTATCGGGACGTCGGCCCTCCTGAAGCCGCCTATTTGCACCCCGGAGTCTATCAATTGCTTCGCCACGGTGCCCGCGTCCATCCCGCTGACCTCCACCCAAGTCCTCGCGAAGAACACGCAAGTCAAGACCATGAGGAAAACGTGCACGAGGGACCTTATGGGATCCTGCGCGACCTCGGATAGGCTCCTTGGGGATGTTACGTAATAGACCAGGCCGCCGCTGGGCCTATAGGAGTTCCCGGCCACCTCGAAGGTCCCAAGCAAGTTCATCCAGAAGTTGGTGCCCGTTGGATTGAGCCTCGACCAAACTATCTGGGAGATGAAGTATATATTCCCGAAGAGGGCGGCGGCGAATATGACCGGTATGTTGGATACATAGAGCAATTTTATGGGGAATTTCCCCCTGAACCCCCTATATTGCGAGTGGGATATCGGTATCTCCACCCTGAGGCTGTTCACGTATATCACCAGAACCAAGACCCCGATCGTTGTCAAGAACCCGATCATATCCGGGAGGCCCTCCCCGCGATAGAACGCCTCATATAACGAGCTGCGCATCATCAGGGATTGCGCGAAGGCCACGAGGGCCCCGAGGTATTTCCCATCGCTCATGGGGCCGACGGGGGCCATGGAATCCCACCATATCCTCTGCGCGACCCCGGCAGCTATGAATAGGCTTATCCCGCTACCGAGCCCCCATCCCTTTTGCAATAGCTCATCCAGGAGCATGACGACGATCCCGGCCGCGGTCAATTGGAGGAGTATTATGAGCTGGTTCTGGATGGATATCGCGCCATAGGCCCCCCCTATTATATAGGCCAATGCCTCGAAGACCGTCATCACCACGGCGAGGACCTTGCTCGCGGCGGTGAATAGGGCCCTATCCTCGGGCTTGCTCATATCGACGTCGATCATCTTCGAGCCGGATAATATCTGGAGTATCAGGCCCCCCGTCACTATGGGGCCTATCCCGAGCTCCATCAGGGTGCCCCTGCTCGAGGCGAATATAACCCTCATGGCGCCGAAGGGGTCCGAGAGGCCACCCTTCCCGATCCCATATAGCGGTATCCTGGTCATCACCAGATAGGTTATCAGCGCCACGGCCGTCCAAGCCAGCTTCTCATTGAACGGGACCCTCCGCTCCGGCTTCTTGACGTCCGGGAGGAACCTCGCGAACGGCCGGAATAGCTCTATGAACCTAACCATTTACCCGGATCCCCCAGGGGCGCTCAATACGACCTTGCCCCCGGCCCCCTCTATCTTCTCCAAAGCCGATTTTGAGCAGGCCCCGACCTTGACCTCGATGGGGACGGATATCTCCCCCTCCCCGAGTATCTTCGAATAGCCCAGGACCCCAAGGTCCAATCTTATGGGCTGATCGGCCTTGATCTCCCCCTTGGCCATTAGATCGGATATGAGTTCCGAGAGCTCGCCCACGTTTATCGCCCTCGCCTCTCTCCTCAACGGGGGGACGAAGCCCTTTTTGCCCTTCCTAATGCCCTCCCTTATGAGGAGCGTCCACTTGTGCTTGCACCAGCCCGCATTGCCGCGGCCCCCCTTGCTCCCGTGCTTCCTGTGCTGCCCCGATACCCCCCAGCCGTGGGTCCTGGAGCCCCTGAGCTTCCTCACCTTCCTCTTCCTAGTCGCCATATTACAACACCCGGTTCGGGATTAGGACATCCTCTCTATGAGGTCATCTATGTCCCTTCCCCTATAGCCCAGCTCCCCGCCGGATCCATAGGGCTTCTTCACGCTTCCCTTGAAGCCCCCCTTTGGGGGATGGAGCCTGAATATGGGCTTCAATCCCCTCTTATATAACTCCTTTGGGCTCACCCTGCCCTCGATTATGGCTTGGGCCATCTCCTCGACGGATCCATATCCGAGCCTCCCCAGCGCCTCCCCATCGAGCCTCCCATCGCCAACCATCCGCCCCCTCCTCTGGAGGAGGAGGGCCAATTTTCCCGGGCTCGGCTCCCCCCAGGTTATCAAATCCTTGACCTTCTTGAGCATCCCGACGAACTCCGGCTTGTTAGGAACCAAGACCGCGTGGAACCTCCTCCCCAACCTCAGCGTCCTGAGGGCGTACTCCATCTCGCCCCCCATCTTAACCCCGCTCCGCAGCCTTATCGCCAGGAGCGCGCTGGATGCCTCCGCCGACAAGGGGGACCACCGTTTCAGGACCATTCGGAGGGCGGGATTATGCGATAGCTGCCCCGAAGGGCATCATATATCGCGTACGCCATGGAGCTGAGCGTGGAGGTTGAGCCGAAGGTCCTGCTCCAGCAATCCCTCACACCGGCCAACCTCAGGACCGTCTTCGTGATCTCGCCCCCAACCAGGCCGAGCCCCCTGGGCCCGGGGATCAATTCTATCGAAACGCTGCCGCATTTGCCCCTGACCTTGAATGGGAGGGAATGTGGTTGATCGCAAGCGCATTCCCAGCTCCCGCAACCCCTCAGGACGGGTATTATATTGAGCTTAGCATCGACGATCGCCTTATCTATCGCGATCCTGACCTGCCTCGCCTTCCCGGAGCCCACCCCGACGTATCCGTCCTCGTTCCCCACGCAAACTATCGCCTTGAACCTGGTTTTCTCCCCCGCATCGGTCTGCTTTTGAACGATCCCTATCCCGAGGACCTCGTGCTTTACGTTTGGGAGGAGCGCATCCACTATCTCCGGTTCCATTATCTTCAGGCCCTGCGTGAATATATCGGCCAATGAGGCCAGCTTGCCCTCCTGGACCATCCTCCCAACCTTGGTCCTCGGGATCCAACCTCCCCCTTCGCCGGCGCGGCTCATTTCGATGATTCCCCCGGCGCAGCCAATATGGCGCCCTTAACCCTATCGAATTGCTCCGGTAGCCTCTCGGGCTCCAATCCGGATTTCAGATAAATGGAGAAGAGCCCGCAATACCCGCCCTTGGATTCCAAGAGCTGCTTCGCATATGAGGCTATGTGCTCTCCCCTGATCCTGGATTCCTGGGGCAATATCTCCTCCCCATGCGGGATTTCCAAGCCCGCGTCGAGCGCCCCCTTCAGGGCCGCGAAGGCCCTGGAGCCAGCGGTCGCCCTCCTCGGGCCTATATCCAACACGGCCCGGGATATCCCCTTCGCCATGGCCCTTTTGCCGGCCAATAGGCCCGTGAGGTAGGCCGCCGGAACGTTCCCGGTCCCGCCGCGCCAATTGAATTTCACCAACTCCTTCGAGCAGGCGGAGGCCACCGTGCGATCCCCTTCCTCCCTCGTTTCAACGACCTGGACGTATATGTTCTTGAGCGTGGGCCTGACGACGAGCCGAGGCAGGCCGGAGAGGATCAGGGCCTTCCTCTTCCTATAATCGGTCTTGCCCTCCCTCCTCCTCCTGAAGGGAAGCCTATACCTCGGCCCTTTAGCCAAATCCCTTGCCCCTACCTTTTCCTAGCGAGCTTGTGGACCTCTATATATTCCTTCAGGTGCGATACGCTTCTGAAGGAACCCCCCTTCGCCAATAGCACCAGCCTTCTGTAAACGGATTTCGTTATCCTTCGGCTATCCCTCATGGACTTCAGGTATCTCCTAATCGCCCTTATCCTATTGACCCAATCCCTCTTGCCGACGCCCCTGCTGCCCTTCCTGCTCCCAGGGCCCCTCCTCCTCCCCTTGGCCAGCTTCTCCCTCCTCCTGCCCCCGCTGATCCCCTTCTTCTGGATCGCCCTTATGCTGCCCTCATGTATCAGCCTCCTTATGTCCTCCCTAGTTATGGCCGATTCTATCTTCTCGATGTCATCCGGGTTCATCCATACCCTCTCGATGCCGACGCCCAGAATCTCGGCGGCCATTCTCCTTTGGGTCCTAAGGCTCATCGCTCACTCCGCCCCTCCAACGCCGCTGGCGATCTCCAGCGCGCGGCCCGGGTTCAAGACCCGCAGCCCCAGCTCGGCGGATTTTTGGATTATCGCGATCCTCTTCCTCTCGCCCACCGTATGGGCTATCCTGACCACGTGCCTCGCCGGATCGAGCCCCCGCAGATCCTCCGGCCTCCTAACGAGGACCTCGATGGCGCCGGACGGGTGAAGGCCGCGGACCGCGCTCGGGATCTTGTACCCGACCTTGACGAGCTTCGGCCACCCCCTCAGCCTCCTCCGCATTTTGCTGGTCTTGCCCTTGGGCTTCCTCCACCCGGTTTCCAGCCTCTTATATCTCCAGGACTCCTGCCTGAGGAACTTTGGCTTCCTGGATTTCAGGCGCTCCCTCAACTCGAGGAGCCTTTCCGACATCCCTACATGCCCTCCGATTTTTCGTAAAGGTAAATCCCATCCAGGAATACCCTGAGGTCCTTGTCCTTGATCTTCGTGGCGGCCTCTATATTGGCGGCCGTTTGGGATACGGCCTCGAGATCTATCCCCTTGACTATCACGTCATCGCCCGATACGAGGACCTCCGCCCCCTCGACGACCTTGGCGACCCTGGGGGTTTTTTCGCCGCAGAAGTTCTCGATGAGGACCTTCCCCTCTTGCTTCGAGAATTTCACGCTCATCGGGAAATGGGCGTATACTATCTTCAGCTTATACGTGAAGCCCTTCGTGACGCCCTTTATCATGTTCCTAACATGGCCCGCGGCTGTGCCGACCATTCCGAGCTCCCTCTTCCTGGGCCACCTAGCGGATACCACGACGGAGGAATCCCTTATCGCTATGTCCACCGGCATATGCGCGAAATCCTTCGCGAGCTTCCCCAGGGGCCCGCTCACTTCCACCACCTTGCCCCTTATATCCACCCTCACGCCTTCCGGGATCGGGACCGCGCGTTCCACGTATTCCTGTTTCGCCATGGCGAGCCCCCTAATAGAAATAGGCCAATAGGACCCCGCCTATCCTATTCTCCTTGGCCTCCTTGTGGGTCATTATCCCCTTGGGGGTGCTTATCACGAGGAAGCCCATGTCCCTCGCTGGGAGGTATCTGGCCTCCCATTTCTCGATCTCATCGGCCCCAACCGGGAACCTCGGCCTGATCGCCCCGCATTTATTTATTCGGCCGAGGAGCTGAACCCTGAACTTGCCGGATCTGGCATCGTCTATGTACTCGAACTCGCCTATATAGCCGTTCTTCTGCATCAGGGCCAAGATCTTTCCTATGAGCATGGAGGCCGGGGATATCAAGCACTCGCGCTTCCTCCTCATCTCGTTGTTGAATATCGTGGAAAGGGCATTTGATAGGGGGTCTGAGGGCATTTCGAGTTCACCATCAGGAATATTTCTCGAAACCCAGGGATCTCGCGACCTCCCTGAAGCATTGCCTGCAGAGGTCGAGCCCGTATTTATGTATAACAGCGTTCATTTGGCCGCAGCGCTTGCAGGGCCTAGCCGCCTTCCCGAATTTCCTCTCCTTCTTCGGCTTGATCTTCGCCATGCGTCATCCCTCCACGACTTCTATGCCCAGGACCTCCCTGGCAAATGCTATGGCCTCCTCCCTCTTGATCTCATGGGATTTCCCGACCTCAGATCTCTTATAAGCCCTCCTTTTGACCCTGAAGCCGGGCCTCTCCAGCGCGACGATCACGTCCATGCCAAATATCCCGAGCTCCGGATCGTATTTGGTCCCGGGGATCTCTATGTGCTCCCTTATGCCGAAGGCGAAGTTCCCCCTTTCATCGAAGCTCGATGCCTTTATCTTATTCCCGACGGCCGCCAGAGCCCTCTTCAAGAACTCGAGCGCCCTCCCGCCCCTCAGGGTAACCATGCACGCTATCGGCTCGCCCTTCCTTATGCCGAAGTCCTTTATGGTCTTCTTCGCGTTCCTCGAGCACGGGCGCTGACCCGTCAAGCTCTCCAGGACCTTCTTGGCCCTCTCCAGCGGGTCGCCCGACTTCCCAATGGCCATGTTCACGACGACCTTCCCGACGCGGATCCGGCGCATGGGGTTCTGATCCCTCTCGAGGACTTGGACCTGCAATTCAACCACCGCGGAGCCTTATCTCGGGCGCTTCCCTCCCAACGACGAAGACGTAATCCGCCACGGTCCTCACGATCGAGCCCCCCTCCCCCTCCAAGGAAGCCGTCGCCGGCCTCAGGGCCGTCCCGGGCTCTATGCTCGTGATCCTCCCCACTGCCCCAACGTTCTTCCCATAAGCCACTATCGCGAATGATCCCGGTTCGAATTTGAGATGGCCCAGGATGGATTGGTTCGGGATAGATAGCTTCAAAACGTCCCCGGTCGAATAACCATCCTCGATCGGGTTCCTGGGATCCGCTATCCTCAGCAATACGTTCCGGCCATCGTGGAGGTTCAGTTGGATGTCCCCCCCCTTGATGGTCGTTTTACCCATTACCCTGCAGAGCTTGAAGGACGCCTCGGATTCGTCTATCTCCACTGGGGCCAGGACTTCCTTCGGAGCCGGGACCATCCTGAATCGAAGGCCGGCCTCGGGTATCTCCACCACGTCCATTAGGCCGACCGGATAGCCCTCGTCCCTTCTAACGCGCCCGTCCACCTTGATCGCGCCGCGCGAGATTATGAGCTTGGCCTCCCTCGAGGTGTGCGCGTATCCCAGGATATCCCTCACGAGTATGAGGAGCGGGATGCAATTCGCGATCGGATGCGGGCCCGGGCTGGGCCTAGGGGCCCATACGAACGCCTTTTTGCTGATCGGCCAATGGGCCGGCGCCTTGTAGCGCTTCAGATGCCTCAATCCGCCCTTCTTGCCCATTACGCGCTCGCCTCCGCTCTCGCCTTGGCCCTCTCCTCCAAGGCCTCGGCCCTCCACTTATCGCTCAAGTCCAAGGCCGTTATCATCACCTTCGACGCGTGTATTGGCACGCTTTTGGCCTCTCCGGAGACGCTCTCCCTGGTGATCCCCTCCACGAAGACCCTGGCCCGCTCTCGATCGACCCTTATGACCTTGCCCTCTATGCCCGAGAAATCCCCCCTCATCACCCTCACCGTATCCCCCTTCCTTATCGGGAGGTTCCTCAAGCCGTACTTGGCCCTGAGGTCATCCGATAGCGGGGCCGAGAGGAACTTCCGCCTTCTGTGATGCGGGGCATTGGCCATGGCCTTCCTTTGGGCGCGCGGCTTCTTAGATTTCGTCTTCACTTCCCCGCCACCTCATAGTATCATGCTCGCCAGGTTGGCGACCCTCGGCCATCTCTCCGCCGCCTCCTTCGCGACCGGCCCCCTGATCTCCGTGCCCTTCAACTCGCCCTCGGGCGTCACCAGGACCGCTGCGTTGTCCTCGAATTGCACCCTTATCCCATCGGGCCTCCTATAGGGCATCCTCTGCCTAATCACGACGGCGTGGAAAACCTGCTTCCTGAGCTCCGGCGTCCCCTTCTTTACGGAGACCACGACCATATCGCCAACGGCCCCGCTGGGGTACCTCCGATGCCTCCCCCTATAGCCTATCACATTGATGAGCTTCAATTCCTTCGCTCCGCTATTATCCGCGCAGACGAGTATCGTCCCGGGGACCAGCCCCCTGGAGATCTTGGGGCGATATTCCACCATCCCCTTGGCCGAAACGGCCCTGGTCTTTGGAGCGGGCATCGATCAACTCACCCCAACTTCTCCACGACCACGAAGGAAACGGTTTTGCTGATCGGCCTGCACTCCGCTATCCTCACCCTATCGCCCACCTTGACCTCCATGCAGGGCGGGCTGTGCGCGGGGATCTTCCCCCTCCTCCTCTCGTATCGATTGTATTTCTTAACGTAATGGAAATATTCCCTCTCGACCGTGACCGTCCCCCTCATCTTATCGCTCACGACGACCCCCTCCAAGACCTTCCCCCTGACCCGCAAATTGCCGTGGAATGGACAGAGGGGGTCCTCGCAATCCCTCTCCGGGGCCTTAACGGGTAGGCCTATGTTCCTCGCGGTCATCACCATCTGCTCACCCTGAGCTTTATTCTATCCTCGGGCCTCGCAACGATCCTCCTCCCGTCCACCTCGACGATGCGTCCATCCGGCAGCCTGAATCGCAACATCGCCACATCCTTCGGGACGATCTTCCTCTTGCCCCCCACTTTCAATATCAGGGTTTTCTTCGTTTCATCCATTACCCGGCCCTCCAAGCCTATCAAGGATCTATTGGGGCTTCCGACGACCCTCGCATCGAGGCCTATCAACTCGTGCCTGATGAGGTTCTGCGGGGTTATCGGCGCCATCAGGACCTCCCCTCCCTCTCCACCGTTAGCAACCTGGCTATCGCCCTCCTTATCTCCCTGATCCTGGCCGGGTTTTCCACGTTGCCCATCGCGGAGGCCGTCCTCAGCCTAAAGAGCTCGGCTCGCAGCTCCTCAAGCTTCTTGGCCCTCTCCTCGGGCTTCATCGACCTTATCTCACTCATCCTCAGCACCGGCAACCTCCTCCTCCACCTCCTCCTCGGCTCCCCCGGCCCCTTCGGCTTCCGCTGGCTTAACCCCCTCCTCTGGCTTCGCCCCCACGGGCGCCACCCTATCCGGAAATTCCGCGTTGGGTGGGAGGATCCGGACCTTGATCCCGAAGAGGCCGGGCTTCAATTGAACATAATGCGTTGCCTCCCTCATCTGCTTCAGGACCGGATCGCCGGCCTTTGGGAGGTATCCATCTACGTACTTCTCATACCTGGCCCTCTCGGTCGTGAGCTTGCCGCTTACCTTTATCTCGGCCCCCAGCGCCCCAGCCTCCATTATCCTCCGGAGGGCCCAATAAGCGGCCCTTCTGAAATGGACGCCCTTCTGGAGGGCGGAGGCTATCTGGGCCGCCATAACGGCCGGGTCCAACTCGGGGACCTCTATCTCGGCGACCGAGATCTGGGGGTTCTCGAGCCCGAACTTCTCCTCGAGCAACTTCGTCAATTCCTTTATGCTTTGCCCCCTTCGCCCTATCACCATGCCCGGCCTGGCGGCGTATACGACGACCCTCACCCCGAGCGGGGTCTTCATCAATTCGACCTTGCTATAGCCCGCCCTCTCCAATTCCTTTGAGAGGAACTCATGGACCGCTGCCCGAAGCGCGTTCTCCTTTATAAAGTACCTTTGGACGGACATCTCTCAACCGCCGGCGTAATGCCCTGGAGTGGCGCTGGGAAACCTCAATTTTCCTCAGCCCGATTGGGGCTCCTAATGCAATTCAAGGGTTTATATAATCATATCGCCCCGCCGCCGCGTTAGCCGCTCGGCGGCCCCAGGGCCGATGGGGACCTAAATCCGTTCGCCCTTACTCAATCTCGCGGCCCACGAGCTCCACGTGGGTCAACGTTTCGAAGGAGGGGGTCGATCTCCCGAATGCCCTTGGGATGTATCCCCTAATCTTCATCCCCCTCTGGGCCGCGGCGTGGACTATCTTCAACCTCTCGGCATCGATCCCCTTGTATTCGGCGTTCGCCTCCAGCCCCTCCAGGAGGCGGAGGATCGCCCTCGCGGCCTTCACGGGGTATCTGCCGGCGTACCACCTCTCCGGCAGATCCCTATGCGGGACCTCCTTCTTATAGCGCCTGAAGGCTATCGGCCTCTCCTTCCTAACGACGGCCTCGAGGAGGGACTTGGCCTCGCTTAGCCTCATCCCCCTTATGGTTCGGCATATCTCAACGGCGTGCTTGGGAGAGATCCTGAGCTCCCTCCCGGAGCATTTCACCGTCTTCTCGGGATCCAATTCGCTCACGGAATAGCCCCACTTCGGCATTTGAAGCGGCCCCGGGCGGCTCCAGTGGAGGGGCGATTAATTAAACCTTGCTGTAAAGTTTTAAATCGGCCCCGGGCCCCCATAGCCCGAGTTGCCCATGAGGGCCAAATCGGCGAAGTGGGGCCCGCTCGCGCTCGCGATCGCGCTCGTAGCCATCTCAACCGGGCGGATCGCGGCGGCGCAAAGCCCCCAAGAATGGTTGATCGTCGTGAAGCCCCCATTGGCCGATACCTATGTGAGCAGCATAGTTTACGAAGTTGGCAAGGAGAAGGTCTACCCAGGGCCCTATGGGGGATCGCAGGGGCTCTTCGTAGGGAACGTTTACGATAAGGCCTTCAAGCTCTACGGCCATGGGAGGGCCTATTTGAAGTTCGATTTATCCGCGGTGCCGCCCGGGGCCAAGGTCCTCCGCGCCGAGCTGCGCCTCTTCCTATATCAAGCTCCGAAGAGGGAGCTCAAGTACTTGGCCTTCAGGGTTTTGGGGCCATGGGATGATAGGACGATGAAATGGGCAGATCAACCGCCCCTCGCGGATTCCCCAACGGCTTGGGCAATCATAGGCACCAAGGCGTTCGTTTGGATTTCCTGGGATATAACGAGCGACGTTGCTCTTTGGATCCGAGATCCCTCCTCCAATTTCGGGACGGCCTTAAGGATAGAGGAGGAGAGGGAGGCCGACGGGGAAATCGCGGCCTTCGATTCGAAGGAGGGGGTCCACTCGGCCGATGGGGAGAGGGCCGTTCCGAGGCTGGAGATAATTTATTCCGGGCCATGGGCCCCCGGGGCGATCCCGATAACGGCCGCATCCACGAGCGTGATCCAAACCTCGACGGCCATGACCCAAACCGCCACCGTTTCCCAAACCGAGCGCAGGACTTTGACCGCCGTATGGACGCGAAGCACGACGACGGCTACTGAGGGAACGATCGAGAAGGGCGGGATCGGGGGTTGGGCGCCGCATCCATTGGGTGCCCTCGCGGCCTTCACCGCCCTCATGATCTTCGCAATCCTGGCCCTGAGGGGCCGGCGGCGCGATCGGGCATCGAAGCCCTAGGATGGCGCGAACGCATGGGCGATCTCGATCCCAACGAGCCCCGCCCAATTCCGGAGGATCGCGGCCCAAGGCACCTCCTTATATTCCCCATCGCCAAATGGTAGGTTGGCGTGGGATCGATGAGGGCTCACCCCAAGGGCGATGGCATCCTGATCGACCCCTCCTCCGAGGTAGGGGCCGGATGCGAGCTGGGGTGGGGGGTCGTCATAGGGAGGGGGGTGAGGATAGGGAGTGGCGTCGCAGTGGGCCCCCATACGGTCATAAACGGGCCCACCGAGATCGGCGATGGCACCGTAATCGGGCCCCATTGCGCGCTTGGATATCTGAGCAGGAGGGCATTGGCGAGGGGGGGCCCGGAGCCCCTCAGGATCGGGCGCGATTGCGTGATACGATCCGGCTCAGTAATCTATGAGGGGTCCTCGATCGGCGATTGCGTGGAGTTCGGGCATCACGTATTGGTTAGGGAGGGGGTCGAGATTGGGAGGGGATCGTTGATAGGGACCAACGTCGTGATAGACGGAAATTGCAAGATAGGATCTGGGGTATCCATTCAAACGGGCGCCTATATATGCTCTAACTCCATCATAGGGGATTTCGTATTCCTCGGGCCCTATTGCGTCCTCACCAACGATAAATACGTGGCGCAAAGGGAAGTTGAGCTCAAGGGCCCGATAATCGAGAGCGGGGCCAGCGTTGGGGCGAACGCCGTCATAATGGCCGGGGTTAGGATCGGAGAGGGGGCCGTAATAGGGGCGCAAGCCCTGGTCACCAAGGACGTCCCGGGGAGGAAGATCTTCTTCGGGGTCCCCGCGAGGGAGGTTCGGGACGTCCCAGGGGATTGGAGGCCGCTCCTCAGGGAGCGGGGCGCAACGAAGCGTAGGTAATATATACTGCTGGGGGTTATCGCCTAGGAGGCGTCCGGGGAGGGCGTTGGATTCGATGAGGAGATTGGCGATTGCGCTGATCGTGGCCCTGATGTTCGGCCAGATCGCGAGCCAAGCGATCGCCCAGAGCGATCTCCAAATGGTTCGGATAGATAGGGACGTCATCGTGACGAATTGGGGGAGCGTCGTTTTTGTGGATAGGATGCGGATCGGTGATCCCGCGCTCGGGAAGATTGAATTGGGCTTCCCGAGCGGCATGGCCCATTCGATGAGGCAATGGAGGGCCGTCGACGCTTCCGGGGCGGAGGCGGCCGTTGAAGAGCGCATCGAGGCCGGCGCGCGCTGGTTCAGCATATCGCCCCGGGCCGGCGGGCCGCGAAACTTAACCTTCTACTCGCTCTTCGATGGCCTTATTTCATACGGGGCCCTCAAGTTCTACCTTCGCCTCAACCCCTTCCCGATGCTAAGGGCCCCCATCGAGAATTGCACGGTTAGGATATTCCTTCCCGAGGATGCCAAGGTATCGCTCGGCGAGGGCCATATATTCTCGACCGAGAGGATCGGGATGGCGTTGGTCCTAAGGGGCTCTTTGGCCCCGCTGGAGCCCTATTTGGATGAGGAATTCGTGATCGATTTCACATCCTATTATCAAAGGTTGCTAAAGGTGGAATCTTTGGAGAGGAGCATAACCTTTGAGGAATCCGGGGATTTGCTCATCCGGGATTCCTATTCCCTGAGGAACCTATGCCAAAGATCGTTCGATAGCGTGACGGTGCCCCTAGCCAAGGGGGCCGAGCGAATCGCGGCCGAGGACGCTGGCGGCCCCCTTTCGCAAACCATCCAGAGGGGGCCCGGGGATTCCCTCAACGTCACCGTAAGGCCCAGGTTCAAGAGCGTGAGGTTTTCCGAGGCCTTCTCCTTCACGGTATCCTTCCGGATACCGAGGGGGGAGTTGGTTAAATGGAGGGGTGGGCTCTGGCGCGAGGGGATCGATCTGGAGCTGCTCCCCCCAATACCGGGCTTCGCGGAGAACGCGACCGCCAGGATATCGCTCCCGAGGGCCTTCGGCGTCCTATCGGCCGAGCCCTCCCCATCGAGGGTTAGCGAGGGCGCTTATTCGAGCGATTTGATCTACGCCCTGGGCCCGGTCTCGCCGATCTCGAAGCCGAGGGCTCGTTTGGAATATTCCTTCAACCCATTTTGGTCGGCCCTGAAGCCCCTGGGATGGATATTGGCCATCGAGGCCTTGGCCCTGGGGGCGGTCGCGATAGGGATTTCCAAGAGGGGCGCCCGGCCCAAGGCCGGGCCATTGGCCGAGCTCCTGAGGAAGTTCGTCGACCTATATGGGGAGAAGAACGCGCTCAGGCTGAGCTTGGAGAGGATCGAGGAGGAGCTGCTCAAGGGGGGGATCGGCAAGAACGAATACAAGCGGAGGAGGAGGGCCGCGGAGGAGAGGATGAGGGAGATAGATAGGGCGTTGGCCCCGATCAAGGAGGGGCTCAAGAGGGGCGATCCAAGATACGCCGAGATATTGAGGGGGATCGAGAGGGCGGAGGCCGAGATCGAGGCGACCAAGGCCTCCGAGAGCCAGATCAGGGCCCAATATAGGGGCGGCAGGATCTCCAGGGACGTTTACAATTCGCTGCTCTCCGCCTCGAGGAAGCGCCTGGAGAAGGCCAAGAGGGATATAGAGGGCGCCCTCCTCTCCCTCAAGGGGGAGGCCGGGTAACAGGGCCCGCATATTTCGTCGTGCGGGCGATCTCCCAAAGGGAGTGGGATTTCCCTCTCAGGATATCCATCAGCGCCAAGATCGCCGCGAGGGCCTCAAGGGCCATCCCCGCCAAGAAATAGGGCAGCTTGAAGGGGGGGCCGAGGGCCATCGGGATCGCCATCCTGATGAAGAGGGAGGGGGCCTTGAACGCGGCGTTCTCGACGCAGCCCGGATAAAGGCCGACCCCCCTCCAGAGTTGCAGATGCCCGAAGGTCACCCTCCTCCTCTGGGCGATGTAATCCGTGATCGTCCGGGGCGCCCTTATGTAGACCTTTGCGCTGCTGCAGATCTCCGACCTATAGCCCATCCCCTCCGCCACCTTCGCCACGTAGGCGTCGTCGTTGACGACCCAAGCCGGCATCGATTCCACAATGGATCGCCTCACCCCATAGAGCTCCCCGCATGCGTAAACGATGCGGCCCGAGAGGGCCTCGAGGACCCTGTTGTGGAGAGCCCAAATTATGGAGGATATCTTCTCGGCCAGCGTTTCGGTCAGAATCGGCTCCGGGGCGCCGCTAACGATCCCCAGGTCCTCCGCAGAGGAGAGCCGCTGCGCTATCCTTGCGATCGCGCGCTCCCCCGGGATCACATCCGCGCCCAGGAATACGATGAATCGGCCGCGCGCCTCCCTCAATATCAAATTGACCGCCGATGCCTTCCCGCGCCTCTCGGGCTCGACTATGACCTTGATCCTCCTATCGGCCTCGGCGAAGAGCCTTGCGATTGGGACCGTTTCATCGGTGCAGCCCGAGCAAACGATTATTATCTCATCCTCATCCCCCAGCCCCTGGTCCCTCAGGAGGTTGGCGAATAAGCGGCCTATGTTCTCCCCCTCATTGTAGGCGCAGATCCCGATCGTGATCCCTCGACCCATGCCAAATCTATTTTACGGGGAGGCGCCATAAATGAAGTTGCCGGGGCTGGGGGATCGAAGGTTGAGCGAGGGGATCGTGAGGACGAGCTTCTCCATACCCCGCGGCCTTTTGAAGGAGCTTGAGGAGATCATGAGGGCGAAGGGGTATAAGAAGCGATCCAAGGTCATCTGCGACGCCATAAGGAACTATTTGGCCGAGTATCGATGGTCCGAGGGCGAGGGCAAGCAAGTGGCCGCGGTTATCTCCCTACTATACGATCACGAACTCAGGGGGGCTTCGGAGACCGTGATCCGAGCTGGCCACGAGCATGGCCCATTGGTGATCTCGACGATGCATATACACTTGGACGATAGGAATTGCCTAGAGGTGATAGCCACCAGGGGGGATCCCAAGGAGATAAGGGAGTTCGCCGAGGGCCTAATGGGTATGAGGGGGATCAAACAGCTCAAGCTGGCGGTCATGTCGCCCTGAGATGGGGATCGGGCCACCGGGGGCCGCGATGACGCCGGAGAGGCTGCTCAAGCTCCAAGGCGAGCTCTCTAAATTGGTCGATGCGGAGGGGCGGATCGGGGATCTCGGGCTGGTGGCCGGGGCTGACGCGGCTTATCGCGGGGATTTCGCGGTCGCTTGCGCGGCCTCGATCGACGTTGATTGCATGGAGATCGCGGAGGCCAGCTTCTGCTCGGGGAGGGCCGCGTATCCCTATATCCCCGGCCTATTCGCCCTTCGGGAGGCCAAGATCCTGATAGGGGCGCTCCGCGGCCTCATGGCGAGGCCCGATGTTTGCCTCGTGGATGGCCACGGGGTGGCCCATCCCAGGGGGTTTGGCCTCGCATGCCAGGTTGGATTGGCCCTGGATTCCCCGACGATCGGCGTCGCGAAGCGAAGGCTATTCGGGACCGTGGAGGGGGATAAGCTCCTAGGGGCCTCCGGAGAGGTCATCGGCGCCATATTAACCGCCGGGCCGGGCAGAAGGCTTTATGTCAGCGTGGGGCATATGATCTCGCTCCCCGATGCCCTAATGGTGGTGAGGCGTTGCGCGGGAAAGGGGGAGGTCATCCCGCTGGCGATCGCCCACAAGCTCGCGAGGGCGAAGCTTTCGGCGTTAAGCCATATCACATGATGGCGCTGATCGGGCTGGCGGACCTGAGCTCCAGGGCCGGCGGGGAGGGGGCCGCGGTTAAGACCCGCGAGCTGGCCAAGTTGATGGGCGTATCCCAGCAAAGCGCTTCCCGATACCTCATAGAGCTCGAAGGGCTCGGGCTAATCTCCAGGCTCAGGGCGCCGAGGGGGGAGATCGTGAGGATCACGGAGGAGGGCTCGCGGAGGTTGGCCGCGCTTTACTCGATCCTCCGGGGCTTCTTCGAGAGGCCGGAGGCCGAGCTGGTACTGGAGGGGAAGGTCTTCTCAGGCCTCGGGGAGGGCGCATATTACGTGAGCCAAGAGGGATACAGGCGCCAATTCATCGAGAAGCTCGGCTTCGACCCATATCCCGGGACTTTGAACCTGAGGCTCGATAGCGGGAGCAGGTTGAGGAGGCCATTGCTCGATCGCATCGAACCCATATTGATCGAGGGCTTCACGAACGGCTCCAGGAGGTTCGGGCCGGTGAAATGCTTCAGGGCCATAGTGGCGGATGGCATCGAGGGCGCCGTATTGATAGCGGTGAGGGGGCATTACGAAGACGACGTGATCGAGGTGATCGCGCCGATGGGGCTCAGGGAGGCGCTGGGGCTCAGGGATGGCCAAACCCTCAGGGTTCGGATCCCCCTTGCCCCCAGCCCTTCAAGATCCTCAGCTTGACGTCCGTGGAGCTCGCCAGCCCCGGCCCATCGCGCTTCGGGAGGCGCACGATCTCCGTGCGAAGGCCCATCTCCCGGATCGCTTCTCGGGCGGCCTCCTCGATCCCGCCCTGATCGTAGCCGACCGCCAAGACGTCGGGCCTTATCCGATCCAAAAATTCCCTTAGGCTGAACCCCTCTCGGCCGAGCAGGGCCGCGTCGACGGGCTTCATGGCCTCTATCAAGGCCCTCCTCTCATCCTCGGGGAAGATGGGCCTCCTTCCCTTGAGCTTCTCCGCGGTCGAGTCCCTGGCGACCACGACGACCAATACATCCCCGAGCTTCTTGGCCTCGGATAGGGCGAATAGGTGGCCGACGTGGATCGCGTCGAAGACCCCCCCGGTGAGGACCACCCTCAGGGCCGCCCTCCCCTTCTCGGATACCTCGTAGAGCGGCCCCCTCTCGCCCTCCCCGATGCGATCTATGCGGTTAATGAGGCCCCCCGCGACCAAGCCCTCCAATAGCTCCGCGCAGCGCGCCGCCTCAATGCCGCAGCGGCTGGAGAGCTCCTCCGGGGTGAAGGGCCCGGAGGAACGTATCTGAAGGGCCAGGGCTTGGCGCAGCAGCTCCCTAGCGACCGGATCCCGAAGATCGATCATGGCCCCGACGCCGTGGAGGCGCGTAAAGGCCTAATAAGGTTGGCCCCGGGCGCTGGGACCGGTCCTCGGCCATTCGAAGTCCACCAGCCCCAAGAGCCTCAGGGCGTCGAGGAGCCCCTCCGCGTAGGCCACGGAGGCCAAGGCCACGGCCCCCCTACCCTTCGATAAGTAAAATCGAGAGTCCTTGAGGTAGCTCTCCGCTTGCTCCAGGACCCCGATCGCCTCCCTCGGGAGCCCCCCTCGCCCGATGCCCCTCAAGAGCCCCAGGACCGCCTCGAGGCCCTCGGCGTACCTCGAGGCTAGCTCGGCGCAATCGCATTTGGGGCGGCTCAAGGGAGCTCATCCTCCCGGACTCCGGCGAGGGCCTTGAGGCAATCCCTTTCCACGAAGTGGAGCGCCCCGGGCACCACGAGGCAATGGGGGGGAGGGCCGAACTCCTCCCCAATTACCCTCGCGGCCCTCCCACCCTTGACCAATTGATCCGGGGAGCCAACCCTCGCCGCGCCCACCACGAGCGTATCCGGCGTCAGGGCCCCCTCGCCTCTCTTGGATTCTATGGCCAGCAGCTGGCCCAAGGCCTCGTTCACTGTCATCGCGATCCCCTCCTCGGCCCTGAAATCCATTAGGAGCAGCGTATGGAGGCCCCTGGCCCGGTTTTCGCGAACGCATTCATAGGGGGATTCGGGCGGCGCCGATCCCCCCGGGATCGGGATCGTGGCGGCCCTCCCGAACTTATATCCCTGGAGCCCCGTCGCGCCGCATATGGCCGAGAGGATGGAGGCGGCGTGGATCAAGGAGGTCCTCACCCCGGCCCTCTCGGCCTCCAGCCTCAATGCCGAATGGGTCGTGAAGACCATGGGATCCCCGGGGACGAGGATCGCGCCGCTGCCCGCCTCCCTAACGGGCTCCAGGACGGCCTCGCGGAAGCGCTCCTCCAGATCCGCCCTGCCCAAGACGCGGATCGGCTTGCCCAGGAGGCGCTCCAGCCTCTCCATGGATAGGCCAGGCATAGGGTTGGTATAGAGCTCGAGGAAGACGACGCCCGCGGCCCTAGCCTCCTCCAAGCCCCTGAGGCTCATCCCCAGCTCATCGTGGAGGCCGAGCCCTATGAACTTCAGCTCCGGCAATGGCGAATCCCCCAGAGTCGGACCCGGGGCCAATAAAATATTTAAGGGAATCCCGCGGGGGCTCTGTAAGCGGGCCCATAGCTCAGCCAGGTAGAGCAGCGGACCAGGGGATCTGCGCTCGCTGGGCTGAGGCTCTTATCGGGACGGGAGCCACCCGAAGGCCCAGAGGGCCGGGGAGAGGTCGCGGGTTCAAATCCCGTTGGGCCCGCCAAAATTAAAGGCCCGGTTCCCTTTGATTATCAAAATCGGCCAAAGATTGGCTTGAGGCCCCTCGAGGAGGTATAAAAGGTAAGGAACGACCCCAATACGGGAGTTTGATAGGGGTATCGCATCCCACATTCTATCATAATCTTCACGAAAACAAAAAAAGGTTGGAAGGGAACTTGTGGGCCTACTTAACCAATCCCGGTGGTGGCCATACGGCCTTTACCCCAGGCCTTACTGATTTCGGAGGATAGATCGTAACCATCTCTCCCTTCTGGATCTGCATCATGGCCGGGTGGGCGTGGATGTTCCAATGGTGATATGTGCCAGCATGGGGGGAGTCTGGCGGGAATGTTATATCCTTGAATTGGACGCGCCCATATGGCCTAGCCGCCGCGAAGTGGAATGGGTTCCAGTAATCGTCGGCCCTTATATCAGTTTTCTCGAGGGCCTCTTTGACCTTGACGGGATCCGTGGATGCCGCCCTATTAATTGCGTCCGCTATCAGGAACAGATCGGCGAACGCCTCCCCGGCGTGCTCCATTATGAACTTCTCCTCCGGGTATAGCGACGTGTAATACTTATTTATCCATAAATCCGCCAATCCCGGCCAGGGCCCGGCATCATGGAACCAAGAGCCGACGCTGATCAAATATTCGGCCGCCTCTTTGGCCCCCTCTATGAAGTCGGGCATGAGGTATCCCGCGCCGCCCCCGTTAACTACTGCGTAGCATTTGAGCTCGCGCATCGTCCTGACTATCAGAATGGCATCGGTCAGATATGAGACCGGGCATACCACCTCGGCCCCGGAGGCCTTTATCTTGAGGACTAGGTCCGTGGCATCCGTTATACCAGCGGGATATGGCTCATAGAGGACTACTTGGAGGCCGTATTTCTCGGCCGTAGCCTTCAGACCGCGCGCCGTGTCCGTCCCATAGGCGGTATTCTCGAATACTATTGCCACCTTCTTAGGCGACCATCCATAGATCTTCCCGAGTTCCACTAGGCACTCTATTTGCATCTCCCCAAATTGGGTCGCCAGGGGCGAAGTTTGGAAAATATACTCGAGGCCCCTGCTACAGAGCTTATTGGATATTGAAGAGGTCACATAGGGCACTTTATACCTATCCATGACCTCGCTGACCGTTAAGGAAACGGCGCTCTGATAAGAGCCCAAGGCCGCCGTAGGCTTATAGGTCGTTATAATCCTCTCAGCCTCGGCCTTGCCAGCCGTTGGATCGCTCTTGGTGTCCCCCACAACTATCTTGATCTTAGCCCCCCCTAGCGAGGGTATTCCCCCTATTTTCTCATTAATGTACTTAGCCGCCGCCAATACCGCTTTGTTGCAAGCCTCCCCCAGCCTAGCCAAGTCTCCAGTAAGAGGCCATATCGATGCTACGACTACCTCCTCAACGACAGGCTTGGCGGGCCCCGTGACCGTTACAGTCGTTGTGGTAACAACGCTTGGCGCTGGCTTGACCATAGCCATTGAGGCGCCATATCCGATCCCAATGCCAACTATTAGGGCTATTAAAACTAGGGCTGCGGACTTAGTTGCAGCCGACATGGGTATTTTCCCGATCAAAAATTAGGGTTAAAGATATATATAAAAGTTGCCCTCATAATAAACAGAGGGACTATGGAGGCAGAGCTAATAGCGCAAATGATTGTGAGCGGCTTGATAATAGGGGGCTTCTACTCCCTCATGAGCATCGGCCTCTCCCTAATATTCGGGGTGACGAAAATGGTCAATTTCGCCCATGGGGAATTCATGATGTTGGGCATGTACTTGACCTATTGGGTCTGGCATTTCACTCATGCAGATCCCTATATGCTCCTTCTTCTGAGCATGCCGACGCTCTTCCTATTCGGAGCCTTGATATATAAAGCGCTGGTCGATAGGGTGATCGGGGGAATAGATGAGCAACAGATATTCCTGACAGTTGGCCTATCGACCTTCCTCCAAAACTTGGCGCTTTTATCCTGGACTGGGACCTATAGGACGGTGACCACCGCTTATTCAATGGCAATACTTTCAGCTGGATTCGTGACTATTAGCGTTCCGCGTTTTCTAGCGTTCATATGTTCGGTTATCCTTTCGGTTGCCATTACACTCTTCCTCAAATTCACTAAAACCGGCAAGGCCATGCGCGCGACCGCGGAGGATATGGAGGCGGCCATGCTCATGGGGATAAAGCCGCGGAGGATGTTCCTGCTCTCCTTTGCGATAGGATCCGCGCTCGTCGGGGGGGCTGGCACCTTCCTAGTGTCCTTTTACTATACATGGCCGACAATAGGTTCCATCTTCACCTTATTATGCTTCGTTACGGTAGTGCTGGGTGGGTTGGGGAGCATCGTCGGTTGCATGATCGCTGGGCCAATAATAGGAATTGTAGAGGGCCTCGGATCTCTGGCCTTGGGAGCCGAGATGAAATTAATTGCGGTCTATGCGGTATTTGTGGCGACATTATTGTTTAAACCAAGAGGTTTGATGGGGAAGAGGATGCTATAGCGATGGGCTCAAAATCCAAGATTAGGAAAAATTACCTCTATATTGCAATACTAACCGCACTTTTGGCCTTCCCAATAGTTATCCAAGATGCTTTTCTGGTACATATCGCCACGATGATATTCTTTTACGCCCTTCTAGCCAGCGCATGGAACATCATAGGGGGATATTGTGGGCAATTCTCTTTAGGGCATGCGGCATTCTTCGGACTCGGGGCTTATACATCGATGTTGTTATTGCTATATAATTCCGTGCCGCTCTGGGCGGGGATGTTCGTCGGGGGACTGGTCGCCGCCGCGTGTGCAATAATGATAGGTCTTCCCTGCTTCAGATTGAGGGGCCCGTATTTCACGCTTTCATCCATAGGGATAGCCGAATCATTGAGGCTCATATTCCTAAAGTATAGGGACTTTACAGGGGGGGCTGTCGGGCTCGAGATCCCCAGGTTCGGATCCAACCCAATGATCGGACCTTACCCGTTGCCACATAAATTCTTGGGCGATCCGATCCTCTATTTCCAATTCGACAGCAAGATCCCTTACTACTACTTCGCGCTCGGCATGATGTTCATCATGATCCTAATAACGAGCAGAATTGCGAGATCAAAGCTAGGTTATTATTTCCTATCGATCAAGGAGGACCAAGACGCTGCGGAGTCCATGGGGATTCCGACGACGAGGTACAAGCTCATTTCCCTATTGATAAGCGCGTTTTTCACAGCCTGTGGGGGGACCTATTATGCAATGTATTTTAGATATATAGACCCGGACTTCGTCTTCGCGCTGAACCTCTCAATTGAAATAGCATTGGTAGCCATAATCGGGGGCCTGGGGACCATTTTCGGCCCGGTCCTTGGGGCCGCCCTGCTGGTTCCAGCTTCGGAGGAGATGCGAGCTTGGTTGGGCGGGACTTATGCCGGGGCGCATTTAATGATTTATGGCCTGATACTCATGATCGCGGTGATCATAGTCCCGGAGGGGCTCTGGCCCAGATTGAGGCGCTTGATCAGGGTCAAGGGGTGGTGGGAATGATCCTGGAGATGAAGGGGGTTACGAAGAGCTTTGGCGGCTTAGTGGCCGTAAAGGAGTTGAGCCTTGGGGTTGAGAAGGGCGAGATACTGGGCCTAATAGGGCCTAACGGCGCGGGGAAGACAACGACCTTCAATATCATAAATGGATTTTATCCACCCGACCGCGGGCGAGTCGTCTTCGAAGGTCGAGACATCACGGGGAAGAAGCCAAGCGAGATCTGCAAGCTTGGGATCGGGCGCACCTTCCAAATAATGAAGCCATTGAAGCGTTTGACGGTTTTGGATAATGTAATACCCGCGGCCTTCCTGAGGGCGGACGGGTTCGATGAGGCCAAGAAGAAGTCCTTGGAGGTCCTGAGGCTCACCGGCTTGATCGGGAAGGCGGAGTCCTTGGCATCCGAGCTAACCCATGCGGACTTGAAGCGCCTAGAGCTCTCGAGGGCCTTGGCCACCGAGCCGAAGCTGCTCCTATTGGATGAGGTGGCCGCGGGGCTGAACCCGAAGGAGGTGGCGGAGGCCGTGGATTTGATAAGAAAAATAAGGGATGACCTTGGGATCACGATAATTTGGGTCGAACATGTTATGAGGGCGATAATGTCGGCATCGGATAGGATAATAGTTTTACACCACGGGGAGAAGATCTCCGAGGGCGTTCCGGAGCAGGTGGCTAGCGATAAAAAGGTGATAGAAGCCTATCTAGGTGAGAGCAGAATTGCTTGAGGTCAAGAACCTATACGTTTATTATGAATCGGCGTTGGCGCTCAGCGACGTATCGCTCAAGGTTGATGGGGGGGAGATAGTATCCGTAGTTGGGTCCAATGGGGCTGGAAAGAGCACTTTGCTAAAGACCGTGGTTGGCTTAGTCAAGCCGAGGAGCGGCGAGATAGAATTTAACGGCGAAAGGATCGACGACCTAAGCACCCCCGAGATAATAAGCAAGGGCGTGAGCTTAATCCCGGAGGGGAGGAGGCTTTTCCCCAATATGACCGTCCTGGAGAACTTGGAGATGGGGGCATATACAAAGGAGGCTTGGGGTAAAAAGGAGGAAACATTGGATTTTGTATTCAGCTTGTTCCCAATCCTCAAGGAGCGGCAAGGGCAACTCGCCGGTACCCTGAGCGGGGGGGAACAGCAGATGTTGGCAATAGCGAGGGGCCTGATGTCGAGGCCGAGGTTGCTCATGCTTGATGAGCCGTCCCTTGGGCTCGCCCCAAAACTCGTCGCCAAGGTCTTCGAAACAGTGGAGGAGTTGAATAAGAGGGGTTTAACGATCCTGTTGGTTGAGCAGAACGTCCTGCATTCATTGAGGCTTTGCGATAGGGGATACGTCCTCGAGAACGGCAAGATAGTGCTGTCGGGGAGGGGCGATGAATTGCTTGAGAACGCCTATGTGAAGGAGGCTTATTTGGGGATTTGAGGCCCCATCAAACGCCCTTATGGTCCCTGGGGAAAGGGTCCCAGGCGATGTCCCCATTTCGCCGCCAAAGTAAACCAAATGGCCATTTCCTGGCATAGGCCTTCCCTTTAGCCCCTCGCAACCCTTTGCTGCATATAGGCCGGGGAGCTCCTCCTCCCTCCTCCCGCGGAACATGCAATGGTTCGCAACGAGTCCCGGGAACTGCTCCTCCGGCTTGTCCAAGTATTCATCCATGGGGCCATCTGGCGGAGATCTTCGGACAACAAACGAGCCTCAGGAGTATCCCGGTTTCGCTCGACTCCTTCCCCTCGTCCCCCGGTGGACCGTCGCTAGGTGCCCCGAGGTAAAGGGCGCAGTATCACAAGGGAACCTTGGGATACTTTTAAAAGTGGAGATTAAGAAAAAAGGCGCGGCCCTCTTGGAGAACATCCATAGGGAAGAGGAGTCCTCCATCACATGGGAAGAAGTGAATGGATAAGCTCCCGTGATATCGGGGTTCGAGTTGATAAAATATCTGTCGAGGAAGGGTTTCGCGATCTCTCGACAAAGGGGGAGCCATGCGATCCTCCGCTCGCGGCACCCATGAGATAAGGCCATGCCCGCCGAAGGGCTTCAGATATATGTGCGAATCCAATGCGGAATTTAGACCTGTGGATGTGTCCTTATGCCGTTCTAGTCGAAAATGACACAAGAAGAGACATTGGGTGCATGCATGGATTTCTAACATTGCCCTTCGCAAATAACGCGACGGAGAGGGCCATGCGGGCCTGAATGCATCTGGGCTTCGCTCGACTATGTGGGACCATTAATCGATCATGGAATTATGCACGTAGCCCATGGTCCCCCCAGAGGGATGGGCCGTGAATACGCCGATTCCCCCTCGGGGGGTCAACGGCGTTAGCCCCCTTGATGAAGACCGACTCGGGCCCGAAGTTCTTCAGGACCTCCTCCATCGTGGGCTCCGGGGGTACGAGCTTCCCCCTCCGGATGACTATCATGGGGGGCTTCTCCTCGGGCTGGGTTAGGCATAGGGTCCCGTTAATGATGAGGCCGGAGAGGAATTGATCCCGCTTGGGGCATTCCCCGAGGATCTCCTCGGCCACGTAGACGTTCGTCGATCCGTGGCCGATCACTATCGCCCTCCGCCAAGGCCCTCTTCACCTCCGGAAGCTGCGCCACGGCCTTAGCGATGAGGCGCTTGGATTCGGAGGGCGTTAGGACGAAGATGGCTCGCATCCCGGACCACTGGGCGCAATTGTGGCTCGGATCCAATATAACCCTTGGGGCCCCGGGGCCGCGGGCGGTTCCCGATGCCCGCCCCTCAGGAGTATGCCACGAGCCCCTTCTCCTCCAATATCCCCTTTAGCTTCGATAGGGCCCTATGAACCTCCGATTCCATCGTGGCCCCGGTGCAAACGAACTTCCCGGTCGCGAATAATAGCATGACGACCTTCGGATCATCCATCCTATATATGAGCCCGGGGAATTGCTCGGTTTCGTAGATGGTCCTAGGGAGGGTGCGGGCGGTTTTCTCCAGGTCTATCCTGCCCCCAACGCTTCCGGATGCCACTATATTGGTCGTCCTGATCTCGGGCTCCTCGTCTATCTCGACACCGCGCTCCCTCAGCTCCTCCACGACCTTCATCGCCGCCCTCTTGGCTTCGACCTCGGACTTCGCCCCGGTGCATATCATCTTCCCCGAGCTGAATAGGAGGGCGCCTATCCTCGGCTCCCTGAGCCTCAGGACCAGGCCGGGGAAGAGCTCGGGCCTATACTCGGCGTAGGGCAATTCCCCGGCCAATCTATCCAAGTCTATCCTCCTCTTCAGGTTCGCGAGGACCACGACGTTCTCTATGCTAACGGTGAAGCGATCGCCCGCCTCCAAGGCCACGGACCTCGCGCCATTTAAAAGCAAGCCCCCCTATAAAAAGGCTTAAAAAGCGCTCGGGCCCCCCTAGACCGCCTTGACCCTCTTGACTATCTGGGGCCTCGCCTTCTTCAGAACCCTATAGCCGCAGAAGGGGCATTTTATCTCGGGCGTGAGGGAGAGCTGCTCCGAGGTGACCTCGGCGCCGCAGCCCACGCATATATACCTTATCCCGGTTACCGGCCTCCCTTCCTCCATCAAATTCCCGCGACCTAGCGGCGCAAGGCAAAGCATTACGTATAAGTCTTTCGCCAGCGCATTGACCCAAAGCGATGGCCGGGTGCGGCGGTTGAGGGGCAGGAGATTGCTCGAGAGGGTCGCCGAGAGGGTCCTAACGGAGGAGGAGGCGAGGGCGCTGACGAAGGGGCTGGACGTGATCGGCGATATAGCCGTCCTGCGCATACCGGAGGGGCTCAGGCATAGGAGGTTCGATATAGCCAGGGCGCTCATCGAGGAGGAGAAGCGCATAAGGACTGTCCTGGGCCAATCCAGCCCGGTATCGGGCGATTATAGGCTAAGGGGCTTGGAATGGTTGGCCGGGGAGGAGAGGACCGCGACGGTCCACAAGGAGCACGGATGCCTCTTCAAGGTGGACCTGGCGAAGGCGTACTTCTCCCCCAGGCTCTCCCACGAGCGCCTCAGGGTGGCCGAATTGGTCTCCGAGAGCGGCGAGGTCGTCTTCAATATGTTCGCCGGGGTCGGTTGCTACTCCCTAATAATCGCCAGGATGCGCCCAAAGTCCAGGGTTTACTCGGTGGATATAAACCCCGATGCGATCCTGCTCCATTTGGAGAACATAAGGATGAACAAGGCCAGGGGAAGGGTCATAGCGGGGCTGGGGGATTCGAGGAGGTTCGCGGGGCTTTTGGCGGGGAGGTGCGATAGGGTCATAATGCCGCTACCTGAGAGGGCCATCGAGTTCTTGGATTCGGCCATATCGGCCCTTAGGGGGGAGGGCTTCGTGCATTATTATTGCTTCTCGCATGGCAAGGGCGAGGGCGAGGCCGTGGATAGGGCGAGGGCGGAGCTCGTCGGGAAAATGGATTCGATCGGCTGCGATTATGAGATCTCGAACGTGAGGGTGGTCAGGGAGACGGGGCCGAATTGGTACCAAATAGCGTTCGATTTGGCCATAAGGGGCCGGGGCTCAGGGAAGCCCCATTAGGATCTTTATAATCGCCGGGGTCGCGACCAGCGCGGTCACCGACATCAGCTTTATGAATATGTTGATCGCGGGCCCCGAGGAATCCTTCATGGGGTCGCCGCACGTATCCCCGATGACCGCCGCCGCGTGGGCCGGGCTCCCCTTCCCGCCGAGCCTCCCCTCCTCTATGTACTTCTTGGCGTTATCCCAAGTGTTCCCGACGTTGCCCTGGAAGAGGCCGAGGAGGAGGCCGCTCACTATGGCGCCGGCTATCATGCCAACCAACGCCTCGATCCCCAGCGCCAATCCGACCACCACGGGCGCTATTATCGCGATTAGCCCGGGCGCGACGAGCTTCCTCAGGGCGTTGGAGGTCGCGATCGAGACGCAAGCCGCGTAATCGGGCTTGGCCCTCCCCTCCATGAGGCCCTCAACCTCCCTGAATTGCCTCCTTATCTCCTCAACCAGCTTGAAGGCCCCGTCGCTTACGCCGAGGATCACGAGGGCCGTGAAGAGGGCGGGGATGGAGGAGCCGATCAATACCCCGGCGAAGGTCCTCGCGTTCAGGAGGTTCAGCACCTCGCCCAAGCCGCCCCTCGCGGCGGCGTAGGCCGAAAAGGCCGGGATCTGGGTAAGGGCCGCGAAGAAGGCTATGGCGGTTAGCGCGGCCGATCCGATCGCGAACCCTTTGGAGATGGACTTCATGGTATTCCCCACGGAATCGAGCTTATCGGTTATCCTCCTCACCCCCTCCTCCAGCCCAGCCATCTCGGCTATGCCGGCCGCATTGTCCGTTATCGGGCCATAGGCATCGGCGGCAACGACCAGCCCGGTTATGGAGAGCATGCCGACCGCCGAGATGGCGACGCCATATACGCCTGCGATCAGGAACGATGCCATCTCGGCTATGGCTATGAAGATTATCGGGATGAACGTGCTCAGGAAGCCCATTGAGAACCCGGTCAATATATTTATGGCCGCCCCGGCCTGGGCCGCCATAGCGACCCTTTGCGCGGGCGGCTTATCCTTCGAGGTGAAATAGTCCGAGGTCTCGCCTATGACTACGCCAGCCACAAGTCCGCTGAGTATGGCGGCGTAGGGCCCGAGCCAATCCCCGCCGAGGAGGTACCTGGAGGCGAAATAGGATAATATGGCGACGGCGATGGCCGCGAGCAGGGATGCGCGCGTCAGCGCCTTCTCGGGATCCCCCCTCACCGAGAACGAGGCCAAGATCGTGGAGATTATGCCCATCGCCGCGATTACCAAGGGCAGGACGACCCATTCGATCCTCGGCGCGTGAAGGACGGCGCCGATGACCATCGTGGATATTATCGCGCCCACATAAGATTCGAACAGGTCCGCCCCCATTCCGGCGCAATCGCCGACGTTATCGCCAACGTTATCGGCTATGACCCCCGGGTTCCTGGGATCGTCCTCCGGTATCCCCTTCTCCACCTTCCCGACCAAGTCGGCGCCTATATCCGCGGCCTTCGTGTATATGCCGCCCCCCACCCTGGCGAAGAGGGCCACCGTGCTCGCGCCGAAGCTGAAGCCGACGATCTCGCTGGCCGCCCCCACCAGCTTGGCCGGCTCCAGGCCGTTGCTGTAGAGGTAGTATAGGGCCGCAACGCCCAAAAGCCCTATCCCAACAACCCCGAACCCGAGCACGCTCCCGCCCTTGAAGGCCACGTCCAAGGCCTTACCAAGGCCGATCGATCTGGCGGCATTGGCGGTCCTAGAGTTCGCCCTTATGGCCAAGTGAAGCCCTATGAAGCCCACCATCGAGGAGCAGATAGCTCCGATGGCGTATGATGCGCCGGTGAGCGGGCTTATGAGCAGAGCCAATGCGATCGCTATGGCCGAGACTATGATGGCTATCATCCCGTACTGCTTCTTCATGTAGGCCCTCGCGCCATCCCTTATGAAGGACGCTATCTCCCTCATCCGGGGGGTCCCTTCATCCTCCTTCAGGACCCTCCAAATTAGGTAGCCCATATATGCTATCGCGATAACGCCGATCAAGGCCGAGAATAGCAATGGGGAAGTCATATTTCACCACAACCCCGATTTGGGCGTGATCCCGGCCCGACGGATCCGGAACAAAGGGCGCTGGAGATCCGCCGCGATCAAGACGATCCTCACATCTGCTCCCCCTCGCGGATCCGCGGATGGCCCTATTCCGGAGGGGGCCCCTTATAAACCTAAGCCCTATTGGATCTCCGATGCCAATAGGTATATGCCCGAGGCCAGCAGCCCCACGAGGAAAATGGGATTATACCACATCAGGAAGCCCGAGGAGAGGAAGATCGCGAAGGCCAGGAGGCCGGGGATTTCCCCCTTGGATTTCGGTATTATGCCGAAATCGAATCCGAGCCTTCTCGCGAGATACGCGAATAGGAATATGATAGCCGTTGCCAAGATCGCGTGGAAGAAGGTTAGGTTGAAGAGAGACCCGCCGATGGGCTTCCCGGTTCGCCCGAAGGGTACCGGTATTCCCTCCAATAGCTTGGGCGCGATCGCGAGCTCGATCGCGAAGCCGATCGCCGCAGCGCAAAGGCCCGCCAAGGCGAGCTTGGCATACTTCGCCATCAAGGCCGGGCACCGGGCAATCCTTGAACGGCCGCAAATTTAAGCGTTACATTAAATGGGAGCTGGGTTTTGAAAAGTTCTTTGTCAAAACCGTAATTATCGGGATCCGGGATCAAATGGGGGAGGGGTAGGAGGATGGAGGTCGAAATCGATGGGATCGAGCTCGAGGTGAGGGCCCTCGATAGGGCCCCGCCGGTCCCGAAGGAGGCCCTCGATACCATAAAGGGCTTGATAAGCGGGAAGAAGCTGGCCAAGATGAGGAGGGAGGTCGTCGATTGCCCCGTGAAGGGCAAGCCCGTCTCCTTCATAGAGTGCTTCTCCTGCGAGCGCTTCATAAGGAGGATTAGGGGGAAGGTGACCTGCGCGAGCCTTGGCGGCAAAGGAAATGGATGAGCCGGGCGCCGACCCAAAGGGATCCATCAAGCCCTCCTCGAATCCGCCGGCCGCAATATCCGCCCTAGATATCGCATTATATGCCGTCTCGGCGCTGGCGATAGCGATCTTCCTCTATTATATACCGGATTATTATTTCCTGGAGGAATTGACGGCGAGGGCCTCGGCTTGGGCCATGGGCCTTCTCGGGATGCCATCCGAGTTCAAGGTGGTGGGGCGGGGGGCCTTCGTCAACGAGGTCCAGATAGTCAGGGATTGCACGGGCGTTCAGGTGATAGCCGCCTTCTCGGGGATCATCATCCCGCTCCCCAAGGTGGCTTGGTGGAAGAAGGCCATCTCCATAGCGTCCGTGAGCTTGGCCGTTTTCGCAGCGAATATCCTCAGGATAATCTTGGAGCTTTGGCTCCTCTATAATGGAATATTGCCCTGGGATCTGGCCCACGGCCCGCTGGGCCTATTGCTCGGGATAGCATCCGTGGCGTTCTTGGTCCTTTTGGCGGATAGGATGATGCCGGAGATCGGGGAATTTTTGGACTTGTTGATGGGGAAGATTGAAGAGCTGAGGGCGAGGGGGGGAGGAGCCCCAACGGGCCCTGGGGCGAAGGGCGCGGACTAATAATCATATTTATATTCCGCATCCGCTTAAGCTTCTATCTTCGCCTCCGGGGAGGCGAGCTCACGACGCCATAGGGGCTCGAGGGTTCGATGGGAAAATTGGCCACGTGGTGCCGCCTGAAGTCGCCTTGGATACTCCATATCAACGCCGGCGGTTGCAACGGATGCGATATAGAGATCCTGGCCGCCCTGACGCCCAGATACGACGTGGAGCGGTTCGGGATCCTATTGAAGCCCTCCCCGAGGCACGCGGACGTGATGGTCATAGCCGGCGTCATGACGAGGCAGATAGCCGAGAGGGTGAAGCGCATATACGAGCAAATGCCCGAACCGAAGTTCGTCGTGGCAGTGGGCGCTTGCGCCCTAACGGGCGGCGTTTTCCAAAATTGCTATGGCCAAGCCATGAGGGTGGATCAGGTGATACCGGTCGATGTCTACGTCCCCGGATGTCCCCCGAAGCCGGAGGCCATAATAGACGGGGTCGTGAAGTTATTGGGGAAGGTGGGGGGTGGCGGCAGCCAATGAGCGCCGGGATGGGGGAGGCGGATTTCCTGGAGGCCCTGAAATCAAAGCTCGGCGATAAAATATTGAGGGCGAGCGTCATGGGGCCGAGGAGGGTCGCCATAACGGTCAAGCCGGGCGATCACAGGATCGCCATAGAAGCCTTGAAGGCGTTCGGCGGCTCCCACGTAAGCACGATAACGGGGACGGACATGGGAGAGAGCATCGAGATAGCATATCACGTTTGGTGCTATCAGGCCAAGATCGAGGCATCGATAAAGGCCGAGGTCCCGAAATCCTCCCCTTCCATAGAGACCATCTCGGACCTCATACCCGGCTCCATGCTCTACGAGGCCGAGGCGAGGGATCTTTTGGGCATAGAGTTCAAGGGCCTCCCATATGAGGGGAGGCTCATCCTCCCCGAGGATTGGCCGGAGGGCGTTTATCCCCTCCGGAAGGATTGGAAGCCCGATTGGCTGAGGTGAGGCGGGGGCGCTATGACCACTACGGATTTGATAATAGGGCCGCAGCACCCAGCCCTCCACGAGCCCGAGAGGTTCGTCCTAAAGCTGGATGGGGAATACGTGGTCGATGTGGTGCCGAGGATCGGATACGTCCACAGGGGCATCGAAAAGGCGGCCGAATTGCGATCCTATATTCAGGACGTATACCTGATAGAGAGGATATGCGGCATATGCAACGTGGCCCATTCCTTGGTATACGTCCAAACGGTTGAGGCTCTGCAAGGCTTCGAGATCCCCCCCAGGGCCGCTTACCTCCGGACCGTGGTGCATGAGCTTAACAGGATCCATAGCCACCTCCTCCTCCTGGGCGTCGTCGGGGAGCTGTTCGGCTTCGATACGCTCTTCATGTACCTTTGGAGGGATAGGGAATTGGTCATGGACGTCGTAGAATCCATCACCGGAAACAGGCTCATAAGCGCCTTCAACGTACTTGGCGGGGTGGCTAGGGACGTGGGCCCGAGCCAGATAAGTGAGGCGAAGAGGGCCATGGAGTACTTGCGGGGGAGGATGAAGTTCTATAAAAAGGTCTTCGCGGAGGACCCGACCGTGGAGAAGAGGTCGAAGGGCGTCGGGATCCTGAAGCCATCCTCGGCCCTGAGCCTATGCGCCGTCGGGCCCGTGATCAGGGGATCTGGGATCAAGACGGACGTGAGGGCCGACGATCCATACGCGGCCTACGGGGAGATACCGTTCAACGTCATAACCTATGATACGAACGATTCCTGGGCGCGATTCATGGTTAGGGTCGATGAGGTGTTCGAGTCCATAGGCATAATAGAATACGCCCTGGATCGCCTCCCAGATGGCCCCATCAGGGCCAGGTTCCCCCGCAGGGTCCGCGAGGGCGAGGCCTTTGGGAGGGTCGAGGCGCCCAGGGGGGAGCTGGTCGACCATATAATAAGCAAGGGCGGGGACAAGCCCTATAGGTTCAAGTGCCGGACGCCGACCTTGGCCAATATATTGGCCGCATGCGAGATGATGAGGGGTGGCCAGATAGCCGATGTGCCCGTCTCCCTATCCAGCATAGATCCGTGCTTCGCCTGCGAGGATAGGCTCGCGATAATAGACGTTTCAAAGGGGGAGCGATATTCCGCTAGGATCAGGGATTTGATGGCAAAATACGGCGCTTCGAGGTAGGGCGGGTTGGGGCTCCCGAAGTTCATCTCCGAGGCCCTCAGGGCGGTCGCGAGGAGGCCGTTCACGTTGATGTACCCATTCGAGAGGAGGGAGCCGCCCGAGGGATATAGGGGGAAGCAGGTCTTCGACCTCAGCAAATGCATAAATTGCGGCCTTTGCGCAATGGATTGCCCGGCATTCGCCATAGAGATGGTGGAGATCGGCGGGAAGAAATGGCCCAAGCTATACATGGATCGATGCGTATTCTGTTATCAATGCGCGGCCAGCTGCCCGAAGAACGTCATAAGCAGCTCCAAGCTCTACGAGCTCGCCGGGACGTCGAGATCGAACCTCGTCATATCGCCGGAGCCGCCGGCGATGGGGGGGCGGGGGGCTTGAGCGCTTCCGGGCGGGCATCGGGGCTCGGGAAGTTCCTTTTGTTGACGATCTTCCTCTTCTTCATATGGATCCTCCTATCCGGGGTCTATACGCCGAGGAGGTGGGATGAAATCCTCACGGGCCTCATCGCCTCGGCGATAATATCCGCGTTCACCTCCCAGCTATTGATCAAGTGCCCCGCCTCGCGGGCCTTGAACCCATTGAGGTGGATCAGGGGCATAGCCTACCTCATCTATTACTTCCTCTACGCCGAGGTGAGGTCCCATTTGGACGTCATATATAGGATCCTACACCCGGCCATGCCCATAAGGCCCGGCATAGTCTCGGTTCCATGCGAGCTCAAAACGGACTTCGGCCTGGCCGCGGTGGCCTGCTCCATAACGAATACCCCGGGGACCGTCGTCGTGGATGTGGACGAAAGGGAGAGGAAGTTCTTCGTCCATTGGATAAACGTGACGTCCCAGGATGAGCAAACCTGCCGCTCCGAGATCTCGAAGCCATTCGAGGATAGGCTCAGGAGGGTGTTCGAATGATGCTCGCCTACTTCGCGATCCCCCTTGTGGCGGCGATACTAATGCTGATGTACCGAGCGGTCGCTGGCCCGACGATCCCGGATAGGGTCTTGGCCATAGATACATCCACTTCCCTGCTCTGCGCCCTGATGGTCCTATTCGCGATCATGTACGGCGTTTACCTATTGCTCGTCGTGGCCGTAGCCCTGGCCCTCCTATCCTATATAGGGACCTTGGTTTTGGCGAAGTATCTGGAGGGGAGGAGCGTGGGAGAATGATCGGCATCGCGACCCTTTTGGCGTATGCGCTCTTGGCCATCGGAGGGTTCTGCGCCGTGGTCGGGGCGATAGGGTTGATGAGGTTCCCGAACTATTTCGTGAGGCTCCACGCCGCGACCGTGGCCGTCATAGGGGGGTCCGTGATCCCGTTGCTGGGCTTGGCGATATACTCGCTCTCCATCCCCGCGGGATGGGACGAGAGGGCGCTTTATTTCTCCAACGCCCTGATAATAGCGGCCCTCATAGTCCTCACCTCCCCGGTGGGCACCCATGCCATGGCGAGGGCGGCCCATCGGGCGGGAGTGCCGGTGGAGCCCAAGGTATGCGATAAGCTGGAGGAGGCGTCGAGATGATCCCGTTCACGACCTTCGATGCCCTGCTGTTGCTATTCCTGATCCTCATGCTAGTTTTCACGATCCTAGTCTTCGTCGTGAAGGACCTGCTATTGGCCGTGATATTCTCCGGCGTGGAGGGGACCTTCCTCGCCTTCATATACTTCCTCCTCCAAGCTCCGGATATATCGCTGGCCCAAGTGGCGGTCGATGTGGGCATAGAGACGCTAGTCTTCATAGCTGCCGTGTTTTGGACCAGGAGGTATGAGGAATGAGGGCCAAGGAAATCGCCGCGATGCTGTTCCTCGCGATGGTGATATTGGCCTTCGCCATAATATTCACGCTCTCCTTCCCCTCCTTCGGATCCGGGAGGGGGTTGGCTATCGGGTATTATCTGCCGAGGGCCCTCGAGGATACAGGGGCCTTGAACGTGGTCACCACCATAGTTTGGGATTATAGGGGGTACGATACCTTGGGCGAAACGACCGTTTTCTTCGCGGCGGCCATAGGGGCCCTATTGCTCTTCAGGAGGAGGGAGCGCGAATGAGGGGCATGTCGATAATCGTGAAAACGTCCTCCAGGCTTATGGTGCCCCTGATATTGATATTGGGCGCCAATATAATATTCCACGGCCATCTGACGCCCGGGGGAGGATTCCAGGGGGGGACCATAGTCGCCGCGGCCTTAACGCTCTACGCCCTGGCCTATGGCGCATCCCTCAATTTGAAGAACATAGAGCGCGTTGAGGCCGCCAAGAGCATCGGCCTGGCCATAATAGGCCTAGTCGCCTTGGCGGGCGCTTTGAACGAATTCATAAGGGGCTTCGGCAACTTCATGCAGAACCGGGGCGTATTCCCATTGGGCATCCCAGGATGGATATTCAGCGCCGGGACCCTCCTGCCCTTCAGTATTGGAGAGGGATTGAACGTGGCGATGGGCTTCATGGCCGTTATATTCGTATACGTGATGTTGATGGAGTTCGAGTTGAAGGAGGGGAGCGGGAAATGAGCGATTGGATCATGGAGGCGTTCTTGATCCAATACCCATATATAATCACGTTCGCGATGTTGGCCGTTTGCATATATGCAATAGTCCTAAAATCCAATCTCATAAAGAAGATCCTGGGGCTGACCATAATGATCGATGTCGTCAACCTCTTCCTCATCCTGACGGGCTATAGGAGGGCCCAAGGCCCGATCCCGCCGATATACCCGAGCCCGGAGCAGGTCCAGATGGTTGTGGAGAGGGCGGTCGATCCCCTCCCCCAAGCGCTGGTCCTGACGGCCATAGTGATCGATATGTGCGTCACGGCCTTCGCCATAGCCCTCGTGATCCGGATATATAGGACCTATGGGACCTTGGACGTTAGGAAGATAAGGGAATTGAGGGGTTGATGGATTTGGAGCCGCTCTTCGAACATGCCCCCGTATTGGCGATCGCGATGCCGCTGTTCTTCGCGTTCATCCTGCCCGGGCTATCCCTGTTCACGGGAAGGAGGTTCTGGGGCCTACTGACTTCGCTCGGGATGGGCATCAGCCTGATCATGTCCGCGCTAACCTTCCTGAACTTAAGCCTATTGCCCGAGCGCATACAATTGTATAAGCTCGGCGGCTGGATCCCCCCGGTTGGGATAGTCTTGGAGGTGGATCGCTTCAACGCCCTCGTGGGCATCCTCGTGGCCTTCTCCCTCCTAATGATCGCGATATATTCCATGGGCTATACATCGAGGGATTACGGGGTCCAATATTACTACATACTTTTGCTCATCATGGGCGCCGGCCTGATGGGCTGCGTATATACCGGGGATCTATTCAACCTCTTCGTATTCTTGGAGGTCGCCACCATATCCTCATACGGCCTGATAGCCTTCAGGAAGGACGATAGGATCTCCCTCGAGGGCTCCCTGAAATACTTGATGATGAGCTCGTTGGGGATAAACGTCTACCTGCTGGCCCTCGCGTTCCTATACAATACCTACGGGACCCTCAACATGGCCGATCTGGCGGCCAAGATCCACGGCGGGATGTCGGCCGGATCGCCCCTCAGCGGCGCGATCGACGCATTCGGATTCCCGAAGGACTACAGCCTCTCCGCCCTGGCCATAATCTCCCTGGCCATATGGACGTTCGGGATAAAGGGCTCCATCGCCCCGCTGCATTTCCCCCACGTCGACGCCGCGCAGGCCTCACCGGCCTCCATAGGGGCCATGTTCTCCGGGGTCCTCTCGGCCGTATCCCTTTACGCCCTCATGAGGTTCCTCCTGACCCTTTACGGCGGCGCCCCGATGCCAACGGCCGCCCTCGTGGGCGCCTTCCTCCTCCTCATGCTCCTGCTCGGGTTCATCTCGATGCTGGTGGGCGCCTTCATGGCCCTCGTGCAAACGGATCTTAAGAGGCTATTGGCGTTCTCGACGGTCGCGAACGTGGGCTACGTGGCCTTCGCTATCGGACTATTGGCCCAAGAGCGCTCGTGGCCGCTCACGGGGGCTGGGCTCCTCCCGATCGATGCCGCCATACTCCACATCGTCAACCACACCATAGTCAAGGTCCTATTGTTCCTCTGCGCAGGTGGGGTATATTTCCTAACCGGCAGCCAAAGCCTGGACGATTTGGGCGGCATCGGGAGGGTGAAGCCGAGCTTGGCGGCGGCCCTGGCGATCGGGGGGTTGGCGATAGCCGGCGTACCCGGCCTGAATTGCTTCGTGAGCAAATGGCTCCTGATAGCGGCGGCCCTTGATAAGGGCGGCGTGGTCAACTATCTGGGGATCGTGGTCGTGGTCATCTCGAGCGCCGCCATGTTGGCGGCCTATCTCAGGATAATTTACGCCATGTTCTCCGGGATCCCGAGGAAGGGGTTGATCTCGGGATCCATCCCCGCATCGATCATGGCGCCGATCCTCATCCTAACGGCCCTCGCGATAATCCTTGGGGTATATCCTCAAGCCATATTGGGCTACGTCCGCGGGGCCTCCGAGGCCGTAGCGAGCCCGGCTTATTGGGAATACGTTTGGGAGGTGGTGAGGATCAAATGAACGGGCAATTTTTGGAGAACATAACGACGGTCGCGATCCTATTGGCGATATCCTCCTCCCTCTTCTACGGGATCGCCCTCTGGGCGAGGCGCGTTGCGCCCAGGAAGCCCGGGGGGGCGAAGGAGGACGTATACGCCTGCGGGGAGGAGATGCCCCCCGAGAAGGCCTACGTCCTCTCGGGCAAGCTCTACGATGGGTTCTGGAGGGGGACCTTCAAGACCGCGTTCGATGCCCTCAGGGGATCTCACTCCGGGATCCTGGACGATTGGCTTTGGTGGGCGATGGCCATATTGGCCGTGTTGTTCATCGCGTTCTATGCGGTGATGTAATATGAAGGGGATGGACCTGCTCATATACGCGATCCAACTCCTGCTCTACCCCGGCATCTCGTTCGCCCTCGCGGCCGGATTGTTCTCGGAGTGGTTCACGAGGAAGCTATACGCCAGGTTCCAAAATCGCCGCGGGCCGACCTATACGGGGCCGTTCGGGATCCTCCAGCCCTTGGCGGATTTCCTGAAGCTGATGCTTAAGGAGGATATAGCCACCCGCGTATCGGGCGACAAGGCCGTCCTGTTCATGCTATCCCTCTCGCTGGGCGCCCTATGCTTGGTAATGCTCTTCACGCCGCTGGCGGTCAGGGGGCTCGCATTCCCATACGATGCGGTCCTGGTGATCTATTTGCTCATCATCCCATCCCTGGTTTTTGCATTGGTGGGCTACGCCTCGTACAACCCGTTCGGGATATACGGGTCCTCGAGGGTCGTCGTCCTCCTCCTGGGCTATGAGCCGGCCTTCCTCCTCTCGATCTTCATGCCCATGTTCGCGACCCCGGGCGGGTTCGGGTTCTCCGTCATGGAGGCCGCGTCGGGGGCTTGGCGGCTTTGGAGCGGCCCGACCGCGATCCCCATGGCCATAGCGCTGGCCACGGCCTTGATATCGCTCCAATGCAAGCTCATGGAGAAGCCCTTCGATATACCCCACGCAGAGGTCGAGATAGTCGGGGGCCCGTTCACGGAATACTCCGGGCCGAAGCTCGCCTACATAGGGCTGCTCCACGACTTCGAGCTCGTCGTCGGGGGGGTCCTGATAACATACCTATTGCTCGGAGGGGCGGCCCCGTTCCAAGGCCCCCTGGGGGCCCTCGCGGTCCTCATCAAGTTCCTGGCGGTCGTATCGGTCGTCACCTTGATCAAGGCCGTATTCGGGAGGTTCAGGATCGATCAGGCCTCCAACATGCTTTGGAGATACGTGATCCTCATAGCCCTGGCCGACCTCATATTGGCAGCATACGTCATACCAAAGCTCGCCTAGCGGCGCGGGCCCGGCGACGATATCAAAAGGCGATGCCGGAAAGCCAAGCCATGCACCTGAGGGCGTAGTTGACGTTCAATAGGGCGAAGAGCGAAGCGAGCGCGGCCCCGAAGGCAGAGGCCAGCTTCCCCGGGGCCTCCCCCCAGATGAACCGCTCAAGGCGCTCCAAGGCGAATAGGAAGCCAAGCGCCGCCAGGATCGGGATCGGCATCACGTAAATCGCCCTCCATTGATAGAAGGGGGCCGTCGTGAGCATAAGGGCGGAGCAGGGGGCCAGCCAGGCCGAGAGCAACTTCCCAAGGCCCCCATCCCTCGCCCTAGCCCCGATCACGCCCAAAGCGCCCATGAGGAAGGCGGCGGGGTTGAAGAGGAAGCCGGCGACGTAGGTCCCTATGGTCTCGCGAAGGTTGGATATGGCGGCCGAGGCGTTCGAGGGGCTGAGGAACGAGAGGAAGTTGGCGGCATATGGCAGCGCCTTGGTCCACCAGAACAGGGATAGCGCGAGGGCGGCCTCGAAGGCCAGCAATATGCCTGATGCCAAGAGGGCTGATCCGGATTCGCGATCGCCGCCCAATGCGCCCGGCAAATTGAAGAGGAAGAAGAAGGCCAGGATCGAAGCCGATAGGGCCCCGGTCCAAGCATGGGCCGCGAACGTGAGGCAGGCCAGGGCGGCGGATGGGATCAGCCATAGCTTGGATCTCGTTGCCTTCAATACCGACCCGAATTGGAGCGTCATAATCGAATACGCCAACCAGTTGGCGTATATGCCCGCGTACATACCAACGGTGAGCTGGATCGAGAATATCGAGAGGATCCCGGCCAGCGCGGACCCCATCGGGCCCGCGCCCCCGGCCCTAGCCAACCAGAAGGACGATAGGGCGGATAGGGCCATGAGCGGGATCGGCGCCAATTGGATCGCGGATATGGAGGTGGCGCCCAGGGCCTTGATGCCGTAGAGGAGCAATAGGGAGAGCGCCCGGGGCTCCTCCCGGAGGAGCCCGGGGAACGATTCGATCCCCGGGATCCTCTCCAGGCTCCGGAGGTACCAGGGGGAATCTACGCCCACGAGCTTGGGCGGATATTGGGTGGAGAAATAGGGGAAATACGCGGCGATCGCGCCGAGGGATATCGCCGCCCAGAGGGCGATGGCCGCGCGGTGCCATGGGAGGGCATCCCAAGTCGGGGGCGCGGGGCCCATCCCCCCTCGCCCAAGGGATCGCGCCCGATGCGCGATCGGGATCGATAGCCAGGATAGGGCGAGGAGCGCCACCAGCCAAGCGAAGATCGGATAGAGCGCATAGGGATATTTGAACTCGAAGGCCATCACCCACCTGACTTGCGGGATGGATAGGATGGAGAATGGGCCGGCCGGGGAATGGGCCTTGGAGAGAGCGAGCGATATGAGGATCGCGCATGAGGACGCCTCTATGGCGAGGAGGGCCGAGAGGGCGAGGGATGGCGCGAGCGCGATCATCGCCCTCGAGCGAGCCGGGAGATCCCGAAGGGCTAGGGGTGAGGTCAGCGCGGCCAGCATTGACGCCACTATCGCGAGCGCCGTCGCCCCGCGCCAAAGGGAGAGGAGGAAGGCGAGCGAGGCGGCCGAGTGCCATATGAGCCAAGCCCCATGGGTCCTCCTTCGCAGGATCGCCAATATCATCGGGATCGATAGCGCCAGGAGCGCGGACGCCAGCCAAGCCAAGCGATCCGCCTCCAGCCCGAGCAATAAGAGCCTCAGATCCTTCTCCGAGAACCCGAAGTTGAACCTCACATTGAAGGAATTAACGAGCACCACGAAGCCGAATAGGAGGCAGGACGCGGAGGGAACGGCGTTGAGGAGCTCGGGCTTCCAGGGGATCCTCAAGGCTCCGATCCCCCGGCCCCGGAGGCGAGCTCCCCCCTTATCCTATTGCGCATATCCTCGAACTCGCTCGGCGAGGCGCTTCTATGGGGCCAATTCAGCCTGAGGGCGTCCCCAACGTGCCTCGGGATTATGTGGACGTGGACGTGGAAGACGCTTTGCCAAGCGGCCCTGCCGTTCGTCTGGATTATATTGAGCCCATCCGCCCCGGTCGCCCTCCGGACTGCCGGGGCTATCAATGCGACCCTCTCGAAGAGCTCCCCGACCTCGGGAGGGGGCATCTCGAATATGGTGGGGTAGTGCTTCTTGGGGATCACGAGCGTATGGCCAGGGTTCACCGGCCATTTATCCAAGAAGGCCAAGAAGGCGCCGTCCTCGTAAACGATATAGGCCTCGGCCTCGCCGCTGGCTATACGGCAGAAAACGCAGGGCCCTTCGCCCGAATGGGCCATGGAACCCAAACCCCCGATCTCAGGGCTTCCCGGCGAATATCCCGTAGGCTTGGGCCACGTCCGCCACCTCCACGACCTTCGTCCTATACCCGCTCTTGACGAGGAATTCCCCCAAGTCGACCTCGTAGGGTTCGTAGGTGATTATTGTGAACCCGGGCAGAGGCTGGCGCTTAACGACCCTATAATCGATGAACTTCGCTTGCCCCTTGGGGACCAGGAATAGCTCCGCTCCCTCCTTGGCCGCCGCGAGGGCCTTCTCGGGGACTCCCCCCACCATGCCAATGCTCCCATCCGGGTTTATGGTCCCCGTCATGAAGACCCCGCTCCTCAGGGCCTGCCCCCTTATGGCGGCTATTATCGCAACCGTTATGGCGGCGCCGGCGCTCGGCCCATCCACGACCTCGACCTCCTCCTTGCCCCTGACCGTGAGTATCACATCGGTGGCGCTCAGGGCGGATCCCGTGAAATTCTCCGCGACCAGCACCGCCGTCCTGGCGCTGGTTTGCAGATCGATACCTATCCTGGGCTGCGTATTTATCAAGATCCTGCCCTGCCCCTGCTTCAGCTCTATATCCACTTGCATCACCACCCCCTCGTAAACGAACTCAAATGGCCCCACGGGCCTCTGCCTCACCGCCACCAATGGGACCGACGCCCGCCCGACGAGCCCAGCCTCGGCCCGGCCGGAGCGGAGCAGGTTCGAGTAGTACTCCGCTTGGGATTTATAATAGAGCGATTGGCTCCTCAAGACTTCGAGTTCCTTGCCCAAGGAGCGGAGGCTGCTGGTGAGGTTCTCGTTCCTCAACATCAGGGCGCCCACCTGCGACTTGAGGTTCGAGTAATCCCACGCTACGTAAACGAGGCACGAGGCCAAGGCGATGTTCAGGATGAGGCTCGCGGCGAGGAGCCCCCTGGATCCGCCGCCCGCCAACCCCCTTCACCGAGCCGATCGCGTCGAGCGCCGAATATGAAGCTTGCGCAACTTTAGTCTCCGAAAGGTTTTTGATGGAATGGGGGGAGGGATATTGGGGGTTTGGGATCTTGGCGAGGGCCATAGTAATGGATCCCAAGGATAACGTCGCCACCCTCCTATCCGAGGCGAATCGCGGGGATCCGGTCGAGATCAGATCCAAGGGCGGGGAGGTATTGGGGCGCGTGATCGCCAACGCGCCCATCCCATTCGGGCACAAGATAGCCCTAATGGATCTGAAGGAGGGGGAGAGGGTCATCAAATACGGCGAGGTCATAGGCAGGGCGACGAGGCCGATAGCGAAGGGCGATCACGTCCACGTCCACAACCTCGAGAGCCTTAGGATAAAGGCCGAGGTGGCTTGAGGCTTGCGGACCTTCATGGGCTATGAGAGGCCCGATGGATCGGTGGGCGTGAGGAACCACGTCCTGATAATGGCGACGATGGAGTGCTCCTGGGAGCCGGCCAAGAAGATAGCCGGGCTCGTCGAGGGCGCGATCGTGGTCGGGCACTCCTATGGGTGCAGGGCCGAGGAGAACAGCCAGGTCATAAAAAACTTGGTGGCCATCGGGCAGCACCCGAACGTGGCCGCGGTCCTGGTCGTGGGCCTGGGCTGCGAGCATTTGACGGCGGATCTATTGGCGGATGGCATATCCAAATCCGGGAAGCCCGTCGAGGCCGTCGTGATACAGGAGGTCGGCGGATCCCTGAAGGCCATAGAGCGCGGGGCCGAGCTCGCCCGGAGGATGTCGGCCGAGGCCGGGAGGGCCCAAAGGAAGCCGTTCGACGCGGGGGAATTGGTCGTGGCCGTGAAATGCGGCGGCTCCGATGCCACATCCGGATTGGCCGCGAACCCGGCCGTTGGGGCGGCGATGGACATGGTCCTCGAGGCGGGCGGTACCGTCATAATGACCGAGGTCCACGAGATGATAGGCACGGAGCATTTGTTGGTCAGGAGGGCCGCGAATGAGGAGGTGGGCCGAAAGCTCCTCAAGGCCATATTGGACGAGGAGAGGAGGAAGGCGGCCCTGGGATTGGTCAGCGAGACCAGGTACATAGCGAAGGGGAACATCGAGGGCGGCTTGACGACCATAGAGGAGAAGGCATTGGGAGGGATAGTCAAGGGCGGGACGAAGCCCATAGCCGGCTTCTTGGAGAACAACGCCCATAGGTTCGAGAAGCCGAGGGGGAAGGGGTTCTATATTCAGGAGGGGACCCATATCGATGTGCCCTGCGTGACCCATATGGTGGCCGCTGGGGCCCAGCTGGTCGTCTTCACGACCGGGAGGGGGTCCACGGTCGGCCACGCGATAGCGCCGGTGATAAAGGTCACCGGGAACCCGATCACGTATGAGCGGATGAAGGACGATATGGATATCAACGCGAGCACGGTGATCACGGGCGAGGAGTCGATAGAGGTCGTCGGGAGGAGGATATTCGAGGAGATCCTCGAGGTGGCATCGGGCAAGAGGACCAAATCGGAGGCCTTGGGATATAGGGAGTTCGCCATCTATAAGCTCGATCAAAGGGTCGATCGCTTCCTCGGATGCGGCTTCGGGCCCTAAGCGATCCAGCCCAAAACGCGGGTCAGCGTCCTCGATGGGCTTCAATTCGTCCCTAAATGAACGGCCATTCTTGATGCCCTCCTGCGGACATGATGAGGCGGACATGAGGAATCTGCAAAGGCTATAAGAGGGAGGGAAAAGAGGAATCGAAAAATTTAGGCTGAAAAAGGGCGGAAGGAGCCTCGAAATCAATAAAGAAAATTGAGAGCGTATAAGGGGGTCCTGCCGATGCAGCTGGATAGATGAAATAGGGGATATTTCGGATTGGAATTTGGATTTACTATGAAATAGCGCATCATATACCGAGGTATGCCCTTTTCACATGTTCGTTGCTCAGGAGATCCCTCCCGGACCCGCTCAATATAATCCTGCCGGTCTCCATTACGTATCCCCTGTCGGCGATCTCGAGGGCGCGCCAGACATTTTGCTCCACCAATAGGATCGCGACGCCCTGATCGTTTATCTCCTTTATCAAATCGAACATCTGCGCAACTATCTTCGGAGCCAGCCCGAGGGAGGGCTCGTCGAGCATTAAGAGTTTCGGCCTAGACATCAGGCCTCTTGCGATCGCAAGCATCTGCTGCTCGCCCCCGCTCAGGGTTCCGGCTATCTGCCCCTTCCTCTCCTTTAATATCGGGAAGAGTTCATATACCCATTTTAGGGTTTCATCCCTTGCCCTTCTATTCTCCGGAGTGATCGCCAATATGATACCGAAGGTTCTGAATGCCGGGCCTGGCTTGGTCACGATGAAGGATTTGCCCTTGCCATCGGCCGTTACCGAGGACCTCAGAGTTTATCTTCGCTGGAAGAAGCCCTGAACTCCTCAACCTTTATTTTTTATTTGCCTATGAATCCCTCCAGCATCCTTATCAGCGAGGAATGGACCTTCATCGGGACGCCGTCGACCGAAAGCTGTGGCCTTCCGGTAACGCCGTCAACCGCCCCAGCGCTCAATGAGCCCTTTAGCATCTCCTCCTCATCCTCCGGCGCGTGGAGCGCCTCCCTCCTTCCGGTTAATGCTGCGATGCAGGCCTCGATCCCATAGGCCCCCCAGTTCGAGATCGATGCCACGACCAGTTTGTCGACGATCGATTCGGCGGCGATCCCGCCCCCGCAGGGACATTGGCAGGCCTTTGCATATGGAACGAACTTTTCAACGGCGCTTCTTATATTGCCCATCCCGACCTCGTTTCCCCCATCCCCGATCCCGATCGTGAGGGCGCCGCGACTGCGGGCCCTTTCGATCAAAGGCTCGATTTTCGCATGAAATGGGCTTATGTTGATCCCCCTCATCGTATGGTATTCCCCCTTTACGTTCCTCCCGGCCTTCTCTATCGCAACGACGAGCGATGGATTGAATTTTGCGAGGATCCTCTCGGCCTCGTCCTCAGCCTCCTCCAGCCCCAAGGGGAAGCCTAGGAGAAGGGCCGAGCCATCCGCATAGCACCCGGATCCACCTTCCTCCATCTTAGCGCCGATCCCAAGCGCACGTAGGGTCGAGGCCATTATCGCCTTAGATTGATCCTCCGTGACCAATATCGGGCGGGCGCCGAATATCTCGGATAAGGCCCTAGCCAGGGCGGCGGCCCCCAAGGGGCCATCCGTCTCTTGGATCCTTTGCGGCAAGACTATGAAGCCCGTAGTTATTATCACAGCATCGCCATTCCTCACCGTATCGGATATGCCCTTCGCGGCCTCCAAAGCCACGGGCCCCCGGACCAATCCCCGCGCGGCACTGTAGAGATCGTAAATGATGCCCCTTGCCCTCACATCCAACGTGATTAACCTATCAATCCCCTCTCCGATATATTCAAGGCTTCTCTCCATACCACATCCTTCGATGGATCTTCGCGCAATTCTTTATTTAAATTCTTCTGATACCTTAAATCCATTGCAATAAAATAATCTCTCCATCATCCCATCGAAAGTATCGCTTACTACGACCTCCAAGGGACTCCAATTCAACCTATTGACTATGATTGACGTGGCCATGAAGGCCCTCCTTAATAAAGCCAATCAAGCCAGGTCGGGAAGGGCCCATCCGGCTTCGAGCCCGGAGATATTTTCAGGACGATGGTAATTTTGGGGGCATTGGAATAGCATCTTCGGCGCGCTCAAGGGCTACCACGCCGAAAGCTGCGGCATAGCTAGTGCCGTTATGGCTAGGACGGCTCAAACGCCTAGAAGCGGCTAGATGGTCCTCGGGAATTCGCCTAAAGGATCAGGCCATTCCTGAGCAGGGCCCCGATGAATGGCGGGTTCCTCCTGGCCAATCGTTCGAACCCCTCTCGCGAGTAAATGAAGGGCTCCAGCCTGTGTATCCTCAGCGATTCAATGCCTCTCGGCCTGCTCCATCCAATCCCTGCTCCTCTAGACAGCCGCCGATCTCCGAGCGGCGGTCGCTTTCCCACCGAGGGAATTAAACGCTATCCAATGCGCTGCTCATCGGCGCTTGAGCACGACGACCTCGCCCCTATCCCCATCCACCAAGACCACATCCCCGCTCTCTATGACCTCCAGGGGGTTGCGATCCAACCTATCGACGATGGGTATTTGCTTCCCGTAGAACTCCTTCGCCATGAGCGCCCCTATGGTCACTATGGGCTCGCTCTCGATGTTGACGATCGCGCAGGGGGCCGCCCCGCATCTAACGGCCTCGAGGAATACGGAGGAGCCGCCGGTGGACCCCCTCCCGTATGGGAAGACCAGGACCTTGCCGGCCGCGTTCCTCCCTCTCAGCGGATTCCTCTCGTCCACGATCTCCCCAGTCCTGGGATCTATGCCGTGCCAAAATCCGAAGGCCAGCGGGGAGACCAGAGCCTCCCCCTCGGCCCTCCCGGGGACGAGGCCCCTACCCCTCAGGGCTATTTCCCTCGGCATTCAGAGCACCCCCTCGACCGCGGCCCTGACGCAGCCCTCAAGGCTCGTGAAGGCCACCTCGACGCCCAAGTTGGTCGGCGCGTAATAAGCGTATTTCCCGGAATCCGTGACCATCCTCTTGAAGCCCCATTGGCGGAGCGGCGCGTTGTTGCAGCAGGTATCGGAGATGACCCTTATCCCCGAGGCGGTCAGGGCATCGAGATATCCCATCTCCCCTATCAAGCGCTCCATGTATTTGCTCATGCTTACCCAAAATTCCACCCCATCCTTGACCCTCCTCCCCTCCATCAGCCTGACCAGCCTCTGGATTTGCCCCAGCGAGGCGTGGGGGCAACCGGTGGCCACCAGATCGACCTCCCCCCCGGAGGCGCTGCACATCCTCTCCCTGGTCGATTCCAAGGTCCTCTTATCAAAATCCAGCCTATCCTTGGGCTTATCGCCCCCGAGCGCCTCCTCCAAGGTCCTCGCCTCGGGCGTCAGGCCGACTATGTGGTACATGGCCAAGGACCCGGCCGCCGCCCCGGCCGCGCCGAGCGCCTTCAATCTATCCGGGTTCGCGCCCTTGGGCATATCGACTATGACCGGGATCTCGTTCCCGAGCTCTGAGCCGAGATAATACCCCAATACGGGATAATCCTCGTCCCTGAGCTCCGATATCCCCTTCATCCTCACCACCACGGTTCCCTTCCTATTCTCATCCAAATGGAGCCCGAACTCGGGGATCCTCCCGGCTATGGCGGCCATCGTATCCAAATAGGCGCAATAGCGGTTCGTCCTCGCCCCTATCACCGAATTGACGTAGGCGACGGCGTTCGATTCCGACCAGGCCAATTGATCGCCGAATTTCGGCACGTTCGCGTGGAGGTAGGGGGTGCAGCACCAGGTCGGGGCGCAACCGATCCGGACGATGCGCCTCGCTAGCTCGATCTGCCTATGGGCATATCCCTCATCGATCCCGAGCTCCCTCCAGCGCTCGAAATCTATCGCGCACGGATCCGTCGTGGCAGGGACGCTGACCCTGGCCCCGGCCTCGATGAGCCTATCGAATACCTCGATCCCCGAATCCCCGGTCAGCTGATAGGAGGATTCGACTATGTGGGCGCTCTCTATCGGGATCAGCCTCTCGGCGCCGTACATATCCCCGACCTTGGCCAATATCCTCATGGCTATCGCTAGGCCCTCGCCCCGCTCGCCATCCAGCATGGCCTCCTCCTCCTTGGTCAGGTACAAACCGATCCCCCAGGGGCAATTGCCCCAAGGGCAATATATAGCTTGGGGAGGCCCGAGGCGGAAGCCATCAGGGGGCGAAGCCCTCGGGGGCTGGCCCCGCTCCGCCGCTAGAGCCCGAGATAAGCCTTCTTCACATGCTCGTTCTCGAGCAATTCATCGCTCCGCCCCGATAGGGCTATCCTGCCGTTCTCGAGGACGTATCCCCTATCGCTTATGTTCAAAGCGTGGTGGACGTTTTGCTCGACCAGAAGGATCGCCACCCCGCCCTCGTTTATCCTCTCAATTACTTCGAATACCTTCCTCACTATCGAGGGGGCCAATCCCAGGGATGGCTCATCGAGCATCAAGAGCTTCGGCCGGGACATGAGGGCCCTGGCTATCGCGAGCATTTGTTGCTCGCCCCCGCTCAAGGTCCCGGCGAGCTGCTTTCGCCTTTCCTTGAGTATTGGGAATAGGTTAAAGACCTCCTCAAATATATCCCTCAAATGCCTCCTGGCCTCCTTCGTATATGCCCCAAGCTCCAAGTTCTCTTGAACGGTCATTACTGGGAACAGCCATCTGCCCTCCGGAACCAAGGCTATCCCCTTCTCGATTATTTTATGGGGGGGCGTCCTCGATAGCTCGGACCCATCGAACTTTATGCTCCCGCTTTTAGGCCTCAATAAGCCGGCGATCGTCTTAAGGGTCGTCGATTTTCCAGCGCCATTGGATCCAATGATCGAAACGATCTCCCCCCTATTGACTTGGAGCGAAACGTCCCATAGCGCTTGGGCCAAGCCATAGAATACGTTTAATCCTTCAACCGATAACATGGGGGCTCCCCCTAGAAGACGTATCTTTCTCCCAAGTAAGCGTCGATCACCTTCTGATCCGCAGCTATCTCCCTCGGCGAGCCCTCCGCTATTTTCTCCCCGTGATGCAATACCATTATCCTATCCGATATTGACATTATCGCCCTCATAACATGTTCGATCATGAAGATCGTCACGCCTTCCTCCCTGATCCTGGAAATCAATTTCACCGCATCTTCGGTTTCCCTTGGGTTTAGCCCAGCGATCGCTTCATCGAGGAGCAAAACCTCCGGCATGGTGGCCAAGGCTCTCGCTATCTCCAATTTCTTTCGATCGGCGAGCGTAAGAGATGAGGCCAATAGATCCCTTTTGTCATCCATGCCAACGAACCGCAACTTATCCATGGCTATCTCTTTCGCCTCCCCAACGTTCTTGGTCCTGGAGAGGGCACCAACCACGACGTTATCCAAGACTTTCATATTAAGAAAAGGCTTAACGATTTGAAACGTCCTAGCGATGCCCAGCTTGCAAATATCAAAGGACTTCAATCCCACTAAGCTCCTACCCTTATAACTCACCAAACCCCCATCGGGTGGGAGGAATCCCGATATCACGTTGAAAAGCGTTGTCTTCCCAGCCCCATTGGGTCCTATCAGGCCCAGGATTTCCCCCTTTCTCAATTCGAAATCCACTTCCTTGAGGGCCACTAGACCGGAAAACCTTTTGGTTATATTCCTACCCTCAAGGATCGCCGGGGTCAAAGCATTTCCCTTTTATGTCTCTCTCCCTGAAAATATCCTTTATAAAGCTTTTGCTGGGGATTAGGGGGATGTAATTTCAATTCCGAAGCGCAAGCTTTATTAATTTAGGTCTTGTCTATACATTCTTTTTCCGAGGAAAATGAGCCATCGGGAAGCGATAACAAAAACACAAGCGGCCATCGCCATAATTATAATAATAATCGCGGTCGCGATCGGGGGATATTATCTTACGTTGCCGCCACCCACTGCCCCGCCAACCGCCACCCCCACCGTTACGCCAACGACCACCCCCGCCGCCCCTAAGAAGGTCTATTTCCTCTTCGCCCACTCCCTATCCGGCGCCTATGCCAAATACGGCGAAGCAGAACTGAGAGGGGTTCAGATGGCCATAGAGAACATAAATAAGATGGGCGGTATCAAAGCGCTCGGGGGCGCCACCGTGGAACTTTGGAAGATAGTCGACCTAACGAGCGATCCGAAGACCGGCGCCGCCGCCCTTGAGGCGGCTTTGGCGGAGGCGAAGGCTGCTGGCGTGACTATCTCGGCCATTACGGTCATGGATATAAGCGCCATGACTGGGCCATGCATCCCCGTTGCCGAGAAATATCGAATACCGCTTTTGGCCTCAGTGGGCACGACCTCTTTCTCCCAGATGGGCTATAAATACTTCTTCAGGATCTTCCCCACAAATGAATATTGGGCCAAAGGACAGATAGATTTTGTGAAGCTCGTTGTGGAGCAGTACAAACCCGAATACAAGACCATAGCCTGGGCATACCAAGATACCGCTTGGCCCACAGACCTGACGAAATCTGGAAAGGAGTGGTTCCAGAAATACGGCCTTGATAAGCGCCTGAAAATTGTCGCCGAAGTGGCCTATCCGAAGGAGCTCGTCGATCCCGTACCAATAGCGACCAAATTGAAGGAGGCTGGGGCCGATATACTGATATTGATTGGATACGATGAGACTTTGATGATCTTGAAGGCCATGAAGACGATCGGATATAAGCCTTTAATAATTGGAGGCGGAGGGGCATTTGCCTATCCGGAGTTTCTGGACACCATGGGTCCCGATGCCGAAGGCATTTGCGTTGGCTTCTCCTGCAACCATAACTGGAATAATCCGATCTTCAAAGAAATAAACGCCGAGTATAAAAAGCGTTACGGCACATTCATACTAGAACATGCTATAAGCGGCTATTCCGGGCCTTGGATAGCCAAGTACGCGATCGAGGTGGCCAAATCGGCCGATCCGGAAAAGGTGAGGGAGGGGCTGCTGAAGCTCGATATAGTCATGGGCCCGCTTGAGGATGAGGGCAAGGTCAATGAGAAGGGCCAGATAATAAGCCCGCATGCCTTGGCCGTGTTCTGCTCCGGGCGGCTGAAGTTCAAGGAGAATGGGGATAACGAGTACATGACCGGCATCATAGTCCAATGGCAGGGCGGCGAGCTGGTGACGGTTTACCCCGAGTATTGCACGCCATATAGGTTAAAGCCACCGAAGTAAGGGCATGGCGATGGCCCCATATCCCCCTTTTTTATTGGCGATTGGTGATTTCCCATGCAGTTCATAATTCAAGCCATAATAAATGGCATCTTATTGGGCGGGCTATATGGCCTTTTCGCAATAGGCTTGACCCTTCCATTCGGGGTTATGGACATACCAAACTTCGCCCACGGGGAGTTCATAATGCTCTCAATGTTCGCCTCCTATTGGCTATGGGCCCTTTATGGGGTGGATCCGATGATATATTTGATAATCGCCATCCCCCTATTCTTCGCCATCGGGGTCCTTATCGAGAGGGCGATCCTCAGGAGGCTATTCGACTTAAGGGCCCCGACGCCAGCCGTCTTGCTATGCCTGGCCGGTTTATCCATGTTTTTGATGAGCTTCGCCCTCTTCAATTGGGGGGTTACATGGTATACGCTCAACGTAAGCTATCGCGAGGCCACCATTAAAGTAGGGGATATAATAATCGGAATGCCGAACCTCCTCGGCTTCATCGGGGCGGTCGTTCTCGCGCTCTTGGTTATGGCCTTCCTCAACAAAACCTTCGTGGGCAAGGCCCTGCGCGCGACGTTCCAGAACAGAGATGCGGCCACGCTCATGGGGATAGATTATAGGAGGATGTACTCCATATGCTTCGGCCTGGGGGTGGCCCTGGCCGGCGCCGCCGGCCCGTTCTTGGCGACATTCTACGTAGTGTTCCCGACGGTCGGCGGCCCATTCACCATGATTGCATTCGTCGTGGTCGTATTGGGGACTTTGGGGGATCCGAGGGGCGCATTCTTGGGCGGGATGATAATCGGCATTGTGGAATCCGTTATAACGCAAATCTCATCCTCCGACGTCGCTTGGATAGCGATCTTCGCGATCTTCGTGCTGCTCCTGATGTTCAAGCCGGAGGGGCTCTTCGGCAGGAGGGTCGCTGGGGTGGTGAGATAAGCCATGCGCTTGGGAGGCGCGAATCTGCGAAGGGGCACCTGGATCGCCGCCATAATAGCGCTCGCGCTGATACCCCCGCTGTTCAGGCGCGAGGACCTACTCCATTGGATGAACTTGATGTTCTTCTTGGCGGCATTGGGGAGCGCTTGGAACATAATATGCGGATACGGCGGACAGCTCTCGCTTGGGCATGGGGCATTCTTCGCCGTTGGGGCCTATACATCGACCCTCCTCTGGATGTGGTACGGCATCACGCCCCTATTGGGAATGTTCATCGGCGCCGCCTTGGCGCTTCCGATGGCCTTGATGATAGGCTATCCGGCCTTCAGGCTCAGGGGGACCTACTTCACGTTGGGATCGCTGGCCCTTGGCTCCGTGGTATATAGGATCATAGTTTACCTCAAGCCCATAACGCAGGGAAACGTCGGAATACCGCTTTGGTTCACCGCCGACCCATTTTATCTGCAATTCCCGAGCGAAATTGGATATTATTACGTATTCCTAGCGGCGCTGTTGATAACGACGTATGTTAGCCTCCGGGTCAAGAACTCCTGGATCGGATATTACCTTTTCGCAATAGGCAACGACCAGGATGCCGCGGAGTCCTTGGGGGTCGATTCGAGGAAGATCAAGCTATACGCGCTGCTGATAAGCGCCTTTCTGACCGCGATCCTCGGAACCCTATATGCCCAATGGAAGTGCTATATAGACCCGGATGCCACATGCAGTACGGACTTCTCGATCCAAATAGCCATGATCGGCATAATAGGCGGGCTCGGGACCCTCTTCGGCCCTGTAGTTGGCGCGGCCGTGATGATAGCCGCCCAAGCCCTATCTGTCAGCTTCTTCGGGGCCGTGAGGGGCGGCGTTTACATGGTCTATGGGATCCTGCTGATGGGGATAATATTGATAAGGCCCACCGGGATTATGGGGGTCTTCGAGAACGCCCTCGCCGCCGTGCGCGTTCTGAGGAGGGAGTGAAAATCCGGATGATCGCGCCATGAAAGCCCTTCTCAAAGCCAAACCCGAGCTGGGATTGGAGCTCAGGGAGGTCGAGGAGCCCAAGGCGGAGCCGCGCGGGTTGCTCGTGAGGGTGAAGGCGGCCGCGATATGCGGCAGCGACGTCCACATCTACGATTGGGACCCGGCCTATAGGTTCATGAAATTGCCTTTGATCATAGGCCATGAATTCGCGGGGGAGGTCGCCGAGGTCGGGGAGGGCCTATCTGGATTCGAGCCGGGGGATAGGGTCGCGATAAACCCCTGCATCCCCTGCTGGAAATGCCGGATGTGCATGAGCGGGAGGATCGGCGTTTGTTATAATTGGAAATTGCTCGGGATACATGCGAACGGGGGCTTCGCGGAATACGCCGCGATCCCAGCCGGGATCGGGGGGATCTATAGGCTCCCGAGTGGCATCTCGTTCGACGAGGGGGCCCTGCTCGAGCCCCTCTGCGTTGCGCTCCACGCTTGGGAGCGCTCCGGGGCTGGGCCGGGCGATACGGCATTGGTCTTGGGCCCGGGCCCCATAGGGATTTTAACGGTCGGGGCCCTCAAGGCGGCGGGGTTATCGAAGATATTCATCACAGGAGTCTCGGCCGATAGGACCAGGCTCGAGTGCGCCAAGGAGATGGGGGCGGATTTCGCGATAAACGTCGAGGAGGAGGACCCGGCCCGGGTGATAATGGAGAATACCGGCGGCGAGGGCGTCGATTTCCTATTCGAGGCCTCCGGGAGCCCCGGCGCGCTGGCGCGAGCCTTGGATTTGCTCCACAAGGGCGGAAGGGCCATCCTCCTGGGGATCCATCCGGCCCCGGTCAGCCTGCCGATCAACGAGGTCGTCAGGGGGGAGAGGGAGCTCATCGGCAGCTATACCTATAACGATGGGACGTGGAGGAGGGCCCTGGAGCTCGTTTCCCTCGGCAAGATCGGCCTCGATAAGCTCATAACCCATAGGCTCCCATTGGAGAGATGGGCCGAGGGATTCGGGTTGGCGAAGGAGAAGAGGGCTATAAAGGTGGTCTTCCACCCATAGCCGCAGGGGCCCAAGGCCATATATTAGCGGGGTTTGCAATCCCAGGGATATCCCAAAGGGGGGATCGGCTTGCATGCGATCGTCTTCGTAACATGCCCGAGCGAGGGCGATGCCGAGAGGATCTCCAAGGCCCTGTTGGAAAGGAGGTTGGCGGCCTGCGTTAGCGCGATACCCGGCGTCAGAAGCCTATACCTTTGGAGGGGGTCCGTGGAAAGCGCCTCGGAGACGCTCCTGCTCATAAAGACCAGGGCGAATTTGGTGGGCGAGTTGATGGAGGAGGTGAGGAGGATCCATCCATACGAGGTCCCGGAGATCGTGGCCGTCCAGATCTCGGGTGGGTTCAAGGGATATTTGGACTGGATCGATGATGAAACGGCCAGGTGAGGGGCGGGGATCGAACCGGAGCCGCCCTCGATGCCGACCCACGCGGCCCCTTTCCACTATCGGCCCCGATGGGCGGCATCGCGGCCCAAGAGCTTGGAGAGCCCCCTCGCGAGCGGGGCCCCCAGGGCCGGGAATACGATCGCGTTCCCGGCCGCGTGAACCGCGGAGAACGGGATCCCGGCCAAGAATATGAGCCATATGGCAGCCCATTCCAAGCGGCCGGAGTAAAGGGAGAATATCAGGCCGCAGGCTAGGTTGGTGGCCGCATCGTAGAGGATCGTCGCCATAACCCCCATTAGGGCGAATAGGGCGAGGGATTCGCCAACGCCCCGGCCCATGGCCCTCCTCGCCAAGGCCCCGAAGGCGGCGTATATGGATTCGGAGGCGATCGTCGCCAGCCATATCATGGGCTCGAAGCCGTAGGGGTTCACGGCCCCGTAAACGGCCCATATCATGGCCCCGGTCCAGGCGCCGACCTTGAGGCCGAAGAGGAGGGCCGTTGAGAAGACGATAGCATCCATCAGCTTGACGTTCGGCAACCAGGCCAGCACATAATTGGTGGCTATGGCCGACGATGCGAGGGCCGCGACGGCGGCGGCATCCCTGGTTGATAGCCCTGAGCCTTTGGCGATTGGATAAAAGGCCGCTAAAAGCGCCGCCGAGGCCGCCAGGGCCGGCATTTGGGGCAAGGGATCGACCCCCGAGGGGCTTCGTGGCGGCGGATCGGCTCAGAATACCGTCTCCCTTGGATAGACCTCTATCCCCCTCTCCGTTATCTGATACGGCCTCGGCTGCTCATCGATCGCCGTTTCCCTCATCTTCTCCACTTGTATCACGCGGCCATATGCCTTCCCGACCCTCATCGTTTGGAGGATGATGACCCCGTGGACCAAGTATTCCTCGAATTGCATCTTCCTCCTCATCCCAACGGCAACGAGCTCCGATGTAAGGAGGCACGTCGCCCCTAGGTCCGCTAGGGCGTCTATCAAATCCAGCACGGCCGTCCTGCGCTCGACGGGGTCCGGATATTGGAACGTTAGCTGGGACATCGAATCCAGGACGATCCTTTGCGCGGAGATCGATGCCGAATGGTTCCTTATGGCCTGTATCACGCTGAGGAGGGAGAAATCCCTCTTGCCTATGGTCATCCCGCCGATCTTCACCTCGCCGGGGAGGCTCCTTATAGGCGAGGCGTCCACGAACGCGAACTTCCCGGCCCTCTCTAGGGCGGCGAAGTCCCAGCCGAGCTTGGCCATCTCCCTGTAGAACTGGGGCTTGCCCTCATCGAAGCTCACGTAAACGCCGTTCTCCCCGCAATCCACTATGCCCGTGTAGAGGAATTGGGCGCAGAGGATCGTCTTCCCGCTCCCGGGGCTCCCGAGGATCAGGACGACCCTCCCCTTCGGGATCCCCCCTCCGAGCATCTCATCGAGCCCCCTTACGCCAGTTATGGCCCTATCCGCTGGAAACATGGCCCTATATTGATTGGCCCCCAGGGTTGATAATCCTTTCCCTGGCCCCTTCTCAAAGCGGGATTAGGCCCTCCGGGAACCTGATCTCATACGGGACCCAATGGGTCGAATGCCCGACCCCCCTCATCTTCGGTATTCGGGCGTAATGCTGGATGCCGGATGGAGTCTCCTCCCCCTTCAATTCTATAACCCCGTCCGATAAATCCTGGAAGGCCGCCAAAACGGCTGCGTGATATGCCAACCTATTGAGCGTTACCAGGAGGGAGAGCTTGGCCTCCTTGCATTTGGCCAGCAAGTTCCTCATGAAATCCATCGCTATGCTTATGCCGCATTTTTGGATTATGGCCGTTAGGGAGTCCAACACCAACAGACCCCTCCCCTCCCCGCCGCGCGATCCCGCCTCGCCTATGGCCTTGGATATGGCTATGCTGACGCTGGATGGGTTCTTGGGATCCGCCGCTATCCTCTCCTCGCTCCTCAACCCTATATTGGATGAATAGCAATCCACGAGGATCAACTTGGATTGATCGACGCCGAGCTTCGAGAGGGCCTGCCTTATCTCGCGCGGGGGCTCGTCGAGGGCCACGATTATGGCCGGGCCCCCGGCCTTCGCAAAGGATTTTACGAATTGATTGCAAAGCGTCGTCTTCCCGGTGCCGGGGTCGCCGAGGATCAATATGGAGCAGGGGTGGGGGAATGGTCCATCGAGCATATCGTCGATCAGCTCTATGCCGGTGTACTCGATTCCCCCGCCCGGCCCCTCGGGCGGCACCCCCTCCTCCAATTGGAGGAATAGCTGGCGCTCTATCTCCGCGGCCCTCCTCGGGTTATAGGAGAAGAGCTCCACGACGTTCAAAAGGCCTATCTCCACCAGATCCCTCAAATCGCTCCTGATCTCCTCGACGCTCCTCCCCAGCCTCCTGGCTATGCCCTCCATCGAGTCCGAGAGCCCGGGGTTCGTATGGAACAGGGCGAGGAGCTCCGCCTTCACCTCCGAATCCAGGAGGCGCTCGAAGAGCTTCTTGGGCCTTTGCAAGGGTTCCCCCTTATGGGGCGTATAATCTGGATCCCGGGATAAAAGGGCATTGGGCCAAAGGGGCGCGCTACCCCTCTGGCTTCTTGCCCTCGCCCTGCGCCAAGGGCTCTATGGGGGGAGGTGGCGGGGTCGTGAGCATGGTCCACCCGATCCACATGCAAATGACCAGGACGGCCATCGTGAACAGGAAGACGGGGAGGGCGATGGCCAACCAGCTGAGCCATGCCGGGAGGGCGAGATAGGGGGCGAAGAAGGCCGCCAAATAGGCGATCGCTATTATGAGGGAAATCGCGAATATGATCCCGCCGTACAGCCTATCCTTCTCCATCGCGCGATCCACCCCCGAACCCCCTTGGTTAGGGCCCATTTGGATAAAAAGCTTACCCGATGGCCCACATCTACCTATAGCCCGGCCTCTCGCTCAGCAGGATCGGGAGCCCCTGCTCCCTTTTGGGATATCCCTCCAAGCGCGCTCTCAGCTCCGAGGCCAGCTCCTCGTACGACATGGCCCTTTGGCCCGAGTTCCTGATGCGGACTTGGAGCGTATTCGAGGCCATCTCCCTATCCCCCACGACCACTATATACGGCACCCAAGCCATCTCCGCCTCCCTTATCCTCCTCTGCATGCTCCAATCCCTATCGTCGACGTCGGCCCTGATCATCTCCCCCCTGAGCTTGAGCGCCAATCCCTTTGCGTAATCCACATGCCTATCCTCGATCGGGATGAACCTCACTTGGGTGGGCGATAGCCAGATCGGGAGCATGGGCTTCTTGCCCTCAGCCCTCATCCTAACGGCGCAATCGAATACGGCGAAGAGGTATCTCTCCACGGTCCCTATCAGGGCTGAGTGGAGTATCGTGGGATGGGCCTTGCTGCCGTCCTCGCGCGTATATTCTATCCCGAACCTCTCAGCGTTGCCAACGTCTATCTGGACCGTGGCTATCTCCCTCGGCCTCCTCAGCTCGTCTATGATCGTGTATTCTATGTTCAATACCCAATAATAGATCCCCTCGGGGACGAAATTCAGCAGGATCGGCTTGCCCTCGACCTCGATCAATTCCCCGAAGAACTCCCTGTTCCCATCGAAGAAGGACCTCGTGGTATTGTATATGGAGCAATATTCCCTGCCCAGCTTCCTTATCTCCTCGTATATCGCCCGGTGTATGCGCCCGGTGAGGGATTTGCCCTCCTCTAGGTCCCGGCAATAGACGTGGAGGTCGGGCATGTGCAATTTCCTGACCCTGAAGAGGAGCAGGAGCTCCCCGCTCTGCTCCAATCTATAGCTATCGGCGACCTCGAACGTCCCGAAGGGCAGATGCCTATAGCTCAGGACCCAATCCCTCACGGAGCTGAATTGCTGATGGCAGGCGGCGTACCTCATTATCAGCCTCCTCGAATCCACATCGAGCGTATAAGCCCTGGCCCCGAAGAGCTGCGCGTGCTCATAGACGGCCCGATCGGAGAGATCGAACATATTGGTCCCGCGTATGGTGAAGATCGGTATTCCCAATGAGCTCGCGACCGAGCGAGCGTAATCGGAGACGAGGTCGAAGAGGAGGCTCGCCTCCGGGCCGAGGCGCATGTGGCCGAGGTCCGACCTCGGCTCCCAATCGAACCCGAACCGCTTGCAATATTTCAAATAGGTGGGCGATCCACCCTCCAAGCCCCTCTTCAACGCCTCCTTCTCCACCAGGGCCGAGAACTCCGAATCGGGGTCCTTGGCCACATAGGCCTCGGGATCCAGGAGCTCGCCCCCCGGGGTTAGGACCTTGTACTCGGTCCTAATCGGGGCGGCCACCCTCTCGGCCCTGGGGGCTATCTCCCTGAACGATTCGGAGAGCGGATGCCCCTTGCAGGACAATTCGAAGCGCTTATAATAGCCGAAGGGGGCCCTTCGGACCTCGTACCCCATCTTGCCCAGCTCCCCCTCCAAGCCCCTCAATGCCTCCAGGGCCAAGCTCGGGGGGGCCAAGTCGTTGGATAGATGGGCGAACGGATATATGAGCAATCGCTTGGCCCCGAGCTTCTCCGCCAACTCGGATATCCCCCTGGCGGCCCCGGATAGGACGGAGCCCAGATCCCTGGAGTCGCCCCTCTCCACCGCGCAGAATACGATCAGAGCGTCCTCCACCGATCCGCTCCTCCTCGACCCCTCCACCTCCTCCCGCTCCTCGATCGCCTCGGATTGGACCTCGTAGCAAAATCTATCCGCGTGTATCAACAACAGCTTCATGTCCCAAGCCCCCGATCAGGCCATCCATCTCCATTTCTGGAGCTTCCTATCCTTCCTCAGGGCCCTCTTCATTTCCTTATAATGATCCTTGCAAAGATATGCCCGGCCATCGGCCCTGAGCTTTATCTCGGCCTTCGCGGCCATCTCCCCGGGGACGGATCTCACGGCCTCCTTATCGCAATTTACGGCGCTGCATTTGATCCCCTTATCGATCTTCCCCAATGGGGCTCACCGGAGCGTTTTAAAGCTGGGCTTCCATCCTATAAAGGCTCGCGGAGCCGGCCCTGGGTGGCGAAATTGCTGGGGAAGTTGAGCTCCAAGTTTGGCCCGTTGATCGAATCCTTCGCCCGAGCCGCGCTCTCGATCGGCCTCACGCCGAACGCCGTCAGCCTATTGGGCTTCTCGCTCGCGATCCTATCCGGATTGGCGTATGGCCTGGGCCGCGATGCGAGCCATATGCGCTTGGCCGGGGCCTTGCTCTTGGCATCCGGGGCGCTCGATGCCCTCGATGGGGCCATGGCCAGGATCGGGGGCATGGCCTCGCCGCTCGGGGGTTTCCTGGACTCCTTCCTGGATAGGTTGGGGGAAGTGGCCGTTTTCCTCGGGATATTATGCTCGGGGATTTATAACGCCCCATTGGCCGCCTCGGCGATGGCCTTCTCCCTATTGGTCAGCTACGCGAGGGCCAAGGCCGAGTCCCTGGGCATCCATATGAAGGGCGTGGGGCTGGCGGAGAGGCCCGAGAGGATATTGATAATATCCGCATCCACCCTCCTGGGCCTATTGGATATCGGGTTGATCCTCGTATCCGCGCTGGCCCTCCTAACGGCCCTCCAAAGGGCCCTCAGGGCCTATTCCAACCTCAGGGGGGCTAACGGAAGGGCTTCCTCTCCTCCCTCGACCTGACCTTCGCGACGCCGAAGTGGACCGCGCAGGATACGCAATAGTTCTTGATGACCTTCTGCCTCGATATATAGGCCCCCTTGCTGCGCAATTCCTTGGCCAATACCGGATCGACCAGGGAGACCCACGTCGTCACCCTCTTGACCTTATCCCTAGGAACAAGCATGCCGCAGTTTGAGCACTGGACCAGTTCGCTCCTCCCCTTGCCCCCCTTGCTCCTTCCCCTGGATTTGCGTTTCTTCGGCATTTGGGATCCGGCTTCTCGGAGGCCTGAGATTGGGGGATGTCGTTTATTAGTTTTTTGAGGGCCCGCGATGGCCGAGGGCGCTCAATAGGCCCTCGCGAAGTAGACGGGGCCCTTGGCCTCCCTCCCGCACCATACGCAGCCCGAGAACGGCTCCTCCCTCTCGAAGGGTATGGCCCTTATAGTCGCCCCGGTCTGCTCCTTGATCTTGGATTCGCACTCCGGCGAGCCGCACCAGCACGCCTTCACGAAGCCGCCCCGCCCCTCGATTATGGCCTTCAGCTCCGAGAAATCCTTCGCAACGTGGGTCATGGATTCCAGCATCGCCTTGGCCCTTTCGAAAAGCGCCCCCTGGATCTCCTCCAAGAGCTCCCCGGCCCTCCTGGCCGCGTCGCGCTCCACGACGTCCTCCTTCCCACCCGAATCCCTCCTGGAGAGCGTTACGGTCCCCTCCCTGAGGTTCCTCGGGCCTATCTCCGCCCTGAGGGGGACCCCCTTCAGCTCCCATTCGTTGAACTTCCATCCCGGGGTGTATTGCGTCCTATCGTCCAAGTGGGCCCTTATCCCATTCGCCTTCAGCTCCTCCAGGAGCTCCCTCCCCCTCCTCAGGGCCCTCTCCCTTTCCTCATCGCTGTAGAATATCGGCACTATCACCACCTGTATCGGCGCGATCCTCGGGGGGAGGATTAGCCCCTTATCGTCCCCGTGCACCATCACCACCGCCCCTATGAGCCTCCACGAGATCCCCCAGGATGTCGTCCAAGCGAAATGCTCCCTTTCATCCCTCCCCAAGTACTTTATCTCGAAGGGTATGGAGAAATTCTGCCCCATGTTGTGGGAGGTGCCCATCTGCAGCGCCTTCCCATCCGGCATTATCGCCTCGAGCGTGGTCGTGTAAAGGGCTCCCACGAACTTTTCGCTCTCGCTCTTATATCCCGATATCACCGGTATGGCCAGGACCTCCTCCATCAGCCTCTTGTAGATCCCCAAGATCAGGAATACCTCCCTCTCGGCCTCCTCCTTGGTCTCGTGGATCGTATGGCCCTCCTGCCAAAGGAACTCCGTGGTCCTTATGAAGGGCTTGGTCGATTTTATCTCGGCCCTCATGACCGAGTTCCAAACGTTCAGCAGGAGCGGGAGGTCCCTCCAGCTCTTTATCCATTTCGAAACCGAGGCGTAGATTATCGTCTCGGAGGTCGGCCTAACGGCGAGCCTCTCGTTGAGCTGGCGATCCCCCGCCTGGGTCACCCAAAGGACCTCGGGCACGAACCCCGAGAAATGCTCTGCCTCCTTCCGGAGGAGGCTCTCCGGGATCAGGGCCGGGAAATAGGCGTTCTTGTGCCCCAGCTTCTCCAGCTCCGCGTCCATGAACGCCCTTATCCTCTCCCATATCGAATACCCATATGGCATCAGGACTATGAAGCCCTTCATGGGGGCGTAATCCGCCAGGCCCGCCTTCGTCACGGCTTGGGTGTACCACTCGGAGAGGTCCTCGCTCTTCCTAACGGTTATCCCCAAATCCTTCCCCAAGGATCGATCCCGCCTTTGGCAGCGCCATCGCTTGGGCCGGTGCGATCGGCCGACCCAGTCAGATCCGGAGGGGTTCGTTAATAAATTTATTTTCTCGCCCGAATTCTAAATACGGAAAATCGAAAAGAAGGTAGATCGCCCCTGGAAGCGATAGCGGATTTGCACATACATTCCAGGTTCAGCAGGGCGACGAGCGAGGATATGACCCTGCCCAACATAGCCAGGTTCGCGCGGATGAAGGGCTTGGACGTGGTCGGGACCGGGGATTTCACCCATCCGAAGTGGCTTATGGAATTGAAGGGGGACCTCGTGGAGTTCGAGGATTCCCATCTATACGTGATAAGGGGCTCGGAGGCGGTGAAATTCGCGTTGAGCGCCGAGGTCAACACCGTATTCGAGTTCCGAGGCAATGCGAGGAAGGTGCACCACGTTATAATGGCGCCCGACTTCGACGTGGTCGATCAGATAAACGACGCCATAAGCGGATTCGGGGATTTGGCCGCGGACGGCAGGCCCACGCTCGATATAACCCCAGCCCATTTGGTGGAGGTCCTCCACTCAATCTCCGAGGACATCGTGATCTTCCCATCCCATGCTTGGACCCCTTGGTATGGGGTATTCGGCTCCGTGAGCGGGTTCGATAGCATCGAGGACTGCTACGGGGATAAGAGCGATGAGATCTTCGCCATAGAGACCGGGCTATCCTCGGATCCCCCCATGAATTGGAGGCTCAGCAAGTTGGATAGGTTCTCCCTCGTCTCCAACTCGGATGCCCACTCCCCATGGCCCTGGCGGCTGGGGAGGGAGGCCAACGTATTCCAGCTGGAGCGATTGAGCTATGAGGGGATCATGGACGCGATAAGGTCCAAGGATCCATCGCGCTTCAAGCTCACCATAGAGACCGATCCGGCCTATGGGAAATACCATTGGTCGGGGCATAGGGATTGCGGCGTGGCCATGCCGGGGGATCGGGCGATCGCCATCGGGAACATCTGCCCGAAATGCGGAAGGCCGCTGACGAAGGGCGTGGAGCAAAGGGTCGAGGAGTTGGCGGATAGGCCGAAGGGATTCGTTCCTAAGGGCGCGATCCCCTTCGTCCACGCATTGCCGCTCTCGGAGGTGATCGCCGAGGCCCTCGGGTCCTCGAGCCCCTCCTCATCCGCGGTTTGGAAAACGTACAACTCGCTCGTGAGCCGCTTCGGGAACGAGTTCGAGGTCCTCTTGAGGGCGGATCCGGAGGAGATCGCGAGGGCATCGAGCCGGGAGGTCGCCGAGGCCATATTCAAGGCGAGGAGCGGGATGATCGAGATAGAGCCGGGGTTCGATGGGGTATATGGGAGGATAAGGATATCGAGGGGATGCGGCAAGGGGGCGAGGAGCCCGAGGCTCGAGGATTTCCTAGATTAAGCGACCTTCCCCTTGGCGTCCTCCCCCGATCCCAATGCGGGGAGCTCCGGGAACTTCTCCTTGAGCTTTTGATCCGCGAGCAATGCCGCCTCCTCCAATATCCTCTTGGCCTCCTCCGTTGGCTCCTCCGATGGGGCCGTGCCCTCCAGGACCCCGCCGGCCTCCAGGACGATCTCCTCCAATGATTCGTTGACCCATGCTAGCTCCCGCGATATCTCCGGGACGATCCCCTCCAATTGATCCCTCATTATGCCGACCACATTGATGACCGGCGTCATGTGGTAGAGGAAGTCCCCGAACTCCTGGATCGTCTCCAATCTTATGGACGTCCTCTCCAGGGCTATCTGGCTGGTCAGCAATATCTTGGCTATCTTCCTTATCTCGGCGCATTCGTTGGCGTACATGGTGGCCCGGGCGAAGTCCTTCTGCATCTGGGCCTTGACGCATTTATCGCGCAGCTCCCTATCCTTCGCCTCCATCCTGCGCAGGGTTCCCTCCAAGCGCTTTACTTGCACGTTCAGCCTATGGATAGATAGGGTCAACCTCTTCCTCAGCGGGGTAGGGCTTATGGCCTCCCTGACCCTTTGGAAAATCGATCTCCTTTCGCGGAACATGCGACCCCCCTCATTTCGAGACGCTTAAGACCCTTAGCCCCCGCAACTCGCGCGGATATCCCCTCGGGCGGAGCGCCTTCGATTGCGGCCCGATCTCGCTCGCCAATTGGTTGAGGAGCTTCCCCATCATCCCGTCCCTATGGATGCCTATTATGGATGCGGCGTAATCGATCGATATGTTCATGCTCTTGATCTTCGATATGGCCCGCTCTATGTCGGATTTATTCCTCCCAGCCAGCAATATTAGGCCCTCCGGGGATCCGAAGGAGCTTATGATTTCGACGGCCTCCGGGATCGACCCTATCCTATTTATCATGCCCTCCCTATCCGAGTTCGCCGGGAAGTTTATCCCAACGATCATCTGCTCCCCGATCCCCATCTTCTCCAAATCCAATACGGTGGCGTATCCCTTTATGATCCCGCCCCTCTGCATCCTATTCACCCTATAGGCCACGACGTTGGGGTGGATCCCGAGCTTCCTACCCAACTCCGCGAAGGTCGCCTTTGCGTTCTCGGCCAGCTCCGCCAAGATCTTGAGGTCTATGTGATCCAAGTTCATGTCCTTCGGCACCTCATAGGGCGGAGAACCTCTCCGACCATTTCTCGTACAATTTTATCAAGTCCCTCGGGACGCTCGGCTTCCTCCTCCTAATGGCCTCGCATATATCCTCCATGTTTATCGGCCTCGGAGCGCTCCCCCCGGATTCGAAGAACTCCCTGATGACCTTCATATGGGCCGTTTGGATGAGGTCCTTTATGTCGCTGCCGGAATACCCCTCCAAGAGGTCCGCGAGCCTTTGGAGGTCCACGTCCCCATCCAATTTCAGATCCTTGACCAATATCTTGAGGATCCCGAGGCGCGCCTCTCGATCCGGGAGGGGTACGTAGATCCTCTTCTGGAACCTCCTTATGAACGGCTCATCCAGGTCCCAGGGCTTGTTGGTCGCGCCGACCACGTATATGCGATGGTTTTTGCTCTTATCGATGACCCCATCCATCTCCTTCAGGAACTGGTTCCTCATCCTGACCTCCCCTCCCACCTCATCCAACCTCACGCCGGCTATGGAGTCTATTTCGTCGATGAATATTATCACCGGGCGGCCGGAGTTGGAAAGCCCCCTGGCCCTCTCGAATAGCTTCGCGACGTTCTTCTCGGATTCCCCAAGCCATTTGGACATGAGGGTGGCGGCGTCCTCGCAAATGAAATGGGCATCTATCTCGTTCGCCATCGCGGCGGCCAAGAGGGTCTTCCCGCAACCGGGCGGACCGAATAGGAGTATGCCCCTGGGCCAGCCCAATGGGAAGAGGTCCGGCCTCTTCGCCGGGAACACTATCGCCTCCTCTATCGCCCTCTTGGCTTCCTCGAGGCCGGCGATATCGCTCCACCTAACGCTGGGCCTTTCGGGGAGGACGTTGACCTCGAACTCCCTCCCCCTTTGAGCGGGATCGGCTCGCGGATCCTCCCTCACCTCGAGCTCCGATATCCTATCCCTATACGCCTTTATCCTCTGGAGGTATATCCTGCTCTGCGGGGAGTTGGGGTAAAGATCGTAGAGCTTCTGCAGGATCTCGACGGCCCTCTCATAATTCAGGATCGCCTCCTCCCTGGCCCCCTTGCGATCCATCGCAATCGCCTCCCTCGCGTACTTCACCGCCAGCTCCTCGAGCTCCTCGGAAACCGAGAAGAGCCTCCCCTCCAAGGCGCTATTCCCCCAGGATCACCTTTCCCTTCCTCACCAAGCTCTCGAGGGCCCTATTGACCTCCTCGACGGAGGCATTGAGCTTCATCGCGCAGCGCTTCGCGCTGAAGTTGAGGGCGCCCCCTTGGGATCTTATGTACTCCAATACCCTCGATTCCAAGGGGCTTTCGGATTCCGCGGGCCCCCCGCCGATAGCCTCCGCCTCCCTCAGGCCGAATGACTCCAATGGGGCCGGGAACCTCTCCTCGATCTTCTGCTCGGCTATCGCGCTCGATTCCTCCAGCACCTTCTTCGCCTCCTCGCTCGATGGCCCCAACGCGATCTCCCTCGAATGGGCCTCCCCGACCTCCAGCGTCATATCGTAGAGCATCTTGTTTATCTCGTCGAGCTCCCTGGCGACCTCGGGTATAACGCCGGATATCCTCCCCCTCGTCTCCTTCACGACCTCCATTATGGGGGCTATTTGGAGGTAGATGTCCCCGAACTCCTCCACCGTTTGCAACCGCAACATGACCCTCTCGAGCGCGAGCTGGCTGCTTAGGACGACCTTCGCCATCTTCCTTATCTCGGCGCATTCGTTGGCGTACATGGTGGCCCGGGCGAAATCCTTGGAGATCTGCGCGCCTATGCACCTTTGGAACATCTCCTGATCCCTTTGCTGGAGCTTGGCGGCCATCTGCTCCAATCGATCCCTCTGGATGCTCAGCTTATAGAGCGTGTTCGCGATCCTCTCCCGGAACGGCACCGGGCGCAGCTTCCGCCCGAGCCTCCTGAGGGAATCTATGAGGGGGATATGGGATACCTCCTTCGGCGACGTTATATCGGGCTCTCCCTAATCCTAACGAATATCTCGCCCTGATCCTCCAGCTCTTCAGGTTTGCACGCGCGCTCCAATCTCCCCAATAGGTCCTCCATCTCCTTCTTCTCCGATATCGACCTCTGCAACCCCCTTCTTATGGCGTCGTTGGAGATCCTATAGGAATACTCATCGACCTCCCCGGAGGCGCGCAGGATCTTATTGTTGGCCAAGAACATCTGGAGCTCCTTTATCTCCTCCACCTTTTCGGAGATCTTGGCCCTCAAGCCCTCTATCAGGGATCTCCTGCGCTCCTCCAATTCCTCCAAGGTGGATTTATGGGCTTTGTAGAGCTCCGTGTATATCTCCTCCTCGATCTCCCCCGAGCCATAAAGTTCCTCAAGGGCTTGTATCCTTTTGGCGACCACTTCGTATAGCCTATCTAGCTCGTCGGCCTCGACCCTCCAAGGCTGTTCGAGGTGGATCGAATTTTCATTCACCACGACCCTCTCTATCGGGCACCTTATCAGGCCCCCATCGCCGCTCTCTATCGCTATCCCCTTAACCTCGTTTTTGGAATCGAAGGCGAGGCCCACGACCTTCCCGACTATGTTCCCGAGGGGATCCGTTATCGGCTTACCGAGGTATCGCTTCACATCCTCCAATCTAGAGGCCATAGGGCCCCTCACCACCTCATTTGAGATCGTATCTCTCCCGGCCCTCGCCGATCGAGGGCCTGGCCCCCGGCAGCTCCGGGAATTTCTCCTTCATCCTCTGCTCGGCTATGGCGGCCGCCTCCTTCAATATGACCTCCGCCTCGGGGCTGGGCGACATGCTTTGCTCGAATCCGCCCGCCTCCCCGGCCTCCATGACTATCTCGTCCAAGACCTCCCCTATCTGGCTGAGCTCGAATGACACCTCGGGCATTATCCCGGAGATCTGCCCCCTTATCGAGTGGACGACCTCGGAGACCGGCTTCATGAGCGCCGCCACTTCCCCGAACTCCTGGATCGTCTCCAATCGCACGAGCACCCTCTCGAGCGCGAGCTGGCTGCTTAGGACGACCTTCGCCATCTTCCTTATCTCGGCGCATTCGTTGGCGTACATGGTGGCCCGGGCGAAGTCCTTCTGCATCTGGGCTTGGACCACCTTCGCGAAGAACTCCTTATCCCGCTGCATCAGCCTGATCGCCGAGCTCTCCAACCTATTGCTCTGGATCTTCAGCCTATGGATCGATAGAGCGATCTTCTCCTTCATCGGGCTCTGCCTGGTGAATATCCCGCCTATCCTCGTGAGCAGGGGTTCCCTTTGTTCCCCCTCCCATTCCCTAATTATTTTGTACGGCATTTCCCCATACCACATATGGCGTTGTTCTTCGAACGATTTTCATCGGGCTTTTTGGTGCGTCTCAAAAATTCTTTAAGGTTTAACAAAAGAACTTGTCAAAAGGCGAGGAGTTCGGATATCCGTATTTCCTGATTTGGAATCCTCATGCAGCGCGCGTCCTTTGGAACGGCGCGGTCCGCTAAGCCGGGGGATGGGCGCTAGGGGGGCCGCGTTCATAATATAGAGCGCTCGATCGCGCCGCTGGCCCTATTCGGTTAGTTCAAGCATTAGCTCGAATCCCATCGGCTTGCGCGACAAGCCTTTTTATCGAGGGGCCCCTTCGAGCGGGGCGGGAGCTCATATGCCGGGGTATAAGGTGAGGGATCCCTCCCTAGCCGCCCTCGGAAGGGATTCAATAAGATGGGCGGAGGAGCGCATGCCAGCCCTAGTCAGGTTGAGGGGGGAGTTCGCCTCAACCAAGCCATTGAAGGGGTTCAGGGTTGGCGCATGCTTGCACGTGACCAAGGAAACGGCTGTGCTTATGAGGACCCTCTTGGCCGGCGGAGCCGAGATCTCGCTCTGCGCCTCAAACCCCCTCTCCACCCAAGACGACGTGGCCGCCGCCCTGGCCGAGGAGGGCGTGAGCGTGTACGCGTGGAGGGGGGAGAGCGAGGAGGAGTATTACGATTGCATAATGAGGGTGCTCATGGATGGGCCGCAGATAACCATGGACGATGGCGGGGATTTGACCGTGCTCGCCCACGAGAGGCAGCTAGCCGATGGGATCTTGGGGGGAACGGAGGAGACGACCAGCGGGGTCCACAGGATCAAGGCGCTTGAGGCCGAGGGCATCCTGAAATATCCCGTCATAGCCGTTAACGACGCCTTCACGAAATATCTATTCGATAACAGATATGGGACCGGCCAAAGCGCGATAGATGGCGTCATCAGGGCGACGGGGATCCTCTTGGCGGGCAAGAGGCTCGTGGTTTGCGGCTATGGGTGGTGCGGCAGGGGGATAGCCCAGAGGGCCAGGGGGATGGGGGCCCAAGTCATAGTCACCGAGATAAACCCCCTGAGGGCCCTCGAGGCGGTCATGGATGGCTTCGCGGTGATGCCGATGGAGGAGGCCGCGAAGGTGGGCGACATATTCATCACGGCCACCGGCAACATCCGGGTCATAAGGGCGGAGCACATGGCCTTGATGAAGAGCGGGGCCATAATGGCCAACGCGGGGCACTTCGACGTCGAGATAGACGTCAAGGGCTTGGCTTCCATCTCGATTTCCAAGAGGAGGGTCAGGCCCAACGTGGACGAGTATTCGCTACCCGATGGGAGGAGGCTCTACCTCCTAGCGGAGGGCAGGCTCGTCAACCTCGCGGCCGCTGAGGGCCATCCGGGGGAGGTCATGATGATGTCGTTCTCCAACCAAGCCCTTTCGGTCAAATACCTGATCGAGAGGGCGGGCGCCTTGGAGCCCAAGGTCCATCGGGTCCCGGAGGAGCTGGACGAGAGGGTCGCCAGGCTCTCGATGGAATGCATGGGGATAAGGATCGACGAGCCCACGGAGGAGCAGAGGGATTACATGAGGCGATGGGAAAGGGCCTAAAGCCCAAGGGCCGCGCATGCCGTTCCGGCGGCGCCGGCCTTCCCCGTGCCATCCCCGAGCAAGCGCCTTAAGGCCTCGAGGAATCCCCTGATCAAGCGCTCCACGAGGCTGCCGAGGTCGGGCCCTCCCCCTCCCATAGGCAATGCCGGGGCCTTCCTATAAACGGCGATGACCTCCCTGGGCCCATCCAGCCTTATGGGGAACTCCACGGGCTTGCCCTTGGGATCCTCGATCCTCACGAGCTCGAACCTGGATCCATCGGCCGCGATGGTCCCGTTCACCGCCAATGAGGCCTCCTCGCCCGCATCCAGCCATACGGAGGCCCCCTCCGGCGCCCTGGCCCATTCCTCCCTCCCGTTCACGAAGAGGCGAACCCGCGATCCCTCGGGGAGGCCGCTGAAGCCGACCTTCAGGGAATATTGCCTCCTCCAATTCGCGATCGCCTCCTTCGGGGAATCGATCTTCACCTCCGCTTCGGCAGCGGAGGATCTGACGTCCCCGCTCCAACCCGAGAATACAATCCTCGTGCCATTGGGGAATTCCCTCGCGGCGATTGCGCGGATGCGCGCCACTGCCCCCTCCTCGTACCAACCGTCCCCGGAGACCTCGCCGACCTCCGATCTGATCTTGAGCGGATAATGCATCTTATAGGCGACCGAGAGGCAAGAGTCCGATCTTATCGTCAGCGATATCGGATTCGCGGTCGAGCTGCCGTTCCAAGAGGCGAAGACCGCCCTGGAGGCCTTCAGTTGGATGATCGGCTCGGCTTTGAGAACGTGCTCCCCGGATGGCAGGATTAGGGTCGAGGAATAGCCCTCCAACCTGACGGGCTTCCCATCGACCTCGATCGTGGCGTTGGCGACGTTCGCGAGGATCCTCAACCTGGCGAGGGGCGGCAGCCCGGTCCTATCGACCTTCACGGTGCAACCCGATTCGGAGGATCTCAAAAGGAAGACTGTTATCCCCAGGCTGCAGTTTTGGAAAAATTCTCCCGGCAGGAGGGGCGCATCGTTCAGGGTCGGCGTTTCGGGTTTCGAATCTATGACCCTCATCGGGCCATATCCCTCCCCCAAGCCCTCCCTGACGTAGTACAAGAGCAGGCCCTCGACCGGTATCCCGGAATCGAAGCCCGCCTTGGTCCTGTATTCGATGAAGAGGGCCAGATCCCTCGAGACGTTGATCCTTATGGCCCTGAGGGGGCCGCCCCCGGGCCTCCCCAATGGGGCCAGCTCGAAGGTCGAGGCTTCGCCATCGCCCACGGACGCCACTTCCCCATCGCCGATCCACCCGAGCTTGAGCTTGTTCCAAGCGCAAGGATGGACCGGGCTGCCGCCATCGGCGGCCCAATACCCATGCGCCATCGGATCCCACTCCTGAACGGGATCGATTATCCCCCCGTTCCTCCAAAGGTACAGGTTCTCCAAGCCGAAGTTCCTTAGGATCCCATGGGCGAGGGGGCCCAGGGGGTCGTATTCGGCGACCACCGTCACCCCAACCGAAACCCTACCCTCGTTGGTATCGATGCGATATGGCCCCCTGCTCGCGAAGGATTCCATATCCCTCTGGTCCCCGGATATGAGCGAGTTCCTGCCGGAGTGGACGATTATGATGAATTCGTATTTAGTGAAATTCACCGATCCATCTATGGCCCTCACCGCGTCCTCGACGAATCGCAATTGCCTCATGCCCCGGTTCACGTTGGGATCAGTATAGGAGGAGAGGGGCTTGGGCAGGGAGAACCACTTATCCGTGACGTCCCCGAAGATCGATACTTTTCCGTAGGAGACCTCCATCAAGTATCTATTGAGGTCCGAAAAGACAAGCTTCCTGAAATGCGAGGGCTCGAGGGAGTTCGGAACGTCCAGGAACTTGACCAACGCGACCAGGACCGGCTTTGCGCCGGCGACTCCCTTCATCGATTGGCCGCTCGGCGCCCAATCGAACGCCATCGCTTGCCCGACCGCGCCGAGCGCCAAGAGCGCGAGCATGAGAGCTGGCAAATGGGTCGATTTGATGCTCCATCTCAACGGGGCCATCCCCATCGGCTTTTGGGGGCCTTGAGGCTAGATAAGGCTTAATCGCGGGGGGATCGCCAAAGCTCACGGGATCGATTTAAATGGGAATAAATGATAGAAACCGATGATTACAGCCGCCATGTAAATGAGCACGGCTATCTTGGGGGGCCTTTGATCCAATAGCGCATAGGAAATTGATCCGCATACGCTCGGGAGGGACAAGAGGAAATAGAATATGTACATTATCCTATGCCAGATCAAGGAGAAGGGGAGGAACGGGAGATAGGTGAGCGAGAACCAAAGCAACATGAAAAGGGGATATCGATCCCCCGATGATAGCGCCTTATAGGCCATGTAGGCCATCGAGGGGATGCAGAGGTATATCACGAAGGGATTCATGGCCCCCACGAACGCCACGGCCGGCCTCGTCTCCTTCACCACGCCATTCTCCAATATGTTCACGTTAACCGTCAGATACGGTATCTTGACCTCGTTCAGGAGCCATTGCCAAGGATAGCTCTCTATGCCCGTCGGCACGGGCCTCGTCAAGGACCTCGTATAGGTGAGTATGAAGGATAGGTGCTCGATCGGGTTCTTGTACTTCGTCCAGAACCAATCCAATATGCCCAGGCCGATTATGAAGGAGAGGGCGAAGGTCAACGCGTATCGCTCGGCCCATTTCAGCAATGGGATGGGGTCCAACCCAACGCCCTCCCTCCTAGCGGATAGGTAGGCGCTGGAGATGTGGAACGCCATCACCACCAAGGCCCCATAAATCCCGCCCAGCTTGCAGAGGGAGCTCAGGGCCATCATCGCAGCGCTCGCTCGATGCATGCCGATCAAATATAGATAGAACCCCATGAGCATGAAGGCGAGCATCGAGATATCCAAGGTGGCTATGCGCCCGTGGACGAAGAATAGGTTATCGAAGCTCAGCGCGAAGGCCCCCAAGAAGGCGATCGCGGAATTGCGCGACAGCCTCTTGAGGATCAGGTAGAAGAGGAATATTGAGGCGACGCCGAAGGCGACGCTTGGCAGCCTATAACCATAGGCGTTATCGCCGATCAATTTCATGGAGAGGGCTATTATCAGCTTGGCGAGCGGCGGGTGCTCTAGGTTGGGATCGAGGCCCGGCGCCGCGCCTTGGTAAACATCGGGATCGTGCGGCAGGCCCAGGATTATCCGGGCGACGTTCACGTAATATTTCTGACGAACGGCTCAGGGCCGTTTCTCGTCGAATATCAGGGACCCGATCGGCCTATCGAGCCACAACAGCCTAAGGGCGAGGCCGATGAAGAGCAGATAGACGGCCGCCCTATCGAACGGGTCCCCATCCGGATCGAAGTCCGCCCGGAGAGATGCCAGGGGATTCCCCAGCCCTTTGCCCATGATCACCTCCTCGACCCGATCAGCCTCCAACGGCACCGCCGCCGGGCTTCCCCCTGAGCCTGAGCTTGGCCAGGAGCAGGGCGGCCGCCGCGATCGCCAGCCCGAGCACGGCCAATGCGGCGTATCCATATTCCTGCCCCCCCTTCGCCACAACCGTCTCCGTCTTCGTGACCACTTCCGTCACGGTGATCACCCTAAGCACGGATAGCCCCCGATCTGGCCGGAATACCTTCAAGCGCCCCTCCCCGAGGACCTCATACTTAGCGAAGGCCAGGCATTCATGTGGGCCGGGCTGGGCATCGGGCGGTATCTCGAAGGGGATCGCATACCTCGCCGAGCCCCCGGGGGGCAGTATCGCCTCTAGCTCGCTCCCACCCCCGTAAACATAGGCATTTTGGGGCATCCAATCGAAATGGAGCCCGACGAATTGCAGCTTAACCGGACTCGGGCCAACGTTCCGGATGGTGATGTTGATCGAGGAGATCCTCCCCGCCGGTAGGAAATTGCCATCGCACCAGATCCATTCGGCGGAAAGGTCCTCGGAATCCGCGCGCGCCGGGGCCGCGCGGGGGGCCAGGGCTACGGCGATGACGGCCAACATCAGCGCGACCTCGATCCCCTTTCGCAAAGCCGCCCCCTGTCCCAGCGGTGGTTGATTTCCGATGAAGGACGATGAGCCAATTATTTAAAACTTACATGGATTTGTGATGGGGTCTTGCGATTGGGGCTCGCGAAGAGGGCCGTGGCCCTGATCGCCACCTTGGATACCAAGGGCGAGGAAGCCGATTACTTGAGGCGGAGGCTCGAGGGCCTCGGCCTCGAGGTCTTGGTCATCGACGTGAGCATGAGGGGGGAGCCGAAGGGGGCGAGGCCCCATATAACCAGCCGGGAGGTCGCCGAGGCCGCCTCGATCGAGATAGAACGTGTCAGGTCCATGCATAGACATGAGGCTGTTGAGGCGATGGCCGCCGGCCTAAGGAACATTTGCTCGGAGCTTTACGGATCCGGGATGATCGCCGGGGTTATCGGGATCGGGGGAGCCGATGGGGCGATCGTCGCCAGCTCAGGCATGAGGGCCCTCCCCTTGGGGACTGCCAAGGTATTGATAACCCCGGCGATGGCCTTGGCGGAGGCCCTGGCCGATACGCGCGATCTGGTCATTTATCATTCGGTAGCCGACGTATCCGGCATAAACGCGCTGACGAGGCGCATATTCGATAACGCGGCCGGCGCCCTCGCCGGCATGATCGAGAGCGGGGCCGGGGCCCTGGGTTCATGCGGGGGGCTGATAGGGGCCACCATGTTTGGCCATACGACCCCGGTCGTCATGGCCGCCAAGGAGGAGCTCGAGAGGAGGGGATATGAGGTCGCGATCTTCGCGCCTGGCTTCAAGAGCGGGAAGGCCATGGAGGAGTTGATCGAGCAGGGGGCCTTCAGGGCCATATTGGATATGACGGTTAAGGATTATGTGGATGAGATGTTCGGCGGCGTTCACAGGGAATCGGGCCTCAGGAGGCTCGAGTTGGCGGCCGAAGCCGGGATCCCGATCCTATTATCCCCGGGCTGCGCGAACTTCATAGCCCTGAGGGCGGAGCCCGGGAGGGAGTTCAAGCCCCCGAAGGGGTTCGAGGGCAGGGGCTACGTCAGGTTCAACCCGGCCTTCGCCCACGTAAGGGCCTCGAGGGAGGAGATGGAGAGGCTGGGCCATGCGATCGCCGAGATCCTCAATGGGGCGAGGGGGCCCGTGGTGGTGATATTTCCACTTAGGGGCCTCTCCATGTACGATTCGCCCGGCGAGGGCCTCCACGACCCGGCCGGGGATAGGGCGCTCCTGGGCGCCCTCAAGTCCCGGTTGGCCCCGAGGGTGAGGCTCGTGGAGCTCGATGCCCATATAAACGATGCCGCGGTGGCGCAAGCGGCCGTGCAGCACCTAACCTCGATGCTGAACCATAGGCGTTAAAAACCACCGGCCACAAGCCGAACCCGGGTTGGGCCTTGGATGAGCGGAGCCTGAGGGAGGAGGTCGCGCGCATATCCCGGATGGTCTACGAGAGGGGCCTCACATCGGCATCGGGGGGAAACGCCAGCGCCAGGCTCTCGGAGCGGGAGTTCATAATAAAGCCCTCGGGGTTCTCCATGGGCGATGTCAAGGGGGAGGATCTCGTGGTCGTCGACATGCGCGGAGAGCTCCTCAGGGGGGCCCATAGGCCATCCTCCGAGGCGAGGATGCACGCAGCGATATATGGGGCCCTGCCCGAGGCCGGCGGGGTGATCCACGCGCATCCCCCGGCCGCCCTGGCCTTCGCCGTCGCCATGGTCCCCCTCAAGCCCGTCACGGAGCAAAGCGAATGGTACCTGGGCGAGGTCCCGGTGATCCCGCGCATCAGGTTCGGGACGGAGGAGCTCGCGAAGGCGGTTGGCGAGGTGGCCCGATCCAAGGCCGCCGAGCTGAAGGCCCATGGAATAGGGATCCTGCTGGGGGGGCATGGGGCGGTGGCGATAGGCAAGAGCCTGAGGGAGGCGTTCTTCTCGATGGAATTGATCGAGGAAACGGCCCGGGCTATCCTTGGGGCGGCCGCGCTCGGGCGGGCCCCCCGATAGGCTCGAATCGGATCCTCTCGAAGAGCCCTCCGAAGGCGGATCTGAAGCGATCCGGGAACAGGGCGTAGAGGAATAGGGAGAACCAAACCGCTTGCCTGAGGAGCGAGAAGGCCTGCGTTATGCTGGTCGGCGCCAATGGGTCGATCTTCCACCCCTGCAACGTGAACCAAAAGGCTATGATGAGGGCGTTTAGGACGTCGCCTAGGTAGGCCACGGGCAATGGGAGATGGGGCATCAGGGCGAAGAACGGGAGCAGGAAGAGCGCCATTTGCGGGGTCACGACGTAGGACCCCAATAGCCAGGCCGAGGCCAGTAGGAAGGATCGCTCGATCACCCTAGCCGCCCTGGAGGGATATGGCCTCTTCGCGGTCTCGATAAGCCCCTTGTAAACCAAATACGCCACCACGGCCAAGGACGCGTATTTGGCGTTCTTGTCGAATTGATGGAATAAGTAGATCAGCCATGAGTCCTCTATGCCCCACTCATAATGATAGGTCCAAGTGCTCATCCACCCATTGAAGTTCATGGCCATGAACGGCAGGTTCGGGACCAGGAACGCGGCCAGGGCTAGGGCGGCGTACCTCGCCCTTCGGCCCCAAGAGCCCTCCTCAAGGGCCAGCGCCGGCAGGAGGACGGCCGGGTAGAGCTTCCCGGCCATCCCCAAGCCGAGGCTGATCGCGGAGAGGCGGGGCCTCCCAACGAGGAGGAAGTAGATCGCCCAGAGGGCGAAGCATATGGCTATCATATCCCAATTGTAAACGGGGAACATTAGGAAGGACGGCATTATGAGGAAGGCCTTCCAGATCCTCTCCTCCCCGACGCCCGCCAGCTCGCAGAGCCTATAGAGGGCGATGAGCGCCCCGGCCGTGAAGGCGTAAAGGAACGCGTCCATGGCGAAGACGTAGTAGTTCATGGCTATGGGGAAATCCCCGGCCGATCTCCCCAAGTAGGAGCAGATCCAGACCAGGATGCCCACGAGGACCGGGTATTCGAACGTGAAATCCCTATATGGGAGGAGGTGTGGGCCCCGGCCTATCCCATCCCTCCAGAACACGGATGCCACGTCCGTATAATGGTTCGGGACTATGAGGGGCATGTGCTCCCAAACGTTGAAGGCGAATATGGCCGTCATGCCGGCCATGAGGGTTAAGAGGCCTCGATCGCGATCCCGTGTCCCCTTGGCGGTCATCACCGGATCCCCCTCGCATATGCCCAGGCCCTTTTTATTTCATTCCATCCCCCGGCCCGATGGGAGCCGCGGGGGATCCCCCGAATTTGCGATGGGGCCCCGCGATATCCCGGGAACCATTTATAAGGTCCCATAGCCCCGATCCAGGGAAGGCGCCAGCCATGGATCGACCCGAGTTCGTGAGCGTCATAATTCCGGTCAGGGGTTGGTCCCCTACCTTGGATGTCACATTGGAGAGGCTCCTCTCGGATCCCTTTCAGCCCAAGGAATTGATCGTGGTCGTCGATGAGCCCAATGGGGAGGCTGAGGCCGCGCGCCAAAGGCTCGAGCCGAGGGGCGTTAGATTCCTCGTGAACGAGCGGAGGCTCGGCAAGGCGGAATCCCTCAATAGGGCGGTCCCGTTGGCGAGGGGGGACGTACTCCTATTCCTGGATGCGGACGTCCTGATCCCGAAGGGCGGGATGCTGGGCGAGGTGGTCGAGGCCATGGATGGCGTCGATCTTCTGGAGATCGAGAAGGACGTGTTCGGCGGGGCGCTCCTTCAGAGGATGGTTAGGTACGAGTACCTCGAAGCCGCCGCCATTAGCCAAGCCTTCTCCGTCTTGGCCGGGGGTTGCCCGGCCATCAACGGCGCCGCCTTCGCGATAAGGAGGGGGGCGTTCGAACGGCTCGGCGGATTCGCGAGGGCCTTATCCGAGGACTTCGAGCTATGCACCAGGGCCATGATGGCCGGGGCGAGGTTCAAGCACCTCAGCTCGGTGGTCGTCAAAACCGCGGCCCCGGAGGATTTGAGGAAATGGTGGGAGCAGAGGAAGCGCTGGGGGGTCGGCTTGGGCGAATGGATGAGGGCCAACCTCAAGAGCTTGCTGAGGCACGCCATTGCCTGCCCGAGAATGCTTCTCGCGAGCCTCTCAGTGGCGATGCCGTTGATGGCCTACGCGCTCTTCGTCAACATCCTCCTGGAGCGCTGGCCGGATGTGGCTGTGGAGTTGATGATAATGGCCCTGAGCACCAAGCTGATATCCCACCTCGATCTCCCCCCGTTCTTCGCATCCCTATTGGCGCGAGCGCTCCTAGCGATGGTGGCCAGCTACGCGATCCTGTTGGCCCCCTTCTTCGCGATCTCAAGGAAGCTCGGATTCGATTTCAACCCGATCGAGTTCGCACTCTTCATCTTCATATACCAGCCCATCTCCTTGCTGGTCCTGGCTTTTTGGGCCGCGGTGGGGCTGTTGGGCATAAGGCCCAAGATGGATTGGGTCGTCTAGGGGATGGGCCAACCGAACGGCCCATTCAACCCCATATCATCGATGGCCCCCCTGGCGCCCTTTTGGCGCCCTCAAAACGTTGTAAGGCTTATTGAAGGGGGCCTCATGCCTTGGATGAGATGGGGGCGCTATGGCATGGAGGAGGTTTCGCTCAGGAGGGATCTCCTGGAGGGGATATTGGCCTATTCCAGGGAGGCCCATCCCAAGGAGGCCATATTGTTGCTCAGGGGTTGGGTGGAGGGGGGTTCGATAAGGATTGAGGAGGTCGTGATACCCCCGCTGGCCACGCATGGCTTGGGATTCTCGGACTTCAACCCATACGCCCTGCCATTCGATCCATCCATCATCGGCCTCTTCCATACGCATCCCTCGGGGATCGCCGAGCCCTCCGCCGAGGACTTGAACCACTTTTATGGTATCGTCATGGTTATAGCCGCGTACCCCTATCGTTCCGAGGGCGATGTCAAGGCGTTCGATGCTGCCGGCAGGGAATTGAGGCTCGAAGTGGCGGATTGATCCGGAATCGCTTATGAGGGGAATAGGTACGGCATGGAGCTGGACGGCGGAGGGGGCAACCCCTTCCGCTCGGCCCCCTCCCTCTTGCGCTCGCTCGCCCTGACCACCTTCAGCGCTCCCCCGGAGGAGACGATCCTATAATCGCCCGAGAGCGATCGCTGATGGAGGAACTTCTTCAGATAAAGCCTAGCCTCCTTCGATCCGCAGCCCAGGTTCAGGACGCTTCCGCTAGCGCTCACTTCGCCGAGCCTCGATTTTAGGAACTCGATCAAGCGGGATCTCTCGCCCTTGAGGCCCCCGATATCGACCACCACCAAACCCGCGTCCCCGGCCGCGATGGGCGCGCGCCGGAAGCGGCTTTCCCACGGGCCATTGAAAAGCGTTCCCCGGGCCCAAAGGGCGGGCTCCGGCCGGCCGCGCCGATTGGGGCGCGGGGATCAAACGGCCTCGATTGTGGAGGGGGGCTTCTTGGTTATGTTATAAGTAACGCTCACGACCCCCGGGATCTCCCCCGTGATCCTCTCGGCCAGCCTATATAGGGTTTCGTAGGGGAGCCTCGTTGGGGAGGCCGTCGTAGCGTCCTCGCTGTCCCAGCACCTGACCTCTATCTGCCATCCGTACTCCCTCCTCCCAGCCCTCACGCCCGTCACCTTGTCCTCGTGGAGTATGGCGAGGCATTGGAACGGCCTACCGCTCGAGAGCTCCTCCTCGACTATCCTCGTGGCCCTCCTGACTATATCGACCCTCTCCGGCGTGACCTCCCCTATGATTCTCGCCGCCAAGGCCGGGCCCGGGAAGGGGGGCCTCCCCCAGATCTCCTCAGGAAGGCCCAAGGCCTTCGCCAGCTTCCTTATCGCCGGCTTCCTGAGTTGGATCAGTGGCTCTATGACCCTATATCCGTACATCCGCTCCGAATCGATCCCAAGCTGCTCAAGGACGTTATGCTGCCTCTTGACGCCCGCGACCGTTTCCTCAACGTCCGTGTAATTGGTCCCCTGGAGCAGATACCTTATCCCGCTCTTCCTCACCAATTCGCCGAAGACGTCCCTATAGAAGGCCCTGGTTATGGCCTCCCTCTTCTCCTCCGGATCCCTGATCCCCCTGAGGGCCTCGAAGAAGCGCTCCTTGGCATCGATCACCTCGACGCGTATCCCGAGCCGCTCGAAGGTGGAGGCGACCCTCTCAGGCTCCCCATCCCTCATCAACCCGTTGTCGATGAAATACGTCTTAAGCCTCTCGCCCAGGGCCATATGCCCGAGCATGGTGACGACCGAGGAGTCGACCCCTCCGGATAGGGCGTTAATAGCCAGGTCGCCCCCGACGATCGAGGATATCTCCTCAACCTTTTGAGCTATGAATTCGCTCGGGTCCAGGTCCTCCGCCCTGATTTCCTGAATCATCATCTCGCGATCACGCGGGCGCATTCATTCCCCTCGCCTGGGAAATATAGGTTTCGAAAGGGTCCAGGGATCCCGAGGGGCATCCCCTTGCGGCCCCAGGGGAAAAGCCTATTTTGGGGGGGGCGATGCCCCAGGGGGCGATATGAAACTCTCGATGATGAAGGGATTCAGCTTCGGGCTGACGTCCGGCATAATAACCACCTTGGGCTTGATCATCGGATTGCATTCGAGCACCCATTCCCCTTTGGCCGTGATCAGCGGCATCCTCGTGATAGCGATATCCGACGCCCTCTCGGATGCCTTCGGGATCCATATGTCGGAGGAATCCGAGGATGAGCATACGAATAGGGAGATCTGGGAGGCGACCGCGGCCACGTTCCTATCCAAGTTCATCTTCGCCTCGACCTTCATCGCCCCCGTCCTCCTCCTCCCGCTCCAAATGGCGATCGTGGCGAGCGCCGCATGGGGGCTCTCGTTGATCGCCGTGCTCAGCTTCCATTTGGCGAGGCGGCAGGGCGCGAGGCCCCATAGGGTTATGGCCGAGCATCTGGCCATAACCCTATTCGTAATCCTCATGGCCCACGAGATCGGGGATTGGATAGCCACCCTTGGCCTCGGCTGAGCATATGCCCCCTCGGCGAGGGGTCGATGGATAGCCCATCGGAGCTTTCAACGCCACTCCGATCGGCTCCCGCGATCGCGTTCGCAGGGGGGCCATCTCCCATCTGTTTTTAAATCACCATTTCGATCGATCCGAATTGAGGGGGGAATGAAGGCCGCGGTCCTGTTCTCGGGGGGGAAGGATTCCTGCTTGGCCCTATGGCACGCCATGGGATCGGCCGATGTCGAATGCCTAATCACGATGCTCCCCGAGAACAAGGCCAGCTATATGTTCCACACCCCGAACGTCGCCCTGGCCAAGAAGCAGGCTGAGGCCATTGGCCTGCCGATAATCACTAAGGGCACGAGGGGGGAGAAGGAGGCGGAGCTGGTGGATCTGAGGGAGGCCATCGGGGAGGCCATCCGAGCGTATGGCATCGAGGCAGTCTTCACGGGGGCCATCGCATCGAGATATCAGGCATCGAGGATCAAGTGGGTTTGCGATGGGCTCGGGATCGATTGCGTGAACCCGCTATGGGGGAGGGATCCGATCGGGCTTTTGGAGGAAGTCCTGAGGGTCGGCCTCGATGCGATCGTCACCGGGGTCTTCGCGATGGGGCTGGAGGGGCTTATAGGGAGGAGGATAGATGGAAGGTTTTTGGACGATATCAAGGGCCTGAGGGATAGATACGGGATAAACCCAGCCGGGGAAGGGGGGGAGTTCGAGACCTTCGTCCTAGATGCCCCGTTCTTCGAAAGGGGGTTGGCGATCGTGGCGAGCCGCATCGAAAGGGATCGATCAGGCGGCTTGGTCCTGGTCTTGGAGGAGTTGAGGTTCTCGGAGGGGCGATCCGCGGGGCGCCACCCATGGCCCTGGCGCCGATGCGCGGCCGAGGGGCCCTCGGATGATAATCAGGGAAAAATTCGCTAGATCCATCCTATCCGAATCCAAGGTCCACGATTATACCGTAAACCCCTACGTGGGTTGCGGGCACGGGTGCACCTATTGCTATGCGAGGTTCATAAAGAGGTTCACCGGCCATAAGGAGGCGTGGGGGGATTTCGTCGACGTCAAGGTCAATGCCCCAACCCTACTGGAGCGCGAGATCAAGGGGAAAAGGGCCGGCAGGGTTTGGATCAGCGGCATATGCGACCCCTATCAGCCGATCGAGGGGAGATATGGGCTGACGAGGAGGTGCCTGGAGATATTGTCGAGGCGCGGCTGGCCGGTTACGATCCAAACGAAATCCCCGCTCATACTCCGGGATTTGGATATATTGAGGGGCTTCAGGGGCGCGGAGGTGATCCTCACGGTGACCACGGCCAACGATGGCGTGAGGAGGATATTCGAGCCCAGGGCCCCATCGATCGGGGATAGGATAAGGGCCTTGGAGAGGCTGAGCTCCGAGGGCATCGGGGTCCATGCCATGATCGCGCCGATCCTCCCGGGGGCCGAGGCGCTGCCGGAGCTCCTATGCGGGAAGGTGCGCTCGGTTTTGGTGGATAAGATGAATTACCATTATGCCGATTGGGTATATAGGAGGCATGGGCTGGAGTACGCCATGAGGGGCGAGTTCTTCTCCAAAACCGGGAGCGCTTTGGCCAAGGCCTTCGAGAGCATGGGGATCCCATGCGAGGTTCTCTTCTGATCCCCTAGATCAGCCCGATCGCGATCCCCTCGAAGATCGCGTGCCCATGGCTTCCGAGGAGCGCTATAATGTCCCAGGGCTCGAGCTTCGATGCATCGTATTGGCAGAGGGTGCAGAGCTCTTGTGGGAGCCTCCTCCCGAGCCCCTCCTCGATTGCCGAGAGATCCAATCTCCCGATCAGGCCGTGGGCCTCGGTCGCTATCCGCAATCCCATATAGCCCTCCTCGACCTTCCTCTCCGCGAGCTTGCGCCAATTCTCGATTATCAGGTCCGCGGACCTCCTCCCCAAGCCCAGGTACCACTCCTCGGAGCTCCAAACCTCAAGGGCGCCCTTTCCGGCCGCGATGCCCAATTCCCTCGAGATTTCCTCGGCCGCCCGATCGACATCCCCCTCCCCCGCCAGGTATACTAGGGCCGAGCCCTCCCGAAGGCCCGCTTCGAGGAACGAAAGGGCCACGGCCCTCCTGATCGGCTCGCTTTCGTAAATAAGCACGGAATGATCGCCCAAGGAGAGCCCCTCCGCGTATCTGACGGGATTCAGCTCCGGCCCAACCTCCAGATCCAAGAGCGAGCCCACGTAATCCGAGGAGGCCCGGAGGAACCATTCGTACAGCAACCGACCCTCCCTCGTGAGCCTATAAGCGCCCCCCTCGGGATCGCGTTCCAATATCGCGGACATCTTCCTCAGGTGATAGCCTAGCTTGCCGTGGTTCGCGCCGCATACATCGCTCAATTCTTGGAAGGATCGACCCCCTTCGTATAGGAGGTGCAATATCCTCCTCCTAACCGAGTGAGATAAGATGCGGCAGGCTCTTTCGAAGTTCCTCCAATGATCCATCCGTAGTCATAAGATCCCCCGCCTTTTTTTAAAAAAAAATAATAGGTGAAGGATCCTTCACCAAAGCCGCTGGGGGGCCGTTATGCTGGGCCACCGCCCGGCGTTCGGCTCAATCAAAATCCCGCTTACCGGTGATCCCCTCGATCTCGATTTCGACCACGGCCACGTCCTCCGGGGCCTCATGGATCTTGCAGCCCCGGCCCGCGTATTTCTCCAAGAGCTTGTTCAACGCCTCGACCTTCTCCGATTCCTCGAGCAAGACCCTCGCCCTCCCATAGGCGATCGCGCTCCTGTAGCGGGTCCCCCAATCGCAGGGCCCCTTCCCGGGCCTCAGGCCCAAGAGCTCATCGACCTCGAAGCAAACGTTTGGATTCCCCATGATGTACTCCATTTTCTTCCCCTTCCTCGCGCAATGGAAGTATATCCTCCCATCGTCGTATACGAAATGGAGCGGCACGACGTAGGGCCGATCCCCTAAGGACGTCGCCAGCCTCCCGACTTGGGATCTCCTCAAAAGGTCGATCGCCTCCCCCTCGGGCATCGCCCTCCCCTTCCCCCTCGATCCCATGGCCGGATCCGTTGAATGGTTCGCGGGGCTTAAAACATATGATGTCACGCCGGGGATCCCGAACCCCTGACCGCGATATTCTGCGAGCCTATGGGCAAATTCGGCCCAAAAGCGGGCTAATGGCGCCCCGCGCCATTGGAATCGCGGGATATACCTCGAAGATTGCGAAAATATTTTTAAAGGCCCTTGAAAATCAAAATAACGCGGGTGGGCGCATGTTCAGCGACGACGGTGAGCTCAATGAGCATCCACCTGATCATAGAGTTCATTGGCGTGGAGGAGTCCAAGATCTCGAAATTGGATGCCGTACGAAGGATTTTGGATAGGGTGGTTTCCAAATCCGGCTTGAAATGCGTTTCATCCGCCTTTTATCAATTCAACCCCCACGGCGTCTCCGGGGTCTATCTATTGAGGGAATCGCATTTGAGCATCCATACTTGGCCCGAGCGCGGCTACGCGGCCTTGGACATCTTCACTTGCGGGAGCGATGAGGCCGCCCTCGAGGCATTCAGGCTGCTCGTCGAGGAGTTCAAGCCGAGGGCCATCAAAAAGAAAACGATAAGGCGCATATGAATGGATAGGATAAGGAGCCGGATCTTGAGGGAGCTGGCCGTTTCCAAGAAATCCATATGGGAGCTCTTGGACTCCACGGAGTTCCTATTGAGGGATTTCGTGGCGGCCATCGATGATCTGCTCAGGAGCGGGTTGATCGAGGCGGATGGCGGAAAGCTCGGCCTCACGGAGAGGGGGAGGGGGGCCATCGAGGAGGCCCCAATGCGCTATAGGAGCGATATATGCGATAAATGCCTCGGGAGGCGCGTGATCCCGGGCATCGGATTCGATGAGGTCTTGAGGGAATACTCCGAGATAGCCAAGGATCGGCCGCTCCCAGACGATGAATTTTGCCAAGGGCATATGGGCGAATACGACGTCATAGCCAGGGTCGCCTTCATGCATCATTATGACGACTTGCATGGGAAGGACATCGTGATCATCGGTGACGATGACCTGCTCAGCGTAGCGCTCGCGCTCACCGGATTGCCCTCCAGGATTTGCGCGTTGGACATCGACGAGAGGATCGGGGATTTCATAGGGAGGGTCAATAGGGAGCGGGGCCTCGATATAGAGTTCCATAAATACGACGTTAGGGACCCCCTGCCGAGGGAGTTCCTGGGCGCATTCGACGTATTTTCCTCTGAGCCCCTGGAGACGATGAGCGGCCTGAGGGCGTTCATATCCCGGGGGGTCTGCTGCCTCGGGGAGGGCGGGGCGGGGTATTTCGGATTAACGGTCGCCGAGGCCTCGCCAAAGAAGTGGCTCGAGGTCGAGAGGTTGGTGATGGAGATGAATTGCGCGATTACCGATATCATAAGGGGGTTCTCGAGGTATCCCACTCTATATGAAAGCGTGAACTACGAGGGCTTCGTCAAGGAGTTGGGGATCCCGGTGCCCGAAAACCCAGGGATAAGATGGTATAAATCATCCCTCTTCAGGATAGAGGCGCTCGGGAGGCCGGCATGGGCGATCCCGCCGAATGAAAGCCTCCGCGTCGATCCAGTGGATCCGGAGGAGGATATAACGATAATCCATAGGATGAAAAAGGCATAGGGGCCTCCTCCGGACCATGGGTTGGTTTGAGTTAAGCCTGGCCTCGATGGCCCTCTACGGGATCCAAGCCTTCTTGTTCAAGGCGGCCGCGCGGAGGGGATGCGACTCCTCCCTGCTGATGTTCTTCTTCATGTTGACAGCCGGGAGCTTGGCCTCGGCGGCGTACCTCCTCAACCCGACCCCGATCCAAAGCATCGGCCCCCTCCTCCTTTACGCCATCTCGCAAGTGGTTTTCTACCTATTCAGGCAGATGTCCAAAATAGAGGCGATGAAGCTCCTACCGGGATCCGTGGCCCTCCCGCTGGCGGCCACCCAGGGGATGGTCGCCGCGATCCTGGGCACATCCCTATTGCGGGAGGGGGTCACGCCATCTCAATCCCTCGGCATAATCCTATCCATCTCGGCCATCTCGATCCTCTCCCGGGAAGGGGGAGGGGGTGCGCCGAGGGGCGCGAGGCGGGGGATCGCGTTGGCCATCTCCGCAGCCATTTCGGGGGGCATCGTCAATTTCATACTCAAGCTGGCGGCATCGATGGCAAACCATTTCCTCTTCATAGCGGTCTCCTATTACTTCGCGCTATTGCCATCCTACCTATGCTACCGCTTGAGGGGGAGGGGCGAAGGGATCGGAAAGGAGTCGGCGAAATTCGGGGCCCTCTCGGGGATCGTCAACTTCCTCGCGTTCGCCCTATTCCTATCAGCGCTGGCCCAAGGGCCCGTTTCCATCATAACCCCCCTGGTCGACCTGAACCTGATCTTCGCCGTCGCGATAATCGCGATCGTTTATGGGGAGGAGCTCACCCATTCCAGGATATTCGGCGCGCTCTTGGCGATCGCGGCGGTTATTTTATTGAGGTATTGAGGATCCGATTCGATGGGGGGAGCGGGGATTCGCGGCCCCATGCGGCCATTGGGGGCGCGCGAATTTCTCCTCCTCCATATGGCCGGGGGTGCATCGGGGCTTCAGAGCCGCGGGGGCGTTATTTCAGCGGGCCCGGTGGGATTCGAACCCACGACCGCCGGCTCCGGAGGCCAGCATCATGATCCGCTAGACCACGGGCCCATCGAGGATATGGCTGGCCGGTTCATGAATTTATCGGAGGCCCGCGAGCGCCTCGAAGAACCGCTCCAGATCGCCCTCCCGATTGTAAAAGTGCGGCGAGAGCCTCAGCCCGCCCATCCTCGCCGCCACGACCACCCCGCGCCCCAAGAGGCGATGGGCCAGGGCCTCTGGGCCATCCACCTTCAGGTTAACTATGCCCGCCCTCTTCCCCGGGTCGACCGGGGTCTGGAGCTCGATCCCCATCTCGAGGGCCCGCTCCACGGCCAAATCGGCCAGGGATCTGACCCTGCGCTCCACCGCCCCCATCCCGACCTCCGAGAGTAGCTTGAGGGCCTCCCTGAGCCCGTAGACTGCCGAGTAATCGTGGCAGCCGCACTCGAAGCGCCTAGCCGACCCGGCCAGCTTCAGCTCCTGCGAAAGGGCCTCGGGATCCTCGGCGCTCATCCACCCGACCTCGGCCGGCTCGAGCTCCAAGCCCCTCCTTATGTATAGGATCCCGATCCCGAAGGGCGCCAAAAGCCATTTGTGTCCGCCTGATGCCACGAAGTCCGCGGGCCGGCAGTCGAAGCGGATCGCCCCGAGCGATTGGATCGCATCGACGAAGAGCAGCGCATCGCCCCCGATCGCGTCCCTCAGGGCCCGGAGGTCCGTCATGAAGCCGCTGGCGTATTGGACGTGGCTTATGGCGACGAGCCTCGCCCCGCGGGCCGCCCTGCCGATCTCCTCCAGCGATATGGCCCCGTCTCGCCCATGGCCGACCAGCTCGACTTCGACGCCCCTCCGCCTCAGGTTCAACCACGGATAGAGATTGCTCGGGAACTCCGAGTCGGTCGTGACGACCTTATCGCCGGGCTTCCAATCCAAGGAATTGGCGATGGCGCTCACGCCCTCCGATGTATTCTTGACGAACGCTATCTCATCCGGCGACGCGCGGATGAGCTCCGCCGCGAGGCGCCTAGTTTCCTCGAGGGCCTCCATCCATCGGCCCCAAGCCAGGTCCCCCTCCGATGCCCTCTCCTCATCGAACTTCGATACGGCCGAAATGACCCTGCGGGGGAGCGGGCTCACGGCCGCGTTGTTCAGGTAGGAGTACCTCCGGGTTATCGGGAACTCCTCCTCGTATGGCTCCCCCGTAGCCCTTCGCCTCGGTTGAAGCTGCAATCGATCCCTCGGGTTATAAACCTGCCCAACGATTGGAGCCGGGGATGGGAGTCGAACCCATCTCAGCGCCCCCGAAAGCCATACTGCGGGTCGCCGCGCCCCAAATGGGGCCGCGCGCTGCAGCCCGCCGCCTGAACCGTTCGGCCACCCCGGCGATAGAGGCTAGGATCGGAAAAGGTTATAAAAGCTTTGAGCCCCAACTCCCGATCCCTCCCGGGCGGAGGGGCTCATCGGCTTGGCTCCAAGGGCTCTCGGGGCCGGGGACCTGATGCGCATCGCGGCCCTCTCGTGCCTTTACGGCCTGACCAGGGCGATCCCGCTCTTCCCGATCGTGGGGATCCAAGGGGGGAGCTTCTCGGCGGCCGATGCCCTCGCGCCGGCCCTCGGCCTCGCCCTGGGCCCCATCAGGGCGGCGCTGGCCATACTCATCGGGACGTTCATCGGGATCTCCCTGACCGGGAGGGCGCCGTTCCTCGGGCTCGATTTCCTCCCGGCCGCATCCTGCGCGGCGCTCGTCGGCCTCGCGGCCGGGGGCAGGCGCTCGATCGGGCTTTTGATGCTATCGGCCCTAATCGCGGCCTTCGCCCTCAGCCCCTATTCGCTGCCATTGGTCCCCATACCCCCCTTGGGCCCCGGGGCTCGGGTCCCGTGGTTTTGGCTCCACTTGATAGCCCTCGCCTTGCTGGCGTCGCCGGCGGCGAGGGCCTTCCCGGAATGGGCCTCCCGGGGCGGGATCCCCAGGGGGCTCCTCGGGGCCGGATGCCTGGCCCTTTGCGGGACCTCCGCCCAGCATTTGACCGGTTGCCTACTCTTCGAGCTCTTCTACGGCCTATTATTGGGCGCGCCGCCCGAGGCGTTCAGGGCCATATGGATCCCGATCTTTTGGATATACCCGGCCGAGAGGTTGGCGATCTCCGCCGGATCGGCCCTGGTGATCGCGGCCTCCTCGGGCGCCCTGAGGGCCCTGGGCGGCGCGGGGCGGGATCGCTAGCCCGCGGCGCCCTCCCGCATCCTCGCCTCTATCCTATCCACTATCTCCATGAACGCCCTCCCGGCCGGCGTATCCCTGTGCTCTATCACGAACGGAACCCCCTCGTCCGAGGCCCTGCTTATCCTGGGGTCGATCGGTATCCTCCCGAGGAGGGGGACCTTGAGCTCATCGGCGATCCTCTCCCCGGCCCTCCCGGAGAATACCTCTATCTCCTTGCCGCAATACGGGCAGGTCAGGCCGCTCATGTTCTCTATCAAGCCTATTATGGGGGCCTTCAGCATCCTGGCGAATGTCACCGCCTTCTTCACGACGACCTCCGATAGCTCCGATGGGATCGTCACCACTATGGCGCCGCTTATATCCGGGATCAATTGGAATATGCTCAGGGGCTCGTCGCCGGTGCCCGGGGGGAGGTCGATCAGGAGGTATTCCAAATCCCCCCAAACCACGTCCGATAGGAATTGCCTTATCGCCTTCATCTTCAGCGGACCCCGCCACACGGCCGGCGTATCCTCGCTCGGGAGCAGGAAGCCCATGGAGACGACCCTTATCCCCAGGGGCCCCTCGGCCGGGCGAATGCCCTCCTGATCGGCCGTCAGCAGTTCGCCGCACATCCCCAGGAGCTTGGGTATCGATGGCCCGTGGATATCGGCGTCCAGGATCCCGACCCCGTAGGGGTGGCCCCTCCAAGCCAGGGCCACCGCCAAGTTCGCCGTCACCAAGCTCTTCCCAACGCCGCCCTTGCCGCTTATGATGGCTATCTTCCTCTTTATCCTGCCCATCCTCTCCCTGAGGGCCCTCCCCTCATCCGCCTCGCCCTCGCGATCCTTGGCCATTCCCATAGCGCCCCGCCAAGGGTCCTGGGGGGAGGGATCGATAAGATAAACGTATGGCCGGCGCCGGCCGCCCGTGGATCGGGGATAGCCAAGCCCTCAAAGCCCCGGGATGCTGGCCAGGACGCCATCCAGGATGAATTGAACGGCTATGGCGGCCGTGAATATGGCCATCACGTTGGCCACGATGGCCGACCCGGATTCCCCCAGGGCCCGGTAGATGCGCCCGACGAACCTGTATATAGCCAGGGCCGCCGAGAAGACTATCAGGGCCGATATGCAGGCCACCGGGACCCCGTAGGCCCTTATGTTGACCATCGTGGCCGTTATCGCGCCCGGCCCGACGAGGAGGGGGAACCCGAAGGGCACGATCGCGGAGCCCTGGGCCCCCCGGCCATCGCGCCATTCGCCGTGGATCAGCAACTTGATCGCGATTATCAGCAGGAGGGCGCCGCCCGCTATCTTGAAGCTCGAGAGGGATATCGAGAACAGCCATAGCACGAGCTCCCCCGAGAGCGCGAAGAAGAGCAGGAGGGCCAAGCCGGAGAGGGCCGCATCCCTGAAGGCCCTTTGCCTCCCAGCCTCATCCATATCCCTCGTCAAGCCCATGAATATCGGAACGTTGCCCAGCGGATCCACTATGACGAATAGGGCGATGGTGGCCCTCACGAGGCCCTCGATCTGGAGGATCTGTTGAATGGCCTCGGCCATGCGCCATCAACTCCAAACCCCGTCTATCTCGGATCCGCAGCGCGGGCATTTGGAGCCCTTGAGCCTATTCCCGAGGATCGAAAAGCCGACCCTCCTGATGAGCAGTTCGCCGCAATTATAGCAATAGGTGTTCTCCCCCTCCAAGCCGGGCACGTTGCCCGTGTAAACGTACCTAAGGCCCTCCTCGAGGCCTATCTCCCTGGCCCTCATTAGCGCCTCCGCCGGGGTCCGGGGGAGGTCCAGGAGCTTGTACATCGGGTAGAATTGGCTGATGTGCCAGGGGATCTCCTCCCCCACCCCCTTTATGAACCTCGCTATGGCCCTCAGCTCCTCCTCGCCATCGTTGAGGGTCGGTATCAGCAAGGTCGTCACCTCCGTCCATATGCCCAGCTCCTTGTATAACCTTATGGCCCTCAGGACCGGCTCGAGCCTGGCCCCGCAGATCCTCCTATAGAAATCGTCCGACATGGACTTCAGGTCCACGTTCGCGCCGTCCAGGAGGGGGGCGATCTCCCTCAGGGCCCCCTCGGATATGTACCCATTGGTTATGAAAAGGTTCCTGATGCCCCTCCGCTTGGCCAATGCGGCCACATCGTATGCGAACTCGAAGAAGATCGTCGGCTCCGTATAGGTATAGGCTATGGTTTCGCAGGCCGTTGCGATGGCATCGTCGACGACCTCCTCGGGGTCCGCCTCCTCGCCGAATATCCCGCCCTCCTCCCTCGGGTATTGGGATATCTCGTAGTTCTGGCAATTGAGGCAGCGAAGGTTGCAGCCCACCGTCGCTATGGAGTAGGATCGCGATCCCGGGAGGAAGTGGAAGAGGGGCTTCTTCTCTATGGGGTCCACGGCCCTCGTCGCCAGCCTCCCGTAGACCAAGCTCCATAGCTCGCCCCCCCGGTTCTCCCTAACGCCGCATATGCCTTTGCCCGAGGGCGGGATCTTGCATTCGTGCGGGCAGAGGCGGCAGCGGACCCAATCGCCCTCCATCCGGTCGTAGAACATCGCGCGCTTCAAGGGGCTCAACCGGGGATCTTGGAGATGGGCGCATTTAAAACATTTTAGGGCCTCCAGAGGGATCCCGCGGGCCGGCTTTTTCCAAGGGCGCGGCTCCCTCGGGAATAAGATTTCAAACGGGCTTCGCCTTTTCCATGGGCGAGGAAGTTTTCTCCAATGATCGGGAGGCGGTCCTTTGCGAGAGATCGCATTAAGCCTTAATAGACCTCACGTCCGAGGGGCAGAATCCGTATACGGCCATTTGCGTGGCCCAAATAAGGGGCGGGAAATTCCGAATAGTTTGGCCGACGCAATACGCCACCGTGGAGGCCACATGGCCCGCTCCGCCTTGGTCGCAAAGGTAGCCGTTCGCCCATCCCCCCTTTTATTTTTTTTAGAACGATGATACGCCTCAACCCAAGCCCCCAGCCGTGCCCGCGGATCGAACCCCCGGCCCCGGGAGCGCTCGATAGCGTTTAAAGGGGCGATCCCCAGCGATAGGGGGATCCCAATGGCCCATCGGGTTGGAGGGGCCGCTTGAATTGCGCGGATCGCTTCGGCGCGCCATACTCGCCCTGATCTGCGCCCTGGCGATCCTCTCGGCGCCGCCAATCGCCCCCGCGCAAGGGCCCGCGGCCGAGCCGATCCTGAGGATCGCGGAGGTGGGGCACCCGGCATCGGTGGCGGCCGGGGAGCCGTTCGAGGTGAGGGTCTCGATCGAGTATTCCTACGGCGGCTGGACGATCGCGGACCTCGGGATCTTCGCCGGGGATTTGACCCGGATAGTGGATTGCGTAAGGTATTTCCTAACGGGCTCCGGGTCGAGGCAATTCTCCCTGAGGGCCCTGGCCCCGCCCGAGGCCGGGGCCTGGAACCTGACGGTCGTCGCGAGGGCTTGGCACGGGAACTATTGGCTGGAGCCATCGGGGGCCAGGCGAGCGCTCTCGATATGGGTCGAGGGCCCCAATCGATCGATCGCGAGCCCGATCCCGGCCGAGCCGACCCGCGTGAGGATAGGGGATTCGGAATGGTATTATTGGGGGAGGCCCGGCAGCGGCGTATGCCTCATCTGGCTCGGGGGAGGGCACGCCATGTCCTATTATATCACCGTGAACCCATACGAGTTGGAGTCCTTCGGCACGATGCGCCTCATAGCGGACCTCGCGAGCCTCTACAGCGTCCTGGCCCCCGCGGCGGAGGGTCCCCGGAGGGGGGATCGGGCCCATTGGAGCGGGCCGGCCCTCAGGTATAGCCCCGGCGGATCCCAGCTCAGGGCCGTTAGGGAATGGGCGCTCGGGGAGGGCCATGGCGCCGCCTTCCTCATCGGATATTCGACCGGCGGGGTGGCCGCGGCCTATGAGGTGGCCTCGGCCGATCCCGAGGGCTGGGCGGCCCCGAACGGGGCCGTGATAATAAGCGCGCCCCTGGGCGGGGTATCGAGGGGGATCCTCGCCTCCATCCCCGATTCCAGATCGGTCAGGGCGAACGCCCTCCTCCTATACGGGAGGGTATACGGCGACGAGCTCTGGCCCCAGGGCCTGAGGTTCTTCGAGGGGATCCCGGACGGCGGGATCCGCGGGGCATGGGCCCAAAGGAAGGCGTGGCGCCTCTTCGAGGGCTCCGGCCACGAGGTTTGGTTCCCCGAGGGCGATGGGGTCCGATACGATCGGGGGCCCTTCTCGCTGATCGCGGGCTTCATAGAGGATTGCGGGAGGCCAATCGGGGCCCGATCCCCGCCATCCGCGAACCTCTCGATCGCCCTGGAGCCGCCCCACGCTCGCGTTCGGGCGGAGTTCCTCGGCCATGGGTTCCTGGGCCTATGGGGGGAGTTCCTCGGCGGCGGGGAGAGGGGGCTCGGGGAGGCCTTGGCCTCGCGGGCATCCGGGATGGGCTCGGGGCTCGATGCCCGATCGCTGGCCCTGGAGGTCGATGCCCATCGCCGCTCCATAAGGGCCTCCTTCCGGGCCCTGGGCCTCGCCCGCCGGGATGTGGGCCGGGCTTGGTCGATCGATCTGGGGTGGTTGGGCGATCGGGCTTGCTCCGCGATCCGGATCGATGGCGGCTTCCTCATAACGGGCAATTCGAGCGGGCGCGGGCCCCTGGGCTGCCCCGGCCCCTACTCAGTCCACGTGGCCCTGCCATCGGGCGCCATCGACCCGGCCTTCGATCCGATGGGCCCGAGGATATCCTTCGGGATCCCGGGGCCCTCCCTCGCGGCCCAAGTGGGGGCCTCCAAATCCCCGGGCCCTGGCGGGGCCTACTCGGTGAGCCTGACGATCCGGAACGACGGCCCAGGGATCGCCAGATATAACCCATCGGACCTCGACTTCGCCATAATCGACCCGATCGGGAGGGAAGTCTATAGGCGGTCTAGGAGCGGGGCCGGGGGATTGGCCGGGGGCGAGGAGGAGCTGCCGCCCGGCGGATCGAGGTCGTACGCGTTCGAATGGGACGGCAGGGGCGAGGGCGGGGTCCCCCTGCCGCCGGGGACCTACGAGGTGAGGGCCTACCTGGGGGACCTGGAGCTGGCGAGGGCCAGGGTATTGGTGGAGGGGGCCGTGCCCGGGTTCGAATGGCCAGCGATGGCCATCGGGGCCCCGCTGGGCCTCTCGGCCCTCCGCCTCCTCAGGCTTGGGACCCGCCGGGCCCGCCGATGCCCTCGGCCTCCAGGGCGGCGATGAACCTCCCATACCATTCGTCGATTATCCCCCTTATCATGGCCTTGACTCGATCCAGCGGGACCGCCTCGTATCGATATAGCCTCCCCCCGCCCCTCAGCGCGGAATCGGACCTGGCGGCCAGGCCCTTGGCCACCAAGTTATTCAGTATCCTTTGCGCGGTGGGCCTGCTCCTCCTCATCCCCCGGGCGACCTGCTGGACCGTAAGCGGCCCGCCCTTGAGGAGCATCAAATAGGCCCTGAGCTCGGTCTCCTGGATCCCCAGGGCGCATTTGGCCAAATCCCCGAACCCCAACCTGCCCGATAGGGCCTGGGACCTGATCTCCCTCAATGCTCGGGACCCTCGAATGTTCACGAATGTTGAACTATCGTAAGATTTATAGGTTTCCCCGCCGGTCCCGGCGGGGAGGCGCTTGGGATTGGACGAGCTGGAGAGGATAAGGGCCAGGAAGCTCCGGGAGATGATGAGGGGGAGGGGCCCCGGCGCCCCCGGGGCCGAGGGGGCTAAGCCGGCCGTGGTGACCGATGGGGATTTCGATCGGGTCGTTAGGGAGAATAGGTTGGCCGTCATAGATTGTTGGGCCCCATGGTGCGGCCCATGCAGGATCATGGGCCCCATCATAGACGGGCTGGCCTCGAAATACGCCGGCAGGGTATTCTTCGGGAAGCTGAACGTCGACGAGAACCCGGAGGTCCCGAGCAGATACTCCATAATGAGCATACCGACGCTCCTCTTCTTCAAGGACGGGGAGCTGGTCGATAGGGTGGTGGGCGCGGTCCCGGCATCGGAGATAGAGAGGCGGCTCTCGGCCCTCGGGGCCTAGGCCGAAAAGGTTTAACGCGAAGGGCCCATTTACTCCGCCCGAGCCGACATGGGCATATTCAGGGCCTACGATATAAGGGGCGTCTACGGGGAGGACCTGACGCCCGATTTGGCGATGAGGATAGGGAACGCGTTCGGATCCCTCATAGGCGGTAGGGGGAGGAGGGCCGCCGTCGCGAGGGATTCGAGGCTCAGCGGCCCGGCCCTGGAGGCCGCCTTCAAGGCGGGCCTGATGGCGGCGGGCTGCGACGCCATAGAGCTGGGCCTCCAGCCCACGCCGCTGCTGTACTTCGCCATAGCCCACTTCGGCCTAGACGGCGGGGCCGCCGTGACGGCGTCCCATAACCCGCCCGAGTATAACGGGTTCAAGCTATGCCGGGAGGGGGCCTTCTCGCTCACGTATGAATCGGGCATAGGCGAGATAGAGAGGATGGCCACCGGGGCCGGGATGGCCCTGGAGCCCTGGACCGCAGTGGGCCGGGAATCGGCCATGGAGGTCCGCGGAGCCTACTCGGAGTTCCTGAGGGCCAAGATAAGGCTCGGGAGGGGCTTGAGGGTCGTGATAGACGCCGGGAACGGGACCTGCGGCTTCGTCGGCGGGCTGTTCGAGGAGCTGGGCTGCGAGGCCGAGGTCCTATTCCCGGAGCCCGATGGCAGGTTCCCGAACCACATACCGAACCCATTGAAGGAGGAGACCCTGGCCCATTTGAAGGCCGAGGTCGTGAGGCGGGGGGCCGATCTGGGCATAGCGTTCGACGGCGACGGGGATCGGGTCGGATTCGTGGACGAGCGCGGGAACGCCCTCAGGGGCGACGTAGCCCTCATGATATTCGCCTCCGATGCCCTGAGGGCGCATCCAGGGGGCGAGGTATTGTTCGACGTAGCCTCCTCGAGGGCCGTCGCGGATCACATAAGGCGCTTGGGGGGCAGGCCCTCTATGATAAGGGTCGGCCATTCGTACGTCATGGGGGAGCTATCCCGCAGGGGTGCCATCCTGGCGGGCGAATTGAGCGGCCATTATTACTTCGCCGAGGGCTATTACGGCTACGACGACGGCATATTCGCGGCCGCGAGGATGGCCGAGATCCTATCCAGATCGGATCGGCCCCTGTCGGAGATCGCGGCCTCGCTCCCGAAATACGCATCCAGCCCCGAGGAGAGGATCCATTGCCCCGACGATAGGAAGTTCCGGGTCGTAGAGGCCCTGAGGGCGAGGCTGGGGGCGATGGGCATAAGCCTGGTGACGATAGATGGCGTCAGGGCCGAGTTCGAGGACGGTTGGGCCCTGGTGAGGCCATCGAACACGGAGCCGGCCCTGGTCCTGAGGTTCGAGGCCGAGACTGAGGAGGGGCTGAGGAGGATAAGGGCCCTCGTGGAGGGCGAGCTCCGGGGCCTATTATAGGCCGAACGGGGGCCGGGGGGCCAATGGGAACATTTAATCGGCCCTGTTCAAAGCGAGCGGCCCAAAAGGGGAAATTTCAAGGATTTTAGAAAGGGGCCGGGCGCGGCCGGGGCGGATGGCCCGGATCGATGCCCCGGGGGCCGGCCCGGGCCCTAGATTAAGGTTATATAATGAACGCGGGCCAGGGATAATGGCGATAAGGCTCCGGTGCGCCCCTTGAAGCGATCCCAAGCCCCGGCGCGGGTTCCCCCAGTGCCCTCGATGCTCCAATTATCGGCCATTGGGCTGGCCCCATTGGCCATTTGGCTGGGCCATCCGGGGATCGGGTTGGCGCTCCTATCGATCTGGGCCTTCGGCCCGCCCCGGCGATCCCAAAGGGGGGGCCCGGGCCAAGGGGCCAGGAGGGCCCTCCAAGCCCTTGCCGCGATCGCCCTATTGGCCCTCGCGCTCTCATCGGCCCCGGCGCGGGCCTCCGTGATAACCGAGTACGTATTGGCCGGGGATCCGAGGCCGTTCAATATAGACATCGATACCGGGGGGAGCCAATGGTTCACGTACGAGCTGGCCAGCAGGATAGGGCGCCTCTCGGGATCCACTTTCACCGAATGGCCCATACCCACGGCCGGGCCCGCTTGGGGGATCGCCGCGAGCGTGAGGGGGCCCGATGGGAGGATCTATAGGGAGACCTTGCCGAACGGGACTAGGGGGATATGGTTCACGGGGCATACCTCCGGGAAGATCGGGCTCCTGGTCCCGACCAAGAACGGGTTCTACGAATGGTCCCTGCCCTCGGACTCGAGGGGCTCGAAGCCCATGGGAATAGTCGCGGGGCGCAATAGCTCATCGGATCTCCCCATGATCTGGATCGCCGATTATGATGGGAGGAGGATCTACAAGTTCTATAGCACCGTGACCTCGGGCACGATACGCCCCTCGGATTGGACCCTAATCGGCTACGATGTGCCCGGGGACGCAAGGCCGCAGGGCATAACGACCGCATGGCCCGGGGATTATGTCTGGTTCACGTGCCCCGACGATAGGAGGATTGGGAGGTTGCATCATTGGACCGGCGTCTTCGTCATGTATACGCTCCCGGAGGGATCAAGGCCTTGGGGAATAGCCATCGACCCAGATGGGAAGGTTTGGTATACGGATCCGGGCCGGAACAGCGTTTGCCAATTGGACCCGGCCACGGGCTCGATAACTGAGATAGCCCTCCCGAACGCCAACAGCGACCCCCGGGGGATCGCGATCGATTGGGGCCAATATTCCAAATACGACGTTTGGTTCGCCGAGCGCGGATCGAATAGGATAGGCCGCTACGTCCCGGGGACCGGGGCGCTCATGGAGTATAGGACCCCAGAATCGGCGAGCTATCCGACGGGCGTCGCGATCGATAACAGCGGCTACGTGTGGTTCACCGAGATCCCCCCGTTCTCCAATAGGATAGCCAGATTGAACCAAAGGGTCGGCCCGACCTCGTATACGACGCTCACGAGGTTCACGACGAGCACCCCATTAACGATGGCCGCCGGGAGGGGGACCGAAACGAAAAATACCATTATAGGGAATATAGGGACTACTGCGTCTGTATCGGTCTCATCGACGATGAGCGGCGCCGGGACCGTGACCTATTCAACGGTCCCGGATAACAAGACGGTCTTCGTCATAACGGCCCCGATAACGGTGACGAGGACTTCGACGATCCCTCTGGGGACGACGACCGAGACGAGGGAGGATACGCTGACGACGATCGTCCAGACCTGGTCGACGGCCACGACCACGACCGCCTCGGCCACCCTGACGAGCTTCGTCTCCACGACGAGCACGACGCTCACGATGCCGGGGACCCTGTGGGTTACGGAGACGGGGACAACGACGTCCACGTGGTATTACGCCACCACGGCCCTGGTGAACTATACGGTGGCGACCACGGTCACGGCGACGGCGACCTCCACCGAGACCCTGACCTCATGGGCGACCGCGACCGCCCAGGCCACTTCTACGGCCCTCACGACCATAACGATCACGACGACCGTCACCGCGACGGCCGCGCCCCCAAGCGGATTGGCCATACCGGGGTTCGGTGCGCCATCCATATTGGCCGGGCTGGGGGCGGGGGCGGCGCTCCTGGGGCTCAATAGGGCCAGGAGGAGGTCCGATGCGAAATGAATAAGGGGGCCCTCAAATCGCTCGCCCTCCTCGGTATCCTATCCCTGATCCTCGCCTCGCTGGCATTCCCGCAGCGGGCATCGGCCACCTATACGGCGGAGTACTCCCTAGCGACCGGGGCCAGGCCGGTCGGGGTCTACTCAGCCAAGAGCAATGTATACTTCGCGGAGCAATATATCAACGGATCATCCAGGATAGGGATCCTGAATCCCGTGACATCGGAGATAACGGAGATAAAGCTCCGAGACCAGACCGGGCCCTATGGGATATGGGTGGATTTTGATGAGAACTTCATCTGGTTCACCGAGTATCGGGATAGCAAGGTAGGGCGATTGAAGAAGATCGGTACCGATTGGGAGTTGCTCGAGTTCCAGCTCCCCGCTGGATCGGCGCCCGCGAAGATTGTGGCCGATGATGAAAACAATGCCTACTTCACCCAGCAATACGGCAATAAGATAGGTTGGCTGAAGTTTGATGGGAGCCAATGGGTCCTTAGGGAGTATTCGTTGCCGACCCCGAACAGCGCCCCGCTGGGTATCGCGAAATATCGCGATTATATCTGGTTCACCGAATATATGAACGACCGTATAGGGAGGCTAAACCTGGGAACTGGGATCATAGAGGAGTACGATGCGAGCGCCGGCAGGCCATATGATATAACGGTAGATGAGGATGGATACGTTTGGTTCACGGCGGAATCCAATTACATAGGGGGGCTGGCGCCCTGGAGCAATATAATGACCTTCTACGCCATCCCAACGGGCAATTGCAAGCCCAGGGGCATCGCCTACGACCCGAATGCCAGGGAGATCTGGTTCGCGGAGTTCGACGCCGCCCAAATCGGGAGGTTCGTGCCCGCTAGGAACGTCTTCTACGAATACCCAACGCCCACCAGAAGCAGCCAGCCCTGGTACTTGGCCGTGAGGTCTACGAGCGAAAGGGAGAGGGACGTCTACTTCGGCGAATTCGCCATCGGGAAGCTTGGGCGGCTCTCCCAGGGCCCGGGGAGGGGCCCGACCGTCACGACGACCGTCCCGGCCCTCAGCACGGCATCGACCTCGGAGACGACGACGAGCTTCATAACATCATCCCCCCAGAGTAACACCACCAAAATTTATCTCAAAGCTGATACAAATATAACCTATGGATCCTTTGCGAGCACCGCCTCGACCACCTCCTCCACGATCACCGACACCGTGAGCATATCCATGACCACGACCACGGGCGTGATGCCCACCACCACGACCGTTTGGGTCGTCACGCCCGCGCCCATAACCACGACCTATACGACCTACGTGGCCACGGTCCAGCTCACGGCCTCTACGACCTCCACGTCGATCTCGACCAGCTATGTGGCCACGACCTCCATGACGCTCACTTATACGTACCTCGCGACCTCGTATGCGGCCACCTCGACGACCACCATGCTTTTCACCAGGACCACCAGGGCCATGCAAACGATCGCGGCGGATACATTCACGAGCACCTCTACCGAGTGGGTTATGGAGACTAGAACGGAAAGCCTAACCGCCACGACGACCCAAACCCAATTCATAGCGACCGCGACGAGCACGGCCACGGCCATCGCCACGGCCACGACGACCCTCGCGCCCGGCCCGCCGAGGCCGCAGCTCCCAACGGGCCCGCCCCGATGCCTGATAGCCACCGCGGCCTATGGATCGGAGCTCGACCCAAGGATACAATTCCTCAGGGGCTTCAGGGACGGCGTGGTCATGGGGACGTTCGCGGGGGGCCGGTTCATGGAGGCGTTCAACGCCTGGTATTACTCCTTCAGCCCGGCCGTCGCCGAGGCCCTATATGGGGACGAGGGCCTCAGGGCCATCGCCAGGGCCGCCCTTGCGCCCCTGATAGCCTCCCTCGAGGCATCGAGCGCCGCCCATTCGCTCGCGGCCCCATTGGGCCCGGAGGCGGCCGTGGCCATCGCGGGCCTGATCGCGAGCTCCCTGATCGGGGCCGCGTACCTGGGCCCGCCGCTCGCGATCGCGGCCCTCAAATGGCCCGGGAGGAGGGCTTGGGGACGGGCGGCCCTATCGGCGGCGATCGCCCTCTCGGCCAGCGCCGCTTTGATGGCCCTGGCGGAGGCATCGGCATCCGGGCCCCTCATGGCCGCCTCGGCCTCGGCGTTCGTCGCATCAGCCATCGCGGCCTCCGGGCTCGGGATCGCGCTCGCCGCGATGCGGATCGCCCAGATGGCCCGGGGGGCCCGCCCGGCGGCGCGGGCCAAGAGGGGGGATCTTGGGCCCCTTTCCCCGGGGCGCTGACCTTTTCGATCCCCATCCCCGCGATCGCCCCAAATTTTGGCCCCTTTTGGCCAAAATTTGAAAAACTTGATTTATTTGAAAAAAATCAAGAATCAAGCGAGGGCCCCGCGAACCCCCTCCTCCCCTAGGGGGGGTCAGCGGCGTTATAATGGGCGGATCGGCGCCCTCGGCCTCCCGATCGGTATCACGTAGAGGGGCCTCTCGTTGGGCGGGGAGCCCAAAGCCCGGCGGACGGCGTCGTCGTCGAAGGCCCCGACCGGGACCGCCCCGAGGCCGAGCGCCGCCGCCTGGAGGAGGACGTTCTGGGCCGCGTGCCCGGCCTCCATGTGGACGTATCTGATCCCCCTATCCCCGTACCTGGCGGTGGTCCTCCCGTAATCGGCCGCGATGATTATATCGATCGCGGCCTCCTCGACCCAGCGCTGGCCAAGGGCCGCCCCCGCGAGCTCGGCCCTGGCATCGCCCCCGCGGACCCTGGCTAGGGAATGGCCAGCCGGCGCGTATTTGTATACTCCGGCGCCGAGGCCCTCGACGGCCCCTACGACGACGTAGATCTCCAACGGGTACGTGCCCCCGGCCGATGGCGCGGTCCTGAGCCCCCTCGGATCCGTTATGCCCTGCGCTGCCCATAGGAGCTGGGATAGCTCCAGCAGACGCAGGGGCTCATCGGAGTACTCCCTGATGGATCTCCTCCTCAGGAGGGCCTCCTCGAGGGACGGGCCCCCTCCGCGCAGCGGATCCGGGAGCCGGATCGCGGTCCCGATATCCCCCGCGGCCGGCTCGGGGGATCGCCCGCCGTCCCGGGGGATTAGGAGGAGGGCCGACGCCGATGCCAGCGCCAATATCGCCAACGCGGCCAACGCCGCCCCGATCGGCCTAGAACCCAACCCCCGGCGCATGGCTTGATCCTCTTGGGCCCGGGATCTTAACCCTTACCCCGGGATGGCCGGCGCCGGGGCATTTGGGGGCCCGGGCCATCAAACCCCGGCCATCCGCCGGACAAGGTCCAGGAACCTGCCGAAGATCCCGCCGCAGAGGAATTGGGCCGCGGTCCCCGCGATCGACATCGCCATGAAGAGCTCCGGGTCCACCCCGAGGGCCATTGCTATCACCAGGCCCACCGCGCCGTAGAATATCGTATGCGCCAGCGAATCCACCGCGAACCTCTTCAGGCTCTTCCAATCCTTCAACGACTCGATCGGGCCCATATCCATCGGGCATTGGGCTCCCCGGGGAAGATAAAACCGTTATTCGCGCGATCGATCTAACGATCCTCGATATAATGGCCCTCCCGGCGCGCCGGATCGGCCCCCGGATCGTCTTTATCCAAGCCCCCCCTTCCATGGCTCGCCGGTTGGCCGGATCTTGAGCTCGAAGGGGAGATCCTCGACCCATTGAGGCGCCTCGATGGGCATGGGGCGGAGCTCGTCGGGCTGAGGGGGGACGCGCGGCCCCATGCGCCGACGCGGATGGGCCCAGGGCCGCCGAGCGCATGGGGATAGAGGTTTATGCTGAGGTTTGGGCCAGCGCGACCCCATCCGGATCCCCGGGCCCGCCGCCCGCCGATTTCAACGAATATGTCAAGAAAAGCGATATCCCATCCCCTCCAGAGGCCCCATGGGAGGCGCGGGCCATGGAGAGGGCCAAGATCGGCGTAGGGGCGTTGGACGAGATCACCGGGGGCGGTTTCCCGAGGGATGGCCTGATCCTATTGGCCGGGGGCCCCGGGACCGGGAAGACCATCCTCTCGATGCGGTTCCTGATCGAGGGCGCCGAATCGGGCGAGCCCGGCGTTTACGCGGGCTTCGCCGAGCCGAGGGAGGCCCTCATCGAGGGCCTCTCTGGGCATTTGGGCGCAGATCTGGCTGGATTGGAGGGCGGGGGGAAGCTCAGGATCCTGGATTTCACGACCGCCAGGGAGGCCGCGATCTCCTCGATCATGGAGGGGATCCTCCGCGAGATCCACTCCATCGGGGCGAGGCGCTTGGTCATCGATTCCTATTCGGCCATGGCGCAAGCGTTCCAAACCCCCCACGACGCGAGGATCGCCCTCCACGCGATCCTCGGGAGGATCGTTAGGCGGATGGGCTGCACGGCGATCGCCACCGTGGAGGTGCCGCTCGGCTCGGAGCGGATGGGCCTGGGGGCTGAGGAATTCGTGGCCGATGGCATAATCGCGCTGCGGGTCAGGGAGCTCGATTGCCGGCTCCTCAGGGAATTGGAGCTCGTGAAGATGAGGTGGACGAGGCTCGGGGAGAGGAAGATCGCATTCACGCTCGACGGCGGCTTCAGGGCCTTCGCTCCCTTCAAGCCCAAGCCCATCGATAGGCCCGGCAGGTTCCAGCCGATCCGGGATCCGCCCGGGATGTATTCAATGGGCTCCGGGGATTTGGACGCGGCCCTCGGGGGCGGGGTTCCGAGGGGGGCCGCGGTCCTCCTGGAGATCTCCGGGAAGATCTCGATGGCGGAATACCATTTGATAGTCGTCCCCGCCATAGCGAACTTCATCGCGCAGGGGCGGGCCGCGATCCTGATACCGACCCTCGGGGTCGATGCCGAGGAGGCGAGGCGGGTCGGGCTGGAGTACGGCTTGCGGGATGAGGAGATAAGGGGCCTCCTCAGGGTCTGCCAACCAAGGGACCTCGGGGGCGATGGGGAGCCCCACGTCGTCCACTTCGATGCGAAGGACGTTTGGGGGGATTACGGGAAGTATCTCGAGCTCGAGGAGGATTTGATGCGGAGGACCGGGCAGCCCGTTATGAGCGTCAGCGGGGTCGATGCCCTGCTCAGCTATTACGATGAGGCATCGTGCGAGAGGCTATTGGGCCGAGACGCGGTGAGGATCCGGCGGCGCGGATCGCTCGGGATCCTTCTCCTGAAGCCCGGGCATGGGGGGATCGCGAGGAGGCTCGGCTCAATAGCGGCGATCCACCTGAGGCTGACCAGGGAGCACGGCTGCCTGCTGCTCTACGGGGTCAAGCCCCGGACCGGGCTATACGCCGTGGAGATGGACGCCTCCAGGGGATACCCGCTGCCGAGGCTGACGCCGATCGTATGATGGCATGGGGGGAGGCGCTTGGACGAGTTCGACTCGGCCCTGTTGGAGGCCATCGATGAGGCGCTCTCGAGGCTATCCGAGCCGGTCCGGAGGGGCATATATTGGTACCTGATGCGCAGGTACGGGCTATCGAGGGACGCGATCCCATCAAGGCCAGGGGACTTCGCCGGGGGCCTAAGGGCCCTCCTCGGGAGGGGCGCCGACGTGATCCTGGGGTGGGCGATGGAGGCCCTATACGCCGGGCTCGGGCTGGGCCAGGCCCCCGCGGCGGGGCCCGGGGCGGATTTCGAGGGCCTCGTGGCCGGCGCGCGGAGGGCCTGGGAGCGGAGCAGATCCCAAAGATAAGTGAATCGAGCGATCCCGAATATGCGATAACATAAAAAGCCCGGCCCCGAGGTAAGCTGGAGGTGAAATGCGTATGGCCGAGGGGAGGATCGAGATAGGGAAGGTGACCAATTTCTATTCCAAGATAGGGGTGGCCGTGATAGAGCTATCGGCCCCTTTGAGCGTGGGCGATAGAATCCTATTCAAAGGGAAGAATACGAACTTCGAACAAATCGCCGAATCGATGCAGATCGAGCATAAGCCCGTCCAAAGGGCCGAGGCCGGCCAATTGGTCGGGCTCAAGGTGAAGGAAAGGGTGCGGCCAGGGGACATCGTATATAAATGAAGGCCATCCCCGAGGCGGTCGAGCCTCATATCTCCAGCTCCATTCCATCAAAGGCCACGATCGTGTTCCCGAATATCTCCCTAGCCCTTTCCCCGCCCTCTTCCCTCTCCTTAATCGTCTTGTACTCCGCCGCATTGAAATGGGTCAAGATCAGCAGCCTTGCGTTCGCCCCCTTGGCGACCCTCGCAGCCTCCTCGGGGTTCATATGCGGCCACTCCTTGCTCATGCGGCCCGGTTTGAGAGCGCATTCGGAGATGAGCGCATCCGCATCCCTGGCGAGCTCCAGGACATTCTCATGCGGCCCAGTATCCGTGCAATATGCGATCGTCTTCCCATCCAGATTGAGCCTATATCCGAGCGATGGATCCTTATGGGGCAAGAGCCTGCAGGAGAGATGAAACGGAAATTCATGTTCTCCCTCGTCCAGCTCCTCGATCCTCACCTCATATGGGAGCTCCGCAAATGGCCTCGAGAAGGGTTTATTGATTATCAAGTTGAGGGCCTCCCTCGCTCCCCTCTTCCCATATATTCGCAATGGGCTCTCGAATTTTAATTCGTCTAGGAGGTGGAATCCGAAGATATGATCCAAGTGGAAATGGCTCAGGAGGATATGGGTCGGCTTCGCCTCCTTCAGATACCCCTTGGCTCTGTGGATCCCGTCTCCGGCGTCAAGGATCACATAATACTCCTCCGCATCCAGGAGTATGCAGGAGGTATTTTCCGTTTCCGTGGCATATACGCCATTCGTCCCCAGGAATACGATCCTCATTTTTCATGCCCCCGAGTTTTCGCCTCTCGATCCAAGTTGGATTAAACTATTTCGGATGGCTCGCAAGCCGGTCCCGCCCGCCCATGGGCCCCGAGCCCCAGGCTCAGCAACTCCATCCCATGGCGGGCAGGATCGCGCCATTTGGTGGCGATCAGGTCCCCTCAGAATCTAGGAGATCGGGATCTTTTATGAGCACATAAATGCCCAATAGTTCGATATCCGATGGATCGCGATATTGAATAATTCCTTTAAAGAATTTTAATCTTCCATCAAGCTCGGACGGGTTGGCGTCGAAGGAGGTGGTTGCATTGAACAAGAAGGCGATGATCGCAGGGGCCTTGGTCGCGATCTTGGCCACAGCCATCCTCTCGGCCCTCGTGGCCAGGAGGAGGAAATAGCTTCGGTTGATCGCTTTCCGGGGCGGATCCCGCCCTTTCCCGCCTTTTTTATCGTCGCGAACTCTCTATTTGGGATGCCGATAATGGCCTATCTCAGCTGAGGGGGATCTTCGTGGCGCTAAATCCTTGACGCGGGCGGGGCTTCGGCCGGCCCATCCTGGCGCCCCCAGTATCGGCCCCGCTCGTGGGCCCTTAAGGGCCATCCGTTCGGCGCGAAGGGTCGACCCCATCCAGGATCCCGAGTATTTCATCTTGCATCTTCAATAACTTCAGGATATGGCTTTTCAAAACCCTCCCGTCCCCTTCCTCCATACGCCCGTATGCCTCCATCCTCTCGGGCATCAGCTCCTCAAGGTTCACCCAGACCTCAGCCAACGCCGCGTAAACATCCCTTTTGAGGGACTCCTCCTCCGCGCCCAGCCCAAATTCCTCCTTGATCCGTCCGATCTCATCCAGCATGGACGCGATCACGCTCATTATCCTCGACCTGGCCCTTGGGTCGATATCGCTGCGAATGGAATAAAGGATGGAGCCCGAGCCATCGGACTCTAGATAATCCCTTATTTGATGAAGGCGCCTCTCCACCAAGAGAAGCCCGCTCCTCAGGGCCCTAATATGGTTCTCGTTCATCGCGCCCAAGCCCACCTCCTGAAGGAGCGAAGAAAAGCTTTGCGGCTCATCCCATCTTCGCCGATGCGCTCGCCCTTTGGCGTGGGGCCGAGGGCTACGGCGATTTCCAGGTCCCGAGCGCCCGAGGCCGGAGCGGATTGCGGAGGGGCCTATTCAACGTCCAAGGATGCTCCAATCGCGCACTCATCAATGCGGGGCTTCCAAATCAATTGGGAGGTTGATCGTCAATTTTTGGAAACGTTGCTGGGCGCTTTCCCGGGCACCTCATATAGGACCCCGTCCTCCGATAGGATCAAGACGTTTCCGCATTTCAGGCATCTAAAATATTTGTTCGTCCCCCTTTCGCCCTTTTGCTCGCCCAGCAGCTCCGTTTCGCCGTGGGCGCACTCTGTTTTCATAAATTGTTCATGGCCGATCGGGGTTTTTTAACTTTCCTCGGGCTCGGGAACCGCGCATCGCGCGGCGATCCCCCCGAGGATCCCACATGCGGGCCCATGGCGGGCCATTGGGCGCCATAAGGCCCCTTCCAATCCATAAGCCCCGGGCATATCTCGATCCGAAAACCGATCAAACCCCCCGCGGCCCTCCAATCGGTCCCATTCGCCGCATGGGCCTCCTCCTATTCTGCATCGGGCTAATTATGGGAAGGGGGGGTTAAAACCGCTTGGGGAAATATACGGCCCTCCTCGTTATCTCCAGGGAACAAGCGCCATGGGTTGAGCAGAATTTTTCGCATTCCCTCGCCGTTTCTTCATCGGCATAGCCCAGCCCGCAGATCTCGCATATGTAAGCGCTTTCCCCATCAACCTCAATCCTTCGGACCATGGTCTCGCCCCTTCATTAAAGTGCGGGGGGTGGGATTTGAACCCACGAAGGCCTACGCCGCAGGGGCTCTCCGCCCGGGTGCGCGCGGCTCCTGAACCCTGCCCCTTAGACCTGGCTCGGGTACCCCCGCAATGCGCCGCCTCGGGCCCGATCTAATCCTTTATCGCCTCGAGTAGGCTGATGACGTTCCAGATCTTGACGCGCGTATAGGGCGGCATGTTCGGATCCTGGGAGATTTCATCGAGCATCGAGGTCGCGTTGGCGGCCCTAACCGCAAGGCTGTATTTATCGGAGTTCAGCATGGCTATCGAATCCTTTGCCACCTTCCTTATATTCCTCGGCGTCGTCGTATCTTGGGAAACCTCGTCCAATACGGCTATCGCCTGCTTGATCCTCGCCTCGTACTCCTCCCTTTTCTTGGCTTTCTTCGCCGCCAAATCGGGCCCGCCTCCCCAACCCGCTTCACGGGAAGGATTTTTAGAAGGAGCCTATATTTCTTCCTCTCGGGAACCTCCTTGGCCGAAGACGTCAAGAGGATGGCCGAGCTGCTTAAATCCGGCGCCGCGATGATCTCCAAATCCTGCCCCGTTTGCGCCTCCCCCTTATTCAAGGTCGGCAAGGATATAATATGCCCGAGGTGCAATCGCCCGGTCGTGATAGTCGGGATAGCCGAGGATGAGCAAAGGGCCCTCGGGGGCAAGATCCTCGAGATGGTCGAGTCAACGATCCTCGGGAAGATAGGGGAATTGAACGAGCTCATGAAGGCCGAGGGGGATCCGGAGCGCTTGAGGGCCCTAGGGGAAACACTCTCGGTTTGGCTCTCCGCCCTGGAGAAGCTCAGGAAGCTCTCCGCTGAGAGCGGCGCCTAATCCCCCTCCGCGTCATACCTGCTCGTCAGGACCCTCCTTATGGCCTCGGATATCTTCTCCCCGATGCCCGGGACTTCCTTGAGCTCCGATTGGGGGGCGGTGAAGACCCTCTCGGGGGATCCGAACTTCGCCAATAGCCTCCTGGCCCTGACGGCGTCCACGTAGGGCAAGCCGGCTACCAGGAATTCCTGCATCTCCCTCAGGCTCGCGGGTTTCTTCTCGCTCCTCAGCCTAACGGTCCTGCCCTCCTCTATCTGCTCCCTTTTGGCGAGCGAGTAGATGAACAGCGCCGATTCCGATGAATCCCTGGTCCACATAATCCTTATTCCGTAATCCACCAGCAAGCTGGATATGGCGCCCAGGATCGCCTCGGGCCTGACATCCCTCCCCGTATATAGATACTCGCCCTCGATGAGGATTATCGGGGCCTCGTAGGCCGAGCTCAGCTCGGCCGCTTGGCTGAAGAGCCTGCCGTCGATGAGCGAGGATGCGAAATCCTCGCCCATCTTCCGCTCAACCGCGACCTTGTCCGAGACGAGGTAATCGCCTATCTCGAGCGATCTGCATTCCAGCTTCGCCCCCAGCCTCGAGAGCTCCCTCACGACGCCCGAGCCCATCTCCCTCGAATCCACTACGATCCTCACATCGGGCCCCCCGCGGCCAGGCCTCTCCCCTGCCCCAACGAACCCCTCAAGCGTGAATTGCCCCCTGGGCGGGGCCTTAGAGGCCATTCCGGCCAAAGCCCGGCCCATCTCGCCCTCCCTCCGCTTGGCTATCCAATAATAGGCCTCGTCGCTGGTCCCCTTGGCCACGAGCAATATGGCCTTGCCCGGCTCCCTCCTGCCGGTCCTCCCCCTCCTCTGTATGAACCTTATCGCGCTTGGGACGCAATCGTATAGGACGACTGCGCCGCACTCCGATATATCCAAGCCCTCCTCGCCTATCTGGGTGGCCACCAGGACGTTGTACTCCCCGGACCTGAAGCCCTCGAGGATCGCGGCCTGCTCCTTCTGGGACATCCCCTTGTCCCCCCCTTTGTCAACCTGCCCAACCAGCCTGGCCGATCTTATCCCATCCCCCGCGGCGCCCAATTCCTCGGCGAGCCTCCGAGCCGTGGATCGATAATTGGCGAATACGATCACCCTCCCGGCCCCGTTCCCGAGCTCCCTTTTGACGACCTCTATGGCCCTCGAGATCTTCGGGTGCTCCCTACCCTGCTGCAGGAGCCCCTCCACGAGGCCTATGGCCTCCAGGGCATCGCGATCCTCCAAGAAGCCCCTCAGGGATCTCGCCCTCCTGCCCTCGTATTTGGCCCTAAGGCCATCTATGTACTCCTTGAAGGAGGCCAGGCTTTGGGTTTCGAGGAGCTCCAAGGCCTTTAGGGCGTGGAGGGAGGCGTAAAGGCCCGCTATGGCGTCCTTGAGCCTCGGATCGCTCCCCCCACCGGACGATTTGCGCAATTCCTCGCAAAGGGCTAGGATCCTCTTGGCCGTCGGCCTTTCCAAATCCCAATCCCCGAGGAGGCCGAGCTCCTTGGCCCCCCTCAATGCCCTCCTTATGAAGCCCGATAGCAGGGAGCGCGCCCTTAGGAAGTCCTCCGGCAACTTGATCTCCTCCCGCTCGATCTTGATCCCGCCTATGTACGGCCTAACGTCCGGGCTGGACAGGGTCCTGACCTCGACCCTCCTAGCGCGTATGTTCCTGCATACCTCCTCGATGGCCTCCTTGCTCGATCCCGGGGAGGCCGTTAGGCCCACTATCAGCGAGCGGGGCTCCGAGGAGTACCTCTCGCATATGTACGAATAAGCGTAATCCCCAACGGCCCTGTGGGCCTCGTCGATGACCAGGATAGCTATCTCGCTCAAATCTATCCTGCCCAAGATCAGGTCGTTCATGAAGGTCTGCGGGGTGGAGAAGACTACCCGCTTCCGCCAAACCATATCCCTCTTATCTGGCGGGATCTCGCCCGTCGCGAGCCCGAACTCCTCATCGCCCAGGTTCAGTATCTTCCTGAAGTTGGCGTAATGTTGGAGGACTAGGGGCTTCGTCGGGGCCAATACCACGGCCTTCCCACCGGATGCCTCGAGCCTCTTGGCTATGGCCAAAGCGGCTATCACGGACTTCCCCAAGCCAGTTGGCAAGCAGACCAGGGTATTATCCCGGGCGCAAACCTCCGCTATCCTCTCTTGATATTCCCTCCTCTCCACGGCGCCCTCCTTTATCAGGGGATGCCTTAGGAACTCCAATGGCCTCCTCCCGATCGAGCGAGGGAATCCTACCACTCCCTCAATATTATGAGGGTATTGGTATTCATCACGCCCTTCACCTGCCTGACCTCCTCGAGGCAATGGTCGACGTCGGTTATGCTGGCCCCGGAGATGAAGACCGCTATATCGTATTGGCCCGTTACCTCATATACCATTTGAACCCCCTCTATCTTCCTGAGAGCCCTAGAAACCTCGGGGGTCGGCAATGGGGTATTCACCGAGATCAGGACTATGGCCTTCGTCCCCCGGGTGAATTCCCTCTGGATAGTGAACTTCTTTATGACCCCCTCCTTTACGAGATTCTGCACCCTCCTCCTAACAGCTCCTTCCGAAAGGCGTAGCTTTTTTCCGATATCTACATAGGAAGACCTTGAGTTTTCCTCGAGGATCTTCAGGATCTTCTCATCTATCTCGTCCAATTCCTCCACCATCCATATATCGGACTATTTTAACGATTTTTGGAACATTATCCCGAAGTTTTTATCGAAATCCGATCTATAAAAGCTTTTGCTCAGCTCCAAGCCGCAATCCCCCTTAAGACCGGTCTTAAGGGGGACTCTTCGCCTTCGGGCGCACCCGCCGGGCTCCCGGCCAAATCCAGAATCTTTATATAAGGTTCGAATTACGTAGTAAGCGCCTTAGGACGGGATGACGATGCCGAAAATAAAATGCCCGGATTGCGGGGCCGAGTTCGATGCCCCTCAGGACGCATCACCGGGGGAGATAGTGAGCTGCCCGGATTGCGGCTTGGAGTTGGAGATCAAGAGCATAAAGGGGGATGTGGTGGAGGTCAAGGAGCTGGCGGTGGAGGGCGAGGACTGGGGGGAGTAAGGGCTCGCCGCCCCCTCGGGTTTAGGGATAGATGGGGATGAGCATCGCCATACTCTATGAGCATCCGGAAACGGATGAGCTCGGGATAAAGGCGACCGCCCAGGAGATGGGCGTTGAGCTAATCCACATACCGTTCCGGCTGGTCTCCATCACTGTGGGAAACGACGCCTTCCGAATAAGGAGCAAGGCCAAGGAGTATACTTGGGTCCTCGAGCGCGTTGGGGCGGTCCTGAACAGGGCCCAAAGCAAGAACAGGAGGCTTTATGCCTCCTCGATCATGGAGGCCTTGGGCAAGCCCGTGATAAACTCCTCCAGGGTGGAGTACATATGCTTCAGCAAGCTGAGGACCCTCCTGGAGTTCCGCAGGGCCGGGGTCAAGATACCGAAGAGCGTCTTCGTCCCCTGCAACTCGCACGAGTTCTTGGAGAACATGGCCAAGATACACAACGAGGTCAGCATAGCCGACCTCCTGGAGATGGAGCTCGATGGGACCATGGTGATAAAGCCGGATAGCGGCACCCATGGGAGGGACGTCAGGTTGGTCAAGAGCAGGGAGGCATTGATCCAGCTCTTGGAGGATACCCAGCCGTCCATAATAAATCCGGTCGGCATATTCGCGCAGGAGTTCGTCGATAAATGGTTCTACGACCTCAGGATAGTGGTCAGCAAGGAACGCGGCAAGCCCCCCTCCTGCCATCCCCTGGCCCTCGCCAGGGCCGGGTTCAAGGATTTCAGGACCAATACCTTCTTGGGCAACATGGTATTCGGGGTGAAATTGCCAGCCGCCGTCATGGAAGCTGCCGAGAGATGCGGCATGGCGATAGGGGGGGATTCGGCGTGGATCCTCGCCCTGGACGCGATGCCGCGCGTGGAGGGATCGAGGCCCGCCGACGACGAGTGCATAAGATCGGATCTCGAGAAACTGGAGCCGTACTTCGATAATATAAAGAAGGTCAAGAGGAATCCCGCGAAGATGAAGGACTTCCAGACCTGGAACAAGAGGCTGGAGGAGGCATTCGATCTTTATAAGAGGACCGAGCCCTATGAGAGGGTCAGGAGGGCGATAGAGGAGAACTTGGAGAAGGTCAAGGATAGGGTGATGTTCCATGAGGCCAATTCGTGCCCGGAGTTCTGGGAGCAGACGAGGCTGATGACGGGGGCGAATTTGGCCGAGCATATGATTAAATGCGCCCTCAGCGTGGCTAACTCTGGATGAGCGCTTCCAGGTGGCGATGGATTGGTTAAGGTCGGGATAATAGGGGGATCCGGATACGGCGGCGGGGAATTGCTGAGGATCTTGCTATTCCATCAAAACGTCGAGATCGCCGCCGTCACGTCCAGGCCATACGCCGGAGAGTTCGTATTCAGGGTCCACCCGAACCTCAGGGGGTTGACCCAGCTCAAGTTCGTGAAGCCCGATCCGGAGGCGATCGCTAATACCTGCGATCTGGTCTTCACTTCCCTGCCCCACGGCGCCTCCGTGAAATTTGTCCCCCTCCTACTGGAGCTCGGCCTCAAGGTCATAGACCTGGGGGCGGACTTCAGGCTCAAGGATCCAAAGGATTACGAAGTCTGGTATGGGTGGAAGCACGAGCACCCAGAGCTCTTGGAGAGGGCGGTCTTCGGCCTGCCGGAGCTCCATAGGGATGAGATAAGGGGGGCCGATTTGGTGGCTTGCCCAGGCTGCATGGCCAACGCCTCCATCCTCGGCTTGGCCCCCCTCATAAAGGCCGGAGCCGTGGATAGGGATAGGATAGTGGTAGATGCGAAGATGGGGACGTCGGGGGCCGGAGCGAAGCCCACCCCGGCGGGGCACCACCCCGAGAAATATAACAGCATTAGGGCATATAAGCCAGTTGGGCATAGGCATACGGCCGAGATAGTCCAAGAGCTCAGCCGCCTCGGGGGCGGGAGGGTCTCCGTATCCTTCTCGGCCCACTCCGTCAATATGGCCAGGGGGATATTGGCCACGATCCATGCCTTTCATTTCGGCGGATTGAAGGAATCGGACGTTTGGAAGATCTATAGATCCGCTTATCAAGGGGAGCCCTTCATAAGGCTGGTGAAGGATAGGAAGGCGCTCCACGGCCTACCGGATCCCAAGAACGTCATGGGGTCGAACTATTGCGACATTGGGTTCGAATTGGATCCGCATTCGAATAGGCTGGTGGTCCTATCGGCCATAGACAACCTGGTGAAGGGCGCGGCCGGGACCGCGGTGCAATGCATGAACATAATGATGGGGTTCGACGAGCGCGAGGGCCTGATGAGCCCGCCACTGCACCCGCTGTGATCGCATATGTTGGTGGTCGTGAAGATCGGCGGGAGCCTCCTGGAGTCCTCAATACCGGAGGGCTTCTTGGGGGACGTCAAGAGCGCCCTCGAAAGGCATCGATTGATATTGGTCCACGGCGGGGGGAGGATCGTAACGAACTTGGCGACCAGGCTCGGCAAGGAGCAGGTGTTCGTCACATCGCCCCAGGGCTTCAGGAGCAGATACACGGATAAGGAAACGGTGGAGATCTACGCCATGGGGATGGCGGGGTTGGCGAACAAGAGCCTCGTCTCCGCCCTGGCGAGCCGCGGGATCCCGGCGGTCGGCATAAGCGGGCTGGATGGGCCGTTGATAAGGGCCAAGAGGAAGAAGGACCTCATAATCATCGATGAGAGGGGGAGGAAGAAGCGAATAGATGGGGGATACACGGGCACCATAACCGAGGTGGATACGAGGCTGCTGAGGGTCCTCCTCGACGGCGGCTTCCTCCCCGTCGTGGCGCCCTTGGCCATCGGGGAGGAGTTCGAGTTCCTGAACGTGGACGGTGATAGGGCGGCGGCTCAAATAGCCGGGGCGATTGGGGCCGATGCCCTGGTCCTCCTGACGGATGTGAAGGGCCTGATCTTGGACGGCGAAGTCGTGCCAAAGCTCACCAAGGAGGAGGCGGAGGCGATCTTGGGGAGGATCGGCCCGGGGATGATAACTAAGGTTCACGCCGCCATACAGGCCATCGAGAAGGGCGTCGGGAAGGTGATAATCGGATCCGGCCAGGAGCCGGAGCCCATAAGATCCGCCGTGGATTTGGGGATGGGCACGGTGATAGTTCGTTGAAGGGGGATGAGGCCATCTCCATCGAGCAAAGGCTGATGGCGGGCGTATATTCGAAGAGGCCGATAGTGGCCGTGAGGGGGAGGGGGGCGAGGATATGGGACTCCGAGGGTAGGGAATACATAGACTGCATGGGGAGCTATGGGGTGAGCATAATCGGCCATTGCCATCCAAAGCTCGTCGAGGCCATATGCCGCCAGGCCGGGGAGCTGATCTCCTGCCACGGATCGCTTTACAACGACAAAAGGTCGGAGTTCCTGGAGAAGCTCTCGAGGGTTACCCCGAGGGGCGTCGATAGGGCGTTCCTCGGCAACAGCGGCGCGGAGGCGGTCGAATGCGCGTTGAAGCTCGCCAGGAAGCACACCGGTAGGAAGGAGATAATCGCCATGATGGGCGCGTTCCACGGGAAGACCATGGGGGCCCTCTCCGTCACCTGGGATAAGAAGTATAGGGCACCGTTCGAGCCGCTCGTCCCTGGCGTGAAACACGTCCCATTCGGGAACCTCGAGAGGCTAAAGGAGGCGATCTCCCCCGAGACCGCGGCCGTAATAGTCGAGCCGATCCAAGGGGAGGGCGGGATCAGGCTCCCGCCCGAGGGATATCTGAAGGGCGTCAGGGATCTATGCGACGACGGGGGGGCCCTCTTGATCCTGGACGAGATCCAAACCGGGCTCGGGAGGACGGGCAGGATGTTCGCGTGCGAGCATTGGTCCGTCATACCGGATATAATGTGCATAGGGAAGGCCATCGCTGGCGGGATACCGATGGGCGTAACGGTCGCGAAGGAGGAGGTGATGTCATCGCTCAAGAGGGGGGAGCACACGAGCACTTTCGGTGGCAACCCGATCGCATGCGCCGCCGCCTCAGCCACCTTGGACATAATAGTCGGGGAGCGGTTGCCCGAGAGGGCATCCAGCCTCGGGCAACGCTTGATGGAGGGCTTGAGGGCCCTGAAGGAGAAGCACGATTCCATACGCGAGGTCAGGGGGATGGGATTGATGATCGGCGTGGAGATGAAGCACGACGTATACAACGTCATAATGAAATCTCTCGAGAGGGGCCTATTGATCCTCGATGCGGGGAGGAACGTCCTGCGCTTCCTTCCGCCCTTGGTAATCGAGGAGTCCCAGTTGGATAGGGCCATAGGGATTTTGGATGAGGCAATCGGGGATGCCGCGGTCGGAGGAGCAAGCGATAGAGTTCCTGATCGATCTGCTCGAGACCTATAGCCCATTCGGGCAAGAGGGCCCGATATCGGACCTAATCCTCAGGGAGATGTCCGAGCTCGGGATCGATGCCCGGAGGGATGAGGTGGGGAACGTCATCGGGGAGGTGGGCAATGGGCCCCATCCCGCCCTGCTCCTCTGCGGCCACATGGATACGGTCCCGGGCTTCATACCGGTTAGGGTGGAGGGCGGGGCCATCTACGGGAGGGGGGCGGTCGATGCCAAATCCTCCTTGGCCTCCATGATCCTCTCGGCCGGCGCCCTGGCCGAGGAGGGGATCGATGGCCGGATAATCGTGGCCTGCGTCGTGGATGAGGAGGGGGAGGGGAGGGGCATAAAGAACCTTATGAAGGATCGGTTGGATGTGGATTACGCGATATTCGGCGAGCCGAGCGGCGCCTCCAATATAACGATAGGCTATAAGGGGAGCATGAGGATAATCCTCAAGGTCGGGACCGAGCCAGGCCATTCATCGGCCCCTTGGCTATTTGAGAACGCCATAGAGAGGGCCTTCGACCTATGGGGCGCATTTAAGGGGTTCCACCTCCCCGGCGAGGACCCGAATAGCAAGTTCTACTCGATGACTTCGTGCCTCATGAAGATCCGCGGGGGATCGGATTCCACATCCGTTCCATCCGAATGCGAGATGACTATAGACCTCAGGTTCCCGCCGCAGATATCCTTGGAGGACATATTCTCCGGGGCGAGGAGCATCGTTGAGAAGTTCGGGGAAGAGCACCCAAAGGTGAAGGTCCATATGGAGTTTGGCGATATAACCAAGCCGTTTGAGGCCGATAGGAGGTCCCCCCTCGTAAGGGCCCTCTCCTGGGCCATAAGGACGACCCTGGGGAAGCAACCCACGCTATTGAGGAAGACGGGCACCGCGGACCTCAACGTGCTTTGGGAGGCCCTCAAGATACCGATGGTCGCCTACGGCCCGGGGGATTCGAAGCTGGACCACACCCCATACGAGCGCATTGAAATACGGGAATATTTGGATAGCATCAAGGTGTATAAGGCGGCGATCAGGAGATTATTCGAACTCCATGGGGGCGAGCCGCGAGAGGGCGCCGCTTAAGATCTCCACAATCCCCTTCAGGGAACACCGCAGCTCATCGCTGAGGCCCTCGCCCAGCCCCAAGTCCTTGGGCTGTATGGCCAGGATCGCGACCTTGGCCCCGGTCTCCATTTCCAAATACTTCGATAAAACCTTCAGGGGCAGGGAATGGGTCGATATGGATACCCCGACGGTTTCGCCCGCGCCGAAGAGCCTCGCCTCGCCGGGGTTCCCGAGGAAATCGGCCGCGTCCACGAGGAGGATATGGGTTGGGCGAAACTCGGCCACCTTGCCCACGAAGCTCTCCGGGACCGTTTCGCAATCCAAGAGCAGAACCCCATCCGGGACCCTGCCCTCCAGGGCCTTCACCACCTCGACGCCTATGGCGTCATCCCTCCTGATCGGGTTCCCGATCCCGAGTATCGCGACCCTCTTGGCCCCCTCGAGCCATTCCCCCAGCTCCGAACTCAGCTCCATTCGACCTCCCCACCCAGCATAATCGATAAATTGCCGAGGCCAAAAGATAAGGGCTTCCGGGGTGTTCCGGGTTGCAAGCTAGGCCAAAGGTTTGGGGCAATCTACTGGCGGAGGTAGTGAGGGCGGGGCTTTGCACCAGATGCAGCGCTTGCGCGGCCTCGTGCCCCGTCGACGCCATAGAGATGATCGGCCCAAACGGCGATCCTATGCTGACGGGGCGATGCATACTTTGCCAAATATGCTACCACGTCTGCCCGAGGACGGGCTTATCCATATCGGAGGCCGAGAGGGCGGCGTTCGGCAGGGTTAGGGGGCCCGAGGAGATCCTCGGCATCTGCATAAGCGCTTATTCGATCAGGGCGAGGGATGGGGAGCTGCTGCGGAGGTGCCAAGATGGCGGGGCCGTCAGCGCCCTCTTGGGATATGCCTTGGATTCGGGGATCATAGATGAGGCGATCGTGGTGGATAGGGACGAAAAATGGATCCCGATCCCGAGGATCGCCACGAAATCGGCTGGGCCATCGGCGTATGCGGGATCGAAGTTCGCCATAGCCCCGGCGATCCTGAAGGCCAAGGAGGCGCAGCTCGGGTTCCCAAACTCAAAGATAGGCATGGTCGCCCTGCCGTGCCAAGTACAATCCATAAGGAAGATGCAATCCTCGAAGTTCACCTACTCCAAGCTATCTGAGAGGATTTCGCTCGTCCTTGGGCTATTCTGCACCAGGGCCTTCACACGGGATGGCATCGGAAAAGCGCTCTCCGAGGCCGGCATAGATCCCAAGGCCGCCTCCAGGATCTTCGCGAGGGGCTCGGAGCTCAGGATCCGGGTCGGCGATGGGGAGGTCTCGGTGCTGATCGATAGGATTGGGCCGCATCTAATGGGATCCTGCGATTATTGCACCGATTTCTCCTCGGAGCTTGCGGATATCTCATTCGGATCCACTGGGTCCGAGATCGGTTGGACGACCGCCTTGACGAGATCCAAGCTGGGCGAAGAGCTGGTCAAGGGCGCCGCGGAATCGGGCTTCGTGGAATGCAAGCCCTTGGGGGAGGCGGGGCTGAGGGCGATAATCGAGGCGACGAAGAAGAAGAGGGCGAGGGATTCGAGCAAATACCTGAGGCCTTAATCCGCCCTCGCCGCCAAGGAGTATTGCGTAGCGGTCCTGAGGGCCTTCCTCAGGGCCGCAACCTGAGGCTTATAGAGGATTATCCTCCCTTCCCGCACCGTTGGCTCCATGCCGAGGATGCGCTCCACGACCTTGAGCTCGGCGCCCCCGAGGGCGATCGAGGCCTCGCTCGAGGAGGGCGCGAGCTCTATGAGGATGGGCAATAGCAGCTCCCCCGCCCCCTCCGATCCCACTATGTTGGCGAGATACTCCAACTCCCTCTTCTTGAAATGATGCGGCGTTCCATCGTTGCATATTACATGGGGGCGATCCTCCGATAGGAGCTGGCGGAGGCTCTTCCTCTCCTTGGGCAAGGAGGCGGTTAAAATCCCCAATTCCTTTCTGAGGCGCTCGTAGATCGCCCCCTCTTGGGCATCGACCCCCAGGGTTCATCGCCTCGAGAGGATTATCTTGAGCCTCTTCAGCCTGACCTTTTCCTCCCTCTCCCTTTCCTCGAATTTCATCTGGAGGTACTTTATCGATGCCATTATCCTCGGGATCAATATATGCTCCAGGGCATTCGTGACCCTTTTGGCCCTCCCTATCTCGAAGCCCAACAAATCCAAGGTCTTCTTGAGCTCGCCCAGCTCGACCATAATCTCCAAGGATTCCTCGAAGAGCCTCGCCGCCTCATCGAGGTAAGCCGATGTATCGAAGAGCAAATAGCCCCTCTCCGCAGCTCTCCTCTTGATGCCCTCGGCCTCCAGCATGGGGCATCGAACCCCCATGACGTTCTTGGTGCGAGAGGAGATCTTCAAATCCCTCCCGGTGACGAGGCATTCCGCATCCAATCGCTCGCTCCCGTGATGGCCCTGGGCCAGCCCAAGCGCTCTATAGGCCTCCGCCATCTTCTCGACCAATCTCTCCCTTAGCTCAACGTTCTCCTTCGCCACCTGCAGGAACTCCATCGTGAGGATCAATAGCCTGTCCTTGACTATGCCATGGACCCTCTTGGCCAAGGAGAGCCTCCGCTTGAGCCTTATGAGCTCTATCTTCGTCGGCCTTACCCTAATGAGCCTCTGCTGCGACACGCCTCCTTCCGCCGTGAGCCGGGTGGTACTTTTCTATGAACTCCTCGGGGATCAGCTTGAGGTCCCCCTCGGGCAGCATGGAGAAGAGGTCCCAAGCTATATCGAGCGTCGTCTCTATGTCCCTCCTCTCGAACTCGCCTTGGGATATGAACCTCCTCTCGAACTCATCCGCGAATTTCAGATATATCCTATCCCTTTCGGTGAGGCTCTCCGTCCCGACTATGGTCGAGATCTCCCTGAGGTAGTTCCCCTCGGAGTAGGCGGCGTAGAGCTGCATGAACACCCCCCTATGATCCTCCCTGGTCTTCCCCGGCCCTATGCCCTCCTTCATCATCCTGGATAGGGAAAGGAACACGTCCATGGGCGGATAGATGCCCTTCCTCTCGAGCCCCCTGGATAGGACAAGCTGCCCCTCGGTTATATATCCCGTCAAATCCGGTATCGGATGGGTTATATCGTCGTCGGGCATGGTTAGCACCGGCATTATGGTCACGGATCCCTTCCTTCCGCTTATCCTGCCCGCCCTCTCGTACATGGTGGCGAGGTCCGTATACATATAGCCCGGGTACCCCCTCCTGCCGGGGACCTCCTCCCTCATGGCGGATAGCTCCCTGAGGGCCTCGCAGTAATTCGTCATATCGGCCAATATGACGAGGGCCTGAAGCCCCTCCCTCCAAGCCAAGAACTCGGCCGCGCTCAGCGCGAGCCTCGGGGTTACGATCCTCTCTATGGTCGGATCTGACGCGGTGTTTATGAAAGCGACCGTCCTCTCGAGGCCGCCCGTTTCCTCCAAGCTCCTCATGAAGAAGGCCGCATCATCGTAGCTTACGCCGACGGCCCCGAATACAACGGCGAAGCCCTCCCCCTCCCCCCTGACCGCGGCCTGCCTTATTATCTGGGCGACGACCCTGTTGTGCGGGAGGCCGGCACCGCTGAATATCGGGAGCTTCTGCCCCCTCACCAAAGAGTTCAGCCCGTCTATGGCGGATATGCCCGTCTCTATGAACTCCGATGGCGGTTCCCTCGCCGCGGGGTTTATGGGCTCGCCATTTATGTCCAGATAATCCTCCGGGATTATCTTAGGCCCCCCATCGATCGGCTCCCCCCTGCCGTTGAAGATCCTGCCGAGCATATCGCTGGAAACTGGGAGCTTCAGGGTTTCGCCCTTGAACCTTACCCTGCAGCCCCCTAGATCGATGTCCCCAACCCCCCCGAAGACTTGAATAACGCTGAAATCCTCGGCAACCTCTATGACCCTCCCGAGCTTTGACTCCCCGCTCGCTAGGACCACCTCGACGACCTCATCAAACCTCGCGCCCGGGACGCCCTCGGTTATCAGGATCGAGCCCTTCGCCTCGCGGAGCCCCTTTGTTTCGATGACGTAGAGTTGCCTACGCTTCATCAGCCAATCACCAGGCCCTCCTCGAGCTCCGCCCATATCTCCTCGATCCTTTCCTCGAAGACCTCGTTTGGTATCTCCTTCATCCTCGCGATCCTTGCCACGATTGGGAGGGCCTGTATCTCCCTCACCTGCGCGCCCGCCTCCATCATCCTCTGGGCCTTATCGTAGAAGGCCATTATGGTCCTCATCATCAAATGCGCCTTCTTCGGGGAACAATAAGTATCCACGGTATATGCGCTTTGCATTAGGAAATCCTCCCTTATCATCCTGGCTATGAGGAGGGTCAGCTTATCCCTCTCCGGTAGGGCCTCTGGCCCAACGAGCCTCACTATCTCCTGTAGCTCCGCCTCCTCCTGCAGGATCTTGAGGGCCCTATTGCGCATTTCCTTCCATTCGGGCCCCACGTTCGCCCTCCACCATTCTTCCACATCGTCGACGTAGAGGCTATAGCTCGATAGCCAGCTTATAGCCGGGAAATGCCTCCTATTCGCCAGGGCGACGTCCAGCGAATAAAGGGCCTCGACTATCCTCAACGTATTCTGGGTCACCGGCTCGCTGAAATCGGCCCCGGGCGGGCTCACGGCGCCGACAACCGTCACGGAACCGATCCTCTCCGGATCTCCCAAGCACCTAACCCTCCCGCTCCTCTCGTAGAAAGACGATAGGCTCGATCCCAAGTAGGCCGGGAAGCCCTCCTCGCCGGGCATCTCCTCGAGCCTTCCGCCTATCTCCCTCATGGCCTCCGCCCACCTCGATGTGGAATCGGCGACCAGGAGGACATCGTAGCCCATGTCCCTGAAGTACTCCGCCATGGTGATGCCGAGGAATACGCTCGCCTCCCTGGCTACGACGGGCATATTGGAGGTATTGGCTATGAATATCTCCTTCTCCATCAAGGGCCTGCCGGTCTTGGGCTCCTTGAGCTCGAGGAAGCTCTTTAGAACGTCCGCCATCTCGTTCCCCCTCTCCCCGCATCCGATGTATATATTGACATGGGTTTGCGCCCATCTGGCCAGCTGTTGGAGCGCCACGGTCTTCCCGGTCCCAAAGCCCCCGGGTATCGCTCCCTTGCCGCCCAGCGCCATGGGGAACATGTAATCCATTATCCTCATGCCCGTGACGAGGAGGTTCGAGGGATCGAGCCTGGAGGCATAGGGCCGCGGCCTCCTCACGGGCCATTCGTGCGCCATCCTTATTTCCTGGCCGCCATCCAGGATCGCTACGTACTCATCCACCGTGTAATCGCCCTCCCCCCTCACCTCCCTCACGGTTCCCCGAACATCCGGCGGGATCATGATCCTATGCTCCACCAAGGGCGTCTCCTGGACCACCCCGATCACATCCCCGCCCTTCACGAAATCCCCCCTTTTGACCCTCGGGACGAAGTGCCACTTCCTCTCCCTATTCAGGGCCTTGGCCTTAACCCCCCTTTTCAAGAATGGCCCCAGATCCTCCTTGAGCGATATCAGGGCCTTCTGGAGGCCATCGTAAATCGATCCGATCAGGCCGGGGCCCAACTCGGCCACCAGCGGCTTCCCGGATCCGAGGACCTCATCCCCCACCCTCAACCCCGATGTATCCTCGTACACCTGTATGGTGGCCCTATCGCCCTCCAGCCCAATGATCTCGCCGAGAAGCCTTTGCTCCCCTACCTCCACCACCTCGTGGATCCTCGATCCCCTCATTCCATCCGCAACCACTATGGGACCCGATACCTTCCATATCCTGCCCATTCCGAGGCGCCCCCTTCGAACCCTTAGATCTCCACCTCGAACCCTATTAGCCTCCTGATGTAGCTCCTGTAAAAGGATTTCACATCGGCGCGCCTTGCCCCGAGCTTGCTCGGGACCTCGAGCACCACCGGCAAACCCTTCCTCGCGGCATCGCTCAATATATCCGAAGCGTATTTGGCGTAATCCTCGAGCAATACGATCATCCCGACGCCGGGGTCCTCCAGCGATTCCTTCAGGGCTTTCCTCATGTCCTCGATCCCCTTCTCGGTCGGCTCGAACTCGTGGCACCTCCTGAGGCCGGCCAACCTCAGTCCGCGGATCAAGTCCCGATCCCCGATCGCCACTATATCCAACTTCTCTCGATCGTACGATGCCAACTCAACTCGCCCCGTAGATCCTATCGAAGATCCTCACGAAGGCCATCCTCACCCTCCTGACCTCCAGCTCCCTCTCGATCAAATACCAATAGATCGTCGATGGGGCGAAGAGCCTCCGGGATAGGATATCGCGCAACAAGGCCTCCTCCCATTTATCGAACGTTTCCTCAACCGCTTGGAGCCCCCCCTTTGAGCGCGCAGAGAGCGCCTCCCTGAGCATGGCCCCGTAGCCCGAGCCTTCGAAGAACCGGGGCAGGTCCTCAAGGCCTATGGAATCGATCGATGAAGCCAAATCCCGGGGCAGGAAGCCCTCCAATGCGAGCCCGCCGATAGGCCCCCCGCGACCATCCGAGAGCGCCCTGAAGATGGCCTTCAGGTTCGAGATCATCACCGATGCCCTCACGGCCTCGGAAAAATACGGATCGCGAAGCCCCTCGGCGAGCGATAGGAGCTCCGAATAATAGGCCTCCCATAATTCGCCCTCGATGTCCCCCCTCCTTTTCCTTAACTCCTCTGGATCGCATTCGGGATATTTCGATAGCACATTCGCATAGATCCCAAGCCCATGCGCGCTCAGGAGGGCGCATAAATCCTTCAGATCCCCAATATTGGTTAGCTCTGCCAAAAGGCCCATTTCGCCCATGATCCCGAGCGGTACGAAGCTCACGGGCGGTCCGGCGCCGTAAAGGAGCCCCCTCAGGGCGGAGATCAGATTGAATAAATCATACTTCATCGAGTAAGCCCTTATGATCCTCGCGAGGTCCCTCGGGATCGCTGAGAATGAAAGGAGCTCTCCGATGCAATCCGAGAGATGCGCCCATAGGGCCGCCTCCAGCTCCCTCATGGAATCGGTTTTCGTTGCGAGTAGGAAATCGCCCAACCTGGTCCCCCCCAGCGCCCCCTTCGCCTCCGATACGTCCCCCTTCTCCAGCGCCTCCTCGAGCTGGGCCTCGGATACCATCTTCGCCTCCTCGCCCTTGATCAAGGCCGTCAGGAAGTAGAGCCAGGAATCCGGCGCCCTCATGGAGGGCCTAGCCCCCTCGGAGCTCCTTGCCGATCATCGGCAGAATATTGGGGATGAGCATCCCCAGCCTGGATTCATAGGTATTATCGATCCTGAGGCCCCCATTCAACTCCTCGACAACGACCCCGCCGGAGCACTCCATCCCAACTACCTCCTCGACCCTCTTCGAAAGATCCTCATCCCCTTCGATCAACTCCCTCGCGATCTCGACTTCCCCCTTCGAAACCATGACCCTGAGCCCGCTACCGCCAATCGCGCTTACGGATTCCCGAATGAGGCGCGCGAGGGATTCCATCCTCTCCCTTGTGTTGCCGCCCAGGATCCTCTTGGCCTCCTTGATGACCTCCTCTGCCACCTCGTTCTTGGCCTCCAATACTATGTTCCTCGCCCTTATTCGGGCGCGCGCCAATATCCTGGCTGCTTCCGTCTCGGCATCCCTCAGGATCCTCTCCCCGAGAGCCCTCGCCTCCTTCTCCTTCTCCCTCCTCGCGCCCTCCACTTCCGCCCTCGCCTCCTCCTCGGCCCCCCTCAGGATCCTCTCGGCCTCCTCCTTGGCCTTTTCAATGACGACGTCCCTAAGCCCTTCGAGCCCTCGGCGCTCGATCAAATCCGATCACGTTACAGGAAGCCCATGAGCGACATGGCCAATATTGAGAAGACCATCCCGAGGACGCCGAACAGCTCCAAGTAAACGGCCAACATCATCGACGGCATCATTATCTTGCCCTTCGACTTAGGCAGAAGGGTTATTCCGGAAGCGCAGACCTTTCCTTGGTAGACCGCGGATATCAATTCGGCGACGGCCGCTATGAGGGCGCTGAAAAGTATCGGCAGGCCATTACCACCCGCTGGCGCGGCGCTGAGCTTGGGCAGGGCCCTGGTGAGGATCATGAGGAGGACTATGAAGCCGTAGAAGGTTTGAGTCATGGGCAGCGATGCGAGCACCAATACGTTCCTGAACTGCCCCGGCTCCTCCGTGATGGTGGCGACCCCGGCCGATGCGGTTATTAATATCCCTATGCAAGAGCCGATTATGCCCCCGATCAACGCCAGCACCCCGCCGAGCATCGCCAAAGATATCGCATCGAACAACCCTTGGGTCACCCCCCTTTCATCCCCCGATGTTAGTTATCGCCCTCCTCATCTTGGCCTTGAATGGGGTATATTGCCTCCCCCCTCCATTATAAAATTTTGGCAGGAACTCCACGAAGCAGAGCCTCATGGAGTGTATGAACGCGCCCAAGCAGCTCAGGGCGAAGTTCAGTATATGCGTGAACGCCGCGACTAATATGGAGAGGATCCCCCCGAGCGCGATTCCGGCCATCCCTGGGATTGCCCCCGAGATCCCCTTGAATACCATCGCGGCCATTTGATTGAAGGCCGATGCCAAGAAGAACGAGGCCATCCCGACCCCGGCCAGCCTGGAGTAGGATAGCACATCGCCCATGAGGCCCGTTAGCTCAAATATCCAGAGCATCCCGCCGAGCCCCCCGTTTTGCTTGATCAGGGACGCCGTCAAGATGGCGATCCCAATGAGCGTTGGATATATGGTATGGGGATATAGCTCGGCGGGTAGCGGTAGGATTTTCACATCGAAGAATTTATGCATTATATACGCTATGCCGAAGAACTCGGCGATGAAGAGCCCTCCCTTCCCAATGGCGGCGATCCTATCGCCCTCCTTGATCCCCCTTATCGCGGAGAGCGCATGGGCGATGTTCACGTGGATCAGGCCTATGCCGAGCGATACGATTATCAAGGAGAATGGCTCGGATAGTTGCCTCAACACGGGCCTTATGACTCCCCCGAGGCCGAGGATCTCGTGGGCATCCCCGAAGTACGATCCCGCTAGGATCCCGAAGATCACCGCGGCCCCGCCGCATATATAGAGCATATTCCTGAATAGCTTGAACCCCTCCTCCTCCGGATCCTCGACCAACTTCTTCAGGATGGAGCTCGCGGCCAATATCAGGGCCAGGCCATATGCGGCATCGCCGAGCATCATGCCGTAGAAGGCGGAGAAGGAATAGGCCGTTATGGGAGTTGGATCCCATTCGGTATATTTCGGGGTCCCAAAAAAATTGATTATGATCTCGAAGGGCCTAACGCCGCGGGGGTTCCTGAGCTTCGTCGGCGGCTCCTCGCTCGGATCGGCCTCCTCATAATCATAGTATGCGTACCCCAGCGGCTCGAGCTCCTTTGACGTCGCCCCCAAGCCGGATTCCGGGACCCAGCCTTCGATGGCCACCAAATGGCCTGTTTCAATGGCCCGGGCGAGGACCAGGAGCCTATCGAGCTCCCACGCCATAGCCGCCCTGAGCATCATTACCTCGGCCCAATCCGGAACGAGATCCCTCAATCCCCCCTCGATGTTCGCGATCTCCCTCCGAAGCGCCTCGATCCTCTCGCCCAACTTGAGGAGGTAATCCCCGAGGCTGAGGTCCTCCCTTGGCAATCGCAGGACCACGGCGCCCCCGGCCTCCAACTTGGAAAGGAGCGCATCCCTCGCGCTGGACTTGGCCAGGATATAGGCGGTCACGCCCTCCGGGTCCTCGAATGGCTCGCAAAGCAACGCATACCCGCTCACCTCCTCGAGGATCCGCCCCCAGGATTCGGCCTTTGCTGCGATGAGCGCGGAGAATACGTAATCGCCCTCGTAGCAAATATCCCTCAGCCTGAGCCGATGGAGGTCCCTCGCCCGGCTCAAATGCCCGTGAAGCCTTTCGAGCCTCTCCAATTCCCCCTCAAGGGCCGAGATCCGATCCAAGCGCCCCTTGAAGATGGCCGCTAGCTCCGCGGCTCGGGCCCTGAGCTCTTCGAAGGGCCTCGAGAGGATCGCCGCGGCATCCTCAGCGAGCGCAGGCGGCGCTTGGGCGCCGGGGAGGGCTCGCGATATGAGCTCATCGAGGGCCCTCGCCAGCCCCTCGATCTCCCGCATCCTCTGCTCCACGGAGGGCCTCTCGAGCTCCGCCCTCTCCTCCTTTACGTGAAGGGTCCCGGCCCTTTGCAGGGCCGCGAGAACCTCCCCGCTCCTCCCCTTTGGGGCTATGACCCGCACCTTGTACATCCTTTCGGGGTTGCTGAGCAAAAGGGCCGACATACTCACTTGGCACCTAGCACCAAATCGGCCAGAGCCCTCGCCAGCTCCTCGATCCTCTCCCTCGGGGTCCTCAAGATCCTCTCGCGCTCGAGCTCCGCCTCCCTGATTAGCGCCTCCGCCTCCCTCTCCGCCGCCTCCAGGATCCTCCTCCTTTCCTCCTCCGCGCCGCTTAAATCGGGCTTAGACTCCAATATCCTCCTAGCCTCGGCGCGCCCTTGCCTTACGATCTCCTTGGCCTTGGCCCTCGCCTCCTCTATTATCCTCGAGGCCTCCCTATCGATCTCCTCAACGATCCCGCCGGCGCCGGTGGCCATCCCGAACGCCCCGGAGTTTGGGGCCGCCAGCTCCCTTATAACCTTTCCAAGAAACCCGACCCGCCGAGGCCGATCGCGCCAAGGGCCCTCATCGGGCCTAGGTCGGGATTCATCGGGATCGCATGCGATCCCCCGAGGGCGCGAGCCTCGAGGCGATCCTCCAAATGTCCTCCGAGACCTCCCCAGGCCCCCTCGTGCCATCCACGATGGGCCACCCCATCTCCTCGGCTAGGGCTAGGTAATTCCGCCTCACCCTGCCCAAGAACCCTAAGTCCGCCTCGTGGGCATCCCTCGCCGCGGCCTTCCTCCGCAAGGATTCCTCGGGCGGGATGTCGATCAAGATCGTTAGATCCGCCTCGGGCAAATCCGCCTCCAAGCCGGCCAGCCAGGCCCGATCGAGCCCATGGGCCATCCCATAGGCTATATTCGATGCCTTATAGCGGTCCAAAACGACGAAGGCCCCCCTCCCCAATAGTCCCATTAGCTCCTCGGCCCTCTCCCATTTGTTCGCCGCGTATAGGAGGTGCCTGACCCTGGGGTTATAGCGCCTCTCGCCCCGGAGGAAGGCCCTTATCTCCCCGCCCAGTTCCGTCGAATAATCCGGGAACGACCATATGGCGACCTCCAGGCCCAGCTCGCGGAGCCGCCTCCCCAAGAGCCGGGCCTGCGTCCTCTTCCCGGCCTGGTCTATGCCCTCCAGGGCTATCAACGCTCCACGCCCATCGGATCCCCCCAAGGCGATCCCTCCTCCCACGGATCGGATCCCGATCTATCGGAAATTTGAGCATCGGTTAATATATCCCACCGCTCAATGGCCCCCGGTGAACGAAATGATGGCGATCGAACTAAGGATCGGGCATGAGGAATATTTGGACGATGAATTGGCTTACTTCGATCTGATGGGGTTCTGGTACGAAGAGGACCCCGCCTGAGCGGGGTTCGCCGCCGCTCGGCGGCCATAATCATCGGGATCGCTCGCGGATCCTCGGAGCAATGGACGGATCGATCGACTCCCTTTTTTATTTTAGGGAAAAAGGAAACCCAGTTGGCCTTATGCGTTTTCGGGGCACTACTTCAATCGCGATTTCCTCACCTTATATAACAAAGTTTTACGCGAATGGGCGCCATGCGAAAATGGGGGTCGGGGTTGGGGAGGGATCATCGAGGGCCATCCGAAGATTTTTCGGTTTACCATCCGCGGAATTCGGCGGTCAATGGACCCAAAGCTTTAATTGCGGTATATGGAACCCGTATGGGAAATGTCGAAATTCGACAGGGATCCCCCTAGCCCGGGCTCCAAAACGAGGCCAGCGCGATCGGCCTTTCCGGGTCAAAGCCCTGGGGCGCTGGGGGCGCTAAGGGCCAAGCTCGGGGAGGAGGGCTATGGGAAGCTCATGGCCATAGATAACCCGATTTTGCATGATTTCATCGCCAAATACATAGAGCTCTGCGAGCCGGAAAGGGTCTTCGTTTCATCAGGGTCCCCGGAGGATATCGAGTACATACGGGAGGCGGCGATAAGGAGCGGCGAGGAGATGAGGCTCGCCGTGGAGGGCCATACGATCCATTTCGACGGATACTGGGATCAAGCGCGCGATAGGGAGAATACGCTGATATTGGTCCCCAAGGGGACGGCCCCAATGCCCTATGTAAGGACCGGGGATAGGGAGGAGAGGCTCAAGGAGATCCACGAGATCATGAGGGGAATAATGAGGGGCCATGAGATGTACGTTTGCTTCTACTCCCTCGGCCCAACCCCCTCCCCCTTCTCCATCCCATGCGTCCAAATCACCGATTCGAGCTATGTGGCCCATAGCGAGAACATACTCTATAGGCAGGGGTATGAGGCGTTCAGAAGGCTGGGCCGGGCCGCCAGGTTCTTCAAATTCGTGCATTCGCAGGGGGAGCTCGATGAGAGGAAGTGCTCGAAGAACATAGCCAAGCGCAGGATATACATAGACCTGGAGGAGGAAACGGTATACAGCGTCAATACCCAATATGGCGGAAATTCGATAGGCCTGAAGAAGCTATCGCTCCGCCTCGCGATTCGCAGGGCGTCCAAGGAGGGTTGGCTGGCGGAGCACATGCTAATAATGGGGGTCCGAGGCCCCGGGGGGAGGAGGACGTATTTCACAGGGGCTTTTCCATCCCTATGCGGCAAGACCTCCACGGCCATGCTCGAGGGGGAAACGATCGTCGGGGACGATATAGCCTATCTCCACAAAAGGGGAGGAGAGGTCAGGGCCATAAACGCCGAGAAGGGCATATTCGGCATAATCATGGATATAAACAGCAGGGACGATCCGATCATATGGAAGGTCCTCCACAGACCCGGCGAGATAATCTTCTCCAACGTATTGATGGCGGAGGACGGGGGAGTCTATTGGATCGGCAAGGATGGCCCGATACCGCCCAGGGGCCATAACCATTCCGGGGAGTGGTGGATCGGGAAGAGGGACGCCAATGGGAAGGAGATCCCGCCATCCCACCCGAACGCGCGGTTCACCGTGGGGCTGGAGCCATTCGAGAACCTGGACTCTAGGTGGGACGATCCGGAGGGGGTCCCGGTGGGGGCCATAGTATACGGTAGCAGGGACTCCGATACCCTCGTGCCCGTGGAGGAGGCGTTCGATTGGGAGCACGGGATAGTGACGAAGGGCGCATCGCTCGAATCCGAGACCACCGCGGCGGTCCTCGGGAAGGAAGGCGTTAGGGAATTCAACCCAATGTCCAACCTCGACTTCCTATCGATACCGCTCGGGGAATACATACGGAATAATTTGGATTTTGGGAAGGGCTTGGAGAAGCCCCCGAAGATATTCTCCGTTAATTATTTCCTCAGGGGGAGGGACGGGGCCTTCCTCAACGATCGGAACGATAAGAGGGTCTGGTTCAAATGGATGGAGCTCCGGGTCCACGGGGAGGCCGGCGCATTGGATGCGCCCACGGGTAGGATACCGCCCTATGAGGACCTCAGGAGGTTGTTCAAGGAGGTCCTGGGCAGGGATTATGCGGAGGGGGATTACGCGGAGCAGTTCAAGATAAGGGTCAGGGAGAACTTGGCCAAGATCGAGAGGATCATGAGGATCTACGAATCCGTACCGGATACGCCGAAGAGGCTTTTCGAGATACTCGAGGAGCAGAAGCGGAGGTTGATCGAGGCCAGGGGGAGGCACGGCGATTACATCTCGCCCTTCGATCTCGCCCCCGCTCGATAAACCGGCCCAGTTTCGGGCCCCGGCGAAGATTTAAGAGAGCGGCGCCCAAACTAAATATGGGGGTGGAGGTTCTTGGGGAAGCCGAGGATGGTTAGGAAGCCGAAGAAGAAGGCCGAGAAGTCGAAATAGGGATGCCCAGCGGGCCCCCTCCCTTTTCAACCCCGCCTCGGCGATTCCGATGTCTCGAAGAGCCCGAGGATCGCAAATTGCGGCCTTGACATATTCATATTAATCCTAAAACTCAATATCGCTAACTTTATCGGAAAATCTTAAAAACGGGGCCCAGAGGCCCGCCTACGCCCGGGCCCATCGCCCGAGCCCATCGGCCGAATGGGCGAGCCGATCCGAGCGGGGATCGGATCGGCGTGGGGTTTGAATGAAGCAAGCCCTAATGGAGCCCCGGGCGGGGTTTGAACCCGCGACCTTTGGCTCTTTGAGGCCCTTACCAAGCCAACGCTATCCGTTGCGAATGCAACTAACCAGGCTGAGCCACCGGGGCAGGCGAGGGGTAATAGGGCATTCGCGCCCATTATAAGCTTTATTGCCCGGGTCCGCGGGGATTGCCAAAATTCGCTTGGGAAAGGCTTAAGAAGTGTATCGATTATCTCCTTATCAAGAGCGAAATAAGCGGAGATGGAAAGATTGGTTAAGAAATGCCCATCTTGCGGTTATAGCAACAGGGACGACGCCGCCTTCTGCGCCAGCTGTGGGCTCCCATTGCCATCGGCAGCACCACCTCCGGCGGTGAAGCCCGTTCCATCGGTGCGAGTGGTCACGCCCGTCGCGCCAGCTGCCGCGGCTCCAACAAGGGTTCCAACGCCCGGCATGTGCTATTATCACCCCCACCTACCGGCCGTGAACATTTGCAGCAGGTGCGGCAGATCCATATGCAGATACGATTCAATACCCTACGATAGCCTGATCCTTTGCCCCCCATGCTATCAAACGGTATCCCAAATAGCGGTGGCCCCGGCGGCGCCCCCGCCAATGGCCCCGGCGCCCGCGCCCCCGCCGGGCATCGGCGCCGTGCCCGCGCCCGGTTATACGGTTGTGGCGCCGGTGGTCCCGCCCGCGAGGGCCCTTTGGGGCTTCATACTCTCCATAGTGGCCGGGATCCTGGTGATCATCAATGCCGCGGCCCTGACCAGCGCCTGGCTCTATTTGACGCTGGCCAGCATATTCCCCTGGATAGGCACCATAGCCCCGTTCCCGCCCTGGATGCTCATAGGCATCGGGGTGATCCTGGGCATAATAATGATCATAGGCTCCCTATTGATGATAATGGGCTATGGAACGATAGGCTCCATAGTGGTCTTCGTCCCGGCGATAATAAGCTTGATAATGGGCGGGGGCTTCGTGGCCGGGTTCATATTGGGCGTGATCGGCGGCATAATGGCCATGCTGGGGAAGTAGGGCCCAGGGTTCCCTAAATTCCCCTTTTTTAATACCCCCCTGCGGTGGGGATTGTTGCCCTACATTAGCGTGTCCAAGGATTGCATGAAGGAGGTCCTGGATCACGCTAGTGGATCGGAGGGGGCGGTCATAGGCCTCCTCACCGGGAGATGGGCTGGCCAAGTGCTCGTGATCGAGGGGGCGATCCGCGGGAGGGGGGAGATCGAGGACGGCCGCATCGTCCTCACGGGCGAGGAGCTGGCCAAGATCGCCGATGACATCCTGAGCGGCAGGGTTAAGGGGAACATAGTCGGCTGGTATCACTCGCACCCGGGGCGCGGCGCGTATCTCTCGGACATCGATATCTCGACGCAATCGAAGCTCCAACAATTCTCCCCGAACATCGTTAGCATGGTGATCGATCCAAAAAGCGGGGATGTGGGGTTCTTCTTCTTGGATCCCATCACCCGGGAGCCGCGCCGCGTGGGCGAGGGGGAAGTGTTCGAGTTCAACCCCGGCGAGGATCCGATCCCCCCGTGGTTGAGGCCGCCCCCGCCGCCCCGGAGGGCCATTTCGATGAGGTCGATTGTCATCGCGGCGATCCTGATGGCCCTCATAGGCGGCTCCATATTCCTCCTCTTGATTTACTCCGCATCCCAATTCGAGAAGCCGACCATCCAAGTCCTGCCGGCATCGGGGGCGATCGCCGGCGAGGATTTGGAGCTCTCCGCCAACGTAACGGAGGGCAGCATGGGCTTGGACTCCGTGGCCCTGTTCTATAGGACGAAGGATCAAGCGGAATGGACCCGGGTGCAAATGGCGAGGAGGAGCGGTAGCACCTTCTATGCGAGGATACCCGCCGCCCTGATAACGGGGGATATCGCCTACTTCATCTCGGCGAGGGACAAAGCGGGGAACGTCGTGGAGAGCCCTCTGGCAATCGTGGGCTTGAGGAGATTCGAGCTCATCGGGACGAAGCCCTTCGCTAAGCTATACGCGGATTCCCGATCCGATATCCGCTTCGAGGTGATCCCGGTGAACGGCTTCTCCTCGGAGGTGGGCTTCGAGGTCCTCGGCTTGCCGGAGGGCGTTGGCGCCGAGTTCGATCCACCGGTTGCGATCCCCAAGGGTGGCGAATCCGTGGCGGTCTCGCTCAAGCTGTGGAGCGCGGGCCCCGGCCCAACCCCCGGGGAATACGATCTATCCATAAGGGCGATCCACGGCGGCTTCAGCCGGAGCATCCCGGCCAAGCTCCTGATCCCCACGTTCGATATATCGATCCAACCCCCCTCATCGACGGCCCTATACGGCGGAAAGGCGAGGTTCAACGTATCCATATCCCGCAAGTACGGGTTCGATCGCGAGCTGAAGTTCGAGGTCAGGGGATTGCCATCGGAATATTTCCAAACGAAGTTCGTAGTGCCAGAAGGGGTCGCGCTGCCCCAGGGCCCCACCAGCTTGGTTTTGGAGATATACGTCGACGCCTATGCGAGGATTGGCACATACGATTTCAAACTGATCGCGACGGGGGGCGGGATTGAAAGGGAGGTGTCAGCGAATCTTAAAGTTTCCCGCGTGAGGACAAGCTAATATTATGTTTGGGGGATGATAATCCGGAGGGAGGTGAGAAGGGAGTGAGGTTGTTCATACAGGCCCCAATTGGCCCGCAAACCGGGCTGGCCGAGATAGAGGTGATACCGGATCATACGATCGGGGAGATAAAGCAGCAGGTATGCGCGTCTTTCGGCGTGGACCCCTCCACGGTGGCCCTGATGTACGGCGGCGCGATCTTGGATGAGAACGCGACCGTGGCGCAGGCCGGTATACCGGAGAACGCCCAGCTCGCGCTGATGCCCTATAATATAATAGGGGGCGGGCTTGGACTACGCCCTGCTCTATAGGGAGAAATCGATACTGAACCATCAATTCCCGACCGTGAGCGCCATAGGGGATCCCCCGGTCGTATACGAGGGCCTCATCAGGTGCGAGAAGGGCCCCGTGAAGAAGTTGGCCGAGAAGGGGAAATGGCCGTTCGTGGAATACGTGAAATGGAATAGGTTCAGGATGGAGTTGCCGGCGGAATATCCATTAAGGCCCCCCACCGTGACCTGGCTCACGGAGATCCCCCATCCGAACATAGTTCCGGGGATCCCCGGGGCAGTTTGCGTATCGGTCCTCGGGGAGGGTTGGAACCCAAAGCTCGGATTGGTCACGGTGGTGAACTCCCTCTCGTACCTATTGACGGATCCGAATCCCGATAACGTATTCGACCACCCGATGTGCATCAAGGCGGCCAACGTTTGCCGATCCTACGGCTTCCCCAGGATGGCGGCGGGCCCGCGGAAGGAAGTGGTCAGGTTCAACATAGTGCCCATCCCGAGGCCCGTTGGCGAGGGGGGAGCCCCCCTTCGGTTCAAGGTAAGGTAGAGCGCTCGAAAAAATTGAAGATAAGGGCCATATTGCCATCCGTAGAGGAAATCGAGCTGGAATTGCCAGAGGGCTCTAGGGCATCGGATTTGAAATCGCTCGTATGCGATCGGCTCGGGATAGAGCCCGAGGCCACGGAGCTATTGGGCCCCCGCGGGCCCCTATCGGGGCCCGATCCCTTGGATGGCCTGGACTCGGTGGTGGTGGACTACCTTTGGGCCAGGCAGATGATATTGTGGGGCAAGGAGGGCCAATCCAGGATAAGGGATATGAGCGTCGCGATCGCGGGCGCCGGGGCCATAGGCAACGAGCTCGCCAAGAACCTCGCAATGCTCGGGATCGGGAGGCAGGTCATAATAGATTACGATCGGGTGGAGGAATCGAACCTCAATAGGGCGATCTTCTTCAGGGAGGAGGACATAGGCAGGAACAAGGCGGAGGTCCTGGCGGAGAGGCTCAACGAGATTTACCCGCTCACCGAGACGTTGGCCATAGGCGATCGATTGGAAGCGATCCCATTGGGGGTATTCATCGATTCCGATGCCATCCTCTCGGGCTTGGATAACGCCCTATCGAGGATATACCTATCCCAAATCTCGAGGAAATATCGCATCCCCCTCATCGACGGCGGCATAATCGGATCGCAGGTCAGGGTTCAAACCTATATACCGCCGGATTCCCCATGCCCGGCCTGCGCCCTGCCGCCCGGGAATTACGGGAACCTGGCCGGGCTGAGGAATCCCTGTGCGCCCGCCGCGGAGGAGGCGAAGGTCCCATCGCTCCCGACCTCCGCCTCCCTCGCCGCCTCGATCCAAGCGCAGGAGCTCGTGAAGGTGGCCCTCGGCTACGAGGAATTCCTCAGGACGGGGTCTTGGCCGGGGGCCCATGGGAAACCGCTCGATGGGGTATTGATAGTGGATCTGGATCACAATCGCTATACCGTGATGGATTTGAAGAGGAACGAGCGCTGCTTGGTTTGCGGGAGGGGCGGGATCGCCGAGAGGGCGGCGAGGAGGGTGAGGGTTGCCCCGAGGGGGCTGGGGGGCCTCGGGGATATCGAGGCCCTCCTGAAATCTGAGCTGGGCGCGGAGGAGTTGATACGCCTCGAGGTCTCCCCCCTCGGGGATATGCCCGGGGATCCAATTGGGCATTTGAGATCCGGCGGGAGGGCCTTAGCTATATTTAAAAATCGCGCGGGGGATTACGAGGAAGCCGTGATCGAACCGGGATAGGATGAGGCCCATGCCAAATTGCCCGAATTGCGGGGCGGAGAACCCGCCCGGAGTTAGGTATTGCGACCGCTGCGGCAAGCCCATGATAATCACCAGGATCATAACCCCGCTCCAAGCGGTCCCGGGGCAACAGCCCCAAGCCCAGCCTTGGACCGGGGCCGCGATACCGCCCGTGGGGTCTTGCTCCTACCATCCCTCCATGCCTGCCTCGGCCATTTGCGGCAGATGCGGGAGGCCCATTTGCGCCTATTGCACGATCCCATTTTCAACGATGCGTCTTTGCCCGGATTGCTATGGGGTATTGGCCGGTAGGCTTTAAACCCCCCCAGCTCCCCCTTCCTCTATCCTCCCCGATTTTTTCAACCTCTCTATCGATGCCTTTATGACGTCGATCGGAAGCCCCAAATCCTCAGATGCCTCGGCCCAGGATATGCTGCCGCCCCTCTCCGCGAGGTATCTATAAACGTCCTCGTCGATGTCCCTCGGCGCCCTGGCCCCCTCGACCCTCTCGCCGCATTTATCGCAATATTTCGCCCCGATCGGGATCGATGCGCCGCACCTCGGGCAGGGCCTCAGGGGCTCTGGGGGGGATGGGATCGCCGTTGCCGGGGCTGGGGGGGCGATGCCCCGCCCCATCCGGCCCCGCCCCGGCCCAAACCCCCCCTTGAGACGGAGCATGAGGGCGGCGAAGGCGGCGAGCACCGCGGCGATGATGAGGGCCAGGAGGATCAATAAGCCAGTATAATCGGCCCTCCATACGGCCCTTATGGTCTTGGGGCGATCCATCGTGAGCGTACCGCTCGGGGTCTCCCCCTCAAAATCGCCGCTCCATTTTTGGAAAACGTATTTCACCGGCCAACCGCCCACCTCGCCATCCACCGAGAAGCTCGCGATGGAGCCGGCATCGTACCAGCCCGCGCCCCTCGCAGTCCCATATTCCGTTTCGATCGATAGGTAGTATTGGGTCTTATAGACGGCCTCGAGCGAGTGGGGGGAATCCATCTCCACGCGCAGGGCCCCGGGCCCGATCCTCTTCCCGTCCAGGATCCAGCCGTCGAACAGGAACCTGGTCCCCTTATCCCAATCTATCGGGCTCCTCGGGGGCGGGATAGAGATCGCCGAGCCGGCATCGTGCCAATCCCCCACTGGGACCTCGGCGCTCCTCTCGATTAGATTCGGCCTGACCTTCACCTCCAAGAGGTACTGGAGCTTGTAATTGGCCACGACGTGCTTCGGGCCATCCATGATCAAGGTGCCGTTCGGCGATTGGCCTATGAAATCCCCGCTCCAATACTTGAAGGCGTAGCGAGCGCTCTGCCCCGCTCCTATGGCCGGCGGGACCGCGAACTCCCCCCTAGCGCCCTCATCGTACCACCTCACGGATTCCAAATAGCTCAGGTTGGATGGCGTCGCGCTCACCCTGAGCGCCAATTGCCTCTTCCAATTGGCTATGGCGGTCTTCGGCCCATCGATCCTTATCGGATTCGACCTCTCCCCTTGGCCGCTCGCGTCGCCGCTCCAACCAACGAATACGTAGCGCTCGTCCCCGCTCCTGCCGGCGACTATTTTGGAAAGAACCCTCACCGTGGCGGTTTCGCCCTCGTCATACCATCCCCCACCATCCACCTCCCCCCTCTCGGACCTCACCTCGAGATAGAATTGCCTCCTGTAGAAGAACTTCAGGTTCGAGCCCCCCGAGACCATGAATGCGTTCTGGGGGCAATAATACCTGACGCCCTTATCCCCTGATTTGCTCGGGACATAGGGATCGACCGATATTTGGCGCTCCCCGGTTAGGTTGAGTATATAGGTGCCGCCCCCTTGGACTTCCCCAACCCTTGCCCCGTCGACGTAGATCCCCGTTGAATAGGAGGGCGGGAGGCCCATCGGCTTCACGGTCACGGCGTATGCGGTCTGGGCCGTGGCCGGGATTACGGCGGGGAGGAGCAGGGCGAATAGCAGGAGGGGAGGGCCTAGGGCGGCGATCTTCATGGTCCAATGGACCCTTTGGGATGGCGCTCTTAAAACCTTTTGTAATCCCCCGGCCATCGGCTCGGGTGGGATTTCGCCGATGGGGAGCGGGCGGGCATCCGCAAGGGGCGGGGCGAGCAGGTATTACAAGGGCAGGAGCAGGGAGTATCGGGCTATGGGGAGCTTGAGGGCCGATGGTTGGCTATGCAGCAGGAGCGCGGCGTCGCACGGCCCCGTCGATATATTCGCGGGGAAGGGCGGCAAGGTCCTTTTGGTGCAGGTGAAGGGGGATAGGGCCGTTGGGGAAAGGGAGAGGATGGAGCTCGTGAGATGGGCCAAGGCCTATGGCGCGAGGGCGGAGGTTTGGCACTTCGGGCGAAGCGGGATCGAGAGGGAGGTCGTCTACGAGCCCATGCCGCTGCAGCGCGCTGCGCCACCGCGCCTCAGTAGGCCTCCAGCCTCCGATATCCCTTCTTGCCCATCAACCTCAGGGGCTTCAGCACGACCCTCCTCTCGGGGTCCCTGACCGCCCTGCCCATTCGGAAGGCCTCGAATCCGCTCCCCTCAGCTATCGAGATCGCGCGGTCGACCTCCCCCTCGGGGAGGGCCACGCAGAATCCTATCCCCATGTTGAACACCTTATACATCTCCCCATAGTCGAGGGATCCCAATTCCCGCATCAGCTTGAAGATGGGCTGGGGCTCCGGGAGCTCATCTATGACGAACCCGAACTCCGCCTCCGCCCTGCAAAGGTTCAATATCCCCTCCCCTGTTATATTCGCCATGAACTTGATCTCCAACCCCTCCCGCAGCATTCGAAGTATCGGCTTGACGTAGATGGCGGTCGGCTCCAGGAGCTCCTCCCCCAAGGGCCTGCCCAACTCTCCCGGCCTTGCATCAAGGCCCAATCGGGCCTCCCCCAGGAGGATCCTCCTCGCCAAGCTGAGCCCATTGCTGTGGATGCCGGAGCTGCGGAATCCGATGAGCGCATCCCCCTCCGAGAGCTCGCCGCCCGTTACGATTTTATCCAAATCCACCACCCCGGCGCACATTCCGACCAAATCGAAGCCCCTTCCCTCGGCCGCCCCCCTTATCATATCCGGAACTTGGGCGATCTCCCCGCCAACTATGCTGACCCCGGCCATCTCGGCGCCCCTCGCGAGGCCCCTCGCCAGCTCCGATAGGAGCCCCTCGTCGATCCTCTCGACCGCTATATAATCCAAGAAGGATATGGGCTCCGCCCCAACGCATATGACGTCGTTAACGCACATGGCGACGCAATCTATCCCTATCGTATCGTATTTGCCCATGAGCTGGGCCACGAGTATCTTCGTCCCCACGCCGTCGGTCTTCAGGGCCAGCCCCCTCCTCTCGTCCAGCCTCACGATCCCCGCGAAATGGCCGATGGGGATCGCCGGGGCCCCGAGCCCCTTCCTGAACGAGAATGTGGATTGGAAGATCGGCCCCAGCCTCCCCATGACCTCCTCCTCCCTCCTCGAATCCACGCCCGCCTCGGCATAGCGATCCTTGGGCATCCCGCCATCCCCGCTTATTCCCATTCTATGGTGGCTGGGGGCTTATGGGTTATATCGTATACGACCCTAGTCACCCCCGGCACCTCGTTAACGATCCGGGTCGATATCCTCTCCAGGACCCCATAGGGGATCTTGGCGAACTTGGCGGTCATCGCATCAGAGCTCTCCACGGCCCTTATCGCCACCACATATCCATACGCCCTCGCATCCCCCTTCACCCCCGTGCTCTTCGTATCGGTTAGGACTGCGAAATATTGCCAAAGGCCTCCCGCGAGCCCCCTCGCCCTCTCGATCTCCTCGCGCACTATGGCATCGGCCCGCCTGAGCGCCTCGAGCTTCTCCTCGGTGACCTCCCCGATTATCCTGACAGCCAAGCCCGGGCCCGGGAAGGGCTGCCTCCTCACGAACTCCTCGGGCAATCCCAGGGCCCTTGCGACCTCCCTGACCTCATCCTTGTAAAGGTCCCTCAGTGGCTCCACTATGCCCTCGAACTCCATCCTCGATGGCAGGCCGCCGACGTTGTGGTGGGTCTTTATCTTCTCGGATCGCCTGCTGGAGCCCGATTCGATCCTATCCGGGTATATCGTCCCCTGTATGAGGTACTTGGCGCCCCTCTCCCTCGCCACCTCCTCGAAGACCCTCACGAACTCCTCCCCGATGATCCTCCGCTTCTCCTCCGGATCGGAGATTCCCTTCAACCTCCCCAGGAACCTCTCCCTCTCCTCCCTAACGACCAGCTCTACGTCGAACTTCTCGAAGGCCCTCCTTATGGCCTCAGGCTCGCCCTCCCTCATGAACCCGTGGTCCACGAATACGGCCGTGAGGCGCCTCCCGAGCGCCCTCGAGGCCAGGACCGCCGCCGTGCTCGAATCTATGCCGCCGCTCAGGGCTATTATCGCCCTCTCCCCGCCAACGGCCTCCCTAATGCCCTCCACGGCCTTATCGATGAAGCCCTCAAGCCTCCAATTCGGCTCGCAGCCGCATATCCTGAATAGGAAGTTCTCGATGACCACCCGGCCCCGATCCGTGTGTATGACCTCGGGGTGCCATTGGACCCCGAATATCCTCCTCTTGAACGAGGCGAACGATGCCACTGGGCAATCCTTGGTATGGGCCAGCACCTCGAAGCCCTTCGGGGCCTCCACGACGGAATCCCTGTGGCTCATCCAAACCCTCTCCCTCCTCCTCAAGCCCCTCAATACGCCCTTGGCCCTCCTTATCGTGACGTAGGCGATGCCGAACTCCCCGACCCCAAGCGTCTCCACCCTCCCCCCGAATAGCTTGGCTATGAGCTGATGACCATAGCAAATGCCCAGTATGGGCTTCGATAGATCGAATATGGCCGGATCGCATGAGGGCGCCCCGGCCTCGGTGGCGCTCGATGGCCCCCCGGAGAGGATCAAGCCCTTTATGTTGTACTCCCCCTCCATGGCCCTTATCTCGCCGGCGCTGATGTCGTGGGGCAATATCTCGGAATAAACGCCGAGCTCCCTAACCCTCCTGGCGATGAGGTGGGAATATTGCCCCCCGAAGTCCAATACCGGGACGGCGTCGAACTTCATGGCGGGCCCATTTTCAATGACCCCCCAATAAAAAGGTGCCATGCGCCCCAAACGTTTTATCCGGGGGCGCGCCCCTCCAACGAGGGCCCGAGGCATGCGAAACGCCCTAAGGGAGGAATTATCCAAGATAGATCTGGACCGGGCGGAATCGGAGATAATCGATTTCATAAGGAGGGAGGTGAAGGCCTCCGGGGCCAAGGGGGTCGTGATCGGCCTGAGCGGCGGCGTCGACAGCAGCGTCGCCACGGCCCTCTGCGCCAAATCCCTGGGCGGCGATCGCGTCCTCTCGCTCATAATGCCGACATACTTTACCCCAAGGTCGGATCTGGAGGACGCGGAGGGATTGGCGGCCGATTTGGGCATCGAGCGGAGGGTCATAGGCATAGACGCCATATGCGATAGGATCTATGGCTCGGTCGGCGCGGATCAATCGAACCCGGCCAATAGGATCCCCATGGCCAACGTTAGGGCCAGGGTTAGGATGATCCTCCTCTATTATTTCGCGAACTCCGAGAACCGATTGGTCGTCGGCACCGGGGATAGGAGCGAGATATTGCTCGGATATTTCACCAAATACGGCGACGGCGGGGCCGACCTTTTGCCGATAGCCCACCTCTACAAAACCCAAGTTAGGATGATGGCCGCGCACTTGGGCCTGCCGAGAAGGATCGCCGAGAAGGAGGCGAGCCCCCAGCTCTACCCTGGCCATAGGGCCGTCGATGAGCTCCCCCTCGACTACGATCGATTGGATCCGATCCTATACGGCTTATTCGATCGAGGGCTGAGGCCGGAGGAGGTCGCGGAGCTCTCCGGGACCCCATTGGAGATCGTTGAGGGGATCCTTCGCAGGTGCTCCGCCTCGGCCCATAAGCGCCGCCCGCCCCCCTCCCTCAGGCCGATCGATTGACCCCGGCCGGCCGTTGAGCCGCGCAAACGCTATATTCCCGATCCCGGAAGGCATTGGGGCATAGATGGTGGTTGTCGCTTGAAGCTCCTTTACGTGGTGCTCGATGGCCTCGGGGATAGGCCGGTCGAGGCGTTCGGCGGCAAAACCCCATTGGAGGCGGCCGAGACACCGCACATGGATCGCTTGGCCAAGATGGGGATCAACGGGGCCATGTATACGGTGGGCAGGGGTATAGCGCCGGAGAGCGATGCCGCCGTGATCTCGATACTGGGATACGACCCGTTCCGATACCATCCCGGCAGGGGGGTCGTCGAGGCGATAGGATCCGATATGGCATTCGAGGACGGGTGGCTGGCGCTGAGGTGCAATTTCGCGACGATCAAATCGGACCTGGAGATAATCGATAGGAGGTGCGGGAGGGATTTAACGAGCGAGGAAGCATCGGAGCTCAGCAGGGCCATCAACGAATCCGTGAGGCTGGAATCGCACCCGGCCACCTTCGAGTTCAAGAGCACCATAGGCCATAGGGCCGTTTTGGTCATAAGGCCCAAATCCGGCAGGCTCTCCGCCAATATAACCAACACGGATCCGGCCTACGTCAAGGTGAAGGGGCTCGGCGCGGCCGTCGCCGGCGGGAGGAGGGTCCTGCCCTGCGAGCCCCAGGACGCGAGCGAGGAGGCGAGGGCATCGGCCGAGCTCGTGAACGAGTTCTTCAGGAAATCTCACGAGATACTCGAGAGCCACCCGGTGAACCTGAGGCGCGAGGGGCAGGGCAAGCTCAAGGCCAACGCGATCCTTATGAGGGATGCGAGCGACTCCTTGCCCAGGTTCTACGACATAAACGAGGCCTTCGGGAAGAGATTCGCCAGCTTGGTCGATATGCCCGTGGAGAGGGGCATAGCCAAGGCCGCGGGGATGGCCGCGATACCGCTCCCCCCTCCAACCCAGGACCTCAAGCGCGATTTGGAGATCAGGCTAGGGGCCATGCTGGAGGCGCTGCCGGGCTATGATTGCTTTTACATACACATAAAGGGTCCGGATCTGCCGGGCCACGATGGGGATTGCGAGCTAAAGAGATCGGTGATAGAGGAGATAGACGCCCATTTCTTCGCGGGGCTCCTGGCCAAGGTCGATCTATCCAAAGCCATAATATGCGTCACCTCCGATCATTCCACGCCCTGCTCCCTCGGCGCCCATAGCGACGACCCCGTGCCCATAGCCATAGCCGGCGGCGGCATAAGGGGGGACTCCGTCGAGAAGTTCGGGGAGAGCTATTGCAGGGCGGGGGAGCTCGGGCTCTTAGAGAGGGGGACCGAGCTGCTCCCGAAGCTGATATCTCTCATGGGGGGCGATCGGGCCATCAGAAGGCCTTGACCTCTTCCAGGGCCTCATCGACGCTTTGGCCCCGGAATACTATGCGCTTTATGGCGTTCAGCATGCCAATCGGATCGGCGCTCGCCCAAACGTTCCTCCCTATGGCGACCCCGATCGCGCCCGCCTCCATGACGGATTTGACCATCTCGAGGGCCTCCCGGGCCGTATTCAACTTCGGCCCCCCGGCCGCGACCACGGGCGCTTGGGCCGCCTTGACGACCTCCCTGAAGGTCTCGGCGCTGCCCGTATAGTAGGTCTTCACCACGTCCGCCCCCAGCTCGCCGCCCAGCCTGGCCGCGTATCTGACGTATTCGACGCCGTGCCTATCCCTTATCTTCGGGCCCCTCGGGTACATCAACGCCAGCAGGGGCATGCCGAACTCCATGCACTTGCCGACGAGGGCGCCGAATTCCCTCAGCATCAGGGGCTCGTCGGCGGATCCCACGTAAACGGTCGCGGCGACCCCGTCGGCCCCCAGCGCGACCGCCTCCTCGACGCTCCCCACGACCGATTGAACGGCGGATTCATCCGGCGCCAGGGCCGTCCTGCCCGTTATCTTGAGGATCAATGGGATCTTCCCGGCCCATTCCTCCCTGGTCCTGATCGCCAAGCCCTTATGCATCATTATGGCGCTTGCCCCGCCCCTCACGGCCTCCCGAACGATCACCTTGGCGTCCAAAACCCTCTCCGGGAAATCCGAGGGGCCATGCTCGACGCCGTGATCCAGGGCCAATATGACGGTCCTGCCCCCCCTGCCCAAGATCCTGCCCAGCCTGATGCCCTTCCCTATCTCCGACAATGGGGATCCACCGCGGCCCCCTTCAGCTTCGCCCAATATAAGCTATTGCCGGCGATCGATCCGGGATGGCGCTATAGCTCGAACTCGGAGCTGCCGACGAATATCCTGAGGGGGGTCGCGGATGCGATCCCCTCCGCCTCCCTCCTGACCTCCTCCTCGGTATGGCGCATCGAGATGTGGGTCAATAGGAGGTTGGCCGCCCCCGCCTCCAATGCGATCCCAACGGCATCCCCGACGGTCATATGGCCCCTTTGATCGGCTAGGTCCCTGAAGGCCTCGTTCAGGTACGTGGATTCCGCTATCAGGAGATCCGCCCCGCGCGCCGCCTCCAGGAGGCTATCGCACCTCCTCGTATCCCCGCTGTATACCAGTTTGAACTTCTTCAGGTAAACGAAGTCCCCCGGATCCAAATCCGCGCCCCCGATCCGAACCCTCTCCATCCTCGCCAATCTCCCCCACTCCGATTCCGGCACCCCCATGCCCCTCAACGCCTCCGCCCTCAACCTAACCCTGCCGGGGTCCTCTATGGAGTAGCCGAGGGCCATCCTCCCCCTCTCGTGGTCCACCTCGAATGCCCTCGCCTTTAGGCCGGATAGGGCGCACTCGTCCCCGGGGGCGATGGGGCGCACCTCCGCGAGCTCGGGAGCGCCGGACACCTCGGCGCACCATTCGAACAGCTCCAGATCCGCCTTGGGGCAAACGATCGTTAGCGCTCGCCTCTGGCCCCATAGGCGCCTTATCCAAAGCAGCGGGACCAAATCCCAAAAATGGTCTATATGCGAATGGGATATCAGGACCGCGCGGAGCTTCGTGGGGCTGAGGTTTCGCCTCAGCATCTCGCTGACGGACCCGGGCCCCACGTCCAGGAGGAACCTGAAGCCCCCCCATTCCACGTAGGTCGACGTCGATAATATGGCCCTGCCCTGCAATGGGAATACCCTGATCACCCCTCTCCCCCGATCGCGGCTCCCGCCTCACCCCGGCGAGGCCTTCCATTTGCCGAAGTTCTTGAATACGTAAACCGTCACGATGCCCCCGATCAATAGCTTGGCCCAAAACATCGGGATCCTGATCAATATCGCCGCGGATGCCGCCTCGGCCGGCGAGAGGCTCAATATGGAGAAGAGGGCGGTCATGGCGGCCTCGGTGATCCCCATCATGCCCGGTATGAAGAGGGGCATCGATTGGATCGTCATGCCAACGACGTAAACGGCCACGATCGCCAAAAGGGGCAGGTCCTTCCCAAGGGATCTCAGCACCAGGATCGGGATGGATAGCTCGAGGATGAAGCTGGCGGAGCAAAGGGATAGCGATGCCAAGCAGGCGATCGGCTTGGAGGAGATCGCCTTGATCCCCTCCCTATATTGGGCTATCAGGCCCAGCCCCCCCTCCCTCAATAGATGGGCCCTGGCCCTCCACCTCTCCCCGAGGAGCGACATGAGCCCCGCGAGGCCCTCGAGCCCCCTCCTCGCCAGCCCATCGTTGAGGGTTAGGAGCGCCAGGGATCCCGATATTATGAAGGGCGGGGTCACGAGGGCCACTATCGCCACCCCTATCGGGGGGCTCAAGCGCGCCTTGTTGAATAGATAGGCCAGGCCCATGGCGCAGGTGACGAGGAACGGGAGTATGCTGAAGAGCCTATGCACTATTATCGTCGCCAAGCTGACGCCGATCTGCTTTATGGTGTTCTTGGTTGTGAGGTAGATCCTCATGGCCTCCCCGCTAAAGGAGCCTGCGGGGAGGGCTTGATCCAGGAATATATCGGACCACATTATCCCGAAGACCTTCCCGAGGTCGCAGCTCAGATCGGCCCTCCTCAGCAAGACCCACCAGCCCAATATGTATAGGTTGGAGCCAACAACGGAGGCGAGGATCGAGAGGGAGAGCTCCCAGGCGCTCGCCCTGGAGATCTCCCTCGAGATCTCCTCGAGCCCTATGAGGAAGAGGATCGCGGCGTATGAGAACAAGCCCGCCGACGCCAGGAACAGGATCCTGAATAAGGAGCCCCTCGAGATCCTCTTCGCCCTCCAGGCCCGCCCGCATTCCATCAGGCCAGCACCTTCGCCCGGCGCCCGGCTCGCCCCCCTCCCCGGCCGCCATTTCGGGGGATCGAATGGGCGCCTATATTAAGGTGGGGATCAGCCGCCCCCGACAGGGGGGAATATGGATATCTCATCCCCATCCCTCACGAGGGTCCTGAGGTCATCCAATTGCTTGACGTTCCTCCCGTTCACCATTATCACCACGTTATCCTTGATCCGATCCCCCTCCATGACCTCCCTTTCCAGATCCCCCCTGCATCGCCCGAAGGCCTCGCGGAGCGCCTCCTCGAGGGTCAGGGGCCCCTCCGCCTCGATGGCGAGCTCCCTCTCCCCGCAGATCTCCCTGAACGAGGCAAAGAGGGTGACCTTAAACCTCATGGCGCATCCCCCCCATCGGGCCCTCCCAAGGACATCGGCCGACCGTCTTCGTCGGCGATCATCCCGATGAGATCCACCTCCCCCCGGACTCCGTGAGCTCCTTCTTCCATATGGGCACCTCCCTTTTGATCCGATCTATTATCGCCTCCATGGTCTCGAAGAGCTCCCGCCTATGGGAGGCCGCTACGATGACGTACATTATATCCTCCCCCGGCCCAAGCCCCCCTATCCTATGGTAGATCCGAACGTCCACTATGCCGGGCCTCCCCATAGCCCAATCCGCTATCTCCCGAAGGGCCCTTTCGGCCATGGCCCTCTCGGCCTCGAACCAAAGCCCCTTCACCCTTAGGCCATCGTCCGCGATCCCCCTCACGATCCCTATGAAGCAACCTATCGCGCCCGCCTTGGGGAGGCTCGGGTTCCCGCGGACATCGCGGAGCGCCTCCTCCAGCGAGATCCGATCCCCCTCGAAGATGCCGACCCTCTCCATCCCGATCGAACCGCCGGGCCGCGGGCTCATGCCCTCATGGCCAGCTCCTCCCGGAGCCTCTCCACGAATTCTCTCATGAACTCCAGCCTCGCCCTCGCGACCTCCCGGGCCCTCTTGGTATGGAGCCCCGCGGCGTATTTCTCGATTACCCCCAATAGGAATTCCGGCGCCTTCCCAACGTCCCCATCGAACTCCCCGCCCAATAGGCCCCTGCCTATGCCCCTCACTATGCCTATGGCCCCGATGAAATCCAGGAGATCCGCGTCGTATAGGATCTTCGCCTCCGCGGTCCTCGGCTCCGGGCCCCCGAACCTGCTATGGGCCTCTATGGCGTGGGCTATGGCCTCGACGCGCTCCGGCGGGAGCCCTAGGCCGGACAGGAATTGCCTCGCGATCTTCGCGCCCTCCTCGTAATGCCTCTGCCTCCCAACCAGTGGGACGGCTATATCGTGCAGCAGGGATGCCGCCCTGAGGACCTCGAGATCCCCTCCCTCGTCCCTCGCCAGGGCCTCGCACCATCGATAAACCCTCTCCGAATGATCCAAGCCCGAGATCTTCTCGCCCCTCAGTTTCTCTTCCGCAAAACGCCGGATCTCCTCCATTATGGACAAGCCAGGGCACCCGGGGATTCCTACCGGGAAACTTATTTATTAATTGCCACCCCCTCCAGACCGATCGCCGGGGATGAGGGTGGCAAGGACGTACAGGATATCGGGCATCGTGGCCAAGCCCGGGTCGGAGATGAGGTTCACGAAGGAGGTCAGGGCCGTCAGGCCCGAGGATGCCCTGGAAAAGGTTTACTGCGAGATCGGGAGCAATCATAAGGCCAAGAGATTTGAGATAAGGATAACGCGGCTGGAGGAGTTGCCGGAGGATTGAGCGGGACGCAGGAGGGGGCCCCCAAGCTGGACGAGGAGCTCAGGCAGCTGCTGGCTGAGGTCAGGTTGCTCGAGGGATCAGCCCAGACCCTGCAGCTGAGGCTGGATATAATAAATTCCTCGCTCGGCGAGGCCATGCTAACCAAGGCAACCTTGGAGGGGATGAAGGGCAAGCCCCCCGGCACCGAGCTTTTGATCCCCATCGGATCCGGCTCCTTCCTGAGGGCATCGCTCTTGGATGGGGAAAGGGTCGTTATGGGGATAGGGGCCAACGTTTCGATGGAGCGATCCTTCGACGAATCCATATCGGAGCTGGCGAGGAGGATCGAGGAGCTCGAGAAGGCCAGGGCCTCGGTCCAGGAGCAATTGGCCCAGATCTTGGCCAGGGCGGAGCAGGATCGGAATAGGATAAGGGAGATATTGAGCGAGAGGGGCGGATACGTAGAGGTTGTTTGAAAGCCTGAGATCGCGCTTCGAGAGGCTGGCGGAGGCCATCTCGAGCTCCGAGCTCAAGGGCCGGGATCTGGATAGGATCCTGGACGACTTCAGGCTCTCCCTCCTCGAAAACGACGTCGCCCTCCCCGTCGCGGAGGAGCTTTGCGAGGAGCTCAGGGGAAAGCTCGCGGGCGGCGTCAAGGTCCCCAGGTTCGGCGAAAGGGAGAGGGCGATCAAGCCAATCCTCAGGGAGCTCTTGCTAAAGGCCCTGAACGTAGAGGGGGGAGCGGACCTCCTCGAATTGGCTAGGGGGAAGAGATCCAGGGGGGAGCCGCTGATATTGGTTTTCATGGGGATCAATGGGACCGGGAAGACGACCACGATAGCCAAGGTCGCCAGATACCTCGCCAAGAACGGCTTCTCCGCTGTGCTGGCGTGCAGCGATACCTATAGAACGGGCTCCATTGAGCAATTGGAGGAGCATGGGAGGAGGCTCGGGATCCCAACGATCAAGCACAAGTACGGGGCCGATGCCGCCGCGGTGGCCTTCGATGCCATAAACCACGCCAGGGCCAAGGGCATAAACGCGGTCCTGATAGACACGGCGGGCAGGATGCAGACCAATAAGAACTTATTGGAGGAGATGAAGAAGATAGTGAGGGTCTCGAACCCGGATCTCGCAATCCTGGTGGTCGATGCCTTGGCCGGGAACGACGCCGTGGAGCAGGGCAGGGTTTTCTCGGAGGCCGTCAGGGTGGACGGCATAATCCTGACCAAGTTGGACGCCGACGCGAAGGGCGGGAACGCCATATCCTTGGCCAGGGCCGTTGGGAGGCCGATCCTCTTCTTCGGGATCGGCCAGGGATACGACGACCTGATCCCCTTCGATCCGGAGTTCGTGATCAGGAACATAATCGGTTGAAGGGCGTGGGGGATGAAATCCCTATTCGGCAGGGATCTATTGACCCTCATCGATTATTCGAGGGATGAGATCGAGGCGATATTGGAGGTCTCGCGGAGGCTGAAGCGGAATACCCCGAGGAGGGCCCTTGAGGGGAAGTGCCTGGCCCTCCTATTCCAAAAACCCTCGACTAGGACGAGGGCGTCGCTCGAGGTCGCGGCGAGTCAACTCGGTTGCCATCCCATATATCTGGGCTGGGGAGATCTGCAGCTCGGCAGGGGGGAGCCCATATCCGATACCGCCAGGGCCCTATCCAGGTACGTGGATTGCATAGCGGCAAGGGTGCACGAGCATTCCATATTGGAGGAGCTCGCCGAGTTCAGCTCGGTCCCGGTCGTGAACGCGCTATCCGCGCTATGCCATCCGCTTCAATCCCTCGCGGACCTATTGACGATCCTGGAGAAGAAGGGGAGGCTCTCCGGGGTGAAGCTGGCTTACGTGGGGGATGGCAACAACGTATGCAATTCCCTGCTCGTCGCCTGCGCCAAGGTTGGGGTGGACATAGGGGTGGCCTGCCCCCCGGGCTATGAGCCGGATGGGAGGTTCGTCAAGGCCGCCGAGGAGGCCTCGAGGGAGAGCGGGGCCTCCGTTTTCATATCGCATGAGCCGGAGGAGGTCGTCAAGGGGGCGGATTTCGTTTACACGGACGTCATAGTGAGCATGGGATACGACTCGGAGCGCGAGGAGAGGTTGAGGGCCTTCCTCCCGAAGTACAGGGTTACGAAGGAATTATTCGAGATGGCCTCGAGGGACGCTTATTTCATGCACGATCTCCCTTGCCACAGGGGCGAGGAGGTTGTCCCCGAGGTCGTGGATGGGGAGCGATCGATAATATGGGATCAAGCGGAGAATAGGCTGCATACGGCTAAGGCGGTCCTATATCTCCTATTGAGGCCCCCGGCGAGGCGCAGGGGGTCCCGATGATAGCCATAATCGCCTCCAGATCCGATCCGGCCGCCATGAACATAGCGAATGCGCTGATCAGGGGATATGGGTTCCGGGGCGCGGGCGATGGGGGGAGCAGGTACGATAGGGGCGGGATCTCGCTTTTCCTGATAGATGGGGAGGCGACGGAGGCCGAGGGCATAGATAGGGGGCTGGGCGCGGAGGCCGTGATCTTCGCCTCGAGGCACCGGAGCGCGACGAGGCTACCGTGCCTCACGATCCACGCGATCGGCGATCCCAAGGGCCGCGGGGCTGGCGGGGGCTTGGCCATGGCGGACCCGATTCGCATGAAGATCGCCCTGAGGGCCTTGAGCGAGGCCAAATCCGAGCTCGGCTTGGAGGGCTTCATGGTCTCCTTGGAGGCCACGCATCACGGCCCTAGGTCATTGGATGCGCCCTCCTTCTTCATCGAGATAGGGAGCTCCGAGGAGGATTGGTCCGATCCCAAGGCCGGTGAGGCGGTTTCGAGGGCCATATTCTCCGCAGCATCCCTGGGGGGCTCCGGGATCCCCTCGGTCGGCTTCGGAGGGGGCCATTATTCCATGAAGCATACGCGCGCCGAGTTGGAGAGCGAATACGCGATAGGCCATATATTCCCGAAGTACATTCTCGAGGAGGGAGTTCCAAGGGCGGCGATCGAGCTCGCCTTCAGGAGGACGGCGGGGGATTGCTCCACCGCGGTCCTGGATTGGAAGGGGATCAAAGGCCCCCAGAGGAGGGCCCTGTTGGAAGTTCTCGATGAATTGGGCGTGGAGGCGATCAGGATCTGAGCGGCGAACGAAACCTTCATAAATGCCGGCGGGCCGAGGCCTTGGGGAAAAGCGTTCGGGGGGCAAAGAGCTGGGCCTTACGGAGTTCATCGAATCCACCAGGAGGCTCGCGAAGGTCCTCACCAGGCCATCCAGGAAGGAGGCCATGCTCGTGTTCAAGATAACGCTGCTCGGGATCGCGGTATTGGGCGGCGTGGCCTTTGCGATCACCCTGCTCTTCTACTTCATAGGCCTATCCCCCCGATAGCGGAAGGGGCCGTTGGGATTTGGCGGAGGAAGGGAAGACATCGATATACGCGGTCCGCACCACGACCGGACAGGAGAAGACGGTGGCCGATATGATAGCCTCGAGGGCCGCCTCGAGGAAGATCCCGATCGCGAGCGTATTCGTTTCCGAGGCGATCAAGGGGTACATATTCATAGAGGCGCTCCGCCCGCAATTCGTGGACGAGGTCATATCGGGCATGAGGCACGTCAGGGCGCGCACGAGGGGGACCGTCCCATTGGAGAGCCTCCAGAAGTTCATAGAGACGAGGCCCATGATAGAGGAGCTCAAGGTCGGGGACATGGTCGAGGTCGTCGGCGGGCCGTTCAGGGGGATGAGGGCGAGGATAACGAGCGTGGATAGGGTGAAGGAGGAGGTCACGATCGAGCTGCTGGAGGAGGGCTTCACCACTTTGCCCATAACGGTTCACGCCGATTATTTGAAACCCGTCGAGGAGAGGGAGAAATCGAGTTGATGGGGAGGAAGAAGGAGATAGAGGTCATGGTGAGCGGCGGGCAAGCGACGGCCGGGCCGCCGCTGGGGCCGGCCCTCGGCCCCCTGGGGGTGAACGTCCTCCAGGTCGTCAATAGGATAAACGAGCTCACCAAGCCCTATTCGGGGATGAAGGTATCGGTCAAGGTAATAGTGGACCTGGAGACGAAGGGCTTCGAGGTGATCGTCGGGACCCCGAGCGCCGCGGCGCTCATAGTGAAGGAGCTGGGGGTCGAGAAGGGATCGGGCAATCCCAAGGCCGAGAAGGTCGGCGATATAAGCCTCGAGAGCGTCAAGAGGATAGCCGAGATCAAGATGGCGGATAGCTACGCCAAGGACCTGAGGGGCGCGATGAAGGAGATCCTCGGCACATGCTTGAGCATGGGGGTCACCGTGGACGGCAAGGATCCCAGGGAAGTCCAAAGGGAATTGGAGAGGGGCGGGGTGCCCGCCTAGCCCCGCTGGGATCCCGATTTCATGAACGGCTTAGAGCAAAACCCTCCTGCAGCATATGTGCCTCTTGGTCCTCTTGACGAACTTCGGGCATCCGCCGCATTCCGCCAATAGGACCGGTTGGCGATCCTCCGGGCAAACGGCCAGCTCGAGCTCCAGTATCCTATACCTGGGCGGGGACGGGGGGGCGCCGTTCAACTTCATGAATTCCCTCAGGGTCAGCTCCGGGGAAAGGGGATCCTCCATATCGATGACGAGCGTCACGGACCTTATCGGACCGTAGACGTATTTCTCAACAGCGCTAGCCGACATATCTATCCGGCGCCTCCCTGCCCCTCTTGGCTAGGATCTCCAGCCATGGGTTGTCCTTGAAGTACGAGGGGAGCTCCCCGCTTCGCATGGGCTGCGGCTGGGATGGGGGGCTCGGCCTGCTCGGGATGAACTCCATCTCGGCATCGGGCGCCATCCGGGGCTCCGGCGCCGCGGGGGCCTCCCTGAGGGCCCTGAGCTGCCTATCCAAGGACCTCACCAGGGCCTCGAGCTCCGATATCCTCTCCTTCAGCCCCCTCAGCTCCTCCTCGCCCACCCCGGGGTGGGCGGCAGGGGCCCTGGCGGGCTCGGGCTCCGATGCCTTGGCCGGTATGACCTCGTCGAGGCGCCTCTCATCGAAGGTTATGAGGCCCAGGCCCCTCTCCTCGAATATCTCCGCGTCTATCATCGATGCGTAGAGCTTGGGGAGGGCCAAATACACCATATGGGCCGACCTCTTTAGCTCGAGCGCCCTCATGGCGGCCGAGAGGATCGAGGTCCTGCTCCCGATCGGGCTGAGGGGCATTATGGCCACTCGGACCAATTGCTCCCCGTCGCTGAATGCCAGCGTGGGTAATCCCCGATCCACCGATCCCTCCTCGATCGGCGAGAACCCCTTGGCCGTGAAGTAAAGCCTGAACCTCTCCTCGATGGGGAGGTTCATGGCTTCATCCAGCCCTCCATCCTATCCCAATCCCATTCGTAATCCTCGGGGACCACGTAGCCGTAGATTATGCAACCCCTCCAAACCGAGTATTGTGGGCTATCCGCGACCGTCACCTTGACGTTCGTTATCCCCCTCCTCCTGAGGAGGGCCTTGATCTTGGTCTTGGAATCCACCGCAAGCCCCTCCAAGTCCTTGGGCACCTGCCAGCTGAAGTTCCCGCCGGAGAGCAATATCTGCCTATAGAGATGGGGCTGGAGCTCGACCGGGCAACGCTCCACCGACCTCACTATCCCATCGCCGAAGTCCAGCATGCCCAGGAAGGTCGCGTCCCCGATCTTCACATCGCCGGGCCTCGGCATCCCCCTCCTGAAATAGCTCTGGAATATCTCGTGGTTCGGGTCGAAGACGAACTCCCCTATGAGGAATCTCCTCCACGGCTCATCCTCCAGCTCCACAGTTATCCTGGTCCCGGGCACCTTGAACTTGACCCTGAGCTTCTTCGGGTTCCTCTTCCCCTCCTCTATGGCCTTATCCAAGTCCGCTGGGACGAGCCCTATGCCCTCCTTCACCTTCCTCACGAGCGATTCCTCCCTGGCCAAATCCCCGTAGCCAGCGTCCTTCATTATCTCGGCCGTTAGGGCGTTGGCATCCCCGCCGCCCCTGTTTATGGTGACGACGGCGTTCCGGATGGGGTATCTCGAGATCGGGCAGATCTGCGTATTGCCGTGCCCGGATTCCATTACAACGCACGTCGTTATCTTATGGGCTATGGCGACCGCGAATGGCTGCGCGATCACGGTCGACGCCGCGATCAATCCCTCCTCGGCCAGCTCGCCGTAAATCTTGAAAAGCCTCTCGTACATATACTTGGGGGCTATCGAGGACAGGGAGGCGACCACGTAGAATCCCCTGAACTCCGGCTCCGGGGGCTTGAACGATGAGAGGCCGTATCGGCTTATCTCCCTAACGACCGCCCACGCCCTTTCATCGTCCTTCGCTATCACGCCATTTTTCATGGGGTATATCAGCCTGAGCGCGAGGTCCTCGCTGGATTGGAGATATAGCGGGACCTCCTCGCCCACGATCACCTCCCTAGCCCGCTCGCCGAAGGCCTTGTACATTATGGATCCGGAATCAGGGAAGTAGCCCCTGTTCTCGATTATCTGCGGCACCTCGCCGCAGGATATCGGGCCGAACTTGAAATCGCTCGTCCCGTAATCCATTCCGAAGGTATAAGCCCTCTTATATTCCTCGGCCATTCGCCGAACCCTCCTTCAGGATCGATGCCAAGACCTCGCTCGGCCTCCCCTTATCGCGCTTGAAGACCCCCCTCAGGCTCAATATCCCATGCCTGGGATCGGCCGTCAGGGAGGTCCTCTGCCCCTTGACGATCAGCTTGGAGCTGAAGGAACCCCCCCGATCCGAGCTGAACTCCTCCCCGGCCCTGTATGCCCATTCCCTGAGCTTCGAGAAATCCAACCCCTCCGCCCTCACGGTCAGCAATAGGCCGCATTCCTTCACGTTCCTGCAAGCCGCCTCGAAGACGGCGTCGACGAACCATGGCCTCGCCCCCTCCAGCTCCATCGCGATGTGGGCGTCCCCGCCGCTGGGCCGCGGGGATGGTATCGGGGAGAGGGCGCCGCCCGAGAAGACGTAGCGCATGCCCTCCCTCTTCCTGAGCTTGCTCGCGCACCCTATGGAATCCAATAGCCTATCCCAATGCTCCCCCTCCGCGCCCTCCTCGAGCCTCATATCGTACCATATCCGCCCGGATAGCTTAATGGCTTTGGGCCTCAAGGCCGGGCCTCCTCTCCACTATTAGCTTATCCTCCGCTATCCTGACGACGACCTCCTCGTTCGGCTTGAAGGGGAACGATGAATCCTTCATGAGATCCGCGGCTATGTAGAGGACCCCCGTCTTGCTGCCCTTGCTGGAGTACTTTATCCTCCCCCTTCCCTCCAGCACCAAGCGATTCACCGCGCGAAATCTTCCGCGGGACATCAAGCGAAACGCCAATATAAGCGGTGGATGGCGGGGCCGAAAGCGGGGGCTTGGTAAAAGTATTCCCCGAAGCCGGGGCCCTCATAGGAGGCCCGCCTCCCTGAAGAACGCCATCAGGCCCCTCGTCAGGGGGCTTTCCGAGAGCGAATATAGGGAAATCCTGCCGTAGGCCCTCTTCCTCACCAGCCCCCCCTCCGCGAGCAGGGGCAGGTGCTTGGTTATCGAGGCCCTCCCGAGCCCGCTGAACTTGGCGATCTTGTAAACGCTCAGCTCCTCCCTATGCCTCGCCAAGGCCAAAAGTATCCTCAGCCTGGATGGATTCCCCACGAGGCCCAATACCCTTTTCTCGAACTCCCTGCCGCGCCTTGCGGGGGCTCCAATTCCCTGCATCGCAAAGCCGATTCACCACCTCGCGGGCGCGCTTTTATGACTTTCCGCTGGCGCGCCCCATAGGGCCGCATCCCCCGGCCATGGCCGCCGAGCGATGCCCTCGATGTTCGAGGGCATCGCTCGCGAAACCGGGCATCAAAGGCGTTGAAACGGCGTGATCGGATACCTCGATAATATTTATTAAAACTCCCAAGGCCCATCCGATCGATAACCCATGGGGGTCGTCGATTTCGTGGATGGGATCGGATGGGCTCCCCACCCGTTTCTGAAGGGCGTGAGCGTGAAATTCCTGGTTACCAAGAGGGATCACGGCGCCGACGTGACCTGCATGCTCGCCAAGGTCCCCAAGGGCGGCGGGGTCCCGGAGCACGTGCACGAGGGGCAGTGGGATATAATATATCCGCTATCCGGGAGGGCGAAGATGTGGGTGGACGGCGAGGGCGTCTTCGCGCTGGAGAGGGGCATGATCGTAAGGGTGCCGAGGAATACTAGGCATAGGATATTCGACGTAGAGGAGGACCTGCTGCTATACGATGTATTCTCGCCGCCCCTGATCTAGGGGCTCGGCCCATCAAAGCCCCTGGGCCCCAGGGGGCCGAGGGGATGGGATGGCTCAGGGCAGGCTCTTGAATGGAGCCCCGGGCGGGATTCGAACCCGCGGCCCGCGGCTCGCCCGCCTCGCGCCTCGATACAAGGCCGCTGCTCCGCCGGGCTGAGCCACCGGGGCATCCGAACCGAGGCGCCCCCGCGCAGCCTATCGGCATCGGGCTTTTAAAATATGCAGCGCCCGCCATGGGATCGGCGTTGGCTCGGCGATCGCGCCCGGCAAGGTTTTAAATGGCCGAGCCCCTTCCCCCGGATCGCGGCGATCCGCCTCGGCTGGGATCGTATGCCGGAAGGGACGGCGGGCCCCGAATGGCCTCGGGGCAGGGCGATGAGGTTCATCCTCCTCCTCGGCCTGGTGAGCCTATCCGGGGATATAGCCTACGAGGGCGCCAGGGCCGTAGCGGGCCCGTACTTGGCGATATTGGGGGCGAGCGCCATCTCGGTCGGCTTTGCGGCTGGATTGGGCGAATTCGCGGCCTATGCCCTTCGCTTGGGCTCGGGCTATATGGCCGATCGAACCGGGCGATATTGGGCGTTTGCGATCGCCGGCTATGGGATGATTTTGTCGATCCCCCTTTTGGCCCTGGCCGGAAGCTGGCAGCTGGCCGTGGCCCTCTTGATATTGGAGCGGCTCGGGAAGGCCCTCAGGAGCCCGGCGAGGGATACGATCCTCTCCTATGCGGCGAGGAGCGTGGGCAGGGGCTGGGGCTTCGGGATCCACGAGGCCCTCGATCAAGTGGGCGCGATCCTGGGGCCCCTCCTAATGTTCGCGGCCCTCTCCCTCGGGATCGGATATCGCGGCGGCTTCGCGATGCTCCTGGCCCCGGCCGCCTCGGCCCTGGCGATCCTCCTGGCGGCCAGGGCCGAGGTCCCCTCGCCCAGCGCGTTGGAGGCGGGGGTCGCGGGATCGCATCCGGCCGGCGGCCTTCCCAAGGCGTTCTGGCTATATGCCCTTTTCACATCCCTCAGCGCGGGGGGCCTCCTGAGCTTTCAGCTGATCTCATATCACCTGAAGGTCCGATCGATGGTCCCGGAAAGCCAAATCCCGATCCTATACGCGATCGCGATGGGCATCGATGCCCTGGTGGCCCTGGCGGCCGGGAGGGCCTACGATAGGGTTGGGCTCGCCTCCTTGATCGCGGTCCCGTTGCTGACGACCCCCATAGCCCCCCTCGCGCTCTCCCATGGCCTCGGCCCCCTCCTAGCGGCCGCCATCTGGGGCGCCGCGATGGGCCTCCATGAAACGACCATGAGGGCGGCGATCGCCGATCTAACGCCGGCCGAGCGGAGGGGGTCCGCATACGGGATATTCAACTCCGCCTACGGCCTATCCTTGCTATTCGGCGGGGCCATCATGGGGTGGCTATACGAGCTCTCGCCGGCCGCCCTGGCCCCCTTCGCGATCCTCATGGAGGCGGCATCGATGCCGGCGCTCCTCTTGGCGAAGAGGGCGGCCCTGGGGGCATCGCGCCGGCCCGGGCAGCGTTATTAAGGCCCGGTCCGCATCGAAGCTGGGCGAGCCATGTCCCGAGCGGGGGGCAGGATCTTCAAAAGGCTCAAGGGCGCGGATGAGGCATTGGGGGAGTTCCTGAGCAGGGTCCGCATCGAGCCCCTCGATGCCGAGGCGATACCCCTGGAGCATTGCCTGAACAGGGTCCTGGCCAAGGATATAGTGGCCCCGCGCGATGTCCCGGATTTCGATAGGGCGGCGATGGATGGGTACGCGGTCATCTCGGCGGACGTGCTCGGCGCATCCCAAACCAACCCGGCCATACTGAGGGTCGTCGGGAGGGCTGGGGTCGGCTCCCCGCCGGGCTCCCTGAGGATCTCCGAGGGCGAGGCGGTGGCCGTCGCCACGGGGTCCCCGTTGCCCGAGGGCGCCGATGCCGTGGTCATGGTTGAGCATACGAGGGCCATATCGGATTCGGAGATAGAGGTTTATTCCCCGGTCACCCCGGGCGAGAACGTCCAAGCCGCCGGGGAGGACGTCAGGGCCGGGGAAGTGATCCTGGCGCGCGGGACCAAGCTCAGGCCCTGGGACTTGGGCATGCTGGCGGCCCTGGGGATCGCCAGCGTGGAGGTCGTCAGGAGGCCGAGGGTCGCCATAATATCGACCGGGGACGAGCTCTCGGAGCCCGGGGAGCCGGGGAGGCCCGGGGCGATCCTCAACTCGAGCAGGTTCATCCTATCGGCGATGGTGGAGGAGCTCGGCGGGGTTCCGGTATATCTCGGTATCGCGAGGGATTCCCTCGATGACATAAGGTCCAGGATCTCGGAGGGATTGAGGGCTTGCGATGCGGTCCTAATCACCGGCGGGACCTCCGTGGGCGAGGGGGACCTGGTCCCAGATGCGATAAACTCGTTGGGAGAGCCCGGGATGATCGCCCATGGGATCTCCATCAGGCCCGGCATGCCCACGGGCTTGGCCGCCATAGGGGGCAAACCCATAATATCGCTATCGGGGTATCCAGTCGCCGCGATGATCGGATTCATGGCCCTCGCCCGCCCCTTGATCCTCGCGCTCCTGGGCTCCAAGGGCGACCCCATCCCCAGGATCCGCGCCAGGATGGCCCGCAGGGTCGCCTCCTCGGGGGCGAGGACGTTCGTCAGGGTCCGCGTCAAGAGGAGCGCAGGCGGGGATTATTGGGCCGAGCCGCTCAGGTCCTCGGGATCCGGGGTCATCTCCAGCGTCGTCAAGGCGGACGGCTTGGTCGTGATACCGGAGCGAAGGGAGGGTATCGAGGAGGGGGAGGAGGTCGAGGTCGAGCTCCTCAGGCCCCTGGATTGACCACATGGATTTGTACAAAGATTTATACAGGATCGGCGAATTGGGTCGATGGGGGCCGGGGCCTCCCGGGATAAATGCAGGCTTTATTTCGGGAGATTTCAAAAAAATCCCAAAAAATTGAACTTTTTTCGGTTTTTATCGGTTTTTACCCAGTTATATTGCCAAATTTTTGCAATTTTCAACTTTTATGTCCTTTGATCTCGATTTTTTAGATTAGAAAAATATATCTTCGAATTTCCGAAGGGCCTGGCCTTTTGGGCCCCATAATAAACTTTAAATTCTAGTTTAGCTTAAACCGGCGAGAATCGAAGGAAAAAGCCCGAGATTCAGATAGGGAAGATGTACAAGTATAAGCAAATCGTGGCGACGTTCCACGGCTGCAAGGCCGACCTGACCGACGAGGAGGGCTTCTTGAGGGCCTCCTTGGAGGCCATAAGGAGGGCGAAGATGGAGCTGGCGAGGACCAAGGGCGAGAACCCGCTCCATTACAGGGTCGAGGACGACGCCATGGGGGGCGGCGTAAGCATCAACGCCCTCATAGTCACCAGCCATTTGACGATCCACACATCTAAGAAGTATAATGCCGTTGAGTTCGATTGCGCCACCTGCGGGGAGGATTCGGAGCCGGAGGAAGCGCTCAAGACCTTCATGGAGTTCCTGAAGGCCGATAGGGTGGAGATAAGGTATAAGAACTTCTGAGGATCCCCGTCCCCCTCCTTTTTTGCCGCATCGGGCCGAGCCAGCCGGGCCCATCGCCGATTGGGCATCGGGGCCCCCTCGGGATGGAGCGCGGGGGATTGGTGGGGCCGGTGAGATCTATCCTACGCCGGCGGGCCGGCGTATTTGAACTCACGATCACGTGGGATCCTTGGCCCATCGAGGCCACCCAAGCCACGTAGCGTAGACCAGGCTAGCCCACGGCCCCACGCGGGTTAATCCCCGCCTTATGGGTAAATTAATCCTTTTTCCGCCGGCCGCGGCCCCGGGGACATGCGCGATATTTGGGGCGATCCGCCTCGGGCTAGAGCTCCATCGCATGCGCGGCGAAGCCCAGGGCCATCAGGGAATACCCGTTCATGTAGATCAGGTCCGATAACAGCAGATAGCCCTCAGAGCGGATCGAGACCGCGAGGTTGAAGAGGGCGTCCGCCGAGAGGATCGCGGCTATCCCGGCGATCAATATGAGCCACGCCCTGGAGACCCTCCCCCCTCGGAAGGTTTGATAGGCCAGGAATAGGAGGCCGAGGATCGCGACGTCCGATATCAGGTAATAATCGTGGATGAGGAGCTCCATGGGGGACGATCCATAGATCTTGGGGGCGGCGATCAAGATTATCGCCGAGGCGATCGCTACCGAGCATGAGGCGAGGATCGCGCTCCCGCGCCCCCGGATCGGCCCGAATATCCTCAGCATGGCGTAAATCCCGAGCCCCATGAATGCGTAACCGCTCATCCAAAGGGCGTCCATGGGGGATGGGAACGGCATCTCCTCGCCGAGGATCTTCGTATAGATCGGCCAGAGGCATTCCCCGATGGCCCAAAGGGCGGATCCGGCCGCCAATAGGGCGAAGCACCTCCCGAAGGGCGTGCCGATGCCGTATCGCCTCGCCAAAAGGAACCCGAGGATCGCGGGGAGGGATGAGAGGATCGCGACGCCGAGATCCGTGAAGGCATCGAGGAGGGATGGGCTCGAGATCGCGATCGCCAGGAATAGGAGGGAGCTCGCGGCCATCGCGATGGCGATGCCGTGGAAGGCGATCCTCCAATTATCGAATCCGCGGCGCCCGGCCCCATCGCCCATGGAGGGGGCCGATGTCGAACCGCCCATTTTATTTTTCCCATCGCCCGGGGGAGCCCCAGGGGTGCGCCGCCCCGGCCCCCCATCGGTCATTTTTATCAACCACGGGGCCCAAATTGGGCGGGGAGGGCTCGAGGGGGCGCGGGGGTCTTGAGGCTGAGGGCCAAGCTCTTGGGCTTGGAATCGGGCGGGAAGTCCGTGGTGATATTGAACAAGGACGATGCCGAGGACATGGGGGTCCTGGCCCTGGGGAGGGTCAGGGTCGGGCTCGGGGGTAGGGAGCTGACGGCCATAGTCAATACCACGACGGCCCTCATCGGGAGCGGGTCGATAGGGATCTGCGAGGAGGTCAGGAGGGCCCTCGGGGCATCGGAGGGCGACGAGCTCGAGGTCGAGCCCACGCCGCCGCCGAGATCCCTCCATTCCATAAGGAACAAGCTCAGGGGCAGGAAGCTGGCATATGGGGAGCTCCTCGAGATAGTCCGGGACGTGGTCGAGGGGAACCTGAGCGATATCGAGATCGCCGCCTTCGTGACGGCCCTCCACGCCTTCGGCTTGGATTTGGACGAGGCGACCGGCCTCTCGATGGCCATGGTCGCGACCGGGAATACGCTGGATTTGGATAGGCCGTTGATCGTCGATAAGCATTCGATAGGCGGCGTCCCCGGGGATAAAACAACTCTATTGGTGGTCCCGATAATCGCGGCCTGCGGCCTCACGATACCGAAGTCCTCCTCAAGGGCCATAACATCCGCCGCCGGAACGGCGGACAGGGCCGAGGCCCTGATGCCCGTGGACCTGGGCATAGAGGAGATGAGGGGGGTCGTCGAGAGGACCAACGGTTGCATAGTCTGGGGAGGGTCCCTCCACTTGGCCCCGGCGGATGATCTCTTCATCAGGGTCGAGCACCCGCTCTCCATAGACCCGCTCCTGCTGCCGTCCATAATGAGCAAGAAGAAGGCCGTCGGCGCGAAGCTCCTGGTGGTCGATATACCCTGCGGGAGGGGCGCCAAGGTCAAGACGATCGGGGAGGCGGATCTGCTGGCGAACGATTTCATGGAGCTCGGCGGGCGATTGGGGATCCAAGTCCGCTGCGCCGTGACCTATGGGGAGCAGCCGATCGGATACGCCATAGGCCCCGCCCTCGAGGCGAGGGAGGCCCTCGGGGCCCTCATGGGGCGATCGGCCCCCCCGGACCTATTGGATAAGGCCGTCGATATAGCCGGGATCCTCTTGGATATGGCCGGCAGGGGCGATGGGAGGGCGCTGGCCCTGGAGGCCCTGAGGTCCGGGAGGGCCGAGGAGAAGATGAGGGAGATAATCGAGGCCCAGGGGGGAGATCCAGAGGTGGGGCCCGAGGACATAGCCATCGGGGATCGGAGGTTCGAGATCCGCTCCGAAAGGGCCGGATACGTGCTTTGGATCGATAACGCCTCCATGGCGGAGCTGGCGAGGCTGGCCGGTTGCCCGAGGGATAAGGGCGCGGGCATCCTTCTGCATAAAAAGGTGGGCGATCGCGTGGAGGAGGGGGAGCCCCTGTTCACGATCTACGCCGAGAGGGGCCCGAAGCTTCAGCAGGCCGTTGAGGCGCTCGAGGGGATGAGGGCCATCGGGGTCGGCGAGAGGATGGAGATGCTGATCCACGAGGTCAGGGAGAGGGCCCTGGCCAGGAGGGCCGTTCCGCTTGATAGGTGAACGGGCCCGATCGAGGGTTGGCGATCGCGAGGGGGCGATATCGCCGATTTGGAACCCGTTTTGGCCGCTGCGGAGAGGATAAGGCGCCTCGAGGTCCAGGGCGCGAGGAACGTCGCCATAGCCGCGATAAGGGCCCTCGAGGACCTGGCCCGGGGGACCGGGGCGGAGGACAGGGATGGGTTCCTGAGGGAGCTCCTCGAGGCCAAGAGGATCCTCTTCGCCTCCAGGGAGACGGAGCCGCTGATGAGGAACGCGGTGAGGTGGGTGATCAGCCAGGTCGAGGGGAGCCGCGCGGAGGACGCCGCGGCATTGGCCGAGGCCGTTTCCTCCGCCTCCAGGGCGTTCCTGAGGGGGTTGGAGGAATCGTGGGCCTCGATAGCCGAGATAGGGGCCAGGAGGATCAAGGATGGATCGGTGGTCTTCACCCATTGCCATTCCTCGACCGTAATCGCGATCCTGAAGAGGGCGAAGGCGGATGGGAAGCGCCTGGAGGTCATTTGCACGGAGACCAGGCCCCTCTTCCAGGGCAGGTTGACCGCGAGGGAGGTGCTCGAGGCGGGCATAAGGGCGACGCTGATAGTCGACTCGGCCGCGCGATCGTTCATCAACGACGCCGATATCGCGATCGTGGGGGCCGACGCCATAACCTCGGAGGGGAACGTCGTAAACAAGATAGGGACGAGCGCCATAGCCCTGATGGCCCGGGAGGCCAGGACGCCGTTCTACGTGGCATCGGAGCTCCTGAAATACGACCCGGCGACCGCGTATGGGGATTATGAGGCGATAGAGGAGAGGAGCCCCCGGGAGGTTTGGGATGGGGCGCCGGAGGGCTTGATCATAAGGAACCCGGCCTTCGACGTCACGAGGAGGGATTTCATAGACGGCATAATATGCGAGGATGGGATAATCTCCCCCCATTCGGTGACCGAGGCGGTCCGCAGGAGATATCCCTGGGTCTTCGAGCTAGCGCGCCCCTAGGGTCGGCCCCAGGCCCTCAGCGCGGCCCCCAGCTCGGCGTGGGATCTCGCGTATTCCTCCAGCGGTATGCCCAGCATCGCGGCCTCGATGGCCTGCCGCATGGCCCTGGCGCCATCCGCGGTGCCCCCGGGGTGGCCGTGTATCCCCCCGCCGGCTTGTATGACGACGTCCCTCCCGAAGAACTCCAATAGCGCCGGGACCAGGGCCGGGTGGAGCCCGCCGGAGGCCACGGGCATGGCGGGCTTCAGGTGGCCCATCTCCCCCTTGAGGGCCTCGCAATTCCCCGCAACCTCCTCCCTCGATTCGAACATCTTGCCGACGACCGTGCCCACGTGGAGCTGATCGACGCCCACGATCCTCAAGGCCTTCGCCAGGACGCGCATCGATATCCCATGCCTCGGGTTCCTCGTCAACGCCGCGTGCCCGGCCCTGTGGGCGTGGATCGCGAGTCCCAGGTCCCGCTCCCTGAGGGTTTGCAGCGCGGCGAAGCCGCAGGTCAGGGCGTCGACCATCGCGTACTCCCCGCCGTGCCTTAGGACGAGCTCCGCCCTCTCGAGCATCCGCTCCGTCTCCGCCGTTATATTGACCATGTAGGCCTTCCTCTCCCCGGTCTCCTCCTCGGCCCTATCCCTCGCCTCCAGGGTCCTGAGGAGGCGCTCCTCGAACGGGTTGAATGATTGGCCGCTGAGGTTCTCGTCGTCCTTCACGATATCGCAGCCCCCGACCCAGGCCTCGTAGGCGACCCGGGCGTGGTCCTCGGCCCTCAGCCCGAGCTTGGGCTTTATTATGGTCCCGAGCAATGGGCGATCGCGGACCCTCAGGATCTCCCTGATCCCCCCTATGCCGTACCTCGGCCCCTTGAAGCCCTCGAGCAGGCCCCTTGGGAATCGAACGTCGTTCAACCTTATGTTCCCAATGGCCCTCAGGCCGAATATATTGCCGGCTATGCTGCTCAATATATTGGGCATGTTGCCCGGCTCGAAGAGCTCGATCGGATAGGCTATCTCGACCCTGTTGCCCTCTATCCTGAACACGCGGGCGGCCAGGCCCCTGACGTAGGGCCTCTCGGTCCCGACCTCGGTCCAGGTCCCTATGGAGCTCTCCGCGGCCACGCCCCCGGCCGCCTCCTCGATGCTCATCCCCTCCGGCTCTATGTAAAACGCGCAAACCAGATCCGATTCGTCGGGCTCGTAGCCCAGGTCCAAGAAGTCCAAATATCTCAAATTGGACAGGCCCCCCGACCATATTGGCGGGATTTGGATCCTTAAACCTTGCCCCGAGCCCCAAGCCGAGCCGATTGCGCGGCCCCCATCCCGAAATTGGGCCCGACCGCCATCAATCGGCCGCGCCCGCCCCGCCCCCGGTTGGGAACAATATCCGCATCAACCTATCCACCCTCCTCTCGATCGAGAACTCCTCCTCGACCCTCCTCCTCCCCTCCGCCCCTATCGATGCCCTCAGCCCCTCGTTGGCTATGAGGGCCCCAATGGCCTCCGCTAGGGCCTCGGGATCATCCTTCTCAACCAACAGGGCCCCACCGCCCCCGAAGACCTTGCTCGTTATCCCGTCCCGCCCCAGGATCGTCGGGATGCCGCAAGCCATCGACTCCAGGGCGGCCAGCCCGAAGCCATCGACCAAGCGCGATGTGGTCTTTATCGAGATATCGCCGGCGTGGATTATCTCCCTCGCATCGACCTCCCCCAGGAACTTGGCCCTATGGCCCAGCCCCAACTCCCGGAGGAACCTTTCGCACTTGCCCCTCTCCGGCCCATCCCCAGCGAACACCAATACGGCCCTCTCGAACTCCCTCAGGACTCGGGCGCCCGCCATGGCTATGGTCAGGGGCCCCTCCTTCGGGACCATCCTGCCTATGAAGAGGAGGACCACCTCATCCCCCCTCAAGCCCAGCCTCTCCCTGGCCCTCCTCCTCAGCTCCTCGGAGGGCTTGAAGGCCTCCGCGTCCACGCCGTTCCTGAGGAGCGCTAGCTTCCCCTTGTTCAGCACAAGCCCCCTGGCCCTCTCCATCTCCCATTCCGATACGCAGATGATCGACCTGGCGAGGTTGTAGGCTAGGAGCTCGATGAATCGATCGATGAGGAAGTTGAGGAGAAGCAGGAACTTCCTAAAGGGGGGTTGCCCCCAATAGCCGCGCTCCATTATGAAGGGGTCCAGGGATAGGATGGAGTGGAGGGTCAAAACGATCCCCTTGGAGCCCGCGAGGGCGCAATATAGGGCGGCATAGGGGTCGTGCGCGTGGCAGACGTCGAAGCGCCCGGTCCGCAGGGCCCTCCGGACCTGGGGGATCCTGAAGGCCAGCTCGATGAGCTTCCCGATCAAGAACCTTCTGAAGAAAACACATTGAGGATGATAATTCTGAAGGAAGCATTTTCGGCGATCCCTCCAACGACGCCCCCGCATATAAGGGATAATATCGCGGCCGAATTGGCCTGGCTTGGCCATGGTCAAGAATTATGAGGTGGCCGCGGTCGCGGCCATAAAATGGTTCCGGAATTTGATCGAATCCTACAAGGGCCAGCCAGAGCGCCTGCGCGAATGGCTCCTGGCCCAACTGGCCGAGTACGAGAGCAGGGGGGACGAGGCCCTGGCCAGGCTGATGGAGGAGATCTTATAACCGGGCAGATCGCCGCCCCTCACCTCAGCGGCCTCAGCTCCTCCAATCGCCTGCGGATGGCGTCCTTGATGAACTCGGCCCGGCTATCGTAGCCGTATTTCCCGGTCCCTATCGCCCTATCTATCTCCTCTATGAGCTCCCTCGGTATGCTGACCGTCAGATAGGCCTTCTTCGGGCCCCTCGATGCCCTTCCGCCATCCATGGCGCATGGATGGATTGCGCGATTCTTATATAAGCCTTGCGCTGCATATAGCGTAAAGCTTATCTTCCGCCCCTATGCGCTATATATAGCGTGAAGGGATATGGGGAGAAAGCCCAGGAAGGCCGTCAGGTATCGAACGATCAGCATACCCGAGGATTTGATGAAGAAGGTCGAGCGCTTGGTGGGATCGAGGGGCTATAGGAGCAAGGCGGAGGTCGTGATCCACGCGATAAGGAGGCTGCTGGAGGGCGGGGGCTAGGCCATGGGGAGATCGAGGCTTTCGATGGCGGGCGGCCTCGCGCTGGCGGAGGAGAGGCTTTGCGAATGGTGCCGCGCCCCGCTCCCCCCGGGCTGGCGCTATTTGATCTGCGATTTTTGCCGAAGGTCCGCATTGGCGCTGATAAGGGAGGAGGCGGAGCGAGCCGGGCGGCCTGGGCCGCGGGATGGCGCGGGGGTGGGGCGATGGGCGGGGATTTGGCGGATCGCATCGCCCGGGAGGTCCGAAGGGCGATAGAGGAGCAGGAGGGGGATTCGGTGGAGGACATCGATTGGGCCGACATGGAGCGGGCCATCAGGGGGGCGCTCGAGGCGGATCGGAGATGAGGGTCCTGCTCCGCAGGCGCGTCGGGGATATAGTCTACGAGATATACGAGGAGACGCTGGACCCCGTGGCCACGTTCAAGGCTCTGAAGGGCGCCATGGATCAGGTCTCGGCCATGTTGGCCGATGCCGAGGGCGGATGGAGGAGGTGGAGCTCGGGCAGGGGCGAGTCGCTTAGGGAGGATTTGAACCCGGAGCTGGCGAGGAGGCTGGAGGAGGGCAAGCACTTCCCGGGGAACCCCCTCAGGGCCCCGGATGGATACGATTATTGGCTATACCCGGCCGAGGCCGAGCCCGGGAGGCATCGGTACATCCAGCGGGCGAGGAGGTCCTAGGGCGGAGTTGGGGAGGGTCGCGGAGGCATTCCGCCTCGATCCATCGATCGCCAGGGCCTTCAGGCTCCGCTGCCGCCTGCTCGGGATCCCGATCGGCGAAACCATCGAGGCCCTTATGGCCAGGTTCCTCGAGGAGACGGAGGGGAGGGCCCCGGGGATCGGATCCGGCCCGGGCCCCCGGGCCGATCGCTGGAAGTCCATCTCGATCAGGGCCCAGCTGATCGAGGCGAAGCTCGCGCTCCGGGAGGCCCTCAGGATCCTAGAGGGGCCGGGGGATGGGCATTTGAAGGAGGAATACCTCAGGAGGCTGGCCAGGTCGATCCCGAGGGCCTCCTTCCTCTGCGAGCGGACTGGCGATAGCGAGCTCGTGGCCCTATTGGAGAGGGCTGGGAGGCATCTGCGATGAGCGATCCCGGGCGCCGGAGGGGCCCGGGGCGGCCCGGGTGCCGGGTTTGGATAAGGCCGATCGGCGATGGCCTCCTGGTCGCCTGCCAGGCCTATGGGATGCGCTCGCCCGAGGCCTACGCCTTCGAGGACCTAGAGGAGGCCCTCGAGGCGATCCGGAGGTGGCTGGCGGGGGGATGCCGACGGTGAGGGATGCCCTCCGGGCTTTGAGGAGGGCCGGGCAATCCGCCACGGGATCGGCTTGGCCATCTGAACTGGAAGGGACCAGCTCAGCGGGCTTCGAACATCTATCGTCGGCCTTAGGCCTACCGGTCTTGGTAGCGAAGGCTCAATGAAAGCTCAATCGCCAGTAGAGTAAGGACTAAAATTAAATTATGAAAATACATACCCAGTATGGTATGATACCCAGGGCTACCGAAGACACGATAACCACTCTTCTTAGGGATGAGCTACAGAAATTGGGAGTGGCGGCCGAGTTCACACCCATCATAAACACTCCTGGTGGACCGAGAAAGCCCGATCTACTATGCAGTAATGCTGGGCTTTATCCAATCGAGGCAAAGTTCAGCGAAAGAGACCTAATTATGGCCATAGCAAAGGTTCAGAACGACTATCTAAAGCACTACAAAGTTCTTGGCATCAAAGGTGGATTTGCTATTCTCTACCCAGAGCAACTATCGCAACCAATGCCTGTGGATGTCGTCAAGGACCTAGCCTTTAAGCTGAAATTCAAACTTATTTCAATGTTTCCTCCCGAAGATTCCCGTCCTTTTAAAGTCTATGAAGGTCCGCTCTTTGAGATAGCCAAGATACTTTCTGAGCATATTTTTACTCCCCCTAAGTTTGTTGAGCCGAGTATCGACTACATCATAGACTCGTTACGAGAATCAGCTAAGTATATCCTGAATGGATTGAGGCATCTGACTGATGCGCAACTTGAGGGTTTCTTCGGTGGAGAAGACGTCTTCAAGAACATACTCCAGTACGAAGAAGGCAAGTATCCGATTGAGGAATTAAAGCTTGCAGCCGCATACTTATTGATAAATCAGCTCCTTTTCTATCATGTGCTATCAAAGCTGAGAACTGAGTTTCTAGAGATTGACCCAGACAATATTAAAGAACCTTCAGATCTGAACAAATACTTCAGAAAAGTGCTAGACGTCAACTACAGAATGGTCTTCTCGTATGATGTCGCATCGCTAATACCCCCCAAATTCCTGGGAGAAGTTAAAACCATAATCAACGTCATCAATGGGCTTGGGGCTCAGAAGGTTGGAGGGGACCTCCTGGGAACAATCTTTCATGACCTAATACCCTTCGAGACAAGAAAGAATGTAGCGGCCTTCTATACGAACGTCCTGGCTGCTGAACTGTTGGCTTTCCTGTCCATAGACCGTGGAGATGCCAAGGTAGCCGACTTTGCGGTCGGAAGTGGCGGGTTACTAGTTGCTGCATATAGAAGGAAGGGGGCCCTCCTAAGAGAACCTTTCAGTCAGGAAGTTCATAGGAGGTTTGTGGAGGAAGAGCTTCTGGGGATCGATGTAATGCCTTTTGCCGCAAATGTGGCCGCATGCCACCTTGCCATACAGGCCCCTCAATACTTTACGGATAAGGTGAATATAGCCATCTGGGATTCCACCGACTTGAGGCCAGGAATGCGCATACCTTCTGTCGCAGAGCTGAAAATGGTGCTCACAGGCCAATCCTTCTTGGACACTTATGTGGCTCCGAAAAAGGAAGCTAAAGGCGTGGTAAGCCTGGGTAAAAAGAGACCTGAGGAGGTTAGTCTAGAAAGATATGATGTCGTCATAATGAATCCACCTTTCACGAGGCAAGAGAGGATACCTGAGGAATACAAAAGAATCCTGTTCGAGAGATTTAGTGATTATGAAAAATACTTACATGGCCAGCTCGGATACTATGGATACTTCATTCTTTTATCTGACAGATTCCTTAAAGAGGACGGCAGAATGGCGCTTGTTCTTCCTGCCACCGTTTTGAGGGTAAAATCCTGCGAAGGTATACGAAAACTTTGGGCTGAAAAATATCACGTGGAGTACATCATAACCACCTGGCACAGGTCGGCATTTTCCGAAAGCGTGCGCTTCAGGGAGATCCTCTTAGTTGCTAAGAAAGGTGAGGCTAATAAGGATGCGAAAACCATTATTGTGGTTCTTAAAAAGCTCCCTATGACTTTAGGCGATGCTAGGAAAATGGCTGAGGCGATAAAAGAAACGCGTAAAGATTGGGAGAACGACTGGGCAGTTGTGAAAGTGCATGATTACCTGAAGCTCAAGTCAGATATCGGCAACTGGTTCAAATACATAGCACTCAGCGACCCAGCCTTGATAGATCTAGCTGAGAGACTCCTAGCATCCGAAAAGCTAATTACGTTTAGGGATTTCCTTGAGGAATTCGGGGTTAAAGTGCTCGAAGGGGCTGAATCAAGGCGAGGAGGGAAAATCCAAGCTCTAACGATATCAGTACCTGAAAGGGCGATCAAGGAAAGTGATGAGTGGGTAATAAGAGAAGTGCAAAGGTCCATGATCAAAGCCGAGAACAAAATTACGCGCCTAATGGTGGAAATTCCACTCTCGGCCTTACGCCCTGCACTAAGACGTGTGTCTCTCGTCAACCGAATAGACCTTTCAGGCATAACGGATTACGTGCTTGTCGACAGATTCCGGGGATTTGAGAAGTTCGTGTCTGGAACTCTAGCAAAATTCAATCCCCCCAAGAGCTTCTGGAGCAGGTGGAGAGAGTATGTGGAAGAGCGAATGGGACGGTTGATTCTGGTGAGAAGAACTAATCTTTCCGCGGCGGGCACTTCCCTTCTGGCTTTCTATTCTTCACAACCGGTGGTTCCTCCCGGCGTAGCGTGGCTGATAAAAGCAGGTGACGGGGAGGCAAAGATTCTATCACTTTGGTTTAACAGCACTTTCAACATTCTCCAAATTTTGTTGAACAGGAAAGAAACAGAGGGGGCCTTCATGCAGGTCGACGAGTACGTTCTCGAGGAATTTCGCGTGCCGGATTTGAAGAAGTTCTCTGGGGATAAGCTAAAATCCCTCCGGGAGGTGTTTGAATCCGTAAAAGATGTTGAGTTTCCAAGCATACTCGATCAGCTTAGGCATAAGCATCCCGCTAGGAAGCTCATTGATAGAACATGGCTTGAGATCTTGGGGTATGGGGGTGACATTGATAAGTTCCTCAATGAATTATACGAATCCTTAACAAATGAGATAGAGCTATTGAAGGCAATGATGGCTGAGGGAGCAGCGGAATGAGCGCTAGAATGGCAATCTTTTTTATATTTTTGAAATTAAATTGTAGATTTTGTAATGAGAAATCTTTACCAATTCAATAATCGTGGCAACTAGCGTTTTACTAAATGGATGGTCGAAAGTTTCCTTGGCACTTGCTAAACCATTTACACCAAATTCTAGATATTCTCTGATTGATGTTAGAAATCGCAAGAGCACAGCGGCCTTAGCAAAATCTATTTTGGTTGAATATTCTTCATCAACATTCAAATATGGTTTAATCTTTTCATATGCCATAGGTATCTTATCACTAACATCATGAGGAATTTTTCCTTCCTTCGTTCTATACTCCACATTTAGTTTATCAAGAAGAGCCTTAACCGAGAGCTCAATACATCTTTGGGCTTCGTATATAGCCCCCGCGTAATCATACTCCTTAAGACGACTTTCTGCTGCATAAATTCTTGCTCCCGCATCGTCGATTTTTTCAGCTTTGCTCATATTTACATCATTTTTTTATTTCTTAAAGCTTTTTATTAATTTTACTCCTTGCCAAAAGATACCGAAATGATCTTTCAAGCTAGTTGAAAGATAAGAAACAAAAAGAAGGAGTAAAGAGAAAAGAGTTCATATCTCCTTCCTGACGACCCTCCCCGGCCAGACCTTGGCCTCCAGCTGGCCGGCCTCCGGCGGGATCCAGACGACCAGGTCGCCGTCCTTAAGGCCCCATATCCTCCTTATCCGCTCGGGGATCTGGACCCTTCCGCGGCCGTGGACCCTCCTTATCAGACCGCCCGGCTCCCCCATCCCATATCCCCGTTGAATCGTCCAAATTACGGCCTTCTTTATAAACAAATGTCTATTTAAATGCTTTGAAGCTAGATGAATGAATCGAAAGGGGGCCTGAGCCCCGAAGCCCTCTCGGACGCCGGCCCCGGGGAGTATATAATCACTCTACCGGGCAATATCTACGCCCTACTCGGCCTGGAGCGGCTCCCCCTCAACGAGGCCCAAAGGAAGTTGATCGGGCTCATCATGGAGGCCGGCGCGAGGTGGCTGCTGAGGCGCATCAAGGTCCTCGACCTGATCCAGTTCCCGAACAAGCTCTTTGTCCTCGTAAGGGCCCCCGGACCCGCCCTGATAGACCTCTTGGATGCGATCCCGCACATAGAGCGGATAGATTATAACTTCCAGGTGGCCATCCCGGATCCCCAGCCCGCCCCCTCGGGCGAGGCCTCGATCCTCACCCATGAGACGGCCGAATACCTGGGCTTCTCGGAGGTCCACAAGGACCCCAGGTTCGGGCTCGGGAGGGGGCTCAGGGTGGGCGTGGTGGATACGGGGATAGGGCCCCCAAGGCCCGGGCCCATATGGCCCCCCTTCCTCGAGGACCCGGGCGATCCCAATAGCCGATACAGGGTCGTGGCCTTCAGGGATTTCACGAGGGCCGGGCAACCCGAGGGCCCAGCCTACGACGACAACGGCCACGGGACCGCGGTGGCGGAGATAATCGCGAGCGCCCGGATCGAGGGCCCAGATGGGAAGGCCTACGTCGGGGCCGCCCCGATGGCGGACCTCGTCGGGGCGAAGGTCCTGGATTCCCTCGGGCGGGGCTACGCTTGGAACATAATCTCGGGCATCAGGTGGATGATGGATCGGGGGGTGGACGTCATGAACCTGAGCCTGGGCTCGGATCAAAACACGGACGGCTCGGATCCGCTCTCCGCGGCCGTTGACGAGGCCTGGGCCAAGGGGATCGTCGTCGTTGTCGCGGCCGGGAACTCGGGCAAATCGCGGTCCGGCATATGCAACGGGACGGTCGGCGCCCCGGCCTGCGCCCGCGAGGCCATAAAGGCGACGGCCACGTCGGGCTGCAAGGCCGGGGAGGAAAAGGTGATGGAATGGGCTTCGAGGCCCCCGACGGCCGATGGGCGGAAGGGGCCGGAGTTCCACATGATGGCCGCGCCGGGCTTGAGCATAGAGATGTGGGATCCCCGAATGCGCGGGAAGAGCGGGACCAGCTTCGCGGCGCCCTTCGTGGCCGGCTACGCGCTCGTCGTGATCCAGAGGCTCAAGCGGGATGGCGTGGCCTACGGGCCCGATGAGGTCAGGGCCGAGATGGAGCGCCATTGCAAGCCATTGGGCTACAAGGAGCGCCAGGGGGCAGCCGCCGGCTGGTGCATCGAGGGATGGGGGCGCATCGATCCCCTCGCCGCTTGGAGCGCCGAAGGGGCCCCGGCGCCGAGCCCGCTCGCGCCGGTCGTAACGGTGAGGGTCTCGATCGGGGGCAGGGAGATATACTCGGTCAGGAGCGAAGCGAAGGTGGGCGTTGAGATCTCCGCCGAGCCAAGCTCGGGATAGGGAAGCCCGAGGGATTCCACCCTCCCCTCCCGCGTCCGCGGGGTGATGGCCCACGGGAGGCCATCTATGGCACGCCTTCCGGGAGCCGCGCCGAAGACCCGATGGGGGACCGGGCCGATGCCCCGCGCGGAGGAGGGCGAGGGCCCGGTCCAAGCGCAGGAAGGACCTGGCGCGCCTTCTTAGATATCGGCTTAGGCAGGAGCTGATGAGCGAGCTGAGGGAGCTCTTTAATGAGGCCTTCCGGGATCGGGAGCGGGCGGAGCTCGTGGCCCTGACCCCCAGCGAGGCTTTGGAGGTGGAGCGCGGGGAGGTCCTCCGCGGTCCGCGCTATTATAGGGTCTTCAGCCTCGAGTGAGCCCGGGTTGTCCTTCTTCCCCTACTTGGGCGGGAAGCAGGCGCTCTCGAGGCGCCTCCTGCCCCTGATCCCGCCCCATAGGATTTATTGCGAGCCCTTCGGCGGCGCCGCCTCGCTATTGTTCGCCAAGCCGCGGAGCCCCGTCGAGGTCTACAACGACCTGGACGGCGAGCTCGTGAACCTATTCCGGATCGTGCGCGATCGCCCCGGGGAGTTCAAGGAGCGGGCCCGCTTTTTCCTCTACAGCCGCGAGCTCTACGAGCGATGGAAGGGGGAATTCGAGGAGGGGAGGGCTCCTATCGACCCGGTGGAAAGGGCCTTCCGGTTTTGGTATTGCCTCCGGGCGGCCTATGGGGCGGATCTGGGATCGGGCTGGGCCTTCTCGCGGAAGGGGAGGCCCCACGGAAAAAGGGCCCTTCAAATCATCGGGGAGATCGAGGCCTTCAGCGAGCGCCTGAAGGGCGTCTACATCGATCACCTCGACTTTCGCGCGTGCTTCCGCAATTGGGATGGGCCGGATACGTTCTTTTACGTTGACCCCCCTTATATCGCAGTTAGGCCCTACCGCATCCCCTTCTCCGAGCGGGATCATAAGGATCTGGCCGAGATCCTGAGGGGCGCGAGGGGGAAGTGGCTCTTGACGATCAACGATTGCCCCTCGGCCCGCGATCTCTATCGCGGCTTCGTGGCCATGGTGGCGAAGACGGCGCTGGGGGTCCGGAAGGCCCAGCCGGGGGGATCGCGCCCCAGGTTCTCCCATTTGATAATAGCCAATTATGATCCCCCGAAGGGAGAAGCGAAATGCAGGTGGCGGATGTTATAGCGCTGGTGATAACGATCTGCTGGTGCCTGCTCTGGGTATTCGCCGCCATGTCCGGCATCCCGGCCCTGATACAGGTCTGGGAGAAGGGCACCTTCGTAATGACCTTCATCTTGGGCTATTATTTCAAGCGCGGCTCCGAATCCGCGGTGGTCAAGCGGCCCCTCAAATCCCTGAAGGACCTCTTCGGGAAATCCGATGAGGGCTAGCGGCATGGGCTCGGAATTCCAAGCCAAGATCGCGGACACCCTCCGGGTCCTTGAGGGGCTCAGGGAGGGCGATCTCGTGAGGCTGATTTGGCATGACGCATCGCACACGAGCCGGGATAGCTCGATCGCGCCCCGCTTCTACGTCACCAAGAAGGAGGCCGTTGGGAGCTTCGGGGGCCTGAAGAGGGACCCATCGAGCCCGATGCTCTACGTCATCCTGATAACCGAGAAGACGGATGGCCAGCCTACCGAGTACGATTCGATCCCGCTGGGCTGCATAGAGGACATCTCCACCATGAGGGCCCATAAGACGACCCTGAAGGCGGAGAAGAAGGAGAGGAAATCGGGCGAGGTCGTGAAGACGGTCTTCGTGGTCCAGAAGGTGGCGATAGCCTGATGGCGGTCTTCGCGGAGGAGATCGCTGCCCTGAGGGCCGAGCTCCTGGGGCCCAAGAAGATCCCGCTGAAGGGCGCGGAGGCCATGGACGCCCGCGCCGTCCGAGTGAAGGCCCTCGAGATGCTCCTCGGCCTGATGGATAGGACCGCGAAGGGGATAGAGAGGGCGAGCAAAAGCGCCGAGAGGGGATCGGGCGGCGTAAGCGAATACGCCCGCCTAGCCCAGCTCTTGGGCTACATCATCCAGGTCGCCGATGGCGTCCTCAAGAACCTTCAGGAATCTGAGATCGAGCGCCGCTTGAGGGAGCTGGAGGAGATTGCCCAGGGCATCGAGGCTGGAGAGGATTGAGCGCCTCGAGGCGGCCCTTCGGGTCAAGAGGGGGGAGGCATGGCTCCCTAAGGATCCCGTGGAATTCGCCCGCAGGGTCCTTCGCTTCGACCCCCTCCCCTACCAGGAGAAGTTGCTCCGCGACGGTTCGAAGCGCATCGCCGTCCGCATGAGCCGCCAGGCCGGCAAGACGACCACTATCGCCGCGAGGGCCATCTGGTTCGCCGCGACCCATCCGAGGACCCTCACGCTGATCGTTGCCCCGAGCCTCCGCCAATCGATGATCATGAGCGACAAGATCGAGGAGTTCCTCTTCTCGATCCCGGAGGATTTGCGGAGGAAAATCGTCGCCAAGATCCAGCGCACCGTCATAAGGTTCCGGAACGGCTCGAAGATCGTCGCGCTCCCGAACAGTCCGCAGCGGCTCAGGGGCTACACGGCCCACCAGGTCATATGCGACGAGGCGGCCTTCTTCCGCGACGACGAGCTCGTTTTTTACAACGTCCTATACCCGATGCTCAGCACGACGGACGGGACCCTCATAGTCAGCTCGACGCCCTGGGGGAAGGATTCCGTCTTCTACCGCATGTTCCAATCCGACCAATTTTCCAAACACGTCGTCACGTGGCGGGAGCCGGTCAAATGCGGGCTGATCAAGCGCGATTTCATAGAGGAGATGCGGAGGATCTACCCCCTCGAGCGGTTCCAGAGGGAATACGAGGCCGCATTCGTCGAGGACGCGAAGGCCTACTTCTCGCAGGACCTGATCACCCGCTGCCTCGATTCGGAGCTTTGGCTATTGGATTTCGAGGAGAGGGCCCAAGGCGAGTTCTACATGGGCATCGACTTCGGGAAGAAGGTGGACCACTCGGCCATCGCGGTCGTGGAGCGGGACGGATCCCAGCTCCTGCTTAGGCATGTGAAGCAGTTCAGGCTCGAGGAACCCTACGCCTCCGTGATAGGATACGCGAAGACCATATGCGATCGCTATAGGAGCGTCATGGGGGTTTACGCCGATAGGACCGGGGTCGGGGAGTATATAGTGGAGGACATGGAGCGGTCCGGGATCCCGAACTTGGAGGGTGTGGTTTTGACGAGCCAAGCGAAGGAGGAAATACTGGGCTATATGAAGCAGGTCATGGTTCAAAACCAATTCAGGATGCCCTACGATCCCGATCTGGTGGCGGAGATAAACTGCGAGCAATTCGAGCTGACGAAGGATGGGCACATCAGGTTCAGCCATCCCGAGGGGACCCACGACGACCGCCTCTGGGCCATCGCGCTGGCGATCTATGCCTCCCGCCGCCTCGCCGGGCCCAGGCCGATCCCGGTGACCAGGTCTTTTTAACGCCGTTGACCCCCCTAGGGGGGAGGGGGGGTTCGCGGGCCCCTCACTTGATTCTTGATTTTTTTCAAATAAATCAAGTTTTTCAAATTCTGGGCGAAAGAGGGCGGAATTTCGGCTAAAATTTCCAGATGGCCCGAAAATGGGGGATTTTGATGGCGAAGGGCTCTTGGGGTGGGCGCAGGCCAGGCGCGGGTAGGAGGCGCAAGATCCCGGCCGAGGCCCTCCCGCTCGGCGGGGCACTCAAGCCCAAGCCAGCCTATACGAAGGGCAAAACCCCGCCGCGGGAATGGGGCGACTTCTCAAGCCTCGAGTCAAAGCCGGGCAGGGTCGTGAAAAGCGTGGCGATCGCGATGCCGGGAGGGGGCCTTAAGCAGCTCGCGGCCGCCAAGGCCCGCTATTATCCCTCGGGCGCGCCGAGCGAATCCGAGGCCTACTCCGGCATGAACAAGTACTATCGAGAATACAGGCGGAACTTCCTGATCCGCGGCGGCATCAACGCGCTCGCGTATTGGGCCACCAAGGAGGGGTTCGAGGTCCTCCTCGAGCCGCCGGATGGGCTTGGCGAGGCCGAGGCCCGGGGGGCGCTGGACTTCATAAACGCCATCAACGCCCGCGTCGGGCTCGATCAAGCCCTATTCGCGGCCATCGTCAACGCCCTGGTCTTCGGCCATAGCGCCTTCGAGATCGAGCGGGATGGCGAGGGGAAGCCGGCGCGGCTCCTCCCGCTCGAGCCCGACGATATAGAGCCACGCATCGATCCGGAGAATTGGCGATTGATGGGCTTCGATTACCAGGGCCAGAGGGTCTTCTACGCCCCGGAGGAGGTCCTCTACTTCGCCTATCTGGATCTGGATGGCAGCATGAGGGGCCTCAGCGCGATCGAGCCGATCCTCAGGGAGGCGGAGCTCGACGGTCGCATAGTAAGGGAGGACGTCATGGAGGCCGCGACGACCCTCTGGGCCGGCATCGCGATACATACGCTCCAGACGGAGAAGCTCGCGCCGGGGACGACGCAGGAGCAGGTTCAAAGGATCATCGACGACCACATCGCGGCCCTGAAGCCGGGGAAGCACGTCGCCACCACCGATGCTTGGGACATAAAGGTGGTGGACCTCAAGCCCGACATCTCGAAGCTCTTGGAGATAAGCGAGAGGATGGAGCGCAGGATCCTAGGGAACTTCGGCGTCCCCAGGTTCCTCTTGGGCATGGAAAAGGAGCTCAACAGGGCCACGGCCTATGCGGAGCTGGAGGCCTTCGTCGACGGGCCCGTGGCCTTCATCCAGCGCTGGATCAAGCGCGAGCTCGAGCGCCAATGGTATGGTCCCCTACTCCGCCTGGCCCTGGGGATTGATGCGAAAGCCGAGTTGCCCATCCGAGCCGTCCATAGGTGGCGCCAGATCCGGACGGCGGATTGGTTCGAGCTCATCGAGGCCGTCTCGAGGGCCTATGGGATGGGCGCGGGATTCATCGACCGCGCGAAGGCTTACGAGATCCTCCGGGACGGCCCGGCCACGAGCTTCGATCCCTCAGAAGTCGAAAGGGCGTGAGGGGATCTGGATCCGATACCGATCCGGGTTAGGTATTACGGCGGCGTGAAGCCCTTCGAGAAGCAGGGCAAGCTCTACGCCAAGATATACGTCATCGATCCCAACCCGAACCTGAATAAATGGCGCGTTACCCCCGAGGCCCAAAGGAGGGCCCTCGAGACCCTCCTCCAAGCCCCCCTGCTCGGGCCCCCTCCGCCGGGCGAGGCCGGGGAGATACCCGGGGGGCCGCCGGGGTCCCCCCACGAGGGCATGTACATCCGGGTGGGGCGCTGGGTGGGCTACGAGGCGAACGGGGCCGTATATGGCATAGCCGAGATTACGCATCCATACGCGGCCGAGAAGATCAAGAGGGGCGAATGGAGGGCCGTCAGCCCCTCGATCCTGGCCTATGCCCAAAGGAGGGAGGATGGGATCGATGTGGTGGAGGACTTCAGGTTCGAGCACGTATTATTCGTCGATAGGCCAGCGATCCCCCCGGCCGGCGTGAAGGCCATCTGCGAGGCCGAGGACCCTGGCCTATGCACGTTCTCGGAATCCCTCCAAGCCGCCCTTCGGGTCCTCGCGATCGAGGAGGATGAGCTGAGCGCAATTGAGGCAGCGGTCAAGAGCGCTCGGGGGATCCTGGAATCCCTCGAGGAAAGGCTGAGGGGTTGGCTGTGGAGGATGGAGGGGTTCTCCGCTCGCGGTCGCGAAGAGCGACGGGATGTGGGGACTAGTCTCCCGCAGCCGGGAACGCAAGTCCCCGAGAAAAAACCCGAGGAAAATGGAGGAGGTGCGAAAGCGATGGAAGCGAAGGAATCGCCCGCTCCGATCCTGCAGGCGGCCGATGCCTGGGATACCGCCGACGCGCCGGATGAGTTCTTCGCCTACGTTCCTGAGGAGGCGAAGGGGCCGAAGGGGAAGAAGAGCTTGAGGAAGTTGCCCCTGGCGTCGATCCAAAGGCGCGATTACGATCCCGCGATAGTCCGGAACGCCCTGGCCCGCTTCAGCCAAACGGATCTGCCGGAGAGCGCGAGGAAGGAGGTGCTGGCGAAGATATGCCGAGTCGCGAGGCGGCTCGGCATCGAGTCGGAGCTCTGCAGGGAGGAGCTGGGCGCGAAGGTGAGGGGTGATGAGGAGATGGAGGAAATGGAGGGGAAAAAGCTGGAGGAGCTTCAGGCCAAGTTGGAGCAGCTGAGGCGCGAGAACGAGGAGCTGAAGGCATGGAGGGCGGAGGTGCTAAAACGCGAAAGGATGGCGAAGATCGCGGAGGTCCTGGATCTTCGCAAGCAAGCGGGGCTCCCAGAGATCCCCTTGGAGGAGCTGGAGAGGCTGGATTGCGCGGCCCTGGATCGGATGAGGGCGGATTACGGCGAGATGGTGAAGCGCATCTCCCCGGGACCCAAGGCCAAGTTCCAAGCGGCGGACGAGCTGAGCAGGATCAGGGAGGGGATCCGAGAGGAGCTCTTCGGCTATAGGAAGGAGGTGAAGTGATGATGGCGGCTGGGGACATAGTGAAGGAGTTCGGCATGTTGGTGAGAAGGGTGAAGATGAAGACCGGGGCTGGGTGCGCCAAGGGCGATGTGCTCGCTTGGGACACCGATGGCTACGCGCCGGCCACAGCGGCGAGCCTCGGGCCATTCCTCGTGGCCCTGGAAACCGTGGCCGGCGCATCGGGCATCCAAAAGGAGGTCTTGGCGCTCGAGGAGGGCGTGGTGGAGGTCGGGAAGGATTCCAGCGAGATCAGGGACGGCGCTTGGGTCGCGCCATCCTCGAGCGCCGGGAAGGTTACGGCATTCGCCCCGCCGGACGCGCCATCGAGCTATTCCGAAGCCGACATGCAGGCCGAGCTGGATAAGGTCTTCAAGCGCATCGGCAGGGCCCACGGCCCCGCGGGGGCCAACGATGCGACCGTGAAGATAAGGCTGCTGAGTTGTTGAGGTGAGGGAGATGGGCGAGGTGAGGGTTTGGTATAATCCAGTGGATGGCAAATACTACGCGGGCGAGCTGTTCCAAGCCCAAGCGATCTGGGACGTTTCGACCATAAGGGCCCAGGTGGTGCTCGATGAGGTGCTCGGGCTGGCCAGGCCGCAATACGCCCTTCGCAATATATGCCGGGTCATCCGGATGCCCTCGCTGACCATGAGCATCGATATCGCCACCGCCCTGACTGGCAAGGAGAGGGTCCCCGCGCTGGAGGAGGCGGAGATAAGCGCCCAAGCCTACACCAGGGTTGATTTCGAGCTTTGGAAGAACGTGGTGCACGTAGTCATAAGCGACGAGGCCCGGATGAAAGCGGCTCACGACATCCTGCGTTTACACGTCCAAGACGCGGCCGGGGAGCTGGCGAGGATGGAGGAGAAGCAGATAGCCGAGGAGGCGGAGAAGGCGCCAAGCGTTTCCGGGCACGACTGGGGCGATGGGAGCAACAACCCATTCGATGACTTGGTGGCCGCGATCTCGGCCATAGAGGCCAATGGCTACCCAGTGGATTTCATCGCGGCCCATCCGCTAGTCTGGGGCGACTTCTTCTCCAACCCCTTCGTGAAGGGGGCCCTGGCGGGCGTGGAGTTGCCGGGGACCAAGAGCTTCAAGGTCCCGGGCCTCCCGGGCGTGATGGGCTATGCTAGCCACATGCTCACCAGCACGATTGCCCTGATCGGGTCGACGAAGGCGCCGGCCCTGGTGTTCGGCGAGGGGCCGACCGAGGCGGCTCAGTACCGGAACGAGCCAGCGGGCTACGACGCGTATATTATACGGCAATACCTCCAGCCAAAGCTACTCCTCGCAAACGCGATTAGGAAGCTGACGGGCGTGCGCTCTTAACCCGGGCGCGCCGCGGCTTCCAATTCCGAATCCCCCTTTTTGGGCAGCGCACGCCGGGCCTTGGGGAATGGGGTCCGGGTTCTTCCACCTTGGGGAGGTGATGGCGGAACATGGCGAGGAGGAGGAAGCGAAGGGGCAGGTGATCGCTGAGGCCCGAAATTCTGTATAATTGCCAAACAAGTAAACCTCCGAATTAAATCGCCAATTTTTATCAATAATGCGCTTTCCTAAGCCTCATTCAATCCCTAAAATGGACATAATAATGAATGAGCCATGTTAAACAAGTAAGATGTATAACAAGTATAACAGTTATACAGAGTTCATTCCTTCTCTCGAGGGTGTAGATTCCATGGGGAAGCGCCAATCGGCCTTCGCCTTGGCCCTCGCTTGGCTCTGGCTCATGAATTTGTGGCTTTATCTGGCCACGATCCCCCTCCTGAAGCCGGGGCCAGATTACCTGGGCCTGGCATTGGATTACGCCCTTGAGGAGGGCCCGATGATCCTATTTCAGGAGGAGGGCAGCGGGCCCTATATCCGATATATGCCCTTGGCCCTCTTGGCGCTTCTGGCCCTTTACGCCCTCCAGAGGCTGGTCCTCGATGAAATGGGGATCCTTATACTATGGACCAATTGGGCATGGATCGCCCTAACGATCATCGCCACCCTTTGGGCCGCCCTCGTCGCCGCTGCGGCCCAGCATTATAATTGGTATTATAACCCGGCCGCGGGGATCGCGGGGGAAGGCGACGACGTAACGCATTTCTTCTCCGCCTTCGCCCTAGCCTCATTCCTGGCCAATATCGACTTCTTCGACCTCTTCGGCCTAAGGGGCCGGCTCGGGAGGCTGGCCGAAGCCGCCCTCGTGGCCTCCCTTACGAGCTTGGCGGCCCTGTGGTTCGAGTGGCATGAGGCCCTCAATCCCTCCCGCTATTGGTCCGAGTTTTGGGACTGCCATAAGGATCTCGCCATGGCCCTTCTGGCCATCTTCGCGGCGATCGCGCTATACAACTTCATCGTCGAGTTTGAGGAATGAGGGATGGCTTACGCGGATAAGGCCCTGATTCGGCAACTCTCCGGGGTCAGGCCCGATGAGCTGGGCTTTTCGAGCGAGGGCGAGATGGAGGAGTGGATAGAGGCCAACGTCGTCCCGTTGGCCGAGGGCGCCATACACGGCTATTGCCGCCGCGAGTGGACGCCCGATTCGGTCCCGCCCCTCGTACGGATGATAGCCAACATGGTGGGGGCAAACCTCCTGCAATGGATGAGGGCCAACGCCATGGGCCCCCTGATCAAGGCCGATGATTGGAAGCTCCAGGTCCCGCAGATCCCCCTCCTGACGGATGACATAAAGGCCCTCTTGGCCCCCTATGTGGCCCTGAGGCCCTACCGAAGGGCCAGCGGCTATGGCAGCGAGGAGATCGGGGAGCGCTGGGGGGAGTCGGGGTGAGCTCGCCAACCCGGGATCTGAGGGAGGCGCTTAAGTCTTTGCTGGAGGGCTTGAACCTGGGCGTGAGGATCTACGATCACTTCCCGCCCACGGGCGTAGCCCCTCCTTGCGTCGTGATCCAGAACATCGCCGGGGCCGGCTCCGAGGCGGGCCTCGGGGAGGCGATCTCGGGCTCCGGATCGGGCCATGAGATACGCCTGCTCTTCCAAATCGATATTTACGCGACAGAGGCCACCAAGAGGGATGAGCTGGCGGATAAGGTGCTCTTCGGCCTATGGTCCAAGCGCGGGGAGCTGAAGGCTCGCGGGATCGAGGCCCTGCCGGCGATGCGCATCCAGGACGTCATCGAGGGGGAACCCGGGGAGAGGATATGGCGGAAATCGATCGACGTCCCGCTATCGGCCTTCATGGCCCCCTAGGGTTCCCCTCCCGTTATGGTCATTCCCCGGATAGGGGATGACAGGCCGAAAGGCCTTCCCGAAAGTGGGGTGAAATAAATGCCGAAGTTTAGGGGGCACGAAGTCGAGGTGAGGATAGCCACTAGCGAGGAGGGTCTGGCGACGGCCCCCGCAATCCCCTACATCAGCTCGGTCGAGTGGGAGGTGGATCAAGGGATCGAGAGCACGCCCAAGGGCATTGGGCATCGGACGCAGGAGGTCCACGAGGGCTTGATCGAGATAACGGGAAGCATCGAAAGGGATTACGACGAGACCGCGGTAGCAGGATCCGATACATTCGCTCAGGCCGTCGGGGCCTACGAAACCGGCGAATTGACTCCGCTATACATAGAGATCAAAAACAAAACGACGGGATCGAAGGACGTGATCAAGAGAGCGAGGGGGACCTACAGCCGCTCGGTAGACGTCGACGGCTACGTGACCGAAACATGGGATTTCACGGCCGAGGAGGTCGCTAGGGGAACGGGTAGCTAAAGGGCCGCGCGGGAAATGCCATGTCGGCGGAGCCGGAGAAGGAGAGGATAAGGGCGCAGAGGGAGGCGAGGATAAGGACGATAGAGGATATATTGACCAGCGAGGCCCGCATACGCTACGCTTACGTCCCCGAGCTCGATTGCCGGATAGCCTTTAAGAAGCCCACGATCGCCGACCTGAAGAACATAACGGACATATCGGACCCATTCGAGCGGGCCAAGCAATACGTCTACCTCCTTTGGAGCAAGGCGGATCCGGGCGTCACGATGGAGAAGATAGAGCAACTGCCGGGCGATGTGGTATTGGCCATAGCCCGCGCTTTCGATGAGGCATCCGCCCCTTTGCCCCGGAGGCAATCGACGACCTCCTCAGGTCCAGAAGGGGGCAAAACATCTACCTCCTGATGCGCGAGTTCGGCTACACCTTCAGGGAGATACGCGAGATGACTTGGGACCAGGTCAACTTCCTACTCTCCGGGCTCGCTTGGGAGGCGAGCGAGGCCAAAGCGGCCAGGAGGAGGGCATGGCGGCGTTGAGCTTCGAGATCTCAATCGACGTGAGGGAGGACGTAACGGAGAGGACGCGCGGCGCGAGGGAGAGGGTTCGGAGGGGGCTCAGGTCTGGGCTGGAGGAGGCCGGCGCCGAGATGGAGAGATACGCCAAGTCGATAGTCCCCGTTCGAACTGGCTTCCTGAGGTCCTCGATTTTCCACAGGGCATCGCCGACGCAGCTCGCGGTTGGCGCCGCGGCCCCTTATGCCCTATACGTTGAGTTCGGGACCCGCCGGATGGCCGCGAGGCCTTACATCAGGCCAGCGGTGTTCGCCAAGATAGGCGAGCTCCAGCGGATGATCGCCAGCGCGGTCGTCGAGGCCCTAGGGGGGTGATGCCGGGATGAGCATGGGGACCGTTTCCATAACGATCGAGGCGGTCGATAAGGCTAGCGAGGAGATAAAAAGGGTGGGGGAGAGCGTGGGCCGCCTCAAATCGGCGGCCTCTGGGGCAGCCCAGTCCAGCGTGGATTTGAAAAAAGCCCTGAGGGACGTCGGCTCCTCGAGCGTAGCGCTCGCCACGAGCGCCTTCGCCCTTTACATGGCTTACGATCGCGTCCAAGACCGGATGTTGAGCTATCAACAGGCCCTGGTCACCGTCCATACGCTCCAAATCCGGCTCGCAAGGGCCCAGGAGCAATACCGCACCGCGGTGGAGCGCTATGGGGCCGACAGCACGCAAGCGGCCATCGCCGCCGAGAACTTGGCGAAGGCCCAAGAGGCCCTGCGGGTCGCGCAGAGGCGGGCGCAACAATACCAACAGGACATAAACAATGAGATGATGAGGACCGCTTTGCTGGCGATCCCCGCTTCCATCTCGGCCCTCAAAAACCTGCGCGATTTGGTCGCGGGATTGAAAACGGCCTTCTCCGGCCTCACCGGGACCGCCGCCGCGCTCGGCTCGGGCCTTCTCGCCATGGGCAAATGGGGCGCGATCGCCGCCGCGGCCTTCCTCTTCGGCTACAAGGCCGCCGAATGGTGGGAGACAACGGGCAAGAAATTTACGATGACGCAATCTGAGGCGCTCGAGGCGATAGAATACGCATCGATTGGGATGAATTATTGGGCCATGAGGAGCGAGGAGGCCGCGAATGCCGCCAGGGAGGTGGGCGATGCCAGCGCCGACGTTGCGGGCGAAATCATCCGCGTTTTCTACTCATCCCAGCAAACGGCTAAGGCCGTGGAGGAATTACAGTCCCGTTATAGATCCGGATCGATCTCCATGCGGGATTTCGTCCAGGGCCTATTGGATCTGGGATTGGCTCAGGACGAGATCTTGGAGAAATTGCGAAAGCTGGGCGATACAAGCACCCAGACGATTCAGCAGAAGCTCGTGAACCAGGCCCAAGGGCTGATCGAGGAGTTCAGGCAATGCTCTTCGGGGAAGTTCGCGCAGATTGGCCAAATGGGCGCGGAGCAGATGCAGGCCCTCGTTGAAAATACGAACCAGCTCATCCGCCAGGGGCTGGTGGGCCAAGCTCAGGCCAATATCCAAGCCTTTGCGGATTGCGCCGCCGGCAAGCAGTATAGGCTCGCGTATGATATAGCCCAGATAACCAAGAGCATGACCGACCGCGTTAACAGGGAATATCAGGCGATGGTGAATTGGGCCAATACGCTCTCGGGCGAGCAAAAGGCGATGGCGCTCAAGAACGCGGAGGCGTGGAAGCAAGAACAACTCAATGTGATCGAGAGCCTTAAGCAGTTGCAAAGCGCGGCCTTGGCCGATATGGGGGCGGACATAGCATCCACAATCGCCTCATCCGTCCAGCAGGCGACCAGCAACTTGGGCGATTTAAACGCCATGATCGAGGCGATCCCTCCCCAAACGACCGCCACCGTTAACGTGGTCGTTACGGGCCGGGAGGAGCTCGCATCCCTAAAATCCGAGCTCGAATCCCTCCCCACCGGGATCACGGTCCCCATCCACATCGGGACGGGCGGCGGGGGAGCGTTCGGCGGATACCCCGGGCCCTATTACCTTCAAAAAGGCGGCTTGGTGACGAGGCCCACGTTGGCCGTTTTGGGCGAGAGGGGTCCCGAAGCCGTCATCCCCTTGGATCGCGCCGGGCCCCTCACCCAAAACGTGCACAACGTATTTTACGTAAACACCAGCAACCAGGTCGAGTTCGACCTATTCCTTCGGGAATTCGAGCGGCGCATGGTGGCCGCTTGGAGGAAGGCGAGGGAATACGCCTGATGTTGAGGGTGTTCGTCAACGATAAGGAGCTTTTGGCGGCATCGATCGCGCTGGAGTTATCGAATCGCGAGCCATCCTCATTTCAATTCGCCCTCCCGGAGCCCTCCGATGTAAACCTTGGGGATTCCGTGAAGATATATCGCGACGGGCATCACGTCTTCACCGGCCTAATCGAGCAGATCCTCAAGAGAAGGGATCTTAACGGGCTGGAGGTGGTGGTCGGCGGCCGGGATCTATCGGCGAGGCTGGCCACGAGGGTCCTCGAGGACGGGCTGCTCGAGGGGGAGCCGAGGGATCTGCTCAAGTCGGCGCTGAGGCCCTCGAGGAAGCTTTGGCAGGCCCACAGGAGGGTGAATTTCGCGCATGAAGGCTATTCGGATTGGCGCTGCGGGGATGGCAGCTTCGGCGATCTGGCCAGGTGGGCGCTGGAGAGCGATTATTACGCCTGCTACCTCTATGGCGAGATACCCGATGGCCATCCCGGGACGGGCTTTACCAACCAATACAACGCCACCGAGAGCGATCCAATATCCGATATTTACGCCGGAATGCTCTTCACTTTCGATCACGCCAACGTCCCGAAGCCGAGCAACAACGAATCCCCGGGGCTGGGGACGAAGGCGTATACCCTCTGGCCCGGCCTATTCCTTCGATACGTCGACGACCTGAATTGGGTTGGCGCGAATATGTATTTCTCCGCTTGGCGCTACAAGCCGCCGAACGTCTCCGTATGGTATTACGTGATCGAGACGGGCGTGGAGGCGCGATGGTGCGTCAACGGCACAATAACAAGCGTGAGGAGCGGGGTCGAGCACGATGAGGGCTATTTATACATTTGCCCTGACTATGAGATAATCCCCTGGGACGCGATACGTTATAAGCGGAAGGGCCACCATTTCCTCCTCTTCGCCAGAGCGATTGGTTCGCAAATATTCGCATGGCTGGAGGATCTGGATGATCCCCGCGTTTGGGCGGTCGGCGAGACCCTCCCGTCCACGGCGCCCGGATCGGGCGCGACGGGAATAACCATCCAATTCAACGCCCCAAACGGCCTGAAATATACTAACGTTATAAAGTTTTATAGGCTATTCACCGCCCCCGCCTCCCCGCTCTGCAGCGCCTCCAGCAATGGCGATCTCGCCGGGGCCGCCGGGCTGGCGAGCGAGGAGATCCCCTGGCGCTCCGCCTCGAGCCAAACCCAGGGGGATTGGTTCATGCTCGACCTCGGAGAGGCGAAGGAGATCTGCCGCGTCAGGATACTGCAGGACGAGGTAAATTTCGCGCGCCATTGGCGCCTGGAGCGCAGCCTCAACGGCAGCGATTGGACCACGATCGCGAGCGCGTCCAATTATCAATATCCGATGATAGACGTGCCATTCGATCCCGCGAGCGCCCGATATATACGCATCGTCATAACATATGCGATCGATAAGCCTTGGCACATACATACCTTTTGGGTATATCAGCCGGACGGCGAGGTCCTGGCCTCCTTCGACGATTCCAGCTTGGACGCCTATGGGTATAGGATCTCGGTCCGCGCGGATGGCGCGAGCGCCCTCGAGGTCGCCCAGAGGGTCGCGGAAATATGCGGCTGGAATTTCTGGATCGACAAGGATGGGAGGGCTTGGTTCAAGGCGAGGCGGGGGGCCGATAAATCGTCGACCGTGAAGTTCGGCTATGCGGAACGGCCAATTATCTCGGTTTCCAGAAGCCTCGATTACCGAAGGGCCACAAACGAGCTCTATTTCGAGGGGCATGGGAAGACCCCTCCGGATCAGCGCAGGCTCTTCGTCACGGCCCGGGATGCGGATAGCCAAAGCGCCCACGGGACCCTCTTCCGCCGCCGGAGCGGGAAGGATCTGGTGCGCATAGGGAGCGTGGCCAGGAGGGCCCAGAGGGAACTAGAGGAGGAAAGCACGCTGGCGGAGGAATTCTCCGAATGACCATACGGATCCGCGTTCTATCGGATTCGGTTCCCGCGGACCTCTCCCCCGATGACGAGGTTTATATTTACGAGCCCGATGCGAGGCTCGATCGGAAGTTCCGCATTCAATCGATCGCCATCGCGAGCGGCCGCGAGGGCGAGGCGGTGGAGCTCGAGTTCGGGCTCCCCGAGGAGGGCTTGGAGGCGGTCCTCCTCGGGGTCTGGAGGGATGCCAAGAGGCTCGGCCTGATCCCGGGGGACGCGGAGGCGAGAAGGGTTGAGCTATGATGCTTATCTCAATGGGGAAAAAATTTATCCGGTTTCGATCCGCGTGGTCGAGAGGATCTCTGAGCCCGCCGAGGCCACGATCCAGCTCCCGGGGGATCCCGGCGAGATGGACGACGTGGTGGAGATCAAAAGGAACGGCGTTTTGATATTCAAGGGCCTCGTGGAGGCCATCGGGCTGGATGAAGGGGAGGAGGGCCTCTCATCGACCGTCACGGCCCGCGATTATAGCTGCGTTTTGGAGCGAACCACGGTGGGCGATGCGCTATACCTCGACGCGGAGCCCGCGGACGTGATCCGCTCCATCCTCGCGCCGACAACCGAGCTATCCGAGTGGTTCGATCAATTCTCCTCCAATACCTTGGGCCAATACGGCTATAATCGCGGGGCCTGGGAGATCGCCTACGGCCTCCTCCACGGCATCGACGGCGAGCTGGGCCGATTCGCGAACCTGGTGACCGGGTCCGGCTCCTGGGGCAATTGCCAGATCAGGGCGACCATAACCCCGATGAAGAGGGTGGACGGGGCCGTGGCCGAATACGCCTTCGTCGGCCCTGGGATCGTGGCGAGATGGCAGGACGCCAACAACTTCATGGCAGCATATCTTTGCAACAAAAAGGCCTACCTCAGCCGGGTGAGCGGGGGGACGGAGACGGTGGTGGCCGAGAAGGACTTCGGATGGGAATACGGCCGGACTTACGTCTTCCGCCTCCGCCTCTCCGGCGCCACGGCCAGCCTGTGGATCAACGAGGAGCCCGTTTTCAGCGCGGTCAACATGGGCGCGATCCCCTCCGCCGGCCGCGCGGGGCTTTCGACGAGCGGGGTCGAGGCCTTCTTCGACGACTTCATGATCGGCTTGGCGGGTTGGTTCGCCTCCGCGAGCGCGAACTCGGATTACGCCGTTAATGCAATCGACGGGGACCTCAACACGGTTTGGGCGAAGCAGGCGGATCAGGCCCAGGGCGATTGGTTCACGCTCGACCTCGGCTCCTCCAAAACCTTCAACCGCATCACCGTTTTCCATCGGAAAAACCACCACGCGAGGAATTGGAAGCTGGAGGTGAGCACGGACGGTTCGAATTGGACCCAGGTCGCGGCGAAGAGCGGGGAGACGCGCCAAACGGTCGACGTCTTCCTCGGCTCGCCCGTCAGCGCGCGCTATATTCGCATGACCCTGACCGCATCCGCCTTCGCCGATTGGGCGATAAGGGAGTTCGCCGTCGCGAAGGCCGAAGGGGATCAAATCCTCCCCATCGGCCGGATCGATCCCTCCGGCCAATGCATCAGCGTCGCGTACAAACACGAGAACCGCCTCGAGGCGGCCAGGAGGGTGGCGGAGATAATAGGCTGGGAGCTCTGGGCGGGGGTGGATGGGGGTCTTTATTTCGCGCAGGCGAAGGGCTCCGATAAATCCTCCATTATCAAATTTGAGGCCGGGAGGAATATATTGGCCATCGAGGAGGAGCTCGACGCGCTCGAATGGGCGACGAGGATCCGCCTGCAAGGCCACGGGGAGTGGCGGGATGCCCTCGAGGTCGTGGTTCAGGACGATGTCCAGATAAATAAGGGCGTTATAAGGGAGAAGACGTTCTTCGAGCAGGACCTCGTGGGCCGCGAAAGCCTCCAGGCGCGGGCCCTGGCGTTATTGGAACAATACAAAAACCCCCTTCGCCGCCTCTCGGCCGAGGTCGTAGATCCCGGCGGATGGGAGCTCGGGGATAAGGTCCGCCTGATCGACCCCCTCTTGGGCCTCGATGAGCCCCTCAGGGTTATGGAGGTGGAGCGCGAATGGGATGAGGGGGGCGAGAGCGTGCGCATATCCCTCCAGCGCCCCAGCCCCAGGGCGGAGGACGTGCTGGCGCAGCTCAAGGGCGCTATGGCCCGTTTGACCTTTTATTCGCCCGACCCCTCCATGCGCTATAATGCCGAAAGGCTCCAGGGGGCCTATTGGTTCCGCTTTTGGTCGCAGCAGAGGAGGTTGGGCGCTTGATTTGCGCGTATTTACGCATATGCGAGGGAAAATCCCCAGGAGGTGATGGATAGGAAATGCCCGCACCGGTGATAAGCTTCACGGACGCAAGCAATAATCCGATAACGTCGATAAACTATGGCACGGTGGATACCGGCTCGAGCTCGGCTATTGTAACCATTAGGATTTGGAACAACAAGGGCGGCGGGTCGTTGGTTAGCGACGCCGAGGAGTGCAGGCTCACGACCTGGGATGACACGAGCCACAACTCCAACAACAACGTGAACGGGGCGGATTCGAAGCCGCGGCCTTGGTGCCGCCAGACCTACTACGATTCGACGCCCGTGAGCGATACCTGGGCCAATGCTTGGGGCGCGAACAATATGAAATCGCTTCCCGGCAACAATGGGAAGATAGGCGGCGGGGTGGGCGGGCACTACGCCGAGGTGCAAACCTACGTTTCGGTGCCGCCCTCCGCCTCCCCGGGAGCCGTGAGCTTCGTCTGGTGCTTCCACTATGCCTACAGCTGAAATGGTGGTTTGAATGGCGCAGATCCCTCCCCCCGCGCCCCGCCCGATCGGCTGGGAAGTCGATGAGGAGGCGGTGGAGCGGGAGGCGGTCGATGGGAAAGGGAGGAAGAGCAAGAGGAAGGAAGTGGTGAGGAGGTGCCAGCTGGACGAGCTCGGGCGGGAGGCCGGGGAGTGGAAGGAATTGGATCCGAAGAGGGTGAAGAGGGTCCGGCTGGTTTGGAGCCCGCCAGCGGGGCGCGAGCCCCCTTCCCCCCGGCCCGCCGCCCCGGCGGGGGCGAGCGGGAAGGTGGTCGAGCTGGACGTGGCCACGGGCGAGGTTTACATCAACGGCGCCAAGTCCGATTTCCGCTGCCACCCCAACGCGGGGGAGCTGGGGATAGTGAAGTCGCTGCGCAGCGACGTCGGCCTCCTCCAATTCTCGGAATGCGTCGCCAGGGTGCAGGTCGGGGCCAGGGATATCGCCATCAACCCCACCTCCGCCCTCGTCGCGCAGGCCATCGGGACCCAAGTCCGCCGGCCCGATGGCCGGTTGGAGCGGCGCTACGTCCGCGTCCGGGCCGACACGGGCGAAATCGAATTCAGGGAGGAGGTGATTTAAGATGGGTATACAATTCGGCAGGACGACCGTCGGCTCGCAGGATTATCCGACCGCCGAGTTCGGGGATAATACGACGCATAACCAAGATAACACCACGGGGGTTTGGGCGCAAAAGGCCGTCCTCCCCGAGCCGGGCACGATCGTGAAGATGCGCATATACCTTCACAACGCCGATTCGGGCAAATTCGCGATATACGCCCACGACAGCCAGAACGATTGCCCCACGGGCTATCCGCTCGTCACCACGGGCCTCTACTCCCTCGGGGCGGGTTGGAATGAGGTCGATATAGGGCCGATTTTCCTCAATGCGGGGACCTATTGGCTGGCGTGGTGGAAAACCAACTCCGTATTTTCCACCTCCTACGGCTCCAAATCCGGGGCGAAATTCTATCTTTATACGGGCTACGCCGGCTCGGATTGGCCGCAGGGCGGCGCCTGGAACCTATACACCAATTATTGTTTCACATTGACGGCGAAATACGTGAAAATAAAGGGCTACATAAAGGCCACGAAGGCCGTGCTGAGCACCGATATCGGCCGGGTCGATAAGCTGTATTTCTATTCACACGAGGCCGGCGGGAACATCCGCCTCGCGATATACGATGCGAACAAGCAATTGTTATGGCAGGGCGGGCCGTATGGCATAACATCCGCCGGCTGGCAAACGATCGCGATCTCGAGCGGCTACCCCGTGACCCTCAGCCTCCCGGCGGGGACCTATTGGCTGGCGTGGCAATACGACGCCGCAGCGAGGGCCCCGAGCTACGCGGCGGGGGCGAGCGGCGATGGCTGGTACAAGGCCCAGGGCTTCGGCTCCTTCCCCTCCTCGATCAGCGGCGAAACCTCGAGCGCGGAAGTTTGGTCGATCTACGGCGAGGGAACCCAATATGGGACTGCGGATCTTCCGGCCTCTTTGATCGTCCGGATGGGGGGATTCGCCGACCTCCCCGCCTCGCTGGTCGTGAGGGCCGAGGGCGCGCCGAAGGACCTCTGGGCCGAGCTGTTCATCGGGATAAAGGATCACGTGATCTTCGGCCAATATGACTTCCCCGGCGTGCAAAGGATCGAGCGCGCCGACACCGACCTATTCGTCGAGAAGCCGATCCCGGGCCGGCAGAAGGCCTACAGGGCCTCGATCGGCGCCCTCGGCCGGATCTGCCGGATCGAGGGCCGCGTAAGGCCGGCGGATCCGAGGGCCTTCATCGCCGAGCTTGAGGCGATGGCCGACGGGGCGGCGAGGTGGCTTTACGACGGCCTTTGCGCATATAAGGCGATAATGCGCAAGCCCAGGTTCCGCTTGGCATCGGATCAACCCTGCTTGGTTGAGTATGAGGTGGAGTTCGCGGAGCAGGAAAATCCTTAGGGCCCTAGGGAAGGTATGGCGATATAATTGTCCTCCCCTAGGTACTTGCATCTATACCCATACCGCTCTAGGTATTTGATCGGTTGCTCCGCATCCCAGCTCTCGAATATGATCTTCGGCCTGCACCTCTCTATCGTGCGCCTCAAGCCCTGCAGGACCTCGTTCTCGGCCCCCTCCACATCGATCTTCATCCAATCCACATGGCGGACCCCGATCCTCTCGAGGACGTCGTCCAAAGGCTCCGCTTGGACGATCACATAGCCCAGGCCCGCATCCTTCTTCAAGCCGGAGCGCCCCGAGTCCCAGAGGAAGAGCTTCATCTTCTCCTTCCTATGCCAAGCGGCCACGTTGAGCGCGATCACGTTCCCGAGGCCGTTGAGCTCTACCCCCCTCCTCAAGGCCTCGAAGTTCTTGGGGTTCGGCTCCACGGCGACGACCAGGGAATTCCTCACGGTCTTGGCTATCTTCAGGGCGTATTCGCCGATGTGCGCCCCAACGTCCACGAAGACCTCGCCCTCCCCGACCCTTAGATGGCGGATCACCTCGGGCTCGAATTTTGTGGATGATATTACGTAGAGGCTCCAGTAATCCACTAGGACGTACCTCACCCCATCCCTGCTCACGCGCGCGCCCTTGATCAGGAGGCCCTCCACGAGCTCCCGCAGCCTCGGATATAGCGCGTGGGATTTGAGCCTCCGCGGGATCAGATCCAATGAAATGGAGCAGAAAACCCTCGGCTTATCCCTCAGCGAGCAACCGAGCAGGACCATGAGGGCCCTATCCCTCGTCGATTTCAAAAATCCCATTATGGATGGCACATGGCCTCCCCTTCCATAATTCACGGGCTACTCATACTTCTCTATGAGCTCGCGGATCGCCTCCACGAACCTATCTGTTCCGAACCATCTGGCTCTCTCCACAACCTTGGGCTTCATGCCCTTTCTGAAGCTCTCCGATTCCAATACCTTCATGATCTGCTCCGAGAGCCCCTCCACTCCCTCATAGGATAGCCCCGCCCTATCGCGGTCCGTTACATCCATGTATTGGCCCCCGCTCCTATGGACTATGGGGATGCATCCCGATGCCATCCCTTGGAGGATGGCGATCCCGAAGGATTCATTGGGCTTTGTCGATACTATGGCTTTAGCCCTGCCCAGTATGGCTTTGACGGTTTGGAGGGGGGGATCCAGGATCAATTGGACGTTCTCCTCAAGCTTGAGGGCCGATATTAGCGAGTTTAACTCCCTTACGGTCGAAGCGGAGGATGGATCGCCGGTCGATCCTATCATGATCAGCCTGGCCTCAGGGTAATCCCTTACCACGGCCGAGAAGGCCCTCAACGCCGTATCCAGCCTTTTCTCGGGGGCGAACCTGGATAGCGTTACCACCAGCGGATCCCTCGGCTCCGAGGAGGCCAATGGCAGGAACTCCTCCACCTGGGCGGGCGGATAAACGACCGAGCCCTCAACGCCATAGGTTTCCTTGAGCGACTCGAGGGTATAGCTGCTATTGCATATCAGGGTCGATCCCAGCAGGACCTCCCTGAACCTCCTCCACCAGGCCCTAGGCGCGGCGTAGTAGAGGCGCCTCCACCCCTCATCGGCTTCGAAGACGTACTTCGGGACTTCATTTAAGTATATTATCCGACCTTTCTCCTCGGCCTTGACCAGGTAGCCCTCCCCATTATAGGTGTCGAACACGAGGTCGGCCGACGGCCTTGGGGCGCGCGAATACCTCACCAGATCCAATATCAGGGCTTGATAAACGCTTAGGAATGGGATGGGCGGCGATCGGCGTCTGCAGTAGGGGATCCAAGCAACCCCTTCATCGAACTTCAAGCCGAAGCGGCGATATGCCTCCCCGGGGTCCCAGCCATCCGAGAGGAGGGTTACATCCCAGCCTTCATCAAGTAGGAGCCTAATGACATACAATGCCACAAGCTCGGCTCCGCCAAATGCCGTGAGGCATGGATGGATCACGATGGCCCTCTTCAGCCCGATCCCCCCTCAAGCCCTCTTCCTAGGCGCCCCCTTATGCATCCCAGCAGGAAGGCCGCCCTGAGCATTGGGTAATAGAACGCGTGTATGGGATGGCATTTCCAAGCCAAGTGGATGCCGGCGGCGGGGCTCTTCGCGAAGGCCGCGAGCGGGCCCAATATGCTTTTGATCGAACCATAGTCCATCCCCCATCGGTGATAATGCCGGAGGTGCCCCCTCAAGCTCCTGGGATGAAGGGTCTCGACCCCATATTCGAAGGCCCATTTATAGCCCATGGCTGTGATCCGCTCATATAATTCGAAATCCTCGCAGGTCTGCAATGGCTTGATCCCGCCGGCCTCCAGCACGGCCTCCCTCCTGAGCAGGGTGCTCACGAACCCGATGGGCTTGACCTTCCCCGCCGCATACATGTATCTATAAAGCCTCTCCAGCGGCGGATTCCCATGGCCATAGATTATGGGGTTCGAGGCCAGGGCCACGGCGTCCTCATTGAAATGCTTGATGAGCTTCGGGAACCATTCCTCGTTTATGTAAGCGTCGGAGTCTATGAAGGCCATTATCTCGGTTTCGGCGATTCGAAGGCCCAGATCCCTCGCGGCCCCCAATGGGCCTTCTTCATAATATATCTCGCAACCCATATCCTCGGCGATCCTCACGGTATCATCCGTCGATCCCCCATCCACGACTATGAGCCTATTGACTGGGACGCATGACCGGATCTTCTCCAAGGCGCCCGCGATCGTCTTGGCGCTATTCATCGTACAAACCACGACGTCGATGCCGAGCATCGGCGCTCCCCTTCCCTCACCCGGCCTCGAGCTTGAACCCATAGGCCTGGAGAGCCCTCCCCAGGGCTATGATGTACTCCTTCCGCTTCAATATCTCCCCTATCATCTCCTCGGCGTCCTCCGCGGATCTCGGCCCGGATATTATGTTCAGGTATTTCTCGGCTATCCTGTAATGCTTCAGGACGTATTCCTTATCCATGTAGAACTTATCGTAATTATTCGGATCGACTTCATGGCCCATCCAGAACTCCGCGCAGGCCTCGTCGAACCCATCCTTCTTGGCCTTGGTGTGGAGCAGGGATCTGAAGATGTCCCTTATCTCATGGAGGTTGTAGCCGTACCGCCTGGAGGTATCCCCTCCGCCGCGCTTTACGTATTTGAGCTTCTCGAGGAGCCTGATGTGCTTTTGCAATATGGCGGACTTGGAGAGGGGCCTCCCCCTCCTCCCCCACATGAGCGGCTCCCCCTCCTTCGGCCATCCCCGGATCCGATCGAAATACTCCTTCCAGGCCTCTAGGGCATCCCGGCCTATGAATGTATAAAACGGGGTTTTATCGAGGCTCTGCTTGCGGCCAGGGAGCTCGATCATGAAGGGCTCATTCACCCCCTTCTCCTTCAAATGATCCGCGAGCGCCTTCGCGAAATGGATGTTGAAATATTGGAACCTCTCCTGATCCATGGCGCTTTGCAGGAGCGTTAGATAGAAGGCCTTCATCCCCAGGTCCGCCGCGTTGATCAGGGTCCTCAAATCTGAGATGGAGAGCAGGGCCCTGACCGGGGGCCTCGTGGCCTTTATCCTGAAGGGATCGCGCGGCAGCGGGGCTCGGTTGTGGAGGAAGAAGGACCTGACCGCGCTGTAGGTCACGTGGAGGGAGCTATGCGTCCCGGGCTTCTGCCGTATATAGGCCTGGAGGGCGTCGAGGATCTCGTACTCGTTCCCGTTGCGGCTCGCGGCCCTCTGGTATTCGACCAGCTGGGAGGGCGTGAGGCCCCTGAGGTGCTCCGGGCCGTTGGCCCTGAGCCAGCGCAGGAACCCCCGGAGATCGCATAGGCGCCCCCTCCTCCCCGGGGGCCTGTATTCATCAAGCCATTTCTTAACCGCCGGATCGGCCTCGAGGGGATCGATGGCCTTGGCCATGGCCGAACCCGGCCAATGGGACCGATTTGTTAATATTTATCATTTGTGAAGATTCTACTGAAGTTGAATCTGAAATATTCCAAATCGATGCCGCTCGGGGGCCTTAACCCTCCCTTTTCGGGCCTTTCGCAAAGGCCCTTCACCTCGACCCCGCGCTTAAGGAGCCGCTCAAACTCCTCGAAGAAGACCCTGGACATGCCCCCGTAATGGGGGAGGGCTAAGCTGCTTACGTAAAGGGCCCTTAATCCCATGGCCAGCGCGTGGGGGTGCTTCCCGCATTAACCTTTCCCCAACCCCTCGGATCGGCCTCGAGGCCGCCGGCGGGCTCAGCGATCCCCCTTAAATGCGCGGCGCTGGGCTATTTTAACCCGATGCGGATGAGGATATGCGCGTTCGTAGGGACTCGGCCCGAGATAATAAAGATGGCCCCCGTGATCAAGGGGGCAAAGCGAAGGGGCTTAGAGATATCCTTCGTGCACACCGGGCAACATTACGATTGGGAGATGTCCAAGCGCTTCATATATGAGCTCGGCTTGCCGGATCCGGATCCATTCCTCGGGGTCGGGAGCGCGACCCACGCCGTTCAAACGGCCAAGGTCATGGAGAGGTCCGAGGAATATTTGGCCCGGGAGAGGCCGGACTTGGTGCTGGTGGAGGGGGATACGAACTCGGCCTTGGGCGTTGCATTGGCGGCGGCGAAGCTCAGGATACCGGTTGGCCACGTCGAGGCGGGCTGCAGGTCCTTCGACCCATCCATGCCCGAGGAGGTCAACAGGGTCCTGATAGCCGATTGCGCATCCCTGCACTTCGCCCCGACCATGGACGCGTTCCTCAACCTGCTGAGGGAGGGGATCCCTTCGGATAAGATATGGCTCACCGGACACCCCATCGTGGATTTATTGAAGGAGATGGCCCCGAGGATCGATGAATCGAACGTACTCGAGCGCCTTGGGCTCCGAAGGGGGGATTACGTCCTCTTGACGGTTCATAGAAGTGAGAACGTCGACGAGCGGGCTAAACTCGAGGGCATATTGAGGGCCGCATCCGCTATTGGGAGGGATGTGGTCTTCCCGATACATCCGAGGACCAAGGGGAGCATCGAGAGGTTCGGCCTCGGGGGCTTTCTCGATAAATTCCTTTGGACCGACCCGCTCCCATATCTCGATACTTTGGCCTTGGTCAAACACGCTAGGTTCGTTATGACGGACTCCGGGGGATTGCAGCAGGAATCGTTCCTCCTCGGGACGCCCTGCGTAACCCTCAGGAATGGCACGGAATGGGTGGAGACGGTTCGCTGCGGCGCGAACCTCTTGGCCGGATCCGAGCCCGGGAGGATCCTCGATGCCGTCCGAAGGATCGAGGAGGGGCGGGGATCGATCAAGGAGCGGATATCGGGCCTCAAACCCTATGGCGATGGCGAAGCATCCGATAAGATAATCGAAGCCGCGATGGGGTGGCTCGCATCCCCGAGGGCCCATCCCCTTTCGGATCAATTGAACTTGGGCCCCCCTGGGATTAGGCTGATGATGTCAAGGAGGGGCATCCCGCCCTTCTCCGGGCTCCTCTTCGATCTCGATGGGGCGCCCTTGATCCCATCCGAGATCGAGGGGGGTCGAGGGATCCTCGCGGTGATCCACGCGCCCGAGTCGGTCCTGAAGCTATCGAAGGGGAGGCCCGCAAGTATGGGCGATTCGCGACCTTGAGGAAGGCGATCGGGGGTTTGGGGATGCGGGGATAAAAATTTCTAATTGGGATTGGCCCATTGATGAGCCATCGGCGACCGATCGAAGGATCCCCATAGCATGGCGAGGGATGCCCCAATATGCCCATCCCGATCGTGTTCACGGGCACGAGGCCGGAGATAATCAAGATGGCCCCTATAATAGCGGCTTTTAAGAAAATAGGCCAAGGGTTCCTATTCGTGCATTCGGGGCAGCATTACGATTACGAGATGTCGATTCAATTCATGAGGGAGCTGGAGCTGCCCGAGCCGGATTTTGCGATCAAGTTGAGGGCCGGCGATCCCGTGGGGCGATTGGGGATATTGATCAGGAAATTCGGCGAGATCCTCAGGAGGGAACGCCCCTCCATCGTGCTCGTGGAGGGGGATACCGATAGCGTGCTGGCTGGGGCGCTCGCGGCAAATAAATTGGGGATCCCGATAGGCCACGTGGAGGCGGGGCTCAGGAGCTACGACCTCAGGATGCCGGAGGAGCACAATAGGCGCCTGGTGGATCACATATCGAATTACCTATTCGCCCCGACCCAGCGCTCCAAGCTCAACTTGGATGCCGAAAGCGTATGGGGGAAGGTCTATGTGACCGGGAATACGATAATAGATTCCTGCATCAATAACGCATCGAAAGCCGAGAGGCTCTCGAAGATATCCGCCCCATCGGGGGATTTCGCCCTGGCCACGATACATAGGGCGGAGAACGTGGACGACCCGAGGGTCCTGGGGGAATTCATCCAAGCCTTCATAGAATCCCCCATCAGGATCGTCCTCCCCCTGCATCCCAGGACGAGGGCCCGCATGAGGAGGTTCAATCTATGGAAGAGGGCGGTCGATTCGGAGAATTTGACGATCCTCCCCCCATTGGGCTATTTCGATTTCCTGGCCCTCATGAGGCGTTGCAGGATAATAGTGACGGATTCCGGGGGGATCCAGGAGGAGGCGACCGCGCCGGTCATAAGGAAGAGGGTCGTCGTCCTTAGGTATAGGACCGAGAGGCCGGAGGCCGTGGAGGCGGGGTTCGCCAGGGTCGCGGGCCTGGACAAGGAATCGATATTGGAGTCGATGCGATGGGCCCTGGAGGAGCGGAGGCCCTTGCCGGAGGAATCGCCCTTCGGGGATGGGCGCGCCGCCGAGAGGATCGTCGATATATTGGGCGAGGTTGGGGCGATCGGGGTTTGAGGATGGCGAGCGCCCGAATGGGCCCCGGGCGGCCCATGGCCCGGCCCGAGGTGTGAACGCGGTTGGGCTCCCTACCCCTTGCGATCCTCGTATTCCTCCTCCTGAGGATACCGTTGCTCCCACATGCGCCGAAGGGCGTCGACGTCTTCTTCCACCTCCTGGCGGCGAAGAGGTTCGAGGGGGGCTTGCCGAGGAGGTTGGGGGCCTTCATCGTCGGGGATGAATATACCTATCCGCCGCTATTCCACTTCCTCCTATCCCTGATCCCGGAGGGGGCCAGGGAGAGGGCCCCCCTCCTGATCGGCATCGCATCGGATCTCGGATCCATGATATTGGTCCACGCGGTTTCATCGGCCCTCTTCGGGGAGGCCGTCGCAGCGATAGCGGCCTTGGCGTATGCGGTGACCCCGATGAATTACATCGAGTCCATTTGGCAAACCCCCCGGCCCCTTGGGATATTCCTCTACAACCTCTCCATGGCCCTTTTGCTCCTCGCGCCCCAGCCAGCGCGCCCCTTGGCCGCGCCCTCGATAGCGCTCCTATTGCTCTCGCATAGGCTCTCGGCCCAAGCCCTTTGGCTATCCTCGGCCCTCCTGATCCCAATCCTGATCGAGGGCGATCCGCCCGCGATCCTTTGGATCCCCATCGGCTTCGCCTTGGCCATAGCGGCATCGAAGGGCTTCTACCTGAAGGCCCTCAAGGATCACCTGAAGGTTATTGGCTTCCACCTGAGGTATGGGGAGATGGGGCGCGGGCGCAAGAGGCCCGGGAACCCCCTGGATTTGGCCAAGCTCAATCCCTTCGCCGCAATACCGTTCTTGGGCCTGGTGGCCCATGGGGAGCTCTTGGCCGATCGGCTCTTTTGGTGGCTCGCCGCGGCATTGATCCTCTTCTTCGCTTGGATATGGGGGGATGGGCATCGATATTGGCCTTCGCATCCTTCCCAGCGTCGGTGCTCTCGGCCCGGCTATTGCTCCTGGGATCGCCGGCCATCCCGATCGCCGCCGCGATGGCATCGGCCTTCGCGATATCCGCGATCAAGGTCTATAGGAGCGCGCGATCCTTCGCCAATCGGCCCTTCTATTCCCCCCTGAGGGCCCTGGGGATCCCGAGGTCGTCGAGGGCCTTCACCCCAGACGTCCTGAATTACGCCCTCCCCTATTATGCGGGTTGCATGACCCTATGCGGCTACGGTAGCGAGGCCCTCCGCTTCTGGCGCGAGAGGCTCTACCCGCTGACCAAGGAGCGCCTGAGGGCCGTTTCGGAGGAATACGGCCTGACGCACATCCTGATGCCCCCGGGCGAGGCCGATAAGGTCCCGGAGGGCTTCGAGAGGAGGGGGGAGGTCCTGGGCCACCTGCTCTTCGAAAGGGCCGAGCCCGGTCACGGGGGCGCTGGATTCGCCCGATCCCGCGATTGACTATGCGCCACAGCCCCCCTTGCGGTGTTTTCTCGCGGCGCGAATGGGGGGCCGGCATCGTTTTTGTTATTGCGGCATCGCCACAATGGCGCGGATGTCCGATGTCGCTCGAGGAGGCCGAGATCCCTCAAGAACGCCGAAAGGCTGGCGGAGGAGGTCGAGGGGGATCGTCCAGGGCCATCGGAAGGGCGCCAAGGTCCGCGAGTCCGGCTCGGCCCCGGGGGGCAGGTATACGCCGCCAGCGGCATGGAATATGCCGGTGATCGCGGGAGGCGTAAGCGAGGGCACTCATTGGCGCCTCTTAGGGCAGGGCACGACGAGGATCGGTATCCCCGAATACCTGATGACGCCCTCGGCCGTGCTGCCCAAGAGGGATTGGGATCCATGCGATCCCCTCGTCCCCATGACGATCACATCGGCCCCGATCTCCCTCGAGGCCCTCACTATCTCGTTGGACGGTATGCCCCTCCCCATATGGGCGACGACCTTCACGCCGTGCTCGGACCCGGCCCTGGAGGCCTCCGATAGGATCCTCCTCCCCTCCTCCTCGAACTCGCGCCCAGCCTCCAACGCCTCATCGCGGCGCCCTTGGCCCTCCAGGGCCCATATCGCGGCCTCGTTGATCACGTATAGGGCGTGGACCTCTGAGCCGTAGCTCCTCGCGATCGCTAGGGCGTACCTCATGGCCGAATTCGAGCAATCGGATCCATCCAATGGCAATAGGATCCTCCCGAGTTTCATCGGCGCCGATTGCCCAGGTCGGCTGGATTGGGCGGCCAATTCAACGCACCCAAACGCGCTTGCCCATTCTTGCCCATTCCAATGGGGCTCGGGATTTTTAAAATGATGGCCCAGGCGGGGATCCGGGGATCCATCGAACCATGCCGGCCCTATAGGCTGGCGGCCACCTCCTTGGCCTTCGAGGCGATCGCATCGCCGACTTGGCTCGTCGATGAGGAGCCCCCGAGGTCCGGCGTCCTGACCCTGCCCTCCTTGAGCACGGCCCTCACGGCCTCCTCGACCGCCTCCGCGGCCCTCGCCTCGCCCAGGAACTCCAGCATCATGCCGCCGGCCAATATAGTGGCTATCGGGTTGGCCCTGCCCAAGCCCTTATACTTGGGCGCCGAGCCATGGATGGGCTCGAACATGGAGGTCCCGCTCGGGTTTATGTTCGCCCCGGCGGCCACCCCGAGCCCGCCCTGGATCATGGCCCCGAGGTCCGTTATTATATCGCCGAACATGTTCGGCGCAACCACCACTTGGAACCACTCCGGGTTCTTGACGAACCACATGGTTATGGCGTCGACGTAGGCGTACTCCGCCTCGATATCCGGGTAATCGGCCCTGACCCTCTCGAAGGCATCCCTCCAGAGGCCGTATGCCTCCGTTAGGACGTTGGCCTTATCCACGCTAGTCACCTTAGAGCGGCCGAGGCGCTTGCAGCGCTCGAACGCGTACCTTATGACCCTCTCGGCCCCGGCCCTGCTTATGACCATGAGCTGATAGGCTATCTCATCGTGATCGGAGTCTATATCGAGCCCGAACTTCACCTTGTAGAGCTCCCTCCTGAGCTCATGCTCGATCCGGCTCCTGCCCCTTGGGACCCTCGCCCCGAGGCCGACGTAGGCATCCTCCGTATTCTCCCTGACGACCTCGAAGTTCACGTCCTTCGGGCCCTTGTCCTTCAAGGGGGTCGGGACGCCCTCGTATAGCTTAACCGGCCTGAGGTTGATGTATTCATCGAAATAGAAGCGGATGGCCAATAATATGCCCCTCTCCAATAGCCCGGGCGGGCACCTCGGATCCCCAACGGCTCCCATGTAGATGGCCCTGTAGGCCGATAGGGCCCTGAGGGAATCCTCCGAGAGGAGCTCCCCGGTCGCAAGGTAATGATCGGCCCCATAGGGCATATCGATCCAATTCAGCTCGAAGCCCATCGCCTCCGAGACGGCGTCGAGGACCTTCTTCCCCTCCCTTATGACCTCGGGGCCTATCCCATCGCCGGCTATGACTGGGATATCGTATGAGACCATCCATCGGCACCGATTGGCCCTTAGCGCCGGCGAGGCAATTTAAACGTGGCGATCCCCGGCTCGGGCCCGGATGGCAAGGCTCAAATCCCCCGAGGGGCAATGCGAATGCCGCATTGGGGAGGATCGAGGCATCGGGCGCCAGGGCCTATGGGCATGTGGAGTATTTGGCCAATTCCATAGGCCCGAGGCCATCCGGATCCAAGCGCGCCCTCCGGGCCGCGAAGTACATTCGGGAGGAGCTCGAACGATATGGCCTGGAGGTCCAAATGGACCCCTTCGGGCCGTTGGTCTTCAGCGGGGAGGCTCGGGTGGAGGTCCTTGGCAACGATCCCATGGGGATCGAAGCCATCCCGCTAATGTTCTCCGGGGCGACGGGCGCCGGGGGCGTCGTGGGCGATTTGATCTACCTCGGGGCCCGCCCAGGCGCCGGGATATCCCGGATGGACCTGAGCGGGAGGATAGCGCTGGCCGGGGAGCCCCCGGGGAACCCGTTCACCGCGATCCCGAGGCTCGTAAGGGCCGCGGCCGATGCGGGGGCGGCCGGGGTCATAATACACGCGAGATCCGGGGGGCCGAAGGGCTTCTCCTTGGAGGCGGGCGCGGGGAACCCCCCATCGGCCTTCATATCCTCCGATGACGCCTTCTCGATGCTGGGGGCATTGGCATCGCGCGGGAGGTGCCGCGTCCGCCTCCGCGTTTCCGCGAGGGCTTTCGAATCGAGATCCTCCCAGAACGTCAGGGCGTTCCTGGGCCCGAGGGATGGGCGCGGCAGGGTAGTGATATGCTCCCATTACGATACCGTCATGGGCTCGCCCGGGGCGAACGATAACGGATCCGGGGTGGCCTGCATGCTGGAGGCCGCCAGGGCCTTGGCCGAGGCGGGCCATGAGGGGGGAGTGGAATTCGTGGCCTTCGACGCCGAGGAGCCGCATCCCTATTGCATGGGCTCGAGGCATTACGTGGGATCGCATCGCGATCCCCGGGCCATAAAATGCGCCATAGCCATCGACATGGTCGGCGTCGGCCTCAGGAAGGGCAACGTGCCCGCGCTCAAGGCCCTCTATCGGGCCGGATATCACAGGGGGAAGGTCCTCCAGACCCCCGGGCGATTGGATTCGGAGATCATCAGGGTTTCCCGGGATTTAGGCATAACGCTGGTGCGCTTGATGGAGGTGGGGCTATCGGATCACGTATCCTTCCTGAGGGCCGGCATAGACGCCTCATTGCTCAGGTGGATGGACGATCCCTTCTATCACACGCCGGACGATGGGGCGGCGAACGTTGATCCGAGGAAGCTGGGGATAATGTGCTCGATAATCGCCAACTCGGCGGCGATCCTATCCGGATCCGGCGATCGGGGCGCGGGGGCTCGATGAAGGGCTTGCGGGAGGGCCCCGGTCTCCGATCCCATCCGATTTCCGAGGCCCCCTGCCGGGATTGGGGCCATTTTGGGCCCCATTTGGCCAAAATTTGAAAAACTTGATTTATTTGAAAGAAATCAAGAATCAAGCGAGGGCCCTGCGAACCCCCTCCCCCCTAGGGGGGGTCAGCGGCGTTATATTCCAGGCCCAGATGGGGGGTGCGCGGGGTTCGGCCGAGCGCCGCCAAATATTATTATCGATCCCGCCCCATGGGCGGCCCGGGGTCCGGCTTGGATGCCGCGATGGCGGATGTCCTCATAATCGGCGGCGGGATCGCAGGCCTCTCCGCGGCCTGCTACCTGCTCGAGCGCGGGGTGCGCTCCATCGCCATCTCCTCTAAATCCCCTTTGGGCTACGGGGGCTCCACCTATTACTCCCAGGGCGCCTTCCGATGCCCGATCGATGGCTATTCGATCGAGGACCACATCAGGGATACCATGGAGGGTGGCAGGCGGATCAACAGGGCCCATTTGGTCGAGGCGATGGCCAGGGGGGCCGCGGGCGCGATCTCGGAGCTCGCGGGATGGGCGGGCGTGGGGCTTAGGAGATCGGGATGGGGCTTCAGGATCGAGGGCGGCGATCCCGTCGCCCCGAGCAAGGAGTTCGCCGCGGGCCTGGGGAGGAGGGTGGCCGCGGCCAAGGGGGTCAGGGCTTTCGAGGGGGCGCGCCTGCTCGATTTGGTGAGGTGCCCCGAGGGATCCTATTTGGCCGTTCACGAGCGCGGGGGGCGGATGCTATCGATAATGGCCAAGGCCGTGATACTCGCCACGGGCGGGGCGGCCAACGCCTACATAAGGAGCGATAACCCCGCCCAGCTCACATGCGATGGCCACGGGATCGCCCTCAAGCTCGGCCTCCCGCTGGTGGATATGGAGTTCGTTCAATTCTTCCCCTTGGGCCTCGCCGAGGAGGGGAAGCCCAGCCTCATGGCCGGGTTCGCGAGGGGGAGGATCCTGAACGGGCTAGGCGAGGACATAATCCCCAAATACGGCCTGAGGGATTTGGGGAGGGCCCTGAGGGTGGAGAGGGATCTGCTATCCCGATGCATAATGCTCGAGGTCGCCGGGGGCCGGGGGATCGGCGGCGCCCTGCTCGCGGATCCCGAGCCATCCGATGACCACCTCTCCAAGGCCGCCTTCGAGCTGATCCGGAGGCTCGGGCTAAGCCCGCCGATCAAGGTCCTGCCGACGGCCCATTATACGATGGGGGGCGTCGAGGTCGATGGGGGGCTGAGGACGGAGCTGCCGGGGCTTTACGTGGCCGGGGAATTGATGGGAGGGGTTCACGGCGCCAATAGGCTGGGCGGGAACGCCCTCTCGGCTTGCGCCGCCCTATCGAAGCTGGTGGCCGCCGAAGCGGCCCGGTATTTGGAGGAGGAGTTCGGGGAGGGCCCGGTCGGCGCCCCGGAGCCGGCGCTGATCGGGGGCCTCATGAGGGGCTATGGGCCCAGGGAGGGATCTATCGATGCGGGGGGGCTCGGGCTCCGCGCGAGGAGGATCATGTGGGAGCGCGTGGGCGTCATCAGGTCCGAGGAGGGTTTGAGGGATGCGATCGATGAGCTTTGGGGGGCCCTGGGATCGCTGGGCGGAGCCAGGATAAGGGGCCCCGGGGACCTCGTCGCCCTGAGGGAGGCCGAAAATACCCTGCTGGCATCGTTGGCGATCGCCCATTCCGCCCTCGAGAGGAGGGAGAGCAGGGGGAGCCACTTCAGGTTGGATCATCCGGAGGAGAGGCCCGATTGGGCGAAGGCCGTCAGGGTTAGGTATGGGGACGGCGAGATGAGATGTGAGGTGATATCGATAAGCTGACCCCCCCCGGGCCACTCCCCATTGGTTTTTACGGCCCTCGATGATTCGCTTATATCGGCTCGGGCCCCATGATGGCGGGCGCCATCGGGTTGGCCCCGGGCCCCGCCGACCTCGGGCGTGATCGCCATGCCGCAGTTCCTGGACGCGTTCATAAAACAGGTTTCCGAGAAGAGGGAAGCCCTCCTCCAAAAGGCGACCCTGGGGAGGGTCTCGGACATCGACGCCGAGCTGGAGCGCCTCCTCCTCGAGAGCTGGCTCCCGATCCCGGCCCGAGGGGGCATCGGCCGGGAGGTCGCGGCCGTCGACGGCAGCCGGGCCATAAGGGCCTTCCCCTCAGGGGCCGTGCTATACATAGCGCGCGCCCTCGCGGTCCTCGGGAGGCGGAGGTTCAGGGAGCTCGAGGTCGACGCCTTCTTCTCCAAGGCCAAGCCCAGCGACGTCAGCGTATTCGTCAGCAGGAAGATGGAATGGCTAGAGCTCAAGGCCGCCATGAGGGCCGTAAGCGAGGGGGGCCTCTCCGGCGGCGCCGTCCTGATAGACGGCTCCCTCTACGGCCGGCTCCTCCACCTCCCCCGCGATCAGCCGGCCGAAGGTATGAGGGGCTTCATGCTGGATTATTTCAAAACGCTTCGGGAGCTCCTCGAGCTCTGCCGGAGGGAGGGCGTCCTCCTGGTCGGCGTGAGCAAGGAGAGCCGCTCCAGCTTCCTCCGGGACCACTTCCTTGCCCTGCTCCTCGAGGAGGAGCTCGATGGCCTGGATTCCCTATCGCGGGATGAGAAGGCGGAGGTCAGGGAGATCTTCGCGAGCGCCCTCCAAAGCCCCTCCAAGGCCCTCGCCGCCATTGGGGGGCTCAAGAGGATCCACGGCGATCGCCTGAAGGGCGTTGAATCGATCATCCGCGAGGCCGCATCCGCGAGGCCCGACCACCAGCTCATACGCAGGTTCGCGAAGGCCCCGGGCTATACGCCCCCGCTGGAGCTCGGGGTCTCCGGGCCGAGGGCGGTCGCCATGAGGCTCATAAGCAGGGATCCGAGGGCCTACGCCATGCGATACTTCAGGGAGGCCCTCGCGGAGGCCGAGGATGGGGAATCGTTCATAAGGGGGGCGGTCGAGGTCCTCAAGGGCATACCGGGGCTCCCCTCGATGATATCCTTCCATCTATTGCCCGATCCTAGGGATACGCCCATGAGGATCGACGTCCCGAGCTGGGCGTTCGGGCTGGACCATAGGATATCGGACTTCATCGGGTCCAGGCCCGCCGAGGCCGAGGTGGGCGAGGTCGCCGCCCTGCTGATGGAGGGCTACGCGGGCCTGAGGGATTACAACGTTTGGCTTAAGAGGGCCGATGAGGAGGTCCGCCTGAGCCGGGACGTCGTCGATGGCGTCTATAGCTCGGCCCTTGGGAGGCTATTGAACGCCACGATAATCCATCCGAGGGGGTATAGGCGTGTCAAATACCCGTGAATTGAAGGAGATCGGGATAATAGTCGGCGAGGCGAGCTCGAGCGAGTTCATATTCGTATCTAGGGCGGATGAATGCCCCCCGAAATGGGAATACCTGGTGGCCTTTTCGAGGGAGGAGGTGGACGGCCGCTGGCTCGAGGTCCCCGTCATCGCCCAGGTCGAGGCGATAGTCTCCGCTAGCCAGGCGCTCAGCAAGGAGTCGGACCCCGATGCCCTCAGGAGGATAATCGCCGCCCAGCTCGACGATACCCGCACTTGGGGGAAGGCCAGGGTCCTGGGATACTTGGCCGAGCCGGGGTCCAGGATACTCCAGCCCCGGAGGGCCATAACCCCGGGCAAGCCGGTCTATTTGGCGCCCAGGGAAATACTCTCCAAGTTCTATTCCTTCCCGGAGGAGGAGGGCCTATTGGTGGGCCATTTGATAACCAGGGCCGACGTCCCGGTTTACCTCTCGGTGAAGGGGTTCAGGAGGCACCTCGCCATAATAGCCCAAACGGGCGCCGGGAAATCATATTGCGCGGGCGTCATCATCGAGGAGCTCATAAAGAAGGGGGGAACGGTCGTCGTTATAGATCCCCATGCGGATTACGTCCTCATGCACATGGCCCGGGGAGGGGGGAGGCATGAGCTCTCGGATAGGATAACGATATTCAGGAACCCGGCCAGCCCGGGGAGGCTGAGGGCCAGGGACCTCGGGAGGATTAGGGAGTACGGGGTGGCGTTCTCCGACCTCGATCACTCCGAGGTATGCGATATATCCGGCATACCGGAGAAGGCAACGAACATCAGGGAGGCCGTTGGGAGGGCCATGGAGACCCTCAAGGGATCGATATACGCCCCGGAGGATCTGCTGCGCGCCCTGGAGAACCACTCGGCTTGGGCCGTGAATAAGGAGGGGAAGGTCGATAGGAGGCTCGCGGAGGGGGCCAGGGGGGCCGTGAAATACATCAGGTCGCTCGCCGCCCTCCGCGTATTCGGGGAATCCTCGACTCCAATCGAGGAGCTCCTGAGGCCCGCGCATGCCGCCATCGTCGACCTATCCGGCTTGGAGGATAATGCCATGAATTACATAGCATCGAGGATTCTGCAGGGGATCTACGACGCCGTTGCGACCGGCTCCTATGAATATCCCGTATTCGTGATAATCGAGGAAGCCCATAAGTTCATACCGCCGGATCGCAGGACCTACGCCTCCCCGATAATAAACAAGATAGCGGCGGAGGGCCGCAAGTTCGGAATATTCCTCACCCTCATAACCCAGCGGCCCTCCAAGGTGGACCCGGATAGCCTCAGCCAATGCAATAGCCAGATAATAATGAGGCTCACAAACCCCCAGGATCAGAAGGCCGTGGAGCAGAGCTCCGAGAGGATGAGCGGGGACCTGATGGCGGACCTCCCCGGCCTGAACCCGGGCGAATGCATAATCGTCGGGGAGGTCGCCAAGGCCCCGGTAATGGCCAAGATCAGGCAAAGGGCCACGATGGAGGGGGGAGCGGACGTGGACGTGGTCGGGAAGCTCAGGCTCGCGATGAGGGCCGCCGCGGAGGCGGAGCTGAGGGATGGGGAAAGGGCCCGGAGGGAGCCCTTCAGGGGGGAGTTCCTATGACGGTCCAAGCCATCCTGACGGCCGATAACCACTTGGATCCGATAGCCGCCAACTTCGGGCCGAATAGGATGAGGAGGAGGGAGGACCATCTTCGATGCTTCAAGGAGGTCGCCGAATACGCCCTAAAGGAGAGGCCGGACCTCCTCCTGATCGGAGGGGATCTATTCGATTCCGTGAAGCCGAGCAACGCCACCAGGGCGGCCGTTATGGAGGCGTTCAAATCCATTCACGAGGCCGGGGTGAGGATCCTCGCCGTCGGGGGGCATCACGATACGCCGAAGAGCGCCGAGGAGGGGGCCTCCCCATTGGCCGTTTACGGGAACTCGGGCCACATCCGCTTCTTCAAGGACCCCTCCGAGCCCGAGAGGGAATCGCTGGAGGTTGGGGGGCTCAAGGTCACCGTCACGGGGCTCGGCCACAACCCCCTTTTGGAGCCGGGCCAGGATCCGCTCTCGGGGCTCGAGGGGTCCCTGAGGCCCGATGGGCAATTCAACATACTGCTCCTCCATTACCCGATCCGGGGCTTTGGGGGCTGGGTCGGGGAGGAGCCCATAATCGATCCCTCCTCGATACCCCGCGCCTTTCAATTGGTCGTCGCGGGACACTTCCACAATCATCAATCCAAGAGGATCGGGGAGGTGGAGGTCATATACCCTGGGAGCACCGAGAGGGTTACGTTCGCGGAGGAGGCGGAGGATAAGGGCTTCGTTTGGCTCGAGTTCGGGCGGGACGGGATCGTATCCAAGGAGTTCATCAAGACCTCGGCCAGGCCCTATAGGACGGTTGAGGTGGATTTCCCCCGGGGCGGCGATCCCATGGAGCTCATAAAGGGGGCGGTAGAGGGGGCGCTGGATCCGGAGGTGGTCCTCAGGGTCAAGATCAAGGGGAGGGCGACCGCCGAGGCCCTGGCCTCCTATAGGCGCCCCGAGATACTCTCCTTTTGCCAGGGAAGGGTCTTCCATTGCTTCGTCTACGAGGACGAGCTCGAGATCCTATCCCCCGAGGCCCCGGAGCCCCTGCCGCGCACCACGCCGCTCCAAGAGCTCGAGAGGCACTTCAGGAGGTTGATCGAGGGGGCTGGCCCGGATGAGAGGCCGATCCTCGAGGAGGCCTTGGCCCTCAGCCGCGCCAGGCTCCAGGAGGCGGGGGCTTGGTGAGGCTCATAAGCCTATACGCCAGCAACTTCAAGAAGCTGAGGTTCGATGAACCCCTGGAGCTCCCAGAGGGCCTAACGGTCATATCCGGCTTGAACGAGGCCGGGAAATCCACGGTCCTCGACGCGATCCTCTACGCCCTCTACGGCAGGGTCATAAGGCCCCCAGGCCGCGTGAAGGATGAGGATCTGATAAACTACGGGGCCGATAGAGCGCTCGTGAGGCTGGATTTCGAGATCTCGGGCCGGAGGTTCAGGGTGAGCCGGGAGATCCGAAGGGGGAAGCCCAGCTCGGCGATCCTGGATGAAGTGCTCCCCAATGGGCAATTGAAGCCCTTGGCGACGAGGGTCAGGGAGGTCACGGAGATGGTGGAGAAGCTCATGGGCGGGATAAGCTTCAACGAGCTCGTCAGCAGCAACGTGGTCGCGCAAAAGGATCTCGATAGGCTGATAAGGGAGGGGAGGGAGAGGGAGAAGGTCATCAACGCCTTCCTCAACCTTGAGAGCTTCAACTCGGTCCTGGAGGATTTGAACGAGGAGAGGAAGGACTTGGAGGGGACGGGCCCCTCAAGGCCGGGGGTCATAAGCTTGGAGCGCGCGAAGCTGGAGGCGCTGAGGGCGGAGTTGGAGGAATTGAACCGGAGGAGATCGGAGCTCGAGGAGCTCCGGGGGAGGCTGAGGGGGCTCGAGGCCGAGCGGGAATCGCTGGAATCCCGCTTGGGGGAATTGGAGCCCCTTCGCGCCTCCTTGGCCAAGTACGGCGAGGCGCTGGCCGAGAGGGAGAGGCTCGGGGCCGAGCTCGAGGGGAAGAGGGGGCTATTGAGGAGCCACGAGGAGGAGGTGGGCGCGATCGAGGAGAGGATCCGCTCCGCGGAGGCCGAGCTGGCCCGCTATGGGGATTTGCCATCCACCGAGGCCCCGAGGATCCAACGGGCCCTGGAATCCCTCAAGGAGCTCGAGGGGAGGAGGGCGGCCGCGGAGGACGGGGCGCGGCGGATCGAGGCGGAGATCGAGCGGCTCGAGCGGGAGCTAGAGGGCTTCGACCCCTCGGAGCTGAGGAGGGCGAGGGAGGCGAGGCGCAAGCTCGCCCCGCACCTCTTGGCCACGATCGCGTCGACGATCGCCTCCGCGGCGCTCTTCGCCTTGGGCGCGCCCTTGGCCCTTCTGGCGGCAGCGCTGGCCGCAGTTCTGATCCTGAGGACTTTCTCCTTAATGAGGCTGGCCGGGAGATCCGATTTGGCCGAGGGCCTATTGGGCAAGGAGGCGCTCTTGGCGGAGCGCAGGGCCGAGCTATCGAAGCTTAAGGAGGAAGCGGAGCTGGCCTCGAGGGGGGCCGAGGGGGCGAGGCGGGAGCTTCGGGAATCGCTATCGGCGCTGAAGCGCTACGCTGCCCTCATCGCTGGGGAGCCGAGCCCGGAGCTGGCCGCCGAGAAGGTCCTCGAGAGGCTATCGGAGGAAGAGCTCGAGAAGGAGAGATTGGAATCGAGGCTCAGGGGCCTGAGGGAGAGCTTGGAGGACGCCATGAGGAGGGTCGACGCCCTGGCCCTCCAATCCGAGATCGAGGAGCTCGAGGGCCGGCTGTCGGCAATAGAGCTCCCGCAGCTGCCCGAGGGGGTTCGGTTCTCCAAGGAGCTACTCGATAGGGTCTCGAGGGAGAGGGATGAGGCCAGGGGGAAGCTCGAGGGAATCAAGGCATCGATCGAGACCTATGAGGAGCGCATGCGGGAGGACGAGCGCTACATAGCGGAGCACGAGGGGATCGAGGCGGCGGTCCGGGATCAGGAGGATAAGGTGAGGGGCCTCGAGAGGGAGCTGAGGGTCGTCAAGGCCGCGATCGAGGGGATCGAGGCGACCGCCGAGGCCCTCAGGAACCGCGTGAGGCCGAGCGTGGAGCGCTATATGGGCCAAATACTCCCGAGGCTGACGTCGGGCAGGTATAGGGCCGTCGCGCTCGACGAATCCTTCGGGATCAGGGTTTGGGACCCGGATGCGGGCGAGTTCAGGCCCAGGGACGTCTTCTCCGGCGGGGCGGAGGATCAATTCCTATTGGCCATGAGGCTCGCGTTCGCGCTGTCCCTGATGCCCGAGGCCAAGGGGGTTAAGCCCGACTTCCTCTTCCTGGACGAGCCCTTGGGCAGCTCCGACGAGGTCAGGAGGTCGGGCATCATAGAATATTTGACATCGGAGCTCCCGAGGCTCTTCGGGCAGATATTCGTCATAAGCCACGTCGGCGGGCTCGAGGAGCTCTTCCCGAACGTCATAAGGCTCGAGGATGGGAGGGTCGTGGGCAGATGAGCGACGTGGGCCCGGGGGATCGGGTATGGGGATGTTGCTCGATGCCAACGCCCCACTCGAGGCCGAGTTGGCGGAGCGGCATGGGGAAGCGCGCAGGGCTCTTGGGGGATGGGAACGGCATCTGGGCTAGGCCATTATCGATTTCCATTAGATTCAATAATTTTGATCTATTGAATCCGCATGGAGGACCGGGGCAAGGGTTAGGGGGGATTAGCCCATTCCTCGCTATGGGGGATTGGGGCCGCATCAATGATGGGGGAATGGCCTGGATTTCGATGGCGCGATCGCGGCTCAGGCCCTCGGGCCCCCATCGGCGCGATATCCCCATGCGGCGATGATCTCGACTCGGTGGATTGGGTGAAGGGGCCCCCAGAGCCCTCCCGAGCCGGGTTTAAAAGGGGGGAATGGGATCCCCCAATCGGCGAGCCCGGGGAGGCATATGCCCTACGATCCCGTGAGGAGGCATTTGGCCATCGAGGGATTGGTCGCCAAGAGGGAGGGCCCGGCGGAGCTGAGGAAATATTATCGGTTCCGGGCCGATCGATGGTACGGCGGGATAGCGACCGCCGATGCCTCCGGTTGCGGGCTTTTATGCAAATTCTGCTGGGCATCGGATCGGGCCCTTTATAGGCCGGCGGAGGTCGGGGAGTTCCGCGCGCCGCGGGAGGTCGCCTCCAAATTGGCCCGCATAGCCGATGGCAAGGGCTTCCGCCAGCTCCGCGTGAGCGGAGGGGAGCCGACCATCGGCAGGGCCCACCTCCTGGGGCTTTTGGAGGAGGTCGATTCGCTCAAGGGCTACGCCTTCATATTGGAGACGAACGGGATCCTGATCGGCCACGACGCCTCCTACGCCGAGGATCTTTCAAAATACGGATGCCTCCACGTCCGGGTTTCGCTCAAGGGCTGCGATGAGGGGGATTTCTCCGCCCTGACCGGCGCGGCCCCGGAGGGCTTCCGATTGCAGCTAAGGGCCCTCGAGAACCTCTTGGACGCGGGGGTCGAATGCCACCCAGCGGTCATGGCATCGTTCTCGCCGCCGGGCAAGCTCGAGGCCCTGGCGGATAGGCTCAGGACCATCGATGCGGGGCTCGCGAGCGCGATCGAGGTCGAGGAGCTGATCCTTTACGATAGGGTGGCGGAGAGGATCGGGAGATACGGGCTGAGGCCCCTCGCGTTCCATAGGCCCGGCGAGATCCCGAGGGAATCGATTTAGGGCTGGGCTCGCATGGAGGTGGAGATCGAGGCCGAGGGGTTCGACCTCGACCTCACCCTTTCGCCATCCTTCGTCTCGAGCCTCTACCGCAGGGCCGGCCCGGGGCATTGGGTGAAGATCGCTGGCTCATTGGGCGGGGGTCTGGAGCTCGAGCAGCGGGGGGAGATCCTCATGGCCAGGAGCGGGGCGCCCTTGGGGGATGAGGAGCTCATGGGGATCGCGGAGCTAGAAACCGGGTTGTGGCATGGGCCCTATGAGGAGGGCCTGCGCTCGCTGCCCGAATCGGCCAGGCCGATCCTGGAGGCCTTGGGAGGGGTTTACGCGGGCCTTAGGTTGCCCATCGCGCCATCGGACTTCGATTGGATCCTGATAGCGGTCGCGCTTTCCAAGAGGGCCGATTACGAGAAGCGCGTGCTCGCCTGGTGCCGGGGGATTTGGGGGAAATATGGCGCGGACATCCGCCGGATAAGCTCCGCCCCATTGAGCGAATTGAAGCGCATAAGCCCCAGCCCTCAGGTCCTGGGCCTCAAAAGGACCCTGCGATCCCTCCTGGGGCTCGGCGAACGCTTGCCGAGGGCGATAATCGAGCGCTTCGGCGCCCCGAGGGGGCCCATCGGGCCCTATCTATTGGGCCTCCCGCCCGAGCTCGCGAGGATCGCCCTAATAAGCGGTTGCTGGGGCATCGGCCCAAAAACGGCCGATTCGATAATATTGTCCACCTTCAAGGCCCCGCGCTTCATCCCATGCGATTCCCACCTCAGGGCGGTGGCCGCGAGGCTCGGGCTCGTCGATCGAAGCCCCGGGATGCCGAGGGGCGATCTATGCTCGAGGTTCATCTGCGATCCCGATCCCCAGGTCCGCTATGGGATCGGGCCATGCCCCAGGGCCCGCTCGTGCATAAGGGGGCGCTTGGCGTGGCTCGGGGACCTCGGGGGATGGTTCCAAACGATCGCGTATTTGCACGGCAAGTCCTATTGCAGATCGAGGGGGCCCAAATGCCCCGAATGCCCCATAAGGCGCGTTTGCCCGAACCCGCCCCGGGCCGGCGCCCGAGGGCCCCATTAGATTCAAATCCACCATCTTGGGATCGATGCTGGGATGGCCACTAGGATATTCACGCACGGCGATGGGGATGGGTTGTGCGCGGGGGCCCTGGCCCTGGCAGCGAACCCCGGGGCCGAGGTATTCTTCACGCACCCCTTCGGGCTCCTGGGGGATTTGGGCAATGCCGAGGAAGGGGATTTCGTCGTCATATGCGATATATCCCTGCCGGAGCATGAGCTATCGGCCGTCTTGGATAGGTTTTCGGAGCTCGCCGAGGGCGGGCGATTGGTCTACATAGACCATCACCCCCTGCCGGAGGGCCTCTCGATTGGGGATATACCCGGGGAGGCCATCCACGATACCCGCTCCTCCGCATCCGAGCTGGCCTACGGGCTCTTCCGCGATGGGCTGGGCGGGCCATTGGGCCGGCTCGCCATATACGGCGCTATAGCGGATTACTTGGATGGGACGCCGATGATGGCCAAGTTGCTTTGCGATTGGGATAAGAGGGCCATATATTTCGAGACCGGCGTATTGGTCCAGGGGATCGAGGGCCGCAAGCGGGATTACGATTTCAAGCGGAGCGTGGTCCGCCACCTGGCCGCCAACGATCCGCCCAGCGCCCATCCCGAGCTCCTTAGATCGGCCCTGGAGAACGCCGCGAGGGAGGAGGGGGCGATCCGCTCGATAGGGAAGCGCGTCAGGGTCGAGGGCGAGGTGGCGTACGTCATCGACTTCCCGTTCTCACTCGGCAAGGCGGCGATCTACGCGAGGGCCTCGGCCGGCGCGGCTGTGGGGATCGCCGGGGAGAGGAGGAAGGGGTCGATCGATATGAGCCTGAGGACGTGCCGCGGGGACATAGACCTGAACAGGATATTGCGCCGCATCGCGCCGGGCTTGGGCGGGAGCGGGGGAGGGCATCCCTCGGCGGCCGGCGCCAGGATCCCGGAGGGGCGCTTCCGGGAGTTCATCGAGGGTTTGAACGCCGCGCTGGCGGGACCCCCTTGAGCCCGCGCCCCCCATCGCCGAGGGGCCGCGCCTCGTAGGCCCTCCTGAGCTCCAAATACCTGGCCTCGACCCTCGCCCTATCGGCTATCCCCCGGGTGCCCACGGCCTCGACGGCGAAGGATGCCGCGGCCGATGCGAATAGGCCCGCGGTCAGGGGGTCCCGGCTTTCGAAGTATCTTATCGCGAAGGCCGCTGCGTAAACATCCCCGGCCCCGGTCGGGTCCACCTCCGCGACCCGATAGGCCGGCACCTCGTAGGGGGCATCGGCGAAGATCAGCGAGCCCCCCTCCCCGAGGGTGAGCTCGATGGCCTTCGGCCCGAATCCCGAGAGCTCGCGGCAAATCCCCAAGGGGTCCCCCCTCTTCGAAACGAGCCCCGCCTCATCCCTCCCGATCTTCAACAAATCCACGTGGCCCAGGACCTCCCCCCTCCCATCCCAAAACCTCCCGACGATCCTCGAGCCCTCGATCCCGCGAACGAAGCCCTGGACATCGAGCGAAAGGATCTCGCATCGCCCCCTGGCCCTCGCGACCTCCTCGGCGCCAACCTCCCCGAACATCGGGTCCACGTGGATGATGTCGGCCTCCCAGGAGGGATCGTAGGTTATCCGGCCCGTATGGCCCAAAAGCCACTGCCTCCTCCCCCCGCCGGAGTACTCGTTCAGGAAATGCGTTAGGCCCTCGTCGGGCTGGACATCGACCTCTATGCCCTCCCTCCTCAAGCGCTCCGCCCAGGCCTCGATCTCGGCGTTGCCCCTGGTCACCACGCGGGCCCTCCACCCCAGCTTGGCGGCCGCCACGGCCGCGTAGCTCGAGCCCCCGAATGCGATCGCCCTGCCGGCCCCCGTGGCGATCTCGTCCTTGGTTATGTTGCCGATCACTAGGAACCTCATGCCCCGAGCCCCATGCGGCGGGGGCGCCGATAAATTTAACCGGGCCCGCGCTTCGGCCATCGGCGATCGATATGGGCTTGGAACCCGGGCGGAGGCTCTCGATGAGGTTCAAAACGGGCCCGGAGCACTCGGCGTCCCACTTGGGCTCCGGGGCCGACGTCCTCTCGACCCCCTCGATGATATGCTTCATGGAGAGGGCCTGCAAGGCCTTGGCGGAGCCCCTCCCGGAGGGCCAAACGACCGTTGGCGTGAGGGTCGACGTCCACCATTTGAGGGCGGCGCCGATAGGGGCCGAGATCGAGGTCAGGGCCGCGCTTTTATCGGCCGATGGGAGGAGGCTAGTCTTTTGGGTCGAGGCCCTATGGGATGGCGAGAGGATAGGCCAGGGCATACATGAGAGGCGGATAGTGGACGAGGGGGAGTTCCTCAAGGGCTTGCGGCCCCGATGAGGCGGATGCGCGGGATCGCGGCGGCCCGGCCAATGGCTACCCGAATACCCCGGTGCTCAAGTACCTCTCGCCCCCATCCGGGAATATCGCGACCACGACCTTTCCCTCCCCGAGCTCCCTAGCCTTCCGGAGGGCGGCCCACATCGCCGCCCCGGAGCTCGGGCCGACGAAGAGCCCCTCCTTCTCCGCCAGCTCCCTCGCCATCCGGAAGGCGTCCTCGTCCTCGATCGGGACCTTCTCATCGATCATGGAGACGTCCAAGATCGGCGGGGCGCAGCCGCCTTGGCTGAAGTTCCTCAGGCCTTGGATCCTCGAATGCGGGCGGGCCTCGACGCCCACGATCCTTATCCCCGGGTTGAACTCCTTCAACCTCCTCCCCACGCCCATTATGGTCCCGCCGCTCCCCACGCCCGCGACGAGCGCGTCGACGTCCCCGCCGGTTTGCTCCAGGATCTCCCGCCCGGTGGTCTCATAATGCGCCAGGACGTTGGCGCGGTTCTCGAATTGGTTCGGCATGAAGTATCCGTTCTCCTCGGCCAACCTCTTGGCGAGGGATATGGCGGCATCCCTCCATTCCTCGCGCCTCACGAATATCGGCTCCGCCCCGAAGGCCCTCATGATCTTCGCCCTTTCGATGCTCATCGACTCCGGCATGACGGCCTTGACCCTATAGCCCTTGGCCGCAGCGACCATCGCCAGCGCTATGCCGGTGTTCCCGGATGTGGGCTCGATTATAACGGTGCCCTCCTTGAGCCTCCCCTCCCTCTCCGCCGCCTCTATCATGTATTTGGCCACCCTATCCTTTATCGAGCCCCCGGGATTGTACTTCTCCAGCTTGGCCAATATGGTGGCGCATCCCTCCCCCGCCAGCCTCCTGATCCTCACCAAGGGGGTATTCCCGATGAGGTCCACTACGTCGCCCGCGGGCCATTGAGAAGCCCAGGGTGGGCCGATCCGCGGCCCGGGGGCCCTCGGGAGGCCCCAAACGGGGGATGGGGGCGCCCTCTCGGCGATCCGAGCGATCGATCCCCCCGGCTCAACAGGGGCTATGACCCTTACCGAGGGGCTCGCTGCGCTCCTTGCGCGACAACGCCGGGCCGCATGCGATCGGCCCGGAAAGGCCATCCCCAGCCCTTCGCTCCATCGGGCATCCCTCCGTTGAAGGATATGCGAGGATCGCGGATGGCCGCGGCCGATATTAAAGCCTTTCCCCGGGCTCGGCGGGGGATGCCGGGGCCCAGCGATATGGGGCAAAGCCTTTAACGCCGAAATCCCCCATGATGGAGGAAAGGGGTGGATTTGGGATTGGACGCCCTGGAGGCCATACGTAAGAGGAGGAGCGTCAGGAGGTACAAGCCCGATCCGATCCCGGCGGAGGTGATAGAGAAATTGGCGGACGCGGGGAGGTGGGCCCCATCCGCCATGAACGTACAGCCTTGGGAGTTCGTGGCGATCACCGATCCAAATACCCGCAGGAGGATAGCGGAGATCACCGATTACGGGAAGTTCATAGCCGAGGCGCCGCTCTGCATGGCCGTATTATGCAAGGATACGAAGTACTACCTCGAGGATGGATGCGCGGCCGTCGAGAACATCCTCATAGCCGCCACGGCGCTAGGCCTCGGGTCCTGCTGGGTGGCGGGGGATAAGAAGAGGTACGCGGATGAGATCCTAAGGCTCCTCGGCGCGCCGAGCGGCTATAAGCTCGTGGCCCTGATAGCCATCGGATACCCTAATGAGGGTGAGAGGCGCAGGGAGAGGCGCGACCTCAAGGAGATACTCCATTACGAGCGATTCTGAAGGCGGCCGTCGAACTTTCAATTCTCTTTGCGAGATTCTCGGCGAGGTTCTTCATCCAAGACCGGGATGCGGATAAGTTCTTCTTTCAATTCTCTTTGCGAGATTCCTTACCCGGCGGAACGGTGAAGGCTATGTAATCCGCTTCCTTTCAATTCTCTTTGCGAGATTCCTCGAACCCGATGAGGGGCGCTTTAAAGCAATATACTTGAGCTTTCAATTCTCTTTGCGAGATTCTGAGGGCCCTCCCTATGCTAGCGGATCTCGCTATCAGCTTTCAATTCTCTTTGCGAGATTCAAAGCCCGGGGCCTGAGGGGTCCCTAGGGCCTACGCTCCCGCTTTCAATTCTCTTTGCGAGATTCTTCATAAAAACCATCGCTTGAGATCAGCTCCGAGAGTGCGATCACTTTCAATTCTCTTTGCGAGATTCAGGAATTCGATCACGGGGATGGGGACGGCGTCGGAGACCATCCTTTCAATTCTCTTTGCGAGATTCCGAGGCCTATAAGAGGTATTTTACAGGGCCCATTTGGTCCTTTACTTTCAATTCTCTTTGCGAGATTCCCAACAAGGGGGAGCGGAAGGATTTCCCGCGCATGTTCGCTTTCAATTCTCTTTGCGAGATTCTCGGGCTCTTCCGGCGGCGGGATCGGCGGCATCTCCGGCAATTCCTTTCAATTCTCTTTGCGAGATTCAAGCCTCGAAGGGCTTGGGAAGCGGTCCCCAAGGGGTCCCTTCTTTCAATTCTCTTTGCGAGATTCTGAAGTTCGCGATCGCCATCTTTTGCTTTTCCTTTATGTCATCTTTCAATTCTCTTTGCGAGATTCCCTACCTTGCGTAAGCTTGGCTTCCCTTCATCCCCCGCCAACTTTCAATTCTCTTTGCGAGATTCTTACTCGCGCCCCAAGCATTGGCCCAGGTATCGCTCACCTTTCAATTCTCTTTGCGAGATTCCATATTACTCGGTATCCGCATTTTTTGCACAATAATAAAATCTTTCAATTCTCTTTGCGAGATTCTGTTAAATCATCCCCATGACTTCTCCCACGGAAACCTTCAGCTTTCAATTCTCTTTGCGAGATTCCGAGGGCTTTCCTCGCCCCATTTCGCCTTTTGGGCGAATTTCATATTTAAGGCTTGCGCCGCCGCTTCGGCGCCGCCTGATCCGCGCGCGTGCGCGCTCGCAGCGCCGAAGTCCAGTGGAAAGGACCTACTTTTCTACTGGAGATCAGGTCCCTTCGCAAATCCTCCCATACCCGCAGCTCCCAAATCCAATGCGCCCGGGTGTATCAGAATTGGAGCTCGCCGCTTATGAACTTCCTGGTGACCTCATTGGAGGGTCTGGAGAAGAAATCCTCGGGATCGGCGACCTCCAATATCCTGCCGGCGTGTATGTGGGCCACCCTATCCGCCAGCCTCTTGGCTTGGTGGAGGTTATGCGTGGCCAATACGACGATGCGATCCCCCTTCATCTCCTTGATCGCGCCCTCTATCACGGCGGCGCTCGTCGGATCGAGATTCGCGGTGGGCTCATCCAATAGCAGGACCTCGGGATCTATGGCGAATGCCCTCGCCAAGGCGACCCTCTGTTGCTCCCCGCCGGAGAGCCCCTTCGCCCTCCTATCCCGCAGGCCCTCCATCCCGACCAGGGCCAGCGCGCGGAGGACCCTCGCCTCCAACTCGGCCCCCCTCACCCCCCTCGCCCTGAGGCCGAAGGCGACGTTATCGTAAACGCTCGCATTGAACATGACGGCCCTTTGGAAGACCATGGTCGAAACCCTGCGGAGCCCCTCGCCATCCACGGGCCTCCCATCGAGCCATATCTCCCCCCTGCTCGGCTCATCCAAGCCGGCCAGGATCCTCAATAGCGTCGTCTTCCCGGAGCCGTTGATGCCCAAGAGCGCCAAGACCTCGCCCGATTCGAAATCCAACGTCACCGAGTCCAATGCCCTGATCGGGCCGTAATCCTTCCCGATGCCCTCGGCCCTGAGGCGCTCGGCCAAGCTCAAAGCCTCCTGAATAGCTCCATCGCGAAGGTCACCGAGAGCACAACGGCCATCAATATGATCCCGAGGGCGATGCTGAGCGCGATCTCCCCCCTGGCGGTCTCCAGCGATATGGCCGTCGTCAAGACCCTGGTCGCGTGCCTTATGTTCCCGCCGATCATCAGCGCGATCCCGAGCTCCGATATGGCCCTGTTGAAGGAGGCGAGGATCGCCAGCGCGATCCCCCCGGAGGCCTCTCGGAGGATCGCAAAGGCCGTCCGGGGGCCCGATGCGCCAAGGGTCCGGGCGAGGTCCCTCAACTCGGCATCGACCGACTCCAATGCGCTGCCCGCGAAGCTGATGATTATCGGGGATATCAGGATCGATTGCCCCAATATGATGCCCGAGGGGGTATATAGGAGCTGGAGGCCGCCGAGCGGGCCGCTCCTGGATAGGAGCAGGTAGAGGATGAGGCCCAGGACCACGGTCGGGAAGCCGAGCATGGCGTTGAAGAGGCCCTTGATGATCCCCCTGCCGGGGAACCTCGAGAGTCCCAGCAGGGCGGCGATGGGGAGGCCCCATGCGCATGATAGGAGGGTCGCTGATCCGGACGTGTATATGGATAATGCCGTTATCGAAATAACCTCCGGGTCCCCGCTCAGTATCAAATCGAGAGCTTGGCGAAGGGCCTCGGCGATCGTCCCGAACATCTCGCTCAACTCAAGGCCCCCGTGGTCGCCCTCCGCGGCCATTGCGCCGCGGGGGATCCGGGCCGGGTGGCATGGGCCGCCGGATATAGCCCATCCGCCATATACCTATACTCGGGTGGGCACTCGCTTCCATCGAAAAGCGCGACCTCCTCGATCCACCTCGCCGCCTCCGGATCGCGCGCCTCGACCGCCCCATAGGGCTTGAAGAGCGGCTCGCCGAACTCCTGGATCCCGAACCGCTCGAAGATCCCCTGCCCCGCATCGGAGGCCAGGAATCCGATGAACTCCATGGCGGCCTCGAAATCAACGCCCCCGACCCTCCTCGGATCCACCGCGATGGCGCTATAAACGTTGAGCATCTCCTTCCCGCCCCCGACCAATATCTCCAGGCCCGATATCATCCCCTTCCTCCGGTTCATCAGATATGAGCCGAGGTCCGATAGGGTATAGGCCCCCTTCTCATCCGCCATCCTAAGGGTCGCGGCCATCCCGCCCCCGGCCTCCATGTACCACCTCCTCCCCCTTAAATGCTCGGCACCGAGCCCGATCCGGCCCCACAGGGCCAATTCCCTGGCATTCGTCCCGGAGCGATCCCCGCGGGATATCCACAATGCAGCCCCCTCCTCCCCCGCCCTCCAAATCCCCTTGAGCGCCTCCAGGGGCCTACGGCCCCTGATCCCCGCCGGATCGCCCCTGGGCCCGACGATTACGAAGAAATTATACGCTATGATCTTGCGGTTCACCCCGTATCCGCCCCTCATGAACTCCAGCTCCCGAGCCGGGTCGTGGACGAGCACCATATCGGCATCCCCCCTCATGGCGGTTTGCAGGGCCAATCCAGTCCCCTGCGATATGAAGGCAACGTCTATCGATGGATGGAGCCTCTCGAACTCCTCCTCCAACGCATTCAAAATCCCAGTTTCGTAAAGGCTCGTGGTCGTCGATACTATGAGGGCCCTCCTCGCGCCCCTTTGAGCCATATGCCCATGGGCGCCGATCCCAACGGCGATTATGAGGATCGCGGCGATCGCGATCGATGCGAACGCCTTCCTCGCGCGCAGCCCCCGGCGATCGATCATATCGATGCCCCTTCGCATGCGCGGAGGCCTCGGGGAGGTGGGGTTTATAAACATGGCGGGATCCGAGCGCTTCGGATCGAAGGCGGGGGCTTTTGGCCCCAGCCCTGGGCGAGCCCGGGGGCCGATCGGGCTGGGCGAATCGATTCGGGCGATCGCGACTCCCCTTGATTATAACGGGGCCCGCCGCGCTGGAAATGGATCCAAAAAATGGGGGTTTTAGGAGGACAAGGCCTCACGCCGTTTCGATCGTCAGCTTTATCTTGGCGCCCTTCTTGGCGTCCTCGGCGACCGTTATATCCCTCTTCTCCCTCTCCGTGAAGGAGAGTATATCATTGAGGCAGACCTTGTCCCCCTTCTTGATATCCTTATTCAGCTCGAGGGTGATCTCCCCGATCTTCGCCAAGGGACATCACCCCCATTTAGTATACTTATTAGCGGCGAATTTTGCATTCGAAAAAGGAGGATTATAAAAATTTTTCGCTGGGCGAGTCGCGCCCCATCCTCCACCCCCTCAGCGCGGCTTGACCTCGGTCTTCAGGCCGCTCCCGGTCAACACTATCAAGGCCCTCTCCCCCCTCGGGGCCTCGCCGGATCCGAGGCGCTTCTTATAGGCGGCGTAGGCCACGGCGGAGCTCGGCTCGACGAAGAAGCCCTTCCCCGCGAGCTCCGCGAACGCGTCGAATATCTCGCCTTCGCCGACGACCTCGGCATCCCCGCCCGCGGCCCTCAAGCCCTCCGCCATCAGCTCGAGGAGCGGGGGGTCGGTCCCGATGAGGGCATCGGCTATCGAATCGACCCTCTCCGGCGGAACGTATTTGGAGCCCCTCATTAGGTGATAAAGCGGGGAGACCTGCTCCGTTTGACAGGCCACGACCCTCGGGGGGCGGTCGATGAGGCCCGATTCCTCCAAATGCCTCAACCCATCCAAGACCCCCAGCAGCAGGGTCCCGGCGGAGGTCGGCAGATATATGGCGTCGGGCATCCCCCATCCGAATTGCTCGGCCACCTCGTAGGCCAGGCTCCTGATGCCGTCCCTGAAGATCGGGTGGTATATGTGGCCCACGTAGACCTTCCCAGGCTCGGGCCTTTGGGCCTCTTGGGCGACCCGCTCCCTGCTGCCCGGGACCCTCACCACCTCGGCCCCATACGCCCTCGCCTGCTCCACCTTCCGGCCCGCGGCCCCCTCCGGGACGTAGATCCTGGCCCTCAGGCCCGCGCGAGCGGCGTAGGCGGCGATCGATGCGCCCGCGTTCCCGGAGGAATCCTCGGAGATATAGCCCCCCGATCCCCTCAGGAGGGGCGAGATGGCGGATATCAGCACGGCGGAGCCCCTATCCTTGAAGGAGCCCGTCGGGTTCAAGTAATCGAGCTTCAGGAATACGCCATTCGATAGCTCGACGAGGGGGGTCCAACCCTCGCCCAGGGTAACGATATCCCGCTCGCAAACGTAGGGGAAGAAGCGGTAGTAGCGCCAGAGGCCCCCCCTCCCGGCCTCGATTCGATCCGCCCTGAAGCCCGATAGGAGCCTGACCTGGAGCGGGGAGCCGCATTGGCATTTGAAATCCAGCAGGCCTCGCGCCCCGCGGCCGCACCTGGGGCACTCTATCGAATACTCCATACATAGGGCTGGGCCGCGATCCCCCTTTAATCGTTTGCCCGGGCGGCCCCGATCAGAATATCCTCTCCCCCGAATCCGCCGCGATGAGGAAGCCGGGTAGCTTGGCCGCGAGCTCCCGCTTGAACTCATCCGACCTGAGGGCCGAGAGGAACCCCCGGACCGAATCCTTCCCGGCCCTGCCCGCCGGTATTAGGAAATCGTATTCCTCCTCCGCCAGCGGTATGAAATCCAGGCCGTGCGCCTCGGCCGCCGGCCTTATCCCGATGCCGACGTCCGCGAGCCCCCTGGCCACCGCCGCCGCGACGGCCGAATGGGTATTGGCCTCGAAATCCCATCCCCTTATGCGCGCCCTCAATGACCCGGGGTCGACGCCCCTCCCCTCGGCGATCTCCCTTATCCAGGACTCTATCAATATCCTCGTCCCGGATCCCGCATTCCTGTTCACGAACCTCAGGCCCTTCTCGATGACGTCCTCGAACCCCAGGACCCCATGCGGGTTCCCCCTCCGGACGATCAAGCCCTGCTGGCGCCTATACCCCCTTATCAGGATCGCCCTCCCCCTCAATCCATATCTCTCCAAGAACGGGACGTTATAGCGCATCGTCTCCTTATCCAGCAGGTGTATGCCCGCGATATCGGCCTCCCCGTCCCTAACGGCCCGGATCCCGCCCAGGGAGCCCGCGTTTATCACCTTCGCGAGCAGGCCCGGGCTCCGCTTGCGGAGGATCCCTAGGAGTATATCCACCCCGATGCAATGGCTCCCTATGAAGACCAAATCCGGCGGCCTATACAACCTCCCGAAGAGCTCGACCTCGACCTCGTCGCCCTCCTCGAGGAACTCCTGATCCTCCGGGATCTCCACGAACCCATCCGCCATGGAGAACGACGTTATCGCCCCGGAGCCCTTCAGGATCGGGTAAACCAGGGCCTCCCCAGATTCCGACTTGACCAAGTGGACCGGGAGGAACTCCGCCCTCCCCTTGGCGGAGGCGATCCTCTTGGCCACCTTGGCCCTTTGGCGAGCCCCCCCGGCTTCCCCGCCCAGGCCGGCCATGGACCTGATTATCGGGGCCGCCAATAGGGAGAATATGATCATGGCCGAGGTCGGATATCCGGGGAGGCCGAATATGGGCTTACCATCTGCGACCGCTATCGCGGCCGGCTTCCCGGGTTTGACCTTGAGCCCGTGCACCAGGAGGCCCGGGCTCCCGAGCCCATCGAGGATCCTATAGATCACGTCACCGGACCCGGCCGACGTGCTCCCGGAGGTTATCACGGCATCGGCCCTCCGGAGCGCATCCCTCAGGGCCCCCTCGATCTCCGCCGGGTCATCGCCGACGATCCCGATCCGGAGCGGCGAGCCCCCGTTCTCCAGGACGGCGCATGCGAGGGAGAAGGAATTGACGTCGTATATCTTCCCGAAGCCCAATGGCTCCCCGGGCTCGGAGAGCTCATCCCCGGTGGATATTATGGCCACCACGGGCCTCCTGAAGACCTTGACCCTCCTCCTCCCTATCGCGGCCAGCACGCCGATCTCCCTGGAGGTGATCCTCTGCCCCCTCCTGAGGACGAACTCCCCGGCCATGATATCGTTGCCCATGGGCGTCACGTTCTCGCCCGGCGAAACGGCCTTGAAGACGAGCAGCTCATCCCCCCTCGCCTGCGTATGCTCCACCATGACCACGGCGTTGGCCCCGCCGGGCATCGGGGCCCCGGTGGCTATCTCCGCAGCTTGGCCCGGCCCGATCTCGAACCCAGGCTCCTCCCCAGCCCTGACCGAGCCCACGATCCTCAAGGCCCTGGGCTCATCCTCCTCGGCCCCGAAGGTATCCCGGGCGATGACGGCGAACCCATCCACGGCGGCCCGGGGGAAGCCCGGCACATCGATGCCCGAGTATACGTCCTCGGCCAGGGCCCTGCCGTAGGCATCCTCCAGGGGGACCTCCTCCTCGCCAACCGGCGATGGCTCGAAGTGCTCCAGGAGTATGGCCCTCGCCTCCTCGAGGCTCGCGAGGCTCCTGAAGATCTTCCTCCCCGAGGGTTGCGCCAATCGGGACCGGCCCCCGATATCGGATGAGCCGAGCCACCGCCCCCTTTAAGCTTGCCGGGATCGCCGCCCCTCGCGATCCCCCGATGCGCCCCTCCTAATCCTCACCGCGACCCCCCTGGAGGCGCTCAACATCTCCGCCGCGCTCATCAAGGCCCTCCCGACCCCGAGGAGGCATCCACCCTCGTCGAGAACTATGGCCTCGTCGCCCGGCCTCAGCTCCGGGTCCGCCCCCACCACGTGCCTCGCGAAGACGCTCCTCCCCTCCCTTATGAAATCGCCCACTTCGCTCCTGACGATCACCCTATTCGGCGGGGGGTTGAGGCCCTCCAGGATCGCCCTGGCGCCCTCCTCCGTCAGCGCCAAGAGCCCATCCGCGGGCCTGAGCGTCGCCACCAGGGCCCCGTTCCTGTAAATGGTCCTTATGCGGCCGGTCCTCTTGGACCTGGCCAGCTCCACGCCCTCGTCCGGGAACAGGGCCGCTCCGGCGCCGCGCCCGAATTGATAATCGGCCAAGCCCCTCAGCTTGATCAGGTCGAGGGGCTTGGCCCGCTCCCGCTCCATCGAGCCATCCCCATGGGCAACTCGAACTCCCCCAAAATACCCTACGGCCCAGATAACCCCCCTTGACCCGGATCCCCCGAAGAGAGCTCCGTTGGAGCCCCCGGGCCTCCCGAATGGCGGAGCTCCCGGCATCGGCCCCGATATCGCCAAGCCGGGGGGGATGGGGCCGCCCAAGCGATGGATCAAATCCGATTCCATCAAAAGCCCCGCATCCGATGGGATTTGGCCAAAGGGTTCTCCGATGATTGGAAAGGGCGCTTCAACGACCTCACCCGATCTCGAGGGATCGCTCCATGATAATACTGGGCCGTGAGGCCCCATCCCCCCTGCTGGGGGATGGGCAACGACCATCCGGGGAAGGGGGCCGGCGGATTTTGGGACGAGGGCCCTGCTGGCTGAGGGTTCGGGGGATTCGCGAATCGCCCCCAAGCCTCGGGATCCGGGGCACCGCCCGGGGTTCGGAACGGCCCCGTCGGCGCGCCTCATGATCGATCCTTGAGGAAAGAAATTTATTGAATCGCGATCCCATGCCCTGAGGGCCGCTCTTGATATGCGAGATATGCGGCAAGGAGATCTTCGGGAAGCCCAGGAGGATAATAGTCGATAGGGCCGAGCTGACCGTTTGCCAAGCCTGCTCGAGCCTGGGCGAGCCCGCGCCGGAGGCGAGGAGGCCCCCCGCCGGGGCCGGGGCGGCCCCACGGCGGGCCGCCGCCAAGGGGGCCCCTCCAGCGCCGAGGATCCCAAGGGAACTACTGGAGAGCGAGGTTTGCGAGGACTTCGCCGAGAGGGTCAGGAGGGGGAGGACCGCCGCCGGGATGAGCCAGGAGGATTTGGCCAAGAGGATCAACGAGAAGGTATCCGTGATCCAGAGGATAGAATCCGGGAAGATGGTCCCCAGCGTCAGGCTTTGCAGGGCCCTCGAGCATGCCCTGAGGATAAAGCTCCTGGTCGAGGCCCGAGCCGAGGAGCCGATCCCCAAGGCCCAACTCGGGCCCGGGGATTACGGGCCGACGTTGGGGGACCTGGCGAGGATCAAGAGGAGGGATTGACCGCGGGCCCTGGGGCCGCGTGATCCCGATTGCCAAAGCTGATAATACTCAGGATCGGCCATAGGGTCAAGAGGGACGCGAGGGTTACCACCCACGTATGCCTCACGGCCAGGGCATTCGGCGCGGATGGGGTCATCGTGAGCGACGTGGTCGACGAGGGCCTGGAGAGGACGATCGAGAAGGTCGTGAGGGCGTTCGGCGGATCCTTCTGGATAAGGACCGGGGAGCCGTGGAGGAGGGTCGTTGGGGATTGGATCGGGGCCGGCAACGAGCTGGTCCATTTGACCATGTACGGCCTCCCGATCCAGGAGGTCATCGATGAGATAAGGTCGTCGCCGAGGGATAAGCTGATAGCGGTTGGATCCCAGAAGGTCCCGGGTGAGCTCTATAGGTTGGCGACGTGGAACGTCTCCATCACCAACCAGCCCATCAGCGAGGTCAGCGCCCTGGCGATCTTCCTGGATCGATATTTCGAGGGCAGGGAGCTATCCGCCAAGTTCGAGGGAGGGGAGCTCGAGATAATCCCGTCCAGGAGCGGGAAGAGGATAATAAGGAAGAGGGGGGCCATTTAGGGCCATGGAGCAGCCGCCCCAAGGGGGGGTCGAGGCGAGGGGCCGCGAATCCCCGCTCGATCGCGAGTTCATGAAGGTTATCCGATACCTCGGCGGCGAGGAGGCCGTCAGGGTCGTGGAGGCCCTCAGGAGGATGGGGGAGGCGACCGATGAGGTCCTCGCGAACGAGGTCGGGATCAGGATAAACGACGTTAGGAAGATCCTCCTGAAGCTCTACGAAAGGGGCCTGCTATCGGCCATCAGGGTTCAGGACGAGAGCACCGGATGGTACATATTCCGCTGGAGGGCCCAACCGGATCAGGTCGATACGTTCATAAGGAGCCGGAGGAGGAAGGTCCTCGAGAAGCTCAAGCGCAGGCTGAGCTACGAGGAATCCAGGAGCTTCTTCAGGTGCGATAATTGCGAGGAGGTTTACATGCCATTCGATGAGGCCATGGAGCGCGCCTTCATATGCCCGAGGTGCGGGGCCCCGCTCAAGGGCATCGATAACTCCAGGGCCGTGGAGAGGATCCGGGAGCTCATCAAAAAGCTGGAGGCCGAGTGAGGCGATCCGGATGGAATCGGGGCCGGATGAGGGCATCGGGGCCGGCTCCGGGCCCCTCCGGAAGAAGGCCCTCATGGCCCTTTACGCGGCCGGGTGCCCCCCGAACGTCATAAAGCACTCCCTCGCGGTCGCCGAGCTGGCGATGGAGATATCGAGGGCCATCGAGAGAAACGGCGTGAGGATCGATGCCGATTTGGTCGAGGCCGGGGCCCTCCTCCACGATATAGGCAGGGCCAGGACCCACGCCATAGACCACGCGATCGTCGGCGCCTCCATGGTCAGGGGGATGGGGTTCCCGGAGGCCCTGGCCAGGATGGTCGAGGTCCACGTGGGGGCGGGCATACCGGCGGATGAGGCGGAGGAGCTCGGGCTACCGAGGAGGGATTATTTGCCGACCACGCTCGAGGAGAAGATCGTCGCCTACGCCGATAAGCTCGTGGATGAGGATCGCCGGATGGCGCCGGAGGAGTTCGCCAGGAGGTTCTCCAAGGCCCTGGGCCCGGGGCACCCGGCCATATCCCGGTTCTGGAGGCTCCACCGCGAGATATCGGAGCTCATGGGCCGGGGATCCCGGGTGAGTTGAGGCCGCGCCCCATCGTAAAGCTTTATGGCCGCCCATCCGCCCCCTTATGTGAGGCGAAGTGGGGATAAGGGCGATAGCCTTCGATTTCATAGGCACGATAGCGACCGTGAGGGCCGATATAGAGGCCGGCATAGCCAGCCTCTACGATGCCGCCTCCAGGCTCGCGGGGCTCTCGGTGCCCCTGGAGGAGTTCAAGAGGCTGTATAGGGAGAAGGCCATCAAATATAGGAGGATCAGGCTCGAGAGCCATAGGGAGATCCACAACAGGGTTTGGATACGCGAGGCCCTGGAGGAGCTTGGCTGCCCGGTGGGCGACGAGGCATTGGGGGAATTGGTGAACTCCTATTTCAAGCCCTACATGGAATCCCTTAGGATACCCGAGGAGACGATATCGGTCCTGAGGGGCCTGAGGAAGTATAAGCTGGGCCTGGTCTCGAACTTCACGCATCCCGACGTCATATTCTCCTGCCTGGATAAGCACGGCATATCGGGCCTCTTCGATTGCATCGTGATATCGGGATCCATAGGGTGGAGGAAGCCCCATAGGAGGATATTCGAGCACCTCCTCCGCCTATTGGACGTGGCCCCGGGGGAGGTCCTATACGTGGGCGACGACCCGATCTACGATATAGATGGCGCGAAGGCCGTCGGGATGAAGGCCGTCCTGATAAGGGGCAGCTCGCTGACCGAGGGGGATTATTACGGCATAGATCCGGCCGAGGAGCCGAAATTCGAGCCGGATTATTGCATAGGATCGATCGGGGAATTGGCCGAGATCCTATCCCGGATCGCCCCATGAGCCCCCATATGCCCGGCCCGGCCGTCATCCCCCCGCATCGCTGGCGCTCTCGACGGCCCCCTCCTCCAAGCTCGCCCTTAAAACGCCATTAAGGTATGAGAAGCCCGATAGCCTAGCGCTCCTGGGCAGCTTGACGACCTTGTGGAATCCCCCTCCCCCGAAGACCTCGATGGTCCTGCCGCTCACGGATACGCGGACCTCCTCCTCGGGCCCGGGGACCTCGGCGACGAATAGGATCTCCCCGCCGCGGCGGATTATATCGTAGATCCATTGCTCCCCGATCCCCCTCGGCGCCCGATCCGCCCCTCCCCAGAAGGCGGTCCAGATCTCCCTCGCCAAATAGGCCAATAGGCCGAGCGCTGTTATGGCCAGGGCGATCCCGAGCAGGCCCCTTTGCTCCCTCGCGAATATCGTTAGCAGCGCGATGGCGGCGACGGAGCCCGCTACGAGGAGGAAGAGCTGGAGGGCGCCCTTCGCCTCCAACCCCTCCGAACGCCCGATCGAGCCCAACCCGGCCCCCTGAATGGCTCGGCGGCGATTTAAGCGTTGATCGATCCGTGCATTTCGATATCTCCCGTCGAACCCCGGGCGTGGTGGATGGACCGATGAAACCCTAACTGAACGCGACCCGCCCATTTGAATAACCACCCATAATCATCGCGATCTTGGGAGAACGCGGGATGCTCAAGGGGGTTTTGGCCCATGGATCAGGGCCCGGCCCTTTCGGACGCCGGCCCCGTTATAGCTCTATGGATACGTAATGGAGCTCGACTATGCCGCCCACTTGGATCAGGAACCCGAAGTTCACCCTATTGCCCTCCCTCCACATCAGGACCCTCCCCGAGCCCCTCCCCCACTCCTCGACGAACCTCCTCAGGAGGGCCTCGGTGGAGTTCCAATCCCCCTCGCGCAGGTATTTGGCATTGCCCTCGTTGAAGGAGGCGTGCGGGTATATGGCGCTCGGCCTGGCGACCTTGATCCCGAGGCCCTCGAAGAACCCGATCAATGATGCCATCCTGGCCTCGGGCTCCTTTATGGGGGCGGGCCCCTCCGCCCCGCGGAATTGCCTCAGGTACTCGGCGAAGGCCTCCTCGGGCGTGGAGCCCAAACCAACGTAATATTCCCCGGTGAAGCTGGCCCCAACCGCGGCCACGACCCCGAGCTCCGCGACGACCCCGCCAGCCCCGGCCGTGTAAACGGGTATGAAATAGACGTCGTGCTGGCCTATCCTATAGAGGATTACGTTGCCGATCCTAGGGGACCTCATGAGGGTCCTGAGCTGGGCGAAGGAGGGGTTCTTCTCAAGGGCCTCCAGGGCCCCGCTCGGGCCGAGGAGCTTCGCCTTGGATTCCAGCGGGACCTTGTAGAAGGCCATCTTCCCGAAGGATTCGTAATCGTTCCGGACCACCATATAGCCCGCCAGGTTCCTCCCCCTCGCCCCCCTAAGCTCCAGGGATAGGAGCCCCAGGAACGACGGCCCCTCGAACCCGGGGGGCTTGGCCATAACGTAATACGTATCCAATCCCTCCGGGACCTCGTAGAACTCCTTCCCGACTATGAAATGCGCCGGATCGGTCACGTGGTAATAATTATACATGGCGACCCTCCATTCGAACAATTCCTCCGGGTACCTCATCTGCGGCCTCAGCCAATCGGGGACCTCGGATGATGCGCGATCCCCATAGGCCATCCTGAAGATCTCGCTGAAGAAATCCCGGCCGAATGCGAAGACCTTGACGTCCCCATTGTAAACGTCGATCAGCCCATATCCCACGAGCCTAACGAGCTTGTTCTCCTTGCTCCAAGGGACGGCCCCGGTATCGAGGCTCACCAATAGCGGGATGGCGAAATACGTATTCTCGCCATCCGTGACCGGGAAGGCGTCGACCTCCGCGCCCCGGGGCCCGTACTCGAAATACGGGAAGAGGAGCCTCATCCTATCGTGGATATCCCTATGCCTCATCAGGCGGATGGGGGAATCGCCGTAGGCCAGGAGGAAGTTGATCTCGAAGAGCCAGGTGAGCGGCGGATATAGCTCGATCCCTCCCCTCCCGCCGTAGGCGGCCCCGCCGAGCCCCCCGCCCCTCCCGCCGCCAAGCGGATGGGCGGCCCAGGCGTCCCTGAAGAGGCCGCCCTCGCCATAGTAAAGCGTCCTTTGCTTGAAGAAGAGGCTCGCGTTGACTATCTTGCCCTCGTGGGCATCGAGCAGGAGGAAGCCGTTCGGGACGTGCGTATAGAAGAGGTGCATCGCATACCATCTATCCTCGCGCCTCACGGTCTCCGGGAGCACGGGCTTCATCGATGCAGCCCAATAGAGCCTCCCGCCGAACCTGAGTATGTCGGAATCCTGGAAATCCAGATATGGCGTGAGGCCCATCTCCGGCTTCAGCTTGGCGTAAGCGGCCTCCCAATCCCAAAGCCTCACCGATCTGAGGAGCTGGGCCTCATCGCCCGTTTGGGCGGCGTAGGCCGATGGGGGCCCGAAGTCGTATGGGATCTCCGCGATCTCGTCTAGCTCGGCCAGGTATCTATTGACGGATATCTCCTGGGCCGTATACGGGCCGAGCCATTCGACCTTCTTGGCATCCGCGATCCCATTGTTCACGAGGACTATCGAGCTCGTCGCGAGGGCTATGAGGGCCAGGGGCGCGAGCCTCCTGAGGAGCCCCCTCGGGCGGGCGATCCCCCGGGCCCAGGCGAGCCCATCGCGCATGGAGAGGGCCCCGAGGTACGCCCCCGCCGCGGAGAAGCCGGCTATGAGGAACTTCGTGTTATAATCTATGTATGCGGAAAGGAAGAGCCTGAGGACGATCCAAAGGCATAGGAGCGCCCCGAGCCCCTCGAGGATCGACGCCCTATCGACGCCCCCGGGGATCTCGGCCCCGATCCGGGCCGGCCTGGGCATCAGGGCCCTGACGGCGTTCGTGAGCCCCACCAGCAGGAGGAGCCTGATCCCGAGCGCCCTCAGGGATGGGCCGATCAGGAGCGTTAGGGCGGGCACGAGGGGGATCACCTCCTCGAGCGAATATCGGGGGTCGAATGGCGGCGTTATGAAGGGCAACTTGGCCAATTTCAATAGCCCCGCGAGCCCGAGATCGAATCCCCCAATGGCCGAGAGCAGGGCCATCCCGAAGATCGCGTCCTGTAGGAGGAGCGCGCCGATGAGGGCCTTGGCGATCTGCCAAGCGATGAACTTGTGGATGGGGAGGGAGAAGGAATTGAAGTCCGGCAGGGGGAGCGCCTCCTCGCCCCACGCCCTCCCGAGCCTGGACGCCGAATCGATCAGCCACCAGGTGAGGGACCTCCTCCGGACGAAGTCGATCCTGAAGAACGCGATTAACGAGAGGGCCAGGCCGCCGCATAGAGAGAAATATAGCCGCCTGAGGAATAGATCCCCGAACTCGATCGCGTCCAACCAAGCCCCGAAGGCCGCGTCCCAGGAGGCCCAGAGCGCGATTATCAGGGCTAGGGCGAGGATGATCCAATGGGCCCTCCTGGGCAGCGCCGCGCGGCGGCGCCCTCGGCCACCGTGCCGCTCGAGCAATCCGAAGGCTCGCCTCAACCCCTCCCGGGGGCGATTTCATTAAAGCTTTTCGAGATCCCGGGACCGGAAGATTATTCAATTAGATGGCGAAGGGAGCGGGATCGACGAAGCTGGCAGAGGCGGGCGGATGGGGACCCTCCACGATTTGGCCATATACCTCTTCTATAACTTCGGTTATTTCGGCATATTCCTTATGGAGCTCATCGCCAGCTCCTCCATACTCCTCCCGGTCCCGAGCTATCTCGCGACGGCATTGGCCGGCGCCGTCCTAAACCCGTATTTGGTGGTCTTATCGGCGTCGTTGGGCTCATCCATTGGGGAGCTATCGGGATATGCGCTGGGCTTCGGGGGGAGGAAGCTCATGGGGGGGAGGCTCGAGCTCCGATCCCTGAGGCGGGCCTACGAGAGGTACGGCATCTGGGCCATAATGGTATTCGCGGCCATGCCGATACCCTTCGACATAATCGGGATCCTATGCGGGATATTGAGGATCCCAGTGCCCACATTCCTGGCGCTGACGTTCATCGGAAAGCTGGTGAGGTATTCCCTCCTCGTTTTGGCCGGGCGGCGGACGAGGGACCTGGTCAGGGACCTGATGGCCGGCAGATTGAACTCGTTCGCGGCGCTATACCTCCTGGTCCTCCTGGCCTTCGCCCTGGGCTCGCTATTGGCTTGGAGGATGATCTCCCGGAGATGCCCAGCGGAGGGCGATCCCCCCATCGGCCCCGGGCCCGGCGATTGGGCCCCGGCGCCTCGGTGACCCCATATGCGGCCGGGCTCGATCGCTGTGGTAGCGGGGGGTGGATTTTCGGGGCGAGGCCCTTTCGAACCACCGATCTCAGGGTCTCCCAGCCGCATCGGCATATGAGCCCTGCGGGCTGTTCGAGCCCGGCGGCCCTTTAAACCTGGCTACCCCACCCTTGTAGATGGCGAATTCGCTACGGTGGCTAAACCCCCGCCGGCCCCTTGAGTCGATAAGCTCCCTTAAAAGTTTTTAGAGGGGGGTCGCGACCCGCTCGGGCGAGGTTTTTAAGGGGCCCCGGGCCGATCGAGGATCCGGATACCGGATATATCAGCTCCCCATCCACAACCCTGGCGAATCGGGTGAGCTCGTGGGCCCTCGCCTCCCCCCTCCCCATTATATGGGTTATCGAGTGCCCCCTCGCCACCAGGTGATCCGAGAGGATCAATCGATGGCATCGCCAATGGGCCCTCTCGGCGCACATAACGGCGACCCTGCCCAGGCTCGCGAGCCGCAGCAGCCTCCCCACGCCCTCCTTGAACGGCTCGGTCATCGCGTAATCCGCGTAGTTCCTGAAGCCCACGCTCCTCCAGGCCTTGTTCGGCGACCCCTCACCAAGCCCCTCCCTTCGCCATCCGCCCAATAGCTCCCCCAACCACTCGTATCCTATGCCGCGCGATCGGAGGGCCTCCGCCAGGGCCTCCCGATTGAAGTGGGGGTAGCGCCGCGAGCTAGGCCACCTCCTTACGTCGGCGACGATCCCTATGCCATGTTCGCGGAGGAGCTCCAAGAACTCCTCGAGGCCCCTCGTGGAATGGCCGATCGTATAAAGATGCGCCATCCCGCCCACCGACCAGGGCCGGCGCCGGCTTGGCTGGGATCCCGGGCCCGCCTTAAAATTTTATTAAATGGGCCTCGGATGGCCTCGCCGGGCGAGGCCTCGGCGCGCGAAGGCCATGGGCTTGATGGAGAGGGGCTATTTCAGGGTCCATCGCCCCCCGCGGAGGGGCGATTCGACCTTCGTGATGGGGCTCGGATGGGACAACGGCCCCTGCGCCGCCGCGGCGCTCCTCTTGGCCAGCTCGATCGGGGCCAAGCTCTTCGCCGAGTACTATAGCCGATTCTTCCCGGATCAAATACTCATAAACCCCCTGGGGATATGCAACCTGCCCAGGTACGAGTTCTACGAGGGCGAGCTCAACGGCAGGGCGTTGATCGTATGCGTTTGCAACGCCGAGGTCGCGGCCGAGGAGCCAGAGGCCTTCTACGAGGTCTCCTCGGATACGGCTGGGTTCGCGAAGAGGATCGGGGCGAGGAGGGCCATAGTGCTCGATTCGGCGCCGGCCCGCGCCGGGGAGGGCATCGAGATCCGATGCGCGGCCAATTTCCCATTCCCCCCGGAGGGCATCGGGGAGCTGGGCCTAACCCAGATAAGGGGCTCGAGGTTGCCCGGGAGCTTCGGCCTAACCCTCGGCCTCTTGGGGCTTAGGGGGATCCCCGCGATAGGGCTCTTGATTCGGATCGATCCCAGCGCCCCGGAGGGCCAGGCCCAGCCCATGCTGCTCCACGCCCTGAACCAATTGATCTCCGCCGAATGGCCATCAGGGGGCCCGCGCCGGCGGGGGCCCTAGGCCGAAGAAGGGCACGATCGGGGGGCCGCAACCCCCCGCCTTCTCCAATCCGTACCTGGATAGGGGCTTCGTCAAATGCCTATGGCCCCTCGGCGAAGCCAGGTATAGCCCCGGGGAGATCGCCCTGGGGATCTCGATGGCGACCTTCTCCTTCGCCGCTGTCCCGCATCGCCTGCACCTATAGCCCTGCCCCCTCCCAGCGGATTCCATCCCCCTCCCGCAGGACGGGCATTTGGGGTTCCTCAGCTCGAGGACCCTCGCAAGCCTCAATACCTCGATCTTCTCCAGGTTTATCGTCCTCGGATGCCCCTTCGAGGCCCTCCTGACGCCCCCGTACGCCCTTATCAAATCCCCGACGGCCAAGAGCCTCGCGGCCTTGTTCAAATCGCCGGTCGGCTCATAGGCCGCGCAATCTATCTCCCCCGTCCCATCGGACAGCTTGAATATCACGTGGCCGCCCGCGATCACCCTCGGGGGCGATGAAACCGAGCCCTCGACGCAAACCGACCTGAAGGGCCTGAGCCGGCCTATCTCGAAGCGCGCCCTCAAATGGGCATCGGTCCCCTGGTTCGTTCGGAAAAGGACCCACCTCTCCACGGGCTCCCCTATCCTCAGCATTGAGAAGGCCTCGAAGAGGACTTGGGGGGATTCCCCCCTTATCCCCGCGAGCACAGGATCCGGCCCCCTGGGCGTTATCAGGATCCTCCCGGATCCCCGATCCAGGTTGTTGAAGGTCATTGGGCTGGTCAAGCGATCCATCCTCTCGACGGATCCCGGGTCCACGCGCCTCCTCTTCCCGTAGTTCTCCCGCGCCCTATAGGCGATCAGCTCGAACGTATGATCCCCCAGGAGCCTATTCCCTATGGCCGCGAGCCCGCCGACGATCCCCCTCCCGCCCTTGAACCCTATGGCCTCCCCGCCGTGGCTCCTCAGGAGCCTCACGGCCGAGCTCGGGCTCACCAAATCGAAGAGGGCCCTCTCGGAGAATTCCTCGATCTCCCTTGGGACGTCCCCCGGGAGGAATACTATCCCCGGCGAGGTCCTGGGATCCCCCAGATCCGCGCTCCTTTCCACGATATCCACCACGGCCTCCTCCAAATCCCCCAGCCCCTCATCGGTCTCGATCCTCAGGCATATGGCGCCGTTCCCCTTCGTCTTCCACGGTACGTTCGGGTTCAACCTTATCAGGTTCGGGTAATCCAGGAACCTGACCCGGAGCTCGGATATCCTCTCGAGGATCAGGGCGCATATGTAGGATGTGCAACCCCCGGATAGGGAATCCATGTCATCGAATCCCATGTGGAGGATCAAAGCCCATGGCCCGCCCGGCGCCGCGGCGCCGGGATCGAGGGTTCGCAGGCGCGGATCCGCTAAAAAAGCAGCTCGGCCGGGGCCCTATCGCGGCCCCCCCTCAGCTCTCTATGACTATCATAGTGAGGGTCGAGCGGACCTTATCCAGCCTCCTTATCTTCCAAGTGATCGTCTCCCTGAGCTTGTCCATGGATTCCGCCTCGACCTTGGCGACTATATCGTAGACGCCGTAGACCAGGTAGACCTCCTTCACGTTCGGCATCTTCTTCAGTTCCTTCAGGACCGCGTCCTCGGACCCTATCTCCGCGTTTATGAGCACGAACGCCACCGGCATATTTCGCCACCCAAGGGCCCCTTTATCATGGGATCGCTTTAAAATGCTTGCGGCCCCAAGCGGATTGGGGGCATGATCCCGATCGAGCTGAGCGAGGCGGCTTCGGCATCGCTGAGCATCCTCGCGATCCTGATAGCCTCCATCTTCGACCTCAAGTACAGGGAGGTCCCGGACGGCCTATGGGCCCTTTACGCGATCCCGGCGGTCGCATTGACGGCCCTTAGGCTGAGCGGCGCCGGGGCGGCGCTGTGGCCATCGATCCTCTCCGTGGCGCTGACGTCGGCCCTCTCCCTGGGGCTCTATTACCTGGGCGCATTCGGGGGGGCCGATGCCAAGGCCTTCATATGCCTCGCCCTCTCGATCCCCCTGAACCCATCCTCCCTCCCCTGCGGGGGGAACTTCTTCCACCCATTCTTCCCGCTGACGGTCATCTCCAACTCCTACTTGCTCTCCTCGTCCTCGATCGCCTATATCGCGATCAGGAACATCGCCAGGGCCCTCCGGGATCCCGGGAGGGAGATCTTCGCGGGATTGGAGGGCGAGCCGGCTTGGAGGAAGGCCATAGCCCTATTGACGGGCTATAAGATGAGGCTCGGGGATTTGGCATCGAGGGGGGCCTTCTATTATCCGATGGAGGAGGTAACCCTCGATGGGGGCATCAGGAGGCGGTTGAGGATATCCCTGAGCGCCAGGGAGGAGCCCGGGGATTACTTCAAGCGCCTCGCCGAGCTATTGGGCGAATCGGAGGAGGTTTGGGCGACGCCGGGGCTCCCCCTGTTGGCGTTCGTGGCGATCGCCCTCCCAATGGCGCTCCTCATGGGGGATATATTGCACGGCGCCGTGACCTCCATCATCCGCGCGCTGCTTCGATGAAAAGGGTTTTCAGGAGGCCCCCGATCGCCTATAATGGGTGCTCCTCGATGGCCGAGGCCGGGTTTGAGGGCGCTCTGAGCTCGGAGGAGGCCATGGCCCTGGATATGAACGCGGCCTTCCTCGGGGTCTCGACCCTCCAGCTCATGGAAAACGCCGGGAGGGCCGTGGCCCAGGAGGTCGCCTCCAGGCTGCCCCGGGGCTCGAGGGTCGTCGTCTTCGGCGGGACGGGCCGGAACGGCGGGGATGGGATGGTGGCCGCGAGGCACTTGGCCTCGGAGGGCTTCAGGGTCTCCTTCGTGCTCGTCGGCAGGGAATCCGACGTCAGGGACGAATGCGCGCTCAGGAACCTGAGGATATTGAAGGCGCTTTGGAGGAGCGTGGCCCTCGAGGAGGCCTGGGATTCCAGCGCCATAGCCCCGGTGGAGGCCGACGCCGTCATCGACGCCCTGCTCGGGACCGGGGCGAAGGGCCGATTGAGGCAGCCCGTGCTAAGGGCCGTGGAGGCCATAAACGCCTCCAAGGGGCTCAAGATCTCCATCGACGTCCCGACCGGGATCGATTCCGATACCGGCGAGGTCCTGGGGGAGGCCGTTAGGGCGGACGTAACGGTGACGTTCCACAAGCCCAAGGCCGGGTTGGCGAGGGCGAGGGAATACGCGGGCGAGGTGAGGGTCGCGGGGATAGGGATACCGCCGGAGGCGGAATCGATGGCCGGGCCCGGGGATTTGGCGCTGGTGGTCAGGAGGAGGCCCAGGGCATCCCACAAGGGCGATTTCGGGCGATTGCTCGTGATCGGCGGGAGCGAGACCTACGCGGGCGCCCCCTCCTTCGTCGCCCTCGCGGCCCTGAGGTGCGGGACCGATCTCGTATATATAGCGGCCCCCGAGGAAACCGCCAAGACCATATCCTCGATGTCCCCGAACTTGATAACGGTCAAGCTGGAGGGGGCTCGCCTATCGAAGAGGAACATCGGCCAGATAAGGCCCCTCTTGGAAAGGGCCACGGCGGTTGCCATGGGGCCGGGCCTCGGGACGCACGAGGAGACCTTCGAGGCGGTCGGCGAGATCCTCTCGGCCCTGGGCGCCCTGGGGAAACCATCGGTCATAGACGCCGATGCCATAAAGGCCATGGGGGCATCCCGCAAGCCCCTCGGATCCCCCGCCGTCCTAACGCCCCATCGCGGGGAGTTCAAGGCGCTCACGGGGATCGACCTCCCATCGGATCCGAGGGGCTTGGATGAGCAAATACGATGCGTCAGGGGGGCCGCCAAGGAGCTGAATTGCGCGATCCTCCTCAAGGGCCCGATCGATATAATAAGCGATGGCGAAAGGGTGAAGCTCAATTCGACGGGGAACCCCTTCATGACCGTGGGCGGGACGGGCGACGTCCTCACGGGCATAGTGGGGGCCTTCCTAGCCCAGGGGGCCAGCCCGATGAGGGCGGCATCCGCCGGGGCGTTCCTGAACGGGTATTTGGGCGATGCCCTGCTCAGGAGCGGGAGGGCCCCGCTCCTCCCCACGGATATGATCGAGGGGATACCCAAGGCCCTGAACGAATTGGTGCCGCGGGCCTTCGATGGGGGGGCTTGATTGGGGGAGCGCGGGCGGATGGGCCGGGGGGCCCCGAGGCTTTATGCGCTCCGCCTCGGGCAGGACGATCCGAGGAGGTGCACGAGCGGGAAGCTCTCGAAATTCGGCCTCATCGAGGAGCTCGGGAAGCCCTCCCACATACCGGGCCGGGCGATACTCCTGGACCCGTTCTCGGAGAGGGTCCTCACGCCCGGGGATCGGGAGAGGATACTGGGCGGCGGCTTGGTGGTCGTGGATTGCTCTTGGGAGAGGGCCGAGGAGGTATTCTCGAGGAGGCTCCCGGGGATCCACAGGCGATTGCCCTTGCTGATGGCGGCGAACCCAACGAAGTTCGCGAAGCTCGGGGTCCTGAGCTCCGCCGAGGCCCTGGCCGCGGCCCTCTTCATAACGGGTTTCAGGGCCCTGGCCCGGGAGCTCCTCGGGAAATTCAAATGGGGGAGGGCCTTCCTCGACCTGAACGAGGGCCCGCTTGAATGCTATTCGAGGGCCGGCGATGAAGCGGAGATGAGGGCGGAGGAGGCCGAGATATTCGGATCGGCCTTGGCCCGAGGGGGAGGGGCTTGAGGCCCGGGGCGATCGAGGCGATCGAGGTTGCGCTCGGCATGGCCTCCTTGGCATCGTTCTACGCCAGCTCGGCCTTGGGCATCGGGCCATTGGGCCCCCTGGGCTGGGTCCTCCTCTCGGCCTTCGCGGCCTCCCTGATCGCCGATTTGGCGGCATCCTGGAGGGGGCGCCGCGGGGCCCCGCCGAGCCGGGCCCCCAGCCGGCATATGCAAATGTGATCCCTCGTTTCGCAATCCACGAGCTCGCATTCCCCAAGCGGCCCGAGGATCTCGAGGAGCGCCCCGGGATCGAAGGCCCCCTTCGGGGCGCTCAGGACCAGCGCCGCGTTGGGCTTAAGGACCCTGCCGAGCTCGGGGATCGATGCCCCGAGATCCATCGGGTTGGAGAACACGGTGAAGCAGAATAGGGCGTCGAAGATCCCATCCCTGAGCGGCAGGTATTCGGCGTCGGCCCTTATCAAATGGGCCCCGCCCCCCTTCCCCTTCGCCGCCCTCAACATGCCGATCGATATATCCACGCCCACGACCTCGAATGCCCCCGCCAATTTGGCGAATAGGGACCCGGTCCCGCATCCCACGTCCAACGCGAGGCCGCGCGCGCTCCCAAGGGCCCGGAGCGCCGAATCGTGCTTCTCGCCCTGCTCCTCACCGTAGAGCTCGTCGTAGACGCTGGAGAGGCGGTCGTATCTCTCGATGATCCTCGCCTTCTCCTCCCATCCCCCGGGCCGCCCCCCCGGGACGCTGGAGCTCCCCATCGGTCGGAATCCCGGGGCCGGGGGTTATAGCCTTAGCGGGGCCGCCGGCCGCCATGGGGCCCGTCCCAGATCCCGGGCCCATCCGGATAACGGCCGTATAACCCAGGTGGCTTAAACCCCGTTATCTGGAGGGGAAAGGTTTATCATTTAGGACCGTTTTATAACGCCCGAAGGGAAATGGGATTGAAACCGCCCTGCGAGACGATCGTGCAGGAGATAATGCCGGTCGTCAGGTCCCTCGTGGCCAAGGAGCTCGTTAAGAACTATAAGATGACGGAGGTCGAGGTCGCGAGGAGGATGGGGATAACCCAGGCGGCCGTGAGCCAATATATCTATGGCAAGAGGGGTAGGAGGAAGAGGCTCCCCATAAGCCTATCGGAGCTGAAGGAGATGGCCAAGGATTACGCCGAGATGATCGCGAAGGAGGGGGCTGGAAAGCCCGGCTCGGATTGGTTCTGCCAATATTGCATGAAGAAGCTCCTTAGGAAGAAGACCTGAGGCGCCTCAACCGAGCCCGAGCCCCTTCGCCCGCGCCCATCCGAGATCGCAACCCTCGGGAACGGCCGCGGGGGCCGCGGGGTTTCTGGGGGATGCTACCATCGGGGAATCGGCCGGACCCGGCGGCTCGCCATTTTGATGGGCCGGGCCGGATTTGAACCGGCGACCACACGGTCTCGGCGCCCATGGGGGCCTATCAGCCGTGTGCTCCTTGGCCCAAATCGTTAACCAAGCTGAGCCACCGGCCCACGGGATCTAATCCCCGGGCTTTGGGCTTATAATCGTTTTCCCGCGCGGCCATCGCCGCCGGATCCCCTCCCCCATCGAGGGGCCCGAGGGGGCCCTTTTCGCTCCGGGGGGACCCGAGGGCGGGGATTGGGGCGGAGCCCGGCGAAATCGGAGGAAATCGGGGATCGGGCCGTGGGAGGGGATCCCCCCGCGAACCCCGGCCCCTTTGATGGCCCCGGGCCGGGCCCCACGGCCCCCAATGGCGCGATTATAACGCCGCTGACCCCCCTAGGGGGGGAGGGGGTTCGCGGGGGCCCTCGCTTGATTCTTGATTTTTTTCAAATAAATCAAGTAAATCAAATCTTGGCCAAAAGGGGCCAATTTTGGGCCCAAATTCGGCGGAGGGGCCAAAAAATGGGAAAGGACCCCCAATGGGGTCGGAAAGGGCCCCGAGGTGGGTCGGGGATGCGAGGGAGGCGCTGGGGCCCCCTCCGATATCGGGCGCCCGGGGATGGGAAAAGCCTAATATGGCGGAGCGCCCGACCATGCGGGGGATGGGCCATCGAAGGCCCCTCGTGAGGATGCCACCAACGGCGTGGGCCGGTAGTTCAGCCTGGTATGAACGCTCGGTTCGCAACCGAGAGGCCGCGGGTTCGAATCCCGCCCGGTCCACCACATGGCCAAAGGGCGGCATCCAAATTAGTCTTCGGTTACGGCCAAGGATCCCCGCACCCGCTCAAGAGGATTCTCAGAAAAATTATTAAGAGGATTATCTGAAAACTATCAGAAGGTTTATTAAAGAGGGAAAAAGGATGAGTTTCCGAGATTTAAGTAGAGCATCGTTAATGACGTTTATTTTACTTTCTTTGGTCTCTCTTTTTGCTGATATGACTTATGAAGGAGCTAGGTCGATTTCTGGAGCGTATTTAGAAGCGCTCAGCGCTACTGCCGTTTTTGCAAGCCTGGCTAGCATTGGTGAATTTTTGGGATATGTTATGAGGTTTGTTAGTGGCATCGTTGCAGGACACTTAAAATCAAGTAAAGGTTATTGGGGATTAACTTTTATGGGTTATGTATTAAATTTAATGGCCGTTCCTCTTTTAGCTTTCTCTGGCCAATGGCAAATAGCAATCCTTCTCATATTCCTGGAAAGAATGGGTAAAGGGTTGAGAACACCTGTCAGAGATGTTATATTAGCAGAGGTTACTGAGGAAATCGGTAAAGGCAAAGCTTTTGGGCTCCATGAAGCTCTCGATCAAGCAGGGGCAATATTAGGGCCCTTGATAGTTTCAGTGACGCTTTTTATGAGCAATAATTATGCGTTATCTTTCCTGATATTAGCATTGCCGGCATTGGCATCAATGTTGTTTCTTTCATGTGCATATGTAAAATATCCCAGCATAAAAGCCGCTGAAAATGCTATTTCGCTTTCAAAAAGCAAGGCAGTTCTTAATAACGTTTTTTGGCTTTACACAATTTCTATGTCAATGGTAGCATTCGGTTTCATGCATTGGATTAATATATCATACATTTTTAGATCAGAAAATATGCTTCCAGATTATCTGATACCTACAATGTACCTAGTAGCCATGTTGGTTGATGGTCTCCTTGCTTTTCCAGTTGGATTAATTTATGATAAAATCGGGTTGGTATCGTTGCTTTTAACACCGATATTTGCGATGTTGGTGGTTCCAATGATCTTTATGAACAATTTCATTTCAGCATTGTTTGCAAGCATCCTCTGGGGTATCGTAATGGGAATGTATGAGAGTACGGCACGCGCAGCAATAGCCGACATATTACCACCAGAAGGAAGAGTATATGGTTATGGTATTTTTGGTGCGTTTTATGGAATAGCTTGGATGAATGGAACGATAATTTATGGTTATCTTTATCAAAATTTCGCCAACTACTTGTCATTATTCGCCATATCCATGGAATCAATAGCACTTATAATCTTATTTATTACTGCAAAAAATTTAAAAATTTCAAAATGAAGATATTAAAGCGATAATTAATTGGTGCATTAACTTTTTAAAAGCCCCTCCTAATCTCGTAAGCAAGGTGATTGCCGCCAATTGGAAGCTTGTCTATAGGGGTAGGCGCATCCTTGAAGCTGATGGCTCATGCCCAAGATGGCGATCGAGATGGCTGAGGGAGATCTAGGAGGCCTTTTTTGGAGGCGGTCATGATGAATAGGCTCACCTGCTCGCGGGGGACCAGAGGGGCAAAAAAGGCCGTCCGAAGCGGAACCCCGATATCCCTCAGTTTTATGCATTTTGTGGTTTTATCGAAGGGGGGAGCGCATGCCCCTAGTCCATTGCGAATTCACGATAGGGGGTTGGTCGGCTGATCCTCGGGGGTGAATGGCTTCCAAGCCCTTCGATGGTGCCGATGGTGGGGAATGGGATGTTGGGGAGCGAGGGCATCACATCGGGTTGCAACTTTCAGCCTAGCCAGAGACATTCAAACTAGATGGGCAAGCTCCTAATTAATGCCATGGGGCAGCCGACCTAATTAAACTCCCAAATCCCCATTGATGCGATAACGAGCATAGCATTAACCCAAAGCCGGCTCTAAATCGGCTTATGGGGATTTAAAAGACCGCTTTAAGCTATACCGGTCTTTTAAAATCCGATTGAGCGCGAAAACCTTTTATGGAGCAGTACCTTTTGCGTGAACAAGCAGCCAGGGGAGCTCCAACCGCCTCAGTTGCTGGCTTGGGGGACCCAAAGTGCAGGAAATCTATGTGGAAGCGAAAAGAATGTTCAGCGATGGATGGGCAATTGTAGGCTTATGGACGCTCCGGTTAAAGCCGAGCCCCATGCTGCCACAATATAACCTGCTCAACTTCCAATTATACAGTGTCCTCATAACAAACTTTAACATTTACCCTCCTCAACAGGCCATTAGGGGTGATCGAGGGAAATATGGCATCATTTAGAGAACACGGCAATGCTATATATGACTTCCATAAGATGACCGTGGAAGAAGTAGCGAATCTTCTAAAAACGAATTTAAGCTTGGGGTTAACTCGAGATGAGGTAGAATATAGGTTAAAAAATTATGGTTACAACGAGGTACTCGAGAGAAAATCCCATCCTCTCATTTCCTTCGTTAAAAAGTTTTGGGGTTTAACTGCTTGGATGCTTGAGGCCATAATGATCCTCGCCATCATCCTTGGAAAGTATACGGACTTGTATATGGTAGGGGCCCTTCTCGTATTAAACTCCATAATAGGATTCGTCCAAGAACAGAAGGCTTCTAAAGCCGTGGAACTCCTAAAGAGGAAACTTCAAATTAACGCCAGGGTCCTCAGGGAGGGCATTTGGACGGCTATCCCTTCAAGGGAGATTGTACCTGGGGATGTCGTCAGAGTTAGGGCTGGCGATTTCGTCCCCGCAGATATCAAGGTTGCCGTGGGGGGAGTTTGGGTTAATCAATCGGCGCTGACGGGCGAGTCTATGGAGGTTGAGAAGAGGGTTGGAGACCTATTGTATTCCGGCTCCATCGTATCGAGGGGGGAAGCTACTGGCATAATTGTGCTCACTGGCGATAAAACTTACTTTGGGAGAACTGTACAACTCGTTCAAGTCGCGCGTCCAAAATTGCACATGGAGGAGGTTATCTCGAAAGTCCTTAAGTGGCTTCTAATAATAGTCGCAGTATTTCTCTGCATAACCATGGCCTTTTCAGCCGCTAGGGGAGTTAACTTGATGGAGATTCTGCCTTTGATGCTCGTGCTATTGTTGGGCGCCGTGCCAGTTGCTTTACCGGCCATGTTTACCGTTAGCATGGCTGTGGGCTCCATGGAGCTCTCCAACAAGGGCGTATTGGTGACGAGGCTCAGCGCATCGGAGGATGCCGCAAGCATGGATATTCTTTGCGTTGACAAGACAGGTACAATAACGATGAATAAGCTCTCCATAGCAGATGTAGCGGCAGTAGGGAGATACTCTGAGAACGACGTTATAATTTATGGAGCCTTGGCATCGCAAGAGGCCAATCAGGACCCAATTGACCTAGCGTTTATAGATGCCGCTAGAAGGAGGGGGCTTTCCCTTGATAAATTTGCGCAGAAAACTTTCATGCCATTTGATCCTAAAAGGAGGAGGACGGAGGCTTTGATATCCGATGGCGATGGCGGAGAGTTTATGGTCGCCAAGGGGGCTCTCGGCGTAATTGCTGAGCTATGCAATTTAGATGGCGAGAGGTTGAAGGAGGTCGACGAAAGGGTTAGGGAATTTACCGAGAAGGGTTATCGAACGATCGCTGTTGCCAAGTCGGTTGAAGGGGGACATTTGGATCTTGTAGGGTTGGCCGCGCTATACGATCCCCCCAGGCCCGATGCCGGGGAGCTCATTGAGCGGCTCAAGAACTTGGGCGTGGCCATTAAGATGATGACGGGCGATGCGCTGCCAATCGCCAAGGAAGTGGCGATGGAGGTTGGGCTTGGGGAACATGTGATTAGGGCCTCTGAGCTCAAGGATCTGGTGGGGGACGATCCGAGGAGGGCTGGCGAAATAGCCGAGAACAGCAGCGGCTTCGCTGAGGTCTATCCGGAGGATAAATATATCATCGTGAAGAGCCTCCAAGAAAGGGGCCACATTGTTGGGATGACGGGCGACGGCGTGAACGATGCGCCAGCCTTGAGGCAGGCCGAGGTGGGAATAGCCGTCGTAAATGCCACTGATGTTGCTAAAGGGGCGGCCAGCGTTGTACTAACAAGCGAGGGGCTAACAAGTATTCTCGATCTCGTTAAGATTGGTAGGATAATATTTGAGAGGATAAATATCTGGATCCTAAATAAAATTACGAGAACGATACTGAAAACAGTCTTCGTAGCTTTAGCTTTTCTAATGATGGGTAGATATCCCATATCTTCGTCAGCAATGCTTCTCATTTTGTTCATGACGGACTTCATGAAGATATCCCTATCAACCGATAATGTTAGGGGATCCGATAAGCCATGCCAATGGAATATCATGGGGCTTGTGAAGGTATCCGTAGTCCTCGGCCTACTCATGGTTCTAGAGGCGCTTGGTCTGCTTTTCATGGGCATAAAATATTTCAATGTAATATATGATGAGCAAATCCTTTACATGTTCAGCTTTCAAATATTATTGTTCTTCGAAATATCCTCCATACTAGTGGCTAGGGAACGGGAGCACTTCTGGCATTCAAGGCCAGGAAAAGCGCTTTCAATAGCAATATTGGGCGATTTGGCCATAGCCATTCTAATAGCATTCTCGGGATTACCTGGCCTAAAACCATTGCCCCCATCCCTCGCGCTTATAACGCTAGGCTATTCCATGGCGCTTTCATTGATAATCAATGATTTCATAAAATGCTTTATACTAAGGAAGGCGTTGCTCAAATTTTGACGCCCCTTGAGCAAATCCTCGTCCCGTGGGCGCGGAAGGGGCCGAGCGGGCCCATTCGCCCGATGGCGCGAATGCTGGTGGCAGCCCTCATCCCCGTTGCTCTTCCCGCTTCGGGGACACGTATTTCACCATCCCTAGCCCCGCGGTCCTCCTCACGCCTACGTTCGTTACCTCGGCCATCCTCATCAGCGCCGCGGCAGCCCTGGCGTATTTCTCCCTATATTGGTCTTCTCTTATGGAGAATTTCACAGTCCCCATGAACCCCACCATCCACTTGTTCGTCGTTGGGTGTTCGTATATGCGCACGGTCCTTATGCCCGGCTTCGGGAACCCCGCGACCATGATCGCGTTCTCGGCCCACCTGGCGGCCCCTTGGGCATCCAGCTGCGCGTCGGAGAATGCCGACCATATCCTGGCCATGTTCCTGAACATCAGCGCCGGGATCGGCAATGGGATGACCGCGCCCCTGCAAAGGACGGCGTACCCGCACGGCCCCTCGGCCCCGCCGCCCCTGGCCTTCAGCGCATATTCAATATAATGCGGGCACCCCGGGCAGCAATCGAAGACCGAGCGCCTAAAGGCCGTAGGGGTCACGAACCTTATCGCGAACCTCTTCGGCAGGGGCTCGCCGGACGCCGAGAATTGAAAGATTACGAGAGAGCGCGGCGGGCCTAACTTCCAGAATCTCGCAAAGAGAATTGAAAGCAAAAGGGCCCGCCATCGATCGCGGGGCCCTACCAGATCCTGATGTTCAACGGCTCCTCCACGACGAACGAAGCGACGTTGCTCACGGCCCCCTCGTATCTATCGTTGCCATCCCACGAAGCCATGACGCTCCATACGCCCGGGGCGTCCGGGAAGCGCACGTCCTCGTAGATGGAGAATACGAACGTGGTGACCGTTTTATTGATGGTCGAGCCGTCGGGCCTGAAGTACGTGATCCTCACCTCGGCGCCGGGGATGGGGGGCTTAATCCTGCCGAAGACCCTAACGCAATCCCCGAGCCTCACCCTTTGGTCGGAAACGTAGATCGCGATCTCGCTTGGTTGGCGCCCGGGGGTTATCGAATGCGCCAAGGGGTAGCATAGGGCCAGGATCAAAGGGAGCAGCACTATAACGACCTTATAGGAGGATATGCGCCTCATCTCCACGGGGACCCCCACCTGGGCCGGGCCCCTCGGCCGGCCCCCCAATTGGCCATGGGCCAACCCGATCCGCCCCGGATCGCCCCGGGCTGCGCCCAGGGCTGGGGCGCCGGGATTGGCCGGGGCGGGGCCGATCGCGCGCCCGGTCCCCATCCGATCGCGAGGGGGCCGGGGGCCATCAAAGGGGGTCTCGCCCCAGCGCTCGCTCGGCCATATGCGGCGGCCGATCCAATGGCGTTGGCGCCCATGGCCGGGCCCCGGGGCCTGGCCATGGCCCAAGCCCCTCCATCGGCGGCCCTCGCGGGCCTATAAAAAGCCGGGCCCGCCCGCGCGGGAGGGGCTTGGATCCCCAAGTCGATCGCGTGGATTATTACCGGAAGGCCCTCGCGGGCGCGCGCCACGATCGCCATCCCGACCCCCTCGCGATCTGGGCGGGCGGCGCGGGGATATAAGCGGAATGGACAACTTCCCGGCCAACGGCCCGGCGCGCGCCCTGGGATTTTGCCGGCCCGGAGCCCTGGGGGATCGGCTTGGGCCCAATCCCCCGGGCCTCGGCCGGACCCCCGGAAGGCTTTATTAGCTTAAGAGGGCCCATTCCCCGAGGGGGCCGCCTTGGGCATAAAGCTAGCCAAGCAAGTCGGTAGGGTTCCCTATAAGAGGATCGAGCTAAGCGAGGCCGAGGAGGAGCGGGTGGAGAGGATCAAGGCCAAGGCGCTCTCCATAGATATGCACGCGCACCCGATCGTCCTCCCGGAGGATTTGAGGGACCTCGATGCCTACTTCGATGGGCTGAGGCTCGAGATCGGCTACGAGGGCCTCAGGGCCGGGGGCGTCGACGCGTGCTGCTTCGCGGTCGGCTTGGGGAGGATGCACAGGATCCCGTTCGCCTATGAGGACGTCGTGGCCGAGCTCGGCATGTTGTTGGCGAATATACATCGCCACCCCGATGTCGCGAGGCTGGCCCTGAGGGCCGAGGACATCAGGGCCGCCAAGGCGGAGGGCAAGATAGCCTTCATCCCGGCCCTCGAGAGCGCCACCTGCGTTTGGGAGAGGCTCGATAGGATCGATGTATTCTATGGGCTGGGGGTTAGGGCGATGGGGCTCACCTATACGACCAGGAACCTATTCGGCGATGGGCAGGCAGAGCGGGCGGATTGCGGCCTGAGCCGATTCGGCCTCGAGGCCATAGGGAGGATGAACGAGCTGGGGATATTGATAGACCTCTCCCACGCGGGCCCGAGGACCGCGCTCGAGGCCATAGAGGCCTCCAGGGATCCGGTCGCGATAACCCACGCCGGAGCCCGGGCGCTCCAGCCCACGGTCAGGATGAAGCCGGATGAGGAGATCAAGGCCCTGGCCGAGAGGGGCGGGGTGATCGGGATAGAGGCCGCCCCGAATACCTTGAGCAGCGGCCCGCGCATGAGCATCGAGGACCTGCTGAACCACGTGGATTATTGCGTCGGATTGGTCGGGGCGGACCACGTGGGCATAGGCACGGATACCCTATTCGGGGATCACGTGGGGCTCCACGGGGTCATATTGGAGAGGATAGGGATGAAGGGCCTGATCCCCGGCGGGACCCAGGGCTACGTCGAGGGCATCGAGAGCCCGGCCGAATGGGAGAACGTAATCAGGGGGCTCGTCAAGAGGGGCTATTCGGACTCGGAGATCGAGAAGATAATCGGCGGGAACTTCCTTAGGCTCCTCGAGAGGGTCGTCGGGTAGCGGCCAGAACGCCCGAGGCCCAGGGGGCCCAGCGCGATCCGGGGTCCTAAATCTTGAACTTCCCGTTTTCCACTATCGCCCTCCCATCCAGCTCGACCGTTGGGGATAGGAGTATGGCATCGAGGTGGAGCTTGCACCTCACGGTCCCGTGCACCGCGTGGTTGTCCCCGATCCCTATGTGCACCAGCCCGAAGCACCTCTCCCCCTCGATCGCGTTCGAGAGCACGGCCACCGGGTTGGTCCCTATGCCCCATTCCGCCGGGCAATTATAGGCATTGGGGTCCCCGACCTCCTCGAGCAACTTCGCCAACCTCCTCGCCTCCAATCCCCCCTCTATTTTGGCGATCCTGCCGCGCTCCACCTCCCAATGGATCGGGGATCCCATGGGCGGCTCGCCGACCTTCGCCATCGCCCCATCCACGACTATCCTTCCGAAGGCCGTGCCCTCCAAGGGGGCGATGAAGGTGAGCCCCGGCGGTATCTGGCTGAAGGATCCGCGGCCCCGGCAGATCCCATCGACGGCGAACGCGGGCCTCCCCGCGTGCTCCTATTCCACATCGGTTCCGGCGGGCGTCCTTATCCTAACCCTCTTGGCCCCCTGAAGGGCCCTCCCGACCCTTTGGGTGAGCGCGCTCATCGCATCGAAATCCGTCCTCACGGTCCTTACGAATTGGTCCTCGAGTATCCTGGGCATCGTTATCACCCTGGCGCCCGCCGCTTGGGCCTCGATCCTGGCGTTCGTGTGGGTGAGCGAGGTGCTCGTATAAGTGAAAACGGCATCCGAGGCCTTCATGGCCTCCTTGACGTTGTCCGGGGGCTCCTCGTTGGTGAACTTCCTGGCCGGGTATACGATCATGGAGGCATCGGCTCCCAAGGCCCTCGATTGGGCCATGAGGGCCTCGCCTATCCTGGGCGACATCATGGTATCGGTGACCACCAAGACCTCCTCCCCCTCCTCGACCCCCATGCATTTCTCCACGGCTATCCTGGCGCTATGCGCCAGCTCGATCCTATAGGGATCCATGCAGGGACACCGCGATCATTCATGCGCGCCGGGTAAATATTATTTCTTAGCTGGGGACTCGCTCGATGGGGGCTTTTCGATGGACCTGGAGATAGGCGGGTTTGAGGTGAAGGGGGGCGAGAAAAGGAGCCTCGGCCTAAGGGTTTCGATCGAAGCAGATGGGACCCCCTTAGAGATCCCCGTCCTAGCGGCGGCGGGCCGGGGGGAGGGGCCGATCATATGCGTGGACGCTTGCCACCACGGGGACGAATACGAGGGCGCGAAGGCCGTCCTCAGGCTTTGGGAGGGCTTGGAGCCGGGGGAGCTCAATGGGGCGTTCCTCGGCGTTCCTGTGGTGAACCCGCCCGCCTTCCTAGCGGGGACGCGGGGCAACCTTCGGGATTTCGACACGGGCCACTTGGACGCCAACCGCGTATACCCGGGGAGGGACGGTTGCATAACGGAGCGCTTGGTCAAGGCGTACTTCGAAGGGGTCGTCAAGAAATCCGATCGCGTGATATCCTTCCACGGCGGCGGGAACAGATGGCTCGTGGGCCCGATAGCCATCTATCAGCCGGAGGGTTCGAAAACCCACGCGGAATCGCTCTCGATGGCCAAGGCCTTCGGCGTTCGCCTCCTCTGCCCGACCCCCGCGGGCCTGGAGGGGACCTTGCTCCACGCGACCGCCGAGGAAGGCATACCGGCCATAGCGGCGGAGATTGGGGGGCATTGCGATAGGTATTCCAACAGGGGGTCATACGTGGGGGTGGGGGTCGAGGGCGTAAGGAACGTCATGAGGCGCCTCGGGATCCTCGAGGGGCCGGCGCGCGAAACCGACCACGTCTTCCTTGAGGCTCGCTACATCCATTGCGCCAACGGCGGCTTGTTCTCCCCCAAGGCCAAGGTGGGCGATAGGGTGGAGGAGGGGGACGAGCTGGGCCTCATAGAGAACCCTTGGACCGGCGAGGTTATCGAATCGATAAGGGCTCCATTCGGGGGGATCGTATGGCTGGTCATGTGCTACCCGCTGGCGAACCCCGGGGATTGGGTCTTCGGCTTGGGGAGGGAGATCGCCGAGCCGCGCTGATCGCCGATGGGGCCGGGCTAAGCCCCCCGGGGATGGCAAGCTCGGGCTTTGATGGGCCCTGGCATTGGTATGGCCGGCCCCCATAATCCCTCAACGCGGCCCCAGCCCGGCAATTTGGGAATATTTAAAAATAGCCAATGCCCTATACAAAGGCGGGAAAAGGAAATGAGCTCTACCGAATATCCGCCGAAGCCTTGGTTGGTGGTCCCAAAGGAGGGCTGGAAAAGGGCTTGGTATTTGATATTGTTCATCTACTACGTAATACCGCTGTGGCCAGACGTGCCGTTCTTCGTTTGGCAAAAATACATACCGGGGCCCTACGGCATACCGATATTCGTCTGGACCTACGCCATCTATCAAATAGTTGGCCTAATATTGCTGGCGATCTTCATATCCTATGCCAAGAAACGCGGTATGTTCTCGGAGGGGGTCGATGAGTAATGCCGGTTGAAATAAAGCCATATCCCCTTGAATTCACCGTCGTCTTCACCGCTTACTTTATCCTATGCATCGTCTTGGGCATTTGGGCCGAGAGGCGCACCACCTCGCTGAAGGAGTTCTTCGTCATGGGCGGGACCGCGGGATCAGTGGCCATGGGGCTATCCTATATGGCGACGCAATACTCCATGAGCACGTTCATGGGCGTGCCCGGCTACGTATACGCGATAGGATGGGCCGGCTTGGCCATAAGCTGCGTAAACGCGGGGCTGGGGTTGATGGTCCCGGGGCTATTGGTCGGCCGAAAGGTGCTTTCCTTGGGCAGGAAGCTCGGGTTCCTCACGATGACCGATTACCTCGCTCACAGATACCATAGCAATCTCCTGAGGGGCATAATCGCCCTCCTGACGCTCATATACCTAGTCCCCTACATGGGGGCCCAATGCATCGGAGCGGGGGTCATAGTGAATACTTTCACGGGCGCTCCATATTGGGTCGGCGTCCTCTTCATGGCCGGCTTGGTCACCGTTTATTCAGCCCTCGGGGGTGTTAGGGGCGTGGTTTGGACAGACATCCTCCAAGCGATCATGATGATGTTCACCGCCGTAGTCCTCTGCGCCGCCGCCGTGAGCTACGCCGGTGGATTCGAGAAGATCAACGCTTGGCTGCTCCAGAACAGGCCTGGGGCCTTGTCGATGCCGGGCGAGCCTTGGAAGATAATGACGTATCCCTACTACGCATCCCAAGTGCTCCTTTGGACGTTCTTCACGATCGGCCAACCCCAGCTCTTCACCAGGTTCCTATTCCTCAAGAACCAAAGGGCGCTCGCTAGGGCCATGATATGGTGCGGGATAGGGTTCTTCATATCCTCGTTCTTCGTCTACATAGCCGGTCTAGCCGCTGCCCCGGTCTTCAAGCTGAGCACCGCGGAGCTCGATTGGGTCAACCCGCTCATCGCCTCCTATGCCTTGCCGCCCATACTGGGCAGCGTCATGATGTCCGGGCTGATGGCCGCCGGCATGTCCACCATAGACTCAATCCTCATAGTAACGACTGGAGCAGTTTCCAGGGATATATATCAACAGATCCTTAGGCCCAACGCCAGCGACAGCTCCGTATTCGCCCTCTCGAGGGTCGCGGCCGTCGTGATAGGGGTGGTGACCTTTATCTTCGGCCTGATGAGGCCCGCGCTGATCTTCACCATAATCCTCTTCGTATTCGGCGGCATGGGCGTCCTGGTGCCCGCCATAGTCCTGGGCCTCTACTGGAAGAGGGCCACCAGGGAGGGCGCTTTGGCATCGGTCATAATAGGCGAGATAGTGCTGATCTTCCTGACCTCGCCTCCGGCTGAGCTGAAGCCCGCCGTCGCGTCCATACTCATGGGCGGCCACCCGTTGCTGCTGTCGTCGCTGATAGCCCTCATCGTGATGGTGGTCGTCAGCTACGCCACCAAGCCGACCCCGAGGGAGATATTGAGCCAATACTTCCCAGAGTGAGGATCCCCTTTCCCACCCTTTTTTATCTATGCCCGCAAATATCCAGTATGCTCAGGGCATATATTTTCGATGCGTCGATCAACTTATCGATCTCCACGTACTCGTTAGGCGCATGCGCCACCTCCAGCCTCCCGGCCCCCAGCCAGACCCCGGGTATCCCTGATTTTATGCAATAGTAAAGATCCCCGGATGAGAGCGATCCCCTAAACGCCGGGACCCTGCCCGTGACCTCCTTCGCATCCCGCCTTATTATCTCCACGAGCTCGTGGTCCTCGGGGATCTCCAAGGGATCCCTATCCTCGGTGACGGCCAATTCCTCGACGTTCAACTCCGGGTCGATGGCCTTCATTCGCCTAACGACGGACTCCACGTACTCCTTGACCCTGAGGGTCGATTGCGGGGGCCCGATCCTTATATCCAGCTCGAACGTGCAAACCTCCGGGACTATGTTGACCTTGGTGCCTCCCTCCATCCTCCCGAGGTTTATGGTATCCCTCCCGACGAGGGGGTGATCCCTCAGCTCCATCTTCTTTATCTCGTTTATCAATGCGATCGATTTCTCGATGGCGTTGATCCCGAACTGCGGGGCCCCCCCATGGGCGGTCTTCCCCCGAACCCTTATCCTATACCAAACCCTCCCCTTGAAGGATCCCACTATGTCCATGTTCGATATCTCCCCGACCAGGACCATATCCGGCCTTGGGAATCCGGCCTCCCTTAGGCCCCTCCCCAAGACGTATTTCATGCCCATGGGCCCGGCCGTTTCGTCGTCGACGGTGGCGCCGAGCAATAGGTTCCCCTTGAGCTCGCCCCCCGCGTCCAGGACCGCCTTCAGGGCGTAAACCTCGCCCGCGAGCGCGCATTTCATATCGGCCGATCCCCTCCCCCATATCTTCCCATCGTGGACCTCCCCGCCGAAGGGCGGGTATATCCAAGCCGATGGATCGCCCTCCGGCACCACGTCCATGTGCCCGCTTATCATATAGGTCCTCTTCCCCTCCGAGCCCCTCAGCAATCCGACGACGTTCGGCCTCCCGGGCTCCCCCTCCATAACGGAGACCTCCAAGCCCAGCTTTTCGAACTCCTCGCGCATTATCCCCGATACCTCCTCGTATCTCCCCGGGGGGTTAACGCTCGGCGCCCTAACGAGCCTCCTGGTCAGCTCTATCAAGCCGCGCTCGTCCAATCGCCTCAATAAATCGGCCCTATCGATCATGGGATTCGCCCGGATGCGATTGGCGATGGGGGATTAAAAACCTTCTCGGCCGGACCTTGCCCAAGGCGGCCTCGAGCTCCTCGCCGATCGGCGGGATCGTTGGGATCTTGGATAGATCCGCATATGCCGTCTTCGTCTTCAGGCCGATCCCGGTCAGAACGCAAACCATTATATCCCCTGGGTCGGCCGTGCCCTCCTCGACCAACTTCTTGGCCCCGGCCAACGAGGCGGCGGCGGAGGGCTCCACGAATAGGCCCTCGCGGCCGGCGAGCTCGGCGCCAGCTTCGAATATCTCGCGATCGGAGACTATCTCCCCGACGCCCCCGGTATCCCTAACGGCCTCGATCGCCCTGGATCCGTTCAAGGGGGACCCTATCATGAGGCCCTCCGCTATGGTCTCGGGGCGATCGACCGGCTCCACATCGTCCGACCCCTCCCTAAGGGCTTTGGCTATTGGGCAGCAGCCCTCGGGTTGCACGCAAACCAAGGCGGGGGATCCATCGATCATCCCGATCGCCCTCAACTCCTCGATCCCCTTGTATATGCCCAGGAGGCCGCTCCCGGTACCGACCGGGATGATTATCCAATCCGGGGCCCTCCAATCGAGCTGCTCCAGGATCTCGAAGGCGATGGTCTTCGGCCCCTCGATGGCGAAGGGGTTCGTTTGGAAGCCGCAATAATACCAACCGAACCTCTCCCTGGCGTAATTGGCGGCCCTATAGGCATCGCTCCTCGTCCCCTTTATCCTGAAGGCCTTGGCCCCGTAGGCCGACGATTGCACCAGCTTGCCCTCGCTGGCGTAATCGGGCACGAATATGAAGCATTCGATGCCCAGCCTCGCCGAGTAGGCCGATATCGAGGATGCGGCGTTCCCCGATGAATCCAAGACGGCCTCTCCGAAGCCCAACTGCTTCGCCATCGAGATCATGACAGAGGCGCCGCGATCCTTGAAAGAGCCTGTCGGGTTCTCGAAATCCAATTTGAGCATCAGGCCCCTCAACCCCAAGGAGCCGCCGATCCTCGCGGATCTTATCAAGGGGGTGAACCCCTCCCCGAGGCTGACCACGTTCTCCGGCTCGGGTGGGAGGAGCTCGGCGTACCTCCACATGCTCCGGTCCCTCCTGGAGCCCAGGGGGGCCCTATCCAAAGCCTCCTTGGCGGCCTCGAGATCGTATCTGGCCTCGAGGGCGGAGCCGCAGCTTGGGCAGGAGTATCGAAAGCCCTCCACCGCGCGCCCGCATCGGGTGCACTCGAGATGCGTATAGAAGCCCATCGCGCATCGAACCGCTGGGCGGCGGGCATCAGGAGAGGTAGTCGAAGGCCGTCAGGGCGTATATCTCCGCGGCCCTGATTATATCATCGACCTCGACCCTTTCATCGATGGCGTGGGATTGCCTTATGAAATCCCCGGGCCCGAATGAGTACGCCGGTATGCCCTCCATCCTGAAGAACCTGGCATCGGTGGCGCTTTGCTGAATGAAGAGCTTCGGCTCGAAGCCCAGGACCTCCAATGCGTTCCTGCGCAACGTCGCGATGGAGGCATCGTCCGGCTTGGTATACGTCGGATCGGAGTAGGATATCCTCTCCAATTCGGCCTCGGGGACGGCTCCCTTGACGAGGGCCGAGAGCGTTTCGAAGGCGAAGTTCGCGGTCGATCCCAAGGGGATCCTGATATCGACCTCCATCTCGCAACGATCGGCGACGACGTTCGCCTTGGTCCCGCCCCTTATGATCCCGTAGTTTATGGTGAAATGATCCAGGGCCTCCCCGCATTCGTCCCTCCCCGTCTCCTTCCTCAAAACCCCCTTGGAGAACTCCACCACCTCCGCCAATTCGCGGGGGGCCTCGACCCCAACGGCCGAGATCCGCGAGGATGCCCTTATCGCCTCGCACATCATGAGGATCGCGTTCCTCCCGAGCATTGGGAGGCTCCCATGGGCCGCCTTCCCCTTGGTCGTTATCCTAACGAGGCACCAGCCCTTCTCCCCTATCCTGCAAAACCTCAGGAGGCTCGGCTCCGCCACTATGCAAGCGTCCCCTCGCATCCCAATGCCCCTCAATAGGTATTCGGTGCCGAACCTCCCCCCGGTCTCCTCATCCGGCACGGCCATCGTGACCATCGAGCCCCCCAATTCCCCCTCGAAGCCGGCGAGGATCGCTTGGGCGTATAGCATCGCGGCCAAGCCGCCCTTCATATCGGCCGCGCCCCTGCCGCAGAGGGCTCCATCGATCACTTTGCCCCCGAATGGATCGAAGCTCCAGCGGCCCGGATCCCCGACCGGGACCGTATCCATGTGGCCGTTCATCAGCAGGACCCTTCCGGATTTCCCCCCTATCCTCCCGACGACGCTGATCTTGCCCTTCTCCGGCTCATGCGTTTCGACGCTCACGCCATGGTCCTTCAGGAATTCGCTAACGATCGCGGCCATCCTCGTTTGATCCCCTGGGGGGTTCTCGCTCGGGGTCCTGACGAACTCCCTGGCGAGCTCTATTATCCCCTCGCGGTTCGATCTCACCCTCTTCAAAACCTCGGTTTTCGACAAGGCCCGCTCGATCCCGGGCTTCGCCCAGCGGCAATAAATAATTTTGCCCCGGAAGGGCTCGATTCGGGCCAGGGGCGCTTTTTGGGGAAAGCCCTCTTTGGATAGGCGCGATCGAATCGGCCCCTCAGAGGAGGGGCCTCGGCTCATCCCCGCTCCTAATCGGGAGGCTTTCAACGCGCGCTATATAGGTCTCGAAATCCCCCATCCTTATCCTCCTGCAATCGCGCGCGCCCGGTATGGCCCCGCATCTGCCGGATATTATATAGGGCCCCTCGAACTCGCTTATGTATTCCCGGAACCCCTTCGAGGAGTAGCTCGCCGCGAAATCCAGGCCCCTATCCGTGAGGGCGTAAACCGGGATCTTGGTGGCGATCTGGAGCCTCGCCCGCCTCCCGAGGACCTCCCTCACCTTCCCGGATGCGCAGCTCCAAACGAGGTCCGCGAATTCCCCGATCTCCCTAACGCGCTCCTCGCTCGCCCCAGTTGTGCATACGGCCAATATCGTAACGGACGCCCCTCGCTCTGATTCGAGCTCCCTGATCTCCCGCAGGCCTTCGCCGCAGAAGCCGCTGACGGTGACGTCGATCCTCCCATGCCTCCCTAGGGCCCTCTCGACCCCCGCCACTTGATCTATCCTGGCCGTTTCCGGGGAGAGGACCTCCCCTCCCCCCTCCTCGATCCCCCTTATCACGGCCTCTATGGGGGAGGTGTAGAATACGCCGTTCATCCTGGCCCCGATGCCCTGCACCAAATGGGGATCCTCCGCTATAACGGTCCCGGCCCCATCGCAAACCACGACCGCGGCCTCTGCCCTCCCCGACTTGAGGTCGTACATCATCATCTCGGATGCGCCGAACGGTATGGCTATCGTGGACCTATGGAGGGGCCTGAGGCCCGTGAAGAGGCCGAGCTCCGAGATCTTCCGCTCCGCGGCCTTGATTATCTCCTTCCTCAGCGATTCCGCATCGAGCCCCCTTGGGAAATCGTATAGGGAGCTCGCGAGCGGGCAATATTCCAACTTGGGATCCGCGACCTTTATGACCCTCCCGTTCGAGATGGCCACGAGGGATGAGAACATCCGGGTTATGTGGAGGTCCCTCGGCAGGCCCCCCATATCCCCCTCTATCTCGGCCAGGAACCTCCTGACCTCCTCGTTCACGGCCGAGCCCCGCCCCCGCTCGCTTGGGGGGCTCGATGATGGGGGCCCTGCGCGAACCCGCCGATCCGGGGCATCAGGGCCCCGGGGGGAGGAATACGCACTCCCTATCCCGCTTGCAGGACCTTAACTCGCTCCTTATGTAATCCTCCGAAAAGAGCTCCGTGCTGAAATATCTCTCGACCCTATCCGGCAATACGGTCGCGGCGATCTTATCCCTCCCGTAGGCCCTAAGGGCCTTGATGGTCGCCAGCACGTTGGCCCCCGATGAGATCCCGACCATCAACCCGTATTCCTTGTTAAGCCTGCTGGCCATCGCCATCGCATCGTCGCTCTTAATGGTGATGACCTCGTCTATCTCGTTCGGGTTGACGATCTCCGGGACGAAGCCATCGCCTATGCCCGCTATTTTGTGATCCCCGAGCTTGGCCTCGCGCCCCGCCTTGGCGGCGGCGAGGGCGGCGCATTCCTCCGGCTCCACGGCGATCACCCTGACCCCGCTGTTGACCTCCCTCAGGAGCCTCCCGACGCCCATTATCGTGCCCCCCGTTCCGACGCCGGCGACGAAGATATCTATCCTCCGGCCCGCCTGCTGCGCTATCTCCCTCCCGGTATGATGGTAATGGGCCATGACGTTCATCGGGTTCCCGAATTGGTTGGCGTAAAAGAAGCCCTTGTTCCTCTCGGCTATCTCCTTGGCCCTCCTCACGGCGCCCTCGAATCCCAACTCCTTGGGGGTTAGGCAAACGTCGGCGCCCAAGTCCTGCATTATCTTCACCCTTTCCCTGCTCATGTGCTCTGGCATCAGGACGAGCATCTTGTATCCCTTCGCCGCGGCCACCATCGAGAGCGCTATGCCCGTATTGCCGCTCGTGGCCTCCACGATCGTATAGCCCTTCCTCAGGAGCCCCGCCCTCTCCGCTTGCTCGACTATGTACTTGGCGATCCTATCCTTAACGCTCCCGCTCGGGTTCATGAACTCCAATTTTGCGAGGATCTCGAAATCCTCGCCCTCGTGCGATATCCTCAGCCTCATCAGGGGGGTATTCCCTATGAAATCGCATATATTGGCCCCCATGCTCCATCCGGCGTTATAGTTCCATTGCTCCAAATATAAAGGCTTGCCCAGCTCATTTTCCAACGCACGCCCCGCGGGGGGAGGGCCCCCTCGGCCATCCCCTTTGGCGCAAGGCCCCATACGTCAGCTTGGCTTGATGGGCGAGCGTCGCCATCATTATAACGAACCCCAGCTTCACTTGCCCCTCTATGGACGCGACCACCCCCAAGGCCCCCAAGAGGAGGGTCGGATGCAAGCAAGAGCATAATTCCGAGGAGAGCGTCGCGCTGAATACCGAAAGGAACCTGGATAGATCGCCCGCGGATCTCCGGGGGGATCCGGCGCGGTCGCCTAGGGCAATCAGGATTGCGTAGAGGGCTGATAGCGCCAAGGAAAGAATCAGGGCCAAATGCCTCAGGTTCTCGAGGGTCGCCCGGGTTGGCAAATCGCTTTGGAACAGGGCCAAGGCCAAGAGGGCGATCCCGCCGAAGAGGATCGCGTCCAGGGGCCTTAAGCCGCGGGATAGGATCGCGGAGATCGGTATGAGGAACGCGATCGCGAAGCCGGCCGCTATCGCCAATTTGACTTGGGCCTCGTAGGGGATGAGGGGCGATAGGGCGGAGGGCATGGAGATCGCCATGGCGTAAAACGCCAGCGCCCTAGGTCGGGCCACCCCCCGCAACCATTCCATCCGATCTCCTCCGGATGAGGGCTTCATGCGCAGGGGCGATCCCCTAACGGGGATCGGGGGGAGGCGCAATGGGAACTTGGCCGAGCGTCAAATTCGGGGAAAAAAATGGGATTGGGCGCTTGGGGGTCACTTCATATATCCCAGGTCCCTGAAGGCCTTCTCCGCTCCGGGATGGAGTGGGCCCCCGGCGTCCTTCCAAGCGGTCGATGGATCGAATGAGGCCAATTCTGCGTGGAGCTTCCTTATGGCATCGGCCCTGGATAGGAGGGTCTTCGTGAAGGCGTATACGACGTCGTCCGGGAGGTCCTTGCGGCATACGAAGACCTGCCATTCCACAACCGCCAGGGTATCCCTTTCAAGCGTCACCTGCGGCACCAATTGCGTTCCGGCCGGTATGGGTTGATAATCGTAGCCCCATTTCCTCTTCAGCGATTCGAGGACCTCCTCCTTTATCGGAAGTATCCTGAGCTTCTTGGTGGCGGCCAATTCGGTTAGCGCTGGTATGACCGGCCCGAAGAAGGCCTCGGCGTGCCCATCCTTGATTAGGTCGACCGCTTGGGAATAGGCGACCGGGAATACCTTCCCGCCCCAGCCCTCTAGGTCCTTCAAGGTTATGCCATAGGCCTCCAAGGTCCTCTTCATGGCCCACACGGGGGTGCTCCCCCACGGGCTGGAGGCTATCTTCAACGGATACTTCTGCTCCTTTATCTGCTCTATCGATTTAAGCGGGCTCTCATCGACCACCCAAAATAGGTGCCTTATTGGCGAGAATTTGGCAACTACCCTGAGGTTCGGCAGTTGCTTCGCGAGCGGCTGATCCTTCTTATCGGGATCCCAGGGCCCATCCAGGGCTTGCTTATAATAATGGGACATCGTCGTTCCGAAATCCGCTGTGCCATCGTTCACCCTTTCGAGGTTGGCGAGGCCGCCGCCCTCAATCACGGTGATGAGGGAGCCCGGGTAGTCCTCCTTGAGCATATCCGAGAGCTTCCCGCAGAGCAGGTACCACATCCCACCGCTCGGTCCGGCGGATATCGTGATCTTCAATGGCTTGGGGCCCGGCTTTGGCGCGGTTGCATAATAGGCTCCTATGGCTATCGCCGCCACTAGGATTATCGCGATTATGGCGATCCCTTGGGTTTTAGTTATGGCGGATTTCGCGAAAATCTTCATTTAAAATCCCCCGCCTTCTCACTTTTCCTTAATAGATGGAGCCTTCCTCCTTAATAAATTTTTCATCGAGCATCCATAAAATTAAAAATATTATGAAATTGGGTTCAGCCCCGCGGCCCAGGTCATTTTTCCCTCTCCACCTTCTCCATGACCTTCTCGGGCCTTTGAAGCCTTTTCAGGATCCCCTTGAGCGATTCCCAAGGCACGATGGCGGGCTCGAGCCCCTTTTCCGCGGCGCGGGGTTCGCGGGCCGATGCCCCGCGCTTGAATATTTGCGCCACGATAACCCCAACGAACAAGCCAAGCCCGATGAGGTCCGTTTGAACTCCATAATGAATCAGGCAGAGCGCGGCGATTATCAGCAAAATCCTTTCGGCTATGTTGGCTTTCGTCAAAAGCCATCCCTCAACACCTGCGGCCAAGGAAACGGTCCCTATTATAGCTGTTATGAAAGCCAGCATAATTTCCTCGATTGAGCCCATGAGCAATAGCTGTGGGGAATAGGCGAACATGAACGGCGCAAGAAAGGCCACAGCGCTGAGCTTCATGGCTATCATCGCCGTTTCCAAAAAATCCGCCCCAGCGATTTGGGCCCCCGCGTATGCTGAAAGGGCATCGGGGGGCGTCACCATGGATATGACCGCATAGTAGAATGCGAACATATGGGCGGCCATGGGCGGTACCCCCAGGTTCACGAGCGCCGGAACGCCTATGGCGGCAACGATTATATAGGCAACGGTGGTCGGCAATCCGGTGCCCAATATTATGCAGGCCACCATGACTAGGATCAAGCCGATCATCGCTTGATTGCCGGAGAATTGCACGACGAGCGTGGTGAAGTTAAAGCCCACGCCGGTCAATAGCAAAGTTCCTATTATCAATCCAGAGGCCGCGCAAGCCACCGCTATGCTCGAAGCCCTCTCGGCGGCTGTGATCAAAGCGCTGAGTATGGCCCTGGGCCCCATCCTGGACCTCTTCCTGAACGTGCTGACGAGGACCGCGGCCAATATGCTATAAAAAACCGATCTGAATATGGAATAGCCGCTGATCATGAGCGCGATCAGGAGGATTAACGGAACGATTTGATAAGCATAGCCGATGGTCTCCCTCAATTTGGGGATCTCCTCCTTGGGCAAGCCCTTGAGCCCCGTTTTCACGGCCTCGAAATGGACCATTAACCCGACGGATAGGAAGTATAGGACTGCCGGAAGGAATGCCGCCTTGGCCACCTCTATGTAGGGGACCCCCATTATCTCCGCCATTATGAAGGCCGCTGCGCCCATGACCGGCGGCATTATCTGTCCGCCGGTGCTAGCGACCGCCTCAACGGCTCCGGCGAAGGATGGCTTATATCCGATCTTTTTCATCATCGGGATCGTGAACATGCCGGTCCCGTAAACATTCGCGACCGCGCTACCGGATATGGTCCCAAAAGCCGCGCTGGATAGGACCGCTAGCTTGGCTGGCCCCCCCCTCGACTTCCCAACAATTATATTGCATATATCAATTATGAATTGTCCCGCGCCGGATTTCTCCAAGAACGTCCCAAGGATTATGAAGAGAACGATATAGGTCGAGGAAACGCCTATCGGCAAGCCCCATATCCCCGAAAACCCGAGGGTCATGAAATCTATTATTTGCAAAGGCGTGAATCCCCTGTGCCAAAGTATATCGGGCAACCAAGGGCCGGCCCACGCGTATATGAGGAAGATGGCGGGTATCGCGGCCAATATCGGGCCAAGGGCCCGCCTGGCGGCCTCTATTACCAAAAGTATGAGCAGGAGGCCGAATAGGGCATCCCAAAGGCTGAGGGGCGTGGAGAGCACATATCGGGTGGTTATCTCCCAATAGTTCATGGCCACGTAGCCGCAGGAGGCAACGGATGCCAGGATCAAAGCGATGTCGATGGGGGATGGCCCCCCTTTGGACTTGGAAAGGGGCCGCGCGAGGAATATTATGACGAGGGCAAATAGCAGGTGCAAGGACCTCTGAAGCAGGATATCCAAAGTCCCTATGGCCCCGGTGATCAGGTGGAATAGGCTCATCCCCAAGCCCACGGCGCCTATGGCATATCTAGTCAATTGTCCCTTTTGGATCATTTTGCTGTAAAGATCCCGTTTAGGCCCCTTAAAAATATTTGTGAAGTTGTTGAGCCGAACCCCGGGCCCCGCTCAAGATTCTCGGGAATTAATATATATCCGCGAGGGCTCCAAAGATCGGGGATTCAGAATGGCGTACGAATTGATGGAGGGAAGGATTGATCGCGTCCTCGCCCTGGTCGTGGAAAGCGGGGGCGACCTCAAATCCTCAATAGAGGAGGCTGCCAAGAGCGAGGGCATAACCTCGGGGGCGATATTGTCCGGCATAGGAACCTTGGAAAGGGCCGTGCTCAGGAACCCCAAAACCGGGTCGATCCCCCCTGAGGTCTCCATGATTAGGGTTGAGGGGCCAGTTGAGCTATTATCCTTGGAGGGGAATATATCGATCGGACCCCCGGAAGGATTCGGCGCCGAAGGAGCCGAATCCATAAACGCCCACCTTCATGCAATGGTCTCCGATAGGGATGGTCGAGTATTCGGGGGCTCCTTAGCTCCGGGGAGCATCGTATGGAGGCAGGTCGAGCTCTTGATCGCCAAAATAGGTGGCATTGCGCTGAAGAGGGAGCTGGACCCGAAGACTAAGTTAACGAGGTTAACTATTAAGAAGTCTTGATGCCGGCTCTCGAAAAATAAGGGAGTGATCGGGGCCTCTATCCCACGAGCCCCTTCCTATAGAGATACTCGCCGCATAGGAGGCTATTTCCAGCCGTTCCCCTTACGTTATTATGGCCGAGCACTATGTACTTTATTCCCCTCTCGAATATCCCATCCTTCCTTATCCTGCCCACCACCACGCCCATTCCGTTTGCATTCGAATACCTATCCAGCCTGGGCTGGGGCCTGTCGTTCTCCTCCCTAACGATTATCGGATTCCTCGGGGCCGAGGGGAGCTCAAGCCTTTGCGGCTCAGCCCGGAAGTCCTTGAAAACCCTGGCGGCCTCCTCGACCGTGACCGGCTTCTCCGTTTCCGCGAAAATGCAAGCCGTATGTCCGTGAAGGACCCCAATCCTAGTACAGGTGGAACTTATGCCCATCCTGGATGGGACTATTTTCCCATCGGCGACGCTCCCGAATATCTTTGGAGTTTCGCTCTCGACCTTCTCCTCCTCCTTCCCTATGAACGGTATCATATTATCCACTATGGCCATCGATGGCACCCCTTCGTATCCAGCCCCGGAGAGGGCTTGGAGGGTCGTTATGAAGAGGTTCTTTAATCCAAAGGCATCATATAACGGCTTAAGGGATAGCGCTATTATAGTGACGGTGCAAACCGGGCAGCTGACGATGAACCCTTCCCATCCGCGCTTCGATCTTTGAGCTTCTATGACTTTTAGATGCTCCGGGTTTATCTCCGGAACGAAGAGCGGGACGTCTTCTTCGAATCTAAAGCCGGGGGAATCGCTCACGACGGGGATTCCAGCGCTGGCGAACTTCGGATCGATCTCTTGGGAGGCGTTCGGTAGGAGGGCCGAAAACGCCAACCTAACGTCCGCCGCTTTTTTGACCTCCTTCGGATCGGCCGGCAATATCCTCATTTCCGAGAGCGAGCTGGGCATATCCTCGTCCCAGAACCATTTGCTCACCTCCCCGTATCTCTTCCCAACCTGATCCGGCGAATCCGCCACTATGGCGGCGATATCGAACCACGGATGATTTTGGAGCATCAAAGCCAGCTTCTGGCCCGCCATCCCGAAAACAGTGCGGGACGCGGCGCCGATCAAGGCCACATCTATCTTCTTCATATGAATAAACCCCATCGATGCGTTTCCCCAACCTTATTTATTAGGCTTTTTCTCTTGCCCATTGGGCCTCGCCCCCTCCGCGGGCAGAGCCCGGTGCGATTGCAACGGGGGAAAATTCCGTGGATTATCTAAACGGAAGTGGGGCGAGGTCGAATCAACGGAACAATTGGCTTCAAGATCGGGGATTTTCCCAAGGAATCGGATCGAAACCCCCTCGTTTACCAAATGTTCTCCCTATGGGATTTAAATTCGACAAATGTCAAAAACATGCATAAAGCTTATTAATGGGGGCCCGGGTCTCGAAGGCTCGAGAGGTGATATGGGGGAGATGTGCTGCTCCGATTTATTCGATTTAATCGAGGGCCTCGATGATTACGAGGCTTGGTCCTCGTTAATCTACGACTACCAGGACGAGTGCTTGAAATCCTTGGGAATATGGGAGTGAGAGCCGCCGCTGCCTTCGATCCGGCCCCTGGGCCTTAGCCCCGCTCGCTATAGGCCTCGATGGCCGCCCTCGCCCCCGAGCCCTTGACCCCGAACCCCGCGGCCCTCAGGGCCCTCTCCAAGGCCCCGAGGAATAGTATGACGTTCTGCTCGCTTGAGTTTATGCCCATCAACCCGACGCGCCAGATCTTCCCCTTCAGGGGCCCGAGCCCGCTGCCGATCTCGATGTTGAATCGCTCCAGGAGGAACCCCCTGACTTTCGCATCATCGACCCCCTCCGGGATCGAGATCGCGTTCAGCGTGGGGCACCTATGCTCGGGCGGGAACATCCCAAGCCCCATCTCCTCGATCCCCCGGATCAGGGCGTCGCGGTTCCTTTGGTGCCTCCTCCAACGCTCCTCCAATCCCTCCCCCACCACGATCCGGAGCGCCTCTCGAAGCGCGTATATCATGGAGATCGGCGCCGTGTGATGATAGGCCCTCCCCTCCGACCAGTATTTCTCTATTAATGAGACATCCAGGTACCAGCTCTGCACCTTGGCCCTCCGGTTCCGGACGCGCTCCATGGCCCTCTCGTTGAAGGTTATCGGGGCCAGCCCCGGCGGGCAATTGAGGCATTTTTGGGAGCCGCTATAGCAGACGTCGATGCCCATCTCATCCACCCTCAGCTCGCATCCGCTCAGGGAAGTGACCGCGTCCACTAGGAGCAGGGCATCGTGGGCGCGCGTTATCCGCGCGATCTCATCAAGTGGTTGGAGGACGCCTGTGCTGGTTTCGGCGTGCACTATGCAAACGAGGTCCGCCTTGGAATTGGATAGGGCATCCTCGACCTTGCTCGGGTCTATTGCCCTGCCCCATTCGCCGGGGACCTCTATCGGCTTCCCCTGGCACCTTCGGACGATCTCCACCATGCGCTGCCCGAAGAACCCATTGGATCCAACGATCACCTCATCGCCCGGCTGGACCATGTTGACGATCGCCGCCTCCATCCCGGCCATTCCAGTGCCGGAGATCGGGAAGCACACCTTGTTCCTTGTGAGAAAGGTTTCCCTGAGCAGCTCCATTACGTCGTCCATTAGCTCCATGAAATAGGGATCCAAATGCCCGACCAATGGGGAGCTCATCGCCCTAAGGACGGCCGGGTGGACGTTGCTGGGCCCTGGGCCCAGCAATATCCTATTCGGGGGATTCAATTCCCCATAGCGCATTGCGGATCCCTTCGCCAATCTCCTTCCGCCTTCTTAAATGTTAGCCCACGAAATCGCCGGCGATTCCTTAGATTCCAATAGGAATTAAATGATCTCAATCGCCGCGACGGAATTCGATTGGGGATGGGAAAGAGGAAAAGGAGAGATCTTTAATCGCGAATCCTCGCTCCGGCCTTTGGCTCCACGGCTTTGCCGTCTCCGAAGGCCGCATGGATCTGCCTCAAGGTTGGCCTAGCTGGAGTTCCATGGACCGCCATCCGCGTATATGATTCGGGCCGAGCCTCCATAGGAGCTGTAAGCAGCTAGGCCTTACCTGGGGCCATAAAGCCGTCCAGCATCGAGGAAGGGCCTGAAGGGCATTGGCGATTGTCGAATGAAGCCCTTGTCTAAATGCGACCGCCTATGGCAGCGCAAAGCTTAATTTGCACACACCAAGCCCAAGTGGGGGCATCGGCATGAAAGATGGGGAGGGCCCCGGGCCCATCGAGCCCATTCCCCTCCGCAACCTGATGAAGGTTAAGGTAAGGGATATCATGAACAAGATGCCACCCACCATCAGCCCCAAGGCCTCCATAGATGATCTGTTGGAGTACATGAGGAGGGAGATCGAGAATTGTTTCCTAGTGGTGGACGAGGACCAAAAGCTGCTCGGCATAGTCACCGAGAGCGATATATTCCAAATATTTTACCCCGGGATCCCCAGGGCGACGATCGGCTCCGTTTTTAGGGAGATAGCGAAAACCAAAGCCAAGACCGTTGGCGAGATCATGACGAAGCGCCCGATCACCGCCACGCCCGAGATGAGGGTTACGGATGCCCTAAAGCTAATGGCCGAACATAAGCTCCGCCGCCTCCCCGTCGTCGAAGGAGGAAAGCTCGTCGGGCTTCTATCGCTGAGGGATATCGTAGAGCTTTACCGGCTCTTGAGGTAGGCGAGCGAAATGGCAGTTGAGATCTCATCAGCGCTTCTATATTTGGCCGCATTCCTCATAGCGGCGAAGCTGGGCGGAGCGCTCTCGGCGAGGATCGGGCAGCCCGGGGTCTTCGGGGAGCTGATGGCGGGCATAGCGATCGGCCCATCAGTGGCTGGATGGCTGTCGCAGCGGATCCTCGGAGGGGCTCCCCTCTTCATCGACCCCGCTTCCCCCGCGGGAGAGTTCATAAGCACGCTCGCCGACATCGGGATAATATTGCTGCTCTTCCTAGCCGGGCTCTCAATCGATGCGGATGAATTCAAGAGGTCCGGGAGGGCGGCGGCCATCATCGCGGCCTTGGGGGTGGTCGTTGCCTTCATGCTCGGCTTCGGCGCCGCATCGATCTTCGGTTGGTCTTCCATAGAGGCGGCCTTCGCAGGCGGCGTGCTCGTGGCGACGAGCGTGGGGATCACCGTCAGGACCCTTGTGGACGTAAATGGGCTTCATACGAAAGTTGGAATGGCGATCCTGGGGGCGGCGGTCGTAGACGACGTCTTCGGCATCATAATCCTTAGCGCGCTCGTAGGCCTCGCCTATGGCGGCATTTCGCCCCTGAGCCTCGCTTGGATCCTCGGTTTGATGGGGCTCTTCTTTCTCTCGTTGATGCTGGTGGGTCCCAGGGCGATACCGCGCTTCATCACTTACGCGGATAGATTTCAGGTGGAGGAGATGGCCCTTTCCGTGGCCTTGGCGCTGACCTTCCTAATCGCTGCGCTAGCTGAAAAAGCGAGGATCGCAGCGATCACGGGCGCCTTCCTGGTTGGGCTGATACTCAGCAAGTCGCCGGTGGCCGGGTCGCTCAGGGCGAAGGTTTCTACGATGGGGTATGGCTTATTGATCCCCCTCTTCTTCGTCGAGATGGGCGTGCGCACGGACCTTCGGGCATTGGCGGGGGCAAGCCTCCTGGCGCTGGCATTCTTGGGGATGGCGATATTCGGCAAGGTGATCGGGTGCGGGCTTGGGGCCCTGCTCAGCGGCTTTGGGGCAAGGGATTCCCTAAGGGTGGGCGTGGGGATGATGCCGCGCGGGGAGGTAGCGCTGGTGATGGCGACCATTGGGAGCAGGGTGGGGGTCGTAGGGCCGGAATTATATTCGATGACCGTGATGGTCGTCCTCGCGACTTCCCTGATCACCTCGCCCCTCGTCAAGCTCACCTTCAAGGGGGCGCCGCTCGAGAAAGCCTAAATTCGTTTTGGCAGCGATCGTTGGAGGCCCCGAATCGCCGCTGCTGAAGCGGGTGGCGGGAACCGATCGATCCAGCGCGCGCATGCGAACGAAGCGCGGGCGCCGTGGGAGTTGAGGCATGGCTAGTAGGATCCGCATAATGGGGGCGGGAGGAGGGCTCGCTTGCCGCCAAATGCCATTTGAAGCTGGGATGTAGCGAAAAAAGAAAAGGGAGAGTGGTATAAAATATCCGAGCGCTTCTACTTCGGGGTTATCTTTATGGCTTGGGTCGGGCAGGATGCTTCGCAAGCCAAGCAAGCGATGCAGTCGGATTCCCTCACGGGATCTGACTTCTTATCCGAGAGGGGGTGCCCGGGCGTATCGATCATCTCGAAGACGCTGACCGGGCAAACGCTGACGCATACCCCGTCACCATTGCATAGGTCCTGATCCACGGCCACGTTCGTCCCATGGATCCCGAGCTTCGTTGGCGGATCTACTTCCCCCCAAACCTTGTGGCCATTGTGCTCCCCGGACGGCTTCAATTTCTTCATGAAATCTGGGTCTATCGGCATTTGGCATCGGGACCTCGATTTCGCACTCAATTAATAAAGATTTCTTTCGGGTTTCGGCCGCGGATTCGGCCGATCGATCGGGGATCGAGGGGCTGGGATCTATCCTGGGATGGGCAAAGGTTATAAAACAACGGGCGCATTCGAAACGAGGGATCGGGATGGCTTTCAAATCCGCCCAATGCGTATATGGCCTGAGGGATCAATACGGCAATCCGTTGAGCTGCCCCGTCCTGGAGAGGATCGGTAATGCCATCAAGGTGGAGGATATGCCAAAGTATTGCGAACTATGCCCCATGAGGATAATGTCGCTGGGCTCGCATCCCCACGCCTTCGGATCCCCGTCCTCAGCGAATCCGCACTAAAGCCCTACGCGGCCTCCAAGGCCTTCAGAAGCCTGGCGAGGGCCTCGTCCCTGCGCTCGGATGGGTCCTCGGCCCCCTCGCCCCTTAGCATGGCCCCCATTTGCCGAAGGACCTTATCCCGCGCGGAGGGGGGTATCGACGTCCAGGAGCTCATGCTCCTCCACCTGAGCTCATATGAGGGGCCGAGGGCCTCGAGGGATCGCTTGATCCCCCCTTCGCCCCCGGCCAGGTGGAAGATCATGAAAGGCCCCATCAAGGCCCACCTCAGGCCGGGGCCGAACCTGACGGCCTTGTCGACGTCCTCGACGGTGGCGATCCCCTTATCGACCAAATCGATGGCCTCCCTGAGCATGGCCGCCTGTAGCCTATTGGCCAAGTGGCCCGGGACGTCCCTCCTCAATACCACGGGCACCTTCCCCAAATCCTCCATGAAATCCCGAGCGGCCTCGATCGCGGCCCGGGAGGTCGACCTCCCGGGCACCAACTCAACCAGGGGTATCAAATATACGGGATTCCAGGGGTGCGCGGTTAGGCATCTATCCGGCCCCCTCGCGGCCCTTTGGATCTCGCTGATGAGGAGCGCGGACGTGCTGCTCGCTATTATAGCATCCCTCGGGGCCGACTTGCTTATCTCCGCGAACGCCCTCCTCTTAACGCCATAATCCTCGGGGACCGATTCCTGGACGTAATCCGCGTCCTCGACCGCCTCCCTCAAATCGGTCGATGCGGAGACCCTCCCGATGAGGCGCTCGACGTTGCCAGAGATCAATCGATTCCTAGCTAGGAACGAGAGCTTCTCCCTTATCATGGAAAGGGCCCTCTTCAGCCTGGCCTCGGTTACGTCGTGGAGATGGACCTCCAATCCCCTGGAAGCGAATACGACCGCCCAACCGCTCCCTATCAACCCGGAGCCTACGCAAGCCACCCTCTTGATCCCCATCCAACCCCCCCGCTCATACGTAGGGCGGGATCCCCCACGTCGGCCTCCTCACGGTCAATTCCATTCCCTTCCTTTCCGGATGGATCGCCCTTACGACATCGACGTCCTCGACCTCCGCCACGGCGACCTCCACCATGAGGTATGTTATATTGCCCTCCACCAAATGCCCGCCGAGCACCTTTATCCCCCCCTCATCGACCTTCGATACCGTTATATGGGCGTGGACCGTGATCCCCCCGCCCTCCCCCCTCAGCAGGTTTCCGGAGATCGAGAGGATCTCCAGGGGGCCTTCAACTTCGACGAACGATCTATGCTCATCCCTAACCGGGAATTCCTTTGGGAAGACCCTCATATTCCTCAACCTGGCCCGCTTGAGGCTCCCGACGGCCGATATTATCAAACCCGTCCTCATGCCATAGCGCTCGGCGACCTCGCCCAGGGTCCTCAGGAGGTCCCTATCCGGCTCTATCCGGAATATCGCGATCCTCGACGCCCTCCCTAGGGCCGATTGGAAATCCTCCGACAAGCCGGACACCGGGATTATCTATTGGGGGGCCTCGCCTTTTAAAATGCCGCTTCAGAAGCTGGATCATCACAAGGGCCAACCCCGCGGCCAATGGGGCCATTGCGTAGACCTGCGCCGGGATCGCCGCTCCCTCCCAAGCCCCCGCCTCGCCTATGCTCATCTCGAACCCCAGCTCGGCCCGCCCGCCCTCGATTTCGGCGGGCATTATGCTGAGCCCTTGGCCGTAATAGAGGCAGACCTCCCTTTGCGAGATCTCCCCGAAGCTTAGGTCGTTCGTCGGATCGCAGGGCACGAACCCGCAACCGGGGATCCAAACCTCCACCCACGCGTGGCCCTGGCTCGGCGGGAAGCCCCCGACCACGGCCCCAACGCTCCTCCTGGCCGGCAGGCCCCTCGCCCTATATAGGGCCACCAATAGATCGGCCTTATCGGTGCAAATCCCGAATTTCGTCCTGAGGGTCATGAGCGCGCCCTGGCCCATGGGCTCCCTCGCGAGCCATCCCTTGGGGCTATGGGGCACGTATCTGATGCCCCTTTGAACGAACTCGAAGATCCTCGCCGCCACGAGGAAGGCATCGGATCCCTCAAAGCCCTCGGCCGCGGACCTGATCTCCTCGGATCCGCTCTCCACCATCGGCTCGGGCTCGAGCAAGGGCCCCCAATCCCCGGACGGGGCGGCTGAGCCGCTGGGCGGGGGCCTCGTCCTGATCCATCTCGCGGCCACTAGGCCCCTGTATTCAACCTCGAGGCCCCAATCCCCCGGGCTCCCCCCCAAGGCCCAAACGGCCATCCTGTTCCCGAATCGATCGGCCTCCATGGAATCCGGCGGCGGGTCCAGGGTTTCGGAGACGACCTCCTGATGCGCGTTGTTCGGCGGCAGCCTCAGCTTGAGCCGGGCTTGGTCGAGGCCCCCGGCCGGCGCCACCTTCACCCTATATCGAACCTCCCATAGCGAACTCCCATAGGCCTGGAAGGCCGCGAATGAGCCCCCCGAATCCACGCGGAATTTGGCCACGCACTCGATGGTCCCCCCGGCTATCGCATCCGAGCCCTCGCCCATCGTCGCATAATGGATCGAGATGGGGATCTCCCAAAGGCCCCTCGATAGGGCCGTCGAGTTCCTGAACTCGAACTTGAGGGCGGTCCTCTCCCCGGGCCCCAGCTCCCAACCCGAGGCGCCCGGGGATTTGATCGGCTTGAATACCTCCGGGGGAAAGACCGAAGGCGGAGGGCCGGAGGCTGGGCCATCGCCCGAGTTCTCCAGGAAGATTTCCAAAGATAGCCCATCGGCCCCGAATGCGGCCCGCGCCTCCGCCCTGAGCTCCGCCTTCCTCCTTACCAGCCAAATGTATGCGGGGCAGCTGGCATCGGCGCCAATCGCCCTTATGATCAAGGCCCTACCGCCCTCCGGGGCGAGCGGATCCCCCGACGTCCTCAAGATCACCCGGGCCGTCGCGTTCCCCTTCGGCGGCAGTATCATCGGGAACGATCCGATCGCCTCCGCGCCCGAGATCGCTGGATCGGCGCTCCCGAATATCTCGAAGCCCCTGATCTCCGCCGGGGAATCCCCGACGTTGAAGAGCTCCAGCCAAATGGTCGAGGATTCCCCGAACCTCAATACCTCCGGATCCGGCCTGGCGTAGATGAATATTGGGGAGATATCGCCGGGCTGCCCCCTCCACCCTGGGAGGGCGGGGATCGAGAGCAATAGCAGGAGGGCCGCCATCGCGGCAATCAGGGCCAATGCCCTCGGCTCGCGGATCCGCGTGGGGGTCAGGGGGGATCAGCCCGGGGTTGGGTTATGGGGGGATCAAAATAAAGGGATCGGCCCATGGACCCTCAAAGGGCCGTGAAGGATTTCACCGTGGGCTCATCCAGCCTCTTCACGAGCTCGATCAAAAGCCTCACGGCGTTCTCCAAATCCTCCAGGCTCGCTATGCTCGCTTTGGAATGTATATGCCTAGTTGGGATGCCTATGACCAGCGATGGACAACCCGTCTTGTATATATGGATCCTCCCGGCATCGGTTCCCCCCCTGGGGGATTGGGATATTTGATACGGTATCCCGCATTCCTCGGCGACCCCTATCGCGAACTCCTTGAACGGTTGGTTGGGGATCATGGATGGGTCATAGGCCAATATGGAGGGGCCCTTCCCCATCCTCGCGGGCGCCTCCTCGGCCCTTATCCCGGGGACGTCGCCCGAGATGTCCACGTCGACCACTATGGCGGCATCGGGATCCACCAAGTGGGGAACGGTGCTCGCCCCCCTCAATCCTACCTCCTCCTGAACCGTTGCGGCGCAGAATAAGTCGTTCGGGTGCCCTATGCCCCCCTCCTTCAGTTCCCTGAGGAGCTCGAGTATGGCGAAGGCCCCTATCCTATCATCGAACGCCTTGCCCATGACGAGCTTGCCGCCCTTGATCGTTTGGAATGGGGACCAGGGGATCGCGGGATCCCCCACCCTTACCCCCATATCCCTCGCCTCCTCCCCGCTCGTGGCGCCTATGTCTATGAACATCTTATCGATCTTCACGACCTTCTCGGCCTCCTCCCTTGGGAGCAAATGGGGCGGCTTGGCGGCTATGACCCCGGGGAGGTCGCCCTTCCTGGTCCTAACGATCACGACGGTGGATAGCAGGACCTGATCGAACCATCCCCCCAGCGGGTTGAACGAGAGGAAGCCCGTCTCCTTATCTATGCCGGATATCACGAAGCCTATTTCATCCACGTGGCCCGTCAATAGGATGCGGGGACCTCTGCCGATCTTCCTGAAAACGATGGATCCGAGCTTGTCGTAGAGTATTTGATCCGAATGCGGGCCTGCATATCCCTTGGCCAGCCCGATGACCTCCCTCTCGAAGCCGGCTGGCCCGAAGGCCTCCGTGAACCTCCTGAGGAACTCCAGGGAATCGCCCCTCATGCTGAATCACCGAGCCATCCATTACTCGGGCGATCGCTTTTAACCCTTCGGCCGAGCCGCCGGGGATTCGGGATCGGCTGGGCCCTCTTCGCGATCCGATGGGGCCGAATCGATCCCCGGGGCTTGAAATTTTGGACAAAACAATGAGGGCAATTTTCACATGTTTTTCACAAGGACCCGGGTTTAAGGCAAAAGCCGGCTAATTAAAATTTTCAAAATCCCATTGAAAAATGAAAACTATGACGTTTTCTTCATAGAGCAAAATGAAATTAATAACAATTGGACATCGTTGGAGATGGAAAATGCGCATAATGATCAAAATAATAAAGCTTATATATCGAAATTGGGATAGGGCGGCGCTCAATAACGCGAGGTGGGCAATATGCCAGAAAGGGTGGATAAGAACTCCGCTTACCTGAACTCTAAATCCACAACCGGGACGCAAACCCGAGTGAGGGACGTGAGCCCCTCCAGCGGCCTATGCCCGATATGCATAAGGGATTGCCAATTCCTTTGCGAGGTCGGCCTCTCGGCCTTCAGGGGCAGGGAGGTCCTATATCCGGAGCCTCATCAATTCGGGAAGAGCACCCAAGGCGCCCTCAAGGATTATCGGCTAGATTGGTCGGATTTCAACATACAGGCCAAGTTGAACGGCGCCGAGGGCATAGAGCCGGATCCTGATGTGGCGATATTCCCCAACGTGGACATAAGCACGAGGGTGGGGGATACCCAGCTCAAGCTCCCGATATTGATAGGCGCCTATGGGTCCACAGAGGTCGCCAGGGTTCATTGGAGCGGATTGGCGGTGGGCGCCGCCCTCTGCGGCATAACGATCACTGTGGGCGAGAACGTCTGCGGGATGGACCCGGATGCAAAGTTCTCCGGCGGGAAGGTCGTGTATTCGAGCGAGCTGAAGCGCAGGGTCGAGGAGTTCAGGAAATTCTGGGATGGGAAGCATGGCGATGTGGCCGTCCAAACGAACGTCGAGGATCAGAGGCTGGGCGTCGATGAATACGCCATCTCGAAGCTCGAGGTGAATATCATAGAGAGGAAATGGGGGCAGGGGGCCAAGGCCATCGGAGGGGAGGTAAGGCTATGGACCCTGGAGAGGGCGTTGGAGCTGAAGAGGCGCGGCTATATAGTCATCCCCGATCCGGAGGATAAGGGGGTCCAAGAGGCGTTCAAGCGGGGGGTCTTCGATTCGTTCGAGCGCCATAGCAGGGTCGGAATGATAGACGCGAGGAAGTTCTTGGAGGAGGTCGATGCCCTGAGGGGGCAGGGGGCCAAGCAGGTATCGCTCAAGACCGGGGCCTATAGGCTGGCAGATGTGGCCTTCACGATGAAGGTGGCATCGGAGGCCAAGTTGAATTACGTAACCTTCGACGGCGCCGAGGGCGGGACTGGGATGAGCCCGGTCCCGATGATGGACGAGATGGGCACGCCAACCGTTTACCTGGAGGCCCAAGTCCTCAAATGCGCGCAAATACTGAGGAGGAAGGGCAAGCACGTGCCGGATATAGTGATGGCCGGCGGCTTCATAAACGAGACCCAGGTCTTCAAGGCGATAGCGATGAGCAACTTCGGCGATGGCCCCTACGTCAAGGCGGTCCTCATGGGGAGGTCCCCCCTGACGGCCGTCATGAAGTCGAACTACTTCGTGGAGCTCGCCAAGGAGGGGAAGTTGCCGAAGCCATTCGTCGATAGATACGGCGGCGATCCCGAGAGGTTCTTCATGAGCGTGGCGACCATCAGGGCGAACAATGGCGGGAGCTTGGAGGGGATCCCATGGGAGGCCATAGGGCTTTATGGATATCTCCACGACCGCGTCGGGGTCGGGCTCCAGCAATTGATGGCCGGATGCCGAAAATGGAAGCTCTCGCTGCTATCGAGGGGCGACTTGGTTTCCTTGACGGAGAGGGCAAGGGAAGTGACTGGGATACCGATGCCCCACGAGATCGCGGAGGAAGCCCTGGAGGCGCTTTTGTTGGATTGAGGGGGCCACCCCGCGCCGGCGATGGGGGACCCCGATTTTTTAACTTTCACGGTATTATCTCACAGCTATTGTATTCCATATAATCGAAATCGCTCAGATCTATCGTGCCCCTCGCGATCAGCTCCCGGATCCTCGGGAGGACGTTCCTCATGGCGTCCACCAAGCGCCTCACGGTCCCGCAGACCTCCGCGAATCCCCTCTCCCCCCAAAGCTTGGTCAGGTTCGCGTATAGGCAGCGCCCGCCGCAGATATCGAATATATCGCAACTCGGGCATGGCTCCGAGACCAGGATGGCATCCCGAAGGTCCATCGGATCCGTGCGCCTTATGTCCCCCAGGATCGGCCCGGTGCCGGCCATGACCGGGCAGGGCGTTATCTTGCCATCCGTCCTTATGTTGAAGGCGATCCACCCCGCCCCGCATCGGAGCTTCGAGCGCTCCCCCAGCAATAGGGACCTCGCGATGCCCAGGAACGGGTAGATCCTGAGGACGCGGCCCTCCCGCTCCATGTAATCCGCCCAAAATTCGGCGAGCCTCGCGACCTGGGGGTTATAGGAGGCCTCGGCCCATTCCGAGAATCGGCGCCTCCCGTAATCCCTTAGCCCGAAGAGGGCATCCAATTGCCAATGCACGGCCGGGAATGGACACTCATCGTTGAATAGGAGCCAAAGGACCTGATCGTAGATATCGGTTCGCTCGGCGACGGTCATCCTCGCTATGAGCTCTCCCCCGAATCCCCCCTCTTTGAGGGCCTTGACGTTCTCGATTACCCTCCTATAGACCCCGGACCCCCTATAGGAATCCGTGAGGCGCTCATCGCCATCCAAGGAGACGAGGATCGTATGGAATCTATTGGCGTAATCCCTCCCCAGGGAATCCAAGAGCAAACCGTTGGTCTGGATTATGAAGGCGCTCGCCGGGATCGAATCCATCATCCGCTTCATTAGATCCACCTCGAGGAGCGGTTCGCCCCCATAGAATATCACGATGGGATCCGGATCCCTCGCTAGGAAATCCGCTAGCTCCTCCACCCCATACGATGGCCTGCTTGGGAAATCGCAATCGATCTCGATCGGATAATCGGCGCCCATGTCCTCCAGGCATTTCCCATAGCAATATTCGCATTCCAGGTTGCATTCGGTCGTCAGGGTTACGTAGTACCGCATCCGATCCGGCCCCGGGCTAGGGGGGCGATCCCATCCGATGCCCGATCGGCCCGGTCCCGCGATACGCCCCCATTTGCTACCTTTCGATCTCTCCGGCTATGTATTTCTCCATCAGGACCTTCGCTTCCGCATCGCTGTATTGGATCGGGGGCCGCTTCATGAGATAGGCGGAGGGGGACGTCAGGACGCCCCCCACACCCCTATCTATCGCCAGCTTGAGGCACCTTATGGCGTCGATCACCACGCCGGCGGAATTGGCCTTATCGTCGACCGAGAGCTTGCACTCTATCTCGAAGGGCCTATTCGCGAACATCCTGGCCTTTATGTTTATGTAGCAAATCTTCGTATTCCCCAGGAACGGCAGGAAGTCGGAGGGGCCCACGTAGATCCTTTCGTCGTCCATCCTCCTGCTGAGTTGGCTTTGGACGGATTCGGTCTTGGAGATCTTCTTGGACATCAACCTCGATCTCTCGAGCATATTGGCGAAATCCGTGTTCCCCCCTATGTTTATCTGATACATTTGGTCGATGTGCGCGCCCCTATCGTCGCAAAGCTTGGCCAGGACCCTGTTCAATATAGTGGCCCCGACCTGGCCCTTTACGTCATCGCCGATCAGCGGCACCCCCGCCTCCTCGAACCTCGCCGCCCAGCCCCTATCGGAGGCTATGAAGACGGGCATGCAATTGATCATGCCAACCTTGGCATCGAGGGCTATCTCGGCCCAATATCTGACGGCCCTCTCGCTCCCGACGGGTAGGTAATTTATGAGCATCTCGGCCCCCGAATCCTTTATCTCCCTCAATATATCCGCCCTTAGCTCCTCATCGCTCCTCGTCTGCTTTATCGGCTTGATCATCTTCTCCACGTAGACCCCAACGCCATCCAATATCGGGGCCTCCTTGACGATGACGTCGCTCTTCGGGACCTCCGGCAACCAATCGACGCAATTCGGCGGTTGGTAAATGGCCTCGTGGAGGGGCCTCCCGACCTTGTTCTCGGCCACATCGAACGCCGCCACGAAATCTATGTCGAATATGCTATAGCCCCCTATCAATTCATGCATTATGCCTATCACCTTCTCGCTCGGGTTTCGCCTATAGTACTCTATGCCCTGGACCAAGCCCGCAAAGCAGTTGCCGACCCCTATGACGCCGACCCTTATCCTCCCCAATTCGATCGCCTCCGAACGCTTTATTTACTCATTTTTATATCCGTAAAATAGATATAAAAATGGTTCCCCGGAAGGCGATGGATCCGCCGTATGAGCGCTTGATCAAGAAGGTTACCGTTGAAAACCTTTGGATCTACATCCTAAGCCTCCTCAGATCCGGCCCCAAGTACGGCTACGAGATAAGGGATTTGATAAGATCCGAATACGGCTTCGAGCCGGGCAGGGTCAGCGCTTATGTCGTCATGTACAAGCTGGCGAAGGGGGGATACGTTCGCCAAACGGGGGGCGGGGGGAGGGGGGGCCCCGGCCCGCCCAGGAAGTATTATGAGATAACCGATAAGGGGGTGGAGCTATTGGAAAGGGGGTTGGGGTTCCTGGATGGAACGCTCGGGAAGCTGAGGGCGCATTCGCCCCGGTGAAGCCTGGACCGCGGGCATGGGGGCCCTCACATGGCCCGCAGGGCCCTTGGGACCAGGATCCAGCACAGGGGCATCAAGGCCGCTATCCAGATCAGGCCAATTATGAGGCCCACGATAGCCATGCGGTTCATCCTGATATAGCCCGATCCGTAGACTATGGCGTTGGGGGGCGTCGAGACTGGGAACATCAATGCGAACGAGGTCGCCAAGGCGGAGCTGACGACCGCGAAGGCCACGCCGCCGGCGCCCATCCCCAGCTCCCGCCCTATGCCCACGATCAACGGGGCCAACATGGCGGCCGTCGAGGTATTGGAGGTGAATTGGGTTATCGCGAATCCCATGGCCACCCCTATGGCGGCCAATGAAGCGGCATCCATCCGCCCGCCCATCAAGCTGGCCGCCATCCACTTCGCCAGCCCCGACTTCAATATGGCATCGCCGAGCACCAAGCCCCCGCCGAATATGAGCAGCACCTCCCATTCCACGTATTTCATGCCGGATTCCCAATCGAGCAGGGGCCTATAGGGCCTCAGGCTGATCGGTATCGCGAAGAGCGCGAGGCCCACGATCAAGGGCGGGATGCAATCGTTCGGGAGGAGGACCTCTATCGGGCTCAGCCGCTCGGCCAGGGCCGGGTCGGTGTATCGCAGGGCGTCCGGGAGCCCCCTGAGGATCCATAGGGCCACTGTGAGCGCGAATCCCGCGAGGACTATCCTCTCCCCCTTCCCCATCGGGCCCAAGGCCCTCTTGAATCCCTCGATCTCCTCCTTGGATACGGCCTCCCCCCCACTCCCGGGCCTATATATTAGCCAAAGCGCGGCGAAGAGGGTCGCCAGCGCGGCGATCGATGTCGGGATCCCGAAGAGCATCCAATTGGCGAAGGGGATCGAGGCCACCTTCGCGCCCTCCAAGGCCGAAACGGCCAAGAGGTTCGGCGGGGTTCCTATTACGGTGGCGAGGCCCCCGGCGCTCGCGGCGTAGGCAAGGCCGAGCATTAGGAACTCGCCGAACTTGGAGCCGGGCTTGGAACCGGTGGCCGTTAGGATCGAGAGGGCTATGGGGTACAATATCATTGTAGCGGCCGTATTGGAGATCCACATTGAGAGGAACCAACACGCGGCCCATACCATCAGGGATGTCCTCGCGATGCTATCCCCGGCGAACCTCGAGGCCGCGAGCCCATAGGCTATGCGCTTATCCAAGCCGGTGGCCGCTATGGCGCTCGCGAGTATGAATCCGCCCAGGAAGAGGACTATCGTCGGATCCATATAGGTGGAGAACACGGCCTTTACGGCGGCTCCGGCGCTCGCGTACCCGAATGCCCTCGGGCCGGACGCGTAGAGGATCGATGCGCATATGCCCGGCAAAAGGGCCGTAATGCCCAGGGGCAGGGCGCCGCTTATCCACCAGGCGAAGGTCCAAGCGGCGATGGCCAGGACGAGCTTCGGCGCATCGGGGAACCCCGCCGGGGCGTATTGGGCCATGGAGGCGGGTGTTGGGGAGAGGGATATCGCGAGGGCCACCAGCGGGCCGAGAGCCAAGCCGAGCGGTCTCGAGCTCCCCCTCATGACGATCGTCAATTCGCGATCCCCCGCGCCCTACGCGGGGCGCCCTCTTTTAAAAGCGCTCCGGTTGGTTCGGGAGCCAATTCCCCGCACCGACATTTCGACATTCGATCCATTTCGGGTCCCGGATTATCACGGGGTTATTAAATAGTTGCTGTATATACTCTCTTTATCCTCCATTTTTGCGCCATCGATCCCAGCTCCGGGATCCGCGGGAAGGCGCGGGCCCCGGAAACCTTTAAAGCCCGGCCGAGCTCCTTGGAGGAGATCGGGCGCTGGCCCTTCGATCAAGGAATGGTCGGCATGAACCCTCATCCGGATAAATGCTCCGAACAAAGGGGGCTGCTGATAGCGATGGCCCTGACATCCTCCATAATAGGCGTCGAGGTGATCGGGGGAATCATTTCGAACAGCCTCGCCCTCCTGAGCGACGCTTGGCATATGTTCGCGGACCTGATGGCCCTTTCCCTATGCTATATAGCGAGCAGGATTTCCACCAAGCCCGCTACATGGGATAGGACCTATGGCTATCGTAGGGTCGAGGTCCTGGCCGCCCTAATAAACGGGATCACCTTGGTGATGGTAGCGGCCTTCATCATCCGCGAGGCGCTGGAGAGGCTCTTCTCCGCGAGGGAGGTATACGGCCTTCAAATGCTCGCCACGGCCATCATAGGATTGGCCGCGAACTTCGCCTCCATGGCGGTCATGTACCGCGGGACGTTCAGCATCAACGTTAAGGCGGCATTCCTCCACATACTCAGCGATACGCTATCCTCGGTTGGGGTAATAGCGGGCGCCATAATAATATACCTCACCGGGCTCTACATAGTGGACTCGATTATGGGGATGGCCATCGGGGTGGCCGTCATCTATGGGACCGGGAGGATGCTGAGGAGCGCCATAAACATACTCCTGGAAGGCGCTCCGGAGCACATAAAACCGAGGGCCGTCATAGAGAAGCTGATGAGCGTCGAGGGGGTCCTTGGGGTCCACGACCTCCACATATGGAGCATAACATCCGGCCTGCACGTCCTGAGCGCCCATCTGGTCTTGGACGATGAGGCGATGAGGGACGTGGACAGGGTCCTCAATGAGGTCAAGGCGATCCTTAGGGAGGATTTCGGGATATCGCACTCGACGCTGCAATTGGAGAGGGAGGGCTATGAGGAGATTGGCGACGTATGCCAAATCTAGCCCCCGCGGGTTGCCTGGCGGGCTAACCTGGGAGGGCGTTTCCCAGGGCCCACACGAAGAGCATTGAGAGGGCGAATAGGGCGTACTGGATGATCGATCTGGCCCCCCCTCCCTTGGCCTTGAGCTCCGGCAGGAGCTCCGCCGCGGATAGGTAGATGAAGCCCCCTCCGGCGAAGCCGATCAGGGAGCCGATGAATCGGGGGGAGGGGGAGATGGAGAATACGATCAGGGTCCCGAGGATCGCCGTTAGGGCCGTCAGGAAATTCATGGCCAAGGCAGTCGCCCTCTTGAAGCCACCGTATAGGAGGATGGAGAAATCGCCGATCTCCTGCGGCAGCTCGTGGAAAGCCACGGCGAGCGTGGAGGCGAGGCCCAACGCTAGGGACGCCGCGAAGCCCGCCCCGATGATCATCCCGTCTATCAGGTTATGCGCAGCGTCCCCAACTAGGTTGAGGTATACGAAGCCCTTCGCCTTGGCCCTCTCATCCGGCTCGCTTATCTCAACCCCACCCCGATCGCCGCGCAGGTGCCCGTGGCCGTGATACCAATAGATGGACCTCTCCAAGAGGTAGAAGGAGGCGAAGCCAAAAGCGACATAGGGGATCGCGGAATCCAATTCGACCAACTCGATCGCCTCTGGGATCAGGTCGAAGAGGGCCGCCCCGAGGATTGTCCCGCTGGCGAAGCTTACGAGGTAGAAGAGGGCCTCGTCCAGAAGTCCCTCGTCGAGCGGCAGGGCGAAGAGCCCTATCAGGGATATGAGGCTGATGCCGATCGTGGCCGCGAGGGCATGGGCGAGGGCATCCATGGGGCCATCTGCCGCCTAGCTAAGCCCACGCCCCTATAATAAGGATTCCCGCCGATGGATCCTCGGGGCGGGACCACAAAGTTTATGATCGCTTTCTTGATTCATTCCAATCGCTCGAGCGAGGAGGTGGCTCACAAGCCACGGGGCGCGGGGGTTCCAGAGCCAGCCCGATCGGGCCTCGAGAGGTCAAATGGGCGGGTCGCGCCTTGGCCGCGCGCGCTACACTCAAGACCGCGATGCGCGACGTGGGTCATCCCGTGGCGTAGGCCTTCGTGGGTTCGAATCCCACCCCCCGCACCAATTTGCCAAGATCATGGCTTTGGCATGGCATCGACGCATGCTTGGGGGCGGCCCATTCAAGGCGCCCAACGCATCGCCGGGGCGCGTCCAATCGATCAGCGCATTGCTTGCGAAGCACGCCTCCATCGGTTTGAGAAGGTTCCATCAATCCTTCTCAAGATCATCCCAATAATCCTTGAGCCATCCCTTTATGAATCTTTAAACCAACGCATCTTTGATATTGGCATCGATAATATTAGATCCGGGGCGAGGCCCTTCGAACACTTTATTCGTAGGGGCGAGGCTTCGTTTCCAAATTCCTTAGATGGGCCCGAGCTCGGCAATTCGAAAGCCTACGCCTTTTCTTAACCCCTTTTTCCTGCTTTGTTGCTGGATGCTTTCCACAACTCCTTGATGGTTCGGGGCGCAATGCGAGGGGCAACGGAGGATGGGGCCAGGATCACACCATCTCCAGGATCAAATCCATCCTCTCGGCCAAATCCCCCATAAGGGCCCTCTCCCTCTCCGAGATGCCCGAGCCCTTGTCCTCCTCGAGGCGCGATCCGTAATACCCGTTCAATATGGACGTATTGGCCTTGGATATGACCGAGATCAAAAGCCCCAACTCCCCCCGATGGAGGTAGAGGCTGACGTCGTTTATGAACAGGATCCCCCGGGGCCCCTCCCTTAGGTACTCGTGGAAGATCGCCGATATGGCCCTCGCGTTCTCCTCAGCCAGCCTCAGCACCTCATCCCTATCCCTCCCCTCCAGCCTCGGGGCCCTCACCCTCGGGGGCCTCAGGTATTTGATCGGGGGCCCGATCGCTATGTAGCGGGTCAATGGGGCGCCGACGACCTCGCCGGACGGGAGCCTCGCATCAGGCGATAGGTCGATAACGGCCACGCAATTCGAATACCCCATTTCGATCGCCTCCCTCAGCAATTCGGCGGTGAGCTTGCTCTTGCCCCTGCCCACATCCCCGAGGATCAAGGCCCTCTTGCCCAATACCTCCCGAAGGGAGATCCCCTCCCCCGGCCCGATCCTCCTGCGGGCCGCCCCGCCCCCCAGCATTCACCTTCGCCCGGGCTCGGGCAATTTGCCCATGAGCCCCATCCTATCCAGTATGAGGAGCGCTATGTAGCCCATAGCGCTGCCCGTCACCGAGCTTATGGACCACCCAAACCACAGCGCCAGGAGCGCGGGGATCGGCCCCAGCGCCTCCATCGCGCTCAATAGGGGCCTCCAGCCCATGAGTGGCGCGACGAGGAAAAGGGATATCGTGGCCCCGATCGGGACGGTTCCCACCGGCTCGAGGAGGGCCGCGGCGTAGCGCAAGCGCCTCCACCTCAAGCGCCTTGTCGCCCTATAGGCCAACCCCACCACGAGGGCGCCCGGGATCCCGCCGGGGAAGGCGAATACGGTCCCCACGCCCAGCAGGTTCCTCACGACCCCTATCAGGGCGGCGATCAAGGCACCCCACCAGGGCCCGAGGATGACCCCGGATAGGGCGTTAACGAAATGCTGCCCCGGGAATGCCCTGGTCCCGAGGAACGGGAAATTCAGGAAGGGCGCTATGGCCACGCCGAGGGCCGTGAAGCAGGCCGCGAGGGCCAGATTCAGGGTCAAACCCCCCTTCTCGAACCTCACGCTCCGATCGCCTCCCGCCTTGGATGCCTAGAGGCTCCTCGGGAGCGGGGACTTGCTCGGAGAAGGGGATTCGGCCGTTCGCCGGCCGCTGGCATGCGATCCATCCACCGCATCCCTCCCTTCGCCGGCATTACCCGGATCAGGTTCAAGGGGTCGGTGGCGGATCCGCCACCCTCTCAGCCGGGTACCCCCAGCTCCCCCGGATGCCTCGCGCGGGGGAGCGCGCCCCTCCTATTTAACGATATCGGGCGAACGATCCGGCCAAATCCGAGAGCTTCTTCAGGCAATCCTCCACCCGCAGCTCCTCCTCGGATCTCGCCCCCAAATCCCTCAGCCTCACGACCCCCTTCCCCAGCTCCTTCGGCCCTATTATCAGGGCATACGGTATGCCCGAGCTGCTCGCGTACTCCATCTGCCCCCTCAGGGATCTGCCCTTGAGATCGAACTCGGCGGGTATCCCCAGGGCCCTCAGCCTCTGGGCCATCCGGATGGCCTCAACCCTGACGGCGTCGTTGGCGGAGGCCACGAATACGAGCGGGCCGCTCCTGAGCCTCGGGAAGAGCGAGGAGCGCTCCAGGGATAGCATCATGCGCTCGATGCCCCCGGCCAACCCCGTCCCGGGGATATCGCGCCCATAGGCGCCGCAAAGCCCATCGTACCTACCGCCCCCGAAGATCGCCCCTATGTCCTCCCCGCCCCGATCGTAAGCCTCGAACACTATGCCATCGTAATAGTCCAGCCCCCTGACCACCCCCAGGTCCAGGACCGCCTCCCGGCCGATCCCGAACCCCTTCAGGGCGTCGGCCAAGCCCTCGAGCTCCCTCAGGCCCTCCTCCGCCATCTCCCCCTTCAACCCCAATCCCCTGGCCTCGCTCAACCCCTCCTCGATGGGCGCCCTTATGGAAACGAACTCCAGGACCTTCTCCACCTGATCCCCCCCGAGGCCTATGGACCTCAGCTCCCCCAGGAACTCCGACCGGGATAGCTTCCCGCGCTTATCGAGGGCCCTCATTGCCCCCCCGAGCCTTGCGGGGTCCCCTATGCCTATCGCCCTCAGGAAGCCCTCGGCCAACTTCCTATCGCTTATCCTGACCTCGAAGTTCCCTATCCCCACGGCCCTTAGGACGTCCACCCCGGCCGAGATGGCCTCCGCATCCGCCTCCACGCGCTCGGATCCGAAGATCTCGGCGTCCCATTGCCAAAAATGCCTATATCTCGCGAACTGGGGCTCATCGTAGCGCCACATATCCGATATCGCGCAGAACTTGGCGGGCAATGGGAGATCCGGCCTCCCGGCGACCATGCGGGCCAAACCCACCGTTAAATCGAACCTGAGGCCCAATGCCCTCCCCGCCTTGTCCTCGAACCAATAGATCTCCTCCCTTATGGACGGGCCGCTCTTGGCCTCCAAGGTCTCCAGGAGCTCGATCTTGGAGGGCTCGACCGGCTTGAAGCCGTAGCCGATCAAGACCCCCATTATCCTCTCGCTCATCCAAGCCATCTTCGCCCAATCCTCGGGCCATAGGTCCCTCATCCCCCTCGGCACCGCGAACCTCGTCAAGCCGCCGGCCACCTCAGAGCTCCAGCTCGCCGAGGGAATAATACACTATGTCGGTCCTCCTATCCACCACGGCCAATATGAGCTCCCTCCCGCTCTTGGCCGAGGCCCTGAGCGCCCTCCTCAGCTCGTCCAAGCTCGCCTCCCCCCCTTCGTAGATGATCCTGGCCACCCTCCTTTGCGGGCCCTTCCCATAGACCTCCAGGTTCATCCCCCTGAAATCCCTCACTATGTAGCCCCTATCCCTCAGGTCCTTGAAGACCAGGTACTTCAGCCAAACCTCGGCCCTGCCCTTCGAGAGCCTCCTCACGACCTCCTCGAGCGATAGCTCCCCCCCTCCCCTGGGGTCCAATATCCTGAGCTTCCCCTTCTCGATGAGGTAGAACGCCTCGTATGGCGAGAGGACCAAATCGCCGTCCCTCGGCTCGCCGAACCCCTTCTCCCTGAGCTCCCCCAACGACCCGCCGTTCGGTATGATGGCCGCCCTCCCGCGGATGCGGCCATCGATCCTTTGGATCCCTTCCTCCAAGGCCGCCCCACCTCCCCCCAACTCATATTTAACCGTTCGAGCGCCTTAAGCTTCCGGGGAGCGATCGCATCCTCTCCAAAGCTTTTATCGCTCGCCAATCCGTTTTGCGGCGAGGGGTGCTTGATTTGGGCTCGGGGGATCGATCGGAGCTGAGGCCCGTCGAGCTCAGGGATGGGGAGGTCGTCCTAATCGATCAAAGGGCCCTGCCGTGGAGGTTGCGCCGAATTCGCTGCAGGACCTATCGGGAGGTGGCCAAGGCCATAAGGGATATGGCGGTTCGGGGGGCCCCGGCCATAGGGGTGGCGGCCGCGGCCGGGATGGCCCTCGCGGCCATGAGGTCCAAGGGGAAGGGCGAGCGGATCCTATCGGATCTGGAGAGGGCCGCGGAGGTCCTGAGGGCCACCAGGCCGACCGGGGCGAACCTTCAATGGGCCATATCCAGGATGCTCTCCAGGGCCAGGGAGGCCAGCCCGGGGGATATAGCGAGGGCCGTCCTGGAGGAGGCCAGGCGGATAGCCGAGGAGGACGTCGAGGCCAATAGGAGGCTCGGGGCCCACGGGGCGGCCCTGCTGGGGGATGGTGATAGGGTCCTCACGCACTGCAATTGGCCCATCGGGGCCAGCGGAATGCGGGGGCCCTCGCCACGGCGGGCTATGGGACGGCCCTGGGCGTCATAAGGGCGGCGGTCGAGTCGGGGAAGCGGATAGAGGTCATAGCCACCGAGACGAGGCCCCTCCTCCAGGGCGCCAGGCTGACGGCCTTCGAGCTGAGGCGCGATGGGATACCGGTTACGCTGATAACGGACGGGATGGCCGCGCATTTGATGAGCAGGGGGCTCATCTCCAAGGCCATAGTCGGCGCCGATAGGGTCTTGGCGACGGGCCACGTCGCGAACAAGATAGGGACCCTTGGGCTGGCCATCGCCGCCAAGAGGTTCGGCATACCGTTCTACGTGGCGGCCCCGATATCGACATTCGATTTCTCCTCGAGGCCGGAGGATGTGGCGATAGAGGAGAGGGATCCGATGGAGGTCCTGAGCTTCATGGGCCGCAGGATAGCGCCGAGGGGGGTCGGCGCCATGAACCCGGCCTTCGATTTGACCCCGCCGGATCTGATAAGCGCCATAATAACCGATAGGGGGGTTTATAGGCCCGGGGAATTGGCAGATCTGGCCAGGATCATTTCCTGAGGGTCAATACGACCTCTATGGGGCATTTCGCCTCCTCCTCTATGCCCTTCCTCCATTCGTCCCCTATGGCTATCAGGGAGAAGATCCCGCTAACCTCGGCCTTGGCCTTGTGGACCATCCTCACCAGGGCCCTTTGGGTCTCGCCGCTATCGATCACGTCGTCCACGATCAGGATCGCGTCGCCCTTCCTTATGGAATCCCTGGGGATATATAGGCTCACCATTATGGCCGCCTTGGATGGTATGTAGACCTCCTCTATGAACTCCCTCACGCCCACCTCCTTGGCCTTCTTGGCTATGACCAAGCCCACGCCCAGCCTATGGGCCAATAGGGTTGCCAGGGGTATCCCATCCACGGCGGCGCTCAGGACCTTGGTTATGCGCTTCCCGGCGAACCTATTTATGGCCCAATTCACGGCCCTATCCAGGAGGAGGGGATCGGAGATTATCTTCGTATTATCGAAGAACCCATAATCGTCCATCTTTATCCTCTTCTGGAGCTCCACCTCCAGCCTCAGGTTCTTCTCCAATATCCTGTTCAGCTTCCTGGCCCTCTCGATCGTGGGCATGACGTGGCCCTTCACATACCTGCTCAGGACCGTTTCCGGCAGCTCGGTGAGCTGGGATAGCTCGCGATAGGTATAATAGTTCTTGGCCAAGTTTAGGAACTCTATCGTCATCAGCTTGTACTTCAGGTCCGCGAGCCTCGAGCCGCCCCCTTGGCCCATTTCCACCGCCCCCGCCTTTACATATTTTTGCTCATATTTTAAGGATGGCGCTCCTTATTAATAACCTGGGCCATTAAAAACTGAATTGGCAAGCCCTTCCCCCTAGGCCGACAGGGCTCACCTGGTTGGGGCCCCTAGGGCTTTAACGGGCCCTTCCCCCAGCCTTTGGGTTGATCGTTGAAGAATCCCGGGCGCCTTGTCCCGTTCTTACCTATTTATATTGATACTTGGCAACTCGCGCCCTAAGTTTTAAATAGAAGTGAGGGAAACTTAATCAGGAAGAGGCTAGATCAGGAGGCTTTAAGGGGAATTGAGGATTTCAAAGGCTTTGACTAAACTCCAAGCGGCACTAATTGTGGTGATTTTAATCATCGCAGCCATAGGCGTAGCAGCATACGTCACCATACAGAAACCAACCGAGATGGAGATTAAGGTCGGAATATTGCTCCACTTAAGCGGCGCTTACGCTTATGAAGGGAAAGAGCAAACGACGGGAGTCAAAATAGCATTTGACATGGTTAACGAGAAGGGAGGGGTCCTCGGTAAGCATAAGATAAACTACGTAATTGCCGACGATACAAGCGATGTTAAGACGGCCGTTGCGGAGGCCGAAAGGCTAATAGCAACTCAAAAAGTGGCCTTAATAGTTGGAGGATACTCCAGCGCAATTGCCATGAGTACATCGGAGGTATGCGAAAGATATGGAGTAGTCTATTGGATATCCGCTGCATTTACCGATGCTGTAACTATGCGAAACTATACTCGTACATTTAGATGTAATGCAATCGCTGGCGATATAGGCTTTTCCTCCGTCCTCTTTTTGAAAGACGTTATAGCCCCGAAGCTTAACAAGCCCCCTCAAGAGATTAGGGTTGCAATAGTGCATGAGGACGGTCCCTATGGAACCGGATGTGGGGATGGCAACGAAAAGGCCGCCAAAGCGCTTGGCTTCAACATCGTCCTCAGAGAGGCATATTCCTATAAGGCAACGGATCTTTCTTCTCTAATCCTAAAGCTTAAAGAAGCAAAGCCTGACGTTATACTCATTACGCAATATTATGCGGATACTTTACTCTTCTGGAAACAAGCCAAAGAATTGGGCCTTAAAACTAAAGTACTTATCGGACATGCAGGACCTTACGCTACCCCAACCCTTTGGAAAGAACTAAAGGGGGACCTTGCTTATGTATTCAGTGCTACTGCGGGTCCGCCACCGCCCCCGGGAACGAGTCTAGAGCTCTTTGCGCCCGAAATACGGGATGATATCCTGAAGTTCAAAGAACGCTTTAGGAAGGAGATGGGGTATGAGGCATCAGAATTGGCTTATAGGGCCTTTGGTCTAACATGGGTTCTGGCAAATAAGGTCTTTCCACTGGCCATCACGAAATATGGTGCCGCTGATAGCGAATCAATCCGCAAAGCCGCTTATGACATAGATATCCCAGCCGGGCAATCCCCCCTCTTCTATCGAATTAAATTCGCAAGGCCGGAGAACCCTGAGGATACGGTTTTAGGCAAAATGTGGAGAACTGATAAGCCGCAAAGACACATAGGTCAAAATATATATGCAGTTCCACCTGTATTTCAATGGATCAACGGGACCATGTACACAGTATATCCCGCAGAGATGTCCACAATTAAGCCTGTAGTGCCCCTGCCTTCCACAAATCCCCTTGCCGCTTTGGGTTAAACTTAATAACCCCCTTCTTTTTTGGTGAATAACGGATGATAACTCAGGTGCTGGTTAATGGCATCCTGCTTGCTGGAATTTACGCGCTTATATCTGTTGGGTTAAATATAATATACGGGGTCTTGAAGATAATAAACTTTGCTCATGGGGATTTCATAATGTTAGCGATGTACCTTGCTTATTGGCTCACCATTTTATATGGCTTAAATGCATACACATCGCTTCCAGTAGTTTGCTCTATAATGATTTTACTTGGTTATATGGTTTACAGGATCCTAATAGAACCCATACTTAAAGATCCAGAGCAGAATCAGATAGTAATCACTCTTGCATTATCGACAATTCTTCAAAACATCGCCTTACTCCTATGGAAAGCAGACTTCAGAACTCTACATATAAGCGAATCAGTCAATATCGGTGGGATCTTTGTTCCAATTTCCAGACTCATCGCCTTCATAGGAGCATTTAGTGCAGTATCCATATTTTATGGCATACTTATTAAAACAAGGCTTGGTATGAGGATAAGAGCTGTTGCCCAACTCCCTGAAATATCTGAACTGCTTGGAATAAATTCAAGGCACGTAAGAATATTAACTTTTATATCTGGAATATTGCTAGTTTCAATCGCTGGCGCACTAATACTCCCTATTTACTATATATATCCCACCGTTGGATTGGAATTTGGAGTAATTTCTTGGATAATAATAATCTTCGGTGGGCTAGGTAGCATAACGGGAGCCCTGGCGGCGAGTTTCATAGTGGGAGTTGCCGAATCTATTGCAGCTGCCTTTTATAATGTTGAACTAGCGAGAGCGATCATGCTCATTGTGTTCATAGCCGTTATATTCGTAAAGCCTACTGGGATGTTTGGCGGAAGAGCGAGAGTGTGATATATGATTAAGAGATCAAATAGATTTTTAAAACAAATTATTCCAATCATAGCAATTATATTGCTAGCATTGCCATTCCTCCTAGATTCATACACATTACATATAATAATAATGATACTCCTGTGGTCGTATTTGGCTACTGCATGGAATATCAACGGTGGATATACGGGCCTTATATCGGTAGGGCACTCGATTTTCTTTGGCATTGGTGCGTATGTTGCTTATTTCCTCTTCAGTTGGCATGGAGTTTCCCCTTGGGTGGGTATGTGTATAGCGGCAGGAATCTCTGCTATAGCATCCCTGATGATGTATGGCGCACTTCGCTATGGCATTAGAGGCATTTATTTTGCCCTATTGACCTTAGCTTGTAGCATCGTCCTTCAAGATCTATTCATAGCCCTTAGAGAGCGAACGGGCGGATCTTTGGGCGTATGGCTCCCATATCTAAAAGGGAATAATTTTGTATTATTTCAATTCGCGGATAAGATCTATTATTATTACATAATTCTAGCTATGTATACATGCTTGCTAATTGCGATAAAAGGCTTAACGAATAAAGTCCTAGTATACTGCATAGCCATAAGGGAAGACGAAGATGTGGCTGCAAGTATAGGGATAAACGTCAATAAATATAGACTTCTCTCCCTTTTGATAAGCAGCGTTTTTGTTTCCATAGGAGGCACTTTTTATTTTCAATACATCAGGTTTATAGACCCATACACAGCATTTGGACTTTCAACTTCCTTGGAAATGGTATTTATGGCTATATTTGGTGGGCTTTATTATCTCCTAGGGCCCACAACTGGAGCTTTGCTGCTTGTGCCCCTTTCAGAAGTATTTAGAATACTCTTTGGAGCAACTTATTCCGGAGCGCACTTAATAATATATGGAATATTGGTAATATTGACGATAAAAATTATGCCTAGGGGAATATTCGGAAAAATGGAAGAATTAATTCTAAAAAAGGGATGAAAATTGAAGTTACTTGAAGTTATGAATGTTAGCAAAAGGTTTGGCGGAATAATAGCTTTGAATTCTGTAAGCATGCACATCGAAAGTGGAGAAATCCTTGGCTTAATAGGACCCAACGGCTCTGGAAAGACTACCCTTATAAACGTTATTTCGGGTTTCTATAAATGCGATGATGGAAAAATCTTTTTCAAAGGTACCGAGATTACGCATCTTCCCACATTCAAAAGAAGCGGGATCGCCAGAACCTTCCAGGTGACCAGAGCTTTTGAAAATTTAACTACGATCGAAAATGTAATTTTGGCCTCTTACGCAAATACGCACGATCTTGCGAAAAGTGAAGAAAGGGCCTTAGAAATCTTGGAGAAATTGGGATTATCGCATAGGATGGATATTCCAGCGAGGAACCTTACTCTTCTCGAGAGGAAGAGGCTTGAATTGGCTAGGGCTATGGCTCGGGAGGCGGAGCTGTTGCTTCTTGATGAAGTGATGGCTGGCCTCAAGCCCTATGAGATCGATGAGTTGGCGGAAGTTCTTAAAGAATTTAACGAAAGAGGGACCTCCATGATGATCGTGGAGCATGTGATGAGATCCGTTAGGAAACTATGTAATAGGGTAATAGTTCTCCATGAAGGGGTCAAAATAGCTGAGGGCTCCTTCGAGGAAGTGTCTAAAGACCCAAATGTAAGGAAAGCCTATTTGGGTGAGGAATGATGAGCCTCCTTAAGGTTAAGGATGTAGAGGCTTCTTATGGGAGGATTAAAGTTCTATGGGGGGTGAGCCTTTTAGTAAATGAGGGTGAAAAAGTTGCCCTGATCGGGCCTAATGGTGCTGGAAAGACAACCCTTTTGAGGGTGATAGTGGGACAGCTTAAACCATTAAATGGTTCAGTCACATGGATGGAACGTGAAATCTCCCGCTTGACCACTTATGAAATTGCAAAAATGGGCATCACAATGGTCCCGGAGGGGGGAGGAGTTATACCAAAGTTGAGCGTGATCGAAAATCTTCTTGTAGCCGTCACAACAAATGAAGCCAAAAATAAGGAGAAAGATACATTGGAAATGGTATTCTCCCTATTCCCCATTCTCAAAAAACGTAAAAATCAGCTTGCGGGGACCCTAAGCGGTGGAGAGCAAAGAATGCTAGCAATAGCTAGAAGCTTAATGCTCAGACCAAAAATTTTGATCGTGGATGAGCTCTCTTTAGGTTTAGCACCAACTCTTGTACATCTTATTTATAAATTACTAGAGGAACTTAACAGAAATGAAAATATAGGCCTACTTATTGTGGAGCAATTTGTAAAAAAAGCCTTAGAATTTTCGGATAGAGCATACCTAATGGAAAGGGGGAAAATAGTTCTCGAAGGGGAGAGCTCCTTTTTGTTAAGAAGGGACGATATCAGAACGACATATATGGAGTAAAAATATTACCTCATGAAAAAAGATGGTCGTTAAAAGGATCGCCTTTTTTTAATATCCTCTAATATAGGCATAAGGTACTTTTTGAAAACCGGATAGTTTTCTGCCATGGGAAAATGGCCAAGCCCTTTCATAATTCGCAGATGAGATCCTTTAATCTTCCTCGCAGTTTCTTCGGTCATTTCTGGCGTACAGGAGTAATCGTATTCTCCAGTTAAGAGATAAACTTTGCATTTGCTAGTATCTATTTTTCCCACCTTATCCCTATTGTCAATATTATAGTAGTAAAACAAATCGCCCTCAAAAACCCCGAGGCCGCTTTGGCTATAATGCCAAAGGATTTTCTCCCTATTTTCTCGAGGGGCGTCTGGAGAAATCAATCCTGAGATATATAGCGGTATAAATTCCGATGAATTGATTCTTGGATGATTTAAAAATTTGATCAATTTCCCCGAGGAATGGTCCGAGGCCTCCAAGCCTATAACTGCGTCGAAAAAGTCGGGATACAATAAGGCAAGTTCAAGTACGACCGCCCCTCCCATGGAGCAACCCATGACAACTGGTTTTTTTAGATCTAACGATCTGCAGAATTCAACTATAATTCCCGTGTAAAATTCACTAGTTAATCTATATGGCCTATCCAACCAACCTGGAATGGGATCCGATTTCCCGTGGGAGGGAAGGTCGAATGCCAAAACCCTGAATTCCTTAGTGACATCTTCATCAAGCAATAGATCGTGATACTGCCTTGAATCGGATCCAGCCGTATGCAAGCAACAAAGGGGAATCCCTTCTCCCGCCTCCTCATAATAGATCCGATACGAACTTCCTTTGAAATCTACGTTGATGTATCTGCCGATAATGGGCTCTATTTTACCTTCTCCACTTTTCATATTCCCCCCTCATGATTTCCAAAATTTCCATCAAAGCCCTAATGTTGCCCATCGCCAACTCGGCGTCCCCCTCAATCTTTAAGAATCCTCGCCTAAGGCATGCGAAGAGATCATTATGAAGAGGTGCCCTCCTCATAAATTTGTCCCATTCCTCGGCTCGTCCCCTTAAAGCAAAGTCCCAACCCTCGGTCCAAGGGGGGTCCTCTTTTATATCAAGGATCTTTCCCTCGAATACCTTCAGGAGATATGAACGATCCCCAAATTCGAAAAGAACCTTGGCGCTAAATTCATTGAACCATTCGCGAGATCTGGAATTAACCTCATTCATAACGTTTTCCATTAATTTCTTGTCGAACATCGGGGCTCCCGCTAGTTTTCTCATGGGTTTATTTCTTTAGCGCGGGCCTTTACGCCCGCCCATTCTTCGAATATCTTTATCACGGATACGAAATCCTCATCGGATAACCCCATAGCTTTCGCCATTGTGTAGATCTGATACATTAAGCCAGTTATCGGCAATGGCATATTCACCGCCTTCCCCAATTCGAGCGCCAACTCCAAATCTTTATGAGCGAAACCCAAAGTGAAGCCTGGCTGAAAATCGCCCCTCAGGACCTTGGGGAAACGCTCGACAAAGTGAACGGATCTACCCCTCCCTGTGCTCAGGACGTTATAGAGTATGCTCGGGTCCACCCCCGCCTTCACACCCAATATAAACGCCTCAGCGGCTACCAGCACGTTTCCGGCGCTCATTATGTTATTTATGAGTTTTACCGTGTGGCCAGATCCGACGTCCCCAATGTAATGAATTGTCTTTCCCAAACTCTCAAAAATCCTTTTACACTTTTCATAGGCTTCTTTGCTTCCGCCAACCATCAAAGTTAAGGAACCCTCCAAGGCCATCTTCGGGCTTCCGCTGACCGGTGCATCAAGCATTTCGACTCCAAGCTTCAAGGCCTCTTTCGCTATTTTTCTTGTCGACTCCGGGTTCGTTGTACTCATATCTATGATTATCTGGCCCCTTTTGGCCCCTTCCAAAAAACCATTTTCCCCCAAGAATACTTGCTCCACCTCCCTGGGACCAGGTAAACTGGAAATCACTATATCCACCTTTTTGGCAAGATCCTTTGGCGAGTCGGCCCTTTCCGCGCCCAACTCCGTTAGGCTTTTAACGGCCAACTCATTTATGTCATAGACCACGATTGAGTATCCATTTCTGAGGAGGGTCCTTGCGATTCCGCCTCCCATTTTACCGAGGCCTATTACACCAATTCTTTCTTTACCCGCCCTTTCAGAAGTCATTTCGCTCACCAAATGTTTTGTTGCTAAAGCTCCATAAAAAGCTATCGCAGTCGTTTTCAGAAGGAACTTGCCACTGTAGGGGTCTGGACAACCCCGAGCCCTTGCCGAGCAAGAGTCGCTATCGCCTCTCGAGGAGCTTGGAGAGGATCAAGTTGGAGCGCGATATGCCTTAGCGAATCAGCGAATCTGAATATATTATGCGCATTGGTATATCATGAGGGGGGAAGAAAATTTTGAAATCGCTCTTATCATCCTATCTTACTTTTATTTTAAACTTCTTTAGATATATTAAGGTGACGAGATATATTATTAATCCAAGTAAATTTAATTGATATGCTAAATCTGGATAGTACAATAATGCACATGAAATTCCCAATAAAACTCTCTCATAACTCCTTAGCGTTCTTATATGATGGCCAAATATGATTGCCACTAACAATAAAGTAGCCAGTCCCGCAAAGAATGTTCTAGCCATAACCTCAAATGGTGAGTAACCGTGGATTAATAGGGAGGGATCATAGATGAATACAAAGGGAATTATATATCCTAATGCCCCGAAAGCTGTACCGTACCACATAGCTTTCCAGAAATCTGTCTTGTAGCCAGCTCTCTCGGCAATACTACATGCAACAAAAACCGGTATGGCAACGGGAGGAGTTAGAGGGGCCATCATGGCAAAATAATATATAAAAAGATGTACAGCTAAAGGATTAAAGCCCACCATCACTAACGGCGGAGCGAATAGAACTGCGGATAAAATATAACAAGCTGTTGTTGGAAGTATGAGGCCGATTATCCAATCTCCGGCTGCCGTGACGACCAATCCTGCAATTGGGTTGGCCTTAGCTACTTCAGTCAAGATTCGTGTAATTGTTAAACTCAATCCCGTTTGAACTAGGACTGCGTTGGCAATATCGCACGCGATTATTATAATACATATCATGACGATCGTCTTAGCAGATTCTATTAATTTCTCAAGAACTAACTTATAACTCACTCTAGTGGATTTTGAGATGTTTGGTATTATAAAAGCTATGATTATGGATAGAAATGCAGCCAAACTGAGCGTAGGCAGGTAGAATAGAAATAATATGAGAAAGATTATAGGCAATAATAGATGCCATCCTTCTTTTACAACATCTCTAAACCTTGGCAATTCATGTCTTGGCAAACCTTTGATATTATATCTAACGGCACAATAATGAATTGCCATATATAGTGCAAACATATATAGCAACGAGGGAATAGTTGCGGCAATCGCGATATCGATGTATCTTCTCCCCAATGCCTCAGCCATAATAAAAGTCCCCGCGCCCATAACGGGGGGGACTAAATCGCCGCCCGTGCCGGCCGCCCCCTCGATTCCCGCAACGATATTGGGTGGAAAGCCGCTCTTTATTAGGGCTGGTATCGTAACGGCACCGATTGCCGCGGCTTCGGCAGCAGCGCTTCCAGTAATCGTACCGAATAATATGCTTGCCCAAATGGTAGCTTTCCCAACTCCCCCAGTCATCCAGCCAGTCAGCGAATTAAACATATCGATCAAAAAGTCTGAAATCTTGGTACCCTCCATTATGGCTCCAAATATCAGAAAACCTGCTATAACTGTTATTGCTAAAATTGCTAGGCGACCAAAAACCCCCTCTGCTGCACCATAATAAGTGCTTCCCAAATAGAAGAAGTGGAAAAACCACTCAATATCCATGTACTTATGAGCCCACTCGAATGGCAAATATGGGCCAAGAAACGCGTAAATTATGAAAGCGATTAACAGTATTAAGAAGGTATATCCAAAAGCCCTTCTAACCAACTCCAGCAAAAGTATCATTATAGCAATTCCAAAAACTACTTCATGAAAGGGCATATATATGCCTATCCTTGGTAATGTACGGCTTATGCCCACCGCAATAATACCATAAGCCGCCACTATAAAGCCGATTATACCCAAGGCCCAATCAAGAATCAGATATTTGATATTTTTATGCGAACCCAATGGATATAGTTGAAAACCAACTAAAAATATGAGAGCCATTACGATTGGTATAAAATATTCAGCTGTAGCATATACTATATTCAATATTCCAGATAAAATAATGATAATCGATATAACCAGAACGAACGAAATCGATCTTTGAACCCTCTCTTCAAGGCCATTGCAGAACTCGGCTTTCATAAGCTCACCCCTGAGCTCAATTAAATAAATAAAAGGGGAAAGGAAGGGGCGCTCATGTTTTATATTCGGCCGGAATTAGATTCGCAGGAACTACGACCTTGTTCTCCTTCAAGAACTGCACTACACCGGCATGTAGCGGTATTCCACCCGTACTCAGCATGGTTTCAAACGTCCACCAACCGTGTTGAGGATATAGCGCAGCAGCCACGCTCTTTTTATTCGTCCAATACGCCTTGAATATCTTGTATCCCACCTCTTGTGATAGTTTAGGCGTGGCGAAGAGCCACCCAAAGTCGCTTATCGTTTCAAAAACCATGTCTATTCCAGAGTATACTTTCCCTTTGCTGACGTCTACTTTGAATGCTGGGAATTGGGGGAGTTTCTCTTTGAGTATGGTGAGCTCTTCTGGACTTGGTGGAACTATTTTTAACTTATGCCTTATGCAATACTCCTGCGCCGTAGGATTGGGTAATGCCGTCAGGAAGTATGCATCTATTGCGCCAGTAGCGAGTAAAGAGAATGAGTCCTCGTGGCCCAGCTCCTTAACCTCCTTGGGCTTAATGTTCAAAACCTCCATCACCCTCTTGAACATTTTATTGGAAACGAATGCGGGGCTGCCGATGCTTATCGCTTTGCCATCCAAATCGGCCCAGCGCTTGATGTCGGCATCCGCCCTGGTAAACAACTGACCGGGGTAGACCCCGACCGGGAATAAAACCCTTGAATCCTTAAATCCCTTGTTCCACAAATCTATAGCATCCCCCGTGTACCCCAACCCAATGTCGCATTTACCCTCAGCCAAGAACGATATTCCCAGCGCGCCCGCACCGGCTTGGTGGATCAGCACTACGTTTTCAACGTATCCAATAGCGGATATTATCGCGGAGGTACTTAAGTATCCTCCCCCACCCGTACTGGCCGATATAACCGTTAGCTTGATCAGCTCCGGTGGCTTTTCAGCGGGTTTTGGCACAGGCTTCGGTAGAGTTAGGTAGTATGCTCCTCCGATGATGGCAGCAATAATTATAATGACAACGAGGATTGCTGCCTGCGTTTTAGTTATAGCCTTTCTGAACATTTTAATCTCGAAATAAGGTTTTATTAAAGCAAACCCTTTATAAAACTTACGATGGGGGGAGGCGGATCCAGCGATTTACGTCCATTTCAAAGTGGACTGGATTGGACGCGGCGATTGGCCCGCATCGAGCGCGCATCCCCCCTCACGCCCCGGAGATGGCATCGAGGGGCTAAGCCCGGGGCTACTGGGTCGGGATGAAGGGGGAGTTGGGTGAAAGTTTTTTAGGGAGGGTTATGATTAGCGAAACGGGCGATCCCATGAACCAGACCTTAATTGAAAAGATATTATCGAGGAAGTGCAAAAGGGAAGTCAGCGCTGGCGAGATCGTGATAGTGGATGATTTGGATTACGTCTTCACGCATGATGCAAGCGGTCCATTGGTCATTTCCAAATTGAATGAGCTCGGCGGCGAAATGGATCTAGGGCCCGATCGCATATGCGTTTTCATAGACCACGTGGTCCCGAGCTCAAGCGCGGCCGTGAGCAACGATTACAAGGCCTTGAAGAGGTTCGCGCTTGAGAAGGGCGTTAGGTTCCACGATCAAGGCTGCGGGGTCTGCCACCAGCTCATAGCGGAGCTTTACGCCTCCCCCGGGGACATAATAATCGGCAGCGATTCCCACACAACGATGGCCGGGGCCTTCGGGGCCTTCGCCACCGGGATGGGGGCCTCGGATGTGGCCATAGCGATGAGGACCGGGAAGACGTGGCTCCGAGTGCCGGAGTCCATGAGGATAAGCGTCGAGGGGAGATTGCCGAAGGGGGTCTTCAGCAAGGACCTTATGCTAAAGGTAATAGGCATGATAGGGGCGGAGGGCGCCAATTACAAATGCATGGAATTCTGCGGAAGCGCGATCCAAAGGATGAGCATGGGGGAGCGTATGACGCTTACGAATATGGTCGTCGAGGCAGGGGCGAAGTGCGGGGTCATCAAGCCCGATGAGGAGACGAAGAGGTACCTCGAGAAGATGGGGAGGGGGGACAGGTACGTCGAAATGGAATCCGATGAAAACGCCAATTACAGCGATGAGATCTCGATCGAGGCCGGGGATCTGGAGCCCATGGTGGCCCTGCCGCACAGCGTGGATAACGTGGCGCCCGTGAAGGAGGTCCAAGGCAAGAAGGTCGATGTCGTCTTTTTGGGAAGCTGTACCAATGGCAGGATGGAGGACCTGAGGGTCGTCGATGAGATAATCGGCGGGGAGAAGATAGACGCCAACGTAAGGGCCATATTAACGCCCGCATCGAGGAATGTATATTTAGAGGCTTTGAGGTCCGGGATAATCGAGAGGCTCATATCCGCTGGCTTCGTTGTTACCCCGCCGGGTTGTGGCCTCTGCATAGGCGTCGTCGGGGGGATCCCCGCGGACGGCGAGGTCGTATTGAGCACGGCCAACAGGAACTTCCTGGGGAGGGCCGGGAACCCCAAGGCGCACATATATCTTTCCTCCCCCGCCACGGCCGCGGCCTCAGCTTTATATGGCGCCATAACCGATCCAAGGGAGGCGATGTAGCGTGGATTTGAGGGGAAGGGCTTGGAGATTCGGCGATAACATAACTACGGATCACATAACGCCCAGTAGGTATATGCACCTGAGGTCCAACTTGGCCGAGCTGGCGAAGCATGCCTTGGAGGACGTGAGGCCCGAATTCCCTTCCTCGGTTAAGCCCGGGGACTTCGTTGTGGCTGGTAAGAACTTCGGGGCAGGCAGTAGCAGGGAGCATGCCCCAATCGTGATAAAGATGCTCGGCGTATCGGCGGTAGTGGCCGAGAGCTTTGCCAGGATATTTTATAGGAATGCCATAAATGTGGGGCTACCGCTCGTGATATGCGATACATCAACGATAAGTGATGGGGACCTCATGGAGGTGAACCTCGAAGGGGGCATCGTTAGGGATTTGACGAAGGGAGTTGAGATGAAATTCAAACCGCTACCTAAGGAGATGATGATGATACTGTCTGAAGGAGGTATAGTGAATTACGTGAAAAAGCATGGGGGTTTAAAATTTTAGGGAGGTGAGTAAGGATGTATGAAAATTTAATATTAAAAGTAACAAAAGGTGCAGCGGCTGGCGCCTTGAAGAAGCATTTCAAGGAGATCGGTGAAAGATACGTATTTTGCGACAAGAATAACAACCCGGGGGGAAACATATACGCAATAGCTAGGGAGGTTCGCAACGTCGAGGAGCCAGGGGCTCACCTGGATGAGCACATCCATACGGTCGAGAACCTGATGATCTTCCTCGGCTTTGAGAAGGGCCTTACTGGGTTGACGGCCGAGGTAACCTTGGGCGACGAGAAGTACACGGTTGAGAGCCCAAGCGCGGTATTTGTGCCTCCGGGGCTCAAGCACTCCTTCAAGTTCATTAGAGGATCTGGGCTCTACATAAACTTTCTGCCAGCTCCGGCTGGGGATTACAACGCTGTCACGAAATAAACTTTAAACTTCATACCAAACTCATAAACGTAAGTGGGCGGCATTGGAATCCATAGTCACTGACGTCCTGATAATAGGGGCTGGAGGGGCTGGGCTGAGGGCAGCGATAGAGAGCGAGAAACACAACGTAGACGTCCTCATAGTGAACAAAACGCTGGCTGGGAGATGCAATACCGTGATGGCGGAGGGGGGCTATAATGCGGCATTGGGCAGCGCGGATCCGAACGACCATCCGGATATACACTTTAGGGATTCGGTGGAAGGAGGCGTATGGCTATGCGACCAGGATAAGGTCGAAGTATTGTGCAAAGACGCTATACCCAGGATCTACGATCTAGAGGACTTCGGGGTGGTTTTCGATAGAACCCCGGAGGGCAAGATAGCCCAAACGAGATCGGGGAAGCAAACATATCCCCGAGTTTCTTATGTGGCCGATTACACGGGTTTGGCCATGACAAGCGCTTTGCTGTCCGAGGTGAGGAGGCTCGGGATACCGATCTTGGAGGAGACATACGTCCATAAAATATTCACGAATGATGGGAGGGTGGCCGGGGCTCTGGCCATAAGCATCAGGGATGGCGAAGCGATCGCGATAAGGGCCAAATCCATAATCTTGACCACCGGGGGCTTGGGCCAGCTCTTCGAGATAACGACCAATCCGCTATCCGCCACCGGGGACGGTAGGATAATGGCCCTCGACGCCGGCGCGGAGCTTCAGGACATGGAAATGGCCCAAATCCATCCAACGGCGATGGTCTGGCCCCCATCGGTCAGGGGATCTTTGGTGACTGAATCCTGCAGGGGCATAGGGGGGGTATTGTTGAACAACAAGGGGGAGAGGTTCATGGAGAAATATCATCCCATGAAGGAATTGGGGCCTAGGGACGTCGTAACCAGGGCGATAATGACGGAGGTATTGAAGGGCAACGGGACTGCCCACGGCGGGGTATATTTGTCGCTTACCCACCTGCCACCGGAGCAGGTCAAGAAGCACCTTTACCACACCTATCAACAATTCCTGAGGGTTGGGATAGATATGACCAAGGAGCCCGTTGAGGTGGCCCCCTCCATGCATTTCCACATGGGCGGCGTCAGGGCCAACGTTCGATGCGAAACCTCGGTGAAGGGTCTCTTCGTGGCTGGGGAGGAGATGGCCGGGGTGCACGGCGCTAATAGATTGGGCGGGAATGCCTTGGTCGCAACGCAGGTCTTTGGCAAAATAGCGGGCGAGAATGCCGCTAAATACGCCAAATCGCAGCAATGGGCGCAGTTGGATTCCGGGCTCGTTGAGGAGGGCGTGAAGGAGGTGGAGAGCGCGATGAGGCAAAAGAGGGATGGGGTCGACCCCCTCAAGATCCGGAAGATGCTGAGCAAAGCTATTTGGAACTACGCGGGGGTCTTCAGGGATGAGGGATCCCTGATGGCTGGCTTGATGGAGATAAATCGCATAAAGGAGATCCTGCCCAGGATGTCCGTGGATGAGGGATCCAAAGTGTACAATAAACGGCTCATAGAATACCTTGAAACCCTGGGGATGGTAAGGCTGGGGGAGATATTGATACATTCGGCCCTCTTAAGGACGGAGAGCCGCGGCGCGCATTATAGATCGGATTACCCCAAGACCGATAACGTAAATTGGTTGAAGCATATAGTATGGTTCTCCGAAGGCAAATCATTGAAATACAGATTCGAACCAGTCGTCATAACAAAATATCCCCCTCCGAATGCGGGGTGATATCGGATGAAGGGAAACGCGAATGGTAACGTGATCGTTAAGGTATTCAGATTCGATCCCTCCGTCGATCCCGGCCCGAGATATGAGACCTATGAGGTCCCCTTCACGGTGGGCATGAGGGTCTTGGACGTCCTGGACTATATAAGGAGCGAATTCGATAGGGATTTCGCATACAGATCCAACTGCAGATCCGGCCAATGCGGCTCCTGCGCGGTCATGATCAACGGAAGACCCGGATTGGCTTGCCAAACCTCCTTGGGGGATAATGAGCGAACGCTCACGATAGAGCCGTTGCCAGTGTTCCCAATAATAAGGGATTTGGTGGTGGATCTGGAGAAGGGTTACGCGAAGCTGATGCGGCTCAACCCTTTCATGCATAGGGCGGAAGGTGGCGCCGATCCTTCGAGCGAGAAGATATATCCAAAGGATGTGGAGGAGATAAGCCCATTGAGGGGGTGCATCGAATGCTGGAGTTGCGTTGCGGCTTGCCCGGTGATTTCCGTGGATTGGTCCTCATACTTCGGACCGCTGGCCGGGGTTCAGTTGGCGAGGTTATGCCTGAACAAGAGGAATGCCTTTGACCACCTTACATTGGCGTTCTTAGAGGGGTTAAGCGCTTGCACGCAATGCGGCAACTGCGCGGACGTATGCCCTAGGGAAATAGACATTCCGGAAAAGGCCATAGGTAAGATGAGGTATCTGGCATATAATAAGCGCGGGTTGATAAGAAGGGGGCACGCCAACTTAATCGAGAGCCTTAAAAGGGAATATAATCCACTCGGGGAGTCGCGCACGAGCAGGGCCGACTGGGCCAAAGATTTAGGAATCGAGGTCCCCAGGATTGGGGATGGGGGAGGGGCGAGCATCCTTTATTTCGTGGGCTGCATGGCTAGCTGGAGGGAGCGCACGGTGGCCAGGGCCACCGCTGCCCTCCTGAGCGCCTCTGGGGCTGATTATGCCATACTCGGTTCGGAAGAGAGGGATTGCGGGTCGATCCTCTTCAGGCTTGGGGATTTGGATCTCGCCTTAGAATTCGCAAAATATATGAAGAAAGTTTCGGATGAAAATGGCTTCAGCTCCATAATCACATCCTGCGCCGGTTGCTTCAGGACCTTTAAAAAGGACTATCCGGAGAAACTCGGGATCGAACTTGGCCCCTCGATCCTTCACTCATCCCAGTACTTTAAGGAATGCATCAGGAATGGCTCATTGAAGATCATAAACAAATTCGGAGGCAAGGCCGTCACATATCATGACCCATGCCACTTGGGAAGGCATGTGGGTGTATACGAGGATCCCAGGGAAATCATAAAGAGCGTGGGGTTGAACCTTGTGGAGATGTCCAATAATAGACACCATGAAAATTCGCGTTGTTGCGGCGCTGGCGGCGGCGTGAGGTCGGGGCATCGCGAGCTTGCAAAAGCAATAGCCGATTATAGGATAAAGTCGGACGTCCCCCACGCCGTAAATGTGGTGGTGCATGCGTGCCCATTCTGCTATTTCAATTTCGAGGATGCCCGCTCCTTCGATCCCTCGAATGATATAAACAATGTTGACATAACCGAAATCCTCTTGCTGGCCACCTCCGGGGAAGGCGTTTGCAAGAAGGTCCTTGGAAGCGAAAGGTTCGATTTCCTAAAAAGGTTGCTAAGTTAGCGAGGTTCAATGCACGAACCACAACTTTTATATAATAAGGGATCCATTTACCCATGAGGGGGAGCGAAGTTATGAAAAAGATAGAGATGAAAACGCCGCTCGTTGAGATAGACGGGGACGAGATGGCTCGCGTGATGTGGGCCATGGTTAAGGAAAAGCTCCTTTCGCCATATGTCGATCTCAAGACGGAATACTATGATCTTGGCCTGAAGAAGAGGGATGAAACCGAAGACCAAATAACCATTCAAGCGGCTGAGGCTATAAAGAAGTATGGGGTGGGCGTAAAATGCGCCACGATAACCCCTGACGCGGGTAGGGTTAAGGAATATAACCTAAAGCGACAATGGAAAAGCCCCAACGCCACGATCAGGGGGATATTGGATGGCACGATCTTCCGAGAGCCGATAATGCTCAAGAACATCAAGCCTGCGGTGAGGTTTTGGAAGAAACCGATAATCATCGGCAGGCATGCCTACGGCGATACCTATCAAAATGTGGAGATTAGGGTGGAGGGCCCAGGCGTAGCCGAGATCTCATACAAGCCGGAAAAGGGGGAAGAGATCCGGTTGCCCCTTCATAAATTCAATGGGCCGGGGATAATCCAGGGAATTCACAATTTGGACTCGTCCATAAAGAGTTTTGCCAGGGCGTGCTTCAAATTCGCATTGGATCGTAAACTCGACCTATGGTTTTCGGCTAAGGATACCATATCCAAGACCTATGACGCTAGGTTCAAGGAGATATTTCAAGAAACCTATGAGGAGGAGTATAAAGATCGCTTTGCCGAATCCGGAATAACGTACTTTTATACGCTCATCGACGATGCGATCGCAAGGATCGTTCGATCGGAGGGGGGATTGATCTGGGCCTGCAAAAACTATGACGGAGACGTCATGTCGGACTTCCTGGGTTCAGCGTATGGTAGCTTGGCGCTAATGACATCGGTATTGGTTTCGCCAAACGGGCCCCTCATGTACGAGGCCGCCCATGGAACAGTCCAAAGGCACTATTATAGATATCTGAAGGGGGAGAGGACGTCCACAAACCCGACGGCCATAATATTCGCATGGAGCGGGGCGCTCAGGAAGATCGGGGAATTGGATGAGATCTCCGAGCTTAAAGAATTTGCGAATAAATTGGAAACGGCCGTAAGGGAGACGATTGAGGTCGATGGGATAATGACGGCCGACCTCGCCAAGATCTCCGAGCCCCCGGCGAGCATCGTTGCCACTACGGAGCAATTCATAGATGCAGTCGCCAATAGGCTTAGCAAGCTCATGCCGTAAGACCAATTGGGCATAAGCATTTTTTTGAATCTCAATCATTCAAAGAAGCCTCGATTCGCTAGATGGTTTGCTGGCTTTATGCGAACTGCCTCACATGGAGCGAAAGTTTTATAAATGGGTAACGGGATTTCTACAAGAAAAAAGAAGGGGATATTCATGGGAGAACCTGGGCTTGATACGGTAGCCGTCGTTTTTTACACATTTCTTATACCGACCATAATGGCCCTAGTGGTCATAATATGGATGAAGATGGGGAAATTATGAGGTGTTCAAGATGGATTCGCCATATTTAATAGCAGCAATTGCCTTCATGGTGCTTTTCATAATAGTGGGCTTCTGGCTTTCCAAAAAGGTAAAGGCCATAGAGGACTTCTATGTGGCGGGTAGGAGGATTGGGTATCCGTTCCTCACAGGGGCCCTCATGTCGACGTGGATAAGCGCATCCGGTCTGATAGGCTACAGCGGGATGGCTTGGAGGTTCGGCCCCCCGGCTTCGCAATTGACTTGGGGATTCTGGGGGGTCGCATTATTTGGGCTCCTCTTCGCCGCCCCGCTAAACCGCTTCGGCAGATTCACAATACCGGACTTCCTCTCCAGCAGGTTCGCCAGTAAGAGGGGGATTAGGGGCATCGTTGGAACTGCCTATACCATCGGATTTTTCGGGTATCTCATTGGCCAACTCATAGGAATGGGCGTGATCTTCGAGATGTGCGGAATACCATATTCCTGGGGTATTATCGCCTCATCAGTAGTTCTGTTCTTATATATAGTCCTTGGAGGGCAATTATCCATAATCTTCAATGATACCATAATGACCCTCATAGCCCTACTTATGGCAATAGTCTACGTCCCAGCGGCCCTCTCAGCACTCGGAGGTTGGCATGCCTTGGTCATTGAGGCGCCAAAGTACAACCCCCAAATTTGGAGGGCCTTCGGGACAGAAGGATTTGTATGGGTCTTCAGTATGATGCTCTCATGGAACCTATTTCAGACAACCTCCCCAATCCTTACTACAATAGTTTATTCAGGGAAAAATGAAAGGGCAGTACTTAACGCATTATGTACAACGGTATTCCTAATGATAGCATTCACTTGGGCGATTTATCTCCCAGCAGCGGCCAGCAGGGCCGTATTCACAACAGTCGATGCTTTCCCTGGAAGAAACATAGATTACGTTCTTCCACAAATAACCCTCAAATACCTGTCCCCCGCCATTGGGGCGATAGTGGTGGGGGGCATGCTGTCGATAGTGCTCTCAACAGCGGACTCGATCATTTTAGTAATGTCCCAAGCCTTGGCGCATGACATCTGCTATTCAATCCTGAAGCCGACCATGAGCGAGGAAAACAGAGTTAAGTTGTCGAGGGCATTTGTCGCGATAGTAATAGCCCTCACGGCTTGGGCATCCATCGTGAGGTCCGCTGAAATATGGTGGATGACCGCGATCGGCGTATCCCTCATAGGCGGGGTCATAACGCCAGTTATGATCTCCGGGATGTATTGGCGCAGGTCTACAAAGCTCGGTGCATTGCTTGGAACGGCCGGGGGCCTCTTGGTTAGCACTGTGCTCACTTTGCTTAACTTTTTCAAGATTTATCCATTTCCATTTGGATTCCATGCGATATTTTGGGGATTCCTGACAACTACGATCCTGCTGATTTTGGGTAGTTTAGCTACGAAGCCCACCGATGAGGAATTGAGGATTTACGATGAGCTTAAAGCCAAGATCAGAGTTTCCAGATTGCCAAAAGCGACGGCCAAAGATTACATGGTTCCGATAGCCGTGATAGTGGCTTCATTGGCTTACGCCTCCATGCTTAGCTATGCCCTTCTATTCTTCAGGTAAAACCCCCACCTTTTTTATTTAGGCGAAAGTTTTAATAGTCGATTAAGAAAATTAAATTCCAATTGCCATACATATAGTGATTGAGGATGTTGTTCGATCCGATAAGAATAAAGTCGGTGAATATCAGGAATAGGATAGTCATGCCCGCGATGGTTACGAGATTCGTTGATATTAGGTTCGGCCCACTTGATCGACTTACGAAATGGTATGCTGAAAGGGCGAAGGGAGGGGTGGGCCTCATAATAACGGAATCCGCCTATGTAAGGGATTATCCGGGGAGAATTTGCTTAAAGAATGAGGATCACGTTTCAGAACTCAAGAATTTGATAAATAAGGTCCATGAGTATGGATCGAAGGTAGTCCTTCAGATAAACCTGGGTAGGGGGCGAATAGCGGCGCAGGATGGCGTGGAAGCCGTATCAGCTTCGGATGTGCCGTTCATGGGCTTAAAACCTAGGCCGCTCAGTAAGAATGAAATAATTATGTTGGAGGAAGAATTCGAAGAGGCGGTAAGATTGGCCACGGAGATAGGGTTCGATGGTGTGGAAATACACGGCGCTCATGGTTATCTAATCCAACAATTCCTTTCCCCTTATACGAACAAGCGCAACGATGAATATGGCGGAAGCTTGGATGGAAGGCTTAGGCTCCCTTTGGAACTCGTGGAGCGCGCTAAGGATTATATAGGGAATGATCTGCTTTTGATTTTCAGGATGTGCGGGGATGAAAAGATTGAGGGAGGGATAACGCTGGAAGATGCAAAGCTGATTGCCAAAAGGCTTGTGAGATCGGGTGTTGATATCATCCACGTCTCGGCTGGGGGCTTCGATAATGGTGCGATATATTGGACCTTCCCCCCCACTTCAATGAAGGAGGGTTGTAACGTAAACATTGCGGGGGAGATAAGGAAAGCTATTGATGCTCCAGTCATAGCCGTGGGAAAAATTGGAGACCCGCTCTTCGCCGAGAAGGTTGTAAGCGGGGGTTTTGCCGACTTCGTGAGCATGGGGAGGGCCTTAATTGCCGATCCCGAATTGCCCAGGAAGGCCCTTGAGGGGAGATTCGATGAGATAAGGCCATGCATCTACTGCCTCCGCTGCCTGGATAACATTCTTTGGCAAAGCTCTCCGCTGAAATGCTCCGTAAACCCCTTTGCGGGGAGGGAGGGCTTTGAGATAAAGCCAGCGGAAAACGTGAAGAAGATAGCGATCATTGGTGCCGGCCCAGCTGGGATTGAAGCTGCAATAGTTGCAAGTTTGAGGGGCTACAAAGTGTCGCTTTACGAAAGGCAAGATAGAATTGGGGGAAAGCTCTTAATAATATCAAAGATCCCTGGGAAGGATGACTATAAGAAGCTATTGAGATACTTCGAGTCGATCTTAAGCAAGCTAAAAGTCGATGTAAAGCTATCCGTAAATGTCGATTCTCAGTTGCTCATGAAGGAAAACCCGGATGCCGTCATAATCGCGGCCGGTTCGGAGCCGGCCGAACCAGCCTTTCCATGCACAGATGTTGAGTTAATATATGCTGAGGAAGTTATATTGGGGAAAAAAGATGTTGGCGCGAAGGTGATAATCTGCGGTGGCGGATTGGTTGGATCGGAAACGGCTCTTTACTTGGCAAAAATGGGGAAAAAGGTTACCATAATTGAGATGCTCGGAGACATAGCATCCGATACGGATCCGGTCACGAGGACCTTCTTAAAGGATGAGCTCACTAAAAATGGTGTTGAAATACTGACCAATTCCAAAATAACTAGAATATCCGGCAAAGAAATTGAGTATATAAAAGGTGAAGGGCCTAAATCACATAGATTGGTAGCAGATTCCATCGTAATATCATTGGGATACAAATCGAATAGAAAATTATGCGATGAATTAAAGAGGAAAGGCATAAAATTCCATGAGATCGGAGATGTGATAAAGCCGAGGAAGATAATGGAAGCCATAGAGGAGGCATTTGAGGCATCGTTGAAGTTATAAATCACAAAAAATTAAAAATAAGGGTTGGGGAGAAGCAAAAGCCGTCAAGGATATTCTGACTTCTTTATTACCTCGATATCATGGCCCGGCAATATTCTCTCCTTCTTCCCAGCGATTTCTAAAATTTTCTCAGCGCTCTCCCACCACCATTGATAATCGAAGTACAATCCCGTCGAAATAAATTTGACATCCTTCGTCCCAATCAGGTTATCGTGAAGCGGTATTGCGTCACCCGCTATGACATAAGTCCCCTTTTCCGTCTCCACGGAGACAGACTGATGCCCAGGTGTATGCCCAGGGGTAAATATCAGGTCGATTCCGCTGATTATTTCCTTATCTCCTTTTATAAATTCAAATTTTTTATCCAACCATGAAGGAATTCGGCCTATGGTGGGCGAATCGTAACGTACGGCGTCTTCTCCAAGGGGGGCTATTGCATATGAAAGTTCCTCTCTTCGGACGATCAAAGTTGCGTTTTTGAACAATCCCAAATCGCCGCAGTGATCCCAATGCAGATGCGTTAGCACAACGATGTCTATCTCTTCGGGACTGGTGCCCAAGGCCTTTAGGGCGTTTTCAATCTTTTGTCCTTCGGATTTTCTACAGGGGCGGTGCAAGCGGCTCATTAGCTCAGGGTCCCCATAGCCCGTATCCACTAGAATCTTTCCCTCAGGACCTTTTAGATACCATGAATAGGATGGCGCTTGTATTATTTGTCCTTGATTCCTTCCATGTAAGAAGGCGGACTTATCTATCTCCAGTGTGCCGCAAAGGATCGGTTTTATCTTCCACATGGCTTAATGGAGTATATCCTGCGAACCAATATAAAAGGTTAACTAGCCTTCGAAAGACTTCCGCTGGGCATTGATTTGGTTGATAAGTTGCGCATTTCCAAGGCCCCCATAGCCGCGGATGGGGGCCGTTATCCGCTGGCCGTCCATGGGCATGGCCATCCGCGTAGGCATAGGGCCTTGGGGGTTCGGCGTCCCGAAGCACGGGCGAAGCATCCCATGATAGCGCCTAGTGGCTTAGCGACCCATAACTACTTGCGTTAAGTTAATGACCTCCGATAAAATGCGGTTAACTTTATATATAGGTTTTCTAATAAAATTTCTTTGGTGATGAAAATATGGTAAAGGGCGCCGTTTTAGAAGAAGTCGGAAAACCCCTGGTTATCAAGGACTTCCCCATGCCAAAGCCAGAGCGAGGGGCAATCATCTGTAAAATCAGTCTGGCTACAATATGCGGCTCAGATCTACATACTTGGAGGAGGGAGCGGATCATACCGACCCCCGTGATCCTGGGCCACGAATATACTGGAACCATATATGCATTGGGAGAGGGCGTAAAGGAGGATTTTGCCGGAAATCACGTAGAAATTGGGGACAAAGTGGTAAATTGTACAATTGCATATTGCAATAATTGTTATATGTGCAATGTGAAAAGGACCCCTACGATGTGCCCAAATACGAGGCAATTATCTCGATTTACCTGCGATAAGCCGCCCCATTTATTCGGAGGATTTGCGGAGTACGTCTACATACCGCCGGGATTCGCATTCTTCAAAGCCCCTGAGGGAGTTCCAGACGAAGCTCTAGCTACGGCAAACTGTGCCCTCGGGACGATTGTGCACTCATACGAAAAAGCTGGATTGGAAATTGGGGATAGCGTGGTAATACAAGGGGTTGGGGGTCTAGGGCTTTATGGAACTGCTTTGGCAAAGAGGATTGGGGCCTCAAAGGTCATTACAATCGATCAAGTCGAGGATAGGTTAAAGCTCTCCGAGGAATTCGGGGCAGATCATACGATAAACATGCTTGAATACAAGACTCCGGAGGAAAGGGAGAAGAGGGTTAAGGAGCTGACTGGGGGCTGGGGGGCAGATCTCGTTGTAGACGTTAGCGGCACTCCCAAAGCGATACCGGAGGGGGTCAAAATGCTCAGGAAGGGCGGTCGATATTTGGAGATAGGTTGCGTCTTCCCAAACGCTCTATTCCAGATCGATGCGATACTCTTTCCATATTCCGAGATAAGCATAACAGGCGTAAGACTTTACGAGCCGAGGCACCTGTGGAAGGGCTTGAAGTTCTTGGAGGAAACTAGGGATATTTATCCTTATAAAAAACTGGTATCGCACAAATTCAAATTAGAGGAGATAAATAGGGCATTTGAATTATTCGACCAGAGGAAGGTCCTTAGGCCTGGCATAATCCCGGCGGAATAGACCGCCTATGCAATCCAACAATTTGTGGTGAAGGAAATTGATATATGGATATTGGGGAAATGCCCTAAAGGTAGATCTTTCCACACAAAATATTGAAACAACTAGAATTAATGATGAGGACATAAGAAAATATGTTGGTGGAGTTGGGTTCGGCGCGAAGATCCTCTATGAAGAGGTTCCGCCTGGGGTTCAATGGAATGACCCTGAGAATAGGATAATAATTGCGACCGGACCATTGAATGGGACATCGTTCACGGGTTCAGGCACATTCTCCTTGGTGACAAAGGCTCCCATGACCAATTTGGCGGTGGATACTCAGGCAAATGGATTTCTCGGCGCGTTTCTGAAGTTATCCGGATTCGATTGCGTCGTAATCCATGGGCAAGCGGAAAAATGGAAATATTTGTTCATAGAAGAGGGAAGGGCGGAGCTTAAAGATGCGAGCCATCTAGTTGGCAAGGATACATTTGAAGCCGAGATTTCGATCAAAAAGGAGATAAAAAGAGAGTACGGGTATCCCGAAGAGGGGCTTAGCGTCTACAGCATCGGTCCAGCGGGGGAGAGGCTCGTGCGGTTTGCGGTATTGGTAGGGGATCAGGGGCATGTATGTTCAAAAGGTGGCAATGGTGCCGTCTTCGGATCCAAAAAATTGAAAGCCATTGCGGTTGCTCGCGGTCATTTAAGAGTGCCAGTAAAGGATGATCAAAGAGCAGCTGAAGCTTTCAAGAAGCATTGGGAGGCATTACAAAGCGATCCAGCCGCCATGCAAACTAAGGAATGGGGTACGGGTGGTTGGGTGCGGGGTTATGCCAAATCAGGACTGCTACCAGTTAAGAATTATCAAACAAGCGTATTTCCAATGGAGCTGGCCGAAAAGCTGACCAGCCAGTACATGCGAGAACATTTTGAACATAAGGTGAAAACATGCTGGGCTTGCGCAATCGCGCATAACAGATATATAAAAATTACTGAAGGGCCATACAAAGGAGTGGAATGGGAAGAGCCGGAGTATGAAGTGATAGCAGCTTTTGGCCCTCAAATATGGCAAGCGGACCCCGGAGCCGTAGCAATGCTCGGGGAACTTGTCGATAAGTTGGGCCTCGATGCTAATGAGAGCGGGTGGCTATTGGGATTCATAATGGAATGCTATGAGAAAGGCATTCTTAAGAGAGAATTCTTAGATGGAATAGAAGCGAATTGGGGGGATGTTGAAGCATCGAAAAAGTTGCTCATCAAAACGGCTATGAGGGAGGGGGTGGGAGATATATTGGCTGAGGGTGTGAAAAGGACAGCGGAGCGAATTGGGGGTGAGGCATTAAATATAGGCATCTATACATTGAAGGGGACTACGCCACGCGGTCACGATCATCGCAATAGATGGTCTGAACTACTTGATAATTGCACGACCAACACTTCAACAATAGAAGCTCAAGCCGGAATTCCGATAACAAGGCTCTTGGGCGTCGGGGATTTAAATGCTTTCGATCCAGAGGAAGTTGCGAAGACCAACGCCAAATATAACGGATGGCACATCTTCGAAAATAGCTTGGTGGTTTGCAGATTTTGCGTTCGGGCCCAATATAAAACTTTGTTAGACTCAGTTAATGCCGTTACTGGTTGGTCACTGAGTTTGGATGATGCTTTGACGATAGGTAAAAGGACCGTTAACCTACTTCGGGCCTTCAATATAAGGCATGGACTGGATCCAAACTCCGAGAGGCCATCTCCTCGTTATGGGTCTACACCAAAGGATGGTCCAGCAGCAGGCATTGGAATCATGGAACATTTCGAAAAAATGCTCTCAATTTACAGAAAAGAAATGGGATGGGACGAAGAAACAGGAAAGCCCCTGCCGGAAACTTTGAGAAGGTATGGTCTAGATTTCTTGATAGGGGACCTATGGCGATGATAATTGAGATAGAAGTCGATTTACTCTATAGCTGTAATAAATCATCAAAAAACGAGGAGTCCGCGATAACTGAGAGGCTAAATGAAGGTGCAACGTTGCTTGACCTCCTGAAAAGGCTTTCTTCGAAATATAGATCACTCGAAAGCATCCTGAACCATGGCCAAGGAACTGCTCAGGAATTGGTGGTATTGCTCAATGGCAGGAATCCCCCCAATGGCCTTTTAACGAGATTAAACGATGGGGATAAGGTATCCATAATTCCCATCATAGCTGGGGGCTGAGGGCCGGCTGGGTAAGGGCGGCCCCCACTTTCATTAGCCCAGGGGCCTCCTGCGGCTGCCCACGACCCCAACGCTCCCCTGGTAGGCCCCGGAATAGCCCCTGCTGGCGGGCCTCCCGAGCCTTATGATGGACATTTGCACGAACCCCTCGCCCTCCCCTATGCCGATGG